>ENA-ORCZ01000037-ORCZ01000037.1-marine-metagenome-genome-assembly--contig:-NODE-37-length-222426-cov-4.500524_pt1 | contig 222426 bp, 208 predicted proteins | sample MGYA00237785_ERZ508519 | MGnify/ENA primary metagenome ERZ508519 (study PRJEB26189, sample SAMN06268790) | marine metagenome | isolation source: Bioluminescent Bay, La Paraguera, Puerto Rico | place... | reverse complement strand
TCTGCAAACAGTGGACGGATGAGCCAAAAAGATTCAAGCTAAACCCAATCCACCAAATGCCGGGACTGAACACCTAGCCTCAGATCGGCTTCGGCACTCGGACAGCACCAGTCGTCGGAGGCGAAGTTCCACCGGGTGATGTCCTCTGGGACCGTGTAAGCCTCCCAGACGCGGTCGACGGGGGCATCGATCGTTGTTTCTATCGTGATCTGTTGTGAGCTCATGGTGTCAGTTCCCTTCATGGCCGCATGCCAAAGCAGTCTGCGGATAGTCACTCGAGAACGGGCGACGTTCCGTATCGCAGAAGCATCAACCCGTCCTTCAGTTCCGTGTTCTCAAGCAGCTGGAGCGAGCAGCGTGTGTTTTCGGGAAACAGTCGCAGCCCGCAACCTAGAACGACGGGGTAGAGGATGAGCGAAAACTCGTCGATGAGGCCACCGCGCATAAGCTGGTGACACACCGATCCGCTTCCGAAGATGAGGATGTTTCCGTCGATCATGCGTTTCAGTTCGGCGACGGAAGCACAGAGATCGTCTCCCAGGCGTACCGTGTTCGACCATTCGGGAGAAGCAATCGTCCGCGAAGCAAGATATTTGGGAAGCGTGTTCATGCGCTCCGCGTAATCCCCGGGCACAGCCGGCCAGACGGCAGAAAAGCCGTCATATGTCCTGCGGCCGAAGATCATCGCTCTTGCGTTGCGAAGTTCGTCTTCCTTGAATTTGTCGCCCGCCGGTCCGCGACTGTAGGGCCCGGTCCAGTCACCCAGGCCGCTGTCCTCCATTCCGACCGGATCCTCGATAACGCCGTCCAGCGAGATGTATTGAGTTGCGATTATCCGGCCCGTCATTCTTGTCTCCCAAAAGCGGTGCCCGGTGCGCGCAAATTTTGCACATCCGTCGACCCGAGCGGCTGCAATGTGCCGGGAGGGAGACTTGCCGTTCAATTACCTGCGACGTAATTGAATGAAACAGGACAGCCCGATACCTCTCCACGGGCTGCCGGAGCGAAATTCAGCCATGTCGGGATCATTGATCTTCAAGACCGAACGCTTTTGCGTTAGCGAGTTCAGGGAAAGCGACCGGGGGGCGTTCCTCGCCTGCCACCGCGACCCCACATTCTCACGGTTTCATCAGCCGGACGAACGCAGCGAGAAGCATCTTTCCGCGGTCTTCGACCTCTTCCTGGCGTGGCAACGTCAGGACCCGAGGCAGAATTTTCAGTTCGCAATCTCGAAGACGGACAATGATGACGGCTATGTCGGCAATACAGGCTTTCGGACAAGTGGCCTGGCGGCCGGCGCATGCGAGCTTGGCATCGAACTGATCCCCGACGTCTGGCATAGCGGAGCGGCAACCGAGATCTTGCGTGCATTTCTGCCCTGGGTCCGAGCCAATCACGGGATCGACACGTTCATTGCCGAGACCGCTCCCGGCAATTCGGCCGCCGAACGCCTGGCAACCGCGTTCGGAATGCGCGCGACGGGGCAAGAGGCCAAGCGGTATTGGCGTTTGCAGGTAAGCTAGGATGTGCCCAATATCGCGTCCAGGAAGCTCGCAGCGTCAAGCGCGGCGACAAGTGGTCGGTTGAATGGCAATAGAAGACGGCGGACAGCAGGAACTTCGCTTCGGCGCACGGCGCGCAGTGCTGCGCAAAAAGCGGCGTGTGTCCCAGCTTTGCATGCGGTTCGGGACGAACGAACCGCTGGAGGCCGCGCTTCGTGCCAGGCGGTTCGGCGTTCTCCCGGCCTGACGGCGGTGCGGCTCGGCGCGCGAGGGCCAAACAGGCCGGCCCGCACCTGTCGCTGCCGTCGGCGCAGTTCAGCGCCGCAAATCGGCTCCAAAACCACACAGCACACTGTCATGCCAGGGCAAGCAGAGCGCATGCGTCACAATTGGCGGTGCTCAAACGTCAACATTGCAGGAACCGTGACCGGATCAGGGAAACGACAGTGATGAAGACAGGCAACCAACCTCTACCGATCCAGGACAACCTGGATGAATGTCGAGAAGGCCCCGGCATGAAGGCCGCTCTCTTCGAGGAAGCAAGACACCGCCTTCTGGGCATCGCCTACCGGATACTCGGATCCAGGGTCGAGGCCGAGGACGCGGTGCAGGACACGTTCTTGCGCTGGCAGGCGACTGACCTCGCACAAATCGGCTCGCCGGGTGCCTGGCTGACAACGGCCTGCACGCGGCGGTCCATCGACATGTTGCGCGCCGCCTACCGCAGCCGCGTGGACTATGTCGGTACCTGGCTGCCCGAACCTGTCCATTCGACAAGCGAAAGTGACATGGAGGCTGAAATGGAACTATCTTCCTCACTCTCGACCGCCTTTCTGCTGATGCTGGAGCGGTTGTCGCCGAAGGAACGCGCGGCATACCTTCTCCACGAGATATTCGAGATGTCCTATCGCGATGTCGCCGTATCGCTGGACATGAAGGAACCGGCCTGCCGCAAGCTTGTCTCGCGGGCGAAGGCCCGGATCGGTGACAATGAAATGCGCTATCATCCGACCGCAGAACGGCAGGAGCAACTTCTCACTGCGTTCGAAGAAGCCATCCGCTCGGGAAAACCCGGCCAACTTGCTGCAATGCTGGCGAGTGACGTACGGCTTGCCGCCGATGGCGGGGGCAAGGTGGCAACGGTCAGCGAAGTCCTCAGGGGCGGCTCTGTCCTGACCTTCCTGACCGAAAGCTTGAGCGGCTGGTGGGCCGATTATGAATGGAACTTCGCCGACATCAACGGAGCGCGCGGACTGGTCCTCAGACAGGGAGGCAGCATCGTCGCCACGGTCTCCTTCGCCTTCGATGCCGAAGAGCGCGTGAGCGACATCTTCATCGTTCGCAACCCCGACAAGCTGGAAGGCTTGAACAAGGTGACGTTGCAATGACATCAGCGTCTGTCTCAACCAAAACGCCTTTCGGAACTTCCCGCGGAACCGCCGGTTTATCGTCTTCGAATGGGTTGCGGACTTCAAAAAACTGGCGCTCCGACGGGCTTCGGCGCATAGATCCACACTGGAGAACGCGCACGACTTCCATCCGTTTCCTGCGAACCTCCCGCTTCGCGTTTCAAGGTTCATCCGGCCCTTGCAAATAAGCGCGGAACGGTCATTGACATACGGCTCGTATGTTACCATCTGAGACTCATACGCCGCGTATGTAAATTGTTTCCTGCACCTCCGATGAGGAAAAGTAAAATGCCTAACCCATACGGGAAGATATTCCGCGCGCCCGGCGCGAAGGGGTTCGCCGCCGCCGGTTTTGTCGCGCGGCTTCCGATTGCCATGGCGCCGATCGGCATCGTCGCGATGCTTTCCCAGACCCATGGCGAATACTGGCTCGCCGGCGCGGTTTCGGCGACATATGCCTTGACCAACGCGCTGCTGTCTCCGCAGATTTCCCGGCTGGTCGATCGCTATGGCCAGTCGGCGGTCGTAACGCCCGCGACGCTTGTTTCCGTCATCGCTTTCGCGTTCATGATGGGAGCGGCCAACGGGGATTGGCCGGTCTGGACGCTGTTCGCATCGGCGCTTTTCGCAGCCACCATGCCGAGCATGCCGGCAATGATCAGGGCACGCTGGACCGAACTTTTCCGCAGCAAGCCCGAGCTTAACACCGCATTCGCATTCGAGTCGGCGATGGACGAGATGATGTACATCGCCGGTGCATCGCTTTCGGTCGGCCTGTCGGTCGCGCTCTTTCCCGAAGCCGGAATATTGACAAGCACGGCCCTCTTGGCCCTGGGCACGGCAGCATTCATCCTGCAGCGTTCGACCGAGCCAGAGGTGCGACCGGTCGATCAGCAGTCGGCGGGCTCGGCAATCCGGCTGTGGCCGGTGCGGATCATCACCTTCGCCATGATATTCCTCGGTGCGATCTTTGCGACCGCCGAGGTGAGTTCGGTCGCCATCACCAAGGAACTGGGCCAGCCGAATGCCGCAAGTCTCGTCATCGGCGTCTATGCTCTCGGCTCGTTCGTCCTGGGCATCGTAATCGGCGCCCTCAACCTGAGAACGCCTTTGCAGAAGCAGTTCGCAATCGCCATTGCCGTCGTCGCGGCGACGCAGGTGCCTCTGCTGTTTGCCGATACCGTCCCCCTGCTTGCCCTCGCGATCTTCGTGAGCGGGATTGCCATCTCGCCGACATTCATCACGGCGTTTGGTCTCATCGAGCGCCGGGTGCCGGAAGCGATGCTCACCGAAGGTGTCACCTGGGTGATGACAGGCATCGGCATAGGCATGGCGTTGGGTGCGTTTGCGGCCGGCTGGGTCGTCGACACGTTTGGCGCCCGCAGCGGGTTCTGGGTCTCGATCGTGGCCGGAGGCATCGCGCTGACAACGGCGCTTGCCAGCCAGCGTCTCCTCAGCAGAGAGCGGGTTCCGGCCGCGCCCGAGACGATCGTCCAGCCGGCGGAGTGACGGTTTCAGCAAGAGGTGCCGCCCCGGGCGTGTGGCGGTACCTTGGTCTGACGACCTTTGTACCCGCTCTTCGTACACGCCCGATTTCCCTCGGTATGCTCCGGATCAGCGGCTGCCGGGTCCTTCGGTTCGCAGAAGCTGTTCATGCAAGCCCTAAGGCGCCCTTGCGGAGTGAGCGGTCTCAAGACGCTTCACGTGCAGGAGCGTTGAAAAACGCCGGGACTTCAGGAACCATCAACTGAGCGGCGATGATATGCTCGTTTCTAAGAGAAGTCAGGCTGGGTGCGTAAAGGCACTGTAACGATCCATCTGGAAACACCGGAAGGTCGGGTCCCGCTTGACGTTTGGCGCTATGAGGCGGATGTCTGAAGCCTCACTGTCCATGAGCAATATTCAGACGCGGCAACACCATGCGGGGCGAACCTTCGCTAACGGCAGATGGCGTCCGGAAACATTATGCACACGATTATTCGTTGGCGCTGTTCCAACTGTTGAGGGAATTCAGGAGCCGTTCCAGCGAAGGCTTGATCCTGTCCGCGTCTGATTGGTTCAAGGCGGACAGCAATGTTCTTTCATGCTCCCTTGCCTCTTCGACCACTTCGGAGCTCAGTTTCTGCCCGGCGTCCGTCAGGTGAACGCGCACACGGCGGCCGTCGCCCTTGTCGCTTTTGCGGACGACCAGACCGCGCTTTTCCATCTGATCGACAATGCGCGTCATTCTGGATTGCTCCAGAAGGGAATATTTCGCCAGCTGGGTGATCATCAGTCCGTCCTGATCGTAAAGGCAGGCAAGAACCCGCCATTCCGGAACCCTCAGGCCCAATTCGCGCACACGGATGTGAAACTGGTGGCTTGCCGCTTCGCTGGACGCCGCCAGCAAGTACAGCAGGTAGGAAGAAACGAACTTTTCCGGCATCAGGGTCAATACGCCCTCCAACTATGCACCTGTTTTCAAAGTGTCAATTATCCCGGACGGACCCGGAAAAAAAGAGGCTTGACTCATTTTATATGAAATTTCATATTTTTTACAGGAGGAGGCATTGCAGGTGAAACTTGTTCTTGAAAGTGTGGAACCGGAAACCGATCAGATCCGTGTTTTCAGGTTCAGGGCGGAGGCGAACGGGCCATTGCCCGGCTACGAGCCCGGTGCGCATGTCAAATTCGACCTCGGTCCACTCGGCGAACGCGACTATTCCCTGATCGACTGGCCGGAGCCGGATGAGCTCTATACCGTTGCCGTTCAGCGGGAAGAGGACGGTCAGGGCGGGTCCATGGCCATGCATGCCCTGAGCGCCGGACAATCGATCTCCGTCAGCGGGCCCGAGAACGACTTTCCGCTTGCAGAGGACGTCCCGCACGTCCTGCTTCTTGCCGGCGGCATCGGCATCACCCCGCTGATATCGATGGCGACGCGGCTGAAATCGAAGGACCGCTCCTTCGAGCTGCACTACTGCGCCCGGACAGTTTCCCGGATGGGCTTTGCCGGCAAGCTGAAAGCAGCCTTCGGCGGCAGCGCGCATTTCTATTTCGACGACACGGATCCGCTTGATCTGGCGGCGCTGATGCAGGCGCAACCCTCCGGAACGCATCTTTATGTCTGCGGGCCCAGGGGCATGATCGAAGCCGCGCGAGCTGCGGCGACAGCGGCCGGGCTGGCAGAGGAGGCCATCCATGTCGAGCTCTTCAGTGCACCCCAGGTGCAATCCGGCGACGCGGCCTTCGAAGTCGAGGTTCACAGCACGGGACAGGTTGTGACCGTCGCCTCTGACCAGACCATCATCGAGGCACTGGAAGAAGCCGGCGTCGACGTCATGTATGACTGTCAGCGTGGTGATTGCGGCATCTGCCAGACGGATGTGATCAGTGGCACGCCAGACCACCGCGATGTCGTGCTTTCGGATGCCGAGAAGGCATCGGGAAAGGTCATGCAGATTTGTGTCAGCCGCGCGAAATCCGCCCGGCTTGTCCTCGATCTTTAGGGTTTTATTCCAGGGAGGAGCCAGCATGCGAACGGCCAGCCAGATCGCCGCTCTGTTCACGGGGCCGCAGGTCCACCGGGACGTCTACACCAGTCCGGAAATCTACAAACTGGAAATGCGGCACCTGTTTGCAAACACCTGGGTGTTCGTCGGCCATGAAAGCCAGACCCCGAACAAGGGCGACTATTTCACCACGCAGGTCGGCGACCAGCCGGTCATTCAGGTGCGCCACTCCGACGGTGAGATCCATGTTCTTCACAATCGCTGCCCGCACAAGGGTACGAAGATCGCGATCGACCGGGAAGGCAACACCGGCAAGTTCTTCCGCTGCCCCTATCACGCCTGGTCGTTCAAGACGGATGGCTGTCTGCTCGCGATCCCCTTGAAGAAGGGCTACGAAAACACCGGTATCGAGGAGACCGAGAACGCCAGGGGCATGGCAGCCGTCGGCACGGTCCGCAATTATCGCGGTTTCGTCTTTGCCCGCCTGGCGGCCGAGGGCATAGGCTTCGAGGACTATTTCGGCGACAGCCTCAGCTCCATCGACAACATGGTCGACCGATCGCCCGAGGGGCGCCTGGAAGTTGCCGGCCCGCCGCTACGCTACATGCACAAATGCAATTGGAAGATGCTGGTCGAGAACCAGACCGACACGTGCCATCCGATGGTGGCGCATGAGAGCTCCGCCGGAACCGCGGTGAACATCTGGAAGGAGATGGGCAATCCGGAACCGCGCCCGCCGGCGATGGAAATCATCGCGCCCTTCATGTCGCCCTACGAGTTCTTCGAGAACATGGGCATCCGCACCTGGCCGAACGGCCACGGCCACACGGGCGTGCATCACTCGATCCACTCCGACTATTCCGCGATACCCGGCTATTTCGAGGCGTTGAGCGAGAGTTACGGCGAGGAGCGTGCCAAAGAGATTCTCGGCGAGAACCGGCACAACACGGTCTATTTCCCCAATATCATGATCAAGGGGCCGATCCAGCAACTGCGGAACTTCATACCGCTGGGTCCCGACAGGACACTGGTCGAAAGCTACATCTACCGGCTGGTCGGCGCACCGGACGAACTCCTGGCGCGCACCGCATTGTACAACCGGATGATCAACGCACCGACGTCGATGGTCGGGCACGATGATCTGGAAATGTACGAGCGCGCGCAGGAGGGCCTGATGTCCAACGGCATGGAGTGGGTCAACGTGCAGCGCTTGAGAACCGGCGAGGAAGACTTCGGCGAGGAGGCCGTCGAGAACGGCACCACTGAACGGCAGATGCGCAACCAGTTCGATGCCTGGGTGAAATTCATGACAGCGACGATGGAGAATGCGTGATGGCGGTTTCCAGGGAAGAGGTCATCGATTTCATCTATGACGAGGCAAGAATGCTGGACGAGGGCCGCTACAGCGAATGGCTGGCACTCTGGCTGGAGGACGGTCACTACTGGATGCCGCTCGACTACAAGCAGACCGATCCGCATCTCGTGACGTCCCTGCTCTATGAGGACATGTTCATGCTGCGCTTGCGCGTGGAACGGCTGAACGGGGCCAGAACCTTCAGCCAGAAGCCCAAGAGCCGCTGCCACCATGTCATCCAGCGGCCCTTCATAGACGAGATGGACGGAGACCGGATCGTCACCAACACATCCATGCACTACGTCGAAACGCGCCTGGACGAGCAGTTCCTGCTGGCGCTCACGGCAACGCACGAACTGGCCGTCGTGGACGGCGCGATCAGGATCGCCAACAAGCGGGTCGACATCCTCAATTGCGACGCCGCCTTCGGCAATATTCAGCTGCTGCCATGACCGACATGACAGCAGATACAGTTTACGCCGCCTTCGCCGCAACGGCGGAGACATATCCCGACCGGCCGTTGCTGAACGTTCTGCCCGGGACCGCGGATATCTACGGCATAGCGTCCGGGGAAGTGACCTATGGCGCCGCGCGCCGGGAGGTCGACGAGCTCGCACGGGATCTGATGGAGGCAGGGTATGGCGCGGGAATGCGCGTTGCCCTTCTTCTGGAGAACCGGCCTGCGTTCTTTCTGCACTGGCTTGCGGTCAACCGGGTCGGCGGATCCGTGGTGCCCGTCAATCCGGATCTGAGAGCCGCGGAACTGGAATATCTCGTCGGCCATTCCGAACCGGCGCTGATCGTATCGATCGAGAGCCGCCACAAGGAACTTGAGGCGGCCGTGGCCGCTGCCGGTGTCAAGGCCGCCGTGATCGCTCCTGGCGACCCGATCCCCGGTCCGCGGGACCAGGCGGTCACCGCCCGGCTCCTGGAAGGGGAAGCCCGCGAGGCGGCCATCCTTTACACCTCGGGCACCACCGGCAAACCGAAGGGCTGCGTGCTCCCCAATACCTATTTCCTGCTCGCCGGACGCTGGTATGCAGGTGTCGGCGGGCTGGCGACGCTGACGGAAGACGGCGAGCGCATGATCACGCCCCTGCCCGTCTTCCACATGAACGCCATGGCCTATTCCTTCATGGCGATGGTCATGGTCGGCGGTTGCCTCACCGTTCTGGATCGCTTCCACCCGCGAACGTGGTGGCAGGATGTTGCCGCGTCCCGGGCAACCTGCCTGCACTACCTGGGTGTGATGCCCTCCATGCTGATGGGGTTCGACCCCTCCCCTGCAGATCGCGCGCATCAGGTGCGCTTCGGTTTCGGGGCAGGCGTCGACCCCAAGCTCCAGATCGCCTTCGAGGAACGTTTCGGCTTTCCGCTGGTTGAGGCCTGGGCGATGACGGAAACCGGCGCCGGTGCGGTGATCGCGGCCTCCGGTGAAGACCGGCTGGTGGCCCAGGCCAGCATCGGCAAGCCGAGCACGGGTGTCGAATGCCGGATCGTGGACGAAAGCGGCAATGCGGCGGTTCAGGGCGAATTGCTGGTGCGCCACGCGGGGCCTGATCCGCGTCACGGTTTCTTTTCGGAATATTACAAGGACGCTGCTGCGACGGACGAGGCCTGGAAAGACGGCTGGTTCCATACCGGCGACATCGTCCGACAGGGAAAGGACGGCAACCTGTTTTTTGTCGACCGAAAGAAAAACGTCATCCGGCGGTCGGGTGAGAACATCGCCGCTGTCGAGGTGGAATCGATCCTGATGCGCCATCCCGACGTCGAGGCCGCCGGCATTGCGCCCGTCCCCGACCCGGTGAGAGGAGACGAAGTGTTCGCCTGCCTGAAGGTGAAGGACCCGAGCCCGCAAAAGGCCGAGGCGATCACGCGCTGGTGCCTGGAGCAGATGGCCTATTACAAGGCGCCGGGATATATCGCCTTTGTCGACAGGCTGCCGTTGACGCCGACCCAGAAGATCCAGCGGGCCGCCCTCAAGGAATTGGCACTGCAGCTTCTGGACGATCCCGGTACTATCGTCACCGGTCACATGAAGAAGCGGCAGGCCAGTTGATGGGGAAGCGTCAGAGCTACGAGGGAGTTGCGGTCACCGCACCGGTTTCAATTCCCTATCAGCGCTACTCCGTCGAAACGGCCCATTGGTGGATCGCAGCCGCCTTGCGGGGATCCCTTCAGGCAGCCGGGTTGCGGCCGGCAGACCTTGACGGATTTTCCGTTGCGAGCTTCACCCTGTTTCCCGACACGGCCGTCGGGCTGACGCAACATCTCGGCCTGTGCCCGAGATGGCTCGACAATATTCCGATGGGCGGAGCCAGCGGTGTGGTCGCCCTGCGCCGGGCGGCGCGTGCAGTCCAGGCGGGAGATGCGGACATCGTCGCCTGCGTCGCCGGCGACACCAACCATATCGACAGCTTCAGAAATCTGCTGTCCAGCTTTTCCCGGTTCGCCCAGGATGCCTCCTATCCCTACGGTTTCGGAGGACCGAATGCGAATTTCGCTCTTCTGACCGACCGGTACATGCAGGAGTTTGGTGCCACGCGCGAGGATTTCGGCAGGATCTGCGTGGCGCAGCGCGCCAATGCCCTGAAGAATCCCACTGCGCTCATGAAGAAACCGCTGACACTCGACCAGTATCTCCAGGCCCGGCCGATCGCCGACCCGATTGCGCTGTTCGACTGTGTCATGCCCTGTGCCGGGTCCGAGTGCTTTCTCGTCATGTCCGTTGAAGAGGCACAGAGGCGGAACCTGCCCTTTGCCGTCATCGGCGGCACGATCGAGCGCCACAACGCCCATGCCGACGATCCAGTGCAGCTGCGCGGCGGCTGGACGCTCGACATCGACGAACTCTACGCCATGTCGGATTGCACGCCAGACGACATCGACCTTCTGCAGACCTATGACGATTATCCCGTCATTTCGATGATGCAGATGGAGGATCTCGGTTTCTGCGAAAAGGGCGGCGGTCCCGAATTCGTGAGAAGCCGCGACCTGACGGTCACCGGAGATTTTCCGCACAACACGTCCGGCGGCCAGTTGTCCGCCGGGCAGGCCGGGGCTGCGGGCGGTTTCATCGGTCTCGTGGAAGCGCTTCGTCAGGTCCTCGGCATTGCCGCCGGCACGCAGGTCCCGAATGCGCGAACCGCGATGGTGTCCGGCTTCGGAATGATCAACTACGACCGCGGTGTCTGCACGAGTGCGGCGATACTGAAAGCTGGGAGCAAGGCATGAGCACACCGCTTTCCCCTCCCCCCAGGAAGGACCCGCAACAGCGCACACGCTCTCCCCTGCGCCCGCCGGAGGCCCGCTCCCGTGCGGCGCTCGGCCTGACGGCCGCGGCAGCGGAAGGGCGCTTTGCGCTGCAGGTCTGTGAAGACTGCGGCACGGTGCAATATCCGCCGCGGGACGTCTGCCGCAGCTGTCTGTCGGCCGGGCTGGAATGGCGGGACATCTCCCCGGCGGGCAGGCTGCTGGCGGAGACCCGCGTGCGCACGTCGACAAACCTCTATTTCCGGGAACGAACGCCCTGGCGCATGGGCTCGGTCCAGCTGGAGGCCGGGCCCGTGGTCCTGTGCCACCTGCATGGCGACTGCGAACGCGGCGGCGAAGTTACAATTCTCAACCGGCTGGATGCGTCGGGCCAGGGCGTTGTGCTGGCAGTGCCCAAGGACAGGACAAGCAACATGGAAGACGATCCGCAAATGCGTGCCCTATCAGCCGACCCGAAGCACAGGCGCATCCTGATCACGGACCTGCGAAACCCGAACACGCCGGATCTTGTTACGGCCCTGCTGGAGGCGGGTGCTGCCGCCGTCTATGTGGGCGAGGCCGAAAGCTGGCGCCCGCACGCCAATCGCGATCGGCTCTCCGGGCTGGACAGGGTCAGCCTGCTGCCGCTTGACGTCACTGATGCGGCGTCGGTGAAGCGGCTTGCGGGGGAAATCGGCGGCAAGACCGATATTCTGGTCAACAACGCCCGGTTCCTGCGTCCGGGCGGCGTCATGGCGAGAGGCGATACCGCCTTCGCGCGCGAGGAAATGGAGACAAATTATCTTGGGCTGATGCGCCTTGCTCAGGCCTTCGGACCGGGCATGTGCGCCCGCACCAACGATGGGGTCAATTCGGCAGTTGCCTGGGTGAACGTCCTTTCCGTCTTCGCGCTTTCCAACACGCCGGACTTCGGCTGCTTTTCCGCCTCCAATGCCGCGGCATATTCACTCTCCCAGTCCCTGCGCGGCGAATTCCGCGCATCCGGTCTGCGGGTGATGACCGTCTTCACGGGGCCGGACGAGGATGACTGGACCCAGCCGATGCCACCTCCCAAGGTCACCTCGAGGGCTTTGGCAAAGGCGGTGGTTGCGGGGCTGCAACAGGGTCTTGAGGACGTGTGGTGCGGCGATGTCGCTACGGAAATCCGCGAACGGTGGCGGCGGGACCCGAAGGTTCTGGAACGTGAACTCACACAAGGAGGAGATGGCGCATGAGCGGCCTGGATATGCTGGTCTCCGGCCTTGCCTCCGGAGCCGTCAGGATCGTCGATCTGACGCACACGCTCGATCCAGATTTTCCGGTGATCGTGCTGCCGCCCGAGTTCGGCCAGTGCGCGCGCTTCCGCATGGAGGAAATCAGCGCCTACGATCACCGCGGCCCGGCATGGAAGTGGCACAACATTTCCATGAGCGAGCATACCGGCACGCATTTCGATGCGCCGTCCCACTGGATTTCCGGAAAGGACGTGCCGAACGGATCGGTCGACGAGATCCCGGCGGAGGCTTTTGTCGGGCCGGTAGTGGTGATCGATTGCTCGCAAGGCGCGGCGGAGAACGACGATTTCGAACTGACGCCCGGGATCATCGCCGACTGGGAGAGCGAGCATGGCCGCATCCCACAAGACGCCTGGGTGTTCATGCGCACCGACTGGTCCAGACGCCGGGGCGCCGGCTATCTGAACATGCGTGCCGACGGGCCGCACTCGCCCGGACCGACGCCGGAGGCGATCCGCTTCCTGATCGAAGAGCGCAACATTCGCGGTTTCGGCACCGAGACCGTCGGAACGGATGCAGGTCAGGGCGCGCATTATGTGCCGCCCTACCCCGCCCATTACTTTCTGCATGGCGCGGGCAAATACGGGCTGCAATGTCTGGCCAATCTGGATCAGCTTCCCGCGACGGGCGCCGTGCTGATTGCAGCCCCCCTTAAAATCAGGAATGGAACCGGCAGCCCGCTACGGGTTCTGGCGATGGTGGCGGAATGAGTGAATTTACGGCAGTCGTTACCGGCGGCAACAAGGGGATCGGGGCCGACCTGGTCGAGAGGCTTCTCGGACAAGGCTACAAGGTGGTCTCCGTGGCGCGGTCCGCACCGGAAAAGTCTCACCCGAACCTGCACTCGGTCGAAGCCGACCTGCTCGACGCGGAAGCCGTTGCCTCGGCCGCACGCACGATCGCGGCGGAGTTCGACGTCACCCACCTGATCCACAATGCCGGCCTCATCTGGCCCAACCTCGTCGAAGAGGCCAGGCCCGAGGACATCACAGGGCTTGCGCAACTGCACCTGGGTTCGGCCCTGACGCTTCTGCAGGCGGCGCTGCCGGCAATGAAGGCGCGCCGCTTCGGCCGCGTTCTCTTCAACGCCTCCCGGGCAGCGCTCGGCGCACCGACCCGCACCGCCTACAGTGCAAGCAAAGCCGGGATGATCGGCATGGCCCGCACCTGGGCCCTGGAACTCGCGCCCCACGGCATCACCGTCAATGTCGTCGCACCGGGTCCGATCCTGACCGACAATTTCTGGGGGATCGTCGAAAAGGACAGTCCGCAACAGGAAGCCCTTGCCAAGCGCATCCCGGTCGGGCGGATCGGCAACGTCCGGGACGTGACCAATGCCTTCCTGTTCTTCTGCGATCCGGAAAACAGTTTCGTGACCGGGCAAACGCTTTACGTCTGCGGCGGCGCGAGCGTCGGGACACTGACGATCTAGGTCACGTGCGCTGAACGCTCACGCGTCTGCCTGCTCTTGCGGCATGCAGGCGAGCAAGGCCGCCTTCACGTCCTCCGGCCAGGGTATGGAACAGTGTTCGTCGAGATTGCTGGCCGCAAGCACCTGCGTGCTCGACCAGCGTTTCTCGCCCTTGCAGCAGATTTCGTGATGCATGGTGACCGACGAGCGGCCCACACGCAGGACGGTTACCTCGAATTCCAGTTCTTCCCCGAAGAAGGAAGGGCTTGAGAAGTCGCTGGAAAGATGAACGGTCGGCGTGCCCCAGCGCTCTTCCCAGATGATCTTGTGCCAGGGATAGCCGAGGTGCAGCCAGAATTCCTCGTTCACGCCGTTCAGGATGTTGAGGTAGGAGGGAAAATAGGCTGTTCCAGAAATGTCGCAATCGCCGAAATTGAGCATGCGCTTGGTCTTGAAGGGAATGTCCAAGTTGCGTTTCTCCCCGCCTTTGGCCGGCTCGCAATGACATGGCGGCCGGAAATAGTTTATTTGATTTTGCACATATCTTGGCAAGGCATCAACATCGGCGTCGTTCCCGTGTGTGGGGTCTGGTTGCTCGCTCAAGGTTGGTTCTGAGCAGAGAGAATAATCTAATCCACTAGAAACAAAGGATTTTTTGTTCATCCGGAAAACGTCGGCCGGCCGCCGGACGGATCGCGGACATCCGGGCGAAACTGTACTCAAACGCAAAAAAATACATGCAGTTTCATATTTATTGACAAGGCATGCTCTTCAATGAAAGTATTAAAATCGGTCTCGGGCATGCGGAGGAGCCCAGCCAGGAAGACGCATCATTCAAGGGAGAGGAAGATGAAGTCGCTTTTCAGGATTGTTGGCGCTGCCGCAGTTTCACTGAGCCTCAGCGTTTCGGCGCTTTCGGCGGAAACCGTTCTCAAGATTTCAAGCTGGCTGCCGCCAACGCACGGCGTGAACACCGATATCTTTGCCAATCTCATCACGATGATGGAAGAAGCCTCCGGCGGCGAAGTCACCGGTGAGCTCGTCTTCGGCCTCGCACCGCCGCCGGCACAAATGGATCTGGTCCTCGATGGTGCCGCGGACATTGCAATCATCTTCCACGGGTACCAGCCAGGCCGGTTCGTGGGGACAAAGCTGATCGAACTGCCGGGCTACGAAGGCAGCGCCGAAGCGGCATCGGTCGCCTATTGGCGGGTTCACGAAAAGTACCTCGCCGACCTGGACGAGCATCGCGGTGTCAAGGTCATTTCCCTCAACACTCATGGGCCCGGCCAGATCCATTCCAGCAAGGAAGTCACCGGTCTTGCGGACATGAACGGCCTGAAAACGCGCATCGGCGGCGGCGTTGCCGGCGACGTGGGCTCGGCGCTCGGCCTGATCGGCATCAACGTACCGGCTCCCAAGGTTTACGAAACGCTGGAATCGGGTGCTGCCGATGCGGTGGCGATGAATGTCGGCGAGCGTGTCGGCTTCAAGCTGAACGAAGTGGCCAAGAACCTTTATGACATGCCGGGCGGGCTGTATCGCGGCTCGTTTGCCATCATCATGAGCCAGCAGAAGTTCGACAGCCTGCCGGAAGAAGTCCAGAAGGCACTGGACGAGCAGGTCTTCGGTGAGCCCGCCAGCCGGATGGCAGGCGCAGCGTGGGACAAGTCCGACAAGATCGCCTACGAAGCCACCGAAAACGCCGAAGGAACGAAAATCACGCCTGCGAGCGAGGCTGACATCGCCGCATTCGAAGCGATCAGCAAGGAAGTCACGGACAAGGTTCTGGCCGAATTGCAGGAGGCCGGCGTGGACGCAAGTGCCGCCCACGAGATGGTCAAGCAGGAAATGGCCGGAAACTAACGAGACCGGGCGGTCCGGTTCGTCCGGGCCGCCTGCAGCTGAAGGATCCGGACGTGTCCCGTCTTCTCAAGTTTGCGGCCAGCCTGCCGGCACTGCTTGCCTCGTTTGCCTTGTTCATCCTCATGGTCATGACGTTCTGCGACGTGGTGCTCCGGTCGGTGTTCAATGCGCCGATTGAAGTTGCCGCCGACATGACCCGCCTGCTCATGGCCATCATGGTCTTTTCCGTCCTGCCGGTCGTGTCCGCAAAAGACGGGCATATCAGCGTCGACCTGACGGACGGCTTCTTCAAACGGGCCGGACTGACCCGCTGGCGCAACGCCTTCACAGACCTCTTTTGCGGCCTGATCCTGATCCTGCCGGCCATGCGGGTCTTCGACCTGGCCGAACGGAGCCGCTCATACGGCGATGTCATGGAATATCTGGGCCTGCCCTTGCACTATGTGGGATGGTTCATTTCCATCGTCACGGCAATTACCGCCGCAGTCCTTGTTGTTCGAGGGCTCGGCCACATATTCGCACCGAGACTGATGAGCCCCCGGCATGGTTGAAGGACTTCTTGGATTCGCAGCGGTCCTCGCACTTGTGCTGCTGCGTGTACCCATCGCCTTCGCCATGGGTTTTGTCGGAATGATCGGCTTCATGATTGAATCGGGGTACCGCGCCTCGATTTCGATGACCGCCCGTCTGATCATCGACACCAGCCAGGACTATGGCCTGTCAGTCGTGCCGCTGTTCATCCTGATGGGACTGTTCGTCAACAAGGCCGGGATCAGCCGGGAGCTTTATGCCGCCTCCAATGCCTTTCTCGGTCACTTCCGCGGCGGCCTGGCAATGGCGACCATTGTCGCCTGCGGCGGTTTTGCCGCCATTTCCGGATCGTCTCTTGCGACTGCTGCAACCATGTCGAAGGTCGCCATGCCGGAAATGCGCCGGTTCGGCTACGCCGACAAACTGTCGACGGCCTCGATTGCCGCGGGCGGCACGCTCGGAATCCTGATCCCGCCTTCGGTCATCCTCGTCATCTACGGCCTCTTGACCGAAACCTCGATCGGCAAGCTTTTTGTCGCCGGTATCCTTCCGGGACTTCTCGGCGTGGTGCTCTACCTCGTCGCCGTCCAGTTCACCGTCTGGCGGGACCCGGAAGCCGGCCCGGCAGGCGAGCGCGTGGACCTGAGCGGAAAACTGTCCGCCCTGAAGGATGTCTGGGCCGTGCTGCTGCTGTTCTTTCTGGTGATCGGCGGGCTCTACGGTGTCTTCGACGTGCCGCCGATCAACCTGAGCTTCTCGCCGACCGAGGCGGCCGGCATGGGGGCAATGGGGGCATTTCTGATTGCCCTTGCCCGCAAGCGCCTGTCTTTCGCCGATGCTCTCGACGCCCTGCGTGAAACGGCCATGACGGCGGCCAGCCTGTTTGCCGTGCTGATCGGGGCCTGGATCTTTTCCAACTTCGTCAATATCGCAGGTCTGCCTTCCGCTCTCAGCAATTTGGTCACCGCCTACAACCTCCCCCCGTGGATGGTCATGGGCCTGATCTTGCTGATCTACATCGCCCTCGGCTGCGTGTTCGAAAGCCTGTCGATGCTGCTGTTGACCGTGCCGATCTTCTTTCCGGTTGTTACCGGGCTTGGCTATGATCCGATCTGGTTCGGGATCATCGTCGTCGTGGTGACGGAGATCAGCCTCATCACGCCACCGGTCGGCCTGAACGTCTTCGTGTTGCGGGCGGTGGTCGGCGACGTGCCGACGGCCACGATCTTCCGGGGCGTTACGCCCTTCTGGATGGTGGATATCATTCGGCTGATCATCTTGCTGTCGCTGCCGGGACTTGTTCTCCTGCTGCCGAACCAGATGTAGGACCGGATTTGGGCCGGCATCTGCCGGCAGGCCTCCGGTTGCGGAGCTGACACAGACCGCGCATTTGCGTTTGCCAAGGGGTTTCGCGGTTCAATTACGTCTTCTGGGAGGAGGAAAAGATGGAACGCACTGCAAACCCTGCTAACGCCAGTGCCGAAGTCCAGTGCCCGTTTTCGAAGATGGCAGCCGAATTCGATGCGTTCGCCGGCCCCTACCAGGCGGACCCTGCAGAGGCGCTCCGCTGGTCACGCGACCAGTTGCCCGTCTTCTACAGCCCCAGGCTCGGCTACTGGGTGGTCAGCCGCTACGACGACATCAAGGCCGTCTTTCGCGACAACATCCTTTTCTCGCCCCGGAACGCGCTTGAAAAGATCACGCCGGCAACACCGGAGGCAATGGAGGTCCTGAAAGGCTACGGCTATGCCATGAACCGGACCATGGTGAACGAGGACGAGCCCGTGCACATGGAACGGCGGCGGGCCCTGATGGGCCACTTCCTGCCGGACAATCTGGAAGCCAGGCAGAAGATGGTGCGGGAGCTGACGCGCGAGAAGATCGATGCCTTCATCGATCGTGGCCGGGTAGATCTGGTCGATGCCATGCTCTACGAGGTTCCCCTGAACGTCGCGTTGCATTTTCTCGGCGTCCCGGAAGACGATATCGCAGTCCTGAAGAACTTCTCGGTCGCACACTCCGTCAACACCTGGGGCAAGCCCACCGACGAGCAGCAGGTCGCCATCGCGCATGACGTCGGGCAGTTCTGGAACTACGCGGGCAAGATCATCGACAAGATGAGGCAGGAGCCGGAGGGGACCGGCTGGATGCACGAAACGATCCGCAAGAATGCGGAAATGCCGGACGTCGTGCCGGACAGCTACGTGCATTCGATGATGATGGCGATCATCGTTGCTGCCCACGAAACGACGTCGCTTGCCTCGGCGGGGATGTTCAAGACGCTACTCACCCACAGGCAGGCCTGGCAGGATATCTGCGAGGATCCGAGCCTGATCCCGAACGCGGTGGAAGAATGCCTGCGCTATTGCGGCTCGATCGTCGCCTGGCGGCGGCAGGCGATGGCGGCGACCAGCATCGGTGGCGTCGCGATCCCGGAAGGCGCCAAGCTGCTCATCGTTCAGGCGTCCGGAAACCAGGATGAACGCCACTTCGAGGACGGCGACAAGTTCGACATCTACCGCGACAACGCGGTCGACCATCTGACTTTCGGATACGGCAGTCACCAGTGCATGGGCAAGAACATCGCCCGCATGGAAATGCGGATCTTCCTTGAAGAGATGACGCGGCGGCTGCCGCACTTGCAACTGGCCGAGCAGCAATTCACGTACCTGTCAAATACCTCCTTCAGAGGCCCGGATCATGTCTGGGTCGAGTGGGATCCGGCGAAGAACCCCGAGAGAACAGACCCGTCGTTCGCAGACGGGAACCGGCACTTCCCTGTCGGCGCACCTGCGCGCCGGGACATCGCCCGCAAGGTCCGCGTCAGCGCTCTGCGCCAGGAAGCTGACGGCATCCTCGGACTGACGATCGAGGACGCCAAGGGCCGCCCGCTGCCGCGCTGGAGCGCCGGGGCCCATATCGAACTGTGCGTGGATGGCTTCGATCGCAAATATTCGCTCTGCGGCAGGGCCGATGGCAGGAACTACGATATCGCCGTCCTGCTGGAAGACGGCGGACGGGGCGGTTCCCGCCATATCCACGAAGTCGCCGCGGAGGGACTGGAACTGCGCCTGCGCGGGCCCAGCAACCTCTTCCGGCTCGACGAGGAGGCCAGTTCCTATGTCCTGATCGCCGGTGGGATAGGCATCACGCCGATCCTGACGATGGCAGACCGCCTGAAGGCATTGGGGCGGGACTACACGATCCATTATTGCGGGCGGTCCCGCCAAAGCATGGCCTTTCTGGACCGCTTGGAAGCCGGACACGCCGGGAGGATTACAGTCTATGCCGGAGACGCAGGCCGGCGCGCCGACCTCGCTGCGGTTGTCGCCGCCCTGCGCGATGGCGGGCAGATCTACGCCTGTGGACCGGAGCGGATGATTTCCGAGCTGGAAGACCTCACCGCCGGCCTCCCGGACGGGACCCTGCATTTCGAACATTTCTCGGCCCGGAAAACCGCTCTTGATCCTTCGAAGGAAACCGCCTTCCAGGTCGAGCTGCAAGATTCCGGCCTGAACCTGGAAGTCGCGGCGGATGTGACGCTGCTTGATGCGCTGCTTGCTTCAGGCATCGACATTTCCTGCGAGTGCCGGGAAGGTCTTTGCGGCAGTTGCGAGGTCGAGGTTCTGCAGGGGGAAATCGATCATCGCGACGTGGTGCTGACGCGTTCGGAACGCGCGGAAAACCGGCGCATGATGGCCTGCTGCTCGCGGTCGGCGAAGGGCGGCAAGATCAAGCTGGCGTTGTAGGGTGTCGGACCTTCCAAATCACATTCCTGAATTTCCAGGTCCGGCATCAAACCTAAAGCGACATTGAAGTTTAGTTTTCAGGCCGTTACATTCCTGGAATGGAAACGACACTCTCGATACAGCAGATTTCCCGGCGGAGTGGCCTGGCAGCTTCGGCACTTCGCTATTACGAGCAAAAGGGCCTCATAAACTCCGAACGCAGAAATTCGGGTCACAGGCGCTTCCCGCGTCACGTGCTGCGCCGTCTGGCCTTCATTGTCTTTGCACAACGGCTCGGAATGCGGCTTGAGGAGATCAAGGAAGAGCTCGACAAACTGCCGACAGATCATGTTCCTACCGGCAAGGACTGGGAAAGGCTGTCGGGAAAATGGACCGAGCGGGTGGACGCACAGATTGCGCAACTGGAGCAACTGAAGTCCGGCCTTACCGGCTGTATCGGATGCGGATGTCTTTCGCTGAAAGACTGCAGGATCATAAACCCCGGGGACCGGTTTGCGGAAGAAGGTGCCGGGCCGCGCGGCTGGATATTCGACGGCGAGCCCGGCAGCTAGCAGTTTCGTGTGCAGGTTGATTGCCTGAAGGACTCAGGTTTGGGAGCCAACGGTATGATCGGGACCGTTTTCAGGCTCCGTTTTGCCCGGCAGGTATCGGAGCGCAACAAGGCAGATCACGCTTAGAATGGCGGCTGCGGTGAGGGCAGACATCTGCAGAGCGAAGGTAAAGGACTGCCGCGCCGCTTCGACTATTGCCGGGGCCAGATCCGCATCGACCGATTTCGCGATGGCGATTGCAGCTCCGAGGGTTTCCGATGCACGCGTGCCGAGTTCTGCAGGAATTTCACCGCCGATCGCATCTTCAAGACCCGTCCTGTAGATCAGTGAACCCAGGCAACAACGCCCAAAAAGAATTTGACATTCTAGGTCAGTCGTCCTAATCGATCGATATAGGACAATTGACCTAGAAGGAATGCGCTGTGAATCCAGATCTTTTTTCCCCCGGCCAGATTGGCGATCTCAAGCTGTCCAACCGCATGGTTATGGCACCCATGTCGCGTAGCCGTGCCACTCACGAAGGCGTGCCGACTGCACTCATGGTGGAGCACTATCAGCAACGAGCTTCGGCTGGCCTGATCATTACCGAGTCCGCTCCTGTGTCACACCAAGGCGTCGGCTATCCATGTACTCCCGGGCTATACACGCCGGAGCAAATTGCGGGATGGCTTCGCGTGGTGAACGCGGTTCATGCAAGAGGCGGTTTCATCTTTGCGCAGCTTCAGCACTGCGGCCGGATCTCGCACAGAAGCCACCAGCTGGATGATGCCGTCCCGGTTGCTCCCTCGGCAATCTTGCCCGAAGGATATGCCGTTACCGCGACCGGCTACCAGCCATTCGAAACGCCGCGTGCGCTCGAGGCGCAGGAAGTGAAAGACGTTGTTGAGCAGTATCGTCAGGCGGCAAGGAACTGCGTGCTCGCAGGGTTTGACGGTGTCGAGGTGCATGGCGGCAACGGCTACCTGATCGATCAATTTCTGCGCGACGGAACCAACAAGCGAACTGACGATTATGGCGGCACGGTTGAAAATCGGATGCGCTTCCTTCACGAGGTTCTTGACGCCGTGACGGAAGTGTACCCGGCGAAGAGGGTCGGCTTGAGGCTTTCACCGGAAAACGCCTTCAACAACATGACCGACTCCAATCCGCAGATGCATTTCGAAAAAATAGTCGAGTCCGTTGCCGACAGGGGGCTTGGATACCTTCATGTACTGGAGACCAGCATGGATTTCGGGGGCCATGTCGAGGACGCACCCCGGACCTTAGACTACGTCCGCCTGCGCAACCTGTTTCCCGGAACCTACATCGCGAATAACGGCTACACCAGGGAGCGTGCGCAATTGGCAATCGAGAGCAGGCATGCCGATCTGGTGTCCTTTGGAGCAGCCTTCATTGCAAATCCGGACCTGGTCCGGCGATTCAAAGACGACCTGCCGCTCAACAGGATCGACAAGTCAACATTCTACACGGGTGGTGCAACCGGCTACACCGACTATCCCGAATTCGGTCTCGGGGTCTTGGCCGCGGAGTGACCGGTTGAAGGGTGCCGGATATCTCTTTTCGAGAACCGGACGCGGCAGTCTCGGATTGCTGCGCGGCACAGCCGGCAGGCAGTAGGGTTCACGCCGATTGACCTGAGCGGCATACACCCCAACTCGCCGGGCGCGATGGTAGCGCGAGACGCAGATCGCCCGGCGACTGCACAGGACCCTTCAAGTTGCACAGCCTTCAGCGCTGCGGGACAACAAGCAAAAGGCGTGCGGAGATGGTTAGGATATATTGCGGCAGCGTAAGATTAAGAACGGGTGGTCACCGGTCGCTCCTAACTGGAATTCTGCCACCATGAGATGCCTTCGAAGGTGGGACGTTCGAGGGCAGTCAACTCGTTGAGAACCCCAGGAGAGTGCCCCGAAGTCGACAAGATCGGCATGGTTGGTGATCGGTGAGCCAGCCGCGCGGTTGAGCGAAAGTGTCACCGGTTCGACCGGTCCCCTTCCCTTCTTCTCGGCTTTTCTCTTCTTTCTTCGCCTGCGGGGTTTTCGAAATTGAGTACAAGGGGCAGGCAAGAGAGGCTCTGATTGACCCTGTGGATGCTGGACTTCTATTGAATGCCTCTCATAATGACGCTATATTGCGACTAAATCAGTGGCACATATGTGGAGCGACATCATGGATCTCGCAGCCTATTCGGATCACGGGCTGTTTGCGCCGAACAAGATCGCCAAGGCCTTTCGCACAACCAGCGAGGAAATCGCGCGGACCGTCGGTCTCGGCAGGGATGCGGTACAGCGCAAGGATCGGGTGCGATCCGACAAGACCCAGCGCCGGTTGCGTGAAATGGTCGAGATCGTCAACAAGGTAGAGCCGCGTTTCGGTTCCGCCCTGATGGCCTATGCCTGGTTTCGCTCCGAGCCGCTGTCCGGATTTTCGGGGCGGACGGCCATGCAGTTGGTGCGGGAAGGCCGGGCGGAGGAGGTTCTTGACTTCATCGACGCGGTCGACGCCGGCGTTTACGCCTGAGAGCGATGGTCACCTATTCCGGAAAACTCTACCGGGCGCTCAATCCGGTCTACGCGCGCGAACCGATGTCCGGGCGTGGGGCCGCACTCTATGGCGGCCGGTTCAACCCCAAAGGCGTACCCGCACTCTACACATCGACATCGGTGCTGACAGCCTTGCGGGAAGCCAACCAGGTTGGCGATCTGCAGCCGACCACGCTCGTCTGCTACCGCGCCGAGATCGAGATGGTTTTCGACACAACCGACCGGGCGGCCCTTGAAGCAGCAGGACTTGATGAGGTCGCCCTGGCCGATCCGGCTTGGCGCGACCAGATGAAGACCACGGGACAGGCACGGACCCAGCGCTTTGCGAGCGATCTGGTTACCGCCGGCTACAACGGGCTGCTCGTTCGCAGTTTTGCCAAGGGAGCCGGTCCCGGCGACATGAACCTGGTGCTTTGGAAATGGGGAACCGCCGCACCTTGTTGCCTGGAGTTGATCGATGACGAGGATCGGCTGCGTTAGGGACCGTTGCTATACGCCGCCTCTTCAGTGGGTACTGCCACGGTTGCAAAGTCATCGGCGAGATTTCTTTCGATTTCAGCAAGCCGCCGGCGGTTCTCGGCAAACTCCCCCTCAAATCCGGCCAGCACATATTTGCTGCGTGCGACCGTGCCGAGCGGCGTGACGGACCGGGCGAAGTCGATTTCGGTCTTTGTGTCGGTTCACGCGATTGGCACTCGTCGTTCCCGAAGCCCTGGCCGGAAAAGACCAGATCGAAGCCGCCGACCCGACCGGAAGGGCCGCAGTCGATTTTGAATCCGCCGCACGGGTGGGCCGAGGCGGATTGCTCCACCCCGGCCGAACCGCTAGCTCTTCAACTTGGTCCAGACCTTTTCGCGCAGGTCTTTCGACGCTGGCGAACAGGCCTTGAATGCGCTGAGCCGTTCGTTGAATTCTTCAGGCGTGTTGACGGCTGGATCCGTCTTGAGGTCATCCTTCAGAAATTCTCCGGAGCCCGCGACGGCGTTTGAGTAGCCCGTGTAGTTCGAGGCCGCGGCTGCCACATCGGGCTTCATCATCCAGTTCACGAAAGTCTTGGCAGCTTCCATGTTCGGCGCATCCTTTGGAACGGCCATCGCATCCGTCCAGAAGGTGGTGCCTTCTTTCGGATAGACATAAACGACATTCTTCTTGGCCTTTACACGATGGGCAGCGCCGTTCCATTGCATGTGAACCGGAACTTCGCCCGCCACCATCCGGTCGATGGTGCCGTCATTTGAATAAAGCTTGACGTGCGGTTTCTGTGCCATCAGGACATCGAGGATTTTTTGCGCCTCGGCCGGATCCTCGGTACATTTGTCGACGCCGGTGTAATAGGCCGCGGCATTCCAGACATCCGACATTTCATTGAGCATTGCGATCTTGCCCTTGAGTTCGTCGCGCGGCTCGAAAATTTCTTTCCAGCTTTCTTCCAACTTGCCGCCCGGAACCATTTCCGGATCGTATGTGAAACCGGTCGTACCCCACATATAAGGCGCCGAGTAGACTCGATCCGGATCGCCGGCGATGGTCTTGAAGGCTGGCAGAAGATTCTGGAAATTCTCCATCTGGTTGACGTTGATCGGCGCAAGCATATCCTTCTCGACCATGATCCCCAGTGTCGTGGTCCCGGGGAAAATGACATCATATCCGCCGCCGCCGGCTTGCAACTTGGCAAGCAAATCATCTTCAGATGCGTAGTTGTCGACGGTGACCTTGATCCCGGTTTCTTCCTCGAACCGTTCCAGCAACTCAGGTGCAAAATAATTTGACCAGTTATAGAGCTTTAGCTCACCGTCGGCCGAAGCGCTTGTCGCGGTCAGCGCAACGCCGACGATTGAGGCCACCATCAGATTGGCGGCCTTCCTGGCGAGGGTTGATCTGGGCATCTATACCTCCATTGTTGCGGGCGTTTGTCAGCCGGGCCCGACATTACGGCTATGATCTTGCCCCAAGAACAGAGATAGGGAAACGAGTGCGAGCGAGAGAAGCAGCATCAGGGACGAAATCGCATTGACCTCCGGCGTCACGCCGGTGCGCACGAGACCGAAAATGTAGATCGGCAAGGTGGTTGAGCCTGCGCCGCCAAGGAAAAACGTCGTTACAAAATCATCCAGCGAGATGATGAAGGCGAGAACCAGTCCCGACAGGATTCCCGGCAGGAGTTGTGGCAACGTCACTCTTCTGAACGTCTGGATCGGATTGGCATAGAGATCGCTCGCGGCCTCGGCAAGCCGCGCATCCATGCCTTCCAACCTTGCGCGTATAGGCAGATATGCAAAGGGGATGCAGAAAACGATGTGTCCGATGATCACGGTTCCCAACCCAAGGGTAAAGCCAAGGCTGGCAAAGAACATCAACGTCGCCACCGCCGGAACGATTTCTGGTATCGTGATCGGAAGGGCGATGGCTGCGTTGACTGCCTGCTTACCCTTGAACGCATCGCGGCTCGCCATGCGCAGCGCGGCAAGGGTAGCCAGCACCGTCGCGCTGACGGATGCGACAGAGGCGATGATCAGCGAGTTCGTCGCCGCCCGTACAATGTCGCGATTTTGGAACGCCACTTTGTACCAGTCGAGCGAAAAGCCGGTCCAAACCGTCACTGTACGGTTTTCGTTGAACGAGAGAACGATCAGAATGATGATCGGCAGATAGACATAGCCAAAGAACACCGCAGTGAAAGTGAACAGGCCGGGCCAGTGCTTCGGGTTTCCCTTGTAGGTTTTGCGGCGGACCATGTTCACGCTGCCTCCTTGACCCGGTAGCGTCGCGCATAGGCAAACAGCGACACCATCACCAAGACCAGAAGGAACAAGCCGAGCGCGGCACCGAACGGCCAGTTGCGCGCCGCGCCGAACTGCAATCCGATCAGGTTGCCGATCATCAGGGTCTTGCCACCGCCCAGCAATTCCGGCGTCACATAGGATCCCAACGCCGGCACGAATACGAGGATGCATCCGGCAATAATTCCGGGCATGGCCAGCGGGAGAATGATGCGGCGCATGGTCTGAAAGCGGGTACCGTAGAGATCGAAGCTCGCCTCGACGAGACGCATATCGATTTTTTCCAGGCTGGAATAAATCGGCAAAACCATGAACGGCAGAAACGAATAGGTTAGGCCGATCGCGACCGCGAACTGGTTGTGCAACAGCGGCAGTGGCTCATCGGTGATGCCGAGCCACATCAGGGTGGAATTGATCGTGCCACGATCGCGCAACAACAATATCCAGGCGTAATTCCGAACGAGAAGATTGGTCCAGAATGGCAGGGTGACCATGAAGACGAGGACTGTCTTCCACTTTGGAGGACGCGTCGCCATGAACATCGCGACCGGGAAACCGACCAGCAGCGAACAAACCATCGTGAAGAACGACAGCCAGATCGAACGCAGGATGATCGAGAGATAATTGAAGTTCAGCGACAGGCTGTCATCGAGGTTGCGCTCGAAAATCAGCCTCAGGTAAGCCTCGTAACTGAACTGGCCCCAGATCACGCCGCCCGAGTAATCACGAGCCTGAAACGAGATATAGACCATCAGCATCAGCGGGATGATCATGAAGATCGTGATCGCCAACAGCGCTGGCCCAATCAGCATCAGGCGAACAGCTCTTGAACTGCCGACCAACCGCTTCATTGCGCCTCCAGCACGGAAATCGATCGCGGGTCGACTGACCAGCCAACCGGATCATCAATCGAAAACGGAATATCTTCCGGGGAAGAATTCTGGCTGCGCGCACGCATTCGCGTCCCGTTGGGAAGCACGAAGTGGAAAATCGTGTCTGTGCCGTGAAAAACGATGTTTTCGATTTTCGCTGGCAGTTTGTCCTCTGCAGGCTTGGAAAGCGAAATACGCTCCGGCCGCATTGCCAATGAAACAGTGGCGCCGGCAAGGGCACCGCATGTCTGCGATGTCGTGACTTTGCCGGTATCCATGATCTCATACCGTTTGTCACCTCGAGCAATCGCGTCGACCAGATTGATCTCACCGATGAAGCTCGCAACAAATCGATGATTGGGTTTGTCGTATATTTCCTGAGGGCTACCAACCTGCAGGATCTTTCCACGATCCATCACCGCAATCCGATCAGACATGGTCAGGGCCTCTTCCTGATCGTGGGTGACAAAAATAAACGTAATACCGGTTTCTTTCTGCAGCCGCTTCAGCTCGATCTGCATTTCCCTCCGCAACTGGAGGTCGAGCGCGGACAAAGGCTCGTCAAGCAGCAGCAGGCGAGGCTTGGGTGCCAACGCTCTCGCCAACGCGACGCGCTGCTGCTGGCCGCCGGAAATCTGGGTGATCTTCCGATTTGCCATTTCCTTCATTTTGACGAGGACCAGCATCTCGTCTGTCACCTGCTCGATCACGCGCCTGGGTCTTCCCAACATTTCCAGACCGAAAGAAACATTCTGCGCGACCGTCATGTGCGGGAAGAGCGCGTAACTTTGGAACACGGTGTTGATCGGTCGCCTGTATGGCGGTTCACCAGAGATATCGCGGCCCTCGAGCAATATTGCGCCGCTGGTTGCCTGTTCGAAACCGGCGATCAGCCGCAACAGGGTCGTCTTGCCGCAACCGGACGGGCCAAGCAGCGTGAAGAATTCGTTTCGAGCGATGTCGATTGCGACATCGTCCAGCGCCTTGAAAGCATGCGGCCCGGCACCGAATACCTTCGAAACATTCGTCGCTGAAATTGCCGACTTATGCCCGCCGCCATCGCTCGTAGTGTCATCGACCACGGTTGCCAAATTGCCACCTCCCTTAAGCCGAAAGCCCTCATGGCATCAGCAATCCGTCGTGAGGCATTCGCTTGGTTATTGAACGATGGTTCAGTAAGTATGGAGGATTGTCAACATGACCGGGGGTAGTTTTGACGAACGACCAGCGTCCAGTTACTGAATTTCCATTCAATGAGAATTTCGAGGTAAAGACTGTTTCGCGAGCATTGATGGACCGCAGCTTCATTCTGTTTGCGGCCGCATCGGAGAATATGTGATGTCAGACGCCCGGACCTGGTTCGGACGATCGACCCTCAGTCCTTGCAACGGATTCGGCCAGATCTTGTCCCCCTTGCCGCGCCGCAGAATGCATGCGCCTGTATGACCATATCAGCGGCAAAACTGCACTTGCGCCGAATGACTGGCGGCACTGGTTTGACCGGATCCGGGAAGGGGCAGCACCTCGGCGAGCCGTGAGCCAGTAGCGATTTTTCAAGGGCGGGATCCGGCGCGCTATCATTTACCATTTGTTGATTCACCCCCAGTTGGACGATAATTTGCGAACTCGCTCGTTTGGCTTGTCCTCACATGACGGATCAAACTCTTCAGCGCCGCCTTGCTGCCATCGTCGTCGCCGATGTGGTGGGGTATTCGCGCCTGATGGAGGTTGACGAAGTTGCAACTCTGGCGAACCTCCGGACGCTTAGGTCTGGAGTTATCGAGCCGGTTGTAATGCGCCACAACGGCCGCATCTTCAAGGTCGTGGGGGACGGGTTCCTGATCGAATTCGGCAACGCGGTGGACGCGGTCGCGGCAGCGCTGGAAATACAGCGGACCTCCACTGCTGTCGCGGCTGCCCAGGACCAGCGCCTGATTTTGCGTATAGGCGTCAATCTGGGAGATGTCATTGACGACGGTTCAGAAGTTCTCGGCGACGGCGTCAACGTCGCGGCGCGCCTCGAGACGCAGGCCGCACCGGGAGGCATCTGCATTTCAGCAAAGGTTCAAGGCGAGATCGCCGGCAAGATCGGCGACCGGTTCTTCGATGCGGGCGAACGCTACCTGAAGAACCTGTCCCGCCCGGTCCGCGTGTGGCATTGGCCGCAAGCGCTGGAGAGCATATTGCCGCTGCCCGAATGTCCCTCGATTGCGGTGTTGCCTTTCACGAACATGAGCGGGGATGAAGCGGACGCGCCTTTCGTCGACGGCTTGACGGAAGACCTGATCACCGACCTGTCCCGCACGGCTGGACTGTTCGTCATCGCACGCAATTCCGTATACGGCTACAAGGACGAGCCGATTGATGTAAGGCTGGTCGCACAGGATCTCGGCGTCCGCTACGTTCTGGAGGGAAGTGCAAGACGAGCGAAGGGACGTGTCCGCATCAATGCCCAATTGATCGACGCGCTCAGGGGCCGGCACCTGTGGGCCGACCGGTTTGACAGCACGGAGGAAGATGTCTTCGCGCTGCAGGATGAAGTCAATGCCAGAATTGTTGAAGCCCTCGTCGGCCGGCTGACCATCCCGACACAGCGCAATCGGCCCCAGAACTTCGAGGCCTACGATCTGTGTGTGCGCGCCCGCCGCCTGACGGAAGAGTCGCCGCAAACCGCGCGAGAGGCCCATATGCTGCTCCAGCGCGCGGTCGAACTCGAACCTTCTTATGCAGAGGCGCTCGGACTGCTTGCCTATAACCGTTGGCTTGCCTGGACTCATTTCGGCGAGCCGGAAGAACCGAACCGCCGGACGGCGGCGACGTTGGCGCAGAAGGCCGTCGACCTGGATCCCAATGATGCCGGCTGCCGTTATGTCCTTGGCACCATTTTGGCCTATGAGCGGCGATTTGAGGAATCGGAGGCCGCCTTCGCCAAGGCCCTGGAGCTGGATCCCAACCACGCCGACACCTGGGCGGCGATGTCGGACATGTCCGTGCTGGACGGAAGAGTGGCGGACGGACTGGCCCAGATCGAAAAGGCCCTGCGGCTCAATCCCCATCCAACCTGCTGGTATCTTTGTCATTTAGGACAGGCGCAATACGCCGCGCGTGACTATGAGGCTGCAGCCGCCACGCTCCGCAGGGAAGAGACGTATCGTACCAACTCACGCAAATTCCTGGCTGCTACGCTTGCTCAGTTGGGGCACCGCGAGGAGGCGCGACGAGAGACGGAATTGTTCCTGATCGCCCACCCCCATTTCACGATCGACCATTGGCTCGGCTCCCAGCCGCTGCGCGACGCCAATGTACGAGACCATTTTGTTGAGGGCTTTCGAAAGGCCGGCCTGCCGGAGATGTGACAGCGGGTCGGCACGATCCCGATGCCGTCAGGCGCACGGTCAAATGGTTCAAAAGTGTCGAGCCGGGTACATTTTCTGCGGACCTTGGTGTAGGTTTCTTCGACCCGCCAACTGCCCGAAGTTGGCCGGCGCCATTGCCGGCGCAGCCGCTTTTGCCTCTCCGCCGCAGCGATGGGAAATCGGAAACAAGCATGCAGCCGGTACCCTCCCCCCAAAGAAAATCGTCTTGTCAGGTAGTTTTCGAGAAAGGGAAAAGATTAATTTTAGCGCACTTTCAAGTTAAATTATCTAAAATATAGGCCAATCAAAGTACAAATGGGTAAAATTTATGCAATAGCTAAATGTTAATTCGTAGTATATTGGGATGGTGAGGTGCCGATATTGAAGAGTTTCAATCCAGTCAAATAGACAAGCAATTTACTGGGTATCGCCATTCGCCGGTTCTCTCGCAGCACGATTGGTCAAGTGTCTTGAAGCAGCAGTTCAACGTTCTGCGCACCTGTTCGAGATGGAGACGCCATGTCAGTTCTGCCGAATTTTTTAGTCGTGGGTTCCGCCAAATCAGGCACCACAACATTGTGCGGTGCACTTGGAAGACACCCGGAAATTTTTGTCTGCGAACCGAAGGAGCCGAATTTTCTGGCGTTCGATGGCGTGTTCGACGAGGGATGGGACTGGTACGGTTCGCTTTTCGAGAACGGTCGAACACACGCCTTGCGGGGTGAAGGCAGCGTTGCATACAGCTCGCCGGTTTATCAGCGCACCGTCATATCGAGAATCCGGAGGAACTTCGACGAATTGAAGATCATCTACATCGTCAGAAATCCGATCGCCCGGATGGAGTCTGCTTTCAAGAGCATGAGCACTTACGGAAAGCACCGCGAGAACGATGACGAGCGATGGGACGATGTACCTCTGACGATCGAGCAGGCCATCGATCAGGAAGTGGAGGATATTGTAGGCGAGTCGCTCTATTTCGAACGGGTGAGTGACTTCATCAAGGCCTTCTCCCGCGATCAGGTGCATGTGCTTTTTCTGGAAGATTACAGGAAAGATCCCGTCCGCGAATTGAACGCATGCTTCGACTTTCTTGGTGCGCGCCCATGGAAGGACCCGGCCCTGGAAGATCTCCATCTGAACGCGTCAAGCAATGTGCGCGTGCGCGATACGGCGGTCTTGAAGTTTATGAGAGACCACATGAATTCGACTGTCAGAATAGGCGGCAGAATACCTGGTGTTTCTTCCGTATTGAAATCCGTCCTCCGTCCGAAATTCAAGGAAGGTCGGCTTATGACAAAGGCCGTGCGCGAGAAGGCGTGGGGCAGAGTGTATGAAGACTCCCGCAATTTGCTCGATCTTTGCGGGAAACCGAAGGATTTCTGGTGCTTCGACTGACTTCTCAAAACGCCTGCCGCTGACGGGGAGTCGTGAAGGCTCAATTGAGAACGTCGCGTTTGATCGTCGTCGCATTTCACTGTCTGACATCAGGAGTTCAACGAAAAAGCGATACATGACTATCCAGTTGGATGCGGCGCGCCCCAGGTGCATTTCACCGGTGCTCCGTTGTCCTTGATTGCGGGCGCGTAGGCTATGCCCTGGGGACATTGCATAAAATGCGCACTAAACTCGATTGAAAATGTGAATTAAGAACAAGAAAAACTCGCGATCATAATTAATGTTCAAGTGTCTATGAAATGAAGTGCCGTCCAATACATGTGAAATACCTGGTAAATACATTTTTCAGTACGCGTACTTGGAGGATTGGTGAAGATGATTCACTTTAGTAAGGCGAAAACGTGGTTCTCTTCTCTATCCGACAACGACATTCGTTCCATTGCCAGGCAAATAGACACGGAAGGTTTCTTCTGCGCATCTGACTTTCTGTCCGAACATGAGCTTCAGCATTTGCAGACCTTCGTCCTGGGCACGATCAGGGATGCCGGAAACCGGACAGTCTCTCTGGGGAAAAGCGAAGCGAGCCTTACCGGACTCAACGAATTTTCCGGCTCTCCCGAGTTCACGGATTTTATCGGTCGTCTTCACACGGCCGCCTACGGCCCTGCGCCTTCGGACCTTGCCTGCCACCAGGTCCTCAGATGTCTGACCGGAGACAGCGCTTCGGCTCATTCCTGGATGTTTCACTACGATTCATACCTGATCACGGCACTTGTTCCGATCGAAGTGCCTGCAACAGGATTGCGGGGAGACTTCCTTCTCATTCCCAACAGACGGCAGAAACGCTCAAGTTACCTGATCAACCTGATCGACAAGGTCCTGCTCGACAACGCACTGACCCAAAGAAGACTTCGCGGACGCTTGTCGGATGAGAAGTTCGTGAAGCGCGTTCCGTTAACCCCGGGTAGCATCTATCTGTTTTGGGGCTATCGAAGCATCCACACAAACGAAGGCGTGGACCAGGATGCCATCAGGGCAACGGCCCTGTTCCATTTTGTTGATCCTCACGCGAACAGCATCCTGAAGCGCAAGCTGGGGCGCGCGTAGGCGTGCAATCCAGAAAGGTTTCTCATCGGCTCCGAAGGGCCGGGGATGGTCAATTGGCGAGCCTTGCCTGCCTGGGACATGGACGCGGCCAACGGCGATAAGTTCCGGAGCACTGAGCGTGGTCTCCACTTCGGCGGAAGGTAATTTGCACGCTTACCTGCGTCCCTGTTCTTCCTTGCGGAACCACGCATCCCATTGAGAAAAGCCCGGGAAAACCCGCTTGTATCCCTGTCCCTCAAGCAATTTCTGAATATCGCTCTCGGTTTTGGGGTTCACCTCGACGGAGAGCAGCTCGAATGTGTATCTGCTGAAATCGAAGGCGTTGAGGATATCGAGTTCGCTCCCCTCGGTGTCGACGGACATGTAGTCGATCCTCTCGGGGGCATCGTACTTGGCGAGAAGGTCCGTGAGGGAGATCGTTTCGATCGAAATCCGGTCTCCCTTCTGCCGGGTTTGTGCAAAATGGTCGTCTTCCGAGTAGGTCGCAATCGAGCTCAGTTCCGGGTCAGATTCGTCCGTGTTGAGAAACTCGACTGTCTCACCGCTTTTTGAATAAACGCAGAGTGTTTCTATGTGCGCCTCGCGATTGGCGCTCAGATCCGCGTGCCAAACGGGATTTGGTTCCGCGAGGATCCCCCGCCAGCCGAGCTTCTTTTCCAGCAGCCAGGTGTTGCTGTTCACAAGGCCGTTCGTTGCCCCGAACTCGACAAAATAGCCGTTCGTTTTCTCACCGAGTTCAAAACAGACCCAGAGGTCCTGCAATATCTGGGATTTCGACCATTCCCGCCTTGCCACGCAATAGGCCAGAAACTTCAGGTCACGCTCGTTGAGTATGTCGCTGAGTTCTTCCCGTTGAAGCCTGATACCGTTGAAGAGGACTTGCTGGATCGACGGCTTCCTCACAAACGGCCGCACAAGGCTTGCCGCGGCTTTGAGGGAATGATGTCTGATATTCATGTCATGAACTCTGTGATTGCATCCGATCATCATGGTGTCGGCGTTGAACATAATTTCTGTCTAAATGCGTCCGGCAGGCAGATTTCCGCAATGAACCTGCCCGCCATATCCGGTCAGGCAGGCAGCCGCATCAATGCTGCGGGTGACCGGATCATCCGAGTTGAATTCGGCAGTCATCGGCTAAAATCGACAGGCCAGTCGTCCTGACGTCGCAATTCAGGATTTGGAAGAACCGCGATGTTCGGCCCTGTAGGAGACTTCCCCGGGCTCAGCCACCGGCTCTGCATGTTTCCGTCCGGCCTTCGTTCCGAGCTGATGGCGCGCAACGAGACCTGCAACATAGCCGCCTTCAAGCGCGAACTCGTAGATGATCACCCAAAGGATCACCTGCAGAACTGCGTCGCCCATGTAAAGCCGGATTGCGGCGTAAACGCAGAGGACGCCAAGAACGATCAGAGCAAAGACCAGCGCATGCATTCGAAGCGAAGAAATCGCTCCGATCGCAATCGCAATGATGATGGTCCAAAGCTCCACCGGCCTGTTCCCCGCGTGCCCACGATGACTGGGTCACATTTTTATGAGCCATTGCCTGCAATGAAACAAGCGAAACCGTCAGACGGAAGAAAGGCTGACAGTCCCTTCCCGACGATTTCCTTGTATCAGGCAAGGCCTTACAAATGGTCACCGAACGTTTCGTCAGTTGTTTCTCCTTTCCACTTGCACAATGTCGCCCGGCAGAACCGGGCTGAGTTCATCAACGGAGGTGCGCTCTGTGTCTCCATCCACGTCGCGGATGATCAAAATGTCGAGCGAGAAATCCGTGTCGAGGTTCGCAACGGCTGAAGCCTGAGGCGCATAGATCTCGATATTTTCCAGAAGTGCCTTGGCCGTTTGTATCTTTTCGGCGATAGCCGTTATCCGGTCCCTGACCTGAGTTTGCTGGACCTGGGCCTCAAGACGGTATTTTTCCTTCACATCGGCGATCTTGTATTCCGCCTGAGCAACCGATTGCTGCGTCGAAATCAGGGCCATTGCCACATCGAGCTGGCGGGTCTGGAGTTCGGAAAGAAACTGCTCCGCTCCGAACTGACGCGAGGAAGCGGACAGCCCTTTCGACACAAGACCGCTTATCTTGCCGAGCTCCTCGTTGGCGAGCGCAGCCTGATCTTCCAGAGCCGATCCCTTGGATTTCAGGACGTCGGTTTGGTTGGCGGCATAGTCCTTGGAGCGCCGGAGCGCGACAATCTCGGCCTCCATTGCCTGTTGCGTTGCAGCGAAGATCTTTTCTTCGTCCTCGACAAGCTGTCGCATGTCCGGATTTTCTGCCTGTGCCGATATCTCCTCAGGAAAGGATATCTCTTTCCTGTCTTGAATGACGGCTTCCAGGCGCGCATTTCTGGCCAGGAGAGCGAGGCGCTCGGCCTGCAGCTCCCGCAGGTTGCCCCGACCCGACAGGACTTCCCGCTGGATACCGAGTGCATCCCTGTCGACGGGCCGGGCGTATCCGCCCGCAATGCTGATCGCCTTCAGAACAGTAAGGTCCGGGAAATAATCGTATTTGCCCGGATTGGCGACGAGTCCGCCCACGAAAAAGGGCCTGTAGGCCGCGATCTCGACGGAAGCGCTCGGACGCTTTTGCAGGCCAACGACCTCCTGCAGACGCCCGCTGATCATATCGGCTGTTTGCTCGACGGTCTTTCCCGCGACAGGCAGGGTTCCCAGAATGGGCATGGAGAGGTTCCCGCTCGTTGAAATGGTGAACTCTCCCGTCAACGGGCCCCATTCGAAAAGCGATGCGGTTGTCGGTCGCCACTCGACGACCTCGATCCTGAGCCTGTCCTGGGGGCCGATCCGGTAATCGTCCGCTTTGGCCGGTAAGCCGGCTGTCAGGCCCATGAACAACGCCCCCACGAGAAAGAGACCGAGGACCTGCCGTCGCTTTCTGACAAATCGAGTAAAAACCAGGTTCATATAGCCGCTCCTGTGACCGCCTGCTCCCCGTCCCGGGACCGGTAGACTTCCGCCGTATGCTTCATTGCACCTGGCTGTTCGCCGTTGATTTCGGCCAGGGCCCTGTCGGCAAACGCCTTGAATTTTTTCTTGAAGACGTCGCGCCCGAACTCGGCTGCCCGGGCTACGGAAGCCGCGGGATCGAAGGGCATGACTTCAAGGCGGTGCACCGCCTCGACGAGGTCCTCTACGGTCTGACGTTCAAAAAACAGGCCAGTTCTTCCCGCAACCACGGTTTCGGTCGCTCCACCCTTGCCATATGCAATTACCGGCCGGCCACTCGCCATGGCTTCCAGAGGAACGATCCCGAAATCCTCCTCGCCAGGGAAAATGAGTGCCCTGCACCGCGCATAGTGATGTTGAAGAACGTCCATTGGTTGAGAACCGAGCACCTCAACCGTCGGCCCTGCCTGTTTTTTAAGCTCATCCAACATCTCGCCACGGCCGATTACCACCAGTCGGGCGTTCATTCTGTTGAAAGCTTCCACGGCCAGGTCCGGCCGTTTGTAGCGCACAAGCTCACCGACCATGAGATAATAGTCGTCGACCTCCGAAGCCGGTGCCGGCTGAAAGCTCTCGGTATCGACCGGAGGATGGATGACGTCTGCGGGCCTGTTGTAATACCTGCGGATCCTGTTCGCGACTGTCCTTGAGTTGGCGGCAAACCGGTCGACCCTGTGAGACGACGTCACATCCCACGCTCGCAGGTAGTGCGACAGGGGTGGCATGAGCATTCTGGTTACCGGACCAGATCCTTCATAATAGTCCCTGTACATGTTCCAGAGATATCGCATGGGCGAGTGGCAATAGCAGAGATGAACCGCGTTCTGATCAGGGATAATGCCCTTTGCCGGTCCGGATTCACTGCTGATGATCAGATCGTATCCGCGCAGATCAAGCTGTTCGAGCGCGAGAGGCATCAATGGCAGGTAACGGGGATAGGCCTTCCTTGAAAAGGGAAGCCTGTCGATAAAGGACGTCGAAATTCTGTGTGCCCTGATCACGTCGGATGACAGATCCGGATCAAAGACATGCGTAAAAATATCCGCACCGGGATAAAGTTCGCAGAGAGCTTCGAGGACCTTTTCCCCGCCTCGCATCCCTACCAACCAGTAGTGCACAAGTGCCACGCGCATAATCAACCTCGGTCAAGCGAGTTAGCTAAAGTTTGTGCAATTGCGAAAAACTTACCTGACCGTGAAGCGAGCCCGTCAAATCGGGTGCCTGAGAGTTATCTTAAATTTTTCAGTATCTTAAGTCAAGGCGCGGACCCGCCTGAAAAATAGTCAATCAGACATAACGCAGGTGCACAATTTTCAGTATTGTCAAAACTCTTAAGGTCATATTAACTTTATGGTGCATTGCGAAAAACTTACGAAGCTTGGAGTCAATTATTTAGTTAGAAGGCGAACTAACCATGAGTGAGCTTAATATAAGTTCCCGATTAAAGTACGCGAACATTTTCAACGTACGAAGCCTGGCTGATGGCCGGGGGCAAGCATCACATGACAGCACGAGGAGGCAATTTCACCGGCCCCTCTTTCTCAAGTATTCTACAGACACGTTCCTTGCGGCCCTGGGGCTGGTTGTTCTCGCACCCATGATCCTCATGGTGTCGATCGTCCTGCTGCTCTTGCAGGGGCGTCCGATATTCATCTTTCACAAGCGCATCGGCAAGAACGGGGCGATGTTCGACTGCATCAAGTTTCGCACGATGGTGCGGGATGCCGACCTCGTTCTAGAACAGTTCCTGAGAACCAATCCTGAGGCCAGGGCGGAGTGGGAAGCCACACGAAAGCTCAAGAACGATCCTCGTGTTACGGCCTTCGGAGCACTGCTTCGCAGCTCGAGCGTCGATGAACTGCCGCAGCTGCTCAACATTTTGCGAGGCGAGATGAGCGTCGTCGGGCCGCGTCCAATCACGGCGAGCGAGGCCGGCATGTATGGCAACCGGTTCGCTGACTACATCAAGGTTCGCCCCGGATTGACCGGTCTCTGGCAGGTTAGCGGACGCAATGACATCAGCTACGATGCGAGAGTGGAACTCGATGCGCGCTATGTCGCCGAGCAGAGTTATTTTGGCGACCTGGTAATCATCTTGAAGACTCTTCCTGCGGTTCTTGCAAGAAGTGGCAGTTATTGATCATGTAATCGTCTTTTATACAATGAAGATTCTGCATTAATTTTTCTTCATATACTTGGAAAAGACAGTCAAAATTTTAAAAACTACAAGCTCAGCGAACAGAAAAGGGCTTGATCGTGCAAGACATATATTTGACAGAACACTATGCGGACTTGAATCCGACCTGGCATGAAGAGGACTCACCCTGGAAAGCGAGGCAGGTTGAGGACCTGATCAACCGCAACAATGTCGAATTCTCGACGTTTTGCGAGGTCGGCTGCGGTACGGGCGAAATCCTGATGAACCTCTCCCACAGCTTTCCGCATGTGCGGTTCACCGGCTATGAAATCGCGCCGCACGCTTACAATCGGGCAAAGCTGAAAGAGACTGCGCAGCTTTCCTTCAAGTTCGGTGACGTGCTTGAGGAGAGCGACACCTCCTTCGACGTGGTGCTGGTCGCCGATGTCATCGAGCATGTCGAAAACTATATTGGCTTTACCAAGGGGCTTAAGTCAGTCGGCCGCTACAAGATCTTCCATATTCCACTGGATCTTTCGGTTCAGTCGCTCTACCGCGGCTGGCCGATAACAAATCTGCGGAAAAACGTCGGCCACATTCATTCGTTTTTCAAGGAGTCCGCGTTGGAAACCTTGAAGGATTGCGGTTACTCAATCGTCGACTTCAAATATACGGCAAGCAGATTGGAGCTTCCCAATCAGGCGTTGAGCAGTCGTCTGATGAAGCTGCCTCGTCAAATCTGTTTCTACTTCTTTCCAGATTGGACAGTTCGTGTGCTGGGCGGCTATTCACTCCTTGTCCTCGCGGAGTGATCTGCACCGGTCCCACAGGGATCCATCTGTGCACGGCGTTGCCGGTGCATCAGTGGGCGGGTGGCAACAATGAGTATCGCATTCATCGGCATCATCTCGATCGTATCGGGGATTTGGGGCCTGTTCCTGGGCAAGCATGTGCTGTTGAAGATGCTTGCGGTTGCCATGGTTCTGGGCTCGGCGGCAGCTTTCTTTGTCGGGTCGGCCAATATCCTGCCCGGTCAGGTGCTGCTGGGATTTCTGGCAATCGGTGTTCTTGCTGACAGTGCCACGATCAACGCCTTTCTGCGCGAATTCCGGTTTGGACGGCCTGCGTTCTGGCTGCTCCTTCTGGTGGCCTACGGCTTATTGAGCGCCTATTTCGCTCCGCGCCTCTTCGCGGGAGAAACGGCGATAATTCCGCTCGGGAGATCCAGCTACGCGAGTACCGGTTCCACCGTGCCCCTGGGGCCGGTCTCGAGCAATTTGACGCAAAGCCTTTACATGATTTCAAACCTTGCCTGCTTCGGGCTTTGCGCGGCAATCGCCTCCAGGGCGGACGGTCTTCAACTTGTACTGAAGGCACTGATTGCCTACTGCGTGGCGAACCTGTTTTTTGCGTTCCTTGACCTGGCGACTTTCGCAACCGGCACCGAAGCGCTGCTGTCCTTCATCCGCAACGCGCAATACACCCTGCATGTGGACGACGAAGTCGCAGGCATGAAACGCATTGTGGGGTCGTTCACGGAGGCTTCGTCCTTTGCGCGCGCCACGCTTGGTGTCCTCGGGTTTTCGGGAACCTTGTGGCTGGCGGGATACAAGCCCGTCTTGACCGGGGTACTGACGATTTCCGCCGCCGCCCTTGCCGTGCTGTCGACGTCTTCGACCGGGCTTGCCGGTGCGCCCATCGTCCTGCTTCTTCTCTATTTCACCGGCCTGCAACTGGCAATTACCCGTGGCCTCCACGGCCACAGCCTGTTTTTCCTGATTATTGCCCCGCTCGGCGTCGTCGCGATCATGCTGCTGATGATGATCAACGTCACCATCTGGGACCAGATTTACGAGTACGTGGAATTGCTGCTGCTGAACAAGACGTCTTCCGATTCCGGCATTGAACGCGGGAACTGGAATGCCGTCGCCATGCAGAATTTCTCCGATACCAACGGGCTGGGTGTCGGTCTCGGCACGGTTCGGACGTCGAGCCTTCTCGTTGCCCTGCTCGCCTGCGTCGGCATCCCCGGAACGCTGTTTTACCTCGCATTTTGCGTGAGCGCGTTCTTGAGCCGGTCCAGGCAACTGACGTCCCTCGAGAAAGTGGCGCGAATTGCCGGGCGCAACGGGTGCCTGGGACTGCTCGTCGGGGATCTGGTCGTCAGTTCCTCGATCGACCAGGGCCTGTTCTTCTACATGCTGGCGGCGCTTGCTGCGACAAGCATCGTTGCCAGAACCGAACGAACACACTTCTCTCCCAGGATGGCAACTCCATGAGAACTTCAACGGCCTATGCGGTGAACGGCCGCTTTCTCCTTCAAAATGTTACGGGAGTTCAGCGCTACGCCCTGAATACTCTGAAGGCGATGCAGCAGAGCCATCCCTTTTTTGGTGGACCGCACGTGATAGCACCGGCGAGCACGCGGCAGGTGCCGGACTTCATCGCCTCGATCGAACGAAAAGGGGCGCTTTCGGGACACGCCTGGGAGCAGATCTCCCTGCCCCGCGCCTGGCCGGACCGGCTGCTGAACCTTTGCAACACTGCACCGCTCGCAAAACGGGACCAGATCCTTTGCATCCACGATGCGAATGTGTTTACGGCGCCGGAGAGCTACAGCGCGAATTTCAGGGCCTACTACAGGCTGGTTCAGCCATTGCTCGCCCGGCGCGCTTTCCGTGTCGCGACGGTTTCCCATGCATCGGCGCGCCAGATCGCACGGCACATGCAAATACCCTGCAAGGAGATTGCCGTCCTGCCGAACGGTCACGAGCACGCATTGCTCTGGGATCCTTCCGAGGCCGGGATCGCGCCGCATTTCGTCGAGCAGATCTGCTGGCTGCGAGGCCGAAAATTTGTTCTCGCCCTCGGCTCCAGGTCAAAACACAAGAATTTGGACCTTCTGATCCGCCTGGCGCCCGAACTCGACAAGAGGGGTGTCGACGTCGTGATCGCGGGAGGCGATGCCGGCATCTTCGAGAATGCGCGGCTTGAGGAACATTCGAATGTGCATCTGCTCGGGCGCATCTCCGATCCTGATCTTGCCCATCTTCTTGACCACGCGCTGTGTCTGGCATTCCCGTCCCTGACGGAAGGATTCGGTCTGCCAATCGTCGAAGCGATGGCCCGCGGATGTCCGGTCATATCCTCCAATCTCGCCAGCATGCCCGAGGTCTGCGGAAATGCGGCATTGCAGGCTTCGCCTTTCGATGAAGTCCAGTGGATCGACAAGATCGACCTGCTCCTTCAATCGGAGGACCTGCGCTGCGAGCTGATCGGCAAGGGCCGGGAGCAGGTCGAGAAGTTTTCCTGGTCTCAAACCGCGCAAGGATATGTGGATCTGTTGGAGACCGGGTTCGTCCGGCAGAGGCGCACTCCCGAAACAGCAATCCAGAGGCTGAAGGTCAGCGTTGTCTTTGCCACGCGCGGACGGCCTTCGGTGGTTGAGAAAACAGTCCGGCACTTGCTCAAGACCCAGACGGTGAAACCCGATGATGTCGTCGTTTCCTGTGTTGAACCCGATGATGCAGGCGGTCTTGCCGATCTGGACAGTGTTCGCGTGATAACGGGACCGGCCGGGCTGCCGGCACAACGCAACACAGCGCTGTCGTCCTTGAAACCGGACACGGACATAGTCGTGTTTTTCGATGATGACTTCATCGCTCAAAGGGACTGGCTGCTTATCGCGGTTCAAACATTCCAGGACGAAAAGCAGGTGGCCGGATTTACCGGCCGGGTTCTTGCAGACGGGATCAAGGGGCCCGGCATAAGCCACGACGAAGCCGTCCGGTTGCTTGAAACGGATCAGGAGAGGGACACCTCCTGGAACGCTGCCTACAGCCCCTATGGCTGCAACATGGCCTTCCGCATGTCTGCAATCTCCGGCGTGCGGTTCGACGAACGTCTCGTCCTGTACGGCTGGCTGGAAGACCGTGATTTTGGTGCGTCGATTGCCAGACGCGGAGGACAGCTGGTGAAATTCAACCTGGCAGCCGGTGTTCACATGGGGACGAAGTCGGGGCGCGTCAGCGGCCTCAAGCTCGGCTATTCGCAGATTATCAATCCGGTCTACATGCTGAAAAAGGGCACCATGTCCCTTCGAGAAGCAGCGGGTCAGATATTCCGGAACGTGGCGAGCAACCTTGCACTGTCTGTTCGTCCCGAACCCTTCATCGATCGGCGCGGGCGCGTGAAAGGCAATCTTGTCGCCGTTCGGGATCTTCTATGTGGTCGGCTCGAGCCCGAGAGGGCCGCGACACTAACCTTTCCGAGCCGCTACGTCGGTGTCGGTGGCGTGGAGAAACAAAGTTGACCTACAAGGACATTCCGACTTCCAGCCAGTTGATCAAGCGCATTCATGCACTTGAATCGGAGAATGTGCCGCCTGAAGCCAGTCCCCAGGCTCTTGTGCAACTGATCGTTTCCATCGTTCAGAAAAACAAGCTGGTGCTTGCCGCCTTCACACTGGCAGGACTGTTGCTGGCCGCGTATTACGCGATGTCGCTGCCACCCGTTTACCGGGCAACCGCGAGCATCCTTCTGGAACCGGATCGTACCATTTCGATTGATGGGCGGAGTTCCTTCAACAAGGATCTGAGCCTGAACCGTGTCGACAGTGAACTGGTGGTCATTCGGTCAGAACGTTTGCTGTCGGAGGTGTTCGACACGCTTGAGCATCACTCGAGCCTGGAACCGACAAAGCCGCAGGCCAATCCCGTGGCGCGTATTGTCAGCGAAGCGAAGAATGCAATCGCCGGCGCAGTCCGGTTCGTTGCCGGGGACACGAGCGCGGAGCACGCGCAAGATGCTGGTTCGACCATTCCGAAAAAAACGGGTGCGAGCCCGGAACGGCTGACCGCGTTCTATCGCTTTGTGAATCAGGTGAACGCAGAGCGTGTAGGCCAATCCTATGTTATTTCAGTGACGTTTTCCTCTTCTGACCCTGAGATTGCCGCGCGGGTCGCAAATTCGATCGTTTCTGCGTATCTCCTGCAAACCGTGCAAGCGGAATACGAAACCCTGCTGACGGGCGCGGGGACACTTCAGGGCCGGCTGGATGCACTTTCCGAGCAAATGGAAGCTTCCAGGAAGGCAATGCTTGCCGGGGTGGTGCCGGACGCGTCGATTCCGGATGCAAATGCCCGCGTGATCGGCGAGGCCCTGGTGCCACTCAGCCCGTCGGCGCCGCGCAAGACCCTCATCACGGCATTCGGCGCCACCCTCGGCCTCATACTGGGCATATGCCTGGCAGCCCTCAGGTATGCACTCGACAAGAGGATATGGAATGAAAAGGACTTGCACCGCAGGGTCGGCACCCCGTGCCTTGGTCTCGTATCTCTTCCCCGCTCTCTTCGAAGCAGGAAAAAGCTCACGCCGCAATCCGTTGCCGACTTTGTAGCGCAAAATCCGGACAGCATTTTCTCTTCTGCTCTCAGAAATATCCGCACGACCACCGACCTTCTTTGCGCGCCGTTTGTCAAAAGAAGGAACGCCGTGGTCGCCCTGGTGTCCTGGGAGGAAAGTGCCGCGGCGACTGCCGTTGGCCTTGGCCTGGCGGAACTGAACAGGCAAAGCGGCTACCGCACCACCCTGATCGATTCAGGTTCGGGTAGACGAAAGCCTTCGCAAACCAGGAATGACAAAGATCTTCAGGCAGCCTTTGCCGACGCCGTCGCGGACCCGCTTGTCCTCGATGAGACGACCCTGGCCGACATTCCGGACATGTTCGTCATGCCGATGCATTCGCGGCGGCCCGAAACCAATCTCCACGTCGATTTCGCTGGAAAAAACTCCAGGGATCTCATCGAGAACCTTGTCGGCCGCGGAACCATGCTTATGGCCTTGCCACCCCTGAGCAGGTCGGTGGATGGCCTGTCCCTCGCCGCGCAGGCGGACGCGGTGATCATCGTTGCCACCGGCGGCAGGACCACCTTGGATAACATCCAGGATGCCGAACGTTTGCTCAAGCGCATCGATGCGAACCTGGTCGGCACGGTGATTGTGAAGGGCAAGCTATGACGCGACAGAAGACGGCACAAATCCCGTCCGGCCCCGGAATGAATCCGTCTTGCTGCAAACTGGCCGTCATCATTACTTGCTGGAATTACGAAGACTATGTTGTCCGTGCAATCGACAGCGTCGTCTCACAGCAGCGGACAGACTGCGACCTGATAGTCATTGATGACGGCTCCGAAGATGGCTCGTGGGAAGCAATATGCAGCACGGGCGTCACGGCATATCGGACGAAGAACAGGGGGCAATTGCAGGCTTGTCTGCTGGGCATGGAAAAAACGGATGCGCCGTTTCTGCTCTTTCTGGACGCCGATGACGAGTTGGAACCCGGCTCCCTGGGCACAATCCTGGACCATCTCGACAGTGACGTGGCAAAGCTGCAGTTCTCGTTGACGACGATCGATCACGAGGGCTGCGAGATCACAAGGAATGCCTTTGCATTCGGGCAGTTTCGGTGCCGGATACCTTTGATGGAGAAGGTTCTGCGGGACGGGGTCTATGCCACGCCGCCGACGTCCGGCAACGTGTTTCGGCGCGATCTGTGCGAGTTTCTGAAACAGGTGGACTACGACCGCGCCGTCGACGGCGTCATTCTGTTCGCTGCACCGTTCCTGGGTGACATAGTCAGCCTCGAAGCCCCCCTCGGACGCTACAGGATCCACAACCGCAACGATTCCGGCCTCGGTCAGCCGCTCGATCCGGCGATCTTGCGGCGGGACCTTCACCGTTTCACGGAACGAACGGAACACCTTCGCAGGATACTTGCGGGGCTTGGCCTCAACGGTTCCCTCGTTTCTGCCGAGAAGGCCTATTTCCATCTCGAACGCGGTTATTATCTCTCAATCGCCGAAAGCCGCTCCCTTGCCATTTCTGACCTGGTCATGCTGCTTGGAGCGCTGAGGCGCCAGGACTACGCCCTGAAAACCAAGGCTGCGATTGCATTCTTCTTCATGATGATGGCTGTGATGCCAAAACAGAAAGCGCGACAGGGACTGACCTACAGATTGAAGTCGCAACACCGTTCGCTTCCCGGCTTCCTCCGCGCCATCATTGCCCCGCCCGAGCAGCGCGCGTGAAAGCTGGAGTCCGGATGGCACCGGCCCATTTTCAATAGCGGTCAAACAGTTCCATGCGGGACCTTCCAATGGTCAGCCGGAGCCCCAGGGCAAAAAGGACCAGGAAATAGGTGAAGGCCCCGACCGGCGCAACGACGGCCAGTTCGTACAATGCCGGCAGATTTACCGTGGTCAGTTCCATCCGCAAGCCTTCGACACAGATCGCCATCATCATCGCAGCAACGCCGATCTTCCAAAGGTTCTTCGTTTGTTGCGCGATGCTGACCCCGACCAGCCAGCGTGCGTAGTGCAGGTAGATCCCGAACATGATGATCGCCAGGACAAGGCGCGCAATGGTGACGCCAAGCACGGAAAAAATGAAGAAACCGGCCGTCAGCAGAACCAGTCTCAGACAAAGGTCGATCATGTTGACCTTCACCGCGAGAAAGGGGCGATCCGTGGCAAGACAGACGGAGTAGAGCGTCTGAAAATAGGGGATCGGCAGAACCGCGAGCGCCAGAATGCTGACATAGGGCGCGACGTCATCCCATTTCGGACCGAGCAGCAAGGCGGTCGCAAGGTCGGATGTCAGCGAAATTCCGACGCAGGCAGGAACCGAAATCAGCATTGCGAAGCGCGCGGCCTTCAGGAACGCATGCTTGAGCCGTTCCCTGTCATTTCCGATCAGGGAGAACGCGGCCATGACGGATTGCAGCGCCGGACCAATCAGGCTTTGAGTGGGCATGGTCGCCATGTCACTGGCCATCGCATACCGACCAAGCGAGGCCTTGTCAGATCCAATGCCGACAAGCAAGCGGTCGAACTGCCAATTGAGAGCAGAAACGAGCTGTGCAGCGCTGTACCAACCAACAAAGGCCGCGAAATCGTTCAGTCGCGCCAGGGAGAACCTTGGTCGGTAAGGTGCCAGGATGTATGAAATCACCAGGGCCGCGACCGCGGCCAAGACATAATTTGCGGCAATTGCCCAGTAGGTGGCCCCGAAATAAAGAAGAACCATCGCAGCCGCGAAAGCACAGAGTTTTCCGCCAAACTCCATGATGAATGTCTGCACAAAGCCCAACTGGCGCATGAAATGAACCATGGCCGGGCTGACGAGCCCTTTTGCGACGGACCCCAAGACGATGAACAGGACCAGAGGAACCAGTCTCGGCTCATCATTGAGGAGCGAGAAGGGCCAGATGAGGACAAGCACCACAAGCGAAACAATGCAGCTGCGAATTATCCCGAGCGTAAATCCCGTGTCCAGGTGTTTCCTGTCGATCTTTTCAAGTCGCACCAAAGCCTGCGCGATGGGAACTTCGAGGATCGTATCGATGATGAGGACGAGAGACATCGCCAGAGCAGCCAGGCCGAAGTCGGACGGCGTCAGTACCCGGGCGAGGATGGGCAGCATGATGAAGTCGATTGCTCGCCCCATGAAGCGGGAGAAGACGAGCCAACTGGCACCTTTGAGAGCTTTGAGCGCGATCATTCGGGCCTTTGAATACGCAACGGTGAAGTCATCGGTTCGCCACAACATTGAATAGGGAACGGCGGAGGAAGCCCGTTTCTAGGCTCTTGAAAAAAGGCTTTGCTGTCTGAGGGTCTCGGCCAACTTGCGGTACAGATCTTCGGAATTGAAATGCTCGCGCACGGTTTCGGCTGCCTGTCTGCCGAACCGATCCCTGTTTTCCCACGCATCCTGGATCGCGGCGGCGATCGCTCTTTGATCGCCCACGTTGACGAGACGGCCATTGACGCCGTCCTCGACCAGGGCCTCGAAGGATCGGATGCGGCTGAGAACGACGGCCGATCCGCAGCTCATGGCCTCCAGCGCTGCCAGCGCCATCGCCTCGTTGTCGGAAGGCATCGAAAAAACACCGCAGGTCTGCAGCATCCGGCAAACGGAAGAGCGGTCCATGAAACCATGAAACCTGACCCTGGAGGCGACGCCGGCCGATTCCGCGCGTTTTTGCATCAGTTCGAGATCCGGCCCCCTGCCGACGATGTCCAGTGTCCAGTCCGGGGACATATGGGCGAGTGCTTCGATGAGATCGGTCGTCCGTTTCTGCCGATTGATCAGGCGAACGACCGTCAGGACATTCTTTCGGCGATTTTCGCCTTCGGGAACATCAAATTGCTTCGTGTCGCAACCGTTCGGCAGCAATATCGGAACGCCGCCATAGCGTCTGACGATGTCGCATTCATTTTTCGATTGGCAATAGACGCTCGGGACCTTCGCAAAGGCACTTTTCTTGAACCATTTTAATACGCCTCTCGCCACTCCTCCGTGATCCGCCGCGGTTACCGGAACATCGACGCGAGACACGATGTGATCGAAACGCCCGTTCCAGTATTCCTGGACATACAGAAGGTCGACGCCGTCCTCCTCAAGCCCGGCTTTTAGGGAGGACATGAACGCCATCGTGTTCAGCCGGTCATCCAGATACAGCGAGAACCGGTTGGTACGGCAGAGCCGCTTGACCCACCTGTTGTCGAGAGGTTTGTACCAGCGCCGAAGCGGAAGGAAACGCACTTCAATTCCGGTCTCGGTCTTGAAACGCCCTTCCTCTTCATGGGACGGGATGTACAAGATCGGCGTGATACCGTTTTCTACCAGTGCTCCGCCATAGTACCAGGCCCAGTCGTTTCGATACTTTTCCAGATAGGTTCTGGTCGTTTGCCCCTGCAGTTTGACGAAATATCCCTCGAATGAACTGCAGGCCAGCAACATTGCGACTTTCATGAGTTGCCTCGCTTGCTCTTGAGAGCCGCTGCCGCAATCGGGCGGAAACGTCCCGACGCGCCGCGAAGGGCATAGGCCATTTCGAGGGCCAGCAGCAGCGGCATGCTCAAGGAAGCAAAGTCGCGGGAAATTGCGCCTTCCTTCCAGAGGTTGGCCCTTACAGCGGTCAGCCTGGCCCGCAAGCCGTCATCGTCACCATCCCTGATGACCTTGACGGCGTCTGTGCGTCCGAAGTCGACCGACCGTGCACCGACTTCGAGTGCGGCAAGATCGAGGCTGGAGGGAAACGTGATCGCACGCTTCAACCGTCTCCACGCCACCGCGGCATCTTCCATGACATTTGCACCACCCGGCAATGTGTCGATATAGGCCAGCGCGCCCTTGAGAAGCGGATTGATGAGGTGAGGATCAAGCGGATACCGCATATCGACGGAGTTGGTTGCGACGCGGCCGTCGTCTGTGAGCTCAAACCGTCGAACGGACGGCACCCCGGGCTCGAAAAGGCTTTCGATTATGTGCCAATACCGAAGAACCGCCGTCTGGATCCGGAAGGGGTCGTATCGGTTCTGCTCGACCATCAGGCCCGCCACCTTGTCGAAGTGTTCTTCGCCGAACCCTTTGTAGTTGCTCCGCGCAAAGTGGATGCTTTCGATCCTGTACTCCGGGAAACCCGCTGCAAGCAGTCGCTGCGTGCTGCCATAGAGCCCGGTGTCACAAAGCATCAGTCTTGTCGCATCACCGCCGAGTTCCGTCAGATGCCGTTTGAAAAGTGCGTTCTGCAACCGGATTTCTTCGCGCAGGCGCGCGCCGCTCTTGCTGTCGAGCAGGTCATAGAATCCGGATGCCCTGAAGGGAGTCTGCCAGTCGGGCAGCGCGCTTTGATCGACGCCCCCAAGTGCGAGGGCAACATCGGCAAAGCTGCGTCCCTCGAACTCCCGGCCGATCTCGTCAAGCGCCGCGCGGTCCCGGCGTTCTACGGCCGTGCGGGCTGCGACGAGCCGCGATATCAGGATGGTTTCGCGCCGAACGTCGCCGGGAAGATCCAGGACCTTGAGGACCCGCTCGTAGGCCTCTCTGATACCGGCGCCGCCTCTTGCGCAAAACAGCAAGACCGGCATGTCCCCGTCTGCTCGCGCCTGCTGGGCATAAAGCCAGATCTTCAGGCAGAACTCGGCAACAATCGGTCCAAAAATGCCGTGCCCGAACAGCTCGGACACACCCGAGTGTGCGGCTGGTTTGCGCGGAGAAAACGCTTCTCCCAGGATCTGGCCGGACCGGACAACCGCCCCGTTCGCAAGCGAACGACCCCTGATGAAACTGCTGCGTGGAACGTGGCGCGCATGCACTCCGAGGGCACGGGGTACCTCGTGGTCGGCAGTCCTGTCGTCGCCGATATGCAGCAGTTCCTCCGCTTTGATCGCCTCTTTCTCAAGGACGTGATGGAAGAGGCCTGCATGGCGCTTGCTCGCACGGACATCCGCACTCGAATAAACCCGGTCAACAAGACCCGGTTCATGAAAATGCGAGATCAGCGTCTCCACCTGGTTTGCGGACAAGGCCGTATCGCTGACGGCTATCGTCCGGCATCCATCGTCACGGCATCGGCGAAGGAAATCCGCAAGCTGCCGATTGGCGGCAAGCGAGTTTTTTTCGATCGCGATCTCGATTGCCAACCGCGGCTCGAGAAAGTGATCCGGCAGGGACAGGATCTTGAGCTGCCACTGGATTATGTCGCAGAGCCTTACCTCTCCGGCGTTTCCCCCAACGGCCAGGGAGCGATAGGCAACCTGTTGCGCCATATTCCTTGACTTGATCAGGTCCGACGCGCTGACGCTGTATCCGCTTGAGTCCAGAAGTCTGGCGAACTCCTGCTCGCCTTCGGCAATCCGGCTCGTCTGAGACCTGACCTTTCGAAGCAACAGCGTGTCGAAAACATCCGTTGAAACGACTTTGACGCCTTTGGGCAACTCAATTGAAAATCGGGATTTTCCACTCAAGCCACATCCCCTGAGATTTTGATCAAGACCTGAAACTGCGGACAATCACTGAAAGGGGCCGCGCCGCGCGAGCCGGGAGCAGCCCAGAAATAGATAATTTGGGTCGAATAACGTCTCTCGATGGCTCATCGTAGCTCAATTGCACCGGGCCTTACAGTAAAAAAGATTAACATCGCAGGACTCATTGAAAAAAGAAAAATTTTTTGCTGAAATAAAAGTGCCTTAAAAGAGGTGTATAAGATGAGCAAAAAACTATGTTCTATTTTTTGTGCAGTTTTTGCTTAAAAAATGAGCAGTAATGCTGGATGGTGCAAGTGAAAAGACCTGGTACTGACGGCGCCGCATCAGAGTCGGCGTATGACGCAATCATTCTTGGGGCCGGTATTTCGGGGCTGGTTTCCGCTTCCACTCTCCTCAAGAAGGGTTGCAGGAAGATCCTGGTCATTGACGAGTACAGCCACCTGGGTGGAAACCATCTGGACTGGTCTTCAAACGGATATACGTTCGACGTCGGCAGCCTGATATTCCAGGACGATTCACCGTTGCTCGAACACTTTCCCGGCCTTCTGCCGCACTATGTTCCTGTCCAGCCCGAATGGGCGCGTCTCAATCCGCAGGGAAGAATTACGAAATACCCCGTTTCGATCCGAGACGACATTCTGGCAGGCGGACCGCTGGTGACAGCACGGATCCTGGCCTCGGCGATATATTCCCGGCTCTTTCAGCGAAGGGTACTTTGTGCCGAAGAATTCGCCCGGTACTGGATAGGCGCCTATCTGCTGAAAAGGTCCGGCTTGAAAACCTACATGCGCCGGTTTTATGGCATCGATCCCAGCGAAATCGATATTGATCTCGCTAGGAAGCGAATGCTCTGGATCAGTGAAAACGCGTCTGTCAGGGGAATTCTTCGTCGTTTGAAGAAGCGCCGAAAGGGCTCCGGCCCGACGAACAGACAGCTTGTGCGACCCAGGGAGGGTTTTGGTGCGCTTTACGACATCGTCCGGAAACAGTTGGAAAAAGAAGGAGTTAGTTTTCAGCTCGGGAAAAAGATGCGGGCTATCCGCAAGAATGGTGACGGCTTCGAAGTCCATACGGACGCCGAAACGTTCACGGCCGGCGATATCGTCGCGACGATCCCGGTCAAGCAGACCGCCGCTCTGTGCGGCATCAGCCAGGGGAGCAACCTTAAGTCGATCACCCTGATCACGCTCTATTTCAGTTTTTCAGGTGACAGGCGTTTCAAGCAATCGATCATATACAACTTCTCCGACGAGGGAGCTTGGAAACGCCTGACCGTCTATTCCGACTTCTATGGCCGGGTTCACGGCCGGGAATATTTCGCCGTTGAAGTCATCGCCGATTTCCTTGGCGGCGGCGCTGAAGAAGGCGAACGCGATTTCCGCCAACACGTGCGCGACAAATCGTTGTTCATCGGTGACCTTCGCCTGGAAGGGAGTCAGGTCCTGGAAAATGCCTATCCGATCTACAGCCGCGGATCGGTGCTGGATGCGGAAAGCGCGATTGCCGCCCTTCGCGATTTCGGAATTACCTCGCACGGCCGGCAGGGGGCCTTCAATTATCAGCCAACGGCACGTGTCTCTACAATCGAGGCAGAAATGGCCCTGCAAGATTTTAAATTGAATCAAAGGAACGATGAGGAACTGTTCAATGAACCCTTGAAAGAGATTAAAATTTAATCTCGATTTTCCGAGCTGGATATGATTTCCTCGAAGTGAATTTATTGAAAATATAAGAAGCATTAATCTTGTCGATAGTTTTGTCGATAAGTGATTATTTCATGAAACTGTCATTTTACATTGGATAAAGGCTTGAATGTCTGATCCCAGAGGCAGCGAGTTGGAGTTTTATGCGTATCCTGCACATTCTGAACCATACCAACCGGCTGAACGGGCACGTCCACGCAGCCGTTGATATTTCCTGCGCACAGACGAAGCTGGGTCACACCGTGTCGATCGCCAGTGGCGGCGGCGACTTCGACGAGTTGCTCGCCGGCCATGGGGTGGAGAGCTTCAGGCTCCTCCACAAGCGGCAGCCTCTTGTCCTGATGAGATCATTTTGGCGGCTCCTGTCTCTGGCCAGGAACTGGAAGCCGGACGTCATCCACGCTCACATGATGACGAGCGCGGTTCTTGCCTGGCCGGTCTGCAAACTCTTGAGAATTCCGCTTGTTACGACGGTCCACAACGAATTCGAAAAAAGCGCAATTCTCATGGGTCTGGGAGATCGAGTGATCGCGGTCAGCGATGCGGTTCGCGATTCCATGGAAAAGCGTGGTGTACCGGCGTCAAAGTTGCGTGTGGTGCTCAACGGCACGATCGGTTCGGCCCGTTTTACCGGGAGGGAAGAGGGCACGACGACGCTCGAGGGCATTGCGATACTGGTTGTCGCTGGCCTGCATCCCCGCAAGGGACTTCCGTACCTGCTCGAGGCATTCGATATTGCATGGAAACGGTATCCTGCCGCGAAACTCTACATCGTCGGCGAAGGTCCGCATGAACGGGAATACATGGAAAAGGCGGCGGCCCAGGCATCCGGTGGCAGTGTCACCTTTCTGGGCGGTCAGAACGATCCGTTCAGGTGGATGGCAGCCGCGGATATTTTCGTCCTGCCGTCACTCGCCGATCCGGCACCCCTGGTGATTTGTGAAGCTCGCGAAGCCGGATGCGCGGTGATCGGCAGCGATGCCGGCGGTATACCGCAGCTTCTGGAGCATGGAGAGGCCGGCATGATTGTGCCGGCACGCAATTCCGAAGCCCTTGCCGAGGCACTTTGCAGTCTGCTTGCCGATCCGCAGGTGCTGGCGGACTGGAGAAGGAAAAGCCAGACAAGGATCAGCTTTCTGACCGTCGACCGGGTCGCGAGCCAGACCTGCGAAATTTACGCCGGCATACGGCGGAACTCGGGCAAGGTTGCGCTCGACCCCTTGCAAGCGCCTTGAAACAAATCGACCGGGGATTGTACGCATGGCTGGCCTCATAACTCGGCGCCACCTTCTCATGCGAGGTTCAGCCGCGCTGAGCGGTGCCTTGCTTGCTCACTCTGCAAACCCCGTCTTGGCGGAAGAAGCGTTTGATCCCACCGCCGGACGGGAGCTTGTCTTCGATGAAGTCTTCGCCATGCTCGACCCGGGAGTCTGGCATGCAGGCCCGAAAGCAACAACATATGACAGCGGGTTCTACGGCCGTTCGGCGTTCGCGCGGATAGAGGGCGAAGAAGGCTTTCAGCCCTATGCGATCGTGGATGACGGCGACACGGGCAACGGCAAGGCGCTGCAGATATCGGCACGCTATATGGGCCGGAAGATGAACGTGCCGAACTATTATGGCAACGACCTTCCCGAGTTTCAGTGGATTTCCGGCAACATCCAGACTGCAAGGTCGGACGGTACGATCCTCATGGGATGGCGGGACGGGTATTTCGAAGCACGCATGAAGTTTCCGGCCCACCCGCTGAGTTTTCCCGCCTTCTGGCTGATGAACGGGCGCAGCATTCTCTATCCAAAGACAAGCGTCGAGATCGACGTTGTCGAACACAAGGGCTTCGAGCGTGACCTTTACGGCACCTACCTGCATGAGTGGGGCGAGCCGGGAAAACATCATGAAGGCATCGGCGTGCCGACGCCTGTCGACATCACGACGGGTTACTTCCGGTATGGAATGCTGATCGACCGAAACACTTGCATGCCCTGTTTTGAACGCGAACCCGTGCTGGATCCCAAGTCGGGAAACCCGGTCATCTGGACAATCGGCCGATCCGGAGAACTTGATGAACTGAACGATGTGTTCTGGCCGCTGATCACCATGGCCTTGCGGTCCGACGTCCCCTTCCCTGACCCCTTGCCAGAGGAACAGCGCGAAACGGCGATGCGCGTCGATTACATGAGGGTCTACAGGTGAAGACTGAAAGGCCCAAAGATCCGCAGATACTTTCATGCTATGGGCGGCACATTCTCGGGAGCCGGCACGACAAACACCCGACGCCGTCCGGCAGCTGGTCATCCTGAAAATGCTTGCGTTCTAATTCCCCGAACATCGTCGATCGGTGCCGCCCGAGGATCCTTGCCATCGGGCAACGTGACCTTTCCAGCCTCATGTCAACCTCGAGTGACGATACTCACCGGTTGTTCTTTCCGGGAAAGCAGCGGTGCCGTCTCCTGGCTGTGTTCGAACCCGGCGCCTCGAAACCGTGATTCGACCTGAATTCCATTCATCGCAGGGGTTTGGTTACAGTGACCAACGCCCCGCAGTTACAGCATCTGTCAGGATACCGTCCTCGCGGCGCGGTCGAACATGCGGGCTATCGAAGGAACACTCACAAATTGCCCGTGGGCGACAATCCTGTCATGCCTCGAATACGGGGAACTCGCCGATTGCAAATCGGTGTCCTCTTCAGGCCGGCAACCTTTCCTGCGACAAAACGGGCAACTTGACTTTGCCTGAGTTTGTTTCCAATCTTCGCGCCATGAAAGATCTGGCCGCAACAAGTTTCAAGCGAGACTATCGAGCTATCCCCAAAGCGGGAGAGTAGCCCCGGCTCGGTCATCATGCGCCCCGAGCCTCGGGGGCGACAATTCTGATGATCATGTCCGCCAGGATTGCCTGGTTTCGATCATTAAAGCGCAGATAACCAGCACATCTACGAACTCAAGACACTGTCCGCCAGAACATCTCCGGCTGCAGCTGTCGAAGAATGCCCGGTTGGGGACACTCATGCGCGATCTGACAGATCTGACGAACAAACCGGAAATCGTGATCGGTTTCACCGACTTCTCCCGTTTGGAGGTACTTGCCTCATCGGTGGAGAAGCGACTGCCCGAAACAGCCGAAACCCTCTTGTTTGAACTGGGACGGGCAAGGCTCGTTGAAGACAGTGCATTGCCGGTTCACGTCGTGAGAATGGAATCCATCGTCAGTTTCAAGATGGATAGCAGTAGCGAAAACACGGTTCAGCTCGTCTACCCGGGCAATGCCGACATTTCGAAAAACAGAATTTCGATCCTGACGCCAATCGGTGCAGCACTTATCGGCCTTGCTGTCGGCCAGTCCATTCACTGGTGCGCAAATGACGGGGAAAGACGTCTCCTGACAATCCTGTCGGTCCGTGAACCGTCTACCGGGATGCTTGGTGCAAGCAATCAATCTTCCGGAACCGAGTAGGCTCGTTTTGACAAACTCGCGCCCACAGAGAAGCCGGTATCAGAACCACCCAGGCTGCCTCATTGCAGGAAATTAACCCCTGCCGGTTCCGTCAATAAGGGAGCCGGACAGGGGTCAATTCGCCAAACGGACCAAACTCAAGTGCCGGGCACGAACCATTCGACGCCCACTGGAGCGGCATCATGCGTGAACTCAAGGAATTTACATTTACAAACAAAGACTATGCGATCCTGACAACAAGGCTGCTTCAATGCGCCTGGGATGACGAAACGCTGGTCGCGCAGCTTCGCCGCAAGCTTTCTCGCGCACGAGTCGTGCGGTCTGAGGAGATAGCTCCAACTGTGGTCACGATGAACAGTCGGGTGACTTTCAGCGTGGACGAGTGTCACGACCACACGCGTGTCATCGTGTCAAACGAGGCGGATCGATTGGTCGGGATGACCCTTCCCGTCACGTCCAGACGGGGCCTGGCCTTGCTTGGAATGTCCGAAGGCCAGGCGGTGACGCTGCGCGAACCCGGTGGTTCTCTTGAGACCATCACCGTCCTGAAAGTCGCTTACCAGCCGGAAGCTGTCGCCAACAATCGGAAGGACAACGTGGAAACCCTGCCGGTTGTGAACGTATTCCGGCGCCCCGTCCTGAGACTAGTCGATAACACCTGACGTGATGGACAGCCCGTGGCCAATCAGCCATCCTCGGGTGTAGCGGCACGAAACCCCGCTTCGGCAAAGGAAACGATGCGCGACAGCGTGGCTTCAAAATCCGAAATGTCGATGTCGCTTTGCGCAATCCTTTCCAGGCGCTTGAGATCGGTGATCGTGTAATGCAACGCACCGAGCGTGAAGTGCAGGCGCCAGAGAATATCGGCTTCGGAAAACTCGGGCAGCACCTTCTGGAAATAGGGGACAAAGCGCTTCAGATGGCCGACGTCGTTGTAGAAGACGTCGTGAAGCGGGGAGGAGTGATCGAGTTGACAGCGCGTCAGGAACTGAATGAACAGTCCCCTGCCCCCGGAGTCGAACGACCAGCGTATGCCCGGTCGCAGAAGCGCCATCAGGATGTCGCGCAGCGGTACGATGCCGCGTGGTGCCTCTTTCTCGGCACGTTCCAGCAATTGCGCCCGTTCGCGGTTGAGATCACGTGCGCGGCGCAGGAACACGGCCTTGAACAATCCTTCCTTGCTGCCGAAATGATAATTGACCGCGGCAAGGCCGACGCCTGCGCCTGCGGTGATCTCCCGCATCGAAACGGATGCAAAGCTGCGATGCGCAAACAGCGTCTCGGCCACTTCGATGATCCTGTTCCGTGTCTCGTTGCTGCGCGCCTGTCCGCTGTCGGACAGGTTCAGGTCATGCCCGAGAGCTGCCAGGTCCAGGCCGTCGCCACCCTCGTCAGCTCTTGTATCATCGCCCGGCATTCTCGAACCTCCTCGCTTCCTCCGCCAGCGGCGCCTTCATTATCTTACCATTCGCGTTGCGCGGCAAAGGGGCATCGGAAATGACATAGAAGTCCGGTAGTTTATAGTCCGACAGCGCGGAACCCGCGTGTTTTCGCAAGGTCTCCTCCGCGATGCCTGTATCCTGGACCCTGACGAACAGGCAGACCCGCTCTCCCATGACCGTGTCGGGCACAGGTACCGCCGCACACTCGATGACGCCGTCGAGGGCGATAATCACGTTTTCCACTTCGGCACTGAACACCTTGTAGCCACCGCGGTTGATCATGTCCTTGGTGCGATCATGAATGTAAAGGAAGCCGTCCTCATCCATGCTGACCACATCGCCTGTATGCCAGAAGCCGTCCGTGAAGCTGGCATTCGTCTGGTCAGGCGCCTCCCAGTATCCCGGCACCACCATAGGGCCGCGTATCCAGAGCTCTCCCACCGCTCCGGGTTCCACCTCGCGACCGTCCTCCCCCATGACGACCGCCTCGCCGCATTCGACAAGCAATCCAATGCTGTCGGGCCTGTCCGCACTGGCCCAGGCAGGCATGATGGACACCGGCGACGTGGTCTCGGTAGCCCCGTAGGCGTTGATCAGCAACAGATCCGGCAGGACAGTGTTCAGCCGCGTGACCGTTGCTCCGGGCATGATGCCGCCGCCATAGATGGCGTAGCGCCAGTCCTTGAGTTCGCGGGCGTCAAAGTCCTCATGCATCAGGATGAGCTGATAAATGGCGGGCACGAAGACGGTAAAGGTGATCCTTTCCCGCTTCATCGTGTCCAGCACCGCGGCGGTCTTGTAGTCCCGCATCAGCACCGTCGCGCCAGCAACGCTCAACATGTTGGTAAAGACAGCGAAAAATCCGGATATATGTGCTCCCGGTATCGCCAGCAGCCCGCGCTGTCCCGACTTCAGGTCGATGGCGTAGCGGTAATGAAGAGCCGAATGCACCATGTTGAGATTGGTGATGCAGGCCCCCTTGGGCTTGCCGGTCGTTCCGGAAGTATAGAACAGGAAGATGGTATCATCTTCGTCGCCGACCGGTTCGACGGGCGTGTCGGTCGCGGACGAAAGAGCGGTAAAGGACGTCATGCCTTCCGGTACCCGGTCACTGTCGATCCAGACTTCGCGCACCGACGGACAATCGGCGAAGTCCGGCAGGCGATCGAGCACGGCCTCCTCGCAGATCAGTGCCTGAGCGCGGCAGTGGTTCAGGATGTAGGCGGCTTCCACCGGGCTCATCTTCACGCTCATCGGCACGGCGATGGCGCCCATCCGTATCGCCCCCATCATCGACAGGAAGAAGGAGACGCTGTTGCCCTGCATGACGCCGATCCGGTCCCCGGCCGCGATGCCGGCGCCCAGGAGCCCGTTCGCAACGCGCGTCACGGCCTGGTCGAATTCAGCATAGGTGAGGCGGCGGTCTCGGGATACCAGCGCATCGCAATCCGGTGAGGTTGCGGCTGCCGCGCGCAGCAGCGCATCGAAATGTTTCGGCCGATTCCGGTAGCAGCGGAAGGTCCTGTTGGCAAAATGCGCCTCTATGCGGGTGGGATTGAGCCGTGACCCCACCACGAACCGCTTTCCCTCGATACGAGGATCATAAGGCTTGTCATTCATTTCGAGTTTCCTTGTCTGTCGGCTCAGCGCGGCGGCAGGCGGATACCGCCATCCAGTCGAATGACTTCGCCGTTCAACATTCTGTTCGAGACGATTGCCGACACAAGATCGGCAAATTCCGCGCCGGTGCCAAGTCGGCCGGGAAAGGGGGGCCGCAAAGCCGTCACCACGTCGCGAGCGCGTTCCTGCATGTCCATGACCATGGGTGTTTCGAACACTCCCGGGGCAATGGCCATAACCCGGATGCCGTAGCGACCCAGTTCGCGGGCCAGCGGCAATGTCATGGCGGCTACAGCGCCCTTGGATGCTGCGTAAGCCGGCTGTCCCACCATGCCGTCAAAGGCGGCGACCGACGCTGTATTGACGATAACACCGGTCTGCCCGTCAGCGCCCGCAGGGGAATCCTGCATCTGCTGCGCAGCGAGGCGCACGAAGTTGAAGGTTCCAGTGACGTTCACATCCAAGACTTTGCGAAAGGTTTCGAGTGAGAGCGGTCCGTCCTTTCGCAGGGTTGCACCAGGGGCTGCGACACCGGCGCAGTTGACCAGGATACGCACGGTGCCGACACGGTTGCGATGATCGTCGAACAGGCGTTCGGCGGCGTCAGCGTCGGTCACATCACAGACTGCGGCAGCAATGTCGCCGGCTGTGCCGTCGCCGAACGCCGCCTCCAGCGCACCGGCATCAAGGTCAACTGCAGTTACCCGGCAGCCTTCGCGCGCAAGTCTCGTAGCCGTCGCGCGGCCCAGCCCTGATGCCGCCCCGGTCACGATGGCAGACGGCGCGGCGTCAAAAAAATGATACGGTCGTTCCATAAAAAATCCTCCCTAAATAGCGAATTAGCGCATTCCTCGCGGAAAATGAGCGATTTCTACGCTGTTTGGCGGGCATGATCAGGGCTATTTCGAAAAAGTTCAACAAATTAATTGAACGAGCGTTCCGCTTTTGCTACAGCTTGATCAGTCTTGGGAGGACCGCATGATGATCAAAACAATTCTGATGGCAGGCGCCGCAACCATCGGCATGATGGCAAGCGCAGGTGCAGATACCATTCGTATCGGCCATATCGACCCGTTTTCCGGCACGTTTTCAAACGTCGGCGCGGTGAACGGCAAGCATGTTCAATTCGGAGCTGACAGGGTGAATGCCGCAGGCGGCGTACTTGACGGCGACACCCTGGAAATCGTGCGCTTCGACAACAAGGCCAGCGCCCAGGAAACCGTCATCGCCTTTCAAGAGGCATTGGACGATGGCATTCGCATCATCACTCAGGCTACCAGTTCCGGCGTCGCGCTTGCGCTGAACGATGCGGTGATCAAGCACAATCTCAGAAACCCTGATGATCCGGTGCTCTACCTCAACTACGGTTCGGCAGATCCGTCCCTGACGCGCGACAAGTGCAACTACTACATGTTCCGTTTCGAGGCTCATTCGGGCATGAAGCAGGCCGCTGCAACCGATCTGATCGCAGCCGATCCGGAGATCAAGAAGGTCTATATCATCGGCCAGGATTACGGCCATGGCCATGAGGTCAGTCGTTACACCAAGGAAATGCTGGCGGAAAAGCGACCCGATATCGAAATCGTCGGCGACGAATTTCATCCATTCGGTTCAGTCAAGGATTTTACTCCCTATGTGGCCAAAATTCTGAACTCGGGAGCGGATGCCGTGGTTACCGGCAATTTCGGTCCGGATCTGACGCTCCTGGTCAAGGCGGCCAACAGTGCCGGTCTGAAGGCCAAGTTCTTCACCCAGTATGCGGGCACGTTCGGAACACCCACCGCGATTGGCGCCGCCGGGAAGGGGCGCGTCTACGATGCGGCTCCATGGCACGGAAATGTTCCGGTTGAACTGGAAAACGAAGCCGCGGCGCAGATGGCCCAAGACTTCGAGGCAAAATATGAAGGCGATCTGTATTACACCCAGATCGTCGTGCAAATGGAAATGCTGGCGAAGGCCATCAATGTGGCCGGCAGTGCAGATCCGACCGCCATCGCCGCAGCGTTGGAATCGATGGAATTCGAAGGTGCGACCGGCAAGATGCACATGCGGGCGTCGGACCACCAGCTGATCCACCCGCTGTTCGTTTCCGTCTTCACCGACGAGGATGTGACCAACGACGCCGAGAACACCGGACTTGGCTGGAAAACGCTGTTGCGGGTTGACGGCGAAAAGGTGACTGACGACTCGACCTGCCAGGTCAAGAAACCCTGATCCGACGACGCTGATCGACCAGGCAGCATGTGATGCTCCGCTGCCTGGTCCCACAGATGGGAGGTGCCGTTGGAGGCGTTCGTCTTCGTTCTGGTCAACGGACTGCTATACGGCATGCTTCTGTTCATGCTCTCCAGCGGATTGACCCTGATCTTCAGCCTGATGGGCGTGCTGAACTTCGCGCATGCCAGTTTCTACATGCTGGGTGCCTATTTCGCCTATCAGTTGGCCAGCTGGGGCAATTTCTGGCTGGCGCTGATTGCCGCTCCGGTTCTTGCCGGGATGCTGGGATCTGCTGTGGAGCGCTTCGGCCTGCGTGTCGTTCACAAGCATGGCCACGTTGCCGAATTGCTGTTCACATTCGGACTTGCCTACCTGATAGAGGAGCTGGTGCGCCTGGTATGGGGGCGTCAGCCGGTGCCTTACCGCATTCCGGACGCACTGAACTATCCGCTGTTTTCCGTCAGCGGCATTGATTACTCCGCCTACCGCGCCTTCATGCTCGTGATTGCAGTCGCGATGTTCGTCGCCGTGCTGGTGCTGCTGAAACGTACCCGCGTCGGCCTGATGGTCCAAGCGGCCCTGTCCCATCCCGATATTCTGTGGGCAATGGGCCACAATGTGCCGCGCCTGTTCATGCTGGTTTTCGGCGGTGGTGTGGCGCTGGCGGGCCTGGCCGGCGTCATCGGGGGCAATTACCTCATCACAGAACCCGGCATGGCGCAGCAGATGGGCACAATCCTGTTCGTGATTGTCGTCTTCGGCGGTCTCGGCTCGCTGCTCGGCGCGTTTCTGGCGTCGCTTGTCATCGGTGTCACACAGACCCTTCTGGTGACATTGGACGGCACCCTGTCCGACCTCGTTGGTTCGGTGCCTTTTACCTCGGGTCCGTTTCACGAGATCTGGACGATCGCGCCCGCAAATCTTGCACCGGTATTTCCCTACCTTCTCTTGGTGGTGCTCCTGATCGTGCGGCCTCGCGGATTGCTTGGAACGAGGGAATCCTGATGAAGCCGCTCGTATTCTTCCCCGGGTTGCTGGCGGTTCTGGTCGTCGGTCTGTCACTGCCGTATTTTGACTTCGGGCGTTTTGTCTTCGTGCTGCTGACCCAGTTGGCAATCATGGTGACCTTCGCCATGTCCTACAATGTCAACCTCGGTCAGACGGGCCTGCTCAGCTTCGGCCACGCGGTTTATCTCGGCGCCGGCGTTTTTGCGTCCCTCTACCTGATCACCGGGATCGGCGAGGGTGTTGTCCCCCTGCCGCTGGAAGTGGTTCCGCTGGCCGGCGCGCTGGCCGGCCTGGCGCTGGCCGCCCTTTTCGGCATTGTGTCCGTGCGTCGGGCGGGCGTGACATTCGCCATGATATCGCTTGGACTGGCGGAACTGATGGTGGCGGTCGCCATGCTGTTTCCCAGCGTATTCGGTGGCGAACAGGGGGTGTCGACTGACCGGATGGTCGATTTCACGCTGAGTGGACTTGGCTACGGCCAGCATAGCGAGATCTACATGCTGGTCTTGGTCTGGGCCGTGATCAGCGTTGCCGCCATGGTGTTTCTGTCGCGCACGCCTTTGGGGCGTCTGGCCAATGCGGTTCGCGACAACGCCCAACGGGTGGAATACCTGGGCTATTCGCCCTACTGGATCCGCTTCATGCAGTTTTGCATCGCCGGCACGTTCGCGGGAATTGCAGGCAGCCTGTTCGCCCTGACCTTCGAGATCGCCAATGCGGAAGTTCTGGGTCTGCGGCAATCCGCAAATGTGTTGATTGCGACCTATCTCGGCGGCATCAGCTATGTCCTCGGGCCTGTCGTCGGTGCACTTGTCGTAACCTTGCTCGAGATCAACCTCGCCCGCGTCACCGAGGCTTGGCTCTTCTATTACGGCATCCTCTTTATCGTCATCATTCTGTTCGCTCCCCGAGGCCTGACTGGCATTCTGATGGACGCTCCGGCGACGGTGCGCCGCCTGGGGCCGGCCGGTCTGTTGGCGGTCACGATACGCTGGCTGCCTGTGATGCTGCTGGCCGGCGCAGGGCTGATCATGCTGATCGAACTCAGTTATCACGCCTCCAACGCTTTCGACCCAAGCGAGCCGCTGACGCTGTTCTGGATCAGGTGGAGCGCCCTGAGCTGGGTGCCCTGGGCGATCGGTGCGCTCCTGTGTACCACGGCGCTGGCGCTGCACTCGGTGGTGCGTCGCGCGGCTTCTCCAAACCGCAGTGACGAGGATGCACAATGACCGCTGCACTTGCCATTGAGGGGCTGCACAAGGATTTCGGCGCGGCGAAAATCATCCGGGGAATTGACCTGACGATCTCGGAAGGTGAATTCCATGCCATCATAGGCCCCAATGGGGCAGGCAAGTCGACGCTGTTCAACCTGATCTCTGGCCAGTTCACCCCCACCGCGGGGCAGGTCAGCCTGCATGGCGAGAAGATCAGCGGACTTCGTCCGTACCGGATCAACCGCAAGGGGCTCTCGAGGTCTTTTCAGGTCTCAAATATCTTTGCGACGATGAGCGTCTTCGAGAACATTCGCTGCGCTCTGATGTGGTCCAGGGGCGTTGGCTACTGTTTTTGGCGGCGCGCCGCTCGCTGCCGGGACCTTGACAACGAGACCCGCCGACTACTGGAAGAGATCAACTTGACGGCGCGCGCCGACGATGTCGCGGGCAACCTGTCCTATGCCGAGCAGCGGGCACTGGAAGTTGGACTGACAATTGCGGGCGGCGCCCGGGTCTTGCTGTTCGACGAACCGACCGCAGGCATGAACCATCACGAGGTCGGAGGGTTCGCCGGGTTCCTTCGCGAGATTGCAAGGGATCGGACGGTGCTCATGGTCGAACACGACATGAACGTGGTTTTCTCCCTGGCCGACCGGATTTCGGTGTTGGTCTACGGCCAGATCATTGCTACCGGAAAACCCGAGGAAATTCGCGCCGACCCCAGGGTGCGCGAAGCCTATCTGGGGGCGGAAGGATGAGCGATACGGCGAGCACAGTCCTTCTGAGCGTACGCGGTGTACATGCCTATTACGGTCTCAGCCATGTCCTGCAGGGCGTTGATCTCGATGTCGAGGAAGGCCGGATTGTCGCGCTGCTGGGCCGGAACGGTGTCGGACGCTCGACGCTCTGCAAGGCGATCATGGCCATCGTCGACCGACGCGGCAGCATCAAGGTGCGCGGACAGGAAACCATCGCGATGCAACCGCATCAGCTGGGTCGCCTCGGCCTCGGCTATGTGCCGGAGGATCGGGCGATTTTCCCTGGCCTGACGGTCGAGCAGAACCTGATCCTCGGACACCACTCACAGACGGGACCAAAGGCCTGGACGCTGGAAAAGGTTTACGACCTCTTCCCGTCTCTCGAACGGCGGCGCGATACGGATGCGGATGTGTTGTCGGGCGGCGAGAAGCAGATGCTGGCCATCTGCCGCGCGCTGATGGGCGGACCGGAGCTGCTGCTTGTCGATGAACCCACCGAGGGTCTGGCGCCGCTGATAGTCCAGCAGGTCGGCGAACTGTTGACGGAAATCGCACGCACCGGCGTCTCGATCCTGCTTATTGAACAGAAACTGACGATGGCAATGCGCATCGCCGACGAAGTCTATGTCATGGGGCATGGGCAGACGGTTTTCCGGGGCACCCCTGACGAACTGCTGAACAACGAAGACATTTGCAAAGCCTGGCTGGAGGTATGAAATGACCAGAAAGAATGCACCCGTCTACATCCTGGGCGGCAGCCAGAGCGACTTTTCCCGCAACTGGTCGCGCGAAGGACTCGGCCTTGACGCGCTGATGGGCGCTGTCCTCGCGGACGGTCTTGACGCGACCAGGCTCGAGGTCGGCGATATCCAGTGTGCTCATCTGGGTAACTTTGCCGCCGAAAAATTCTGTGACCAGGGCATGATCGGCGGGATCTTCGCCTCGCTCGATCCCGACCTTTCCGGCATTCCGACTTCGCGTCACGAGGCTGCGTGCGCCTCGGGATCCATGGCGATCCTGTCGGCGGCGGCCGACATCGAAGCCGGGCGCTACGATCTGGTCTGCGTGCTCGGCGTTGAATACATGCGCAACGTTCCAGGTGAAACCGCGGCCCGGAACCTGGGCCTTGCCGCCTGGGCGGGGAAGGAGTGGACCGATGTGCGCTACGTCTGGCCTGCCGCTTTCTCGGATCTGAATGACGCATATTCCGAAAAATTCGGCGTCGTTGACTATCGCCACCTCGGTGAAATTGCCCGCATCAACTATGAAAACGGCAAACGGAATCCGAATGCGCAGACCCGCAACTGGACCTTCAGCGACGCAAGCTTCACCGAGAACGACGAAGCGAACCCGGTAATCGAGGGCAAGGTGCGTCGTTTCGACTGCGGACAGGTAACGGACGGGGCTGCGGTGATCTTCCTTGCGTCCGAGGCGCGCGCCCGCAAATACGCGCAGGAACGGGGTATGATGCTGTCGGACCTGGCGAAGATCGACGGCTGGGGACACCGCACCGCTCCGATGCTTTTTGCGGACAAGCTGAAGGAGGCTCGAAACTCGCGCTTCGTACTGCCGCAGGTGCACCGGACGATACAGGAGACCTTTGCCAGGGCGGGTATCAATGATGTGTTCGATCTGGACGCCATCGAGACCCACGATTGCTTCGCCATGACCGAATATGCAGCCATCGACAGTTACGGCATCACGGCGCCCGGCGAAAGCTGGAAGGCCGTCGAGGAAGGCGTCATCGCACCCGGAGGCAGGCTGCCGGTCAACCCCTCGGGCGGATTGATCGGACTGGGCCATCCTGTCGGCGCAACGGGCGTGCGGATGATGCTTGACGGCTGGAAACAGGTGACCGGAAATGCCGGCGACTATCAGGTCGAGGGAGCGCGTAAGGTCGGTCTGCTGAATATCGGTGGCTCAACGACCACGATTGCCTCCTTCGTGATCGGAGCCGGGGAATGACCACGATGGATCTGAGTGGCCGAATTGCTGTCGTGACCGGCGCATCCTCCGGCCTCGGCGCTCATTTCGCTCAGGTGTTGGGCCGCGCCGGGGCCCATGTGTCATTGATTGCACGGAGCCGTGACAAACTCGATGCGCTGGCCGCAACGCTGCACGCTTCCGGCGTTTCGGCCGATGGTCATGTCGCGGACGTCACCGACCGGGCTTCGCTGGAGCGGGCATTTTCGACGGTTGCCAAGGATCACGGGCGGGTGGATGTGCTCGTCAACAACGCCGGTATCGCACGCACCGCACCTTTCCTCGAGATGGAGGACGACGATTGGCAGAGCGTCCTGGATACCGACCTGTCGGGCGTGTGGCGGTGCGGTCAGATTGCAGCACGGATCATGGCGGCGGACGGCAAAGGCGGTGCAATCGTCAATATTTCCTCCATTCTCGCGGTTGCGGTGCAGCCGACACAGACGAACTACGCTGCCGCCAAGGCCGGGGTGGCGCACCTGACGCGTGCCATGGCACGCGAGCTCGGGCGTCACCGCATCCGGGTCAACGCAATCGCGCCGGGTTATTTCCAAACTGAAATCAATGCCGACTTTTTCGCATCTGCGTCCGGTGAAAAGCTGCTGAGCAAGATCTTTCCGCGCCGTCTCGGCCAGCTTCACGAGCTGGATGCGCCCTTGCTGCTGCTCGCTTCCGACGCGGGCAGTTTCATCACGGGCACCACACTGACGGTCGATGGTGGGGCGACGCTTTCAGGCATTTGACATGCCTGGGCGGGTTGCCGGTACATGAAAAGAAAAATTGCCACGTCTGGGGACTACCAATGGACACTTCGAATGATAACGACATCGACGATCTGAAAGCGCGTCTTGCGGATTTCATGGACAGTCATGTCATCCCGGCCGAGGCGGACTACCATGCCCATGTCCGATCCGCGAAAGATCGCTGGACGATCCCGCCGGTGATGGAAGCACTCAAGGTGCGGGCGCGCAGTGCGGGGCTGTGGAATCTGTGGTGTCCACACCCCGAACACGGTGCCGGCCTGAACAACCGGGACTACGCGCCGTTGGCCGAAATAATGGGCCGGTCCCTGATTGGCCCGGAGGTGTTTAATTGCAATGCGCCCGACACCGGCAACATGGAGGTATTGATCAAATACGGCACACAGGCGCAGAAGGAAGAATGGCTGACACCGTTGCTGGCCGGCAATATCCGCTCCGCCTTTGCAATGACGGAGCCCGCCGTTGCATCTTCCGATGCGACGAATGTCGAAGCGTCCATCCTGCGGGATGGCGACGAGTACGTGATAAACGGCCGCAAATGGTGGGCAACAGGCGCTCCCGATCCGCGGTGCAGGATCATGATTGTCATGGGCAAGAGCGATCCCGCGGCCGAGCGTCACAAACAGCAGTCGATGATCCTTGTGCCCATGGATACACCGGGCGTGACCCTGATCCGTCCGCTGGAGGTCTTTGGCTTTGACGATGCTCCTCATGGCCATGCCGAAATCAAGTTTGACAATGTTCGTGTTCCCGCCGCGAACATGCTGCTGGGTGAAGGCTGCGGTTTCGAGATTGCACAGGGCCGTCTCGGACCCGGTCGAATTCATCACTGCATGCGCCTGATCGGAGCGGCGCAGCGGGCCCTCGAACTGATGTGCCATCGTGCGCAAACGCGGCACCCATTCGGCAAGCCCTTGTCGGACCAGGGCGTCGTACGCCAGCAGATCGCCCTTTCGGCGACTGAAATCGAACAGGGACGGTTGCTCGCACTGGCCGCGGCGGAAAAAATGGACCGGTATGGTGCCAAGGAGGCACGCGACCTCATCGCCATGGCCAAGATCGCAATCCCGCAGATGGCGCAAAACGTGATCGATCGCGCGATACAGGTGCACGGCGCCCTTGGCGTGTCCCAGGATACCGTGCTGGCATCGCAGTGGTCGTATGCCCGGACAATTCGGTTGGCCGACGGACCGGATGAGGTTCATCAGGACGCCCTCGCCCGCCAGTTCCTGCGTCGATACCAGCCATGAGCGCCGGTATTCCAACCGATATTGCGGCTCTCGCGCCGCTGTTGGGCAAGGAGGTTGCGCGCCTTGGCGGTACGCCTTCGATCCGTTCGCTGGCCAGCGGACAGTCGAACCCGACATTTCTCCTGGAAGGGCCGCAGGGCAACGCCGTTCTGCGCACCCAACCTGCTGGTGCGCGGCTCAAGGGAGCTCACGCGGTCGACCGGGAATACCAGGTCATGAAAGCTCTGGCGGGAACAAAGGTTCCGGTTCCTGAAATGCTGCACAAGGGCGGAGAGGATTCCACCCTCGACAGGCGATACATCGTGATGGAGCTGGTCGAGGGAATAACCCACTGGGATCCGGCCTTGCCGGGAATGACACCCGTGGAACGCGCCAGTATCTATGATGCCATGTGCATCCTGCTCGCGGATTTGCATGACGTCAGCCCGGAGGCAATCGGCCTTGGCGATTACGGTCGCCCGGGAAATTATTTCGACCGGCAATTTGCGACATGGCAGCGCCAGTACCGGGCCACGGAAACCGGAACAAATGAAGACGTGGAGCGGGTAATCGTCTGGCTGGCAGACAACCAGCCGCCCGACGACGGCAAGGCTTCGCTTGTCCATGGCGACTTCCGGATCGACAACATGATCTTCGCGCCAGGATCCTTGAAGATCCAGGCCTTGTTGGACTGGGAATTGTCGACGCTGGGTCATCCCTATGCCGACTTGGCCTATCAGTGCATGCAGTGGCGTTTGCCAAACAACAACGCCTTCAAGGGGCTGGGTGGCATCGACCGCGCCGGTTGCGGAATTCCAGGCGAACAGGAATATGTTGCGCGATATTGCGAACTGCGCCGAATTCCTTCGATAGAAAACTGGTCCTACTATCTGGTGTTTTCGTTCTTCAGGCTGATTGCGATCTTGCAGGGTATCTATCGCCGCTATCTCGACGGCAATGCGGCCAATGCGGAAACCGCGCTGCGTTACGGCGAGACGGTACCGATCCTGGCTGCACTGGCAGTCGAGGAAATTGACAATGGAGCACAGATATCCATCCGGTAGAACGGATTTGCCAAGCAGGCAGAACCTCGGTGTGGAGCCTGATGCGGCAATGTACTTTGCGAGCCCATCTACAGCGCCAGGTTCACGCTCATACCCGCCATCGGCATGTCATCAGGAGACCGCAAGGTCTTGATGAATTGGACGGCCTCCTGCCCCGGCGCGTGAAGCGTCTTAAACCCCCGGCTGGACCGCGCAGTCAATTCGAGAGCCCTGCCTTGGCATAGCCCATGCGTATCAATTCTCTGTCCTCGGAATTCTTGAACGGCAAACGCCCGATGTGTTCGGAGAAAGAGTAATCGGGGTTAATCTCTTGGAGATCGCGTCTCACATTGCGAGCTTCTTCGTTCCGGCCAAGATGGCCCAGGGCCGAAATCAGTAGTCCGCGAGACAGATCGGTCGTCGGTGAAGCCTGAATCCGCTCCTTGAAGCTAGCGACTGCGTTTTCGAACTCCTCCGCCAGCAGGTAAGCCGTTCCTATGAAATGGCGATACTGGTGGCCCATTATCGGTTCAAGACGCAACGCCAGTTTCAGATCCGGGATGCCGTCTAGTGGATCGCCGCCGTAAATCTTGTCGAGCCCGCGCATGCCGATTGCCATCGCGAAGTTTGGGTTTAGTGCCAACGCCCGTTCAATCGAGGCGACTGAACCTTCCAGGTCACCTTTCCAGAATTTGTTGAGACCCGCCATGTAGTGGACGTAAGGCAGGTCGGGATCCCTTTCGAGCGCCAGTTCGCAGTACCGATTGGACAGCTCCATGCTGTCGGGCCGCCCAAGCCATTTGTTCTGGAAATCTCGATTGTAGGCATGCGCAAGACCGACGTAAGGCTCGGCATAGTCCGGGTCTAGTTCGATTGCCTGGTTGAAGCACTTTATGGCCAATTCGAACAGTTCCCTGGTGTTCGCACTGCTGAGGAGCGCTTCGCGGCCGCGCAAGAACAGGTCATGGGCTTCCACGCTGTTGGTTGGTGGGAGACCGATGCGATCTGTTTCGGCCGCCGTCAATTTGACCTTGAGAACGTCTACAATGCATCGGGTCACTTCATCCTGAACGGCAAATATGTCCGTTAAATCGCGATCGAACCGATCGGCCCACAAATGCGATCCGCTATTTGCTTCGATCAGCTGCGCCGTTATGCGCACGCGATTTCCCGCGCGTCGAATGGAGCCTTCAAGAACATGGCTTACGCCCAGCTCACGGCCGACAACCCGAATGTCGACGCTCTTGCCCTTGTAGGCAAAGCTCGAATTCCTTGCGATTACCAGAAGGCCGCCTACTTTCGAGAGATCGGTAATAATATCTTCCGTAATCCCGTCGGAAAAATACTCCTGTTCCGGGTCGCCAGAGAGATTGTCGAAGGCCAAAACGGCGATTGCGGCCTTCTCGACTCCCTTTCGCGCTTCTGGCGCCATCCGTTGCGGCTGCGCGTATTCTTCGTTCGGATGCCATTTCCAGATTCGGACCGGTTCATCGATATTCTTGATCGTGACGCTGCCGCCGTCGCTGAATGTGACATCTAACCGGGTGCCGATACTCTCATTCACGATGGAAGACACACAAACGCCGCCGGGATCGGCTAGCCCTTCCAGTCGAGAGGCGATATTGACCCCGTCACCATAAATATCGTCGGCATCAATGATTACATCGCCGAGATTGATGCCAATCCTGAGCTTGATGGCGACGGCATCCGCGTCGGGTTGTACGGCTGCCTGCTGGATCGCAACTGCGCACTTGACCGCGTCAACAACGCTCAAAAACTCGACAAGAACGCCATCGCCCATCAGTTTGACGATCCGGCCGTGATGCCTTTCCACGGTCGGATCGAAAACGTCTTGCCGATGGCGCTTTAGCGCCGACAGTGTGCCCATCTCGTCGTCGCGCATCATCCGGGTGAAACCGACAACATCGGCAGACAACACCGCGGCCAGTCGTCGGCTGTCTAGGTCTTGGACCATAAGTTTCCCGAGGCTATGAAGCGGCCATGTGAGGAGTCTACGATTATTGGGATCGTAACGGGAAACAAATTTATGGTCTAACTTTGGTGCTCTTGGCTATCCAGCACGGCCTGACAGATCAAAACCGTCGACGTTTCAACCGTTTGCAACATCGTTACCCCACCGAGCAGTTTCTTCTTCGTTCGCCAGGGGGAATCGTGCCGCGCCCTTGAGGTAATCGTCGCCGAACGCGGAGTGGGAAGGCGACGCGCCGTTTCGCACTCACGGCAGACGCGCAAGCATCTTCTTCAGCTCATGATTTTCCACGTGAAGCCGTGACCTTAATATCGCCTTCAGGCGCCGATTTTCGGCTTCCAGCTCAGCCAGTTCATCGAGATTTGGTACCTGGCGCGTGGTGGCGACGCGGGGTGTCTGCTTTTTTTCTCGCTCGTCGTCTGAACCTGTTGAGGCAGAAACGTGCGTTGCAGAAGAACGTTCGATCTCTTGCGGCGCCGGTTTTGCCTCGGGTTCGACAGCGGCTGGTGGCAGCGCCTGCAAAATCCGCGGCGCGGGCGGCGTCTGAGGCAGCTTCTCGCTCGTGAGCGTATCATTATACGGCCGAGGATCCCCGCCGGCGTTGCCAAAGAGAGGTTTCGCGGGCCTTTTCTCCGGGCCCATCGATTTTTCGCCAGCCAGGCCAGAAACCGGCAGGTTGGCCTCGACCTCGCTTGCGAGGGCCTTGAGATCGGTATCCCCCCAGATGGACCTGTTCTGTGGTTTGGTCTGTCGCCGGCTCGATTTCAATTCAACAACGAAGTTTCGTCGTGATTTCATGAAGACGTGTATCCGAATAGGTTAGTCGGGCCTCAGCGGGCCATTCCGGGATTTACGGCCGAACTAACGATTTTTCAACGCCGGAATGAAGAGCCGGCGTCATTCCATCCCCAGGCGTTTGCGAAGTTCAGCGTTTTCAGCACGGAGTTTTTCGGCGAGCTGGGTGCGAAGGCGAATGTTTTCAGCTTCGAGGGCAACCAGGTCTTCGAGCGTTTCGAGTTCGGCACTCGGTTTCTTTTCGACTTTTCGCTGCGGAGCCGCCTTTTCAGGCGTTTCCTGGGGTTCAGCGCTGCGCTTCCAGCGGTAATAGGTCTGCTCGGATATGCCGGCTTCCCTGATTGCCGCCTTCAGGTTCATGCTTTCGGACGAACGCGTTTCAATCTGTGCAATCTTTGCCGCTCTCTCTTCCGCGGAATAGCGTTGACCGGTGGCAGCCTTGGCGGTCGCGCCGCGTTTGCCGGACTTGCTGCGGCCACCGGCAGGAGCCGACTTTTTAGACGTGAGTTTTGTGTCACTGTGCTCTGAGACGCTAACTGGCTCTAGCTGTCCTGGGTGTTGTTCATCTGACATTGTGCGCTCCGATTTCAATCGCCTCATTTCAAACGATTGTCGAAAATAGTCAATGTCAGTCACAGTCGTAGTGATCTCGACACTTCGTAGAGCCTGAATGCTCATAAGGCCGCCGAAAGAGTAAGACCGGGTGTTCCTTGAGGTCCAGAGTGGAAGCCGTGTGGCCTGCATGACAACGATAGCGGTTGCGCCAACCTGGTCTGATATCAGATCAGAAGGAACAGCACTGACTGTTTCGCCGGACGCGGTGAATGTGCTCTCACCTGACTCCAAAAAACCCGCCTTTCGCCGCCGTCAGTCCGAGATCCTTTCTCGGAGTATTTCTGGATGAAAGAACCGTTTCTTCTATATGTTCAACAACTCTTGCTATTCATGACCGTTAGTGCCTGTTCCAAGGTTAGGCGCTTGTAAAGGCTCATGAAATCCAATCGGCTCGTTCGAGAAGTCGTATAAGTACAGCAAAAATAAGCGCTTAGATGGATGACTTTCACCAAAATTCACTGAGGCCGGACGTGATTGATCGTTTGAAACCGAGAATGACCGATCTTGTACGTAATCCTGGAAATGCTTGAACGTTTCTATCAGTTTTGAAACGTGGGTATGACGGCAAGATAGAGGAAGTGGTACCACTTCCCTGACGCAAATTACCGCGAAACGCGTTTAAATTGCTTGCTTATTCGCCTTCGGCTCAACGTGAGAAACGCTCCCGGGGTAGCTTTAACCCGGTCTCAATCATCAATTTATGATTGTGAAAAAGTCCCAAAGAAGGGCAGAACGAAGGATGTGCAACTAATGCATCGGTCAGCAAAACGAACTGGTTAGCGGCTTCGGCGGTCCTCACTACTACATGAGGACCGACGAGCCTTGCGAACACCAAATGGTCCTTGATGCTCGCATATGGCGAGAGAATGCGAGTAGGCTTGCCGGCTGAGGTAAAAGCGGAGGCGAACGAGCCGTTTTCGCTTTCGGGAAGCGCTTCCGAAGTTTGAGCCGTCCGGGCCGGGAACGCTTTGCCGAATGGCAGGCCTTGCTCAAGAGGTTTGCTCTCGGCAATGCCCGTCGATCGATCGGTTGAAACGACTAGCGGCGGCGGAGGTCGTGCCTTGTCGGCACTATCACCCCCTCCCCGCCACCCATCAAAACCGGGTCTGAAAACCAAATCGCCGCTGGCCCGACACTGCTGCGTCAAATGGTCGGGCCAGCTCCTCACAAACGAGTGGTCAGTTTTGGAAGCCTATAAGGTGTCGAGATTCAACGCCGATTGACAAGGGACATTTCCAATTCACCTCCTGCGCGATGAGCCACACCTCAAAATGTCGACCTTTGAAATCTTCGCTAGAATGGCGCTTCAGCCTTTCGGCAATGGCATTCAGAACCACGACCACGCTCCGCCACATTGGGAGCGGATCTTCGCCAGCCTTGGTCACCAGCCCTTGACCGCAATAACTTGCGGCAGCCCTCCGAAGACGGTTAGCTCTGAACTTGAAGGAGCAATTCCTGGCACTCCTGGTCCGACCGCAGCTGTGCCTTCTGGCGGATCAGGGTGTTGGTATCCGGCAGGGCCAGGGATCGATTGATGATCAGGATGTGCTCCCGCAGGAGTGCGTGAGCGGCGTCGAATTCGCCTTGATCGATCAGATCGCGCATGCGGGTGTGCTCGGCGTAGGAACGATGCCAGTAATCGCCTTCGCCCGATTGAAGGCGTGCCCTCAGGGCAGCAAGGGCAGTCGCGGTAAGATCATACGCCTTTTCGAGATACCTGTTTCCCGCAATCTGAAGAATAACCTTGTGAAATGCACTGTCGGCCGTGCTGTAACGAAGCCGGTCTCCAATTGCTATCGCGTGATCCATCTGGGAAATGGCGGCGGACAACTGTTGAACCAGGGCACTTCGGTTCCGCTCCAGCGCCATCTGGAGAGCCTCCTTCTCAAGCATTGCCCGGAACTGGCTCATTTCCTCCACGTCTTTTCTCGAAGGCGTAAACACGTAGGTTCCCGCCTGTGGGACAATGGTCACCAGACCCATGTCGCGCAATTCCATGAAGGCGGCTCGAACCGGTGCCTTGCTCATCCCGAGCGCTCTTGCGATTTGCTCTTCCGAGAGGCGCTCACCAAATTCAAATTTACCGGACACGATCGCAGCTAGCCCCGGCGGTTGGGTTTTCAGCGGACAGTGGTAGAGTCGCGGTCAAACATCTTGAAGGCTGATGATTGCCGTTCGCCCACTGTTCCGGAGCAAATCGATGCCCAATTGCAGCCTCGTGTCCGTCTTGCGAGCCGTCCTTGTCGGTGCCTGCTTGGCGACTGGTCCGGTCCAGGCCTCTCCGCAGGAAGCCCTGGACCACGTCGTTTCGGTACTGCCTGTCTGGCCGGGGCATTCCCAGGGAGGAACCGGTGGACGGCCGGGCGCCGCTCCTGAAGGGAGCGGTGTTGTTCTGCGCAAGGGGATCATTGCCACGGCCTGGCACGTCATCGAGCCCGCCGGGAAGATTGACGTCCGCCTGCCTGATGGCCGCATCCTGCCAGCACGTCTGCTGGCGCAAGACGAAGCCAGCGACATAGCGCTTCTTGAAGTCGCCGAAGCCCTCGTTCCCTTCGCCATCGCGCCGCCTCCTGTATTGGCCCAGCCTGTCTGTGCCATCGGGAATGTCTTCGGGCTAGGTCTCTCCGTAAGCTGCGGCGTGGTTTCCGCGACCTCGGTCAGCAATGCGGGGTTCAACGATGTCGAGGATTTCGTTCAGACCGACGCGGCGGCCAATCCGGGCTCCTCGGGCGGTGCGCTGGTCGACAGCGAAGGCCGGTTGATCGGCATGGTCTCGGCGATTTTCGCGTCCGGTACAGATACCAATATCGGCGTGAACTTCGCGGTATCGACGGACCTTTTGCTGCGCGTTGCCGATGCGCTCATTACCAGGGGTGAGGTTCGCTATCCGGAACCGGGCTGGAAGCTTGCATCGGCCGACCGGGACCAGTTGGCAAAGCTTGCAGCCCCAGTCGTCCGCTTCGTTGCGCGGGACGGTTCGGCGAGGCTGGCGGGAATCGAGCCGGAGGACCTGATCGTACAAATCGGTGCCCGGCGGGTTCGTACTCCGAAAGATGCCATCGCGGCGCTGGCGATTGTCCCGGAAACGCAAACCGGCGTGCAAGTCCGTTTTCGGCGGCAGGGCAGCGACCAGACGGCCATGTTGACTTTCGAACGTCCGTCTACCCCCGAACCTTCGCCCGGTGCAGAAACAGCCGACCCGGACTGTCCGCACCCGGCGGAAGTCTGCCGGTTGCGACAGGCCGTTTTCCCCGTGTCCGCATTCGACCCGGTCGGCAGTGCGACTCGTATCGGCCCGGACCTGCTCGTCACCAACCGGCATGTGCTTGGGAATCTTCGAACGGCAACCGTCCACACGCCGGATGGCCCGATGCAGGCAGAACTGATCCCCTCCGCTTACAGGGGAGACCTGGTTCTCCTGAAAGTCGAAGGCATGCCGGACGACGGCACGATTCCGTCGATCGGGCAGTCGTCGTCAACGCCGGACCTTTACTATGTGATCGGCGCGGATGTTTCCCGCATGCAGGTGCGTGTTTTCGATCCGGGGGGGCTGATCGCCCCGCCGGCGCAAGACGCGGAGTTTGGCAGACTGCACGTCCAGGCACATATGCAACCCGGCGTCAGTGGCGGCGCTCTCGTCGATGACATGGGCAATCTGGCGGGAATTGCCGTTGGCGGCGGTGATGGCCGCTTTGAGGCAATTCCGCCGGCAGATGTGCAAAAGCTGCTCGCGCTTCGCGACGACGAGGAGGCAATCCGGATTACGAAGCAGCTTGGCGAGGACTTTGCGGAATGCGCTGAAAGCCTGGAAAACGCCGGTGCGGGTCAACCGGACAAGGCCCGGCTGGACGGACTGTCGGACATCTGCAGCCGCTCGGCAAATCACGGCCAATTGCTGAGTGCCGGTCGGTTGCTGGCGCAATCCGGGAGTTTCGACGGCGCTATCCGCCTGCACCGGCAGGCAACGGAGATGGTTCCGAATTCCATCAATGCGCGCATGTCGCTTCTGGTATCCCTTCAGCTTGCTGGCAGGTTCGAGGAAATGACGGACCATGCCCGCCGACTGATGCAACTCGCGCCGGATGATCCGCAGGCGCTGCGTTTCTCGATCCAATCCGGTGTCTGGGGCAATGATCCAGACCTTGCCGAGGAAGGTTACCGGGCGCTGCTGAGAGCCGATCCGCGCCAGGCCCAGGCCGCGCGCCGGTTTATCGACAATGCGCCGCCCGCCCCACCAGCTCGATGACAGTCAATCAGCCGCCGGATCGGGGATCCAGCCGGCCGCGACGACATTTGCTTTTTCAAAGGGCGACGGTATCGCCCGCGCCAAGAGGTGTTGTTTGAGCTGGTTCATGCTGAGCTCCGGCTGGCGTTCCAGGATACGCGCGGCAAGCGCCGCGAGGCGGGGAACCGCGTAGCTCGATCCGGATGCGACGCCGGAGGAGCCCCGGAAATCTGTCACTGCCGCATTTTCGGCCGGCAACATGATGTCGACGGCGGTTCGGCCCCAATTGGCGCCCGGTGCAAGCCTTCCGAAACCGTCCGCGGACGTAACAGTGATGATGTTGTCCAGCTCAAGGCTCGCCGGATAGACCGGATCTTCATCGATATCACGGCCATCGTTGCCCGCCGAAACGATGGCCAGAATGTTGCTCCCGCGGAGAGCTTCGGCAAAAGCGTCCCATTCCTCCCGCCGGTTGCTGCCGAGCGGCATGGCAATGATCCGCACCTCCTGCTCCGCCGCCTTCAGGACGAGATCCTTCATCCGGTTCATGTCGGGCCTTGGATACCGGAACGGGACCAGCGCTGCCCCCGGCGCCTCCCGTGCCAGGATTGACGCGACTGCGGTTCCGTGGCGGACCGGTAGAAATCCGCCACGGGAGGTATCGCCGTCATAGGGCCACGGGTCCAAGTCCCAGAAATCGTAGCCGAGCGGGTTGCCGGACCGATCGCGCGCGAGTCTGTCCTTGAACATCGGCAGGTCATAGGCAAGACCGGAATCGACCATCGCAACACGCACACCGCCGGGATCGCTCCCGTGCGGCCAGGGCGCTTGGAGCGTCTCTGTCCAGCGCAGGGTTTCAAGATCGCCGTCAAGTTGGTCGAGAAAGACCCAAGGCATTTCCGCCCGCCGGATTTCCCGGGCAGATTGAACCGTACAGGTGCCATCCGCAATCGCAAGCAGACGAGGCAATGTCCTCTGACCTTCGGCTTCAAGATAGGCGGCCCTGAACTGCCGGAGCTGTGCGTTGACAAGTCGCATCTCCAGGGTCAATTCATCCCCCGCAGGCAGAACCAGACGCAGCTCGATCCTGTCCGGGGAAGCGGCTCGTGGCAGCCGGCTTTCTTCCAGAAGCCAGCTCCCGGAAAGGACTTCCTGGATCTGGAGCCCGCTCAAGTGCGGTTTCCCGCAAACGTCGGCAATCGCAAGTCTGATCCAATCTTTGGGACTTGCAGGTGCCTCTGCCTGTGCCGGGCTGAAGGTCGACAGAAGGACGAGCAGACATTGCACTGCAAGCCTTGGGAGCGTCTCGCAATGTCCCGATGTCACTGTCGTTGTCATCGTCCACCTGCCGGCTTGAGGGCCGTTGTCGTGTTGCCGTCGCGGCAAACAGTCAGGATAAGACCTGACTGAAACCGGCGCCAGATCGTTGGTCCGGCGCTCTGGAGCGCGGTCTCAGTGCAGTGGCGTCCAGTTCTGCGTAACGGCCTGATCCACTCTTCGGATACGGCGGCCAAGCACGTATCGAACCAGTATCGGGGAACAACTATCTTGCTAGAACAATCTGCCGCGCCAGCTCAACAGGAGAATGGACACCGAGAAAGCTTCAACGCGAGGCTCTGCGACAAAGTGCTCGACGGCAAAAATGTTCCAGGGCCACGTGCAGCGCAAATTCTGATCGAACAATGGAGGAAGCACTAAACCACCAAGAGACTGCACAGCGGATTGGGCTACCGTCTGTCGGCTACACAACCATCGTCCAGATGGACCGCAGGCTGGTCTCGCACCAACAACCAAAATGGACCAATCAGGTGGGGCTGATCACCGCCGTCCGTGGGACCGGAACAGCACGCGATCGCGCTGTTCCGGAAATTGGGTCAGGCCGGAACCTTGGTCTTGCGCAGGTACGGCAGGATGGTTTCGAAAGCGCCGAACTTGGCGCTGGCGTCTTCATCACTCACGGTCGCGGGGATGATTACATCCTGGCCGACTTCCCAGTTGGCGGGCGTCGCCACGCCTTTGCTGGTCGTCTGCAGGGCGTCGAGCGCACGCAGGACTTCAGCGAAGTTTCGGCCGACCGTCATCGGATAGGTCATGGACAATTTGAGCTGCTTGTCCGGACCGATGATGAACACCGACCGCACGGTTGCGCTGTCGGCAGGTGTGCGTCCATCCGGCAGATAGGCTTCGGCGGGCAGCATGCCGAACGCCTTGGAGACTTCCAGTCCCTCGTCGGCAATGATCGGAAAATTGGCCGCAACGCCGCCCACCTTCTCGATATCACCCTTCCATTTCCGGTGATCTTCTGCGCTGTCGACGGAAACGCCGATCACCTTGGTACCGCGCTTTTCCCATTCTTCTGCCAGTTGCGCGACAACACCGAATTCCGTCGTGCACACCGGAGTGAAATCTTTCGGGTGGCTGAACAGGATCGCCCAGCTGCCACCGATCCAGTCGTGGAAGCTGATCTGGCCCTTGTCGGTTTCAGCCGTGAAATTCGGGACGGTTTCATTGATACGAAGTGACATAGTTAGTGCCCTTTCTTCAGACGCCGGAGGGTATTCGAAAACGGACATGGGTCGGTTTCGGAAAGCCGCTTGCCGGAACAGGTTTATCGTTTTGGTATCTGGGCAGTTCCGGTTGCAGGCTGGCTGAATCGAAAAAACTCGATGTGTCATGCTCGCAGCACCGGAAACAGCCATGCGACAGTTGGGTCCAAAAGCTGCTTATGACGGAAGATAGATGAACATTCTCCCGAAATAGTCAATTTGAAAGCTGATCTGTGGAACGGTATTTCCATTCTTGGATGATGAATGCAACAAACGCGGGTTCGTTCTACGGTAGATAGAATTCTTCTCCCCCGCCACCCATCACTCTCGTGAATCCATCGCGGCGCTTCGATTCCAATGACGTTGTCAAGTTAACATACGACGACCAGCTTCGTTGTCCAACCGCTTTAGGCGGTCGTGAATGGGGCTTGGTGGCACGTTCCCCCGGCCAAATTAGTTGGCCGATGCTCGCCAAAACAGAGACGGACGAAACTGTCTGCGAACAGGCATTCAGAGCTTGTCAGTCCGCGGTCCATCCGCCATCGACAAGCAGCGATGTTCCAGTGACAAAGGACGAGGCATCGGACGCAAAAAACACCACGGCCCCCATCACATCCTCGACCTCGCCGATACGGCCAAGCTTGATCTTTTCCGCAATCCAGTCCGCGCGCTTGGGATCGTCGAACGTAGCAGCGGTCAGGGGCGTACGAATGAAGGTCGGGCAGATGGTGTTGATGCGGATGCCAAGCGGTCCCCATTCGATGGCCATAGCCTTGACCATACCCTCCAACCCGTGCTTCGAGGCGCAGTAGACGGACCGGTCGATACCGCCGACATGTCCCATCTGGCTGCTGATATGGACGATTGAACCGCCATTTCCCGTCTTCTCCATCTGTCTCGCGGCGCAGACCGACAGGAAATGGGCAGCACGCAGGTTGAGGCCCATCACCGCGTCATAGTCGTCGGCTCGGGTTTCAAGCGCGGGGCCATGCCGTGCCAGCCCGGCGGAATTGACCACGATGTCAAAAGCGGACTGGGAGTCCATGGCTCCGGTGAGGGCTTCCATGTCCCCGATATCCAGTGCGAGGGTTTCGGCGGACAATCCCATACCCTTTATCGCCTCGACGGTAGCGTTCAATTTGTCCAGTCCGCGGGCTGCACAGACGACATGCGCACCGGCCTCGGCAAGGGCGACGGCGCAGCCCTGACCAATGCCTGAGGATGCGCCGGTGACAAGCGCACGCCGGCCGTCCAGACGGAAGCTGGGCGTATGGGGAAGGTCCGCCATGGTATTACTCCGCAGCCTGTCTGACCGGAGCGCGCTCGCCGTAGGGCACGTTGACGCCACCGTAACGGCGAACCCGGACATTGCATTGTTCGGCGTGGCCGACAAACCCTTCGAGCATGCAGAGCCGACTGCCGTATTCGCCGATCATCACTGCGGCCTCGTCGGTCAGTACCTTCTGGTAGCTGTGGGTCTTAAGATATTTGCCCACCCATAGCCCGCCGGTATAGCGGCCAGCCTTCTTGGTCGGCAGCGTGTGATTAGTGCCGATCACCTTGTCCCCGTTCGCAACGTTGGTGCGCGGGCCAAGGAACAAGGCGCCATAGCAAGTCATATTCTCAAGGAACCAGTCGTCGCGGTCGGTCATGACCTGAACGTGCTCTGAGGCAATGTCGTCAGCCACGGCGAGCATTTCTTCATAACTGTCGCACAGAATGACCTCGCCATAGGTGTCCCAGCTGACACGGGCAGTATCCTTGGTAGGCAGGATTTCCAGGATGCGCTCGATCTCCGCCATGGTGCCTTCGGCCAGGGCGCGAGAATTCGTGACAAGAACGCAGGGAGAATTATAACCGTGCTCGGCCTGCCCCAGCAGATCGGTCGCGCAAAGTTCAGGATCAGCGGCGGTTTCATCCGCGATGACCATCGTTTCCGTCGGCCCTGCGAACAGATCGATCCCGACACGGCCAAAAAGTTGTCGCTTTGCCTCAGCCACGAAGGCGTTGCCGGGCCCTACCAGCAAATGGACCGGATCGATTGTCTCAGTACCAATGGCCATTGCTCCGACCGCCTGGATACCACCCAGCACATAGATCTCGTCGGCACCGCCCAGATGCATTGCCGCGATCACCGCCGGGTTCGGCACGCCGTTGAATGGAGGTGTCGCTGCGATGATACGCGGCACGCCGGCGACCTTTGCGGTGGCAACGGACATGTGTGCGGAGGCCACCATCGGGAACTTGCCGCCGGGCACATAGCACCCGACAGACTGGACGGGAATGTTCTTGTGTCCAAGGATCACTCCCGGCAGTGTCTCGACCTCGATGTCCAGCATCGAGTCACGTTGCGCCTGGGCAAAATTCCTGACCTGTTCCTGCGCGAACCTGATGTCCCGCATATCCTCGTCGGAGACTTTGCTCATCAAAGCCTCGATTTCGCTTTCGGACAAGCGGAACGACGGTGGGGTATAATTGTCGAACTTCGCCGACAATTCGCGCACCGCCTCATCGCCGCGCGCTTCGATGTCCTTCAGGGTTGCCTCGACGACCGCTCGTGTCTTCGCATCGTCGCTGGCGCGGTCTGCGTCTGGTTTGCCACGCTTCAGGTATTCAATCGTCATAGTTGGGTCTCCTTCTCAGAGGCGCTGGGGGCGAGCGCGATCATTTCCCGGGCAAGCTTGCCATCAAGGAAGTCCAGTACATTTTGCGCCGATCGCGTTGCCATGCGGGTTGCCCCCTGCGCCGTCATGGCCGCCGAATGGGGGGTCACGATCACGTCGTCGCGACCTGTTAGCGGATCGTCGGCGGAGGGAGGTTCATCAGCCAGAACATCGGTTGCATAAAAGCCCGGACGCCCGGCATCCAGGGCCGCAAGCAGCGCTGCTTCATCCACGATACCGCCGCGAGCGGTGTTCACCAGAATTGCTCCGGACTTCATATTCCCAAGCGTCGCGGAGCTGAACAGATTGGCCGTTTCGGCTGTACGGGGCATGTGAATGCTGACCACATCCATAGCGGCCAGCGCATCCTCCAGATTTGTCGCACGAACGTAGTCCTTGGGCAGCTCTGTCTCGCCGGCAAGAAACGGATCGTAGATAGTGATGCGGGCACCGAAAGCCGAAGCCCGTTTCGCATATGCCTGACCGATCCGACCGAACCCCAAGACCAGAACGGCCGAACCGTCAAGATCGCGCGCGCCCAGATTATCCCGTGCTGCCCAGTTGCCGCTGCGCGCAGCACGCTCTGCCCGCACAAGGTTCTTGCAGGCCGCCAGTGTGAGTGTCATTGCGTGTTCCGCCACCGACACGAGATTGCTGTCAGAGGCGATTGCAACGCCAATCCCCAACTCGCGTAACAAATCGAACTTGAGATTGTCGCAGCCGACACCGTGACGCGAAACCAGACGCAACTTCGGGGCTTGCCGATACATCTCATCCTCAAGCCGCCTGGCACGCAAGATGACGGCCTCGGCGTCTTTCAGATGATTGAGAATCTCGGCGTCGGTTGGGGTTGGCAAATGTACCAGCTCCACCTCCGGACGTGCGCGCAGCAGCGCCAGCCCGTCCTCATGAATCGGATCAAGAGCGAGGACTTTGACCATCATGCGGCCTCGTCCGATTTTGCGGCATCGGTTGCCTTCCTGGAAAAATAGTCCTGCATGGGCTTGTGTTCGGAAGCGACGGCAATCATCGGCACGCCACGTTTGAACCAAGCAGGCACATCTTCCATCCTCGGAACGAAGGTCGCTGTGGGTACGCCATTGGCTCGACACGCCTGCAGAACTGCCTCGACAGCCTGGTCGACCTCAGGCGCGTTCAGATCGCCGGTACCGTAGGCCACTGCAAGGTCGGCTCGGCCGATAAAGCAGGCAGTGATGCCCGGAACGGCAGCGATCTCATTGATATTCTCGACGCCTTCGGGGTCTTCGATCTGAAGTATCACTGCGACATTTTTCGAATTCTCAAGATGCTGCGCCATCGGCGTGCGGCCGTAGCTGCCGGCTCGGTTGGTAGCTGAATACCCCCGCCCTCCAGCACCGTATTGCGCGGCTGCGACGATGGCCCTTGCTTGTTCTGCCGTAACCACATGCGGCACAAGGAAACCGTCAGCTCCCATGTCGAGCACCCTGAGAATGTCGGCCGCGCGACCTTCAGTCAGCCGAACCAACGCCGGCATGTCAGAAGCCCGAGCGGCCAGCAGGCAACGGTCGATCTCGGCAATGCCGAAAGTCGAATGCTCGGCATCAAGGATCACGTAGTCGAGTCCCGACCCGCCCAGGGCCTCGACGATGACGTGGTGCGGCGTCTTGATGAAAGTGCCGATCAGTTGGATGCCGGAAGCGATTTTTCTGGAGAACTGCATAAGGTTGTCCTTTTTCGTGAAGCCGGGATGACTAGCGCTGCTCGAGTGTGGCGAGGTGGTCTTCCAGGCCAAGCTGGGTTGCGATTTCTGCAATGCCTGCGGCCACCGGTCCGGGGAGAGGCAAGCCGTTTTGTCGACGATGCGCATGACGTTCGCGCTCGGGGTCGCCGGGGATACGGACGCGATCGACACCGGCTTCAGCCGGCAGATCGCGCACATAGGCGATATAGTCGGAGACCTCACGCCCAAAGCCGCCCAGATCATCAAGCGATGCCGGGCGTATGAGGATCGAGAGCATCCCGTTGCCGAAGGGATGGTCTGTTGGTCCGTTTGTGCCGTTGCCGGTCATCGCTCCAGCCAGCAGCTCACAGGCCAGCGCCAATCCGGAGCCCTTGTGGTCTCCCATCGTGCGCAACGCGCCGTGTCCGGCGCGGGGGTCGGGAACCCTGCTGTCGAGCGTTTCACCATATAGCGCGTGCGGATCGCTGGTTCGCTGTCCGTCGCCACCGATCAACGCATCTACTGGCAGGGGTTTTCCGCCCTGGCCCGCCACCAGCGCCTTGCCTTCGGCCACGAGCGACGTTGCGAAGTCGAGCACGAAATCGTCGCCGTCCCCGTGAGGCACACCGATTGCGATCGGTGCTGTCGAGATTGCCCTGCCTGCCGCACCGAATGGAGCGACCAGTCGTGAACCGGCGACATTTACAAAGTGGATGCTGACCAGGCCCGCGGCACAGGCCTGTTCAGCGTAGGCGCCAAGTCGACCGACATGTCCTGCACGGCGCAAGGCAACCATCGCGAGCCCATGTTCTTTCGCGCGCGCAATGGCCAGTTCGGTCGCCTCGACGGCAAGGCGCTGTCCCATGCCGTCCTGTCCGTCGAGGTGAACCATCGACCCGGTGTCGGAAATCGTCTTCAAAGCCATGTTGGCCTTGATCCGTCCTGTTCCAAGCCATTGATGGTAGCGCAGAATGCGAATGACACCGTGACTGTCATGCCCGCGCAAGGAGGCCTCGACAAGGTGGTCAGCCACGATCCGCGCCTCACCCGCATTGCAGCCATCCGCTTGGAGGATCGCAGCCAGCAGCTCGGACAACCGGGCTGGATTCATCAATTGCTCGTTCATCATGCAGCCTTTCCGGCCGAGTTGCCGCGGTTCAGCAACCGTTCTGCAATGCGGGCACCGATAGGCAAAGCCGAGGTCGCTGCCGGCGACGGGGCATTGCAGACGAACAGTGCGCGCTCGGTATCGAGGAAAAGAAAATCGTGAATCAACGTGCCATCCCGGCCAACGGCTTGCGCGCGAATACCCGCCTCCATCGGCTGAAGATCTTCGAGTTCGAGACCCGGACAATACTTGCGGCATTGTTGTAGGTAACGCGCCTTTGAAACGGAGTTCCGCAACTCGTTCAGGCCCGAGCCTAGATTGGCGCGCAACATCTTCCAGAAACCGGGGAACTGAACGTAATCTGCTACGTCGCGGGCATCGAAGGAGAATTTCGGATAACCTTCCCTGGCCATGCCCAACATCGCATTTGGGCCTACGGTGACCGAACCATCGATCATGTTGGTCAGATGGATGCCCAGAAACGGCAGCTCCGGGTCCGGGATAGGATAGATCAGATGGCGGACCTTTCCTTCCCATCGCTCCGCGAGCCGGTAGTATTCACCCCGGAAAGGAACCATGCGAAAATCCGGTTCAAGCCCCGCAGCGCGCGCCAGACGATCGGCCTGGATGCCGGGACAGACAACAAGCTGCCTTGCCTCGATGGTTACTCCCCGAGCTTCAACCCCGACACCATTACCGGTATCGCGAATTTGAACCACTTCCGAGTTAAGCCGAATGTCACCTCCCGCTTTGCGAATATCGTCTGCCAACGCCTCGCAGATGCGTTTGAAATCCACGATCGCCGTGATGGGCACCCGCAAGGCGCCGACTCCGGCGATTTCTGGTTCGAGCACACGCAGTTCATGCTGCGAAACCCGCTCGACTTCCACATCGTTTTCGACCGAGCGGGTATAAAGTGCCTCCATCCGAGCCTCCTCGGCGGGGTTGGTTGCCACAAGCAGCTTTCCGCAATCCTCGTAGGGAATGTCATGCGCCTTGCAGAACTCCTTGGTTCTGATCGCGCCTTCTCTGCACAGTTGCGCCTTTAAGGATCCGGGGGTGTAGTAGATACCCGAGTGGATCACGCCACTGTTGTGTCCCGTCTGATGCTTGGCCAGCCGGTCTTCTTTTTCCAGGACGACAAGGCTTGCACCTGCACGACGCTCCAGGATCGCGCAAGCTGTAGCAAGCCCTACGATGCCGCCGCCGATGACGCAGAAATCATAGGTCATTTACCGTCTCCGGTTGCCGTTGCAGCTCGGGTCAGAGCCGCAACCAAGGTTCCAGACCACACCGCAAGGACGAGGATGCGGTGGACGCAAACCAGGCCACGAGAACCGCTTTGCGACGGATGACGTGGCAGGGTGCGAGGGATCACTAACGAGCTTTCATTTGTCTTGCTGTGGTATTGGCTAGTTCAGTGCACGCACGACACCCACGGTGAGCACGGGCAACAGAATGACCAGGGCGAGACCGACAAGCTGGAGGACGACGAAGGGGATTGCACCGCGATAGACGGTCGTGATCGGAACCTCGGGAGGAGCCACCCCTTTGACATAGAACAGCGAGAAACCGAACGGCGGTGTCATGAAACTTGTTTGAAGATTGACCGCTACCGCAATTGCAAACCAGATCAGCTTCTCAGTCTCCGAAAGCCCCATCCCGAAGTCCAGTTCCAGGATGATCGGCGTGAACAACGGCAAGACGACAAAGGTGATTTCAATCCATTCCAGGAAACACCCTAGAATGAACAGCACCACCATGAACATCATGAGCACACCGAAGGGGCCGAGACCGGTGCCTGTGACGGCGTCGCGGATCAGGTCCTCGCCGCCAACCTGTTTGAATACACCGGAAAAGACAGTCGCGCCGATGAGCACGAAGAGGATCATGGCGTTGATCAGGGCTGTCTCGTAGACAACCTCTTTCAATGCCTTCCAGCTGAGTTGCCGTGCAAGCAATGCCAGGACCGTTGCCCCGAGAGCACCGAGGGCCGCAGCCTCGGTCGGCGTGGCGACGCCGGCGATGATCGAACCAAGCACAACCACGATGAGGATCAACGGACCGGCAAGATCTTTCAGCACCTCAGCTACGGCGGACCATCCGACAGTAACATTCTCGCGCTTGACCGGCGGTGCGGAAGCAGGACTAAGCCGCGCGAAAATCAGCACATAGAGGATGTAGAGGAACCCGAGAAGCAAGCCGGGCACAAACGCGGCCTTGAAAAGGTCCCCGACCGAAACCTGAAGCATGGAGCCGAGCACGACGAGCATGATCGATGGCGGGATCAGAATGCCGAGCGTTCCCGAGGCCGCGACGACACCTGTGGCCAGGCTCGGGGAATACCCTTCCTTCAGCATCACAGGCAGCGCCAGCACGCCAAGCATCACAACCGAAGCGCCCACTATGCCTGTGGATGCGGCCAGAACGATGCCGAGAACCGCAACCGCGACAGCCAAGCCACCCCGCGTCCCGCCCAACAACCGTTCGAGTGAATAAAGCAGGTTCTTGGCCACGCCAGAGCGGTCCAGCATTATTCCCATAAAGACAAACAAGGGGATCGCCAGCAGCAGCCAGTTCGACATGATCCCGATGGTTCGGGACACGGCAAGCTGAAGCGTGAAGACCGGCACTCCGCCGATGAAAAGGAAAAGAACGCCAACGCCGCCCAAGACGAATGCCACCGGGTAACCCGAGAAGATGCCGAGCAGGAGTGCGACACCCATGAGTATCGGCAGGATCTCAGCTGTCATGATGCACCTCCATCTCGGGCCTGGGTGCGGCTGCACCCGTCAATGTCAGCAGATTGCGGAGCGCGCGTGCCACGCCAAACGCTGTCAAAAGTGCAAATCCGATCGTGACAAAAGACTTGATGAACCATCGGTCGGTCAGACCGTCCTCGTTCGATTGCTCTGCCGTGCGCCAAGCAAGCTCCAGCAGCGGTATCGAACGGTCCATCATCAGGATGCAGAAAGGGAGAAGCAGCAGCACATCGCCGATGATCTCGATCACAAGACTCGTGCGGGGAGAGAACCTTGCCGAAAGGACGTCGACCCGCACGTGCCTGTTTTCGTGAAATGCGTAGGCGCCTGTGAGCATGAGCAAAACACCGAAAAGATGCCATTGCAGTTCCAGCATCGAGTTTAGAGAAAGACCCGATCCGAACAGGAAGATCTCGCCTTCCCAGGTTGCAAAGCTTGTAATGCGGAAGACACCGCCAACGATTGAAATGAGGACCGCGACAAGAACGGCCACGAGCAACCATGACGAAATCTTGCCGATCCAGGCGACTGCCTCGATGATCCTGTCCATCAGATCGGCAAGCCCCTGAAGTTTGGCGGTTGCCATGCTACCCTCCCAGGTTAGCCTTGTTTTCAAATGCCGGAGACGCGTTGACGCCTCCGGCCTGTTATCCGCTAGTTCACTTCAGATCTTCAGGGATGTACTGAAGCTCGTTCCACGGCTGAATACGTGCAATGTGCGCCTGAAGGCTCTCATGTGCTTCATCGATCAAGGGGTACTTCTTGCGGTTCTCCTCCAGCACTTCCTGCCAGACAACGTGGACTTCACGCAGCATCTCTTCAGGAAAGCTCTTCACCTCGAACTCACCATCCGCCTTCATGCGTTCCAGCGCCGCGATCTGCAGCGGTGCCAGTTCGGCAAGGGTCTTCTGCAGCGTGGTGCGGCAGGCAAGCTCGATCTGGGCCTGCTGCTGGTCGGACAGCTGGTTCCAGTAGTCCATGTTCATCACCAGGGAGTTCCAGGCGGTGGACTGATGCCAACCCGGGAAGTAGTAGTATTTCGCAAGCTTGTAGAACTTGTGGCTCTCGTCCAGCACTGGCGAGGCGTATTCGGTTGCATCAATACGACCGCGCTCCATCGCCAGATAGATTTCACTGCCGGGAAGTGCCGTAACGGAGGCGCCCAGCTTCGTGAGAACTTCACCACCCCAACCCGACATTCGGATCTTGAGCCCGGCGTAGTCCTCGATGCTGTTGATCTCCTTGTTGAAATAGCCGCCTGCTTCGCGCGACTGCGCAGCGCAGGGGAATATTTTCACGCCAAGCGGATCAAAACCCTTCTGCAGGATTTCCAGCCCGCCTCCCGACCAAATCCATGAGGCCAGAACTTCGGTTCTCGGACCGAACGGTGTACCGGCAAAATACTTTCCGACAGGGACGGTGCCTCCGAAGAAGCCAGTCCAGGTGAAGGCGGCAGGAACGGCGCCGGTGGACACCGCATTGAGAATTTCCGGCACAGGCACGAGCTCGCCGTCCTCGTGAAACTTCATGTCGACTGTGCCGCTGGTGGCCGTGCGCACGTCATCGGTGAAACGGATCACCATTTCACCGAGATACGAATTGCGCGACATGTTGGTGGCAACATCCATCTTGATAACGTCCTGCGCGATGGCAGGCGTGGACAGCGCGGCACCCATTGCGATCCCGAGCGCGCTGCGACGGATGGACGTGAATCTTTTGTTCGTGGTCATACTGCTCCCTTTCAAAAAAGCACTGACGGCATCTCCTCGACCAGTCAGTACCGGGAATGACCTAACACAGTTCATACCGTCTGCAAAGTGTGCAATTTATGCAAATTATGTGCACGCTGAGAAATGGCAAGCTGTCTCGACCGGGGAAAGCGCCCCGCTGGCAACGGCAAGTCAATGTAGCGTTGCTTAGATGCGAGGCAGTCGGGCGCTTCCACGCACGATCAGGCGTCCCTCAAACACGAGACGCTGCGCTGCGTCAGCGCCACCCTTGAGGTGTGCCTCGAGCCTTTCCATCGTCGCGTTGACCATCGTTCGGCGGCGTTGGCGCATTGTGGTCAGATTGAAGGCGGGCCACGCGGCCATCGGCACATCATCGAACCCAACGACACTCACATCTTCAGGTACGTTTTTCCCGAGATCGCCGCGCAGGCAATCGAGCACGCCGAATGCCATGATGTCGTTTGCGCAAAAAATCGCATCGGGCGGCTCGGCCGAAAACATCAATCGCTTGGCGGCCTCGCGGCCGCTCTCATAGGTGTATTCACCATATTCCTGCACCGGGGGTGGTGCCCCCAATTCAACCAGACGCTCCGTGAAACCGCGCAATCGGTCGCGATTTGTGGACGAACCCTCCAAGCCATTGATAAAAGCAAGTTTTTGGTGACCGCCTCTGATCAGAAAGTCTGCTATTTGGCGGCCGCCATCGAAGTTGTCGGTCTGCACCGAAGACACCTCCGGCGCCTCGACCTCCCGATTGAACAGGATCAGCGGCACGCCCCGCTCCGTGCAGGCGGCGATCGCAGTAGAATTTGTGCCGAGCGAAGCGGCGATGATCGCATCCACTCCCCTGGACAGCAGGACATGTATGCTTTCATCCGCCGATTCCAAGTCTTCGGCCGCATGGCAAATGACTTGCAAGCCTCGCCGCTGCAGCAGCGACAAAAACTCCGCCAAGACCGTATGATAGAATGGATTGTCCAGCGCCCCGAGGGCCAGCCCGACAACCGGTCCTTCAACAACCTCGCGCGCGGCGGAATCGTGACGGTAACCGACTTCCCTCGCCGCTCGCATCACCTTTTGGCGAGTTGCCTCCGCAACCCTGGCTCCCGGAGTGAACACACGACTGACCGTGGAACGTGATACGCCCGCGCGTTCGGCCACATCCTCGCTGTTCACTGCCTTGCGTCGCTGTGGCGACTCCTTGTCCTGATCGCGTTCCATGACCACCCGCCTTTAGCTCACAATTTGCAGCATCGCTCCGATGTTGAGAATTGCGGCTCAACTTTGTTGCATAATTTGCAATAGCGTGCAAATTGTCTCCAGCCTCTTTCAATCCGGAGATACCATTGATGTTGGATGTTGCAAACATGCCGATTACCCCGCCGTCCCGTCCTTCGTGGCGTCCGAGGCCTGGAGGCTGCGATACACACGCCCATATGGTTGCCGGGCCGGACGAGCATCCGCTTTGGGAAGGGCGCGTGGAAGACCCGGCGCCAGGGACGTTGGAAAGCTGGCTGAACTTGTACAGCCTCCAGCTCGATACCCTGGGCTTGACGCGCGGAGTCCTCGTCCAATCCATTCTTTACGGTGACGACAATCGGGTGATTGCGGAGGCCATTAGCAGGCTGGGCTCCGAGAATTTTCGTGGCATAGCGGTTGTCACGGATGAGGTGACTGACGCAAAGCTCGATGGACTGGCCGCGGCGGGCTTCAAGGGGGTTCGATTGAACTACGTGCACGGCGGCCGTTTGACGTGGGCCGGTGCGGTCAGGATGGCGGATCGGCTTCGTGACCGCGGAATGCATATCCAGGCGTTGATCCATGCCGGCGAACACATGCATGAAATCGCCGAGGACGTTCGTCGCCTACCCGTCCCTGTCGTGTTCGACCACATTGCGTGGCCAGATTTGGCTGCCGGAGTGAACGAGCCAGGTTTTGCACTCTTGCGACAGCTGTTGCAGGAAGGGTGCGCCTGGGTCAAGCTTTCGGGCACCTTCCGGCTTTGCGATGCGCCATATGAAGATGCAGATGCTGCGGTCGCCGCCCTGGCGGAGGCAAATCCAGAGCGTTGTCTCTGGGGATCGGACTGGCCCCATCTCATGCTTGGGACGGCGAAAACACCGGATTCCGGAATTCTTCTCGATGCGTTGTTGCGAGCCGTGACGTCTGATGAGCAGCGCAATCGTATCCTAGTGGACAATCCTGAAGCCCTCTACGGGTTCACATCATAGGCCAAGCGCCGGGCTGCCGGGGAAAAGAGGAAAGGGCAACGTGTCCTTTCCAGCCTCATTTCAACCTCAAGTGACGATACTCGGGCTTGTCGCAAACTTAGTCGGAGGACAGAATTTTCCCGTTTTGGGCGCGACTTTCAGGCTTCGTTATCTTTTTCAATTCCGAAGAGCACCGCCAGCAGATCGTTCTGTTCGCGGACGCTCCACTGACCGGTCAAGCCGAAGCCCTTCCTGAGCCACAGCATGGCTTCATGCCCGACGGTTGATTTTCTGGCTGAGTTGAACGAGCGGAATCTTCCGACTTTTGGCACGTTTTGCTTCACCCTGAAATGATCGCTCTCGATACCTTGTTGCAAATGCTTGGTCACATAGTGGACCGGCTCCGGAGCAAGCAGACCGCCGTGAACCGCGTCGCAGCCGCGCATGGCCGCGGCAAGTTCGTCGGCGGACATCGAGACAAGGTCGCCCTGCACCGTCTCGATCCCGCTCGAGGCGAGTGCCTCCGACTGCTCCTTCCGCCGCACGAGACCGTTGGGGTCGTCGCCCGCCGCGGCAAGCCGTTCCGGCGGCCGAAGCCGCCGGCGATGCCGATGATGAAAACCTTCGTTTCCGATCTGCTTCCGGCGGTCACGCCGACACCTCGAGTGTCTCGACCAGGCGCTCAGCGGCAGCAGCAGACGAGGCGGGGTTCTGGCCGGTGATGACCAGGCCGTCCTGGATGACATACGAACTCCAGTCCGGGCCGCTCGAATAGAAACCGCCCTTGGCCTTCAACTCGTCCTCGACGAGGAACGGCACCACCTTGGTAAGGCCGACGGCAGCTTCCTCCGTATTGGTGAAACCGGTCACCTTCCGGCCTTCGACCAGCGGACGGCCGTCGGCGGTCTTCACGTGGCGCAACACGCCCGGCGCGTGGCAGACCAGCGCGATCGGCTTTTTTGCCGCGACGAAGCTCTCGATGAGGGCGGCTGAGACCTTGCTTTGAGCCAAGTCCCACATCGGGCCATGCCCGCCGGGATAGAACACCGTGTCGAAGTCAGTCGCAGAAACGTCGGCGAGTTTCACGGTGTTCGCCAGTGCATTGATTGCCTCGGTATCGTCCTCGAAGCGGCGGGTCGCGTCGGTCTGGAACTCGGGCTCGTTGCTCTTGGGGTCGAGCGGCGGCTGGCCACCTTTCGGTGAGGCGAGCGTGATCTGATAGCCAGCCTTCTTGAACACGTAGTATGGAGCGGCCAGCTCTTCAAGCCAGAAACCCGTTTTGCGACCGGTGTCGCCAAGCTGATCGTGCGATGTCAGAACTATCAGAACCTTCATGGTCATTCTCCTTAGGTTAATGATGTGCGAGGGCAATCCTCAACGCGTTGCAGCAAAAGTCCGTCTCGTCGGTCGTAGTGTCAGGGTGCAGTCTCCACGGCCATGGCCACGGCACTCTGGGCAGCGGCGTCGATGACGTCGGCGACCACTTTGGGCTGGGTCAGGAACACCACATGACTGCCAGGCACATCCGTTGTTTCCGCGCCGATCCGACGGGCGGTGCTGCGCAGAAGTGCGGGCGCGATGGCGCCGTCTCCGGTGGCAACGACGTACCAACTTGGTTTGGTTTTCCATGCGGCGACGTCACCGGCGCTGCGAGTGCGGTCATCGAGATAGGACCCTGCGAGTCCCGCAGGAAAGCTGCATCGGCCTGGTTGGTGTCTCCGGCAAAGCCCGCATAGAAAGTTTCTGCATTCAAATAGGCAAAGCCATCCGACTGTTCCTCGGGGACGAAGTTCGGGGGTGGCAGAACCTCAGCGTACTGGTCGAGTGTCGAATTGCGCATGCTCGTTTCTCCGTTTTGGAAGCTGATTTCTGATTTCCTGCTTCGTTGAACCACAGGCTCAACCGGTGAAGATTGCCGAGTGATACTTCATGCCAATTGGCTTGAAGCCGTAACCGGTTTCAGAAATGCGCCCGCGCTATCGTTCCAGCCTGACTGCGTTGCGCTACCGAGGACGCAGCAAATGCCGGACGACCGGGGGACGTTCACCGAGATGGAATTCGAGGAGAGTTTCCTGATCCAACTGGTCTGCACGCGTGACACGCGCATGCTGACGCTGATGCTCGACCCAACTCTCGACGACGAAGTTTTCGATAATCCGACCCGGCTCGGCGACATCCTCCCAGACATCCCAGCGGATCGCACCGTCGCGTTGCCTAACGGGTCGAAAACTACGGAGCGCTGCAACGAACTCGTCGCTTCGTGATGGTGCGACCTGATACACGATCTCGATTAGAACCGGTCCGCGATCTTCTGCAGGCTGCACTGAGATCACCGGCTCTGCCCAATGGTTCGACGGTGCTAAATCGGTCGCGGAGTCGTGGGGCAATCTCCACCGGAAGGCCAGCACCAGGGCCGTTGCCTGGCCTAGAGCTGCGACCAAGAGTGCGGTAGCGACGCTGGTGTTGGTTGCAAGTGTACCCCAAAGGATGCTTCCACCGGTCATTGCACCCTGAAATGTGAGTAGATAGATTGCAAGTGCACGAGCCTTTACCCATCCAGGTGAAGCCATATGTACTGCAACGTTTAGCGACGTCAGCATGCCGATCCAGCCCAGTCCGGCCGGAAACAATACTAATCCCGCGATCCAGGCATTCGGAACCAATGCGAGCGTTAGCGTCGACAGTGCGAAGAGCAAGGTGGCACCGACGGAAATCGAATTGGCAGGGATCGTCTTCCGCAGTCGCTTCAGTGCTATCGCTCCGACGACAGCTCCAGCACCCATGCAGCCGAGGAGTGCGCCGTACCCGGCTGCATCGAGCTCTAGGGATCGCCTTGCGATCAGCGGCAGCATTGCCCAAAGTGCGCTGCTGAACAGAAAGAACGCGACCGACCTCACCAGGACGAGACGCATAGCTTTAGAGTGACGCGTGTATCGGTAACCGGCCTTCAGCGCGCCTATGAAATGCTCCGGCGGCAAGCTTTGAACAGCTTGCGGGCGCTTCCAGGTAAAAAGTACGCCAAGCACTGCAAACACCGAAACTGCGTTCAAGGCGAATACAGCCGGTGTTCCGGCAAAGGCGACGATGACGCCACCAAGTGCCGGCCCCACTGCACGTGAAATATTGACACCCAGGCTGTTCAGCGCGATCGCGTCTGGAAGTGCCTCCTTGCCCACTAGCTCAGGGACGATCGCCTGGAAGACGGGTGCACTTAGTGCTGCTGCGGTGCCAAGTACAAACGTTGCGGCCAACAGCAACTCGGGCGTCACAAGATCTTCTAAAGTCAGCAACGCCAACGTGGCAGCCGCAATCAACCCAAGGAGTTGGGCCGACAGCAGCATTTTTCTTCGGTCGACGATGTCGGCAAGAGCTCCGGCCGGTAGGGCGAGTAGAAACATCGGCAGTGTCGTCGCTGTCTGGACCAGCGCAACAAGCAAGGGGCTCGGCGACAGTGAGGTCATGAGCCAACCCGCGCCAACATCGTGCATCCAGGTACCGACATTTGAGACGACCGTCGCGATCCAGAGCGACCGATAGATTGGAAAACTCAGCGGCCCCGGAGTGTCGGCAGGTTTCAGCGGTTGCTGCTTGGTCATGTTGTTTCTCTTCCATCGTCGCTATTAAGGCGCGTCACAGCAAGTGTTCCCATTGCTCAGATGACACCTTTGGACCCCGAACTGGCGACAGCCAAACAGAGCAGCAATCGCTTCCAAATTGACACCAGATGTTGTGCGCGTCAGAAGTGGGAAACTGCGGATCAACGGTCGTGGGCATGCAGAAACACTCGTCAGCACAAGCAGAATTCGGTCCCAGCGTTTCGAAGTTTTTTATTCGCTTTGCGGGGGCAGTCGGTGGCTATGAAGCCCGGCAAGGTGATGTTCGGAGGATCTCCGAAGTGGACACTCAGCCTCATCAATAGCCCGGAAACTTAGGCCGGCTGGCAACGAAACCGAATAGAAGTCAGGGTCGCTCATCGTCGGGTGCCTCGCTGGAAGTTAGAGTGATGAAACCCTAGCGAGAGTTCTGGTGGCTTGCGGCGCACAGGCTGCCACGTTGGTGCAGAACTTGCTGTTTTTGACCTCGATCATTCAGAAATATCGAGCCCGTCAACGGACATCCATCGTCCCCCTGATATACCGTTTGCCGCGCAGGGTTGCCACCCGTGTAAGGGGGGATGATCCCTAAACCGGACCCCCGTAACCGCCTGCGATTTCGCGAACACATGGCCCACCAAGACTGGTGCGGCAGATCGTGAACTTCGCGTTCGAATGTTCTTCCATAATGTTACACTGAAGACCGCACATGTAATTCTTACAGAGAACTATTAAGGAAACTTTCATTTTATGTATTTATCAATTTCATCAATTATTTTACGCGCGCGGTGTCATCAAAATAAGTAACTTTCGGCTGTTTGATCCTATTATTTCTGGTCCTGGATACCCGATATGTTGCATCAATTGCCGATCAATTTCTTCAACTGTAGCCTTTAACTCACGCCACAACAGCTGAAAGGCCAGCTGGCAACAAACCGCAAGACCGGCACCTCCGCAGCAGGTTCAGCGCCGCTTATGGCATTCATTTCCGTTAGCGTTGTTACATGCAGTGTTCGTCAATTCGCTTACGGCGCTCTCGCCTTCGCTGGGGTAGCGACGCTCGTATGCCACGCGAAAGGGCGCTGAAACTGACCCGCGACGAAGGGCGTCACGTTGCACAAACGGCGTCGAAGCTCGTCGGTTTGGGTTCGATTCAAAGGAGGTACAAGATGTCAAAACGCAAAGTTGTATTTCCCGCCAACCGCCACGCCCTCTATGAGCTGCATGGCTATTCCCCCGCGGTCCGTGCTGGAGATCTGCTTTTTGTGTCCGGCCAGGTCGGTAGCCTTGTGGATGGCTCGCCGGAACCAGACTTTAGAAAGCAAGTCGAACTTGCCTTCCGAAACCTTGAGGCGGTGCTCGCCTCAGCCGGTGCCGGTTTCGATGACATCGTCGATGTCACGACGTTTCACACTGATCCTGAGACCCAGTTCGGCGCGATCATGGATGTGAAAAGCAAATTCTTCTCTGAGCCACCTTACCCGATCTGGACGGCGGTCGGGGTCAACTGGCTCGCCGGCTTCGACTTCGAAATCAAGGTGATTGTGTGCACACCGAGATGAGCCGGAGCGCTTGATATCGAGCTGTAGCGTGCAGGCACGAAAAACCAAACCACCCTCAGGAGAATAGACATGAACAAGCCTGAACTGCTTACCCCAAACAACTGCCAAATCATATTCATCGACCAGCAACCGCAGATGGCATTTGGCGTACAGTCGATCGACCGGCAGGTCCTGAAGAACAATGTCGTGGCTCTCGCCAAGGCGGCGAAGGTCTTCAACATTCCGGCCACCATCACGACGGTCGAGACCGAAAGCTTCTCCGGGCACACCTATCCGGAATTGCTTGCCGTATTTCCCGATCATCCGCTTCTCGAGCGAACTTCAATGAATTCCTGGGACGACCAGAAGGTGCGCGATGCACTGGCCAAGAATGGCCAGAAGAAGGTCGTCGTCTCGGGCCTGTGGACTGAAGTCTGCAACAACACCTTTTCATTCAGCGCAATGGCTGAAGGCGGGTACGAGATCTACATGGTGGCCGATGCCTCGGGCGGCACCTCGAAAGAGGCGCATGACTATTCCATGCAGCGCATGATCCAGGCCGGCGTCGTGCCGGTGACCTGGCAGCAGGTGATGCTCGAATGGCAGCGCGACTGGGCACACCGCGGCACCTATGACGACGTGATGGCGATCGTGAAGGAGCATTCGGGAGCCTACGGTATGGGTGTCGATTACGCCTACACCATGGTCCACAAGGCTCCGGAGCGGGTTTCCCACGGTCCCACAATGAAGCCCATTGCAGCTGTATCGGCCGCTGCTGCGGAGTAGCCGGCTTACAATGCGCCGAATGAGACGGCCCGCCCCCAGCCGCCTCCCCCTCCTCCCTATCGGCGCACTTGGCGGGTCTGCCTAGCCGGCTGGCAGACCCGCTCCTCTTTCAGGGGAAACCAAGACCGCATGGAGGCAAACTATGACTGAAAATCAAGGGAAGACCTTCGCGAGTTCTCCGACCTTCACTCGCAGACAGATAACGAATGCTGGCGCTGCGCTTGCTTTCTTCGGGCCGGTATGGGCGCACGCGCAATCCAACAAGGAGAACGGTATGGCTGACACGATCCTGATGAACGGGCGCATCACCACGCTCAACCCGAGGATGCCTGAAGCCGAGGCGATCGCCATCAGCGACGGGAAGGTTCTTGAGACCGGGTCTAACGCCGAGATCATGCGCCTGAAAGGCCCTGGGACCGAAGTGATAGACCTTGGCGGCCGGCGCGTTATTCCAGGCCTTAACGACAGTCACACCCATCTGATCCGCGGCGGCCTGAATTTCAACATGGAGCTGCGGTGGGAAAATGTCCCATCACTCGTCGATGCGTTGCGCATGCTAAAAGACCAAGCCGCGCGCACGCCCGCGCCGCAATGGGTCCGCGTCGTCGGTGGCTGGTCGGAGTTCCAGTTTGCCGAACGGCGCATGCCAACGCTTGACGAGATAAACGCCGCAGCCCCGGACACGCCGGTTTTCATCCTGCATCTTTATGGCCGGGCGCTGCTCAATCGCGCGGCGATCAAGGTACTGGGCTTTGACAAGAGCACACCAAATCCACCGGGTGGAGAGATCCGGCGGGACGCGCAAGGCAACCCCACCGGACTTCTGATCGCCAGACCTTCGGCCCTCATTCTCTATTCCACCCTGTCCATGGGGCCGAAACTACCCGTTGAGGACCAGATCAACTCCACCCGTCACTACATGCGGGAGATGAACCGTCTGGGCATCACCAGCGTGATCGATGCCGGTGGTGGCGGGCAAAACTATCCGGACGATTATTCGGTTATCCAGAAGCTTCATGACGAGGATCTGCTCACGGTCCGGATCGCCTACAACCTGTTTGCCCAAACGGCGGGGGCGGAGCTCTCCGATTACGAGCGCTGGGTCTCGATAACCGAACCAGGCGCTGGATCGGCAATGCTGCGGATGAATGGCGGCGGCGAGAACCTGACCTGGTCGGCGGCGGATTTCGAGAACTTCCTGGAACCGCGCCCCGATCTCGCACCAACCATGGAAAGCGAACTGGAGCCCATTGTGGAGCTTCTGGCGACCAACAAATGGCCTTTCCGGATTCACGCCACTTACGACGAATCGATCGACCGCTTTCTATCGGTCTTTGAACGGGTCAACGGACGCCAGCCGTTTGAGACCCGGTTCATCATCGACCACGCAGAAACCGTTTCGGCTAAGAATATTGAACGCATCAAGGCACTCGGTGGCGGCATCGCAATCCAGCACCGTATGGCGTTTCAGGGCGAGTATTTCGTTGATCGCTTTGGCGCGCAAGCGGCACAAGCTACCCCACCTGTTGGTCGTATGCTCGAAATGGGGGTGCCGGTAGGCGCTGGGTCAGATGCGACGCGGGTTTCAAGCTATGACCCCTGGGTCGGGCTTTACTGGCTGACAACCGGCAAGACACTCGGAGGAACGCCCCTTTATGGGGAGGAAAACGTGCTCTCGCGTGAAGACGCACTGCGACTCTGGACCCATGGTTCGGCCTGGTTCTCGGGTGAAGCGGACGTGAAGGGAACGCTTGCGCCGGGCATGTACTCCGATCTTGCGGTCCTCTCGGCGGACTACATGAGCGTACCGCCAGAGGAGATCCGACGGATCAACGCAGTCATGACCATGGTTGGCGGCGGGGTGGTTCATGGCGAGGGGGCATATGCCGATCTCGCGCCACCGCTGCCGCCTGCATCGCCCGACTGGAGTCCGGTCGGCGCTGTGCCGAGCCCGGGTGAAAGGCAAGCGAGCCTTGGAAATGAAACACAGTTCGCCAGGGCTTGCCATGATGGATGTGCCAGCGCCTGCGCCATGCACGGACATGACCACGGGATTGCTTGGAACAATCCAATTCCTGCGAGAGACCTCAAGTCCTTCTGGGGTGCTCTTGGCTGTTCTTGTTTTGCCGTTTGAACCAGGGAGAGACTGATGACAATCAATCCATATCTCGTTTCGCTCGGCATCGGCCTCCTGGTCGGCGTGCTCTACGCTCTGCTCGGAACCCGTTCGCCCGCTCCGCCTGTCATTGCCCTGCTCGGACTGCTCGGCATGCTGATTGGAGAGACCGCAGTGACATGGGCCAAGGAAAAGCTGACCGTGGGGGAAGCTGCCGCTCATTGTCTTGAAGGCAAATCATTTGCTCTTGCATCGAGGGCTGACGGCTCCGTGGGAACGCAAACCGGTGAACACGGGGACGTTTGAGCAGTACCGGAAGACCGGGCCGGCGTGGACTTCCTACGCCGGTCGCACCACTCACCCCTCCTCCTATCATTATGTGACCTAACGAGAACGATCCGTGGCGCCCCATGACACCTGAAGCGATTTCCAATCTGCTCGAGAACCGCATGTTTGCTTTGGGTGTCAGACTGGCACTGACATCGCCTTTTTGGCTTTCCGGGGGGCTGAAACTTCTCGATTGGGACGCAGCCCTGGCCGAAATGAATCATTTTGGTCTCGCTCCCGCAGCTCCTCTGGCTATTCTCGTCATTCTCCTGCAACTCGGTTGTGTGCTTGCGATTATTGTTGGCCGCATGGTCTGGCTAGCTACCGGTGTGCTGGGGGTATTTACCGCGATCGCGACACTGCTTGCGCATGCCTACTGGTCCTATCCTGAGCCGGAGCGCTTTGCCCAGTTCAATATTTTCTTCGAGCACCTTTCGATTATCGGTGGTCTCGCAATAGCGGCCATGCTGGCTGAACAAGAAAAAACGTCATGAAGACGGGTACCGTTCTAATACTGGTACTCATGTTGGCTGCGGCTTGTGCGCCGCCTTTGGATCGCATCGTAGGTGCCGATAATCCGGCAACCCCTGCTCGAGACGTCGAAGGAACAGTGCAACGGACGATCTATGTCGCAACGACGCGAGACAGGTCTGAGGATGACGCGGTTCTGTTTTCCTCGGAGAGGAAGGCGTCCGGGCTGAATTTTGCCAAGGTCGTTGTTTCCGTTCCGCCCATTCGAAAGCCCGGATTTGTTGTTCGTCCAAACAAGCTTCCTCCGGATCCCAAGCGCAATTTCCTGGTGCTGTATCCCGTTGTTTTCAAAGGCGCCCCGCAGTTTAAAAAAGATCTGGATGAAACACTTGGCCGTCGTCCGAAGGATGCGCGCGAAGTGCTTGTATTCGTTCACGGTTACAATACCGACTTTCCCGCATCCGTCATGCGGCTTGCTCAGATTGTTGAAGACACCGGATTTAAGGGCATACCGATCGTTTTTTCGTGGCCCTCGCGGGCGAAAGCCTTCCAGTATGCTTATGATCTCAACAGCGCACTACATGCGCGCGACGATCTCAGCAATACGGTTAAAATCGTAGCAAGCACCAGAACGACTGGCATGAACTTTGTCAGTCATTCCATGGGAAATATCCTGGCTGTCGAGGCAATGCGTCAAGATATTATGAATGGGTCTTTCAATAAATCCGGAAAGATTAGCTCCATTGTGCTCGCAGCTCCTGATATTGATGTTGAACTATTTTCTAAACAACTGGAAGCCTTCCCCAGAGAATCTCGAAATTTCTATATTCTGGTTTCGGCGGATGACCAGGCACTGGCCTTATCTCGTCAAATTGCCGGTGGCGTCAATCGCGTGGGCGTCGAAGATGGCGAAAGGTTATCCAAACTGGGAGTGACGGTGATTGACCTCACCAAGGTTAAAGACCCCTCCAGTTTGAACCACAGCAAGTTCGCAAGCGCTCAGGAATTCGTGAAACTGGTCGGGGGATGGCTGAACGAGAACGAGGCCTATCATGATCCAGACTTGGATAGCCTTGCCCGAATACTGCCGGAAGGCGCGAGACTGATACCAGGCTCTATTGACTGATCGCAACTTGCTTTCTTTGCATGCACGCTATCTGCGTGCGATTGTGAGCGTAAAGGTTTCCTTGGAATGTCGAACGCTCCAAACTACTGAGTTTTGTCTGAATCCTTCGGCAAGCATTTCAGTAAGAACTCGAATCTTCCGTGCGAGACCATTTGTCCTGAAGTGCTCCCCGTTTTTGGATCGCACCGAGCGGGAATTTTCGGGGGTGAGATCTCATGCAGCGGCTACCGCCGATGAGCCTTTCATGAGCGATGTCGGCGGTTTGTTGCCGATCGCGCTGTGGGGACGGACGTTATTATAGTCCTTACGCCGTTCCTCCATTTTTGAACGGGCGTCGTCAAGCGTCAGAAATCAGTGGGCATTGAGGCATTCGCTGCGGAATTTGCCGTTGAACGACACGATGAAGGCGTTGCCCGTTGGTTTCCCGGGCCGGGAGAAGTCCGGTTCGACGCCGCGCTGATAGGCCCAGAGGTCGAGGTCGCGGGAGATGAACTCGAACCCTTGGTCGACCCGGATGTTTTTGGACAGCCGACGCGCCGGCACGCATGTTTCAGCATCGCAACTCTGAAAGCCTGTTTCGCGCCATGCGTTCGATCCGAAAGACAGCAAGATCTGCACCAAACCCGCAGCTGCGGCGACGCAAGACACAGGGCCGTTCACTACATTCACTCACGTAAGTTCTGCTTTCCGTAAAGCCAAAAGGAAGAAACTATGAAGTTTCGCAACGGCCTCGACTCGCTCCTTCGCCCCGAAGATTCAGTCCTCGTGCTGATCGACCATCAGCCCTATCAACTTGCAAACCTGAACAGCCATGATCCGCACATGGTGGTGAACAACACGACCGCGCTGGCCAAGTGTGCCAAGGTGTTTGGCGTGCCCACCATCCTGACAACTGTCGTCGCCGCCCGGGGCGGTAACATTTTCCCGCATGTCACGGAAGTTTTCCCCGGTCAGGAAGTGATCGACCGGACGACAATCAACACCTGGGAAGATCCGAAGGTCGTTGACGCGGTCAAGGCGACGGGCCGCAAGCAGTTGATCATCGCTGGTCTGTGGACCGAGATCTGCGTTGCGATGCCGGCAATCCAGGCGGCAGGCGAAGGCTGGGACGTTACCGTTATCACCGACGCTTCCGGCGGCACGTCGGTCGAGGCCCACGAGGTCGCGATCCAGCGCATGATTGCAGGCGGCATCAACATGATGACCTGGCTGGCTCTCGCGTCGGAATGGCAGCGCGACTGGGCGAGGGCCGAGACCGCGAACACCCTGAACGACGCCCTGAGGGACCACGTCGGCGGCAGCGCCATCGCCTACATTTGGGAGCAGCAACTGCTCAATACACCGGTACCTGCCGCAGCGGTGTGAATGAGGTGGAGTGGTGCATGAACTTGGAGCGGAAATCGCCGTTTGTTCATGCACCGCTCCACTTACCTCAGTTTGAACAGATCTGGAGAACGTCGATGCCGTCCCCGGACCGGTCGTGGAGCCTTCCGCTCATCCGCCGCCCACACTGATCACCAGCTCAGCGTTCGCCGCGAGCACTGCCTTCCCCCCTAGGTCCTCTCGTTGCTGATCCCGTCACACGCGAAATGCCATAAGGAGAATACTTCAGGGGCGCCATGTCGCCAGGCTTGCCCGTAAACTCATCGCCTGATCTCCGTAGGGCTACACCAATCAAAAATGGCCGGAGCTCCTTTGTGTCAGAATCTGGCAGGTGACCTCCGTCATTGTATGGCCCTGACTTGAAAAACTGTAGGCGGCGATTGACCGATCTGATCAGCAGCCCAAACAACTTTAATTGGAGACCATCATGAGTTGGAACCCTACACAGGATCCGGAATGCCCAAGTTCCGGGCGCGGCGCCCTGGAGACGCTGATCATCCCGCGAGCCCGTGATCTTGGAGGCTTCGAGGTGCGCCGCGCCTTACCGTCGCCGGAGCGCCAGATGGTCGGGCCGTTCATCTTCTTCGACCAGATGGGTCCTGCCGAATTCATCACCGAGGGCGGCATCGACGTGCGCCCGCATCCGCATATCGGCCTCGGCACGGTCACCTACCTTTACGATGGCGAGTTTGAGCATCGCGACAGCCTCGGCACGCACCAGATGATCCATCCCGGCGAGGTGAATTGGATGGTCGCCGGCCGCGGCATCACCCATTCGGAGCGCACCAGCGCCAAGAACCGGGCGCGTGCGCACAAGGTCTTCGGCATCCAGACCTGGATCGCGTTGCCGGAAGACCGTGAAGAAATGGCACCGGACTTCGAGCATCATGGCAAAACCGCCCTGCCGATGATCCGCGATGCAGGGGTTGAAGCCCGCCTCATCCTGGGCTCGGCATTTGGCGAGACCAGCCCGGTGACCATGCAGTCCGAGACCTTCTATCTCGATGTGGTGATGGCTCCCTGCGCTGTGTTCCCATTGCCGGACAACCATGAGGATCGCGGCCTCTACGTGACCGAGGGCAGCATCGAGGTGGCAGGTGACATGTTTGAGGCCGGCCGCATGATGGTGTTCCGGCCCGGCGACAGAATGTTTGTCACGGCGGGTCCCGCAGGCGCCCGCCTGATGGCTCTCGGTGGCGCCACAATGAACGAGGGCCGCTACATCTGGTGGAACTTCGTCTCCTCCTCGGCCGACCGCATCGAACAGGCCAAGGAGGACTGGAAGGCCGGTGACTGGGCGAACGGACCGTTCCGATTACCACCGGGCGACGAGGACGAGTTCATCCCGATCACGCCTGAAATCGAACGCACAAAGCCGCGGAAACGCTGAGCAGAGATGCAGTCGCTGGAGGTGCGGTCAGTCTGTTTAGCGTCAGGACGTTCGATCCGAAAGACAGCAAGATCTGCACCAATCCCGCAGCTGTTGCGACGCAAGACACAGGGGCGCTCGCTAAATTCAAAGCGGAACGTTGGATTGATTTTCGTCACGGCGCTTCGACGCCGTTCCGTAGCGGTTCGCACCCGAGATGAGCCGGGTACGAACCACTCGATTTTCTTGTCAACCTGCTAACTGCGGTGTGCGATGGAACTCTCGGCCTACCTAACTTTTGTGATCGTCAGTGCGGCTCAAATCGCTACCCCTGGGCCATCGACGTTGTTCATCGTAAACAACGCCATCGCGCATGGGTGGCGCCGCGCTCTGGGCGCCCTTAGCGGCGACCTGGTCGCCATCGCCCTGTTGGCCACACTCTCCGTCATTGGCTTGGGCGCTCTGCTCAAAGCATATCCGGTCGCCTTCCTCACTCTGAGGATGCTGGGTGCTAGTTACATAATCTGGCTTGGGTGGCGCTTTATTCGCCCTGTCCCGCGGCAACAAGGCTCGACTTCCAAAGAGAGCGAACCCGACCGAAATGGAATGGTACTTTGGCTTCATTCATTCGGCGTCGGCATCAGCAACCCGAAGGCTGTGCTGTTCTTCGCGGCACTCTTCCCCCAGTTTCTTCCGTCTGAGAGCGGAGCAACCGTTCTTGCTCTTCTGGTCACGACGTTTGTGCTGGTGAAGTTCATCATTCTTGGCGGCTATGCGCTTGGAGCAAAACGTGTCGTGCGTCTTTTTCGCAATCCGGAGCATGCAAGGCTGGGAAGGACATTGACCGGCGTCATCTTCTTTTCCTTTGGCGGACTGATGATTTGGTCTGCACTGACCTCGATGTAATCCGGAGCGACGCGGTCCGGCGAGTTTTCGCAACCAGATTGAATGCCATCAACTCACTGAAGCAGCTTCGCTTTCTAAGCTAGGAGTAGACCCGATATGTCCATGGATCGTTTCCCGGTTGGTTTGGAAATGGATGTGACCTATCCATACTTTAGCGTAAGCCTCGTGTTCTTGTCCGCCGAACGGTTGAAGTTCGAGATCAAAGAGGGACCGTTTGCCCGGATCGAAATCGTCGATATTGAGGTTGAACCGCTCGGCAACAGCATCTTCGCCATCAATTGGCAGGAGAAAGACGGTGCGACGGTTGTGAACGTTCAGGACTACGATCGCGGCGTTGTTCATTCCTGGGCGACACTGCCTGACGGCCAGTTTCTGCGGATGACGGGCACAATCTCAATCAATAGGCCTGCTGATCGTGCTGCCGATGATCGCCCACACGCCAACCGGGCGCTGGTGCTGGATGCAATGACATCGCTGTTCCAGCGCCACGATGCTTCGGCGGTCGAACGTCTCTATGCCGAGGATTACATCCAGCATAATCCGAACATCCCTCAAGGCAGGGACGCGCTAAAGCGTATTGTTGAGACAATGTCGCCCTCGGTCCACTACGAACCAGGCTTGATCATCGCGGAAGGCGAATTCGTCGCGATCCACGGCAGGATCCACGGTTGGGCGGAAAAGCCGCAAATTGTGGTCGATATCTTTCGGGTGGAAGGCGGCAAGCTCATCGAGCATTGGGACGTGTTGCAGAACGAAGTGGCGTCGACGTCGGGTGATGCCAAACTTTCCATGTTCGACGCTGAGGAGCTACGTCACACGCAGACAGGCACGCGGTAGACATCACCTAATTTGCAGCTGATCGCGATTGGTGCAGGCCCACTTGTTGCATCAACGTCACTTCGATATCAACAAGAGAACTCGACAATGACCCTTCTTAAAACTCTCTTACTATCCGGTACTGTCGCACTTGCTGCCCTGACCACTCAAGCCGGGCCAGCGCTGTCCGATGTGACGAAGATTGTACTTGTGCATGGTGCGAACGTCGACGGCAGCACCTGGTGCGACGTCTATGACCGTCTTACGGCGGGAAACTTTACCGTCACAGTGGCGCAAATGCCCCTGACCTCAACCGAGGACGACATTGCCGCAGTGCAGCGAATTATCGACGTTCAGGACGGTCCGATGCTTCTGGTCGGTCACTCCTATGGCGGCGTCGTTATCGGCGAAGCCGGCATGGACCCGGATGTCCGGGGACTCGTCTACGTCGCCGCATTCCAACCCGACGTTGGAGAAACCGGTGGGTCCTTGCTGGCCTCGGCTCCGAGCGAACTCACGGCAGATGGACTCAGGATTTTCAACGACGGTCATTACCTGATCAATGAAGACGCCTTCGTTTCCGTTGTCGGTAATGGTCTGTCCGATGAAGACGCCATCTACATAGCAAGGTCCCAGGCAGCGTCCAATACGGCTATCCTTGAGTACGAGGCTCAATCGGCCGCTTGGAGCGCAAAGCCGAGCTGGTCGATTGTCGCCACCCTTGACCGAACCATCGCGCCCAGCCTGCAGCGTCAAATGGCAGAACGGGCTGGTTCAACACTTGTCGAAATTGAAAATGGTCACATGCTACCAATGACCAACCCTGACGATGTGGCGTATGTGATCCGTCAGGCAGCCGAAGCGCTCGACTGACTGCGGCTGTGTTTCGTCATCCTGAATCCATGAAGTCCGACGTCTTTCTGAACTCATTGACAGTTCGGTAGAGGAAAGCCCATTTACCTTTCACGCTTGCTGGTTGGCTTCTGCAAAAGCCCCAGGCGGTGTGCCGACATGTCGGGTGAAGGCTACGCTGAAGGCGCTGGCGGAGCCGTAGCCGACTCGGCGTGCGATGTCTGCGATCGTCGCTACTTTTTTGGTCAGCATGTTCTTGGCGAGTGCCATCCGCCATGTCGTCACATATTCCATCGGCGCTGTACCAACCTCGCGGCGGAAACGCTCATGGAAGGTGGAACGCGACATGGCGGCTGTTTTCGCCAGCTCAGCCACCGAATGCGTGTGGTGGGGATGCGCATGTATCTGCCGCAGAGCGAGACCAAGCTGAGGGTCGGCCAGACCGCGCAAAAGGCCGGGCGTGGCGCTGGTTTCGGTAGTCGACCGAAGCGCCTCGATCAACAGCACCTCCAGAAGGTGACCCAGCACTATCTCGCGGGCCGCGCGACTGCTTCGTGTTTCTTCATCGATCATTTTCACGAGATCGGTCAGCCGGCTCTCGCGGTGAACATGGATGACCTCGGGCAACAGGGAAACCAGAAGCTCCCTGTCCCGCGATGCGAAGGCGAAATGGCCAACGAGCATGACCACTTCAGCAGGCGTTTGAGGATCGCCGAGACGGATGACGCCGGGGCTTGTTTCCAACGGCTGGCGGATCGCACCCGGGCCTGGCGGTGTATGGCTCGCAACCGTGAAGTCGAAGATGTCGGGCACGAGCACGAAATCACCGGCCTCCAGCCGGATTGGTGCGCGGCCCGAAACCGTCAACTGGCAGCCTCCTTCGACCACCGCGCAATAAAAGGGATTGCCAATCTCGGTTCGCTCCACGATCCAGCGGCCGCCCCCGGTTACAAGCTTGGATATCGACGGGGCGGGCTTCAGCAGGCTTACAACATCTGCGAGAGGATCAATCATAATCTCGGACATAGGCTAATTATATTCGGACTTTTAGTGATAGAAAGTCCGGATTGAACGATCCATCTCCTGTGTACGCCCCAACAGGAGAAACACATCATGCCCAAGATCCTCATTACTGGATGCTCGACCGGCTTCGGTCTGGCTATCGCGAAGCGCTTTCTGGCGGAAGGCTGGGAGGTGGTCGCCACCATGCGCAACCCTCGTGAAGACATCCTGCCGGCGCACGAGCGATTGAACGTCCTGGCACTCGACGTGGCCGATGCACAAAGCATCGCTGCAGCAGTTGCGCAGGCCGGGCCGCTCGACGTGCTCGTCAACAATGCCGGTGTCGGTATGTTGAATGTGCTGGAAGGCGCGACCATGGAGAAGATGCGCGAGGTGTTCGAAACCAACACCCTCGGCCCCATCGCCGTGACTAAAGCCGTCATGCCACAGTTCCGCGAGCGTGGCGCCGGTGTGATCGTGAATGTCAGTTCCAGTGTCACTGTGAAACCGCTGCCCGCGCTTTCCGTCTATAGCGCCAGCAAGGCCGCACTCAATGCCTTCTCCGAAAGCCTCGCACTTGAGGCTGCGCTGTTCGGAGTGAAGGTGCGGCTCGTCCTTCCCGGCTCCTCTCCGACAACCTCTTTCGGTCAGAACGCCGTTGCGCGGATGGGGTTGGAGATCCCCGAACCCTATGAGGCCTTCGTCATGGATTATCTCGGCGAGTTGCGCGGGTCGAGCGAAGTAACGGCACCGGAAGACGTCGCTCAGGCGGTTTGGCGGGTAGTGACTGACGCCGACACGCCCATGAAGATCCCCGCCGGTACGGATGCCAAGACCTGGTTCCGCGCAGCCGGACTGCTCGTCGAATGAACCGCCGGCCCACTTCCCGGACACGGCAGCTGTCAAGGATACCACCGAAAGGAATGATCCTGTGAACAACCTGATAGACCTGTCGCGGCACATCCCGACGCCGGACGCCATGACAACCGTGGCCTACACCCCGCTCATATTGCCGGTGGACGGACGTCAGCCTATCGAACTCCGCATCACCGCACCTGCGCTGGATGAAAATCTTCCCATCGTGCTGTTCTCGCACGGCGGCGGCCCATCGAACTATATCCCCTCGAAAGACGGCTATGCCCATCTGGCGCAATTCTGGGCCGAGCGCGGTTTCGCCGTGATCCAACCCACTCATGCCAGTTCCCGCGTTGGCGGTCTGCCTTCTGACGCACCGGGTGCTCCCTTCTTCTGGCGCGAACGCGTGGCCGAGATGAAAGCGATCCTCGACCGGCTGGATGAGATCCAGGCCCAGGCCCCTTCCCTCGCGGGGCGTCTGGATCATACGCGTATCGCGGCGGCAGGGCATTCCTTCGGAGGCTACACGGTCGGGCTGTTGCTGGGCGCGAGCCTGCAGCGCGAGGATTTCGCAGACCCCCGGCTGTCGGCCGGCATCATGATGACCGCGCCGGGCCGTGGTGGCACAGACCTTACGCCTGAGTCAGCGAAACGCTTTCCGTTCTTCGACGTGGATTTCTCAGACCTGACGACCCGAACACTGGTCGTGCGCGGCGAGGAAGACGATCCGCATTTCACCCCGCGCGGCCCAGACTGGTTTGCGGACGCCTTTTACGACAGCCCCGGCGCAGAGGCGCTCTTGACCATGCGTGGGGTCGGACACGGACTGGGTGGCATCGCGGGCCTGGACGCTCGCGAGACTGAAACCGAAGCACCGGATACTCTCGAGGCGACAAAAAGGCTGACACTGGCTTGGCTGCGCACTGTTCTTGGTGTCGAGACCCGTGCTTGGCAGGTTGCAGGCGATGCGCTTGCCGGATCTGCATCAGCTCTGGCACATATCGTCTCGAATAACGTCGGTGAGGCAGAATGAAGTCGGAACGGAAGGCGGGTTTTTAAATGGACTTCAGTCCTGCGTGATGGTGCAAGCAGTGTCTCGTGTAGCAGAACGATAAGCGGTCGGCGTCATGCTCTGTTGCTTGAGGAAAACCCGTGCGAACACCTGGCTCGACGAATACCCGACTTCCAATGCAATCTCCGTGACTGGAAGATCGGTGTGTTCGAGAAGTTCGCAGGCCCGTTCAATTCTCAGTCGCGTCAGGTAGACTCGAGGGGGAACTCCGACACTCTGTTTGAACATCCGGGCAAAGTGAAATGGCGAGAGCTGCGCCTCGACGGCCAGTTCATCAAGACTGATATCTTCAGATAGCCGCTCTCTCATAAGTTCCAGGCAGCGCCGCTCGGCCCACGGCGCGAGGCCGCCCTTTACCGGCGTAAAAGGTGCCCCGCCTAAACGACAAAGCTCGGCCATGATCTCGCAGCCAGCAGCTCTTGCCAGCAGCCGTGAAGGCACTCCCTCGTCTTCACTGAGAGCCCATAGGTTCCGAAATGCAGACCTGATAACTGTTGAGTCGAACATCCGGCCATAGACATAGGAAGTGTCAAGAGAGAATTGACCGTCTGAGGCTTCGTTGAGCAGACTTTGCCACTGTGCCATCGGGAACGCCAAGCTGCGAAGCTGATGTTCTTCTTCCATTATTGCCGTTGTGGCAAAGTTCGGTGCGGCAATGCAGAAATTGCCCTTTTGTCCTGTGACATCGAACTTGCCCCCTCCGAGATCGCCGCTCACTCGGCTACCTCCAAGCAAGTCCTGATAAAGGACAATATCCGGCAGAGCGGGGCGTGACATGTCCCCGGCCGGTCGCGCAACCTCTAGCAGATCAAGAATTCCCCCAGGAGACTTCCGCGCGCGAATATAGGAGGCCTGCCGACCCGCACAGTACCACTGGGAAGAAGATGAATATGCAGCTACGGCCATTAGTGTTTTCCCTGTGCTTGCCGCCGCTGACCAAAGTTCGCTGTTCGCTTTGTGCGTCTCAAATCGATTAGGCGAACTACGATAAATCGGTTCAGGCGGATTTCTGGCAATATGGAAGCAGCGCTACAGGAACCATCGTGTTTCACGCTTGAGATCATATGGGCACCGGTGTCATCACGAGGTGCTGAAGCGTTCCTACACAGCGGCTCGAAGTCTCTTTTCAAGTCTAGGTTGAGGCGTTACCGTCCCATCCATACATTGGAGAAATAATGGATGGAACGCAAGAGTGTCGACCATATAAAACGTAAAGCGAGCGGAGCGGCGGTCATTCGACCTGAACTGACAACCGCACTGTACCGGGCGTTGTTTGAGGAATGGTCGCAGACTGGTTTTGCGGGGGTTAGCCTGGACCGCGTTGCTGACCGGGCAGGCGCCGGCAAGGCGGCGATCTACCGACGATGGCCGTCGAAACTGGCGTTCGCTTGCGAAGCGATACGCAGCGTCGAGATCATGCGGTTGGATTTTGCCGATCAGGGATCGCTGAAAGCAGATATCCGCGCATATGTTCGTGCCACTCGCACGGTTCTGCGACATCCTCTGGTTCGCCGGATAGTACCCGATCTGGTCGTGTTGCGCCTCCGATCCAACGAGCTATCTGCTATGTTGGATGGCATTGTTGTGGCTAGAAGAAAGTTCGTTAATCGACTGCTGGACCGTGCCATCGCCCGCAACGAGTTGCACGCCAATCTCGACAGGGAACTTGCATTGGATCTTATGTTTGCCACACTCCATTTCCGAATGATTGTCCGGAGAAAGAACTTCACGCCAACCAGCGTCGACGGGCTGGTCACTGCTTTAGATTCTGCAATCAGGAGTTGCCAATCGGCCAGATAGCTGCTTGCCAGAGGGAATACATCCAGGCTCAAATTCGAATAAGTCGCAGCAACGAAGGCAATGGACTTCCGGAGGCCATAGCCCCGGAGCGTCCCTGAACATTTAGAAGGACAAGAATTTCGTCAGGGGATTTCATTGTGTTCAGGTAGGACGCATGTCGGCCGCTGCTGTGCCATTGAGCGAATGACGATTGGACATGGATGGTCAAGGGTGCTGCGCCCCCAGAGCCAAACGCGCACCAAGCGAAACCGATCGGTGCACCGGATCACGCACCGCCCGACGATAGTCCGAGGGGCTTAAGCGCATGTGTTTGAGGAAAATCCTGGCGAGGACCTGGTTGGACGAATACCCCACTTCTAGCGAGATCTCCGTGATCGGGAGGTTCGTTTGTTCAAGGAGTTCGCAGGCTTTCTCTATGCGCAATCGCGTCAAGTAAACGCGTGGAGGTACACCGAAGCTCTGTTTGAACATCCTGGCGAAATGAAATGGTGAGAGCTTCGCTGCGACTGCTAAATCATTGAGGCTGATATCTTCAGAAAGTCGTTCCCGCATCAGTTCCAAACAACGCCGTTCTGCCCAAGGTGCGAGGCCGCCTTTCGCCGCAGCAAGCGGCGTGCCGCTGAGCCGGTAAAGTTCAGCGAGTATCTCGCAGCCCGCCGCCTGAGCCAGTAAACGCGAGGGAACCTGGGTCTCTTCACATAAGATCCAAAGATGTCGCAGCGCAGCACGGATTTTGGCAGAGCCAAACGGTCCACTGTGCAGTTTGCCAAAATCAAAGGAAGGTTCGTTGTGCCGAGAGTCCAGCAGCAACTCACTCCACTGCGCTACTGGAAACGAAAGACTCCGAGCGTGCCTGTGGCGGTCGACGCTCGCCGAAACGGCGAAGTTGGGAGGAGCAAGAAAGAGACTTCCTCGTTCGGTCGTGACAGAGAATTTTCCTGCGCCCAGATTGCTTGTGGCACGGCAGCCGCTGACGAGCGCCTGATGCAGAACAAGATCAGGCATACCAGGAACCGAAACTGTCCCAGCGGGCATGGCGGATTCCACGATGCTAAGGAAACCACCGGGAGATTTGAACTCGCGTACGTAGGACGCACGACGACCTACTTGGCAAAATTGCGCGAAGGAGGAATGGGCAGGCGGGCTCATCGCTGCACCGTTGACAATGCGTTTGGAATGTTTGGTGCTTCCTGTGAGTTTGCTGTGCGCGCAGGGTCGCGAACGGCCTTACGATAATCGGACGGGCTCAAGTGCATATGCTTAAGAAATACACGTGCGAGCACCTGGCTCGACGAATATCCGACCTCCGTCGCGATCTCTGTAATCGGAAGATCAGTTTGTTCGAGGAGTTCGCACGCTTTCTCCACTCTCAAACGCGTCAAGTAGACGCGTGGCGGCACACCTATGCTCTGTCGGAACATTCGAGCAAAGTGAAATGCCGAGAGCCGCGCCTCGGCCGCTAATTCATCAAGACTGATATCTTCAGAAAGCCGCTCCCTCATGAGTTCCAGGCAGCGCCGCTCAGCCCAGAGAGAAAGGCCGCCCTTTGCCGGGGCAATCGGTGCACCGCCCAGTTTGCACAATTCAGCCAGTATCTCGCAGCCTGCTGACCGTGCGAGCAGACGTGACAGCGCACCCTCATCTTCAGAAAGTGCCCAAAGTTTGCGAAACGCAGTACGGATCGGTGGCGAAGCAAACGCCCCCATACAGAGCCTCTGGTAGTCCAGAGAGAACGGCCCGTCGATGGCCTCATCCAGAAGAGGCTGCCACTGTGACAAGGGGAAGGACACGCTGCGAAGCTCATGAGCAGCGTCGACTAAGACGGTGTTTGCGAAGTCCGGAGCCGAGAGAAAGAAGCTGCCCTTCTCGCTCGTCCCATCGAAGCGTCCCCCTCCCATATCGCCACTGACACGAGTGTTACCATGTATGTCCTGGTAGAGGACTATATCTGGGACGGCAGGGTCCGACATATCTCCGGCCGGCTGCGCGGCTTCAAGCAGATGTACTATGCCTCCGGCAGATTTCATCGTACGCACATAGTGCGCGAGGTAACCTTCGCTGTACCATTGAGCGAAAGAACCATAGGCATGTACGGCCATCGCTGCTTTTCCTTTACGTGCCCTTGCTTCTCGACAAAAGTTCAATTCTCGCTTCGCACGTCATACGCCGATCGGGCGAATACGATGAATCAGTTCGTGCAGTGTAGAAGAAGCGCCGAAGCAAAAATCGTGTCTGATCACCTATTGTGAGACGGGAGCCGTCGTCATGACGAAGAGGTGAAATACACACACATCGTAATTCTACCCACTTTTCAAGTTTAGGTTGAGACGCTAGCGTTCCGTCCATACTATGGAGAATTTTTGGATGGAACGCAAGAGTATCGACCACAAAAAACGTAAACCGAGCGGAGCAGCGGTCATTCGACCCGAATTGACAGCCGCATTGTACAGAGCACTGTTTGAGGAATGGGCGCAGAATGGTTTCGCGGGTATTAGCCTGGAGCGCGTAGCCGAAAGGGCAGGCGCCGGCAAGGCAGCCATCTACCGGCGGTGGCCGTCAAAACTGGCGTTCGCTTGCGAGGCGATCCGCAGCGTCGAAATCATGCGGCTGGATTTTGGCGATCAGGGCTCTCTGGAAGCGGATATCCGCGCATATATTCGGGCGACGCGAACAGTCCTTCGACACCCTTTGGTACGCCGGATAATTCCCGATCTGATCGCGCAACGCTTTCAATCCAGCGAGCTTGCAGCAATACTCGATAGTATTGCTGTGAGGAGAAGAAAGTATGTAAATCGACTGCTGGACCGTGCCATCTCCCGCAAAGAATTGCATGCGGAGCTTAATCGGGAACTCGCGCTGGACCTTCTGTTTGCCACTCTCTATTCGCGCATGATCATCCGCAGAAAGAACTTCACGAAGTCCGACATTGACAAGCTGGTCGCTGCTCTGGAGGCAGCATTAAAGGCCTGCTGACTGCTGATCAAGAATAGTTGCCAGTTTGTGAATATCTTTCCGACGAGAAACGCGCGAGGGCTTATTAGACTGTCGTTCACGCGGAGGAGTTGAGGCACGAAACAGGTCTCCACTCCATTGGAGCAGCGTGGCTCCATTGCCAGGCCGCAAGCCATATGCGTTGTCCTTCCTATCAGAAGTGTCAATCAGAATTGCGGGTCCAGCTCATCGAGCGCGGCGCAGACGCCGGCGCCATAGTCTGGATGAACTTGCCGGAACAGGCCGATCTGCCGTTCGACGATGAAATCAGGGACACCGCTCATCGCTGCGGCGATATTGGCGAACAATCGTGCCTTCTGCCCATCGTCAAAAAGAGCGAACAGAGCGCGCGGTTGGCTGAAATCATCACTGCCGTCCCGGTGGTCGGAGCGCGCCGCAGAACCGTGTAACTCGAGCTGCGGTTCGATAAACGAACTGTTCTCGCGCGGACCGTTAAAGCTGTTCGGTTCGTAGTACGCGTCGGGATTGGGTATGTTTTCGAAGAAACGCATGGACCCGTCCTTGTGATAGTGATGGATGGGGCAGCGCGGTCGGTTGACCGGAAGAGCTTCGTAGTGGGTGCCTAGTCGATAGCGATGGGCATCGGCATAAGCGAAAATCCTGCCTTGCAACATCCTGTCTGGTGAGTGTCCGATGCCGCGCACGACGTTTGACGGACTGAACGCAAGCTGCTCGATCTCGGCAAAGTAGTTGTCGGGATTGCGATTGAGTTCAAGCATCCCGATCTCGATCGGGGGAAAGTCGGCATGCGGCCAGATCTTGGTGACGTCGAAAGGATTGAACGGAGAGGCTTCCGCTTGTGCCTGCGTCATGATCTGGACCTGCAAGGTCCATTGCGGGAATTGTCCCGCCTCGATCGCACCGAACAAGGCCTCTTGATAGCCTTCACGGGTTTGCCCCACGACTTCAGCAGCTTCGGCGTTGGTATAATATTGGTGCCCCTGGCGGGTCTTGAAGTGGAACTTGACCCAGACGCGTTCAGCCTTGTCATTCCAAAGGCTGTAGGTGTGGCTTCCGTAGCCGTTCATGTGCATCGGACTAACGGGCAGACCGCGATCCGAGAAAAGGATGGTTACCTGGTGCAAACTCTCAGGAGAAAGGGACCAGAAGTCCCACATTGCCGTCGGTGACCGCAAGTTGCTGCGTGGATGACGCTTCTGAGTGTGGATGAAGTCGGGAAATTTGAGCGGGTCTCGGACAAAGAAGACCGGTGTGTTGTTACCTACCAGATCCCAGTTACCTTCTTCCGTGTAAAACTTGAGCGCAAAGCCACGAACGTCGCGTTCATGATCGGCAGCGCCTGACTCACCGGCAACTGTCGAGAAGCGTGCTATCATCTGGGTCTCGGCACCGGGTTGCAGTACGCTAGCGCATGTTAAATGCGAAATGTCACCTGTGATCCGCAGTTTTCCAAAGGCACCCCACCCCTTGGCGTGGACGACACGTTCCGGTATCCGCTCACGATTCTGGTGAGCCAGTTTCTCAATCAGTCGCCAATCCTGTAAAAGGATCGGACCACGATCGCCGGCGGTGAGGCTGTTCTGGTTGTCGCCAACCGGCGCACCGCCGGTTGTTGTCAGCGGCAAATGCCGTTCGTCGTTTTGGGTCATTTTCGATCCTTCCTCCACGCTTCCCACCAATCGTTGGCGGGCAGTTATATGAGGTAAGAACCTAAGGAAATTCAGTTGGATAGCGTCGCAGTCGCTGCTGCGAAAGTGCCGATCTTGCGATTTGTTTTGTAGCCGCCAGGTTTGCGACGGACTGTTGGCGGGGTTCTCGGAGCAAAGAGCCTGTCGGGTATTTCAGCTTGGTATGGTCGTTTCAATGGAGGCTCGTTGCCAGATGCATTCGAAGACAAGATCTGCCGACGACGACCAAAGGGAGCAATATAGGCAACCTGGCAGCAGGTCATGCGCCGTGGCGAATTCGGAAACCCATTAACCTGAGAATTGATCGGGAATGAATGAGTCCCGGCTTGCGCCGAAACTTGTGTGGCGAAAGGACGAAAAATGCGCCTCAAAGATGATCTGGTACATCAAGGATGGATGCGGCGCACAGTTTTCTCCACTATTGAAACAGTTGCCGTATCACGTGCCCTGCCACTCCCCAGCTTTGCTCAACATCGTCGTAGTGGGGATTCAGTGGGTTTGTTTCGGACAGCGCGCGCATTCCATACTGGGTGGTTTGATCACACTATTCCGATGCTTTACGGAGAAGCTGTAAGGTCTTCGATCTGCTTCGCTTTCGCAACCTTCTTGATGACGGCCTTGCCTAGTGTTGTTACGGCTGAATCCATTCAACCCATTCTCGAATTCAAAGGCGCAGTCGAGCCCTCGAGGACCGTTATCGTTGCAAACCATATCACTGGGATTGTCGCAGATTTACGGTTCGCGGGTGGCCAAGACGTCATCGCAGGCGACGTCCTGGCTTTGATTGATCCTTTGGAGTTCGAGATTGCACTGCGTGCTTCAGGCGCTACTCTCAAAGAAACCAGGGCATTGCTTCGGCTTGCGCAGGACGACTTGGAGCGAGAAGCTCAATTGCTCGCAAAGGGTTCCGGCTCACGTGTGGCATTGCTTCAGGCCGAGGTGGCGCACGACATTGCAGTCGCACAACTCGATCAGCGCCAAGCGGCGTACGACCTGGCAGCCCTGACACTGGCGCGCACTGAAGTTACGGCGCCAATTTCCGGAACAATTTCGCCGCCACGACTTGCACAAGGAACGCTCGTAGAGGCAAAAGCGGGTACGGCGCTTGCCGAAATCGTAGTTCTTGACCCGATACGCGTCGCCTATCAGGTGCCTTATTCGGATCGAACCCAAGCGCTTGTGATGGCAAACGCGAGCGATCTAGCCGAACTCCATTCGCGAACATCGCTCATGTTAACGCTGCCGTCTGGAGCTAGATATCCGCACGAGGGCTACCCGGTATTCGAAAGCGGCGCAATAGATCCGGCGACGAACACTCTGACAGTTTGGGGACTTTTCCCCAACCCCAAGCGGCAACTCGTCCCCGGTCTCGCCGTCACGATTCACGCTTCGTTTCACAGCGCAGTTCAAGAGTAATTGCGGCCTATGAAGGAAAGGAAGGCGGCAGTCCTTTAAAGCTCGAAACTGAATGAGGCTATGCAAGTTGTGGCCGCTTCAGATCGTTCTGCAGTCGTCGCAAGTGCCGACGAGACTAGCGATCTTTGTTTTACGACATGCACCGTCGCAACACAGGAAGACATTCCGATCTCATTTGCCCGTCCACCATACGACCGTTCAAACAGCAACATACGAAGGCGGTTTGATGTTGAATTGAACTGAACACAACCGCAAAATCCTTCGCTAACAATATTTTTTGACAGGTGATAAGCCATGAGTGCCATGTTTTTCCCCGTTTTCTACGGATCCTATCGCACTGACCGCCTAGGCATTCGACTGGCGCTCAATGTCAGTGCTCAATTGAAGCTTAAGGGACACGAATGCGAGCTAATTGACGCCCGCGAAGTTGATCTCCCGATGCTTGACCGGATGTACAAGGAGTACCCAAAAGGTGAAGCCCCGGCCGCAATGGAAATGGTTGCTGATGTGTTGCGCCGCGCCGACGGGTTTGCTTTCGTCACAGGTGAATACAATTGGGGACCTCAGCCAGGCCTCAAGAATCTGACCGATCACTTCCTGGAAGAATGGTTTGGGCGGCCCGCGGCGGTTCTCAGCTATTCGACGGGCAGTCTGGCAGGTGCTCGCTCCAACTATTCATGGCATCCGATCCTGGCGGAAATGGGCATGGCGGTCATTCCACGCACGGCAGCCGTCCCGAAAATCGGGGAGACATTTGACGAAACAGGGATGCCGATTGGCGAAAATAGTGAAAGGGCTGCCTCTTCCGTTGGAAGGACGCTTGATCTGCTGGCCTGGTGGACGAGCGCGGCCAAGGCTCAGCTGGCAGTCTCAGCTTATCCAGGCTGAAGCATTCTCAACATCGTCTTCCGAACTGAATAGTTCAAGAACTCGCAAAGTTTTCCATCAGTTTCATTTCGTTTGCTGCCTCTTTTCCAGGTAGCCAGCCCTTCTTTGACGAAGACGGCTACTCGAATTGCATTCACAGCCGAAATCTGTCGGCGGCTGCGCTTAGGCGCAATATCTGCACCTTCGCAGCAGGTCAAGCGCCGCAATCGGGCCGAAGTGCCCTTACCCTTTGAACCAATCGGGAATGAATTTGCCCCGGTTTCTGAGGAAACCTGTATCGCGAAAGGAGCAGGAATGCCCCTCGAAAATGATCTGATTTATCAAGCAGTGACCCGGCGCACGGTCCTCTCCTCCGCCGGAGCAGTCGCCGTTTCAATCGCACTTCCTCTGCCGAGCCTTGCTCAACCTCACCTGAATGGAGATTTGGTGATGTCATCGATAACTACCACGGACGGTACACGTCTTTTCTACAAAGATTGGGGCCCGAAAGATGCCCAGCCGATCATGTTCCACCACGGATGGCCGCTGAGTTCTGATGATTGGGACAATCAGATGCTCTTCTTTCTGTCTCAGGGCTACCGAGTGATCGCAAATGATCGTCGAGGTCATGGTCGTTCAGATCAGACCGACACCGGGAATGAAATGGACACCTATGCCGCTGACGTGGCGGAGATTGTAAAGGCGCTTGATCTGCGCGATGTCGTCCACGTCGGCCATTCGACTGGTGGTGGTGAGGCGGCGCGTTACGCAGCCCGTGCCGAACGCGGTCGCGTGGCCAAGGTTGTCCTGATCGGTGCGGTGCCGCCTGTAATGGTAAAATCGGAGAGAAACCCGGATGGTATTCCGATGGAGGTCTTCGACGGTTTGCGCTCTGCGCTCGTTGCAAACCGGGCTCAGTTCTTTCTCGATCTTCCGAGCGGGCCGTTCTATGGCTTCAACCGGGACGACGCCACCGTCAGTCAGGGGCTGGTCAATAACTGGTGGCGCCAGGGAATGGCCGGGGGCGCAAAGGCGCACTACGACTGCATTGAGGCATTCTCCGAAACTGACTTCACCGACGATCTGACTGCGCTGTCTGTTCCGGTGCTGTTCCTGCACGGTGAAGATGATCAGATCGTGCCGATCGAGAATTCGGCTCACAAGGCGATCAAGCTGGTTCGCGATGGAACGCTGAAAACCTATCCAGGTCTTTCGCACGGCTTCTTTGCGACACACCCCGATTTGGTCAATCCGGATCTGCTTGCTTTCGTCGTCAAATGAATTGATAGCAATCGGTCAGCACACACCAGGAGACCCGGTCGCTCAGCGGCAGGGTTCTCAGTTTGGTATTTGGTGGGAGGTCGCTTTCCCCCAGCGATTTGCGGGTGACGAAAAATGGCTGTGAGCCACTCACTTGTCGGGTGTGAGCCGTGAGTGTTTTCTATGGAGACGCGGGATCAGAAAATGCGTCTGCACTCCTGCTTCTCCATGAGTTTCCCATCATCAAACCATATCTGGCGCGAGCTTATCGCTCAAAATGACACTGGCTCGATTTAGACGTCCAATCTTCGAAAGAATTACGATCAACTTCACCGGCAGCATAGGTCTTGAGCCGAGTGAGCACCTGGCATTCACTTAGAGGGATCAAATTCCATGGCAGCCTATGTTGTCTTCATGCGGGACGAGACGCTCAATCCAGTCGAGTTGGAGAAATACTCCGCGGATGTCGATGTGAGCTTCGAAGGACACGACGTGACGTTCCTCGCGGACTACGGAACAATCGAGACGTTGGAGGGTCATGCGATCGAAGGAGCGGTCATCCTCCAATTTCCGGATATGGCCGCGGCGCGGGCCTGGTATCGCAGTCCCGAGTATCAGGAAGCGGCGGAACACCGTTTCCGAGGTGCGCGGTACCGGGGCTTCATAGTCGAAGGGCTGTGATGTGAAGAAGCCCGACGAACAAGCCTTCGGGATCCTCAAATACAAAGTAACGAAATAGTCGACAGCTATTCTCCAAAAAGGAAAGTTCATGTCCGATACTATGAAGGCAGTGGTTCTCGAAAATTTCGGTGGTTACGACGCATTTGCACTGCGCGATGTTCCGGTTGGCACCGTAGGACCGCGACAGGTGCGTGTACGTGTCCATGCCACTGCTCTTAACCCGCTCGACTACCAGATCCGCCGAGGCGACTACACCGAACACGTGCTGCTCCCGGCAATCATCGGCCACGATGTCTCCGGCGTCGTGGAAGAGGTCGGTTCTGACGTCACCGAATTCAGAGTCGGCGACGAAGTCTACTACACCCCGAAGATCTTCGGTGGTCCCGGTTCCTACGCCGAACAGCACGTCACCGACGTGGATCTGGTCGCCCGCAAACCCAAGAACATCAGCCATCTCGAGGCTGCCAGCCTGACGCTGGTTGGCGGAACGGTCTGGGAAGCGCTGATTACCCGTGCCCAACTCAGCGTTGAGGAAACCATTCTGATCCACGGTGGTGCTGGCGGCGTCGGTACGATCGCGATCCAAGTTGCCAAAGCAATGGGTGCGCGCGTCATTACAACTGCGCGTGTGGCCAACCACGACTTCGTGCGCTCGTTGGGCGCGGATGACGTCATCGACTATACCTCCGAGGACTACATCGAAGCGGTGATGAAACTGACCGACGGTGCGGGGGTAAACGTCGTGTTCGACACCATCGGCGGCGACACTCTTACGAAGAGTCCGCTCGTGCTGGCCGACGGTGGGCGGGTTGTCAGCATCGTGGACATTGCACAACCGCAGAACTTGATCGACGCTTGGGGGCAGAACGCGGCCTACCACTTCGTGTTCACTCGCCAGAACCGCGGGAAGCTCAACGCTTTGACTACTCTCGTCGAGCGAGGTCTAGTCAAGCCGGTCGTCGGTGCGGTGCTGCCACTGGAGCGCCTCGGAGAAGCTCATGAGTTACTCGAGGCTGGTGGCAGCCGGGGTCTGCGCGGCAAGGTCGTGATCGATGTCGCGGGTCAGACTGTCGATCTTCCGACCCCGCGCCAGGACTTGAAAGGAAGATGACCCCTTCCAAGTCATCCTTGGTTTTTGGGCGGCAGCTGGTGTTGCTGCCGTCCCAAAAATCGATCGATCAAGTGGAGTCGATGTGATCTTTTCGGTTGTCATCACTTCGCTGAAATGCGCCCGCCGATAGGTTTGATAGCGATCATCACGAAGCGATCGCAATCGCGGATCCGACTGCAAATGCCGATATGAGCGCTGTGACACAAAGCGTTCCAGGGCGATGACAAGGCGCTTGCAAGAGCCGCACAAACTGCCGGAATTCGGCAATCAGACGTCTTCTTCAAGTTCCCGGCTGATCGAGAAAGACATGGAGGGACTTGATAACGCCTTTCTCGATATGAGCGACATCGATTCCCGTCACTGCGATTGGGCCGCCAGGGGGACCCGCCTTCCACTGCAAGCGCCCGATGCCATTATGACCCAGAGCGGGCCGGATCGCCGTGAATACAAACTGCGTTGGCAGTTGTGCGAGGAGTTCCGTCACAGCTTGCGAAATCGCATCGTGTCCCTGCACCGAAGCTTGCGGCTCGTGAAGTTTCGCACACTCGTCGTAAAGTTCACGGATTGCTACCAAACGCCGCGAAGCATCGCGCTCCCCGAATACCCGGGTGAGGTTCGCCTGCATTGTCCCATCGTAATCGATAGTTTCCTCGTCGCGACCAGGTGATGTGGACGCTGCTTCGGGAGAGTTACTGCTCATGTCCTTGATACTCATAGATCAGGTCTCACCTCGCGCTAGTGGGGAAAGCTTTTCGAGTACGTCACGAACGTCCATGCGACTGAACTTAAGATTTAGTGCCACGTGGTGGACCCCTATCTGATGGAGTTTGATCAGCAAGCTTTCGAGATGCCGAAGGCCTACTCGGTATCCAAGGTGGATCGGCTCAGCCGGCGCATCAGATTGCTCTGCGAGGTCAAGATAAAGAGACTGTGCCACGGGCTTGATCGGTGCGTCAGGGGCGGTCAGGTCGTGCCATTGGCTGACAACCCGTTCCTGACTTAGAAGTGGTCTCGGATAGGTGATCCAGCCATCCGTGTGATCTGCGAGCCAATCCAGCGGTTGCCCGCTGTTGCCCGTCCCCAGCAGGGGCAGACGGCCGTGCAAAGGCTTCGGTACGAGATCACCACCGCGCATGCTGCCGTACCGCTCGCTCTCGTATGTCGGAAAGGGTGTACCGAGCAGCTCCTGCAGGTACAGCAAGGCGTCCCGAAACAGGTCGGATCGTTCGCTTCGGTTTCGACCATAGGCCGGGTACTCGATGGGTCGGTCGCCTGACGCAACGCCCAGGACGAGCCGCCCTTTGGAGAGATGATCAAGGGAAGTTGCCTGCTTTGCGACATCGATCGGGTGGTGCAATGGCAGGATGACCGATCCTGTCGCCAAAGCGATCTCACGCGTATGGGCGGCCACTGTCGCCAGCCAGACGAAGGGATCGTAGATCTGCCCCAGGTCACCAAAACTGGGATCATTCAGTGGAACATCGCGAGCCCACAGTGTCGAGAAGCCGAGACGTTCCGCTTCCACCGCCAACTCGACCTGACGTTCCATGGTCGGCCTTGGACCATCGAAGGCCTCGATAGGAAAAAAGAGGCCGAGCGTCGTGCGATCGTTGCGGAACGTTCGATTGTAGCCGGGGCCAAAACGAGCCGTCGTCTCGACCTTCCCAGGAAGTGTCATCGTCATAACAATAGGTTCCCTTGACCGTTCAACGGCGCCTCGACTTCGCAACATGCGATTTCGAGCAGAAAGACTGCCCCGGTCGTCCGTCGCCTGGGCAGAGTGTTGCAAGGTGGTTGTCCGCAGAGGCCAGAGGCGGACAGACTGCGTCGAATGTGTGCTCGAGGCCCGGCCGGAAGCGCGGCATAGCGATTTTGATGCCTATGCTGTTCTCCGGAGGAGGGACGACCTCAGCAAGCCTAGGGTCATCCAAAAAGATCAGGCTGCAGCTTTGAGCGGAGGCACAATCGTTTTTGCCTCGCCTGATATATCGATAGCAACCTTCCCCCGTAACCCACGGCGCAAGCCGGTCTCCAGAACTTCGTGCCCCTCCGCGAGGCGTTCGAATGGAAGGATGGCGCCGATTACCGGACGTACCAGACCGCGTTCAACGAGGTTCGTCAGTTCGTCGAGCTTGCCACGGTTCTGGCGGGTGAAGACGAAATGATATGAGGCATTTCGCCCCCAAGCCTCGATGAGGTTTTGAGGCGTCGCTAAATCCACGAGCGAGACGACACGACCCAGTGGTGCAAGCACGAGCGGGCTCTTCGTAAGAGTGTCACCGCCAATCGTGTCGAATACGACGTCGACTCCGCGCCCGCCGGTAAGCACGTTCACGGCATCGACATAATCAGTGGTGGTGTAATCGACCGCATCGTCCGCTCCAAGCGTACGAACAAAATCATGGTCACTGGTCAGGGCTGTTGTAATGACACGTGCGCCGATGGCCTTGGCGACTTGAATTGCAATGGTTCCAACGCCACCTGCTCCGCCATGGATGAGGATCGTTTCGCCGACTCGTAGGCCGGCACGGCCGACAAAGGCCTCCCAGACAGTTCCGCCCACAAGCGTAAGGCTCGCTGCTTCGACGTGCGACAAGTTGCGGGGCTTGCGGCCAACAAGATCAACGTCGGCGACATGAACTTCGGCATATGACCCGGCGCCGCCGAATATTTTCGGCGTGTAGTACACCTCGTCACCTGGAGCGAATTCGGTAACATCCTCACCGACGGCCTCGACAACGCCGGAAACGTCGTGACCGATCACGGCCGGCAGCGGCACATGGTCGGCGTAGTCGCCCCGACGGATCTGATAGTCGAGAGGGTTGATTGCAGTGGCGTGGACGCGAACGCGGATCTGCCGTGATCCGACTGAATGGACTGGTATGGTGTGTATTTCGAATGCGTCGGGACCGCCGAAGCGGGTCAAGACAACAGCTTTCATTGTGTCGGACATGGTGTCTTCCTCTCGTTGAAGTGAAACACGCCTACGCGTTAACGCCCAAGCGAACAGATGGTCCGCCTACGCTGCCTCTGGTCCGCCGAGGATCGCGTTGTTGACGATTGCAAAGCAGACGCCATCGGGGCGCAGATATGAACTTATCGAAACGGGGAAAGAGTGCGGTGCTGTGGCTGCTGCGCAGTTGCTGAAATTGCGCCAATGCCCTCACTGGAAGCTATACGGGCTGTATAAATGCTGCGACGTGTTGCGTGGACGAGAAAAGCGCTCGACAGGGCGCTATATGTTCACATCGACCAGCTCGAAAACGTCTCATGCTGCCGAGACACCTCGTCCGAGACTGGCCACCGGCGCCGCGTACGCCCGCGCTAAGTGCTCCGAGATGAAAGCCGACGTTGACGACGAGCCGCGGCAGCGTTGGACGCGCGTCGCTTACCGTAAGGGAAACAAGCATCCGCCGTCAGGGACTTAGAAACCAAGCCTTTCCTGGGATCGCGGATCAAAGCGTCTGTGCGGCGTTGATGGAGGAAACAAACCGGCGGGTGCGCTCGCGCTGGGGATTGCGGAAGATCGCCTCCGCGTCCCCTGTTTCCACCACCTGCCCGGCTTCCAGAAAGACGACATGATTGGCGATCTGCGATGCCAGACGCAGGTCGTGAGTCGCCATCACCATGGTGGTCCCTTCCCGGGCCAGCTGGCCGAGCACATCGACCACCTCACCGGCCAGTTCCGGATCGAGCGCGGAAGTCGGCTCGTCGCAGAGCAGCACCTTGGGCGAAGGCGCAAGAGCACGGGCAATCGCAACACGCTGCTGCTGACCGCCGGACAGATTGGCCGGCCAGGCGTCGGTCTTGTGCGACATGCCGACCTTTTCGAGCAAATCCAACGCACGCTTGCGTGCCTTTTCACGGGGCCATTTCTGCACCACCAACAGGCCTTCCATCACATTCTCGATCACTGTCCTGTGCGGAAAGAGCTGAAAGTTCTGGAACACCATGCCCGTCTCGCAGCGGATCTTCTGAACCGATGCCTGCGGCACTGAAACGCCCGGCTTGAAGGTGATCCTGTGCTCACCGACCTGAACACTGCCGGAGGTCGGGATCTCCAGCAGGTTGATACAGCGCAGCAGCGTGCTCTTGCCGCCGCCGGATGGGCCGACAAGCGCCGTGACACTGCCTTCGGGAAAACGCAGCGAAATATCGTCCAGGATAAGCGCGTCACCGAACTTTTTCTCGATATTGGAAAGCTCGATCATCTTGAGGTCTCCAGCATGCCGCCATATCGCGCGAACCGGACTTCCAGCCGCTCCTGCAGCCAGGCAAGCACGGAGCTCATGGCAAGATAGATCAGGGCCGCCTCTATGTAGAGGATCAGCGGCTCATAAGTGGTGGCAACGATACGCTGCGCGGACTGGAACAACTCCGGCACCGTGATGGCAGCGGCCAGCGAGGTATCCTTGACCAGCGAAATGAAGGTGTTCGACAGAGGCGGGACTGCCACGCGTCCGGCCTGCGGCAGGATCGTGCGCTGCATAGCCTGACGCCATGTCATGCCGGTGGAAAATGCCGCCTCCCATTGCCCCTTGGGCACGGACGATATGGCAGCGCGGATTATTTCGGACGAATACGCTCCCACATTCAGCGTAAAGCCGATCAGGGCCGCGGGAAACGCATCCAGCAGAATGCCAATACTGGGGAGACCATAGAAGATCACGAAAAGCTGCACCAGCAGCGGTGTTCCCCGAAAGACCCAGACATACCCCCGTGCAAGCAGCACCAGCGGCAACGGCGCGAACAGGCGCGTAACGGCCGTCGTCAGACCGAGACCAAGCCCCAGCGCAAAAGAAAGCAGTGTGAGCGGAATGGTGAACTTGACCCCGGCCCACAGGAGCGTCGGCAGGGAATCGATCATCAATTGAAGCCAGTGAGGCACGATAAAGCTCCAAAAAAACGCGCCCGGCGCGAACGCCAAGCGCTGTTCGTTGTTCGGTTGGGCGCCCGGTCACCTCTGTGTGTGCCGGGCCGTGTCAGGTCAGTTGGACACGTCCTGACCGAAGTACTTGTCGGAAATCGCCTGGTAGGTCCCATCCGCCTTGATGTCGGCCAGCGCCGAATTCAGGGCGGCAACAAGTTCCGGGTCGCCCTTGCGCACCAGAATGCCGGAATAGTCGGCATTCGCTTTCTCGGCGACAACCTTCACCGGCGCATCCGGTTTCTGCTTCTTGAAGTCCAGATAGGACAGGCTGTCGTTGATGGTCGCATCGGCGCGGCGTGTCAGCACCAGCTGGATGGACTGGTCGAACCCGTCGGTGCCGACCAGTTCCGCCCCGGCCTCTTCCGCCAGCTTGCCGAAATTGCTGGTCAAGGACTGAGCCGCCTTTTTGCCTGCCAGGTCTTCGAAGCCCTTGATGTCGTCGTTGCTGTCGCGGACGATCAGCACCGCCTTGGAGGCGATATAGGGGTCGGAAAAATCGTATTTCTGCTTGCGGGCGTCGGTGATGCCGACCTGATTGATGACCACGTCATAGCGCTCGACGTCCAGGCCGGCGATCAGCCCGTCCCATTTGCCTTCCACGAACTCGGCCTTCACGCCAAGCTTTTCGGCAACCGCTTCGCCGATTTCAACGTCGAAACCGACCAGCTTGCCTTCCCCGTCGTGAAAGGTGAAAGGCGCGTAGGTACCTTCGGTGCCGATCTTCAGGACACCTGCCGACTTGATCGCATCGAGGTTTTCACCCGCCTGCGAGGGAGAAAGGGTAAGCACCTGCAGCACCGCGGCCGCGGCAATCGCTTTGAACCAGCTCATATCAATTCCTTTCCAGCATGCTGAGTGAGTGGCCTTTGTGCCGGAATGTGGTGACATTTGCAGGAGAAGAAAGAGCAAATAAAGCAGTCCCAGAGGAAAATTATGCGCAAAGTCGTAACGAATGCCGATTCCGGTTCTCAAAACTTCCGCGATCGATTGACTAACACCGACACTGACCTGTTGTCAGAACACCGGCGTAAAACAAAGCCAACCTTGACGTGCGGTTTAAAAATTGGCGGGTGTGACGAAGACGTGGAATTCGGGGCGTCGCGTTCATCTGAACAGAAGGCAGTCGGCGTCAATAAATGACTGAAATCTAAGCGCCGTCTGCGACCCACGGGTTTCAGCCTGAGGACGTGAAGTGCCACGGCAGGAGTTCGTCGATCCGGCTTTTCGGATGGCGGCCGGCAATGGCTTCGTCTGGCCGGGAAGACAAAACAGCGCCGGTAAACGTATCCTCCTTCAGCACCGATTGCGTCAGCGCGGCAAACCCATCATGGCCCTTCCTGAAGTCGACCGTCCGCGTCGCCACAATCACGCGGGCATTGTGCGAAGGCAGCATCAAAATGAAGCCCCAAGTGCATGAACGATCTCCGCCACCCGCACCGCGGGCGTGTCGGCTGCCAGATCAATCGTCAAATCGCCTAAGCTGATGCCGGTCGACGGCAATCCGGTCGATGCCGTCTCGCACTACCAGCCCGCAGAGCCCGAGCAGCAGACGGTTCACAAAGCACGAGGGGCACGAACACTGTCGGTTCTTCGGCGGCCTCTGCGGCGGGCAGGATCAGCTTGCCCTGCTTGGCCAATCGGCGCCAGGACGAAAGGTGGTTCGGCTTCACGCTGTAACACGCCGCCACACCGTTGACCGTCGCACCCGGCATGTTGGATGCCTGCTCACCAGGGATTAACCTCACATCACCGATCAAAGCCATATAGTTTGCAGGGATTCTGCCACATGATCTTGTCAATGAGTTCCTCCGAGTTCATGGCCTCATAAAATCTTTCGACGAGACCGGAATAGGACAGTTGACGCCAGGGTGACGGAACTTCAGGACCGGCATGTTCTTGGTGAGGCGGCGGATGCGGCCAATCGCTTCCCCAGAGACACCTGTCCATGCAACTGTCAAGAAATGCATGCAACCACTCCCTGTCCGGCTCGATCCGCAGCGGATGGTCGGGATGCCGATAGGGAGAGGAAAGTTTTATCCATACATGATCTCGAGCGACAAGTTGTAACAACTTCCGACCATCATCATCGGTAGGGCGGGCGTTTCCAAACAAACCGTAGTGATCGATGACAGTCGGTACCTTTGTGTTCTCGAGAAATTCCGCGTTAGCGATGATGTTGGGCAGAGAGGCGATGATTTCGACGTGGAGCTTATGATCGGCCGCGAGCTGAAAGATGGCCTTGATGTTGTCGGTTCCCTCACCAACGTTTTTCGCGGCTGGACTGTAAAGGTTTACCCGTAGGCCGGTTGCACCCCGATACATCATTTGCCGCAGTTCCTCGCTTTCGATACTGGGAGCTACAGTGATGACGCCGCTGCCGCGACCGTTGAGCGCATCCAGTGCCTTGAGCAAGACTGCATTGTCAGCACCATAAAAGCTGGGCTGAGTGATCACGAAATGATCTATTCCGTGAGGCTTGCCCTTTTCTATCAGGGTTTCCAGGCTTGCCGCTTGCGCTAAAAAAGTTCGCCCAGGACTTTGGGCGAACTCTTCGTGAGGAGCGACAACATGTACGTGGCTATCACATCGCATGTGTGGGTTCCGGCTTCCTTTTTTACTCGGACGAAGAGGAGATCTCCACGAGACGCTCCATTACCTTTTCGCCGACGATTTCACTGCCGAACTCGTTCCAGACAGGGCGCATTTTTTCCTTCCAGAGATTCAGCTGCTCGGAGTTCAATGTGTGAATCTGCTTGCCGGCGGCGCGGATTTTTTCATAGGCTTCTTCGTTTTCCCGCTCTGCATGTTGCAGGTTGTACTGAGTTGCAACTTCGAGCGCGGCTTCGACCGAAGTGCGTTCTTCGTCAGACAGACCATCCCACCAGGTTTTGTTCGCACCCACGATGTAGAACGCGTACTGATAGCCAATCTTCGTCATCTGATCGATGACCTCGACCATTCCCGCACTGTTGAGTGACATCGGAGTTGGCTCCACGGCGTCGATAACCCCTTGCTGCAGGGCCGACGCGACTTCACCCCAGGCCATTGAAATCACGTTTGCACCGACGGTCTTGAACGCTTCGATGTCGGAGGGTACGGATTGAACACGGATTTTTACACCCGTCATGTCTTCCGGCACCAGTATGGGTTTGCTGCCCCGATAGCTGAGTTCGCGCTGACCCGACATCCAGATCGCCACGGGTTCGATGTTCTTTTTCTGCAACGCCGGCACGAAGGCTTCGCGAACAACTGGATCGTTCCACGCCTCAATGACCTTGTCGCGTGAGGTCAGGAGAAATGGCAAGGTCAGGGCATTCAACCCTTCGGCAAGTGGTGAATAAATGCCAGAGGTCGGCGCGATAAACGATGCGAGACCAAGCTGGAGACCTTGAATCTGCGTTTTTTGATCCATCAGGGCCCCGGAGTGATGAACCTCAACCGGCACGCCATCGCCAAGTCGCTCGCGCAACTCTTTGGCCAGCACTTCGAACGTCTCCCCCTTCAAATTCAGGGCACTGGTATCGTTCGACAGTATGACCGAACCCGCAGCCACCGCACCGCCGTGGACACCTGCGATCATGGCAACACTGCAGATCACGCCCGCAAGTAATTTTCTCATTTCAGTCTCCTCCTACATTTGAACTATTCGCCGTAAACCAGGTTCGGCAGGTAAAGCGAGATTTCGGGAACGAACGTTACGAGCATCAGCACGAAGATTGTGACGGCCATCCAGGGAAGCGCGCCCTTGAAGACCTCAACGACGGGCTTTCCGGATACTCCCGATGCCACGAACAGGTTGAGACCCACCGGTGGGGTGACCAGGCCGAGCTCGATATTGACAATGACGATGATGCCAAAGTGAACGGGGTTGACACCCATGGCGACCGCGGTGGGAAACAGGACCGGCACGAACATCAGGATCGTCGGAACACCTTCAAGGAAGAAGCCGATGATCAGGAAAAGGACGTTGACGAGCAAGAGAAACTGCCATTGCTCAAGTCCTGCTTCCTGAAGGGCTTGGGTAACCGCTGCGGGAACACCAATCTTGGTGACGAAGAACGCGAACAGCAGCGCATTCGTCGTGATGAAGAAGATCATCCCCACTGAGGGTGCGGTTTCCGCGATCGTGCTGAAAATATCCCGTAGCTTAAGTTCTCGGTATATGAACATGCCGATGACAATTGCTAGCAGCATAGCGACAACTGCAGCTTCGGTGGGGGTAAAAATCGCACCACCTTCGAAAGCCAGACTTCCAATTTCAAACCCAGGCAATCCATAGATCCCGATAAAGATCGAGATCGGCAGGAGCAGCGCGGGAAAAGCGCTACGGGTTGCCCGGCCACGTTCTTTCCAAGACAGAGGTTCATGTTTGGGCGTTTCATAACGACGAGCGAGAAGTGCCGCCATGGCAACCATAGCGGCCGCATAGATCACGCCCGGTATGATGCCAGCCAGGAATAGGCGCGTTACCGAGGTTTCAGTGACAAACCCATAGATGATCAGCGGGATAGATGGTGGAATCAGAATACCAATGGATCCGGCCGTGGCCAGCGCGCCGAGAGAATAACGGCTAGGGTACCCGACCTTCGTTAGCGACGGATACATAATCCGACCGATTCCAGCAACGGTAGCTGGGCTCGAGCCTGAAATTGCGGCGAAGAACACGCAACTTAAGACGGTTGTAATGCCAAGACCACCGGTAAAATGGCCGACAAACGCGTTGGCCAGGGCAATCAGACGACGGACCAATCCACCGGTGTCCATCAACGCACTTGCGAAGAAGAAGAATGGCACCGCCATCAACGAGAAGTGGTCAAGGTTCGCGAAAATCTTCTGCCCGATAACCGGTAATGGGATGGGATCGAGAAGCATGGAGGTGATGACGACCGAGCTTCCCAATGCGACTGCTACAGGCGCACCGATGGCGATCAGAACGAAAAACGAAACGACGAGAAGCAGGATCGTCATGATGCACCTGCTTCATTGGCGTGCTTGCTCTCTGCGCCGATGATGATGCGGATAACGTATCGAAGAGTGAACAGGCACATCACTGTTGGCATGATCGAGTAGACAATCCAGTCTTTGACGCCCGTCTCCACCGAAGCCGTATCCATCATTTTCGCGAAGGCAACGTATTGAAAGCCGCACCAGGCGAGAAATGCGCACAGTCCAAGGGAGGCCAACAGTGCAGCCATGTTCATTTTCGAAGCGATGAAATCCGGCATGATTGAGGGAAGAATATCGACGGCTATGTGCCGGTCTTCACGCACCGCACGCACGCCGGCCATCAGCATCGCGGTTACAGTTACGAGGACGAAGAAGGACTCGTTCCACTCGAAACCGGTGTTGAAGATATAGCGCAGCGTCACCTGCATGATGCCAAGCGCAAGCGCGATCAGGGATAACGCGATGACGATAAAGTTCTCGATATGCGACAGATATAAATCCAGTCGCGCGGCTATGGGTTCAAGCTTCAAGATGGAGCACCTCTCATTTGGCTGAAAGCTACCGTCAAGGTATGAGGCCTTCTACAAACTCGCAATTATATAATAAAATGATATAGTGCCTGACGCCGCTACACCGCAAGAACTCAAGGGTTTGCGGGTGCTCTTGACTGCCTGCCATTGGAGCCTGCCAGGTAAGGGCACGAGGTCCATGCAGCGTGAATTTGCGGCGTACGACCTCGTCGTCGTTCCAGTTTTTAACGGATCATTGGATGTCGGAGAACTTGAGCGCCACCGAACGAAGACCAGGCTGTCTATCTTCACTGTGACATTTGATCCGGATGGATCAGCGCTTTGTGCGTCGGGCACGCCCTGTACAGCGCGTGCACCAAGCTGAACGCAGTAGGTTTAAAAAAATTGTCCGGTGTATGCGCCTTGAGAGCGTCTGCCGCATATTGATTTTAGTTTGCTCAGGTGCGGACCTGACCAGACCGTGGGACCGTGCTGGAATCGCGGTCGAGCAAAAGGTTTACTGTAGGGCGGCGCCAGTGTCTGTCGTACCTTGAAGAGGTTCTACCTTAGCGTTCTCTTGAATGGGGCGCTTGCGCAGGTCTGCGACACGAATATTGTTCGTGCTTCCCGAAAGGCCGAATGGGGTGCCCGATACAATCACAATTTGGCTCTCACCACCGCTGGGTAGGATCCGTCCAAACAAACGACAAGCGTGGTCGACCACTGTTGTATGGTCGCATGCATCCATATGGATTATCGGCCGAATGCCCCACGCCAAGCACAGGCGCCTGGCGACTGTCGTGGACGGTGTAAATGCGAACAGCGTTTGAACAGGTCGCTGCGCTGCAAGTCCGATCGCCGTCGCGCCCGTTGTGGTATAGGCTACAATCCCGGCCGCAGAGATTTCCCGGGCCAGCAGAGTCGCGGCTCTGGCAACAGAGTTACCTGGACAATTGGCTGGAGATCGCTCCGTAAAGGGGTAATGTTGTTCGCAGGGGTTTACTTCTGTCTTCGAAATGATGCGTGCCATCATGGCAACGGCTTCCACTGGAAACTCACCGGCGGCGCTTTCTGCCGACAACATCACGGCATCGGCCCCCTCATTTATCGCAGTCGCCACGTCCGATACTTCGGCCCGTGTCGGCACAGCGGAGTGGATCATCGATTCCAGCATTTGCGTTGCCACTATCACCGGGCGACCTATGGAACGACAAAGAGATATAATCTCTGATTGTTTCTCCGGAACGTCTTCTGGAGGGATTTCGACCCCGAGGTCTCCTCGCGCTACCATGATCGCGTCGGATTTTTCTACAACGTTTCTTAGATCGAGTAACGCCGATGGCTTTTCGATTTTAGCGACAAGTCCTGCTTTCCCGCAGACATGTTCTCGCACTGAATCGATATCACCTCCACGTTGAACAAATGACAAAGCGATCCAGTCAGCGCCCTGCTCAAGCGCAAAGGTCAGATCAGACAGATCCTTCTCCGTTAGCGCGGGAAGATTGAGTAGCGTGTCGGGCAGGTTTACTCCCTTGCGGTCGCTTATCTCACCTCCAACAACCACATCCGCGGAGAACTTTCCCGGACTGCTCTCAACAACTTTCAGCTTAACCCGCCCATCGTTTATCAGAACCTGATGTCCGGTCTCTATCGCTTCGAAGACTTCCCGGTGGGGCATTGGGATGGTCGTGGGTGATTCCGAGGATTCGGACAGGACAAAATGCAACCTTTGATTGACGGCGAGGGTCGATTTGCCCTGGCAAATTCGACCGAGCCTGATCTTTGGGCCTTGCAGATCGGCCAAGATGCCGATCGGGTAGCCTTTCTGTTTCTCGATCGACCTGATGGCATCGACTGATCGTGCATGATCATCATGAGAACCATGGCTGAAGTTGAGTCTGAATGTATCAACGCCCTTTTCGACAAGCTCTCGCAACATGTTGGGACTGTTGCTTGCCGGGCCAACGGTTGCCACGATCTTCGCTTTCTTGTTCAAACGCATCCTGTACTCCAATTTTCGCAACCTAAAGAACAAGCACGCCGCGTATGTCGTTAACGTTCGTCAGAGTGGGACCGGTGAGGATGAGGTCATCCAGCGCTGCGAAAAGCGAGTAACTGTCGTGGATATCCAGGTATTTTCGAGGATCAAGGCGAAGATTTTCTGCCCGACTGAGAGTGTCCGGAAAAATCATTGCGCCGGCGGCATCCTCGGTTCCATCGATACCATCAGTATCGCCGGCGAAAGCGCAGACATTAGTTGTTCCAGCAAGACCCAGAGCGAGTGACAAGAGGAACTCTGTATTTCGACCACCGCGCCCTGGTTTCTGACAGCCAATTGTCACGGTCGTTTCGCCGCCAGACAGAAGAATCACGGGAGGCTTTGCAGGGTACCCATGGTGCGCTACCGATTTCGCGATACCCGACATGACAATGCCCACTTGCCTGGCTTCTCCTTCCAGAGCGTCACCGAGGATGAGTGGCGAAATTCCACTTGCGCGCGCGGCGTCAGCTGCGGCTTCCAAGGCCAGCCGTGGAGTTGCAATCAAGCGAAAGTCCGAAGCTTGTGGCCGCGTGGTTTGAGTTGTATCCGCCAATAACTCCGCCACAGCTGAGGGTATGTCACCGCCCAGCTTTGGAAGGACATGGGAGAGGTCGTCACCTGCCGTGGGATCCGACAGAGTTGGTCCGGATGCGATATCGTGAAGGATATCACCCGGTATGTCTGAAACACCAAGGGTTACCACCCTGGCTCCGAGAGCCGCATTCGCTAGCCGGCCGCCTTTTATCGCGGACAATCGTCGTCTCACCCGGTTCATCTCGCTGATGGTCAGGCCTGACGCCAATAGTCGCCGATTGATTTCTATCTTGTCAGCCAAAGAAAGTGGTGGGGCGGGCAGGGTAAGCAGCGACGATCCGCCGCCTGATATCAATGCGAGCAATATGTCGTCTGGACCCGCCATGGCTGCTATTTCAAGCATTCTGCAGCTGGCATTCATACTGTTTTCGTCGGGAACTGGATGCGCAGCCTCGATAACTTCTATGCACCTGGTAGGTAGGCCGTGTCCGTAGGGGACGACGACCGCGCCAGACAGGTGAACATCGGGCCAGGCGGCTTCAACTGCTTGTGCCATTGCGGCACCGGACTTTCCAGCGCCGACGATATAGCAGCGTCCTCTCGGTTTTTCAGGTAGATACTCGGCGAGGACTTTACGCGGGTCTGCGCGCTCGATGCCTGCCGCGAATATTTTACGCAGCAGCTCCTTTTGTGCAATTTGATCCATGGAGATGCTCAGATATTCGAGCCGCGGATCGCCTCGATGACCGCGTCGGTAACTTCCCTGGTCGTCGCTTTGCCGCCGACATCCGGGGTCAGGATGCCTTCTTCACAGACTCTTTCGACCGCCTTCATTAAGCGCTTGCTGATTTGGTGTTCGCCCAGATGATCGAGCATTTGGGCTGCAGTCCAGAAAGTTGCCACGGGATTAGCGATACCCTTGCCGGTAATGTCAAAGGCAGAGCCATGAATAGGTTCGAACATTGACGGAAACCGTTGCTCAGGATCAATATTGGCCGTTGGAGCCACTCCGAGGCTGCCTGCCAGGGCACCGGCAAGGTCTGAAAGTATGTCGGCGTGAAGGTTTGTTGCAACGATGGTATCGAGGCTCTGCGGGTTTAAGGTCATCCGTACTGTCATTGCGTCGACAAGCATCTTGTCCCAGGTCACATCGGGGAACTCACGTGAAACTTCCTCTGCAATTTCATCCCACATCACCATTCCGTGCCGTTGCGCATTAGATTTTGTCACAACTGTCAACAGTTTACGTGGTCTCGATTGTGCGAGCTTGAATGCATAGCGCATGATTCTGGTGACGCCGACACGTGTAAAGATCGCGACTTCGGTTCCAACTTCTTCTGGCAGTCCACGATGGGCTCGTCCTCCGTTGCCAGAGTATTCGCCCTCTGAATTTTCACGAACGATTACCCAGTCAAGATCGCCCAAACCGACTTTTCGGAGTGGCGAGGTGATGCCTGGTAGAATTTTGGTGGGGCGGACGTTCGCGTACTGATCAAAGCCCTGACAGATCGGAAGCCGCAAGCCCCAAAGTGTGATGTGATCAGGAACGTCAGGTGCCCCTACTGCACCAAAATATATGGCATCGAACGGCTTTAGTTGCTCCAAGCCATCTGCAGGCATCATCGCGCCGTGTTTCTTGTAGTAGTCGGAGCCCCAGTCAAAAAACTTGAGTTTGAACTCCACATCGCCACTACGCTGTCCGAGTGCAGCCAGCACTTCCGCACCGGCCTCGATCACTTCTGGGCCGATTCCATCAGCCGGAATGGCGGCAATCTGATAATTCCGCATTTCAAAATTCCCAATTATTGTACACCCGGTGGCAACGTGAATGTCATGTTGCCGCGGATCGTGTGAGGCGACATTTGCAATTTGACGCCGCCTCAACAATGGTCAAATAATCATATAAAAAAATGATATAATTGGCAGTTATGGAACTTTGCCCAACTCGCTGCTTGATCGCCGTCGGGTGATGTCTGGTTAATCCCTGTTGGTCAGGCATCCGGCATGTTCGGAGTGTTTAGGCAGCAATTCCGGCCACGCCCTTCCAATGTGCGATCGCCGGGACGCGATGCAGATGGACTTCGCGATCGGAGCGCGGCGATGGATTCAACCTGCCAGAAGGCAAAAGTTGCGACACGCCCAAGACAGCCGGCTTTCGCGCCGCTTATGGTCCCAGGTTCTATGTCGTTTACCTACGAGATCCTCAAGGGAACAAGGTCGCACCTTTCTCTTGCGATCCGAACGAACCAGGACGAGACGAATATTGCAGCGCTCAGAGCTCGTCATAGGCTACTCGCCGGACCCCGGAGGATTGGCACAAAGACGTTGAAGCCGACCATCTTTGAGATTGAGTTGGACGGCTCCTTCGCGCTCGTGTTTCCAGTGTTTTCAGTTATAGCGTCAAGAGTGATACTCACATCTCATGCCGCTTCGGCCTGCTGCCGGTCCAAAATCTCCCGAACCTTTCCGGCAATGGCCTTGCCCAGGTCGATGTTGTTCTCAGCCGTGAAATGAATGCCGTCGCAGCCATCAGTGGTGATGTGGTCAGCGGCGCTGAGGTAATCGACCTTCATGAAATCGGCCATGTTCCGGTATTGCTCGGCCAGCGCCGCCGACTTTTCGTGGGCCCCGCCAAACATGCCCTGGAAATAGGGGTGCGGCATAGGTGTCAGGGGCGGCGGTGCGACGACCAGGCACTTTGGCGCCGGATAGGGCGTGCCGATGCCGCCACCACTTGTCAGCACCTGCCCGACCAGCTTCGACATGCCATAGGCAATGTCATAGGGCGTGCGGTTGAAGAACGGCTTGGTGTCGTTGGTTCCCAGAAGGATGATCGCCAGATCCAGCGGCAGGTGGCTGGCAAGGGCCGACGGCAGGTACTGGCTGCCGTTCAGACGAGGATCGTTGGGATCATCGGCGCTCGTCGTGCGGGCACTGAGGCCTTCCTCGATGACGCGATACCCTTCGCCCAGCTCGGCGGCCATTGCCCCCGTCCAGCGCTGTTCATACGGGTAGCGCATTGTCGGAGCGCCTTCCACAACGGGGATCCAGCCCCAGGTCAGCGAATCCCCAAAGCAAAGGATCGATTTTTCGTTTGCCATTGTTTCCTCCTCAAATGTTACGGAAAGGCTCAATTGGATCTGGACGTTCTGATGCCGTAGAAGATGGCGGCGAGCAGGATGATCAGGCCCTGGGCAATGAGCTTGCCCGGTTCATCTATGCCGAAGGTGGTCATCACCACGAACAGCAGAGCGAAGGACAGGACCCCGAAGAACGGGCCCCAGACCCCGCCTTCGCCCCGGCCGAAGACGACACCGCCAAGAATGGTTGCGGCCACCGCCAGGATGGGCAGGTCAAGGCCGACGCGGACACTGCCGACCGCGATGGAAGCAGTTTGCACCAGTGCTGCAACCGCTGCGATGAATCCGGCCAGCGTGTGGGCAAGAATGACGGTCCGCTCGACCGGTACCCCTGAAAAATGTGCGGCTTCCGGGTTCTCTCCGACCGAAGTGACGTATCTGCCGAACACCGTCTTCGAGAAAAACAGCGCCATCACCACGGTCAGGGCAAACCAGAACAGCACCGGAACCGGGGCCGGGCCCCATTTGATGTTGTAGATGTCGTTCAGGTAGGACGGCACGTCACCGGGTGGTTTGCCGCTTGAAAGATACTGCACGAACCCGACCAGGATGATGCTGACCGCCAGTGTGACAATAACCGCAGAAACCCGGCGCTTGCCGATCATCCAGCCGTTGAAGAGACCGATCGCGGTACCGGTTGCCAGACTTAGCCCGATGAAAAACGGCATCGACGCTCCGGGAAAGATCCCCGAGGAAATGAAGTAGTTGACCAACAGGATGATGCCACCGCCGGAAAGGTCGATGCTCTTCACGCGCATCACAAGCAACTGCGCCAGAACCAGTACCCCAAGCGGCGCCACCTGGCGAATGAAGATGCCCATGATGTTGGCGTTGAGCATGTGCGGCCTGGCGATCCAGAGCGTGATCAGCAGGATGGCGAACACGTAGTACGCTGGCGGAACACGCAGCAGGCGCTGCAGGAAAGGATGCTTCACGATCGCTGACATGATCAAAGCCCTATCTTCTTGCGGGTCTGGAGTCCCACGACCAGGAGCAGGAGACCGCCCTTGATCGCGGTCTGGATGAAGGGCGACACGTTGGTGAGGTTCATGCCGTTGGACAGGAGCGCCAGAACCAGTGCCCCGATCACCGTGCCCTGCAGGCTGCCGATACCACCGGAGAGCTGCGTGCCGCCGACGGCGACGGCGGTAATCGCATCCAGTTCGAACAAGAGTCCGACATTGGGATCGCCCGAGACAATCCGGCCGGCCAAAAAGACGCCGGCAAGGGCCGCAAAACACGAACAGGCGACATAGGCGAGCAGGATGTTGCGACGATCCGGAACGCCGAAATTGCGCGCAGCATCCGGCGTGCCGTTTGCAACTCCGCCGCCAATGGCAAACAGATGCAGGCCGAAGCGCGATCCATGCAGCAGTTTCCAGGCCACCAGAACCACCGCGACACCCCAGAACACCGGCATCGGCACTCCGAGAAAAGTGCCGCCGACCGACTGGATGACGATATCGGGCACGGTACCTCCAGAGACCGGACGCAGGATGCGCGTGATGCCCAGAATGACATACTGCATTGCCAGCGTTGCGATGATCGGGTGGACGTTCAGTCGTGTGATCACCAGGCCGTTGCTGAGGCCAACCAATACGGCGAACAGGAAAACCGCCGGTATCGTCACATAGCCCGGCGCATCAAGCGCCAGAATGGCCGTCGTGAAGCTGATGAGGGAACCCACCGACAGATCGAGGCCGCCCACCACGACCACAAACATCTGGCCAATGGCCGTGATGACCAGCGGCATCGCCTGGGCAACGAGGTTGAAGAGGTTTTCAGAACCGAGGAACTGGTCGGTGCGAAGGCCGAGATATACGCTGATGGCGATGGCAATCAGCAAGGGCAGCATCCACAGACCCTGCCGGCCTTTCGACTGCGTCAATCTCGCGAGAAATGCTTGTGTCATGGTCACTTCAATCTTGTGGGCAGGGTCAGGCGCTCAAGGCAGCGTCGAGGATCTGGTGCTCCGTCGCGGTTTCGGCAGGCAACTCGGCGACAATGGCCATGCCGTGGACGACATAGATGCGGTCACACAAGCCGATGAGCTCGACAGTCTCGCGGGAAAGAACCAGGACCGCGCCGCCCTCGTCCGCAAAGCTGCGCAACAGCTTGTAGATTTCCGCCTTAGCCCCGATGTCGACGCCCCGGGTCGGTTCCTCGATTAGCAGCAGATCGAGACCTGCCGCCAGATAGCGCCCCAGGAGCACCTTCTGCTGGTTGCCGCCCGAAAGCGTGCCGACCGGTGCGGATGGACCGGATGCCTTGATGTTCATGCTGGCCATCGTCTCGGCAATCGCCTTGCGATAATCGTGCGCGATGGAGAGTTCGCCATGCACGGAAGACAGACCGACGGCAATGTTGTGGGCGATGGAAAGCCCCAGGAAGAGCCCTTCTTCCTTCCGGTCTTCGGGAACGAAGCCGACTTTCCTTGCCTGAAGCTGCCGGATTCCGGATGCTCTCGGCGCGGGGAGCGGCAAGGTCTTGCCCTTGATGGACGCGGTGCCTGTCGAAGCCGGGTAAAGCCCTGCGAGCGATCTCAGCATTTGCTGTTGCCCCTGCCCTTCCAGTCCGGCAAGAGCGACGATCTCGCCCTTGTTGACATGAAGCGACAGCGGTGTGCTGTCCGGATCGATCCTGAAGTCTTCAAGTTCGAGGACGGTTTCTGTTGACGTTTTTCCACGTGCGGGAAAGAGGTCCTGAAGTTCGCGGCCGACCATCAGGGCAATGAGGCTGTCCGGCGTCATGCCGCTCAGGGTCCGCGTTGCGACGAGCTTGCCGTCCTTGAGAACCGTCACCGTGTCGCAGATGCCGAATATCTCGTCCATGCGATGCGAAATATAGACAATCGCCTTGCCTTCATCGCGCAAGCGCCTGATCTGCGCATTCATCACCTCGACATCGGCCGCATTCAGCGCGGCTGTCGGTTCGTCGAGAATGAAAACCGAGGCATCCGCCTTGATGCCATGCGCGATTTCGACGAACTGACGCTCCGCGATAGAGAGCTCGGAAACCAATGCATCGGGATTCAGCTCCAACCCCAATGCGGCAAGGGCCTTGCTGGTTTCGCGCCGCATCCTTGCCCTGTCGACCGTTCCGAACGCTGTTACCGGCTCTCGGCCGAGAAACATGTTTTCTGCGATCGTCAGGTTGGCGAGCAGGGACAGCTCCTGAAACACGGTCGATATGCCCGCTTCGAGAGCTTCCCTGGGCGTCTCGAAATCCGCTTTCTGCCCATCGCGGAAGATCTCCCCGCTGTCCGGCTGGTGGACACCTGCCAGGATCTTCATCAGCGTCGACTTGCCGGCACCGTTCTCACCCATCAGGGCATGGACCGTGCCGGGCATGAGCTTGAGTGACACACCGTCGACTGCTTTGCTTCCGCCGAACGATTTGGAAATGTTCGACATTTCAACGAGGCAAGTCATTGCCTTCTCCCCCCGGATCATATTCTGGATCTTTGCTGTCGGTGACCAGCCGGTGCGCGGAACTGCGGCACCGGCTGGCCGTCCGGCCTCGGGAGGAGGCTATTTCTTGCCGTAGAGCGCCTGCAGCTTTTCCTCCGGCAGCTCGGTCGGCCACCAGACATTGGCGGACAGGTCCTCGCGGTAATATTGCTTGGCCTTATCGACGTCCCAGCCTGCCGGGTTGTAATCGTAGTGCTTCTTCAGTTCCTTGCCTTCCAGGAGGGCAACGGCAGCGCGTACACCGGCAGCCCCCTGGGCCGGGGCATATTCTGCGGACACGGAATTGAATTCATCCCGGATCCACTGTCCGAAGAAGCCGTTGTTGCCTTCGCCGGAAATCGGCGGGATCTCAGCGCCGAACTGCTTGAACACGTCAACACAGGCGCGGGTCATATCGGCACCGGAAGACCAGATGCCATCGACTGACGGATTGTTCAGGTAAAGCGTCTCGCACAGGTTTTTGGCCTTGTCGTACTGCCAATCGCCATGTTCCTCGGCAATGATTTCGACATTCGTGTCTTCCAGAGATTGCAGCAGGCCGTTGTAGCGGTTGGTGTCCTCCGGGTGACCTGCGAGACCGCGCAGCACCCAGATCTTGCCGTCACTACCGACCTCGTTGACGAGCCAGTCGCCCATCACCTTGCCGAAATGTTCAGCACCGCCCTGGATCTCGGTCGTATAGGCATCGCTCTCGATACGGCCCGTGTGCAGGACAACCGGAATGCCGGCCGCCACGGCCTTGGCAATCGACGCGTCCGCAGATGTCGACGTCACCGGCTGAACGATGATCGCATCGACGTTTTGCGCCACCAGATCCTCGATATCGGCCACCTGTTTTTTCTGGTCGAAACCGGCGTCGAGCAGAATGAACTTGGTGATGCAGTCGTTCTTGGCAGCTGCCGCTTCGGACTCATGGGCCACCTGAACTGTCCAGGTATTGGCATTCACTCCAAAGTGGCTCATGCCGATGGTCCAGGGGCAGTCCTTCCTGTATTTGCCCGCTTCGACAACCGGATTGTCGCCTTCCCTCGCCGTAACACCATCCATCAGGAAGGTGTCTTCCGCGAATGCCGGGTATGACGAGATGGCGACGGCCAGACAGCCCGCCAGCGTGGCAGGTTTGAAATATGTCATCGGGTTTCCTCCTCCAAGGTCAGGCCTTTGTTTGCTTGCAGGAAGACTGCCGAGTGCCTGACCTCGGCGAACAGCCTTCCATTTCGCAAAGGTCCGCCGTTCCGGCAACGACAACGGGTGCCGGCCGGCAGACAAAACGAAGCCGTTCGCCGGAACGCAATCCGGCGGCGGGTAAATGTGAATGCATCAAGTTTGGGTGGGACCTCCTCCCAAGCCCGTTAAAAATCACGGAGAGGCTTGCCTGTCAATAGTTATTCATATTGAATGATTAATTGTAACGCTTGTCAGAAACGAGTGCCGGTGCGATGTATAACGATGACGCCATTGATTGACCTACGGCTCAATCAATTGTTTTCAAAAGCTAAATCAGGACGACGCCAGCATGCGCACGATCTTGTGCTACGGCGACTCAAATACGCACGGACAAATTCCGGGTGGCACGCCACTCGACCGATACACCTTTGAAAGGCGTTGGCCCGGCGTCCTTGCGCGTGAGCTTGGCGATGGCTGGCACATCATCGAGGAGGGTCTCAGCGGCCGAACAACGGTGCATGACGACCCCATTGAAGGCGCCTTGAAAAACGGCCGCACCTATCTGCGCCCCTGCCTTATGAGCCACGCACCGCTGGATCTGGTGATCGTAATGCTGGGCACGAACGATCTGAAGGCCCGGTTCAACCAGCCGGCATCCGAGGTGGCGATGGGCATCGGATGTCTGATCCACGACATCAAGGAGCTTTCTCCCGGCCCCGGCGGAGCCGTTCCGGAAATCATGGTCGTTTCACCACCGCCGATGCTGGACGACATCAAGGAGTGGGAGAACATCTTCAAGGCCGGCCAGCACAAGTCCCATGAACTTGCCCTGCAGTTCGAGATCATGTCGGATTCGCTCGAAGTACATTTCTTTGATGCAGGATCGGTCTCGAGCTGCGATCCGCTGGACGGGTTCCACATCAACGCTCAGGCACACGAAAATCTCGGCGTGGCCCTGGCGCGGGAAGTGGAGGCGATCGGGTGGAAATGAGTTTGCTGCGCGCACAGCTGCTGGCAGGAATTTATCCGGGACGGCAAGTGAGGGCCTTCCATGCCTGACATGAGATTTGCTCCGCCCAATCCGCTGCGCATTGCCGACCGGGCTTCAGGTCTGAATGCCGTCAGCGTACGAAGCTACAACGAGCGTCTGGTGCTTTCGCTGCTTCTGCAGAACTCCTCGACGACACGGCTGGAGATCGGCGAACAGACGGGCCTTTCGGCGCAGACCGTGTCCGTACTCGTCAGGTCGCTGGAGCAGGAAGGATTGGTGGCGAAGGGGGAAGCGCAGAAGGGCCGTGTCGGCCCACCGACCGTGCCGCTTACCCTTAATCCGGAAGGCGCCTATTCCATCGGCATCAGCGTCGGCAACCGGCACACCGATATCGTTCTCATCGATTTTGTCGGCAAGATCCGCTTTCACAAGACCCTGCCCAATCCGCAGCTCGCCCATGGTAGCAACCATTCGGAGTTTCTGGAGACGATTGCGAGCGCGGTGAAGCTTCTTCCGGATGCGGAACGCGAACGCCTCGCGGGCGTCGGTCTTGCCCTGCCCCGCCGACTGTCGGGTGGCATGGACGAAGAAGCCTATTTCAAGGCCTTGCAGGCGGAGATCGAGGAACAGCTCGGCATTGCGGTCTTTGTCCAGAACGACATCACCGCCGCTGCCAGCGGTGAAAGCATGTTCGGCGCTGCCAAGACGCTATCGGACTATATGTTCTTCTACCTCGGCGCCGATCTGCACGGTCGCCTTGTCCTCAATCACCAGATCTACAACGGCAATTCCGAAGTCAGTTTCGACGTTGGCATCGCGGCGCTGGAGAGGGACCTCTCGGCCCAGGGCAAAGAAATCGATCCGCTTTGGGATCGGTCCGGATCCTGGCCTGGCTACGGGGATCTGGTGACAGTCTGGGAAGAGAGGCTGATTGCCCAAATGCGCGCATCGCTGCATGGAGTTGGTCAATTCGTTGAAATCGAAAGGGTCATTCTGTCGTCCTATGCCCCGGCAAGCATTTGTCAGGACATTTGCAGGAAGCTTGAAGCAGCCGCTCCGGACATAATTGCGATCGCCGGCAATATCGTGCCGGCACCGAAGGCAATCGGTGCTGCCAGCCTGCCGTTCAGTTCCAGATTCATGGTGAGTTGAAGGCAACGACTGGTGAGTAACGACATCAGACCGTGCAAGTGCAGGCACAGGCTCCCTTCTGCAGATCAGCTTCCCCGAACCGTCGATGTCAACTCCGCCGCGTCATTGATCGCTTCCATGATTGGCCTGAGTTCCTGAGGCGATCTCCAAGACCGCGGCCACAACGTCGGATCATGTTTCGTTCTTGACATGAAACTAAGTTCCAAAATATGTTTCTGGTGGAATTTGGAAGCTGTATTTGCGCTTTGGGAGGGAACATGGTGCGGCGCTCCGTGCGAAAAATCGAAGAAGCTGGAGAGGAATCCGCAACCCAGCCGGGGATGCAGGCCCTCACGCGCGGGCTTAGGGTTCTGGACTTTATCGCGGAAGCCTCAACGCCTGTCCGGTTCATGACTCTGCTAGATGGAACAGGATTTCCAAAAGGCACGCTTCACCGCCTTCTGCAAACGTTGATCGACGAGCGTTACCTCATTCTGGACGAATGGAACCAGACCTACAGGCTAGGCTCCCGCCCATTTCAGCTCGCGCACAGGGCCTGGGATCAATTCGATCTGCGCGGTGCCGCGCTGCCGGAGCTGGAACGCCTGACCTCGCTTGCCAATGAGGCAACCCGCCTCGGACGGCTTGACGGCAACAAAGTGCTTTACATCGACCAGCGGGATCCTGAACAGCAGGTACGCATCTCCAACGGCATTGGCGCCCGTTCAGCCATCCATGCTACCGCGCTTGGCAAGGCGATGGCAGCACATCTTTCTCATTCGGAACGCTACCGGCTGGTGATGGACGGTGAGCTTGAGGCCTTCACCGATCAAACGATTGTTTCAAACGGTGACCTGGATCAGCAGCTGAACATCATCAAGGCACGCGGTTATGCGGTCTCCATCGGCGAGCAGTTCGAAGACATCAGTGCTGTCGCGGCTCCGATCCTGGATCACCGCGCAAGGCCGATCGGAGCAATCGGCGTTGTCGGTCCCAGCTACCGGCTTTCGACTGAACGGCTGCACACGCTCGGCCGGGAGGTGATCGAAGCCGCGCGCAGAATTTCGGGAAATGTCGGGGAACTTGCCATGTCGATCTCGGTGGCGCCGAAGCCGCTCGGAGCAGTGCAGGACAACGTCAGCTGCGCCATTCCAGGCGAGGATTTTCTGGGCGAAGGTCCTTTCTGGTCGCCGGAAACCGGCAAGCTTCACTGGGTGGATATCCTCGCGCCCGCCGTTGTAACCGGCGACCCTGCGACAGGCGAACGCAGCACGCGTCCCCTGCCGGAACTGGTCGGGGTGGCCATTCCGAAAAAGAGTGGCGGCTTTGTCTGCGCGACCGAAAACGGCATCAAGACCATCAGCGCCAACGGCCAGATTGAAGCGCTGGCGGAGCCGGAGAAGGACCACACGGGCAATCGGTTCAACGACGGCAAATGTGATGCGAAAGGGCGGCTTTGGGTTGGTTCGCTCGCCATTGCGACCGAACCCGGCAAGGGAATGTTATGGCGGGTCGAGCCGAATGGCGCGGCCGTGAAGATGGACGAGAACTTCCACGTGTCGAACGGTCTTGGCTGGAGCCCAGACAACAAGACCTTCTATTTTACCGATTCCGGTTGTCGGACCATCTGGGCCTACGATTTCGACCTCGAGGAAGGCGCCATCTCGAACCGCAGGGCATTTGTCGAAGTCGCGGAAGGCGATGGTGTGCCCGATGGTCTTTGCGTCGACGAGGACGGCTATCTCTGGGTCGCGATGTGGGATGGCTGGTGCATCCGCCGATACGCGCCCGACGGCACATTGGCAAGCTCGGTTCCAGTGCCGGTGCCCCGCCCCACAAGTTGTGCCTTCGGCGGCGAGGACATGTCAACGCTCTACGTGACCACTGCCCGTATCCGCCTATCGGCACAGCAGCTCGTCGAAGCGCCGCTCTCCGGATGCGTTCTCGCGGTCAAGACAAATGCGAAGGGGCTCGCCGGCAACATCTTTGCCGGCTGAATGCACCCGGGAACTTGGTGAGGAAAAATGGCCGATCTTAAAATCGAAGGGCTGTGCAAGCGCTACGGCCAGGTGGAGGTTTTGAAAAACATCGACCTGGACATAAAGGACGGGGAATTCGTCGTGTTTGTCGGACCATCCGGCTGCGGAAAGTCTACCTTGCTGCGCATGATCTGTGGACTTGATGAAGTTTCCGCCGGTCAGCTTCTGATCGACGGTGAAAAGGTCAATGACGTGCCCTCGTCCAAACGCGGCATTGCGATGGTGTTCCAGTCTTATGCGCTCTATCCGCACATGAATGTGGCGCAGAACATGGGCTACGCGCTGAGGCTCGCCGGTGAAGACAAGGCCGTCATCAAGGCACGGGTTAAGCAGGCCGCGGAAATCCTGAAAATCGATCATCTTCTGGATCGAAAGCCGCGTCAGCTTTCCGGCGGTCAGCGCCAGCGCGTGGCCATCGGACGCGCGATTGTGCGTGAGCCCAAGATTTTCCTTTTCGACGAGCCCCTGTCCAATCTGGACGCTGCCTTGCGCGTGGACATGCGGATGGAATTCGCACGGCTCAAGGAACGGCTGGGCACGACGATGATCTACGTCACGCACGATCAGGTCGAAGCCATGACGCTGGCCGACAAGATCGTGGTGTTGCAGGACGGTGTCGTCGAGCAGGTCGGCAGCCCGATTGACCTTTATGAACGACCCGTCAACCGGTTCGTGGCCGGTTTCATCGGCTCGCCGAAAATGAACTTCTTGCCGGTGAAGCCGGGGCCTGACGGATATCTGCTGCCGGGTGGCTTGCTGAAGGTTTCGGCGGAAGCCGGCAACGTAAGCGAAATCGGCATTCGGCCCGAGCATTTGCGCCTTGGAACGGATGGCGATGGCGTCTTTACCGGAAAAGTCGAGACCACGGAGCATCTCGGTTCGGATACCTTTGCGATCGTTCAGCTTGAGGATCAGCCCCGCCCGATCATGGTGCGGCTGCCGGGCGAACGGCGGCTGGATCACCGCTCGCAAGTTTCGGTAACCTTTGATCTGGCATCCGTTTATGCGTTCGATCAGGCCGGCAAGAGCGTTGCGCTCACGAACGAGCGGGCGGATGCGGCATGACGCTGGAAACATCGGATCATGCGGAATTGCGGCCAATCCCGATCGAGGCGGCACACTATCCGAGCCTGAAGGGGAAGGGCGTGCTGATAACCGGGGGTGGATCCGGCATCGGTATGTATCTGGTCGAGGCCTTCTGCGCGCAGGGAGCCAAGGTCGGTTTCATCGATATCAACGCGGAAGCCAGCGCCCGCGTGGCGGAAATCTGCGAACAGGAGACCGGTTACAGGCCGCAGTTCCGGACTGCCGATCTTACGGACATAGGGCAGCTGAAAGCGGCCGTTGCCGGGCTTCGCGAATGCCTCGGGTCCCTGACGGTCCTCGTCAACAATGCTGGCAACGATGACAGATTGCCTGTCGAGGACATTACCCCGGAATATTGGGACGAGCGCTTCAACACCAATCTCAGGCACCAGTTCTTTACGGCGCAGTGCGTCCTTCCGGATATGGCGGAAGGCGGTGCCATCATCAACATGGGCTCCAATAGCTGGATGCAGGGTGTTGCAACCCTTATCTGCTACACCACCGCAAAATCTGCAGTTCAGGGACTGACGAAATGTCTCGCGCGGGAACTCGGGCCAAGAAAGATCCGGGTGAACTCGATTGCCCCTGGCTGGATCCTGACCGATCGGCAAGTCACCCGGGCGAAAAAGGTCTTTCAGGACAAGTTCGATGACTACCTCGCCAAACAGTGCTTGAAGGAATTCCTGCTGCCGCCGGACGTTGCCCGCATGGCGCTGTTTCTGGCGGCTGACGACAGCCGGATGATCACCGGGCAAACCTTTGTCGTCGATGGTGGCGTCGTCTGACGAGTTATTTTTGAAACTAAGTTTCAACTCTCTTGCAGAGATGAATTCGCTCTGTTAGTTTTTAAATTGAAACTTGGTTTCAAACTTTTCACGGGAGGAAATGATGAGGAAGCTGAAGCAGGTTCTGATGGCGGGTTTCGCCGCTGCGATTGTGTCGTCCTCGGTTGGTCAGGCGCTGGCCGATGAGGTCGATTTCATGAGCTGGACGGTTGCGGAAGAGACCGGCAAGGAAATCGTGGGCAAGATGGCTGCCGGTTTTGAGGAGAAAACCGGCAACAAGGTCGAGTTTCAGGGATATGCCTGGGGCGAGATGAACAAGAATTACATCTTGCGGGCCCGTTCCAATACGCTGCCTGATGTCGGCCAGTCGCAAGGTCGCCTGCTGCCGGTCATAGGCAACATCGATCAGCTTCAGGACTTCAACGAAGTCATCGGCCGCGAAGAGTTGCTGAACATCTTCGACGAAGGCTTCCTCTCAATGGGCGAAGTCAACGGCAAGCAGGTCGCGCTTCCCTGGATCACCGGCACCATCGGCATGGTCGCCAATCTGGAAGTTCTCGAAAAAGCCGGCATCAGCGAAGTGCCGACAACAGTCGAAGAGTTCAAGGCAGCTCTGGAACAGGTGCGTGACAAGGTGCCGAACTCCGTTCCGCTTGGCCTTGCTACGAAGAACAACAATTCCATTCTTCTCGACTACATGACTTGGGTCTGGATTTTCGGCGGCGATCCGCTGACGGCGGACGGCAAACCGGCCGTCAATTCTCCTGAAGCGGTGGCCGCGCTGGAATTCATGGCAGATGCGGTCAAGAATCGTCTCGCCGCCCCCGAAATCGACCGGCCAGACGCGCGACGTCTGTTCGCCCATGGTGCGACAGCCTTCTACATCGACGCGCCGCAAGCACTTTCCTTCGCTCGCAAACTGTCAGGTAGAGGCGAGGAAATCGACGCCGTCGTCAAACCGGTCAAGGCGCCGGTCCTGAAGGAAGGCGATACGCCTGTTTCCATGCAGTGGGGCCACGTCCTTGTCCTGTTCGGTGACGAGAACGGCAAACCCGACAGCGCGGCAGTGGAATGGATCAGGTATCTGCTGTCCACGGATGTCCTTGTGCCTTATGCGACCGATCAGAGCGTCCTGCCCGCCACCAAGGCCGGCATCGCTTCTGAAGCGGTGAAATCGAATAGCTATCTGGCGGATTGGGCTGCTTCAGCCGTGTCTCCGCGGCGTAACTCGATCGCCTCCCTCGAAAACGGTGCCCAGATCTCGGACATCATCGGTGCCGAGGTGCAGGCCGCGGTTCTTGGCATGAAGACTGCGCAGCAGGCGGCCGACGACATGCAGAGCAAACTCGAAGCGGCCATGTAAGGACCGCACGTCCCCCCAACTTCCGGTCCCGGTTTCCGGGGCCGGTCTTTCCAGCCGGGCGGCAGTTCGAGCCACCCGTCCAAGAAGCGAGTTGAATCCCATGTCTGTTGCAGACCTGTCAGGATCACGGCTGACCGATGCCCCGGTCTCAGCCCATGCCCGAAGAGGTGGCCTGAAAGCCGGCGAAGGCCGGTTCGGTGTCCTTCTTCTGGTGCCGGCCCTCTGTGCATTCGGGCTGGTTGTCATGTGGCCGTTTCTGCAGGCCCTCGCCTATTCCTTCTTCGAATACACCCTCTATACGCCCGAGCCGGTCTGGGTCGGGATCGCCAATTTCCAAAAGGTTCTGAGCGACCCGGGATTCTGGGAGTCGCTCACCGTCACGGCAATCTACGTGGTGCTGACCACCTTCTTTTCGATCGTTCTTGGCTTCGCCTGGGCCTTGATCCTGAACGAACCTTTCCGGGGCCGCGACGTCTTGCGCTCCATTTCCCTGTTACCCTGGATCATGCCCTCCGTCGTCACGGCATTCCTGTGGGGCTGGATCTTCAATTCCAGATACGGGCTGCTCAACTACGCGGCGATGAGCGCCGATCTGATCGACTATCCGCAAGCCTGGCTGTCGACACCCAGTGGTGCCATGGCAGCCGTCATCGTCACCAAGGTCTGGTTGTCCATTCCTTTGTTCATGGCGTTCTTTCTTGCGGGCCTTTCGAGCATGGACCGCCAGCAGATCGAGGCCGCCCGCGTGGATGGCGCCGGCAACTTCTCGGTCCTCAAGGACCATATCATCCCCCATTTGCGCCCTGTCCTCCTGGTCGTGATCGTGCTGGCCATGATCGGCAACCTTCAGCAGTTCGACACGATCTGGGCGCTGACCGGCGGTGGACCCGTACGGGCGACAACCGTGCTGTCCGTTGAGGTCTACCGCCGGGCCTTTGAGCAATGGGATATCGGGATGGCGGCAACGGTCGGCGTCCTGTGGGTCGCAACCATCCTGCCCCCCGCCTACTTCTACCTGCGCCAGCTCATGAAGGGAGCCGACTGATGCTTGACCTCTCGTCCTGGCAGGCCAGGACAATCTTTGCCGTCTGCACGCTCATGATCGGCTGTTTCCTGTTCTTTCCGGTCTACTGGCTGTTCATTTCGTCGCTGAAAGTCGATGCCGAACTCTATGCTCTCGAACCGACCTTCTATCCGCATGTCCTGACGCTGGAGCATTTCAGGAAGGCGCTGTTCGAAGCAGGCCTTGGCCTGCAGCTCACCAATTCTCTGATCGTGTCGCTGTCTTCGGCGGCTATCAATGCAACGCTAGCGGTCTATGCCGGATATTCCTTTGCGAAGTACCGTTACTTCGGGCGCCGGCCGGTCATGCTGTTCATGTTGTCGGCGCAGATGTTCCCCTTCGGCCTGCTGCTCATCACCATTTATCCGATGTTCACCGACTTCGGCCTGATCGATACCCGCTTCGGTCTGATGATCAGCTACATCGTCTTTGCCCTGCCGGTGGCCACCTACATGCTCTACAGCTATTTCAGCCAGGTGCCGAACGAACTGATCGAGGCAGCGCGGGCGGACGGTGCGAGCGACCTTCGGATCTTCCATACGATCGTTCTGCCAATCTCGCTTCCGCCGATCATAACGGTCTTCCTCTACAGCTTCATGTGGAGCTGGAACGACCTTCTCTATTCCCTGACCCTGATCGTTTCCGACGACAAGCGCACGATCGGTCCGGGCCTTCTTCTGAACTATCTCAACGAAACCAACTCTGACTGGGGCGGAGCCATGGCCGCGTCCCTGATGGCCGCCTGTCCGGTCGTCATCGGCTTCATGCTGCTGCAGCGCTTCTTCATTCAGGGTGTCACCGCAGGAGCCGTCAAATGATCCTCAAGGGAACCTACCCTGTCCTATGCACGCCATTCAAAGTCGATGGCGTCATTTCGGACACAGATTTCGACCGGCTGATCGACTTTGTCGTCGAGTGTGGTGCGGATGGATGTGTTTATCCGGGTGTCGCCAGTGAGGTGGACACACTGTCGGCCGAAGAGCGCGCGGCAATGATTGCCCGGCTCGGCGAGCGCCTCGCCGGCCGCATTCCGTTTGTCGTCGGTGCGTCGGCGGCGACACCTGAGGAAGTGCTGGATCATATCAGGACCGGTGCGGCGGCCGGCGCGTCTGCCGCGATGGTGATGGCGCCGGGAGCTCTCGGCCAGGATGTTGCCGCGCAGTCAGCCTTCTTCAACGAGATTGCCGCCGCCTCGCCGATCCCGATCATGCTGCAGAACGCACCGGTGCCGATCGGCGCTGGCCTGTCGCCGGAAAGCGTTTCGGCGATCGTTCGCGACATTGCAAACGTTCTATATGTCAAGGAAGAGACCATGCCCTGCGGGCAGAATCTTTCCCGGATTTCGGAAGCCTGCGGCGACACGATCCTTGGTGTCTTCGGCGGGGCCGGCGGCCGGTATATCACCGACGAACTTGCCCGCGGTTCACTGGGTACCATGCCTGCAGCCGAGTTTGCCGACTTGCATGTGAAGCTCGTCAATGCATGGCTGGACGGTCAGGAAACCGAAGCCCGGCGCCTCTTCATGGTGATGATGCCTGCGCTCAATTTCCAGGCCATCTTCCGCATGCAGATGACAAAGGAAACGCTGCGCCAACGTGGCGTGCTGGAGCATACGTTCGTGCGTGGAAAGGGCCCGCGGATGGATCAGGGCGACCGCAACGAACTGGCAGCTCTTCTGGGGCAATTGACCGGAGAACTGACGAAATTTCCCCTGACCACTCTTCAGGCCGCCGAGTAGGAGAACCCGAAACATGTCCACGGCTCCACTCGACACGATCCAAAAGCTGGAGTGTTTCGTTGTCCGCGTCCCCCGCGACGTGCCCTACCTCGGCCCCTTGCGCGATGGCGAATTCATCAATGAAAAGGGCTACCTGATCCGCAAGGGTAACCGGTCAATCTATCCGTCGACAGACCAGACGGTGGTGCTCAAGGCAACCGCGGAAAGCGGCCGGATCGGATGGGGGGAAACCTACGGTATCGCAGCTCCGGAAGCGGTCAAGGCGATTGTCGACAACCTGCTGGCTCCGGTCATAGTCGGCCGGGACGTTTCCGCGCCTGCCGTGATCCACGACGATCTTTACGACCTCATGCGCGTGCGCGGGTTCTTCGGCGGTTATTATGTCGATGCGCTTGCCGGTGTCGATATTGCGCTTTGGGATCTCTATGGTCGGATAACGGGACTTTCCGTCTCGCAGCTGCTCGGCGGCCGCCGGCAGGAAACGTTTCCGGCCTATGTCTCCGGCCTGCCACGCGCAACCTTGCAGGAACGCTGCGATCTTGCGGTCGAATGGGTGAACAAGGGCTTCAAGGCCATCAAGTTCGCCGGAGCCGTCGCGGACGACGGTATGGTGAAGGAAATGGCCGCTCTCAGGGAGGCCGTTGGACCCGGTGTCGACCTGATGGTCGACATGCACTGGAAACATGAGGCGGCGGAAGCCATTTCCATAATCCGCAAGCTGGAAGCGCACGGACTTTATTTTGCCGAAGCGCCGGTTCAGTCGGAAGACATGACCGGCCAGGTCCGTGTCGCCAATTCGATTGGCGTGCCACTTGCGCTCGGCGAGGAACTGCGCACCGTCTATGAATATCGGCCGCGCTTCGAGGCCCGGGCGATGAGCATCGTCCAACCGGAAATGGGCCATACCGGCATCACCGAATTTGCCCGCATCGGCATGATGGCCCAAGCCTTCCACATGAAGATCATTCCGCATGCCGCGATCTCGATCGGGATCTTCATGGCGGCCAGCCTGCAGGCAAGTGCCGTATTCCTGGGCCTGCCCTATCACGAGTACCAGCATTCGATTTTCGATCGGAACCTGATGTTCACGAACGGCGACATGGCCTGCGAAAACGGCTTCTACAGGGTGCCCACAGGACCGGGAATTGGCGTCGAGCCGAGCGAAGCCTTGCTCGACATGCTGGAGGACGCTTGAGATGCACGGTTGGCATGGCATCTATCCCGTTCTCTATGCCTTCTGGGATGGCCAGGGCAGGCTTGACCGGAATGCGATGGCCAGGCAGGTAGAGTTCTGCCTTCAGTCAGGTGCGCATGGCATTACAGTCCTCGGCCTCGTGACCGAAACACACAAGATGGATGTGAACGAGCGGCTGCATCTGGTGGAAATGGTCGGCGAACTGATCGGCGGTCGGCTGCCGTATGCAGTTACCGTCTGCGAACCGTCCATTGAAGGCCAGATCTCCTTCGCCCGGGCTGCCCGGCGTTTTGGGGCCGACTGGGTCATCCTTCAACCGCCCGCCACCGGCGGCACGGGCTCCGAAGCGACCATCGACTTTTTCGTCCGGATCGCCGGCGCTCTCGACTTCGACGTCGGCATCCAGAACAACCCGGTGAACTTGGCTGTCAGTCTGTCGGCAGATGACCTGGTCCGGCTGTTCGAAATCCAGCCGAACATCAGGATCCTGAAAGGTGAAGGGTTCAGCGTGGATATCGCCCGTGTTGTCACCGCCCTGCCCGACGTTGCCGTTTTCGGAGGCCACGGTGGGATCGAGTTTCCCTCGCTATTGCGGGCCGGAGGGCGCGGGCTGATCCCTGCTCCCGATTTCCTGAAAGCCCAGGTCAACCTATACCGGCTCTGGCGCGAGGGGACGGAGGACGCGCTGAAACAGGCGGAAGCCATTCACCGGGCCATCCTGCCTGCGGTCGTCTTCATGTCGCGCTCGGTGCCGGGAATGCTGTGTTACGGCAAGAGACTTTTCGCCGAGAAGGCCGGCATTCGCAACATCATGGACCGGGAACCGTCGTTGCAGCCGACACCGTTCGGATTGTCAGAGATGGCTATTCATCTGAACGAGATCGCCCGGGCCGAACAACTGGGACGCGCCGGCAAGGTGCTGGAGGTTCACGCCAGTGAGTGACACGACGTTTATCGCAGTGGATTGGGGCAGCAGCAATTGCAGGGCCTATTTGTGCGTCGATGGCCGGATCAAGGGCTCCAAGGAGCAGGCGACCGGGGTCAAGAACCTGGCGGCAGACGACTTCGAACGTGTCTTTGACGCTTTGATCGCCGACTGGCACGGACGGGCCGAAGACGTCTATCTCACCGGCATGATCACCAGCCGTTCCGGGTGGCTCGAAACACCCTATGCCGTCTGTCCTTCCGGGCTGGAAGAACTCACCGATGAAGCCGTTACCGTCCATCGCAAGGGCCTGGATCTGGTGTTTCTGCCCGGACTGTGCCAGCACGGTGAAAGCGCCGACGTCATGCGTGGTGAGGAACTGCAGATCTTTGGTCTGGCTGATGGCATCGGCGAGCAAATTGTGGTGCTGCCCGGCACTCATTCGAAATGGGCCCTGGTGCGCGACGGACGGGCGTGCCGGTTCACCACGGTCATGACCGGCGAACTCTTCGACCTGGTGCTTAACCATTCCCTTGCAGGGCGCCTGGCCGACGGTGTCGCTCTGGACCTTCCGGTGTTTGATGCAGCTGTTGTAAAGGCACTTGAGAGGGCTCGCCCGATCTCGGATCTTTTTGCAGCCAGATCGCGGGTTCTGATGGACGTGATGCCGCCCACGTCCGTAGCGAGCTATCTGTCGGGGCTTCTCATTGGCGCGGAAATCCGTGAAGGCAGAGAGACGTTTCCCGAGGCTGGCAGAGGTGTGATCCTTGCCGGAAGCGAAGCGCTGGTTCATCGTTATGCGCGTGCGTTTGAAATCGCTGGAATTCCGGCAAGTCACGCGGCAGGAGAGCCCGTTCTGAATGCGCTTGTCGGCATCCACGCAATGCGGGCGCGCAATCGATCAGGTCATCGCTTCATGACCGCCAAAGCGGATGAAGTTGTCTGAACGCAAAAATCAAAAGCCTGCCTCAGCAGTTTCTGGTCGCCCCGACATGGTCCAGCAGCTTGTCGAGCCGTTCGTTCCGCGATCCTGAGAGTTCCAGGTATTGCAGGCCGTCTGCCAACAGGCCCAGATCGTCCTGTTCGAACATGGCCTTCAGTCTTCGGTCCACCCCGGCGCGCAATCTGGGCAGCTCGATTGGTCCGGGTATTTCGTCCGGTTCGACAAGGGGAACGAAGATGATGGCATCAAGCGACTTCAGCGCACGGTCTATCCGGCCCAGAAGCCGACCCTGTGGTTCCCAGTCAAATCCCTGCCCCGCACTAACGACGTCCAGATAGGCAAGGAAGTCCAGCGGACAGCGGTCGAAGACTACACTCTGACCGGTGGCGATTTCTAGGATTTGCCGGCAACTGTACCCCAGTTGCTCTTCCAGATCTTCAACCGTCGGTCTGGCGGAAAACGCCACACCTTCCTGAACAAGTTGCCAGTAGGGTTCGGGAAGCACTTCGTAGCCGGGACTGGCTTCCCTGAAATCGCTTGCGAGCGTTGTCTTGCCGGAGCCGTGCGTTCCAGTTATCGCGATCCGCATGCAGGTCCTGGTTCGGCCTTAATCAAGGCGCCTACAAAGGCGGGTGTTCGGCGTACCCTTGAGCTCGGCCAAACACCCGTCCGGTTGAAGTCAGTCCGTCAGTAAGCCGGTTTCTGCGGAAACCAGTCCGGTCGTCTCGGGTCGAGATAGGCACCTTCGATGCGGTCGACTTCGAAACGGGCAACAGCGTCCAGGTCAATCTCGACACCAAGACCGGGGGCTTCCGGAACCCGCAGGTGACCATTCTCGATCCTGAACGGCACTTTCAGGATGTCTCCTGATAGATACGGCAGCTCGTTGTCGATCGCGAGGATCATGTTCGGACAGGCCGCTGCAACATGGAGATAGGCAGCCTGACTGAGACCCAGTTCCCCGCCACTGTGGAGCGTGACCGGAATGCCGTAGGCCTCGCAAAGACCGGCAGCCTTCAGGACCTGCTTCAATCCGCCTGCCTGGTGTGGGTCCAGAAGCACCACGTCTGCGGCCCTGCTGGCAACGATATTGGCGACTTCCTGAAGTGTGTAGGCGCTTTCGTCCAGTGCAATCGGGATCGGCTGACTTTGCCGCAGTTCAGCATGGCCTGCCAGATCCGTCAGTTCCAGCGGCTGCTCGACATAGGCAAGATCATATGGCTTGAGCATCTCGAGCATCCGCTTGGCGGTGCCGATGGTCCAGGCCCCGTTTACATCCGCACGGATATGGGCATGAGGGCCCAGTTCCTCCCGGATGGCTTTGACGAGGTCCAGATCCTGTTGCGGATCGAGGCCTATCTTGATCTTGAAGGACCTGTAGCCGGCGTCGTAATCGGCACGGGCCAGCTTCGCCAGCTCCTCGGGCGAGGAAATGAAAAGGTAGCTGGCGATTTCGATATCGGACCGGTACGCCCCGCCCCAGAGGCGGTGCAACGGCAGGCCAGCGATCTTGCCGACCGCATCCCACATGGCCATTTCCGCGGCGGCCACCGCATAAACCGCCGCGCGCTGGTGATGATAATATCCTGCGCCCAGAACGTGCCGGAAAAGCCGTTCCGTGTCGTGCACCGGCCTGTCCTGCAACAGTGGCTTCACGACAGTCCCAAAGACCGCGGGAATGTAATCCAGTAGGCAGATCGTTTCGCCGTAACCCTTGATACCCGACGCGGTTTCAACCTCCACCAGCATCCGGGTCACGCGCGAGCGCACACCCGTTCCCCACAGGATCGGATTCTTGAGCGGGACACCGACCAACCAATGGCGAACGGCTACAATTCTCGCGCCTTCGTCTGCGGCCAGAGCAGACATATGGTCTTTGTCCTTGAAATCCGCGTTCGTCGTCATTTGAATACTCATAGTTCCAACCGCTGTTTTGAAGCTGCATCAAACAGATGAACCCTGCCGGGGTCCGGCGTTACGAAAAGGCCCTCTCCCGGGGTGATGCGTTTTTCACCAGGCAGGGAAACTGAAATCAGTTCACCCCCAAGCCAGCCGGATACCTCGGTCTCGTCGCCTGTGGGCTCGACGACGTCGACCGTCAATCGGCAGGCCTGGGGATGATGCCGGTCACACAGGTTGAAATGCCTGGGCCGGACTCCGAAAACGATGTCCTGTCCGTCGCGCAGCTTACCCGCACCTGGGAGCGGCAAACGCACATCCGGCGCCGATGCGAAGACACCTTCGCCGCCCGTCTTTTGAACCTGTCCTCGAATGAAATTCATTGAAGGCGAGCCGATGAAGCCGGCAACGAACATGTTGCGCGGGTTGTTGTAGAGTTCAGCCGGTGTGCCGATCTGCTCGATCCGGCCATCGCGCATCACCACGATGCGGTCTGCCATGGTCATGGCCTCGACCTGATCATGCGTGACATAGATGGATGTGGTGCCGAGCTTCTGGTGCAGTTTCTTGATCTCGGTCCGCATCTGAAGTCTCAGCTTTGCATCGAGGTTCGAGAGCGGTTCATCGAAGAGAAAGACCTTCGGGTTGCGCACGATGGCGCGGCCCATCGCAACCCGTTGCCGTTGCCCGCCGGAGAGCTGTTTCGGATATCTGTCCAGAAGCGTCTCCAGGTTGAGAATTTCCGCTGCCGCCTGGACGCGCATCTTGATTTCGTTGCTTGGCCGCTTGGCAAGAAGCAGGCTGAAGCCCATGTTTTCGGCAACGGTCTTGTGCGGGTAAAGCGCATAGCTTTGAAAGACCATCGCCACGTCGCGATCTTTCGGTGCAACATCATTCACGATGGAGCCGTCGATCATGATCTCGCCGGCGGAAACTTCCTCCAGCCCTGCAACCATGCGCAAAAGGGTTGATTTTCCACATCCTGACGGTCCGACCAGCACGACAAATTCACCGTCCTTGATATCGACTGACACACCGGACAGGATTTCGGCTTTTCCGAAGAATTTCCGGCAATTTCTGATTTCGACAGTCGCCATTTCTGTTTCTCCCTGGATCCAGACCCTTCAGTCGGCGTCGATTGAAGGATCGGAAATGGATTGATCTTGAGGTGCCTGAACACCGTGTCGGTGCAAGAGGCTCTAGCCTTTGACCGCACCGGCCGTGATGCCGGCGACAAGGTGTCGTTCAAGCAGGCTGAAGATGATGAGGACGGGCACGACAGCGATGACGGCTGCTGCCATGAGTTCGTTCCACTCGACCTGATATTCCCCCATCAGGGTCGCGATCCCGACAGGCAGCAGATACATGTCCGGTTCTGTGACAAGAACCAGCGCCCAGATGAACGCGTTCCAGGCCGTGAGGAAGGTGAACATGGCAACGGCCGCGATCCCCGTCTTTGCCAGCGGCAGCACGATCCTGACGAACGCCTGCAGACGGTTGGCCCCGTCCATCATGGCGGCCTCGTCTATCTCCTTCGGGATCTGGCGAAAGAAACCGACCAGCATCCATGTAGCAAGCGGAAGCGCAAAGGAAGTGTAGACGGCAATCAGCGCGGCATAGGTGTCGAGCATGCCGACATCCGAGATGAGCTTGAAATAGGGCACCACCAGCAGGGCTTCCGGCAGCATCTTCACGAACAGGAGTGCGATGATCACCAGAGGTTCGATCCGCATCCTGAACCGCGTGATGCCGTAGGCGGCAAGCGTTGCCAGAGCGAGTGCCAGAACGGTTGTTCCGGTTGCAACGACAAGGCTGTTCACGAAGTACCGGAGGATAGGCCGGGTCTCCAGAACGCTGACGTAAGCATCGAAAGACCAGTTCCAGGAGTAGAAGGTCGGCGGATCCAGAAAAATCTCGGATGCCGGCTTCAGTGACGTGTTCACCATCCAGTAGAGCGGGAAAAGCATCACCACCAACGGGACAATCAGCACCAGATATCGGAGCACAAGCTCGAGGCGAATTGCGGACCGCATTGTCACGCTCCCCCCTTATCTTTTTCCGGTTTGACTATGTAGAGGTAGAGGACCGACAGGGTCAGGACGATGCCGAGGAGCAGTATGCCGATCGCCGATGCCCGGCCGAGGCGGTTGGCTTCAAAGGCGGTGTTGTAAATCATGACCGGCAGTACCTCTGTGCTGCCTGCCGGGCCTCCTCCCGTCATCACGGCGATCACGTCGAAATGCCGGACCGTGTAGATCGTATCGAGTGTGGCGGCGACGATGAGCAGATACCGAAGGTTCGGAAGAGTCACGTGCCTGAACTGTTGCCAGGCATTTGCGCCATCGAGTGCAGCCGCCTCATATTGGTCTCGCGGGATGCCTTGGAGACCGGCAAGAAGCAGCAGCATGACAAAAGGCATGCCTCGCCAGAAATCGACCGTAATCACCGACACCAGTGCCAGCACGGGATCCGCGAGCCAAAGGGCAGATTCACGGATGAGCCCCGCGCGCTCCAGAATGTAGTTGATTACGCCGAACTGTGGTTCGAGCAACCAGACCCAGATGACCGAGCCGATGGAAGGGGCGACGATCCAGGGCATCAGGAAGCCGAGCCTAAGAAGTGTTCTGCCGTAGGTGATCGAATTCAGCCCCAGCGCCAGCAGCATTCCGACACTTACGTGGAGAGACACGCAAGCCACCGTAAAGACGGCTGATACACTCAAGCTGTGCCAGAAATCGCTGTTCTGGAGGATGTAGGCATAATTGTCGAAACCGACGAAGGAAGACCGGAGTCCGCGGGTTCGATGAAGCGATGTCCAGAAGGCCTGGATCAACGGTGTTGCTATCAAAAGGGACAGTGTAACGATTGCCGGCCCCAGGAACAGGTATCCATACCAGCGCTCTCGTCTGAGCCCGGATGCCCGCCATATATCGCGTTTCCGGGGCGTTTTGACCGCGTCTTGGAAAGCTGTGTCTACAGTCGTCATGATAGTTTCCTGGGACCGGGTTTGATCAGAGGTCGTTCAGCTTGACTGTTACGGTCTCGTCGAGTTCTTGCAGGATTTCCATCAGGCGCTCGGGTTCCAGAAGAGCTTCCTGAAGGGCTTGCACGACGTCCTTGCCGGCGACATCCGCCCATACGGGTGTCGGCGCTGGAATTGTTTTTGCCACCGCCCCGATCTCCAGGAACTTGGCAACGACGGGGTCGTTCTTGATTTCCGGCTGCTCTGCGACGTCCGTGCGAAGCGGCATGTAGTTGGCTTCCAGCATGGCGCGTGTCTGCCACTTCGGGCTGACGATATGCTGCAGGAACTTCCAGGCTTCTTCCGGATGTTCACAGCTGGAAGAAATCATTTCAGCTGTGATCTTGGCAACGGTGCGTGGCTGATCCGTATTTGCGGGTGGCCAGGCGACCAGCAGCTTGCCTTTCAAGTCCGGATTGTCGTTCAGGACTTTGGCCAGGCCCCAATAAGCGTTGCGCATGGATGCAATCTTGCCCTGGGCAAACAGGGTCGTCTGTTCCGCATAGTTGATCGTGGCCGGTCCGGGAGCCGCGACGCCCTTTTCAGCCAGGCCGAGATAGAACTTGATGGCCTCGACCGTTTTCGGATCTTTCGAGAACAGGGATTCCGTATAGTCGTCATTGAAGGCCCTGCCGCCATTGGAATAGATCCAGCTCAACAACGTTCGTGTGGTGGTCGTTGTCGGGCCGGCAAGAATGGCCGTGCCCCACTGCTCGTCAGTGGTGAGTTCCTGCATCCACCGTGCATATTCATCCCAGGTGGTCGGCAGAGCCTCAGGGTCCAACCCGGCAGCCTCGACAAGATCCCTGTTGTAAATTTCAGCGTAGATGCCGGCGTAGACCGGCAGGGCATAAAGACTGCCTTCGAAGGTGACCGCGCTGAGGATGTCCTGCGGCCAGACGGATTTGAAATCGTCACCGCTTGCTTCAAAGAACTCGTCAAGCGGATGGAGGTAGCCGTTATAGGCCGCAGTCGTGACGTCGCCGCGATAGATGCATGGTGCCTTTTGAGCCTGGGCAGCGGTTGCGAATTTCGTCCAGTCTTCCTTACGCGCGACCAGGATCGGCTTGATCTTGATGTCCGGGTTTTCGGCCTCGAACTCGGCGATCATCTCTTTTGCCAGCGGCGCGAACTGCTTCTCGCTGAGCGACGTCGATTGCCAGGTGATAGTGACGGGCTCCGCCTGTGACGGCAGGGAGCTCATCGCCGCCAGCATGGTTCCGCAACTGGCTGCCAGCAACAATTTTCCAGAATGCTTCATCTTTCATCTCCTCCAACAGAAAGCCGATAAATGCCAAGACATTGAAACGTTTCAATGATTTGTTTCAAAAAAACCGCTCAAGGCGGTATTGGCTATTGAAACGTTTCAATGGGTGTAGCATTATCATCCCGTGTCGGCAAGAGAGATTCTGGGCAGTGCAAGAGAGATATTTTTAAATGTCTGATTCAAATAAGAAAATTAACATTACGGATGTGTCCAAAGCTGCTGGCGTCTCGGTTGGAACTGTTTCGAACGTTTTGAACAACACCCGTTTTGTAAGCGAAGAAAAACGGCAGCTCGTTCTGAAAGCTGCCAGTGACCTCGGGTTCCAGCTGGACAGCACGGCGCAGACCCTCAGGCGCAAAAAAACCCGGACAATCGGGTTCTGTACCACATATGCAACGCCTGCCTTCCTCAGCGCTCTCGCGGAAACCTTCGAAGATGCGGCGGAAAAGCACGGCTTTGACATGGTGATGGCCGTTTCTCACCAGGATCCAGAAAGGGAACTCAGCCGGGTGAAAACCCTCTTGCAGCGCAAGGTTGACGGACTGGTCCTGCTGCCGACCTGGCAGCCGCAAAAGTCGCTCGACCTGATTGCCGGTTCCGACGTTCCGGCCGTGATCATCGAACGGTTGAACGAAGACGACCGCTTCGACTACGTCACTGTCGATCAGAATGACCTGATGCAGCAGATTGTCCGCCAACTTGCTGCCCGGGGGAGAAAACACATCCTGTTCATCCCCCAGAGAAAGGACCTTATCGTGTCCCGGCAAAGGGCTGCGGGTATCGACCTGGCAATTGCGAACAGCGGGAGCACCATCCGAAGCAGCGTTCTGGAGCGTGGTGAAGACGCGGCCGATTTTGAGGCGCAGTTTCGGAGGGTGCTTCAGTCTTCAAAACCGCCGGACGCAATTGTCGTCGGCAACAGCTCCGTTGCGATCTGGACGTTGAGAGCGCTGAAGGGACAGGGTACACCAAGCGATGGCGATATTTCCGTGATTACACTGGATGACCCTGACTGGGGCGATCTGGTGACACCGCCCATCGGCTGTGTTCGCTATCCTGTCAATGCAATCGTCGACAACGCTTGGGAATTGCTCGACAAGCGCATGCAAAACGGCTCGACCGGATCCAGAAAGATAGTCGTGCCAGCGAAATTCATGGCACGATAGTCGGGTGCCAACGGACATTCCTGTTCGCAATAAACTGCAACTCAAGGCGTGTTCTCGCGAAAAGCATTGCGACACGCCCCTAGAAGAGCGTTTGCGGCAGCAGCATGCTGATGGCGGGAATGTAGGTCAGCAGAACCAGCGCAACGAGCATCAGCAAGATTGTTGGAAGACTTGCCAGAAACACTTCTCCCAGTTTCATCCGGGCAACCCCCATGGCGACAAAAAGATTGAGGCCGACAGGCGGCGTCAACATGCCCACAGACAGGTTGACCAGCATGATGACGCCGAAATGAATCGGATCTACGCCAACCTGTTGCGCTATCGGCATCATGAGGGGGCCCAGGATGATGATCGCCGAGGCACTATCGAGAAAGCAGCCTGCGATCAGGAGCAGGATGTTGAAAAATGCCAGGATGAGAATCGGGTTGGACGTGTCTGCCAGAATGAGACCGGCCAGCTGGCCCGGTGTTCCGGAACTGGCCAGCAGCCACGAGAAGGCCGATGCTCCGGCCGTGATCAACAGGAGCGGGCCTGCAACCAGTCCTGTGTTCCGCAACACCAACAGTGTGGCCTTCAGTGAGATGCTGCGGTAGATCACCGCTCCCACGAACCACCCGTAGAGACATGCCGCAGCCGCGGATTCGGTTGGCGTGAAAACACCTGAATAGATTCCACCCAGAAGGATGAACGGCAATCCAAGTCCCCAGGCTGCGGACTTCAGCGCCTCCAGGAAGCTGCCGATGGTCGGCATGGCATCTCGCGGATATCCCTTGCGCGCCGAGTACCAGGTTGCATAGGCAATGAGCAGGCCGCCGATCAGGATTGCCGGCAACAGACCGGCCGCGAAAAGCTTGCCGACCGAGGTGCCGGTGACCGAACCGTAAATGATCAGGGCGATAGAGGGAGGAACAATGGGGCCGAGCGTGCCTGCTGTGGTGATCAGTCCGATCGAAAAATACTTGTCGTAGCCAGCCTGGACCATTGCAGGGTAGAGGATCGAGCCGATGGCGATCACCGTCGCGGGGCTTGAGCCGGAAATGGATCCGAACATCAGGCAGGCGACGACCGCTGCTGCGGCAAGGCCGCCGGGCAGCCACCCGATGATTGCGCGCGCCAGGTTGATCAACCGGTCAGACAAACCGCCGATCCTCATTAGCTCGGCTGCGAGAATGAAGAACGGGATCGACATCAGGGAGAAGTTGTTGATGCCGGAGTACATTCGCATCGGCACCAGAACAGGGTCTATTCCCCCCCAGAAATAGAACACCAGGGCAACCGAAAATGCGAGAGCGGCGAAGATCGGGAGGCCGAATAGAAGCAGGCCGAAAAATACGGGAACGAGAGCTCCAACCATGTCCTGTTCTCAGCTCAGTTTGATATCGACCTGGGGCGGCGCATATTCGCGTCCGGCAACGAGGTCCTTGAGGATCAGCAGATACCGCAACACCATGAAGGCGCCCGAGACCGGGATCACCGCATAGATGTAGCCGACAGGTATTCGCATGGCCGGAGACAGCTGCCCCATGCGGGCTGTATTGAGTGAAAGCCTGGTCCCGTACCATATGAGGACGCCGGCAAAGATCAGACCGAGGCACGCGGCCCCGATCTGCAGAAGTCTGGCCATCCGGGGGCTCGCAAAGGCATAGACCGCTTCGACACTGATATGCGACGCGTAGCGAACACCCATGCCCATGGTCAGGAAGCTCATCGTGATGAGCGAGTAGAGAATGAACTCCTCCGACCAGTAGAGCGAGTTGTTGAACACGTATCTCGCAATGACCTGAACGATCGCGATCAGAGTTGCCGACAGGATCAGCGTGGTAACGAGAACATTCTCGATCAGGTCGACGATGCGGTTTAGGCCGTTTATCATGCGTGCTGCCCCCGGAAGCCCGTCACTCGCCGTTCGCGGCCGCAAGGGCCTTGTCCATGAGGGCAGGTGTTACCTTCTCGCGGAATTCATCATAGATCGGCTGCGAAGCTTCGATGAATGCGGCACGACCTTCTGCCGAAAGATCCTGGATCTCGATCTGCCCCTTGATGTTCTCGATGATCTTGGCCTCGTCTTCTTCGGTGAACCGGCGGGCGGCGTCCCGGCCGACGATCATCGCTTCCTCAATGACCGTCTTGAGGTCGTCCGGCAAGCTGTTCCATGCGTCCATGTTCATCACGGCCGCATAGGTGTGATAGGCATGGCGGGTCAGGGTCATATACTTCTGAACTTCGTAGAACTTCATCGAGGCAATGTTGGCGAGCGGATTTTCCTGACCTTCCACGACACCCTGCTGCAGGCCGTTATAGACCTCCACATAGGCCATGGCGGTCGGGTTGGCGCCGTAGGCGCGATAGGTGGCCAGGATCGTCGGCGCCTGCAACGTGCGCATCTTGATGCCTTCCAGGTCTGTCGGCCCGTCGATCGGACGGATGTTGTTGGTCATGTTGCGGAAGCCTGCCCCCCACATTGCAATGCCGTGAAGGTTGTTTGTCTGAAGCGTCGCCAGAAGTTCATCGCCAACCTCTCCGTCAAGCAGGCGTTTCATGGAGGCGTCGTCATTCATCAGAAAAGGCAGATCGAACAGATACATCTGTTCGTTGAAGTTGGCGAGGTTGCCGGTCGGCGGGATGGCGATGTGAACCATTCCCATCTGGGTCTGTTCGATAATCTCCACATCGCCGCCCAACTGGGCTGCCGGTCGGATATTGATCTCAATGCGCCCGGCGGAATTCTTCTCCACCTCTTCCTTGAAGACGACCGCTGCGCGGGCATTGGGGGTGTCTTCGGTGAGCACATGGGCGAACGTAAAGGTGAAGTCGGCAGCATGGGCCTGACTGGCGAGTGCAGTGCCGACTGCAAAGAGCATGGCCTTGCCAAGTTTCCGAAGTTTCATGGTGTCCCTCTGGTCTGTTTGGTTTTTCTGGGTGTTAGAGTGGGGGCGGGCCGAGTAGATCCGGGCCCGGTCCCAGAATGCTTTCGACTGCCAGCCCTGCGGCCAGAAGCCGTTCTTCCTGTCCGGGCGCTGCGATGATCTGCAGGCCGGAGGGAATTCCGTTTGCGTCGAACCCGGTCGGCAAGGTCAGTGCACACCAGCCAAGCAGATTGACGAGCGCGGTGTTCCGAAGCGCCAACATATTCGCCGTGCGATAGGCTACGGGATCGACCAGATCTGCCACGAGCGGTGCGCTGATGGGCACAGTGGGGGACACAAGCACATCAACGTCGCCAAAAACCTGCAACGCGTTGCGGCCGCTCTCCGCGAGAACCGCCCGCCTGCGCAGATATTCGGTGGCGCTCATTTCGTCGGCAGCCTGCACCCGGGCCATCACCATCGGATCCAGCCGTTCAATGCGTTCCGGGAAATTCATGTCGAGGAAGGAACGCAGTTCGGCGGCCGCAAGTCCTCCGGCACGGAAAATATCCAGGAGGTCCGTCGCCGAGGGAAGTTCGATTTCGCGCAATCGCATGCCTGCGTTTTCGAGTTGCCGCAGGGCTCTTGTCGTGTTTTCCGCGATCGAAGTTTCAATCTCGTCCCAGACCACGTTGCGGATGACGCCAAGTCGCAGGCCTCCGGCGACCGGTGCGGGAGGGGCTGCGCAGTGCGGGTCCAGCGCAGCAAAGGCAAAGGCCAGGTCCTCCACTGTGCGCCCAAGAATCCCTGGCGTATCCAGCGACGGCGACAGCGGCAGAATGCCCTCGAGAGACCAGCGGCCGTGGGTGATCTTGAGGCCCGTCTGACCGGTAAAGGCGGCAGGAATGCGGACCGACCCGGCCGTGTCGGTGCCAAGCGCGAGCAGAGCCGAACCCTGGACGAGTGACACGCCTGCGCCCGAGCTGGAACCACCCGGAACGCGCGGTGCCTTTGAGGACGACCACGGATTGTGGGGAGTCCCGGCGTGAGGGTTTGTCCCCAACCCGCCGAATGCAAATTCAACGGTGTGCGTCTTGCCGGTAACGATGCCCAATTGCGACAAGAGTGTACGCGCGACTGGCCCCGGAGCTTCATAGGCGCTTGGGAAAGGGGCGTCGGTACCGCCGAAGACCGGCAGGCCCGGAATGCCGTATAGATCCTTGACGGAGACGGGGACGCCCATCAACGGTCCGAAATCGATGCCGTCCGCGATCAGACGGTCAGCTGCTTCAGCCTGCTCAACTGCGCGTTCCCCCGCAAAGGTCCGGAAGGCGTTCAGACGGTCCTCGGTCGCAGAATATCGGTGCGAAGCCATCTCGACGACTTCCCGCGAGCGAACTGTTCCGTTGCGCAAATCCCTGGCAAGTTGGGCGATCGATTTGACTGTCACCGGCGTCGTCCTCGTGGTTCGACTGATCTGCCCCGAGCATAGGCAAAAACGGGGTTTCCGCCACTACCTCTGTCGCGTGCGAAATCGATGAGCCTGGCAAGGCTGGAAAAGTTTCTGAGTCATAAATATATGAAAAATAATAGATAAATGGCCTGCAGCGATGTTTTTCGCGAATGGCGTGTTGCCATTTGAGCAAACATGCGTTGCCGTCTACGCACTCCCTTGGTCGGTCAAATCTGCCTAATTTACGGACACATTCAATTCCGCGAAGAAGGGAGAAACAGCCATGCCGCATGACACAGAACGCCGCCTCTCGGAGCTGGGAATCACGCTACCCAGACGGCCCAAGCCGATCGGCAATTACCTTCCAGGCGTCGTCGTCGGGAACATGCTGTATACCTCCGGAACGCTCGGGACGAAGCCCGACGAGAACGACAATGATGTCCTGCCCTATGTCGGCAAAGTCGGTTCGGATCTTTCAATCGAGCAAGGCTATGCCTCCGCTCGCCTGATGGCGATCAACCACCTGGCCATGATGAAGGCTGTGCTGGGCGACCTTGACCGGGTCAAGCGCATCGTGAAGATGATCGGCTACGTTTCCTGTGCACCCGGGTTCACCGAGCCACACCTCGTTCTGAATGGCGCCTCGGACCTGTTTGTTGCGCTCTGGGGCGAAGAGAATGGCAAGCATGCGCGCGCTGCACTCACGCAGCACGAACTCGGCCTCAATGCCCCGGTCGAAGCGGATATCACGATCGAGCTTCACGCCTGAGCGGCTCTGATCCTGGCAAGCATTTCCGCGTCTGACTTCTCGTGGCGCGGAAATGCCATTGACAGGGTTTCGATGAAGGCCTGGCTGGCGGGAGATCGCCGCTGATCACGCCGCACGATTGCGTAGATGAAGCGGTGATCGAATTCACTGCAATCCAGATTGAGCGGCACCAGTTCCCCGGCCTCAATCTCGCGCAGCGCGGCCTGCAGAGGCACGAAGACGATGGCCTTGTTGTGTATCGCGTGCCGGATCAGGAAATGCAGCTGATCGGCTATCAGCATGGCATTCGGTGTCGCCTGGATCTTCCGGAATGCCCTGTGGATGAGGTGATGGATCCCGAAACTGTCGTCCGGCAGAACACAGGGCATGGGGGCGAGGTCGGCAAGTTCGAGGTGTGCGCTCCCGGCCAGTTTGTGAGAGGGGGGCACAAGAGCGAGAAGCGGCTGCCGCCACTGGCCCGCGATCTCTATGCTGGGGTGGGTGAAGTGATCGTAGACGAAGCCGATCTGGCACAGATGCTGTTCGAGTGCTTCAAGCACCCGTTCTCTCCCCCGGATGCGGACCCGGAATTCAACTGCCGGAAAGCGCTTGTGAAAGGCGCTGATCTGCTCGGACAGGAACGGATCTGATATGCCTTCTACCGTCGCTATGGAGACGCTCCCGGATTTCAGTTTCCGGAGATCGGAAATATCGTCCTTGATCTGATCCATCTGGTCGAGGATTGCGGCAAAGTTTTTCGCGATCACATGTCCTGCCTCGGTCAGGCGCACTCCGTCCGCCCGCCGCTCCAGAAGCTGTTCCTCAAATTCGCGCTCCAACTTGACGATTTGCCGGCTTATTGCCGAGGGGGAGACATGCAGTCGATCGGCCGCGAGCCTGATCGACCCAAGTCGGGTGACTTCCAGGAAATATTGAAATGCCGTTCGGTTCAACACGATTGCTACGGTCCATGTTTCAGCGTTTGCCAGTCGGCTTCGGGACACTGGCAGAACCCCAATCAATACCAGATTTCGCCGGGAGCCTGAAAAGGGGCGTGTCGCAAAGTTGGCGATAGGACGCGGTGAGCCGATATACACCCAGCCTCTACGCCTTGTTAACCTTTTGAAGTCCGAAGAGCCGCGCGATCAGTTCATTCTGATCGTTGACGGTCCAGCCACCGGCGAAACCGAAACCCTTTTGCAGGCACAACATCGCCTCGAAGCCGGCAATCGTTCGTCGCGCCGATTTGAAGGATTGAAAACCGCCGATCTTCGGCATGTTCTTCTTCACTCTGAAATGGTCGCTCTCGATCCCCTACTGTATTTGCGACACGCCCCGCAGATTTCTTCCGGGCCGCTGTACTTTATGAAGTAACGAGCGCAGTGCCCGTTTCAGCGTCGAACAGCCGTACATGTTCGGGTTGGAGCGATAACCTGAGCCTTTCGCCGGGTCGAACAGGCGTTCGTTCCCGAAGGAGGCAAGTGACCCTTTCGCCGTGAAGTTCGGCTATCACTTCCGTTTCCGATCCCGTCGGCTCAACAAGGAGCACTGAGGCCTCTTCGCCCTCTCCCGCAATCGTCAGGTGTTCCGGTCGGATACCCAAAGTCACCGGCCGGCCATTCTCAAGTTGGGCGTGGGAACAACCGTTATCTACCGAAAGGGGGATCCGCCAGCCCTTGCCGTTATCAAAAGCCGGTTCCGCACCGCCGGCAATTTTCCCTTCGACAAAATTCATGGACGGTGAGCCGATGAACCCGGCGACATAGCGGTTCGCCGGCCGGTCGTAGAGTTCCAGGGGCGCGCCCGCCTGTTCAATTCTGCCACCGTTCATGATCACGATCCGGTCTGCCATTGTCATGGCTTCTATCTGGTCATGGGTGACATAGACCGTTGTTGTTTTCAGGCGCTGATGCAGGCTCTTGATCTCCGCGCGCATGTGAACACGCAGCTTGGCATCAAGATTTGATAGCGGTTCGTCGAAAAGAAACACCTGCGGATTGCGCACGATGGCACGCCCCATCGCCACGCGTTGACGCTGGCCTCCGGAGAGTTCACGCGGGTATCGGTCCAGAAGCGGCTGCAGGTTCAGGATCTCCGCGGCCCTGTCGACGGCAGCGTTCCTCTCCGCCATAGGCGCATTGCGTAACCGCATCGAAAACGCCATGTTCTGGCGAACGCTCATGTGGGGATAGAGCGCATAGCTCTGGAACACCATGGCAATGTCCCGCTCCTTCGGCGCGAGGTCATTCACCGTGCGACCGGAAATCGCAATCGTTCCCCCCGTAATCTCTTCCAGGCCAGCGATCATGCGCAGCAAGGTAGATTTGCCGCAGCCTGAAGCTCCCACCAGCACCACGAACTCACCATCCTGGATGGACAGGTCGATGCCGTTCAGAACCTCAACCGCGCCATAGGATTTACTGACGTCGCTAATTTCAACTGCGCCCATCGGCGTCTCCCCCTTTCGTAAAACAAACGGCATAGGCCTCGCGCAGGGCTGCAAAACCGAGTTTGCGCGTCTCCTTGTCCTCCGCCACGATGCCTTTCCTGTTCCAGCCTCGTTGATGGGCGGTCTGTCGACGCTGGCTGCGGAAATCGTAAAGCAACCAGGGAAAAATTCCCGCCACATAGGAATACCCCGAGGTCAGCCGCACCTGATTTTCCAATACGTCAGCCTGCCGTTCCTCGGTGAAAAGCCGGCCTACGCCACCGTGCAGACCGGACACTGCGTCCGCCCCGGTTTCGGAGATCAGAACCGGTCGATCAGGTTCGGAGTTTTCGAGCAAGCGCGTGAGATTGTCGTATCCCGGCTCGTACCAGCCGAAATACTCGTTCAGGCCAATGACATCCAGGTGCTCCGCAAGCCTGTCCTCGATGCGGAACGTCTCGCGGTTGATCAGGCAGGCGGCCACGGTCAGCCGGGTCGGATCGGCCGTCTTGGCGGTTACAGCGAGCTCGCGCATGAAGGAGAGGCGTGCATCCGTGTCCGCATTCTCGTTACCGACTCCCCAAAGGATAATGCTGGCGCGGTTATGGTCCCGTGCGATCATCTCAAGCAGCTGGTTGCGCGCATCGGCAAGCGTTGAGGGGTTCTCGAAGTCGATCGCCCAATAAACCGGGATCTCCTGCCACAGCAGTATCCCGATCTCATCGGCGATGCGGGCCGCCAGTTCGTGGTGGGGGTAATGGGCGAGCCGCGCGGCATTTCCGCCCAGTTCTTTCACATGGGCAAAGCGGCGGCGGAGATCTTCTTCGTTCGTTACCCTGCCCGTTTCCTTGTCGTCCTCATGTACGCAGATACCGCGCAATTCGAGCGGCGCGTCGTTCAAGAGAATTTCATGCCCGCGCACGGCCAGCTTGCGGAAACCGACCCGGTCTTCGATCCTGTCGTTGCCGCAGGCAGCGCTCACACGGTAGAGGCGCGGATTGCCCGGGCTCCAGCGTTCTGGAAGACAGGCAGACCGGAGCCGTCCCACGCCGCCCCGGACAGGGACATCGAAACTGCCCAGCCCCTCGATCTCGACCCGGCATATGTCGTCTTCCTGTCGGGACAGGCAAACCGATACGTCGATCCCGCCACCGTCTTGTGCCAGCGATATCCGGAAATCGCGGATAAAACAGTCCGGCACGCGGTAGATTTCAACACTCCGGAAGAGACCGCCGTAGTTGAACCAGTCGAAATGGTGCATGGGCACGGCATCAGCACGCCGGCTGTTGTCCACTTCGAGCATGAGCCGGTTGGCGCCTGTCAGCACGGCACCGGTTATTTCCACGAAAAAGGGCGTCGATCCGCCTTTGTGAAGCCCGAGAAAGATGCCGTTCAAAAACACGCGGCAACGGCCGCTGGCCGCTCCGACGCGCAGGAACAAGCGCTCTTCCGGTCCGGTCGGCTCGACATCGACGTTTCGGGAATACCAGGCGCTGCCTTCATAGTGGAACCATTCCGGCACCGCGAGGTTCCAGCAGCCGGGAACCTTTGCCGTCTGCCATTCGCCATTGTCATAGTCTCGCGGCACCACCCATTGGCCTATGGCCAGGTCATCATGATCGAACCAGCGTTGGCGCAATCCTTCCTGAAACGGGTCCAACACGAAATTCCAGTCACCATCCAGACTTTGGCAGGGTCGCCCGGCCGTCAGGATCATCTGGTCCGCCGTCAATTCAGGCTTCAGGAATGCCTGTTCGAAATTCTCTTCATGCAGATGCGAAAAGGGATCGGCGGCGCGCGTCGAGATTTCAGTCATGGGTAAACGGCCTCCGATAACCGATACCGATCATCTTGCGGAACCGCCAACTACGCCGTCCCGGCCAGAAGTGTTCATCGATCATCGCAATGGCGATCCAGCGGAACCAGGTGGCGAATGTGGTGGACGTCCCCGGCGCCTCTACCGGCCCTTCGATCCAGCCATCCTGTCGCCAGGTCTGGTCGAATGTGTCGGCAAAACCGCCGTCTTCGTTCTGGTGGTCCAGCAGCGCGGTCAACTTGCATTGCAGCCAGTATTGAATTTCGCTTCGCCGGTAGTCGGACACGCCCGCCGCATGCACAAGCAGGTCGACCTCATCGACGTCGATGCAGGCCGAATGCCACGAAGGATCGCGGCCAAGCACGTAGTCCACCGCCCTCTCCTGATAGGCAAGCGGACGGTTGCGCGCATACCAAAGATGAAAGTTGTGCATCGATCCGGCCATGGCGTGGAGCAACGCCTCTCCGCCGAGCATCTGCCCGACGCCCCAGAACCCAGTCGCCGGTTCCTGTAGCTGGTCGTGCCAGTTGAAAAGGATACGGATCGCCGCATCGGCTCGCTCGCGGGTGTCTCCGCCCTCTTTTTCGAGCAGCAGCAGGAAACTGGCCAGATTGACGATATTGTTGCCTTCCTGCCAGGGATCGCGCAGATCCCGGTCGGCCAGCCACGCCTTCAATGTCTGCGGATCCAGCCAGGGTCGCGCAAAATCCAGTTCTGCCGCAACATTCGGGACCAGAGCTTCCAAGGCGCCCAACGTGTAATTGGTGACGTGGAAATCGATGTAGCGCCAGGTCTCGGCGGTATCGGGCTTCTTGTAGATTGCACCGTCCTTCATGCCCCTGATGCGGAAGATCCCGTCTTCGCGCCGGTGGGAGAGAAGCCAGTCAGCAAGAGCCTGCCGCCTTGCCTCCGTCCAGGTGTCGAGCGCGCCCAGAAGATCGAGACACATGATGCCGTTATAGGTTGCCGGCAACAACATGCCCGGCGCCGCGTCGGCGTCATGAGCGTGACTGAACCGCAGCACGCCTTCCGGGAGACCATTGCCGGCTTCCAGAGTCTGCAGAAACCGAAGACTGCGTTCGGTGGCCGCATCCACCCGTCCCTGCAGGACCAAATTCGAATCGTAGGCGGTCATTTTCATCCTTTCACCGCGCCGTCAGACATGCCCTGCATCACCCGCCGCTGCGCCATCAGGAACACGACTGTGACAGGAATGGTGGTCAGAATGGCCAGCGCCATGATGCCTTGAAAATTGACGCCCAGTTCTCCTGTCATGTTGAGCAGCGCCACCGGCAGCGTGTAGGTGTCCGGCCGCTGCGAAATGACGAGCACCGGAAACCATTGTGCCCAGTTGAGCAGGAAGGTGATGATCGTCACCGTGGCGACGACAGGCATCGCCATCGGAAACACCACCAGCCACAACACCTGCCATTCGCTGGCGCCGTCGACGATGGCCGCCTCTACGACCTCGCCGGGGATGGAGCGGAAGAACTGCTCGAACAGGAAGAACTGAACCGGCCCCAGCGCCAGGAACAGGATGATGCCCGCATAGGTGCCGAGCAAGCCGATCTTGAACATCACGATATAGACCGGGATGACCAGGAGCATATAAGGATACATCATTGTCAGCAGGAAGCCGGAACGCAGCAGCTTGAAGGCCAGAAACCCCGGGCGGCGCACCAGCGCGTAGGCCCCGACTGCCGTTATGGCGACACCTGCAACCGTCGACAGGCTGGTGATCGCCAGCGAGTTGAAGACATAGCGCCAGATGGAAACGCCGCCGACTTCCGCGATTTCCCGGAATGCGGAAAAATCCAACGTTTCCGGCCAGAGCCGCAGCGGGTTGGTCAGGACGGCTTCGGTGGGACGGAACGCGCCCAGCAGCATCCACCAATAGGGATAGAGGAAGAACAGGCTGGCCAGGAGCGCGATCGCATAGGCCGTAAACTTGAGAGGTATCGACCGGCTTTTCATCGCATCTTCTCCCCTGCACGGTATGCCAGCAGGCCGCACAGCGCCACGATGAGGAACAAGATCGTCGCCATAGCCGTCGCCTCGCCATACCGGCCCTGATCGAAAAGGCTGTAGGCGTAGTAACTCACGAAGTTGGTCGAGCCGTTCGGACCGCCTTTGGTCATTACGACAACGACGGTAAACGTCTTGAGGAACTGGATGATCGCGTAGACACCATTGATGATCAGCGCCGGTTTCAACTGCGGCAGAACCACCAGCATCTTTCGCTGCAAGCGGTTTGCCCCATCGATGGCGGCGGCTTCTTCCAGTGCTTTGTCGCAAATGGCCAGGTTGGCGAGAAAGATCAGCACATAGAATCCGGCATGGTGCCACAACTCGGCGACCAGAATGGCGATCATGGCCGTGGAAGGCGAGGCGATGCCGCCGAAATCCGGCAATCCCACCAATTCCAGAAAGGCATTCACCGCACCGAAACTCTGGTCGTAAAGCCAGCGCCATACGACATAGCCGGCCAGATCCGGCGTGACCACGGGCAGGAACATCGCGACCTTGAAAAAGGTCTTGCCCGGGCCGATCAAAGTGGAATTGAGCAGCATCGCATAGCACAGCGCGAAGGTCAGGTTCACCACCACGGCAACGACCGTATAGAACAACGTCGACAGCAACGAGCGCACGAATATCGGGTCGCTGAGCACCGAGATGTAGTTGGCAAGACCCACAAAGTCCGGCTCCGGACGCAGCGCCGTTGCGGATTTCGTCAGCGACACCATGAAGCTGAGCCCGATGGGCCAGAGCCCGAAAACAACGGTCAGAAGGGCAAAGGGCAACGCAAATGCGTAGAAAACCCAGACCTTGTTGACGGCGACTTGCGCCGTTCGCGATGACATCGGAAATACTCCCCTGCCCGCCCGGCGCGGGGAGTTTCCTGTATCCATGAGAACATGGCGAGGAAATCCCGGCACCGGACAGATATCCGGTTCATAGGAGGAACAGATTAGCCCTTCTTGAGGCTATCAACTTCACTTCGCAGAGCATCGGCCGTCTCCTGGATGAAGACGTCCCAGTCCGCTGGCGGATTTGCGATCGCGTCGAGAAGGCGGCGATGGAAGCTTGCTTCCAATTCCGGATAGTAGGGCAGCGCAGCTTCTGGGAAATCATATGCGTTGAGATTGCCCTTTGCGGCCGCGAAATACTGGCGCCGTTCAGAGAGGTCAGCGATGTCCAGGTCCTTGCGTACGGCAGAGCCTACATTTTCAAGAGCAGCCTGCTGGGCCGGCTTGGCCAGCAGAAATTTGGCGAATTCGATTGCCAGATCCTTGTGAGGTGAGTTTTCCGGCACCGCAACGCCGCGCATGCCACCAATGACGACCGCACTTTCCTTGTCGTCGAAATGCGCCGGCCAGGGGCCAACCTCGAAGTCGCCGTTGAGCGCCTCGCTGTCCCATTTTTTGACGTTCCAGTCGCCCACGCGGAACATGCCGGCACGGCCGCCCTCGATCACCTGGTACATCTCGCCGAAGGAATGGTTCACCGTATCCGGAGCAACGTATCCGTATTCGGTGTAGGTCTTCAGAAATTCCTTCAGCACCTGGGCGTGTTCCGGCTCGTCGATGACGATCTTGCCCTCGGGATCGATCAGCGTGTGCCGCAGTCCGGCACCGAAGGTATAGAGATCGAGCATATGGATGAGGTCGCGCGGCTTGGCGGCTTCCAGCGCCATTCCGAAAGTATCGGCTTTGCCGTTGCCGTCCGGGTCCTCGTCCTTGAACTTGACCGCGATGCGCTTGACGTCTTCCCAGGTCGCCGGGAAGCTTTCGCCGGTCTTTTCCAGCCAGGAGCTGCGCACGCCGAAGCCCATCTGGACGCGCTGCGTCGGCAGGATAATCGTCTTGCCGCCATAGCTGGCGACCGAAAGGTCCGCATCGGTCAGGAAGTCGTCGGTGTCGACTTCAGCCAGAACGGACTGCAGATCCATCAGTCGCTCTGTCTGGGTCTCGATACGGATGACACGTTCATAGTTGTTGTAGATCAGGTCCGGCGCGGTGTCGGTGTTGATCGCGCTGATCACACGGCCGAACCACTGGTCGGTTGGGAAGCTGATCGAGGTGATCGTCACGTCCGGATGGACCTTGGCGAATTCCTCTCCCGCCGCCTTGAACCAGGCAATCCCGTTGTCTCCGAGATCGTGCCAGATGACCAGCTCTTCGGCTTGGGCCGACCCGGTTGCACAAAGCGCCAACGCCGCAGCGCCGGCAAGCATCGAATTGACAGTTCTCATTTGCTCTCCTCCCAAAACTTGATGCCGGTAGGCGCTTTCCAGGTCCCTTGCCGGCAATTGGGTAAACGTTTACCCTCTTTCAAGATAGACACGATTTAGAAGTTTTGGCAATAGGTTTTGACAGACGGAGGAACAGCCTTGCAGGATGTGCGGAAATCGGAACCCACAGAGACGAAGCGACCGGTGTCGATTTCAGCGGTCGCCGAGCGCGCGGGCGTTTCGATCGCCACGGTCTCGCGGGTCGTCAACGGCGTTGCCAACAAGGCCTCGCAGGAAACCGTCGCCCGTGTGCGCGCCGCCATCGCGGAACTTGGATATCGTCCATCGGGCGCAGGCCAGGCGCTCCGGCGTCGGGAAAGCCGGCTTGTCGCGGTCATCGCCGCCAATCTTGCCAACCCGGCCATGTCGGCCATCGCCGCCTCGGCGGAGATGGCCCTGCGCGAGGCCGGATATGTGATGGTGCTGTGCGACAGCCACGACCGCGCCGACCTGCAGGACGAATACTTGCGAGAAATGCGCGCTCAGTTGGTCAGTGCCTTCGTGTTGCTCGGCGCCGTCGACAGCCCCGTTCTCGATGAAATCGTCGAGGCCGGGGAAACCGTGCTTTTTGTCAACCGCCGGCATCCACACCATCTGCCGGCGACCTTCGTCGGCATCAACAACGAGGCTGCAGGACGGCAGGTTGCAGAATTTCTGGCGTCCCACCGACCAAAAGACATTCTTGCGATCCACGGCCCGCTGTCTTCCTCTGCAACGAAAGAGCGTCTGGACGCCTTTCTGGAGGCCTGCGCCGAGCGGTTGCCGGACACGGCCGTTCGCGCCGGAGGTTCCGATCAGTACGACCACCTGGAAATCGGCTACCGGGCCACGCTCGACCATCTCCAGGTCGCAGGCAGGCCGCCCGAGGCAATCTTCGGCCTTTCCGACCTTATCGCTTACGGTGCGTCAAGAGCCCTTCGCGAAAATGGCCTCGACGCCCCCGGTGACTGCATTCTGGTAGGTTTCGACGACAACCCGCTCAACGACTGGATCGCACCCTGGCTTTCCTCCGTTCGTGTGCCTTATGAGGCCTTCGGCGGCGCCATTGTGGATTGCCTAAAAGAAATGTGGTCGGGAGCAGGCGAAGCGGAGGTGCTGCTGGAGCACAAGCTAATTTTGAGATGTTGATTTTCACCAAGAGGAATCTGCGGTCGATTATTGTGGAGGTGCATGGCTACCAACTCGGTGATGGCATGTGCACTGATCCTCGAAAACTGCATCGTTTTGGACCGGAGTTTTCCTCCGTGGATTGCCGGCTGAGGTGGAAGTGGAGGCGACCGACCGGTTTCCGCTTTCAGGAACCGCTTCCGATGTTAAAGCCGACCGAGCCGGGAACTCTTTGCCGAATGGCAGGGCTTGCTCGAAAGGTTTGCTCTCGGCGCCGCCGGTTTTGTCGCAAATACTTGTCTTCTGAGAATAAAGGCCATCGTAGCATCTAGATCAGACGGCGAGGTTCGCGAATTGCTGAAATGGACAGACTTCACCCCTGAACTGACCTTTGCGGATCATGCCGGCAACCTCAATGCCTGCCAGCGTCGAGGCGGCGGCCTCAAGCGACTTGAAGCCGAGCATGGGGCGGGTCCGGCGTTTGATGAAACGGTGATCCTGCTCAACGATGTTATTGAGGTATTTGATCCGCACCATCTCGATCGGCACCGTGCCGCCGAAGCGCTTCAACATTCGATTGATCTCGTTGATGCCGGCGGTGTTGGCACCGCTCTTGTCGATCACGATCTTTCGCGGCATGCCGTTTGTTTCAAGAGCGCGCGCGAAGAATTTTGTGGCTGCCGCCTTGTTCCGACGCCTGGACAGCATGAAGTCCAGCGTCTTTCCGAACCTTTTAACCGCCCGGGAGAGACAGTCCGATGTGCCCTTGACGCGTATGTGCGTCCCATACATCCGCTTGGAACGGTTCTGCGGGCGTTTGCGGCGACGGGCTTCTTCGGCCGCTTGGCGGGCATACTTCGTGACCCGGCGGTTAAGTTTTGCATGATCGGCCGTCACACCACGCTCAGCGAGGATTTCCTCAAGGTTGCGATACGACACCGAGTACCGCAGATAGAAAAAGACTGCGTGAAGAATGACTTCCTTCGGGTAATGCGCACTTTTAAAGAAAACTGCCACCTCAACTGCCACGCCGTTTGTCGATCTCAGCACAGCGAGGTCAACAATTATTTGCGACAAGACCCGGTTAAACACCCAACACACTGGCACATTGATGCCGTCGAGGGGTGTCTACCCTTTCAGACCCGGTTGGCAATTTCGAACCAGCTCATTAATGAAGTCTATGACCAGAAAATTTCAAACTGAAACACTATGAAAATTAAACTGACCGACCTTGATCGCGTTCATGATCTTTGGGACCAGCTCGCTGATTACAAGGTCTCCGACTTTGAACGCTCGCGCCGGTATTTTCTCGAAAGCCTCTGCAAACTTCTTGGCTCGGAAAACGCGCTCTGGATAGGCGCGGTGCGCATGAACCATTCCGCGGGCGATACTCTCAACGGCTGGAGGGTGGCCTCGATTCACAAGCGGGTCTCGCAAGAGAGTACACAACCTCTCATGACGACGAAGCTCAAGGCCATACAGGACGGCAGCGCTGATATTATCACAATTCACAGGGTCGCGATGGCCGGAACCTTCCGTGTGCATCGGCTCGTGGACATAGCGCCTGAAGGCTGGTTCGAATCCGATTACTATAGGAAATTTTATCTTGGCGCCGGGGTGGGTGACAGTCTTTGGGCCGGAATTCCGCTCAACGAAGATGCCGAGCTCTACATCGGCGTCAACAGAGGGCTCGAACAGCACCCTTTTTCCGAGGAAGATGTCGACACTCTCTCTTTCACGCTCAAGGGCCTGAAGTGGTTTCACAGGCTTCAGATGCTCGGTGAAGGCCTTGGAATTGTCTCCCAGCCTCTCACGCCAACTGAACGCAAAGTTCTGGAGGGGCTCCTGAGGGGACTGAGCGAGAAAAGGGTCGCGGCGGAATACGGCCAAAGCCAGCACACAGTCCACGGCCACATCAAGAGCATTTATAAGAAATACGGTGTCACCAGCCGGTCCGCCCTGATGGCATTGTGGTTGACCGCTTCCTGACGGCAAGGATCTCGCGATCGCGCCCCCCCCTGATCCGGGGGGTACCCTTTTGCCTCACCCTGTTGAAAATACTGATTCATTCCGAAGCCGGCCAGAGGGCATCCCCTACCCTTCTCCCGGGTTGGAGCACTGTTGTGTCTGCGAGTCCCTTTCGAGGAGGAATCATGTGTCTGGACTGCCCGATACGCGAGCACCCCTCGATGTCCGTTTTGCCCGTGGCTTCCCGCTGTTCCTCTTCCGCATTCTCGCAACCTGACTGCAAATGACGCATTTCCTCCGATCCGGGCGGGCCTCCGGCCTGCTCCTGTCCACAGCTCTCTGTACACTGGCCGATCCCTTGTTTTCCTGCCGGCAGGCAGCAGCGGCCACGCTTGTGGTCACCGAAAGTACCGATGACGGCACGGGCACCGTGCCGGGTTCATTGAGCTGGGTGATCGCAAATGCAACGGACGGGGACGTGGTGCAATTCGGTACGTTCTACACCTTGACCGTTTCCGGGACCCTGCCCGCTTTTACCGGGGACATCTCGCTGGTGTCCAAATATCCTTCCATGCCGGCTTCCCGTTATATCAAGAGCACCGTTTCGGTGGGTGACGGGACGCTGACCCACAAAGACAACCTGTATCTGACCGTGGATTATGCGAAGATCGGCACGGTCGGTGGCGCGGTCGGAGAATACGTCGTGACCGGCGGCTCCAGCAGACTGAACGTCAATGAGACGATATCTGTCGGCTCGACCGCTGAAGGAAAGGCGACCCTTTCCGATGGCGGTACAATTTACGCCAAAAATGCCTATATCGGACAGTCCACCGGCGCGACCGGAGCAGTGACGGTCACGGGGAGCAGTTCCGCATTGCACCTTTCCGAACGTCTCTATGCTGGCGACAGCGGGTTCGGACGGCTGGATATCCTGGACGGAGGCGGCGTTACCTCCGGATCTGGAATCCTTGGCACGTACGGCACCGGCGAGGGGATCGTGACCATTTCGGGCGCCGGTTCCTCCTGGACCGTTGATGACAGCGTGATCGTCGGTCTTCTGGGAGGGACCGGCACCATCACCGTTTCCGGAGGCGGCGAGCTTGATGTCGGCGACGAACTGCTCCTTGGGGGTACCAGCTCCGCGTCCGGAAACTTGAACCTGACAGGCACCGGGACTGTTGCGACCGTTACGAATGACGCCATCGTCGGCAATGAGGGCACAGGCGTTCTGACAGTGTCGGACGGTGGAAAGTTTTCGACCGGTGCAACTCTCCATGTTGCCAAGATTGGCGGGAGCGGCACGGTCAATATCGGTGCGGCGGCCGGTGACGCCGCGGCCGGCGCCGGCACGATCTCCGCAGACTCTCTGACCTTCGGCAGCGGAACCGGGACACTGGTCTTCAACCACACGGACACCGACTACGAATTCGATCTGGATGTTACCGGTGCCGGTTCGCTCCAGGTTCATTCCGGCACCACCATATTGACCGGCACTGTCGCCCATACGGGCGGCACGACAATCTCGGGAGGAACGCTGCAGGTCGGTGATGGCGGCACCACCGGCAGCATCCTCGGCGACATCACCAACAACGCCACGCTGGTGTTCAACCGGTCCGACGCACTTGCTTTCGGCGGTGACATTTCGGGTACCGGGTCGCTGACCAAGACCGGCGCAGGCACCCTGACACTGACGGGCAGCAACACCCACACCGGCGGCACGACACTTCTCGACGGCAATCTGGTCGTCAATGGCACTCTCCGCGATGTCTTGCTGCATGGCGGTACACTTGGCGGTTCCGGGACCCTCGGCTTCGTAACGGCCAATTCGGGGGCGACGATCGCGCCGGGCAATTCCATCGGGACTTTGACGGTCACCGGCAGCACAAGCTTTGGCGATGGCTCGACCTATTCGGTCGAGGTTGACAGGAACGGCAATTCAGACCTGCTTGCGGTCACGGGGACCGTGACCATCGACAATGGAGCCACGGTGACCGTCTCTCCGGAGAACGGCACGGACAGCGGCATAAACTATGCCGCCAACTCGACTTACACGATCATCAGCGCTGGTGCCGGCGTCACCGGAACCTTCGATTCCGTGACCGAGGACTTCGCGTTTCTCGATGCCGCCCTCAGTTACAGCGCAAACGACGTGTTATTGACATTGACGCGCAACACCGCGAGTTTCACGTCGGTCGCACAAACCCCGAATGAGCTGGCGGTTGCCGGAAGTCTCGTCGAACTCGGTTCCGGCAGTGTCATTCAGGATGCCGTGGTCGCCCTGGACGAAAGCGCCGCCAGATCCGCATTCAACTCCCTTTCCGGCGAAATCCATGCTTCTGTCAACAATCTCATGATCCGGGAAAGCCGTCTTGCCCGTGACGCGGTGACGGAGCGCATTCGCGGCGCATTCGCCAGTGTCGCCGCCGGTGATCAGCCGATGATCGCCTATCACAACGGCGGCGGGGTCGATGCGCCCACACGCTCTGACGGGCTGGTCGCCTGGGGTCAGGCCTATGGAAACTGGGGCACGATAGCCGGAGACGGCAACGCCAGCTCGATGGACAGCACCGGGAGCGGCTTTTTTCTGGGAGTGGACAGGGGCTTCCTGGGCGGCTGGCGCGCCGGCGTCACAGCCGGCTATGGCAGCACGATCTTCGATGTTGCGCCCCTTGCGTCCTCCGGTAAAGTCGACAGCTATACGTTCGGCGCCTATGGCGGTGGCCCGCTCGGGAATTTCAACCTGCGTCTTGGCACCGCCTATTCGTTTTATCAAATCGACACCAGTCGCACGGTCAGTGCCGGCACGCTGACAAATGCCTTGAGCATCAACCGCACCGCGGCCACTGCCCAGGCCTTTGCCGAGGCCGGGTACTCCATGGAAACGGCCCTCGCCCGTTTGGAGCCCTTCGCGAGCGGAACCCTGATACATCAGCGCAACGCCCCCGTCACGGAGACGGGCGGTGCTGCCGCTCTGACCGCGGAGGCCAGTTCTCGTACTCTCGGGATGAGCACTATCGGCCTGCGCGCAGAGGAACAGGTGACTGCGGGTGAAAGCTTCACCGCCTCGCTCTCCGGCTCCCTTGGCTGGAACCATGTCTACGGCGACCTTGATGCGATCACAATAATGCGTTTCGCCACCGGAAGCGATGCCTTTGCCGTCTTCGGTACACCCCTTGACCGCGATAGCGCCCTGATCGATGCAAGTGTGAACCTTGGTTTCAAGGAGCGGCTCTCCGCCAGCGTCAGCTATCGAGGAGCATTGGGGCAGAACGCGAGGGAACATGGTTTCTCTGCAAGACTGAACGCGCGTTTTTGATGAAAGTCGACATACCGAGTTGTCACGTTGACGTGCTGAGTTAACAAGATAGCGTGCCGACCGTTGATCAAGCGACGTTTACCGCCGATTTCCAGGCCTCGGATGCTTCGAGTGGGCTTGAGGTTCGGCTGTTGAAAGGGCCTGCATTTTCTGGAGTTCCGGTGTGTGATTCTCACGGGCTTGTCGCAAGTTTTGTCAAGAGACATGTCTGTCCCGTTTAGGGAGCGATTGTCAGGATTGGTGAATTTTTTCAATTCCGAAGAGCACCGCAAGGAATGCGTTCTTTTCGCGGGCGCTCCGCGGACCGGGCATAGTCGAAGCTCTTCTTGAGCCACAGCATGGCTTCAAAGCCAGCGATGGATTTGCTGACTTAGGAATGCGGACAATCGGGGGAAACGGTCACACCTTAGCCAAGGGTGACGGCGAGAGCTTCTACGACGGTCATGATGCGCTTAAGCCGCGCACTCGGCCTGCGCCCGCGGCGAAATATCGTCCAAAGTTCGTGGTGCCGGGACTCCGGCAAGTTGGCTATCTTGACACGCTCTGCCTGAGGGAAAGCCGCGAGGCCACTGCGCGGAAGAAGCGTGTAACCGACGCCTTCCGCGACCGGGGAAGGAATCTGGCCAATCTGGTTGACATAGGTGCGCACTTTCACCCTGTCTGCACCGGTGAATGCTTCCGGGAAATTCCGAGGAAACAGGTCATCGACATAGCTGTAGACATCCGGATGCGCGACAAGTCCAAGCGCCTCGAGTTCGTCGAAACGCACTGGATCTTTGGTGCCTGCCGGGAGCAGGAGGCACAGCTCTTCCTGCCCAATATGCTTCGCTTCGATGCGGGGGTGACCGGGGTCCTGTGTGGTCACGCCGAGATCAAAGCGACCTTCCAAGACGCCGGCAAGAATGCGCGCCTGTGGCGCGGCTTCGACGTGTATGGCGAGGTCGGGCGAGCCCCGCATGAGGGCGACGGCACGAGGGTAGAAGAGCATGGCAAAGCTGCCCGAGCAGGCAACGTGTAGTTCTCCCACGTCCGGATCGTCGCGTGAAATCGCATCACGAAGAGCACGCTCCTCGGCCCGGCGTGACAATGCGAGACCGCGAACAGTCTCACCTGCAGACGTCAGTGTGAAGCTCTGTCCATCCCGCGAGATCAGCTTCTGTCCGAGCTGGTGCTCGAGCTTGCGCAGGTGTTGCGACACGCCGGGCTGGGTCATGTTCAACCGCGCCGCGGCGTGGGTGAAGTTTCCCTCTTCGGCTAGAACGGCAAAAGTCTCGATCCACGTAGCGTTGAGCATCATGTCATAACGATTTGTTTTGATGTCTATAAGATATGATAATTTCTTATTTGGGAAGCGGCTGTCTACATCTCCGGCAACCTAAAATGAAAGGAAATGGACATGACATCGACTCCCCGCACCTTTTCTCACATTGGCCTCTCCGTGCCGGACCTGGACGCGGCCGTGAAATTTTACTCCGAGGTCATGGGCTTTTACGTGCTCATGCAACCTAGCGAGGTCGTCGAGGACAACAGCGCGATCGGTGTGATGTGTACCGATGTGTTCGGTCCGGGCTGGAAGAACCTGCGGATCGCGCATCTCTCCACTGGAGACGGAATCGGCATCGAGCTCTTCGAGTTCGCAGGCAACCATGCCCCGCAAGACAATTTCTCGTATCGCTGCCATGGGACCTTCCACTTTGCGATCCAGGACCCGGATCTCGAAGGGCTGCTTGAGAAGATTGTCGCCGCAGGGGGCAAGCAGCGCATGCCTGTGCGCGAATACTTCCCGAATGAAAAACCCTATCGCATGGTCTATGTCGAGGACCCGTTCGGCAACGTCTTCGAACTCTATAGCCACAGTTACGAGCTGACTTATTCCGCAGGCGCCTATTCGTGATCGCTTTTTGCAGTTCCGCTACTCAAAGCCGCGGCTGCCGCTGACGAGACGACCAACATGGAAAGGCGAGACACTGCCGGTTTGGATGTCATTCAAACCGGCGTCTTCATGCGACAAACGCTTCAGAGCAGGTGGAATTTTCCGTGGAATTGGAGGGCGCCGATGACGGACGGTGCGGCAGCTTGAGTATAAAGGCCGTCGTTCCGTCCGCGCTGTCTATCTCAAGGCCACCGCCATGCGCAGTGGCGATGGAGGAGGCGATATAAAGGCCAAGGCCCAAACCTTCTCCGTCAGACTGAGGCCCTCTTTGAAATGGCTGAAACAGACGCTGCTGCAAGTCATCGGGAACAGCTTCGCCTTTGTTGCTCACCGAGATCGCAATCTCGAACTCGTCCTCGGTTCCGTGAACTTCGATCGATGTGCCCTGAGTGGCGTGACGAACCGCATTTGAAAGGAGGTTTGAAACCGCCTGAGCGATACGCGCCGCGTCGCAGGTGACAGGTCGGACAAAAGCTAAGTCGAGCACGATATCGTGGTTCGGAGAAGTGGTTTGAATTTCGTCCACGATCTGCGCAATAGCCTCGGACAACGGTGCATCTTCTATTGCGCTGATCCGTATACCGCCACCAAGGCGAGCCTTGGCATGGAGCATGATATTATTGATCAGATCATTCATCCGGTGCAGCGATGATCGCATGAGAGGCAGCAAACTGCGGGCTTTTTCCGTGAGCGGCTCTTTATCCAAGTGCCTGATCCCTGCGCTCAGAGCTGCCACGGGGTTGCGCAGGTCATGACCTAGAACAGCGACGAACTCGTCCTGGATACGAGCCAGTCTGCGCTCATGCTCCACGAGCTCCTGTTGCGCTTCCAGCCGTTCTTCTGTTTCTAGGCTCCGGCCGATGAGGTCCGCGAACATTTCGAGCATCGCAACGGCTCGGGGCTTCTTGATGTCACGAGGTTCGGTGTCGATGGCGCAAAGAGTTCCAAAGAAGCTACCGTCGCTTCTAATGATTGGGACGGAGACATAGCTGACAATACCGAATTGCTTTGCGATAGGATGGTTCAGATAAATTTCGTCGGTAGAAACGTCGTTGAAGAGGACCTTCTGATTGGTGTCTCGAACCGATTGGCAGAAGGTCGAACCGATGTCGATTTCGTCACCTTCCGCCAATCCGAAATTGAGTTCGTCCACGGTCCGGCAGGCAACCCAACGAGAGGCCGTTACGCGGGCGACGGCTGCGAAGCGCATGTTCGTTGCAAGCATGACGGTTTCAAGGATTGTGCTGACCAGGCCGCTGCTCGCCAGGATATCTATGTCGGCTTGAAAGTCGTGTGTTCCATCGAGAAAGGCTGCATGGTCCTGAATGACCGCTGGCTGTCGCTCATTTTCGCTCATTTTCTGCCTTTAATGGAAGCCTGTTGCTACAGACTTACATGCATCGATAGGTGTTGCAACGTGACAGCGTCAGTCCAGCATACCCACTCTGAAAGGTTCGTGCGTGAAGAACGATAATTGTCAGGTCGTCCGCATGCGCTCATACGTTAACTTCACGTTAAAATCCGGATGTACAAACTGCAAACAAAAGCTGTGCTCTTTTTGATTTTCACTCTAACTTAATCCCCGTTTCGCCAGAAATGCAGTTCCAGCCGTTACAGTCCAGATCTTACTGTCACAATCTTCTGTCTTCCCATCTCAAGGTAGTTCTCATGCAGCGTTTCCTCGCCGCAATTTTCTTTGTCATCAGCTTTGCGTCTGCAGCCCAAGCGCAGGAACCCTCTCAGGAAACCCGGCGGATTCTGGTCGGCCTTCACGAAAGTCCTCCTTTCGTCATTGTGGAAGGAGACGAAATCTCCGGAATGGCGGTCGATCTCTGGGAATATATTGCTGCCGAAATCGGTGTGGAATACGACTACAAGTCCTTCGATACGGTTGCTCAGTTGATCGATGCTGTTTCCGCCAAGCAAGTTGACCTGGCCGTTACCAACCTTACGATCACAGAGAAACGCGCCTCCCGGTTCGATTTCACCCAGCCCTGGTTCGATGCCGGCCTGCGCATCATGGTCAACGACACGCCGCATGTCGGGTTCAGCGGGCTGATCGAGGGGCTTCGCGATGCCGGGTACCTGAAGGCCTATGGATGGTTGGCATTGATCATCGTCCTGTCGACCTTTGGCATGACGCTGTTCGACCGGAAGTTCGACAAGGACTTTCCGAGGCGCTGGACCGAAGGTGTGTCTGAAAGCTTCTATTCGGTCATGTCAGTCGTCACGTCCGGCAAGGCGCCGAAGCGCAAGAACCTGTTCGGCTGGGTCGGCCGCATCTGGCAAGGGCTGTGGCTGGTCTGCGGCATCGCGGTGATGGCCTATGTCACGTCCTCCGTGACCAGCGTGATGACCAGTCTCTCGCTCACCGGGACGATCAACAACGTTTCCGACCTGCAAGGGAAAACGGTCGCGGTTTCGGAAGGCAGCAGCGCCGAGGAATTTGCCCATGACTCAGTCATCACGTCGATTTCGACACACAACATAAAGGCTTCGGTCAACGCGCTCGACAAGGGATGGGTGGAAGCAATTATCGGCGATGCCCCCGTGCTCGAATACTACCTTTACAAAAACCCGCAACTGGACCTGAAGATCGTCGGTCCGATCTTCCAACCGGAAAAATACGGTTTCGGCCTTCCGCACGGCAGCCCGCTGAGACGGGAGATGACAATCGAAGTCGTCGGTGCTCAGGAGGATGGCTTGATCGAAAAACTACGCACAGAATACTTCGGCGACAACTAGAACCATTCGGGGGCATCGACGCTGCTGCGACGACAAAGCAAAAGGCTGCAGATGCTCCGGGCAAAGATGCGACCAGCGACGAGGGCCATCGCATCCTGCCTTCTGCTTTCGGAGGTTGCTGCCACTTCTGCCGCAGCGGCAGCTCCGAGCGTCTCCATGTTCGGAAGTTACCACTCGACATTGTTCAGGTCCTGGGCGTTCACGTAGCAGAAGCTCAGGCAACGTAGTGGAAGTCGTGGCGAAGGACGGAAACCGGGTTCGATTTGTACTCCATGATTTACCATCGTTTAGAGGGCTTCCCCTTTGAATTGCCCATCCTTGTGGACGGGAAAATGGAAGACCATCGCTGGCGATCAAGCGACCGAAGCCGACGGCAGCCCACAGGGACAGATTGAGGCCTGCGGAACGATCGTCTTGAAGGCGCGTAACTGCCGAGCGGCTTCTCTTGAGTGTAAGGCAACACAAAATGAGCCACAAAAAAGCTCGCTGTAATTTCCAGCGACAGACCCCAGCGCCAGGCTCATGCATAGGTAAACGGTGTCTTTGCCGCCCCGGACTTGATGCGGCGCCGGAGGGAAGGTCCCGGGTCGACCCCGGGACGGCGACGTAGTTGTGAACGTCCTGCTTCATAGCCTTTCAGGACCGCGCTGCACGGCGGTCGACACCGGTGCGGGAGACCTCGACAAGACCGCAGTGCACTGACTTTGGTGCCGGCAAAAACTGGCTTGCTCGATCAATATCCGTCCGCGATCTGCGGCTCGGAATACACGACTGGATTGCGCTTGGCCGAGCACTCCGGACCATAAGACTTGGCATCGGACAGACGGTAGAATGGAGCCGATTGATTGAAGGCTTGCGGGAAATTCAGTCCCCAATCAAGCGCTTCCTTGAAGTTCTCGCCATAAAAATCAGTACCGCTGACGCCGACGGACTTCATGTCCTGAATAAACTTTGCACCATCTTCCAACGGGCTGACCTTGTAGCCGACCAGGAATGTCATATGCGGCGCATAACAACCGCTCTCTTTTTGAAAGCGCTGGGCGACATAGATGACTTCCGAAGAGTAGACACTGCCGACTTTCTCCATGTCCTTCAGCTTGGGCACCTTTGCCGCGTCGGGGAAGCTGCTGATTGCCACGCGATAAATTGACTCGGTAGCGTCAGCCTGATCAGTCGAAAAAACGCCAAGACTTGAAGACGCGGCGACACCTGCTGCAAGCAGCATATTACGTAATTTGAACATCTTAGTTCCCTAATATCATTGATTTCTTGATGGCTGTGCCCTCCGAAACGAACCTTTTCAATCAATCAAATTGCTCTTGCCGGTTCAAATAAAAATGTGCGGCGGCGCAGGCACAAAAAAGTCCGCCGCAATTTCCTCACGGCTGGTCCCTCGACACCGCTGTCAAACACCGCAACAACACCATGCCCACCCAGTCCAAATAGACCCGTTGTTGAAGCTTTACGCGTTAACCCCACCTGGAGGTTTGGCTGTTGGGGAGATGTACCGGAGATCAAGACCGAGAGCAGCAAAGCGACACTCACGTGACTTTTTCCACCTTGGCAAGAGCGCCGGTTCGCGCCGAGCGTTCGATTGCATCGATGAGATAGTGAACTCTTAAGGCTTCACGGCCTGTGATCCGAGGAGCGCGCCCACCCTTCACCGCGTCTACAAACTCTGCGATCAGTTCACGGTGCCAATCGCAGGGGAAATCCATCGGATCGCTGCTTCCGCCAGTCGCAGCGAGATCGCCAACAGTCTCCAACCGGCCATCATGCCAATGGACAGTAAGTTCGCCGGCGCGAAGCCTCATTGATGCCTTATCGCAATCCAACTCGAGGGTTTCGCTGCCTCCTGGGAAAGCGGCGGTTGTAGCAACGACCGATCCGACGGCGCCATTTTCAAAGCGCAGGCCGGCAGTCGCGAAGTCTTCTGCCTCCATAGAATGCAGGTTCGTGGTACTGGTCATCGCCATCACTTCCGACACCGGGCCTGTCAGGCTTAACATCAGGTCCAACGTGTGGATCGCCTGAGTCATGAGCACGCCGCCGCCATCGGTAGTATAAGTCCCGCGCCCCGGCTGGTCGTAATAAGACTGGTTCCGCCACCATGGAACGGTGACACGGACCATCTGCAACCTGCCTGCTGTGCCCCCGTCAACGAGTTTGCCAAGAGCAACAGCGCCAGCGCGGAAACGGTGTTGTAGCACTATTCCCAGGGTCGCATTTGACATTTCACACGCTTCAACAAGAGCAACAGCGCGACCAAGATCCCGCTCGACCGGCTTTTCCATCAGGATTGCTTTTCCAGCCTGGGCCAGTCGCGTGACAAGTTCCATGCGGGCATTGGGAGGCGTGAGAACGATGGCTGCATCAGTATCGCTAGCGGCGATTTCTTCCAGACTGTTAAACGAAGGCCACCCCCAGGACGCAGCAACCTGCTTCCTCCGCACTTCGTTTCTGGCGTAAACGCCTGTGACAGCAACGCTGGAGGACAGTTGCTTCAACGCCGCAAAATGTGGTTTTGAGGCCATGCCAACACCGATCACGGCTACTTTGATGGGTTCTTCATTCATTGCTGTTTTCCGTATGCATTGCCAAACCTGCTGGTTTTGTCAGGATCAAAACAGTTCATAGCAGCTCCCCTCCAGGTCCCGCCACAACGCTCCGCAGTTGCGCCAGATCCCTGAGCCGGAGTACGAGCGGATAACCGGGCTGCTGGTCGCGTTTCTGGTCATCTGCTATCGCTTGTCCGTAGTCCGATCGCATCGGAATACACCGATCTTTTAGACGCTCGGACTTTCGGCGCTTCCTCGTTTATTGCTGCTCCGATGGCTTGAGTCGCAATATTTGTTGACCTCGTTGCGGCTCGTGACAACCGCATCATGGCACTTCACGCGCCGGGCAGGAGGCCGTCCACCTCATCAGGCCCATCCATACGCCTTGGGAGCGCGCGCACTCTAAAACTGCATTGCGAACGCGGCGGCATGGACCGCGAGGATGGATGTGCTTTCGAAAGGGCTCTGTTGCAAACTTTGCATCTTGGCAGATTTCGGCCTTTACCAGCGCCCCGGTTAAAGCTTCGACATCTTGAAGATGGTTTTCGAGCATAGTCATCGCCTCAGCCAGAGCACACGGCTCGAGGTCGAACGCTCGTTCGACGATGCGTGCCTCACCAAGAACGTCGTTTGAAAAGTTGAAGATGCCAGCCTGACCCTTGCGCAGGGCTCGCATGACCTCGAACCCTTTGATTGTCGCATAGGCGGACTTCATGGTCTTGAAACCGCGTACCGGCCGGATCAGCTGTTTCAGCTTGCCGTGATCGGCCTCGACGATGTTGTTGAGATACTTGACCTGGCGATGCTCGGTTTCTTCGGGGCATTTGCCTTCCGTCTTCAGCTCGGAAATGGCAGCACTATAAGTAGGGGCCTTGTCGGTGTTGATCGTATGGGGCTTTTCCCAGTCTTTCAGGCCTCTTAAGGCTTTGCCCAGGAACCGTTTCGCCGCCTTGGTGTTCCGGGTGGCTGAGAGATAGAAATCGATTATGTTACCGAACTTGTCCACGCCCCGGTAGAGATAGGTCCATTTCCCCCGAACCTTGATGTAGGTTTCATCGACCCGCCAACTGCCCGAAGTCGGTCAGCGCCATTGCCAGCGCAGCCGTTTTTCCATTTCAGGAGCATAGGTCTGAACCCACCGGTAGATCGTGGCGTGATCAACGCGCACCCCGCGTTCAGCCATCATCTGTTCATGATCGCGGTAGCTGATCCCGTACCGGCAATACCAGCGAACCGCCCACAAAACGACTTCGCCGCTGAAATGACGGCCTTTGAACGCATTAAAATCAACAGCCTGCTCTGCAAAACCCGCTTTTCACACCACGGACAAAAATTTGCAACAGAGCCAAAAACTACACACTACAGATGCCGAAAGAAATTCTTGATTATCGAACTTTATACGTTTATCTTATAAAAAACAAAGGGTCATTCATGACAAAGCGAAGCCCATTGAGTCTCAAAACTTCGATCGGTGGAGTGATCGAGATTCGCGGCATTCTAGGTGCGGCTGTCGAAAATCTAGGTACGCGTATAGTCGGAGGCGAATGGAGAGAAGGCGAGACGGTCAGCAAGGAAGCAGATCTCGTTGATGAACTTGGCGTCAGCCGATCTGTAGTCCGTGAAGCTTTTCGCATTCTGGGTGCCAAGGGATTGATACGCAGCCGGACGTCAGATGGAACAAGAGTTCAGCCACGGACCGAATGGCGGTTGCTCGACCCGGACGTCATGGATTGGCGCATTAAGGCGGGAGACACTGCAAATCTGTTGCGTGATCTCCTAAAGGTGCGGCTGGTCATGGAACCGGGTATCGCTCGAGCAGCGACAGAGATGGCAAATGCAAAGCAACGTCAGCGTCTTGAAGCTGCGTGGTGGCGCAAGGTTGAAGTTAAGGAAGACACAAAGTCGGATCCTCTGACCAAGAGAAACAACTTTATTGAAGCAGACCTGGACTTCCACAAAGCGCTCATCGAATGCGTAGATTCCGAGCTGCTTGAACAGCTTTATGCGGTGATCGAGGCTGCCCTTAGCCTACTGATCGATTTGCAGATGGAGGCTGCGGGTTACGTACGAGAGATGGTGGGTATGGAGGAAAGTCACGAACTTCATTTCGCCGTCTACAAGGCCTTCATGGCTGGGGATGCCGATAAGGCGTTTACAGCGATGCACGCTCTTATCGAAGCTGGCATTGCTGACGCTCAGAAAGGATTGTCAATCAGGGCGTCCAGAACGAAATAGGAGAAACAGGCAAATGTCATTGGTGGACCTGCAACCGCTCCCGGTTGCGGCAGTCTGTGATCGTCTCGCAGCTCACGAATTCAAGGGGTGGTTTTACGGAGATTCCATCGGTTTCGAGGGGCTTGTCGCGGCTGCCGATTTCCTCAAGGATGGCCGCTGGATCGATTTTAGCCACGGCTTTTTCCGTGCTTGGGCAACTCGCCGGCATCCGTTTCAACCGGACGATAACACAGCGCCTGGTCACGTCATGTGCGAAATGCTGGAACGCACGGGTGATGAAGTATTGCGGGAAGCAGTTCTCGACCTCGCCCACCACCTTCGCTCACGCCGGAAGATCGGCAATGTGTCTGTCACTTTTGAAGACACCTTGCGATCGTTGCGCCAGCCTTACGGTGGCATCGAACTGTCAAAGGAACAGCGATTGCTGATGCAGGATCCGGGTGCAGGGGTCTGGTTGGACTGCATGCATTTTGACGCACCCTTTTATGCACATCTTTCCCGAATTGATCCCCAGGGCGGATGGGACAGCATCGCGCTGGAGGAAATCCTTGCTTATAGAGCTCTGCTGTTCGATGAGGTGACCGGAACCTACTGCCACTATTGGCTTGAAAAACTCGGTAGGGCGCAAATACCCGGTTGGGGGCGCGGTCAAGGCTGGGCGCTTCTGGGAATGCTGGATGTTCTGAAGTTTTGTGGCAACCTTCCGCGAGCGCATGAGTTGACCAAACAGGCGCAGTCTCTTGCGGCACGCATGGCGGACTACCAACTGTCGAACGGTAACTGGCACTGCATGGTGCATGAACCGAGGTCAGGTCCGGAAGCTTCCACAGCGGCGTTCATGGCTACAGCGTTCTTCCGCGGTATGAAGCAGGGAACGCTTCCAAGATCCCTGAAAGGCGCTGCGGATAAGGCTTTCGACGCGATGGTCAGCAATTTGGATAAGGACGGCAACCTGCGTGGCGTTTCCGCCGCTGTTATGTCCGCTCTCGTCGATGAGCATTACTGGAATGTGCCGCTCGATCGTATAGTCCCTTGGGGCCAGGGGCCTGTGCTGACGGCCATCGCAGCACGAGAAGCCTTTTACACTTAACGGTTGGAGCCGAGCTTACGGGCTCGGCTCCAAACCGTCTACTCGTACATTCTTATGGTTACTCCACCATCGATGACGATGTTCTCACCAATCATAAATCGTGCTTCTTCTGAGGCTAGCAACGCGGCAACCGCTGCGACTTCATCTGGTCGGCATAGCCGTCCAACCGGTTGCTTGGCTTCAACTTCCGCACGTGCGCGCGCGGCGTCGCCGGTTCTTTGAAAATCATCTTCAGCAATTTGTGTATCAGTATACCCAGGCGAAATCGCGTTTATCGCAATTCCATTTCCAGCATATTCAAGTGCGAGCGAGCGGGTTAATCCCAAGAGGCCATGCTTGGCAACGGGATAAGGAAAAGTCCCTTTGATGATCGAAAAGGCATGGTTGGAAATGATGTTGATTATGGCACCGTTTCTCTTGGCGAGCATGTCAGGAAGAACAGCTTTCGAGCAATTCCATGCTCCTTTCAGGTCCACGCTCAAGCAATGATCCCACTCGGCGTCGGTGGTCTCCAGTGGTGGCCGGAAAACGGCAATCCCGGCGTTATTGACAAGCACATCTACCGGACCGAACACATTGTGCGTTTCATTTACCAGTCGAGAAACACTGTCCATATCGGAAATGTCTGTTTGCACGAAAAGTGTCCGGGCGCCGGTCTCGTGCTGGATCTTTTCTGCTGTCTTCCTGCCCTGATCTCCCTTGATCTCCGCTATGACTACATTTGCGCCTTCGTCTGCAAATCTGCGGGCGATTGCTTCTCCAATTCCCTGTCCCGCGCCAGTCACGATGGCGACTTTCCCCTCCAGTTTGCTCATCTGCCTGTTTCCTCTTCGATTGAGATTTGACTTTGTATGATAAACATATTATACGCTTTAGTTATCGAAATGAGAATAGATCGGGAGGAGATTATGCTCATGAATTCGAAATCTGCGCTTGTTGCCGTCATCGCCGGGTCGTTCGCGTTCGCTGGTAATGCGATTGCACAGGACAAGGAAATTGTCGCGATCTACAAAAGCGGTACTCAGCAATATTTCATTGATCAGGCTGAAGGCTTTAAAGCGGCAGCGATCGAACTCGGCTACGATTCCAAGATCATCAATGTTGAACTGGATGCAAACCTGGCGATCTCCGCGGTGTCGGACGCCATCGCGTCCGGGGCCAAAGGTGTTGGCATAACCGCACCGGATCAAGCAATCGGTCCGGCTGTCGCTCGGGCTGCTGAAGAAGCAGGTGTGCTGCTCGTTGCGACAGACGATCCGATCACAAAAGAAGACGGCAGCCCCATCCCATTCGTCGGCTTCGACGGAGTTGCCATGGGAACCAAAGTCGGTCAGAAGGCTGGTGAGCTATTGAAGCAGAGCGGTTGGTTGGACGGTGCCAAATACGGAATACTGAGTGTCGAAGTCCAGACACTTTCGGTCTGCAATGACCGCACCGATGCAGCTCAGGCACAGGTTATTTCGGCAGGGGCCAGCCCGGACAGCATCGTTCACGTATCCTATGACGGCACTGCCGAAGCGTCCCTCGCCGCGAGTGGGCCGGTTCTTACAGCCAATCCCGGTATCGACAAGTGGGTTGTTTTTGCCTGTAACGACGAGGGCGTCTTGGGAGCAACCAATGCGTTGCAGAACGCGGGTTTTTCTCCTGATGACGTTATCGCGGTCGGGTTGGGTGCCTATGAAGCCTGCCGCCCGTGGATGGCTGGTATACCAACAGGTTTCAAGGCAGCTCTTTATATTTCCGGCAAGGATGTTGGAGACGCAGCTGCACGTACATTGATCAACTCCATCGAAACAGGCGAGCCGCTGCCGCTCAAGACAGTGGCAAACACTACAATCGTCGATCCGGAAAACTACAAGGACATCATGCCTTGCAAATAGGGTCCTCCCTGGGGCGGGTGCTGTTCCGGTGCTCGCCCCGCCTTTTTCAAACGAAAGGGTCCGGTCAATGGTGTCTGCAATCCTTGACGTTCAGGGTGTAGGTAAGTCTTTCCCTGGCGTGAAAGCACTCTCGAACGTCAACATGAAAGTCCATAGGGGCGAGGTTGTTGCTTTCGTGGGGGAGAACGGTGCGGGGAAGTCCACGCTTCTGAAAATTCTGAGCGGCGATTATGCACTCGACGAAGGCAAGGTCTTTCTCGACGGTGTCGAAGTAAGTCATGCCAGTCCACTTGATGCACGTGACGCGGGTTTCAGACTGGTTCGGCAGGAACCGGAAATAGTTCCTCACATTTCGGCCGCCGAAAATATCTTCATTGGAGAATACCCGAGACGTCCCGGCGGCAGGGTTGATCACGCCGAGATACTTCGCATGACGGCGGAATTGCTGGAACGTTACGGCTTTGCCGGCGTACTCGACGTGCGCGCACTCGGTCGCACCCTGTCACCGGCGCAGCAGCATATCGTAGAGATTCTTCGTGCCCTAAAAGCCGGCGTGAAGGTTGTGGCATTCGACGAACCGACATCTTCACTTACGATTGAGGAAGCCGACAGGCTGTTTTCCCTCATCAGGCAGCTGAAAGCCGAAGGTCTCGGGATCATCTATGTCTCTCATCGCCTGCACGAGGTAATGGAGATTGCGGACCGGGTCGTTGTGCAGAAAGACGGTCTGACGACCGGAAACCTGATCATTGGGGAAACAAATGAGGAGGAAATCGTCCGGCTTATGGTCGGCAGGGAATTGGCTCACGGTTTCCAGCGCGCGGAGGTTTCCACCGATGAGGTGGTCCTGGAAGTCGAAAATCTTTCAAGCCGTTGGCATCGCGACGTCAGTTTCAAGATCCGCGCTGGAGAGATCGTAGGCTTCGCAGGACTTGTGGGTGCAGGCCGAACCGAATTAGCCAAAGTTCTATTCGGCGAATATCCCAAGAGCGGTGGTACCGTGCGCATCTGCGGCAAAAAGCGTGACATCCGCAGTCCCGCCGACGCTATTGCTGCAAATATCGGCTTTGCCCCGGAGAACCGCAAGGCAGAGGGCCTGATTCTCGTCCGATCCGTCATCGAAAACGCATCAATGGCGGTCTATTCCGCGCTTGCAAGGTGGGGGGTTCTGAGGACCAACGCCATGGTCGAGAAGGTTTCGCCCTACATCCGCAGGCTTGAGATCAAAACCCCGGACCTGGAACAGGAAGTCGGCAAACTTTCAGGCGGCAACCAACAGAAAGTCGTTCTGGCGCGCTGGCTTGCCGCAAAGCCGCGGCTCCTGATCCTCGACGAGCCGACCCGCGCTGTCGATGTTGGCGCGAAGGCGGAGATCTATCGTCTGATCGATGATCTGGCCCGGCAAGGCCTGGCAATAATGATGATCTCCTCGGAGATGCCGGAACTGCTGTCGATGTCTGACAGGATCATCGTCATGCGCGACGGCCAAATCTCAAAGCCTATTGAAAAGAAAGATGCCACCGAAGAGGCAATTGTAAACTTCGCACTTGGCACGGCGGCTGCCTGACATGGTATCGGAGGATAAACCAGTGAGCATTTCCGAACAATCAACACAGCAGATGCCAACGGGCAATGTCGCGGGCATCATCAAACGTGTGACGTCATTTATAGGCGCGGAAAACCTGTCGCTCATCATAGCGTTGGTCATCATGGTGGCGCTCATCACCACCCAGACCGAATTCTTCTTTTCTGCCCGAAACCTGATGAACATCGGACAGAACATGGCCGTTGTCGGGCTGATTGCGGTCGGCATGACCCTTGTTATCGTCTCCGCAGGCCTTGATATCTCGGTCGGTTCGATCGCCGGCTGCGCTTCCGTGGTCTGCGCGCTGATGGTGACGCAACTGGACACGGTCATCGGCGGGACTGCTGCCGGCATGGGTATCGGTGTCATACTGGGGTTGATCAACGCGACGATCATTTCAGTGCTGCGTGTAAACCCGGTTGTCGCGACACTGGCTACTTTTTCCGCCTTCCGCGGAATCGCTTTTCTGATAGCTCCCGGAGGCCGGCCTGTGGGCGTACTCGACCCGACGCTTGCCTGGCTGGGTTCGGGCCGGTTGTTCCAAACGGCGGACTTTCCCGGCGTACCGGTTGCATTCCTCCTGTTGATCATCGTCGCCTGCGTCGCTCATTTCGTCATGACGTCGACGGTCTTCGGACGTTCAATCTACTCAATGGGCGGCAATCCGGTCGCGGCTCGTCTTGCGGGTATCAATCTCAATCGGATGCGCTATGCGATTTATGCCATATCTGGAGCATTGTCTGGTCTCGCCGGAGTGCTGGTGACCGCACGGACCTCCTCGGGTCAACCGGCATCCGGAACTCAGGGCCTCGAACTGGAAGCGATAACCGCCGTGTTCCTTGGTGGTGCGTTGATGGCAGGCGGGAAGGGAACGATTGTCGGGTCCATGCTGGCCGTGCTGTTGCTGGCAACGCTGTCGAACGGCATGAACCTTGTGGGAATTCCGACATTTTATCAGCTCGTTGCAAAAGGTCTTCTATTGGTTTTGGCCGTGGCGATAGGTCAGTGGCGCCTTGCACGCTCTGAAAAACATCAATCCAAGCTGGCTGCCGCAGGCAAGTGATGGCGTATCGGTCGTACCAGATTGCCAGCAGTGACTTGGTACTGAGAGTGGTGCCGGATTTCGGTGCCCGTGTGACCGAATTGGTCGACCGGCGCAGCAACCGGAACTGGCTTGTGCCGGGGCCTTGCTCGGGCTCAACCGGTGGCAATGCTAAATACGGCGCAGTCGAAGCCTGTGGTTGGGACGAATGCGCACCCACGGTGGCGCCCTGTCCCGATCCGGACTGGGAATGTGATCTGCGCGATCACGGTGATCTGTGGGGCAGACCATGGAAAGCGGAAATTCGCCAGGATGGAATCGACTGCGTCTATAGCGAAGAACGGTTCACGTTTTCTAGGTCTCTCACTCTCCAAGGCCGCAGACTTGTCTGCCAGTACAGCATGGCCGCAACCGGGACTCGGACACTTCCTTTCATGTGGAGCCAGCACATGCTGCTGGCCACACGGCCGGGCGAAGAGATTAGGTTTGAGGGAGTAGGCAACTGGACTGAATACGGCAAAGTACCTGCCACTCATACGGTGCAGGGTACCGAAGCCTCGTTGGTTTCGAAATCCTACGGTTCTGTGAGCAAGAGGGCCAAGGCCTGGATCGAAGGCAAGAATGGCTCAATCCAGCTTTCCTGGAATGCTTCCGACGCGCCTTTCTGCGGTCTTTGGCTGGCATTCGGCGGATGGCCCGATCCGAAGGCGCCGCTGCACCAGATGGCCATCGAGCCGACAAGCGCCCCCGCAGATGATCTTTCAGGCGCTCGCAGGCTAGGTCACGCACGCTTCCTGAAACCAGGCGAAGAAATCAGCTGGCAGATCGAAGTTACGGTCCTGCCGCCGGAAAATCACTGAAGGAGAATGATCATGTCGGAAGAGCATATTCTCTACCGCGTCGAGGACGGCATTGCCCACCTTACATTAAATCGCCCGGAGAAAATGAATGCGATTACGGCGGGAATGGGCAGTCGCATAGCTGCGTTGTGCCGCGAAATTGACACAGATGACACGGTTAAGGTTCTGGTGATCGATGGTGCCGGAGAGCGGGCCTTCGCCGCCGGCAGTGACGTCAATATGCTCGACGACCTCGGTACCCCATGGGATGGACGTAACCGTGCCCAATACGACCGCGACTATGTCTCTCCGATTCTTGGCCTGCGCAAACCGGCGATCGCCGCAATTGACGGATATTGCCTTGGCGGCGGGCTCGAAGTTGCCATGGCCTGCGACATCAGGGTGGCAACGCCGCGGTCCAGCTTCGGCGCCCCCGAGGTGCAGCGCGGTTGGCACGCAGGTGCCGGCAATACCTCTTTGCTGTCACGCTATATAGGCTGGGGGAATGCCTCCCTTTGGATCTTGACCGGAGACAGGTTTCCCGCCGAGGAAGCATTCCGGGTCGGCCTGGTGCAGAAACTCGTCTCTCCGGAAGCATTATTCAACGAGGTTGTCGGGCTGGCTCACCGCCTCGCCAAAAATCCGCCCATCGCGGTGCAGTCCGCGAAGAACGTCATCCGCAGGAGTCTGGGCACGTCGATCGAACAGGGTCTGTCGATGGAAAACGACGGCTACACGCTTTGCATGATGACGGAAGACGCACGCGAGGGAATGGCCGCCTTTGCCGCAAAACGCGAACCCGTTTTCCGCGGGAGATGACGATGAATGAACAGAAAATTCCCGAGAGCGAAAATGCCGCTTACGCACCCTTGAGTGGGATCAAGGTACTTGATTTGACCATCGCAATGGCAGGCCCGCTCTGCACCCAGAGAATGGGAGAAATGGGCGCGGAGATCATAAAGATCGAAGCACCAGGCGGGGGAGATTTTTCGCGGCATGCGCCAATGGCCGGCATTACCCGGTTCGGTGACGCAACCTGTTTTGTCACGCTGAATCAGAACAAAAAATCATTGATCCTGGATCTCAAGTCCGATGCCGGCCGGCAAACGCTCTATCGGATGGTCGAAAAGGCGGATGTTCTAGTCCAGAATTTTCGTCCACGCGTCGCCGTAAAGCTTGGCATTGAGTATGAAACTCTGCGCCAGATCAATCCTGGCCTCGTCTATGGCTCTATTTCGGGCTACGGCGACAGTGGACCCATGAAGGATCGTCCTGGCCAAGATTTGCTCCTTCAGAGCTTTACCGGTCTGACAATGAACGGTGGAAAGGCTGGCGAGTTGCCACAGGCCAGTCCCCTCTACATGGTTGACGTCACGGCCTCACACATGGTTTGCGAAGGGGTTCTGGCTGCGCTTGTCGCTCGCTCGACAACCGGGTTGGGGCAGGAGATCAAAGTCACCATGATGGGTGCCATCATGGAGATGCAGTGCCAGGAGATCATGTCCTACCTTGCTGCCGATGCTCCGCCGCAGCGTGGCGCAACACCTCAGGTATCGATCTATCAGGAACCCCCCTACGGGATCTACAAGTGCTCCGCCGGTTTCCTGTCGATCGCACAAGCCGACCTTGCTGTTCTTGCCGAGGCACTGGACCTTCCGGAGTTGGCGCGATTGAAATTGGACCGTCCGGCCCAGTCCGACGGCCATGCCGTCGCCAATTGGCGGGACGAGATCTATGAGCTGCTCGCTGCGCATCTGGAAACGAAGCCTGCGGAACACTGGGATACGCTTCTGGCACCGCTCGGTGTATGGTGCATTCCTGTTCATGATTATGAAGCTTTCCTGAACCATCCGCAGGCACGCGAACGATTGGTTCAGGTCGAGCATCCGGTAGGTGGGAGATACACCGCGGTTGCGCCGGGAATCTCGTTTTCGGCCCTCCCGCGGCCGAAAATAACGGCGGCCCCACGATACGGCGCCGACAGCCGGGATGTCTTGGGAAGTTTCGGGTTTTCGGAAGACGAAATCGCCGGACTTATCGATAAAGGTGCGGTTCTTGCCGGCGAGCAAGCAGCATGAAAATCACTGCCCTGCGAACCTTTCTGGTTCCGCCTCGATGGCTTTTTCTCAAGGTCGAGACGAATGCGGGCCTGACGGGCTGGGGTGAGCCGGTCCTAGAAGGGCACGCGACCACGCTGGCAGCAAAGATATCGGAGTTGGAAGACTTTCTGATTGGCTCCGATCCGCTTCGGATCGAAGACATCTGGCAGAAGATTTACCGGAACGGTTGCTATCGCGGCGGTCCAGTGTTGATGAGCGCCATCAGCGGTATCGACATGGCACTTTGGGACATCAAGGGAAAGTACCATGATGCACCGGTCCATGCCTTGCTCGGCGGTCCAGTGCGTACAAAAGTGCGCAGTTACCGTTGGGTTGGCGGCGATCGCCCTTCCAACCTGATCGAAGGCGTCAACCAGCTGCGGAACCAAGGCTTTAACGCCGCGAAAATGAATATTTGCGAAGAGCTTCAGATTGTCGACAGTTACCGGAAAATCGACAAGATAGTCCGTCGCCTGGGGGACCTGCGCGATGCCGTTGGTGCGGACATGGATCTCGCATTTGATTTTCACGGCCGTGTGCACGGTCCAATGGCCCGCGTACTACTGAAAGAGCTGGAACCGATACGTCCCCTGTTTGTCGAAGATGCTGTTGTTTCAACCCAAGTTGACCTGATGTCCGATTTGGCAAGATCGACGTCCATTCCGCTTGCTGTCGGCGAACGCTTACACTCTCGCTACGATTTCAGGTCAGTTTTTGAAAAGCGGGCAGCCAGCATCGTAAACCCCGACGTTGCCCATGTAGGCGGTATATCCGAAATGGTGCGGATAGGTCATTGGGCGGAAGCCTACGACGTGGCCTTGGCGCCGCATTGTCCGCTAGGGCCGATAGCGCTTGCGGCTAGTCTCCAGGTGGATGCCGTTTGTCACAACGCCTTTATTCAGGAGCAGAGCCTCGGCATGCACTATAACGGCGAGGGGGATCTTGCGGACATGGTGCTGCCGGACCAAGGCTTTGAAATTACGGACGGATATCTCTCCATACCGTCGAGGCCAGGATTGGGTATCGGCATCGACGAAGACAAGGTGAAGCTGGCAGACGAGATTGGACACCGTTGGAGGGCGCCTGTCTGGCGGCATGACGACGGTTCTATAGCTGAATGGTGATGTAATTTCGGTAATAGAACCGGATCTTGTCGATATCGATTAAGGCCGACGTTATTGCACGAACCGAACTGCCTGAGGGACGAGGTTAAACAAAGTCCACTTGCAACGACGTTTCTAACAGTAGCGCAAGGGCACATTATTTCTCCAGCAATTCAATATTGATGCGAACGAGGACGGCGTGCGATGGAAAATGTTGAGAGACTTGCCGATTTGCTGCGAGATATTGGTGCGGACTGGGCCGTCCTGACTTCTGCGGACGCGGTGTGCTTTGCGACCGGTCACATCGTACCGATAGAAATCGGCCAGTCTCCTTTTTCTGGCGGACCTACCGTGGCATTCGTCGGCCGCGATGCGAGCGTTGGCCTCGTGTGTCCGAACACAGACAGTGGACAGTCAGGAGCATGGCACGAAATCTCTTATGCCGGGTTTGCCTGTGCAGTCACAGATCAGGTGGCGAATTTTGCTGACGCAGTCCGCAAGATGATCCGCCGTTTGGGCGTGTCGGGGAAGGTCGCAATCGAACCGCATAGTTTTACCACTCTACTATCCGAACTGTTACCGGGCGATAATATGGCGATTGACGTCCCCCTCGCTCGGCTGCGAAGCATAAAGACCGACAGGGAGATCAAGTTGCTGCGCCGTGCGGCGGAGATTGCGGCTCTCGGCCAGGAGGAAGCGCGCCGGGCATCGATGCCAGGACGCAGGGAGCTTGAAATTCTGGGTAACATTCGTGCTCGAATGGAAACCGCAGCAGGAACACGATGCGCCTTGGCGGGTGAATATCTCTCTGGTACCGAACGAACGGCAACACTTGGTCTTCAACCCAATGACCGTGTTCTGAAGGAGGGAGATCCAGTAATTTGCGATCTAGCCCCTCGGGTGAGCGGTTACTGGGGAGACAGTTGCGGATCCTTCCTAATCGGGCAGGACATTCCGGCTCAATACGTAGAAATGTACAACGCCTGCCGAGAGACGCTCGAGCTGGCTTCAAGCGAACTGAAGCCCGGTCTCCGCGCCTGCGATTTCGACAGGCTATTGCGTAACCACCTCGCTGGAAAAGGATATTCCTATCCTCACCATTCGGGACACGGCATCGGAGCCTCAGTTCATGAGTTTCCAAGACTGGTACCAAACGAAACTGCGCTCATCGAGGAAAACATGATGTTGATGGTGGAGCCCGGCAGCTACATCAAGGGGCTCGGAGGCATCCGGTGCGAGTTCATGTTCCGTGTAACTCGGACCGGTGCACAAGCCATGGCAAAATTTTGAAACCCATTCCGTGTCGCCAATCAAATATTTGAAACTGGCATCTGGTTTGACCTGAGACCATAGCTTCAGAAGAACACGCTGATCCCCGCTTAGCGGAAGGCATGCTCGCATGGCACCTTAAATGCCGCGCGCCATACTCATCAAACTGACATCTGAAAATGATGGAAACCTGAAAAAGTCGGTATATTTCGAAGCATTCGAGGGCAACCTAATACGGACTGCCCCCGATACTCCGAAGTCTATTTCGTCAGTGTTACTTGATGTAGGGTTTCAATACATCCCGGGCGAGTTCGAAACCCCGAACCACTTTCTCCCGGCTCCCTTCAAAGCAACGATCTTCGTGCTTTATGATGACGGCACCGTCGTATCCGACCTCGTAGAGAGAGGCAAAAAGGCCGGGCCAATTCACATCGCCAAGACTTGGAATCCGCGGCACCTGCCAGCCCATCCCCGCGGAAAGAACCCCACGCTCATACAACCCTTCTTTGTTTATGCTGAGATCCTTGGCATGCACGTGTGCAAAACGCGCACCGAATTCGCGGATAAATCTATTCTGGCGGTATTGCCAAGTTGTTTGTCATTGGATGCAAGGCTGCGCGGCGGCTGCTTTCTCAAGCGGTCATTTCTGCAGTGTAGTCGGACCACAGGCAGAGGGCATCTGCCCTGGCGTGTCGCCAGGAGCGGGCTGAGAGTTTGTATCTGCGGGGACGAAAGAGTGTGTTTATCTGATCGTGGGCTGACAGGAAGCGCTGTGCTTGGCGGGGCGATTTGAACCGCCCCATGATCTTCTCTCGTTTCCTGGTCTGGCGGTGTGCGTTTTCAATTCTGTTATTCAGGCCCTTGTGGGCCCGATGATCAGCATCCGGGGCCAGATTTTGTATCGGCTTTATGTAGCCGCGCAGCTTGTCCGTCACGATGACACGCGGTTCACCGAATTGCTTGACCAGTCTGGAGAAAAAGCGCTTGGCGGCTTTGGTGTTGCGGCGAGCTTGAACCAGAATGTCGAGTACGTCACCATCGGCGTCAATGGCCCGCCAGAGCCAGAATTTCTTTCCGCTGATCGTGATGACAGCCTCATCCCTATGCCACTTATCGTTCGGCTTGGGCCGGTCTCTGCGAATGCAGTCGGCAAAATGTCTGCCAAAGCGGTTTATCCAGAGACGAACCGTTTCCCCTTCTCAAGATAACACCGCGTTCAGCAAGAAGCTCTTCCACATCGGCCGTGCTCAGAGCAAACCGATGATAGGCCCAGACCGCGTAGGCGACAACTTCACGCGGAAAACGAAACCTCTTCAAACGGGGTAAAGTGCTCGGTAATCTCATGTCGTATCGATAATCAAAACGTCAGGGGCAAACAACTTGGCAATACCCTCACCACCCATCTGCATCGCATTGGCGCCATCGCACATTGGAAAGCCGTTGCAGACGTGACCGATTGATCAACGAGTGCCTGCCCAATATCACCCCGACGAATTTAACCTGACAACACCGGGCTAGGATAAGGTCTGTCCTCTTCAGCAATTCGCGAACCTCGCCACCTGATCTGGATGTTACGAAGGCCTTTATTTTCAGCAGACAAATCTTTCCGACAAAACCGGTGCGCCAACCATACGTCCTCAGTGCATAAATCGTTGTTGGAGCAGGCCATGCTTGTCGAACGAGAAAGGCTCGATGGGAAGAGCTGTGCCCCCATCAATTGCCAGGTCGCCAAGAACCTCGCCGATTGCGCTGGCAAACTTAAACCCATGCCCTGAACAAGCCGAACAGACGACAACCGAGGGTTCGCCGGGAAGGTGATCGATCAGAAATCGCTCGTCGGGAAAGTTGGTGTAGCGACAGGTCACGGCGCGCACCCGGGTCGAGGCGACCGCAGGTAGCCGGTGGGCCGCAAACTTGTCGAGCATCGATGTGTCGGATTTGTCGATAGATGCGTTTTCGACATCCGGATCGATCAGTTGTTTCGGGTACATGTGATTGCCCAGTTTGACACCGTCGACACCAATCTGCGGAAAGCCAAAAAAGACCTCATCGTCGTTTTCTCTCAGGAAACAGGGCATGCGATCCGGCTGAGCCGCAAAGCCGTCCTTTGGCTGATACCAGGCAACCACCTGGCGAGCTGGAACTGCCCGTCCGGCCAATCGGGGAACCAACTGAGTGATCCAGGCCCCGGTGGCGATAACGACCGACCTTGCGCGATAGGTCGCGAGTATAGTCGTCACCGTAACACCGTCCGCGCCGGGATCGACACCAACGACCTTTTCGCCCAAATGCAACTCGGCGCCATCCGAAGCCGCAACACGGATATTGCCCCACACCGCAGTCTCCGGCCGGAGATAACCGCCAGCGGGGTCAAGGACACCGACTTCGTGTTCATCGAGCCGGAATCCGGGAAACCGCTCTGCCATGGAGCCTTTATCAAGAACTTCGTGAGCAAGCCCGTATTCTGCGCATGATGCCAGTGTATTGCACACCAAATCCCGCACGGGATCACCAATCTGAAGCACACCGGTTTGGCTCAGGAGCACGGTTTCCAGGCGCCTTTCGAGACGGCGCCAGTTCCTGTACGCCCGGTGCAGAAGAGGCACATAGGCCGGATCCTCGTGATAGGCCAGACGAATTATCCGGCTATCTCCGTGGGACGAACCCAGATCATTGCCGGGATAGCGGGCCTCGATACCCAGAACCTTGCGATCGCGTGCCGCGATATCGGCAAGCGCAGCGCTTCCCATCGCGCCAAGGCCGACTACGATTACGTCGTACATTTTCTATCCTTTTGTGAATTTTCTGGTCGGAACGCGGCGTCGTTACCGCTGAGCAGCCAGTTCGGAAAGGAGGCGCACCCAACTGCGGATACCCTTGCGCAGCCGTTCGCAGTCGAACCGTTCGTTCGGCGCGTGGATGGCGTCATCGCCAAGAATGAAGCCGATGCTCAGACAATCGACGCCGAGCTTCTCGGAAAGCCATCCGACAACGGGAACAGTTCCCCCGGTCCCCTTGATGAGAGCCGGCTCGGGCCACTCGGCATCAAGCGCGCGGATTGCGGCCGCGATGTAGGGTCCGGTCTCCTCCATGGAGACCGGAGCGCTTCCACCACTCCCCTCGAATTCGGCGCGACATCCCGCAGGTAGTCTGTCTTGGATGAACCTCCGAAAGAGCCTACGCACATGTTCCGGTCGTTGCCTGCCGACGAGACGAAACGTGACCCGCGCCGAAGCCGAACCAGGGAGCACGGACCTTTCGGTCGGACCGGTATTGCCGCCCCACATTCCGTTGAAATCGATGCCCGGCCGCCCCCACATCAGTTCGACCGGACCGAGCCCGCCTTCGTTGGGGCCACCGTCGATCGAGACCCCGGCCAGCGCTTCGGCCGCATCAAGTTCCTCCCATAGCGTGCGCAATTGAGGCGCAACGGGCTCAACGCCTTGGTAGAAACCGTCGATGAGTACCTTCCCATCGTCATCGTGAACGGAGGCGAGCAGTTTCGCCAGAATTCGAAGCGGATTGGCGGCCACGTTGCCGAAATGCCCGGAGTGCAGGTCGCCGTGAGGCGCAATTACGGTGACCTTTTCGTGTACAAGCCCCTTGAGCCTTGTGGTGATCGCGGGCCGCCTGGGCGACCACATGTCGGAGTCGCTGTTGAACGCAATGTCGCATGCAAGAGCCTCTTTTTTGGCCTCGATAAAGGCGGGAAGACTGGGCGAGCCAAACTCCTCTTCGCCCTCGATCATCACGATGACGTTGACCGGCCATCCGCCACGAGCGTTCTTCCAGGCTCGCAACGCCTCGACGACGGTCCAGAACTGTCCCTTGCTGTCTGATGCGCCGCGGGCATAGATCCGTGTCAATCCGTCTTCTTCCTTCAGCGCCGGCTCGAACGGAGGCATATCCCAGTTCTCAGTCGAGTCGGCCGGCTGAACGTCATAATGTCCATAGAACAGGACTGTCGGAAGGACGGGATGGTGGAGAGACTTCGCAAGAACGACGGGATGACCCGCTGTCTTCACTATTTCCGCTTCTAACCCGATTTCCCGAAGCTGACGGATCAGCCAGTCCGCACAGGCCGCGATACCAGCGCTCCCGACCGGTTCACTCGAAACGGAAGGAAAACTGAGAAGATCGCTCAAGCCATTGACGGAATCGGTCATCCCCTCGTCCACGCATTGAAGGACATCGTCGATTGCAGTCTTGGGTGTCATGTCTGTTACAGAACCTTCGAGAGGAATGCCTGGGTTCGCTGTTCGCGGGCATTGGAAAGAAGCTCGGAGGGCTTGCCTTCCTCGACGATACAGCCCTGATCCATAAACACGATGTGATCAGCGACTTCGCGCGCGAAGCCAATCTCGTGCGTGACGAGGATCATGGTCATGCCGGCGCTGACGAGCGACTGGATGACATCGAGCACCTCGCCGACCAGTTCGGGATCGAGGGCCGAGGTCGGCTCGTCGAAGAGCATGACTTCCGGTTCCATTGCGAGGGCGCGCGCAATTGCGACGCGCTGTTGCTGTCCACCGGAAAGCTGTGCCGGATATCTGCCACATAGGTCACCGAGCCCGACGAGGTCCAGAAATTCTAGGCCCCGCTCGCGGGCATCCGATTTTCGTTCACCTTTGACGTGGACCGGCCCTTCGATGACATTCTGCAGGGCTGTCATGTGTGGGAACAGGTTGAAACGCTGAAACACCATGCCGGTTTGGCGGCGCTGCATTGAAATCTGTCTTGGCGAAAGTGGATAGAAATTGCCGTCTCGCTCTCGGTATCCTTGTAGTTCCCCACTGAGTTTCACGCGCCCGGCCGAGATGCTCTCGAGCTGATTAATGCATCGAAGGAGAGTGGACTTTCCGGAGCCAGAAGGACCAATTGCAACGCAAACCTCGCCCTTAACTACCTTCAGGTCGACGCCGCGCAAGGCATGATACCCACCAAAGTACTTGTGGACCTGTTGCAGCTCGACGCTCGGAATGACTTCTTGTGGAGCCATCAGTTACCGCCTCCTTTGGGGATGTCATGTCCGCGACCGTAGTAGCGTTCGAGGTAGTATTGGCCGACCATCAGGAGGGATGTGATGAAGAGGTACCACGTGGCTGCCACCAAAAGCAGAGGCACCGGGAGATAGGTGCGGTTGGCAATCGCATTTGTTGCGAAGGTTAGATCCAACGTGAATGGTACCGCCAGAACGAGAGAAGTAAGTTTCAGAACACCGATCGCTTCGTTGCCCGTTGGAGGAATGATGATCCGCATCGCCTGGGGGATGAGAATGCGGGTCCAGATCTTGGTCTTTGACATTCCTATCGCTTGGGCAGCTTCGGTCTGGCCGCGATCAATCGCGCGAAAACCGGCGCGAAAAATTTCGCTGAGATACGCTGTCTCGTTGAAGCTCAATCCGGCAATGGCTGCCACTGCCGGAGTTACGATCCATCGGCTGTCGAGACTGACGATTTCAGGGCCGAACGGGACCGAAATCGAAATCGTAGGGAACAGCACGGCGAATAGTCCCCAGAACGCCAGTTGCGTGTAGATCGGTGTACCGCGAAAAAACCACACCCAGAACCAGGCAACCCCCTGAAGAATGGGATTGTCGTTCTCGCGCATAATCACAAGTGCAAGCGCGAGAGGGATCGCAATTGCCATGGAAATGACGGTTAGCAATAGCGTCCAGCCAACTCCGCGCAAGACGAAGGGCGAGAACAGGTAGGTGGAATAGGTCTCCCAATGAAAATTGGGATTGTTGGCCACGCCTTGAGCCGCCTGAATACCCAGGATCCCGATAAGAAGGACTACCAGCCAGCGCCCCGGATGGCGCCGTGGCACCACCCGGTTATGCACGACATCGTTCTTCTCGGGGAGGATCGCTCGCACTTGGCTGCCATCCAAAGCCGCATTGATGTCGTCTGTCACGTCAATGCTCCGCGGTAGGATTGATTTCGGCTTTTTCCACGCCGACGCCGCTCATACCCCACGCATCGAGTATCGCGCTATAGGTTCCACTCTCAATCAGCTCGTTCAGGGCATCGGTCACCAGTTCTGTCAATTCCATATCGGCTTTGGCGACAGCAATACCATTGAGGCCCGAAAAATTGAGTGTTTCTCCAACCGGTTTGACCGTCTCCAGCACACCATCGGACTTGAACGCGGCGTAGAAAGCTGTCGCGCTGCCGGTAATCGTTGCGACTGCGCCGCCTGTCGCCACTCGCGTAACGGCCTCGGTTTGAGTCTTGAAGGGTAGGAATTCCATTGCAGGTTTACCAGAATCCAAACACTGCTGGTTCACGTCAAGGAGCCGCCTCTCGTGCGATGTGCCGCTCTGCAACGCGATCTTGCGCCCGCAGACATCTACAGGGTCGAAACCATCGGGATTGCCGGAGCGGATCACCCATTCGTTGCCCGTTTCAGCATAAGAAACGAAATTGACGACTTCTAAGCGTTCCGATGTGATTGAAAACGCGCTTAGGCCAATGTCGTAATTGGATCCGAGCGCGGGAATGATAGTGGTGAATTGGGCAGTCCGGGATTCGTATTCGAGGCCAAGCGTTGCCGCGAGTGCGTTGCCAATGTCGATGTCGATCCCCTCCGGTGTTTGTCCATCGGCACCGGCCATGTATTCCCAGGGTGCATAATTGTTGTCGGAACCGCCAACCAGAACGCCCACCTCACGAATGCGCTCGGGTACCCGTGCAGCAAGTTCCGCGTTTGCCTTTACGCCCGAAGTATCATACCCGTTGGCAACTGCGTGTCCCGATGTTCCCGAGGTCATCAGGATTACAAGTATCGATACGGCAGTAGCCCACTTATTCTGATTTATCATTTTCGTTCCCCTTCATCTGAAACTGGTGGCCAATCGTTTTGCAGTTCTCCCATTTCCGAGCGAGAGCAGGCCACAGCACTCCCGTCATAGTCATCCTGGTTTCACGGTGTCCGATCGTTTGGTGCCGGATCGTCCGTGCAAGCAGGCATTCAGCGTTCCATTGCCCTGGCTACGGTTGAAATCGGCGCAGACAGAGCATTGAAAAATCGTTCTAGATCCAACTGAATGTCGTCCGGGTGCTCCATCCCGATGCTAATCCGCAAAAGTTGCTCCGGCCCGGCCCATGGGACAGCAGTTCTCTGACCTTTGACGGAAGTCGGGGCAATTAGACTGCGTGTGCCACCCCACGACGCACCGATGGAGATGAGCTCGAAGGCATCGAGCGCGGCTGGAACACCCTCTGCAAACATGGGATCGACAGTGAATGTGAATACACCGCAGGCACCGGCAAAATCGCGTTTCCAGATTTCGTGACCGGGAGCTCCTGGCAACGCAGGATAGAGGATCTGGTCAGTCAACGGGTGTTGAACAAGCCATTCCGCAATTGCCAGCGCGGATGCAGAGGCGCGAGCAAGACGGACAGCCAGTGTTTCGATCCCTCTCAGCGCGAGCACACAGTCATCAGGCGAAACGCCGATCCCGAGGCGACCGAATGCCGCCTTAAGCCTGAAGCCCAACACCTCGTCGCGAACAGTTACGGAACCCAAAAGAAGGTCTGAGTGTCCACCCAGGTGCTTACTGAGCGCTTCGACAACGATGTCCGCTCCGTGTTCGAGTGGCCGGAAATTGATCGGGGAGGCCCACGTGTTGTCGCAGCCGACCAGTGCTCCTGCAGAACGGGCGAGAGCCACAATCCGCGGCAAATCCTGCATTTCCATCGTGATTGAGCCGGGCGTTTCAACCCAGACCAGCCTAGTCTTGTTCTTCAGAAGCCGTGAAAGGGTGTCAACATCAAGTGGATCGTAAAACTCCGCAACGATCCCGAGCGAACGGGCCTCGTTGACCGCGAAATCACGCACCGGACCGTAAGCGGTATCTGGAAGTAGTATCCTGTCGCCGTGTTGCAGGATCGCGAGCAGTGATATGGTAATCGCCGCCTGGCCGGAGGGCGCGAGAACTGTGCGTACGCCGCCATGCAGTTCGCTGATCTTGAATTCCAGATGGCGGTGGGTCGGTGTGCCGTACAGACCATAAACATAACCGTCTGCTCCGCGTTCGAAACGGGAAATAAACGAGGCGGCATCCGGATAGCGGATGGTCGATGCGCGATAAACCGGCACAGTTAGACTGTCATAGCCATTCAGGTTGACCGGGGACGGGATCACGCAGCGCGTTTCGTCATGCATTAAAAACATCTCCTTGTTGGCGAGAACGTTGACATGCCGAATTGTATTCTGTCTAACAATAAATAATGGGAATTCTATTCTGTTTAGTTATAGGCGTGAATATGGATGTACGACAGATCGAGATCTACCAGGCGGTCATGACCTTCGGGACGACGTCAAAGGCAGCTGACGTCCTTGGAATGTCCCAGCCAGCGGTCAGCAAGGCGATCATGACCCTGGAGCGTTCGATCGGATTCAAGCTGTTCGACCGGGAAAAGGGCCGACTAACACCTTCGGCTGAAGGACAGTTGTTCTATCGCGAAGTGCAGGCATCGCTGGCTGGGATCGCTAAACTAAGAAGCTCGGCGGCGCGCATACGCGACTACGGATCAGGCGATATTCGTGTCGCGTGCCTTTCCGCCTTCAGCACCAACATCGTGCCCCGGGCGATCGCAAAATTCCGCAAACGGCATCCGGACATTGCGGTCACACTTTCCGTAGCAGCGTCATCCGTCATCCGCGACATGGTAGCCGCCAACCAGATCGACATTGCAATCACAGCTGATGAAGTGGAGACAACCGGCATCGAAGTCGTCCGCTTCGTGGATGTGCAGGCGGCAATTGCGCTTCCGCCCGGACATCCGCTGATATCACGGGAAGTCATCACACCGAAAGATCTCGACGAGGTCGATTTCGTCGCTTTGGCCCCCGAAGACACAACCCGGCAGGAAGCGCAAGCCATTTTTGCTAAGCATGGAGTGGCACCGAAAGTCATCGTCGAGACAGCCTTTTCCTCCGTCATATGCGCGTTTGTGCTGGAAGGACTCGGTTGCGGTATCGTCGACCCGGTTACTGCGGTGGGCTACACGGAACGCGGATTGGCGATAAGGCCGTTCGAACCTGCGATCAAATTCCGCACGCTGCTTCTTTTCCCCCCGCGAAAGAAGTCTCGAATCGTGGCGGAGATGGCCGAAGCCCTTCGTTCGGAAGCTGCCAGCATCACCTGAACCCGATTTCTATCGTTGGCCAACAACGTTTTCCTGCCGAAATGTGCCGGCGTTAATACGATCCGACAACGTCCTATGTCGGGAAGATCATCCCATTCGCCCGACACGGGCGCCATTGCCGCGTGTGCGGTTTAGTCCTTCCGCCCTTTTTTCCTTAGATCAGTTCGCAACGAATGTACCCCTCCAGTGAATCTTACTGTTATCCATAAGGTCACGGTTCATGATGGGGCAGTTGCGCGATGCGGGCTCCTTCGACCAGATCTGCGAGTCGGGAGAAGCCTCGCCAGATGACGGTTGTTCCTGGCGGCGAGTCGGAGGCACGGTCAAGATAACCACCGAGCCGCGCGACTGCCTTGAGGTAGAAATCTAAGTCTTGCTGGGACATTGATTTGTTTTCTGGAATTGAGCGCTCAAGCAAACGGCACTCGATGTCGGTGAACACGGCAGCGGGAGATGCATCAGGTGCGTCGCGCCCGAGCATTGTGAGCCAAGAGACGCTCCAGTGATCCAGGTCACTGCAAAAAGCACTGAGCCAATGCAGTTAAGCTGCTTGCTCGCCTGGCTCAATCCACCATTTGCTGCTGTTCGCAACCACCCCAAACCTGCCCTGAAAAACAAAAAACCATAACCAGGAGTACACGGCCCGCAGGTTCCTGCATGGGAGGCTTTCGTACGCCTTACGGCACCCGAAAACCTTAGCCAAATCGGACGTTCCGCGATTTTCGACAGGACCACGAAAGCGGACATTCACACCAATAATCCTCGGCGGTATATTCGGCCCAGACTTGTTGTCTCTCTCAATAGATGCGCGTGACCGATTTCAGTCCGAGCTAGAGGTTGAAGACGATTGAAGTTGCGCCTACGGAGTAAGACTTCGCTCACGTAGTGCAGCGTTGCCGCCCGAAATCAGGCAGGCATCGTGCAGGCGGTGCACTCGACCTCCAGGAGATATCTGGCATCGGGCAACTGGGCGATAAGCATCGTTCGTGCCGGCAAATCATTGCCGTTGAAAAAAGCCTGATAGGCCTGATTGAAGGCCGGAATGTTCTTTCGATCGGCCAGGAACACATTGACCTTCAGGATCGATCCGAGTCCTGCACCGGCAGTGGTCACGGCGGCCTTTAGATTTCCAAGAACCACCTCCACCTGCTCGTCGAAAGTTTCCGGTACGTGGCGTTCCGGACCGACGATCGGGACCTGGCCAGAGACGAAGATCAGGTCCTGATAGATTCGATATCGGGAAAGCGGTGGCTTGCTTTGAACTTTGGTCATCATGCCCTCACGACGCGATGGCATGGACGTGTTTGCGCCATGGCTGTCCGCTTTTCAGACGCTCGGCGAGCTTGAGGCTGCATGCCTTCAAAAGAGCCTCACCCTTGTCCGCACTGGCGCGGGCGGCAATGCCGGATACGCCGTTTGCCGTCAGTTCGTTGAACGGTGTGTTCGTCCTCAGTGTCGGCAACAGCGACGAGATCATGTCGAAGGAGGTGCCATTGCCCTCTGCGATCCGCTCGCCCCGCACCATGTTCGGCGCGGCCGCCATCATCATCGAGGTTTCGCCCTCGCAGGCATGCATGATGCAATCCTGATCTTCCAGAATATCAGCGACGTCCTGGTAGGCTTCCATGAAGTAGGTTGTGGTTGCGACTTCCACGTCCGGATCTTCGGACAGCCAGGCGAAATCGCCGACAACGCTGGCAAGCCCCTGAATGTTGCCCCCGTGGCCATTAACCAGAACGATGCGTTTGAAACCGGACTGCGCGATCGAGCGGCAAAGATCCCCGATGACCGCCTTATAGGTATCGAGAGACACGGTGAATGTGCCGCCGAAGGTCATGTGATGATTTGCCAGCCCGAACCAGAGCGCGGGGGTCACAACAACAGGGCAAGACCCCTCCAGCAACTGGGCGACCCGATAACAGACATCCTTGGCCAGGATTGCATCCGTGCCGGTGCTTAGATGCGGTCCGTGCTGTTCCACGGAGCCGACGGGGATCAGCACGAGCGCATTCTTCCTGGCCAGTTCATTCAATTCAGGCGCGGTCATCGCGCTCCAGTCGTAGGCATCCATTTTATTCATGTCGTTCTCCCATTCAATTAAGTCATTGGATCTAGTTTTATTGTACAGTACAGTCTATTTTCTCGGCGAAAGGGGATGCTTGCAGGCGCCGGCGACCCTTCCCCCCGGCTAGCTCGTCGTGTAGCGTGCCATGAACATCTTGATGGCTTCATCGACTGCCTCTTCGGGCAGCGGAAGCTCGCTGGTGGCGGGACCGATCGCCATGACATAGGGCCAAAACATCAGCTCCAGGATCAACCCGAAGAACTGATGCGCGGCCAGTAGTGGCTTAGGACAATCGAGTAGTCCGCGCTCGGTCAACCCGCACAGTACGTCTGCAAGACCATTCACGAGCGGACCTTTGCCCGCATCGTAAAACTCCTTGCCGATCCACGGGAGGCGGCGGGATTCGGAAATCACAAGACGCGTGAACGAGATCTGGTCGGCATCTTCGACGAACTTGACCATGCGGTTCGCGACTTCGCGCAGGATCTGTTCCGCTGAAGCGCCGGCCTTTTCGATCTCGTCGAGTCCTTCGAAGGCATCGTCGCCGGAGAAGCCTGCCCAATGAGCGTCGAGCATGGCGCGAAAAAGCGCCTCCTTGCTTCCGAAGTTGTTGTATAGCGTCTGCCGAGCCACACTGGCCTTTTTTGCAATCGCATCCAGGTTCACGCCACCGTAGCCGCGCTTAACGAAAAGCTTTCGCGCGGCGAGTAGAATGGATTCGGTGGAAGACGGCGAGGTCGTTCTCTTTTGTTTCATGAGAAGGCGGGAGCCCTATGGTCGTTTGGGTCAGGCGCATTAGGCGCGAACAATGCCCTCAAGTTAGTGGATTAGACTGTCCAATTCAAATTGAATTTATCCTAGCATTCAACTCTAAGGAATTTATTCGATATATATCAATAACTTAATATTGTATTTTTGCATTTTTAAAAATGGACTTTACAGTCTAGTCTAACAATGTAATCCTGAAATTGACTGATCCATGGAAATTGGGAGGACTGGATGCTCATTACCCGCAGACGTTTGATGCAGACCTCGGCAGCATTCGCCGCGCTGGCCTGTGGCGGCGGCCCGTCTTTCGCCACGGCGCAGGCCGGCAGCAAGGTGATCCGTGCCGTCATGCACGCTGATTTACGGTCGTTCGATCCTGTATGGACGACGGCATCAATCACGGGCTACCACTCCGCAATGATCTATGACACCTTGTTCGGCATTGATGAACAGGGTGTCGTGCGCCCCCAGATGGTGGCCGACTACTCCGCTTCGGAAGATGGCCTGCATTATTCCTTCGCCCTGCGCGACGGCCTGACATTCAGCGACGGCAGTCCGGTTACCGCGCGTGACTGCGTTGCGTCGATGAAGCGGTGGGCCGCACGTGACACCGCGGGACAGCTGATGTTCGGCTTTGTCACCGATGCGCCGGTCATCTCCGACAAGACCTTCGAAATCCATATGGACACGCCCTATGGGCTGGTGCTGGAGACCCTGGGCAAGACAAGCAACTGCCTTTGGATCATGCGCGAGAAGGACGCGCTGACCCCGCCGAACGAGCAGATCACCGAATACATTGGATCTGGCCCGTTCACCTTCAATCAGGAGGAGACGAAGCTTGGGGCAAGCTATGTCTATGATCGCAACCCGAACTATGTTCCGCGTCCGGAGCCAGCCTCCGGCACCACGGGCGGCAAGGTGGTCAAGGTCGACCGTGTCATCTGGGAAAACATCTCAGATCCACAGACCGCGATCGGAGCCCTGCAAAGCGGGGAAATAGACTTCTACGAGACCCCGCCGCTTGAGCTCCTCTCACAACTGGAGACCGATCCCAATATCAGGATCAAGGTGATCAACGAAACCGGGATCATCGGCTTCATCCGTCTGAACTGGTTGCATCCACCGTTCAACAACAAAAAAGCCCGCCAGGCGATGCTATACGTGGTCAACCAGCTGGACATCATGCGAGCGGCCTACGGCGACGATCGTTATTTCAACGCCTGCGATTCCTTGTTCGGCTGCGGCACGAACATGGAAAACCACGAGAACATAGACTGGTTCAGGCACGGTCAGGACTTCGACAAGGCCCGTGAGCTGTTCAAGGAATCAGGCTACGACGGCCGTCCGGTCGTGATTCTTCAGGGCACAACCCTCCCCATGCCGAACATGGCCGCACAGCTTATTGCGCAATGGCTGCAAAAGGCGGGGGTCAATGCGGAGCTCGCACCGTCCGACTGGGGTGGCGTCGTCAGCCGGCGCGCTGTGCAGGATCCGCCTGAGAAGGGGGGATGGAATATCTTCATCACCTATAACCCGACCTCCACCTTCGCCAGCCCGATCCTTTTCCCGGGACATCTTGCCAACGGCACAAAAGGCTTCTTTGGCTGGCCAGACATACCGCGCTGGGAAGACCTTCGCCGCGACTGGACCCTTGCCAAGAACCAGGACGAGCGTTTCGAAATAGCCAATGAAATGCAGCGGGTTGGCTGGGACGAGGTCCCTCATGTTCTGGGTGGCCAGTGGCGGAACCCAGTTGCCATGCGCTCGAACGTTCATGCCTTCCCGAGCGTTCCGGACCTGCTCGGCTTCTGGAACGTGGAGAAAGACTAATCCAGGCGGCGCCCGCGCCAGGCAAAGGGCCGGTGCGGGCAATCAAGGCTCATGTATTCACGGGAGGCGGGGATTGCCCCATGATTCAGCTCATCTTTCGAAAAATCGGATCGATTGCCATCGTCATGACTCTGGTGGCTTTGATCGTGTTCCTGCTTGTCCATATGACACCCGGTGATCCGGCGTCGATCATCGCCGGCGACAATGCCACCAACGAGCAGATCGATGCCATCCGCGAGGCAATGGGATTGAACCGACCGCTCCCGGAGCAATTCGCGCGTTGGGTCGCAGCCATCTTGCAGGGCGATCTCGGAGTATCGATCTTCTCCAACGTCCCTGTGTCACAGCTTATTCTGGAGCGGCTTGAACCAACAATTTCCCTTGCGCTTCTGACAATGTCGGCCTCCGTGATCATCGCGGTTCTTGCGGGCATGATCAGTGCGCTCAAGGTCGGTTCCTGGATCGACCGTCTGATCATGGGTCTTTCCATCGTCGGGTTCTCCGCACCCGTCTTCGTGGTCGGCTATTTCCTGATCTATTTCTTCGCCGTCCGCCTGAAATGGCTACCTGTGCAAGGCTACGATCCGTTCTCCGCCGGCTTCTGGCCATGGCTCAGCCATCTGATCCTGCCGGCCGTGACCCTCGGCTTCATCTACGTCGCCCTGATCGCCCGCATTACACGCGCAACGATGATGGATGTGCTTCATGAAGACTACATCCGTACGGCCCGCGCGAAGGGCGTGGGAACCGGCCGGATCCTGTTTGGCCATGCGCTTCGAAACATCGGCGTACCGGTCGTCACCGTTGTCGGGCTCGGCCTGGCGCTCCTCATTGGCGGCGTGGTCGTCACTGAAAGCGTATTCAACATTCCAGGCGTCGGGCGGCTGGTTGTCGATGCCATCTCGAAGCGGGACTACCCGATCGTGCAGGGAGTGACTCTTTCGTTTGCCGCCATCTATGTTGTTGTCAATCTGCTGATCGACCTCAGCTACGGCCTGATTGATCCGAGGATCCGCCATCATGACAGCTGAGCAGACCAATTCTCCCGTGCGCATGGCCTTTCCTACCCTGAGCAATCGTGTTTTTTTCTTCGTGAGACGCAATCCGACACTCACGATTGGCGGCAGTATCTTCGCCGTGACCCTTGCAGGCGCATTGTTGGCACCGCTGGCGCCTGGCGAGGCATTCGACATGCAGCCGATCCTGCGCATGCGGCCGCCATCGGCAGAAAGCTTTCTGGGAACTGACCAGCTCGGCCGCGACGTCCTCGCGCGCTCCCTATACGGTGGACAAGTGTCCCTGATCGTCGGCTGCAGCGTAACTGCCCTTGCCTTGACGATCGGCATATTCCTTGGCGTGGTCGCCGGCTATTTCAAGGCGGCCGACGCCCCGTTGATGCGGTTCATGGATGCGCTGATGTCCATTCCGGCCGTCCTTCTGGCCATCGCGCTCGTCGCCTTGACCAGGCCCGGCGTCGCAACCGTAGTTCTGGCGATCGCCATACCGGAAATTCCGCGTGTGGTGCGTCTGGTCCGTTCGATGGTCTTAAGCATGCGAGGCGCCGTATTCGTCGAAGCGGCCATCGTTTCCGGCTCCGGTCCGGCCAAGATTATTCGGCGCCATATCCTGCCATCGACGGTCGGACCTTTGATGGTGCAGGCAACCTATATCTGTGCGTCCGCGATCTTGATCGAGGCAACCCTATCATTTCTGGGTGCCGGTGCCCCGCCGGAGATTCCCACCTGGGGCAACATGATTGCTGCCAGCCGGCTTTACCTCGCTACCGCGCCCTGGACCATTTTCGTACCGAGCATCTTCCTCGCTCTGACTGTCCTGTCTGTAAACCTGATCGGCGATGGCCTGCGGGACCGGCTGGACCCGAGACTCGCACGGCGTTTGTGATGGAGATGAACGTGGCACCTCCCCTTCTTGAGCTCACCGGCCTCAGAACCGAGTTCTCCAGCATCGACGGCGTGACGACCGCCGTTGACAGCCTGTCCTTCCGGCTGGACCGGGGCGAGACGCTTGGAATTGTCGGCGAGTCCGGTTGCGGCAAAAGCATAACCTCCTTTTCGATCATGCGGTTGTTGCCAAGCTTTGCCAGCGTCACGAGTGGTAGAATCCTTTTCGAAGGCCGCAATCTGCTCGACCTGAGCGAACGCGCCATGCGGAAAATCCGCGGCAAGGACATCGCCATGATTTTTCAGGAGCCAATGACGTCACTTAATCCGCTGATCTCCGTCGGCGGCCAGATTTCGGAAGTCATCAGGCTGCATGAGGGCGTGGGACGCCGTGAGGCCTGGCGCCGCGCCGGCGAGATGCTTGCACGCGTGCATGTCCCGGATCCGTTCCGCCGCCTTGACGATTTCCCGCACCAGTTTTCCGGCGGGATGCGCCAGCGCGTGATGATCGCCATTGCCCTTGCCTGCGAACCCTCCCTGCTGATCGCCGATGAGCCAACGACAGCGCTTGATGTGACCATTCAGGCGCAAATCCTCAGCCTTATCGGCGATCAGCAAAAACAAACGGGCACTTCGGTTCTGCTCATTACCCATGACCTTGGCGTCGTCGCCGAGAGCTGCCAGCGCGTGATGGTCATGTATGCGGGACGCAACGTTGAGGAAGCGGCTGTCACGGAGTTGTTCGATGCGCCGGCGCATCCCTACACACGCGCCCTGATGAAGGCGAGACCCGGCTCGGAAAACCGCGGCCACCGCCTCGCGGAAATCCCGGGCCGCGTTCCGGACATGAAACAACCGATCCCAGGATGCGCCTTCGCACCCCGCTGCCCGTTCGCGACCGAGCGTTGCCGGAACGAGCGCCCCTTGCCGAGATCAATTGCCCAACCGGGCCACCGCGTCGCCTGCCATGAAGCCGAGCGGGTCCTTTCCAGCGAAATGGAGGCCGCATGACAACGCCTGCCATTGAGGCCATCGACCTCAAGAAACACTTCCCTGTCAAAGGCTGGCACCGCACGGAAACCGTTGTACGAGCGGTGGATGGTGTGTCCTTTCACCTGGCAGCGGGGGAGACACTGGCGATTGTCGGCGAGTCCGGTTGTGGCAAGTCGACCGTGGGCCGAATGCTTGTCCGGCTGACCGAACCGACCAGCGGTCGGATCCAGATCGATGGCATCTCCTTGAGCAGCGCCAGCAGTGACGGACTGCGCAATCTGCGCCGCAAAGTTCAGATGGTCTTTCAGGATCCGCGCGCGTCACTTAATCCCCGTGTCCCGGTCGGGGTCTCCGTTGGCGAGCCGATGGAGAATTTCCTGACCATCTCCCGATCCGAACGCGAGCAGCGGGTTGGCGATTTGCTCGAACGGGTCGGACTTGGCCGGGATGTCGCCAAACGACATCCGTCCGAGTTTTCCGGCGGGCAACGCCAGCGGATCGGCATCGCACGGGCTCTGGCCGTGTCTCCTTCTGTGATCATAGCGGACGAAGCGGTATCGGCGCTCGACGTTTCAGTCCAGGCGCAAGTCATCAACTTGCTCAAGGATCTGCAGGCTGAGCTGGGGCTCGCCTATATCTTCATCTCCCATGATCTCAGCGTGGTGCACCACATCGCGGACAGGGTCGCCGTGATGTATCTTGGCCGCATCGTTGAAATGGGTACGGCGGACGAGGTCTTCTCCACCCCCCGCCATCCCTATACGCGTGCCTTGATTGAATCCGCGCCGATCGAGCATCCAACCCAACGCCACGCCAGAACCCTGCTGACCGGAGAAATCCCATCGCCGCTCAATCCGCCTTCAGGCTGTGCATTCAATCCTCGCTGCCCGCTGGCAACGCCGGACTGCAGGTCAATTGCACCGGACCTAACTGGTTCGGCAGGGCAGCATCTGGCTGCATGCCACGTCGCCACCGCCAAGCTCGCACCGGGAAACGAATGAAATGCCGATCAACACGCATCAGATAGGGTCCGTACGCATCACGGCATCGCCAACTTGTTTGGGTCGTCCAGCATGGGGCCCCGATTTGGACGGATTTCAGCCGTTCATTTCGTCGGTGTAGTCCAGCCATAGGCCGAAAGCATCAGCTCTTGAGTGCCGGTATGAGAGTGCGGACAGTTGGCAGCGGCGCGGTCTGAAGATCGTATTGATCTGATCGTGGGCGGACAGAAACCGTTGAACTTGCCGAGGCGACTTGAAACGGCCCATGATCTTCTCCCGTTTCCGGGTCGGACGATGGGAATTCTCAATCCTGTTGTTCAGCCCCTTGTGAGCGCGATGATCGGCATACGGAGCAAGAGCCCGAACCGGCTTGGTGTAGCTGCGCAGCTTGTCAGTCACCACGACCCTGGGCTCGCCGAACTGCGTGACCAGCGCGCCAAAGAAACGTTTGGCCGCTTTGGCATTCCGGCGGGATTGAATCAGGATAATGGGTCGACTGGTTCAACCACCGGCGTCTTCTGGAGCCCTTAGGAAACATCCCTCCGGCTGAAGCAGAGGAACAATACTACGCCACGCTGGATCAAACGGCCGTGGCTGCATTATTTAAACCAAATGGCCTCCGGCAAACCCGGCACGGTTCATTGCCTTTCCGACCTGCCCCTCCCAAACAGCGTTCGAAGCGCCAAACTCACGCTCCATGTCAATGAAAGCGCTCACACAAGCGCTCGGCGCTTGCCGCTCAAGCTTGATCCCGCCGCCATATCGCGCCTATGAGGGAAACCGTAGATCAAATGGGAAATCCGCATTGATGGTTTTCAATTCTGTCTAATTTCGCATTTTAACGAAAATTCAGAGTGATAACGGTGAATATGGAAACATATGAGAGCAAATAGTTGTAAAATCTATGTCTATAGTGATTTGAAGATAATATGCTGAAACTACTTAAGCCTATATGTTTGTCCTCTTTTGTTTTCTGCATTCCGACAAGTGCATACGCAGAAAGCTATACAGTTTCCGATCTATGGGCGATTTTCATTCAGAAATGTGGATGGTACATTAGCGATCCCTCAATCATCAATGATCCAGCGAGTTTCACTCCACAAAATTGGGAGTGGACGGCTTTGGATACTGAAACAAAGCAATACTTCGAGTACTCATCTACCTCTACTTCTAAGAAGGTTAATCTTTCAATTGTGGAGCGTTCCAGTTTGGGCGTGAACGAATTTTATTGCGCGCTCTATGGCTGGGATTTGAAGCTAGGTTCAGAGGTGCAAGTTTCAGATAAATTTGAGAAGCATCTCATTGAAAACGGATTAGCTGTTCGCAGGGGTACAACAAAGGTTATTGACCACGAACAAATCTCACGTTCTTTGTCTGATAGCTATCCGACTCAAACGTCGATAATTTCAGATGTAACGCTATATGAGAAAGAATTGCCGGTTTACATATCCATCAGTAGTGGTGGCTCAATTAACATAGAGGTTTTTAGTTCGTCGAGATGATTGATTGATAATTTGCACTGGCGCAAATATCATAACTTTTGCACCAATATTCCGACTGAGAAACTCGCCACACAATCTGACCTTGAAAAGGAGATAGCGGGGTTCTGTCGCAAAAATTTTGCGGGTGACGAGTAGCTGTCTTTGCAATATCCAGATCAGACGGCGAAGTTCGCAAACTGCTTAAATGGACAGACTTCACCCCTGAACTGACCCTTGCGGATCATGCTGGCGACTTCAATGCCAGCCAGCGTAGATGCGGCTGCCTCGAACGACTTGAAGCCGAACATTAAGCGGATCCGGTGCTTGATGAAACGGTGATCCTGCTCAACGATGTTATTATCAGGCATGTATGGAGCTGGCGCTCCATTCGGCGATCGCAACTATCGCACGATGGATTAGTATGGATCCACCGGGATTGGGGTGTTGGGAGCACGAATGGCGGGCAGGCCGAAATACCTCATGAGCTGCGAGCTCGGGTTGTTATCTGGCCGCCCCTTCGACTTGCCCGGTTGCGCCGCGTTCGGCGAGGATTTCCTCAAGGTCTCGATATGATACGCCGTAGCGGACGTAAAAGAAGACCGCGAAAAGGATGACGTCCTTGGGGAAATGAGCGCCTTTGAAGGAAATGGCCATCGCACGTTTCCAGAACACCGGAAAATCAACGGCGCATCAATACCTCCACATCGGTTCAAGAAAAGTTTGCGACAGATCCGGTTACTGTTGATCGATCAGTCGTCTCTGACACTCTACAAAGCTTTTTGCACACGCCGCAAAGCAACACCAATTTCCGATTTGTAATTGAATTTGCTTGCTGCCAGTTGCTGTGTCAGGCAACCCGTCAAATGCCAATATGTAACAATTAAACGTATCGAGAGACGCTTGCGAAATGCCATCAGGTAAAAGGCACCGCTTTTTCTCGACAGTGAAACTTTACGGTGAGAGAGCACTTACTTGGATTCCGTCCTGATTTCGGGATTTATCATGTGAATGGGGTTGCCATCGGCATAGGCGTTCACGATGTCGTAGATGTCGGCAAATTGCAGATCCAGTTCATCCTCAGTAACAAAACCGATATGCGGCGTCGGAATGACCTTCGGATGTGAGACTAGGGGATCGTTCGGGTCATGGACGGGTTCCCGCTCGAATACGTCAATTGCCGCCCGGTCCGGCCGGCCAAGTTTCAACGCCTCAAGAAGTGCGCCGGGGGCGACGAGGGCAGCGCGAGAAGTGTTCACGAAGACCGCATCGCTTCGCATGCAGGAAAGATCTTCCAGAGTTATCTCGCCGCGCGTTTCTGGCGTCAGGCGTTTGTGGAC
>ENA-ORCZ01000036-ORCZ01000036.1-marine-metagenome-genome-assembly--contig:-NODE-36-length-228762-cov-56.446706_pt1 | contig 228762 bp, 210 predicted proteins | sample MGYA00237785_ERZ508519 | MGnify/ENA primary metagenome ERZ508519 (study PRJEB26189, sample SAMN06268790) | marine metagenome | isolation source: Bioluminescent Bay, La Paraguera, Puerto Rico | place... | reverse complement strand
ACATCCAGCCGCCGACCACCAAATCGTTCACGATGTCTTGAGACACCCGTTCACGATGTCCTGAAACCAGACACCTCCGGGGGCACGTCGTGAAGAGCCCGGTCCACTCAGCCAGCTGAGGGTCCGGGCTCGTTCCGTTTCCGCGGCTCCCCGCCCTCGATCGAGCCCGGCCCCGTCGTCCTGAGCGTCCGCCCGGAACTCGTGGACGCTCGTCGGAGCATCCCAATAGACTCCAGACGTCGGCTCCGAGGGGAAGGGCACTGTCGCATGCGGTCGGTTCGCAGGGCTTCGATCGCGTTGGCCGCCCTGATCGGGCTGGCCGTGCTCCACGCCCCCGCCGCCGCGATCGCCGAGCAATCCGTCGAGTTCGGCGCGAGCCCGGTCGTCGACACCGTCGGAGCCCTCACCCCGGACGAGACGGGCGAGGTCGAGGCGGCGATCGACGAGGCGGCCGATCGCAGCGGCCGGCAACTGTTCGTCGCGTACGTGAGCGAGTTCGAGGATCCGGCCGACGCCGGCTCCTGGGCGACGGAGACCGCCAACGACAACAACATGGGCAGCGAGGACTACCTGCTGGCGGTCGCGATCGACGGTCGCGCCTACCACCTCTCCGCCGCAGAGGACGCCTCGCTGTCGGAGGGCGACGTGGATCGCATCGCGGTGCAGGTCATCGAGCCGCACCTGCGCGACGGCGACTGGGCGGCCGCGGCCATCGCCGGGGCCGAGGCGATCGGGGGCGGCGGTTCCTCGGGCGGCGGGCTCGGCTGGCTCTGGATCGTCCTGCTCGTCGTCGCGGCGGCGGCCGTCGTCGTCGTGGCGATCGTGCTGGCGCGCCGCCGCGGGCGCGACGGCGCGACGCCCGCGGCCGGAGCCCCGCCGGTCCCGATCGAGGAGCTGCGACGACGGTCCGGCGGCGCCCTCGTGGCCGCTGACGACGCCCTGAAGACCAGCGAGGAGGAACTCGGCTTCGCGGTCGCCTCCTTCGGCGAGGAGTCGACCGCCGACTTCCGCGCGGCGCTCGCGACGGCCACCGCGAAGGTGCGCGAGGCCTTCGCCCTGCAGCAGCGCCTCGACGATCACGAACCCGACACCGAGGCGCAGCAGCGCGAATGGTATGCGGGCATCCTGCGCCTGACGGAGGAGGCGGAGTCGCTGCTCGACGCGCAGGCCGAACGCTTCGACGCGCTGCGCGCCCTCGAGCAGAACGCGCCGCAGGCGCTCGCCCGGGCGGAGGAGGCGATCCGCGCTTCGGAGTCCGGGATCGCGCCGGCCGCCGCGCGGCTCCGGGCCCTGTCGTCGCAGTACGCGCCGACGGCACTGGCACCCGTCGCCGACAATCCCGAGCAGGCGTCCGCGCGCATCGCGTTCGCGCGCGACTCCGCAGCCGAGGCCGGCGCTGCACTGGGCCGCGGAGAGACCGGCGCCGCAGCCGTCGACATCCGGGCCGCGGAGGAGGCCGCGGATCAGGCCGCGCTCCTCACCGCAGCGGTCGAACGCCTCGCGGCCGACCTCTCCGACGGCGACCGCGCCGTCGCCGCGGGCATCGACGATCTCGATGCCGACGTGCGCACCGCACGCGGCATGCCCGACGCCGCGCTCGGCAGCCTCGCGGACCGCGTCGAAGCCGAGGCGAACGCGCTGCGCGCCGAACTCGGGCGCGCCGGCCGGTCACCGCACGAGCTCGCTGCGCGACTCGACGCGGTCAACCGCGAGATCGACGCCGCGATCCAGGGCGCGCGCGACGCCGCCGTGCAGGCCCAGCGCACGCGAGCCGAGCTCGATCGGGCACTGCTCGCGGCGCGCTCCCGGGTGCAGGCCGCGGAGGACTACCTGGTCGCCCGCCGCGGTGCGGTCGGCGCAGAGGCCCGCACGCGACTGGCCGAGGCGGGCCGGCTCGTCGTCGAAGCCCAGTCGCTCGCGGCGACGGATGCCGCGCGGGCGCTCGCAGCGGCCCAGCGCGCAGACCAGCTCGCCGGGCAGGCGATGAACCTGGCCCAACAGGACGTCGGCGGATTCGCCGGCGCCTACGGGGGCGCTGCGGGCGCCGGCCTGCCGCAGGGTCGCGGCGCGAGCGGAGGGGACCTCGTCGGCGCCGTGCTCGGCGGCATCCTCATCGACTCCATGCTCGGCGGAGGACGGCGCGGCGGAGGATTCGGCGGAGGCGGCCTCCCCGGAGGGTTCGGCGGAGGCCGCTCGTCGGGCGGGTTCGGCGGCGGCCGACGCGCCCCGGGCAGTTTCGGCGGATCCGCGACGCGATCGCGTCGCGGGAGCGGAGGCCGATTCTGACGCCACGGCACCGATGACCCAGTTTCGATCACCAACGGAAGGACACCACCGATGACCAAGCAGTCCATCTTCGGACGGATCTCGCAGCTCATGCGAGCCAACATCAACGCGCTGATCGACCAGGCCGAGGACCCCGAGGTCATGCTCGACCAGATGGTGCGCGACTTCACCAACTCGATCGCCGACGCCGAGGCCGCGATCGCCGAGACGATCGGCAACCTGCGCCTGCTCGAGGACGACCACCGCGAAGACGTCAACGCCGCGCGCGAGTGGGGCGACAAGGCCCTCGCAGCGAGCCGCAAGGCCGACGAGCTCCGCACCGCCGGCGACACCGCCGGCGCCGACAAGTTCGACAACCTCGCCAAGGTCGCCCTCAGCCGGCAGATCTCGTCGGAGAACGAGGCCCGAGCCGCCGAGCCGCAGATCGCAGCGCAGACCGAGGTCGTCGAGAAGCTGAAGTCCGGCCTCAACGGCATGAAGCAGAAGCTCATCGAGCTGAAGAACAAGCGCAGCGAGCTCATCGCACGGTCGAAGACGGCGGCTGCCCAGCAGCAGGTGCACGAGGCCGTGAAGTCGATCGACATCCTCGATCCGACGAGCGAGATCGGCCGCTTCGAGGACAAGGTCCGCCGCGAGGAGGCCAAGGCGCGGGGGCAGGCGGAGCTCGCCGCGTCGAGCATCGACGCGCAGTTCAACGAGCTCGACGACCTCGGTGAGCTCACCGAGGTCGAGGCGCGCCTCGCCGCCCTGAAGTCCGGTGGGGCGCAGGGGCAGATCTCCGGCTCCTGAGCCCCTCGGATGCCGCGGGGCCGCCACGCATCGGCGGCGCCCCGCGGCATCCGCATCCTCGGCCTGCGCGACGCGATCGTGCGCGGTCCGGGCGCTCCGGCGAGGAGGGAGGTGCGGAGCATGACTCCCGATGAGGCTGCGCGCGTGCTCGGCGTGGAGCGGCACGCCGACCAGCCCGAGCTCGATCGGGCGTATCGGCGCCTCGCGCGCGAACTCCACCCCGATCGCTTCGCCGGGGCGCCGGAGTCGGAGATCCGCGCGGCCAGCGCGCGCTTCGTCGAGGTCGGCCGCGCGTACCGCCTGCTCTCCGAGACTCGGTCCGAGGCCGGTGTCGGCGGGGCGAGCGGACCGATCTCCTCGGAGCCTCGGCCGACGGGTGGCGCCCGTGCGGTGCCGCTCCGGCCGTTCAGCACGCGCCTGTTCGCGACGTGGACCGCGCTGCTCGTGATCGGCGCGCTCCTGTCCACGTCGACGGAACCCGTCGTCACCCCGATCGACCTCTGGGGGCGGCTCGTGCTGCTCGTCGCCGCGGCGCTCGCGACCGGCCTCACCCGGCGCCGATGGGCGTGGTGGGCGACGCTGGTGCTCCTGGGGCTGAGCGGCGTCGCCGTGATCGCGTCGACGACCGTCGCCTCGCTCCTCGGACTCGGCTTGATGGCCATCGCCGCAGTGGGCCTCGCGGTACAGGCGGGCCTCGTACGATTCCCCGACCAGGGTTGACGCCGGCGCATGCCGTGCGCGGCATCCGCGCTGGGCGGCGCGGGGCCGGGGTCCCGCGCTCGCGCCCGGATGCCGCGAGGAACATACTGGGAACCATGCCGGCCGCCTTCGTCGTCGTCCCCGAGTGGCAGGGCTCCGTCTCAGCGCGCGCGATGAGCCACGCCGACGGGGCTCACGCCATCAGCGGGGATCTGCCCTCCAACGCCACCGTCATGGTCGACGTGCCCGTCGAGGCCGGCGATGCGCTCGAGACGGGCGTGCACCGCTACAGCGCCCTGCGGAGGGTCGGCGACCGCGTGCGCGAGGCGATGCGGGGCCTCGGGAGCACCCCGATCGCGATCGGGGGCGACTGCGGCATCGCGTTGGCCTCCGTCGCGACGGCCGCGCGCGGGGACGCGGACTCGCTGGCCGTGCTCTGGCTCGACGCCCACCCCGACCTCAACTCCCCCGAGACGAGCCCGTCCGGCGCGTTCAACGGGATGGTGCTGCGCGCCATCGCGGGCGAGGGAGCCGATGGGCTCGCGTTGCGCGACGGCGAGCGGGTCGCCCCCTCGAGGCTGGTCCTCGGGGGCGCCCGAGCCCTCGACGACGGCGAGCAGGCCTTCATCGACGAGCACGGGATCGCGATGGTCGGCGTCGATCGTTTCCGGGAGCCCGCGGCGATCGTCGACACGATCCTCGCGACGGGCGCGACGCGGGTGTACGTCCACGTCGACCTCGACGTGCTCGATCCGTCCGCGATCGCCGGGCTCTCGTACCCGCTGCCCTTCGGTGCGGACCCCGACGACCTGGTGACGCTCGTGCGCACCGTCGTCGCCGGCATCCCGCTCGCGGGTGGCTCGATCGCCGGCTTCGCCCCGTCGTCGCCCGAGGCGGCGCTCGACGACCTGCCGACGATCCTGCGCCTCATCGGCGCGCTCGCGTCGGGAGCGCGCTGACCGCCGCCTGCGCGGTAGGGCCGCCGCCGCGCATCGTTCGGATCGGACCGTTCCGCTCGCGGCATCCGCTCCCTAGGCTGGCGTGTGGCCGGACGCGATCCGGCCGGAAGGGGGGCCCCGATGGCCAGGCAGTTCGACCTCATCGTGCTGGGTGCGGGGGCGGTGGGCGAGAACGTGGCCGACCGGGCCCGCGCCGCCGGTCTGGAGGTCGCGGTCGTGGAGCACCAGCTGGTCGGCGGCGAGTGCACCTTCTGGGCCTGCGTGCCCTCGAAGACGCTGCTGCGCAGCGGGCTCGCGCTGCGGGCCGCGCGGCGCGTCCCGGGCGCGGCGGAGGCCGTGGAGGGCGAGCTCGACGCCGAGGCCACGTTCCGGCGACGCGACTACTGGACGTCCGACTGGCGGGATGCGGGCGGCGTGCACTGGCTGACCGGCATCGGCGCCGTGCTGGTGCGCGGCCACGGGCGACTCGTCGGCGAGCGTCGGGTCGTCGTCACGCCCTCCGACGGCGGCGCGGAGGAGGAACTCGTCGCCCGGCATGCGGTCGCGATCTGCACCGGTTCGGATCCGGTGGTGCCCGACATCCCGGGGCTGGCGGAGGCCGAACCCTGGGTGAGCCGTGACGCCACGAGCTCGCATCGCGTTCCCGGGCGCCTCGCGATCATCGGCGGCGGCGTGGTGGCCGTCGAGATGGCGACCGCCTACGCCGGCCTCGGCTCGGAGGTGACGATGCTGGTGCGGCACGGACTGCTGGGCTCGCTCGAGCCGTTCGCGGCCGAGTCGGTGGGTGAGGGCCTCGCGGACCTCGGCGTCGACGTCCGGTTCGGGGTCAGCGCACGCCGTGTCGAACGGAACGCGTCGCACGAGGTCGTCCTGGAACTCGACGACGACTCGACCCTCACCGCCGACGAGGTGCTCGTCGCGACGGGACGACGACCGCGCTCCTCCGGGATCGGGCTCGAGACCGCGGGCCTCCGGCCGGGCGCTCCCATCGAGGTCGACGACACGCTCGCCGCCACCGCGGTCGCGCCCATCGACGGGGTGCCGTGGCTGTACGCGGCAGGCGACGTGGTGGGTCGCGCGGAGTTCACGCATCAGGGCAAGTACCAGGCGCGCGCGGCGGGCGACGTCATCGGCGCTCGCGCGCTCGGCCGCCCCGTGGACGACGGACGATACGGCGTTCATGCCGCGACCGCGGATCACACGGCCGTGCCGAGCGTCGTCTTCTCCGACCCCGAGGTCGGCAGCGTCGGGCTCACGAGCGCCGAGGCGGCCGAGCGAGGGATGTCGGTGCGCACGCCCGAGGTGCCGTTCTCGAGCGTGAGCGGCGCGGGCATCCTCGCCGACGACTACCGCGGGCGGGCGCGTCTCGTGATCGATGCGGAGCGCGACGTCGTGGTCGGCGCCACGTTCGTCGGTCAGGGGGTCTCCGAGCTCGTGCAGCAGGCCACGATCGCGATCGTCGGCGAGGTGCCGGTGTCCCGCCTGTGGCACGCGGTGCCGGCGTTCCCGACCCTCAGCGAGGTCTGGCTGCGGCTCCTCGAGGCCGACGGTCGACCGGGGGCCGGGGCGTGAGCCGGATGGTGCGCGTCCGCCTCACCGACTCCCCCATCAGCCTCGCGGGCTACTGGTGGGCGACGGTGGTCGGCTTCGCGTGGGGCTTCCTCTGGAGCCGGGGGCGCGTCGAGGTGCGCCGAGGACTCATCGTGTTCCGTGGGATGCCGCGATGGACGTTCGGCCGCGGCGGGTCCTGCGTCGGCGGGTGCTACCTCACCGACGGCAACGATTCCGACACGGTGCTCGGGCACGAGGTGGTGCACCGAGCCCAGTGGCGCACGTACGGCCTGCTCTTCCCGATCCTGTACTGGCTCTCGGGTCGCGACCCGCTGACGAACCGCTTCGAGATCGAGGCCGGGCTCGAGGCCGGCGGCTACCTCCCGAAGCGGCGAGCACGCTCGACCGCCCGGTGATGCCGGACCGGGGCGGGACCGCCTCCGTGACGGCCGCGGGCCGGATCCCGAGGGGGATCCGGCCCGCGGCTCGCGCTCAGCGCGACGGCGTCACTGCTCGACGACGCCCGAGATCGCCTCGATGAGCGCGGGCAGGCCGCCCTCCCAGTCGAAGCTCAGCGCGGTCGGCGGCGAGACGGAGGACACCGTCACCGGGTCGTACACCTGCGCGACCTTGCCTGCGGCCACCGCGGGGATCGCCTGCAGCTCGGGCTTGACGAGGAAGGCGTCCGCCTCCTCCTTCGTGCTGTGGTAGCTCACGATCACGTCGGCGTCGAGCTGGTCGAGCTGCTCGTAGCTCAGCTCGGTGAAGAAGCCCCCGTCGCTCGTGTCGAGCTCGGAGACGCTCGGGGCCACCTCGAGTCCGAGCTCGGTCAGGACCTCGATCCGCGAGTCGGCTGCCGTGTAGACGTAGACGAAGCCGTCGCCGTCCCAGACGCCCGCGAACGTGGTGCCCGCGAAGTCCGGGTGCTCGGCGGCCTGCTCGGCGAGGCCGTCGGAGATGTCCTGCAGCACGGCCTCGCCCCGGTCCGCGCGGCCGAGCGCCTCGGCCGTGATCTCGATGGTCTGGTCCCACGGGGTCGTCCACGGCGCCTCGGGGTAGGCGACGACGGGCGCGATCTCGGAGAGCGTGTCGTACTGCTCCTCTGTGAGGCCCGAGTAGGGCGCGAGGATCAGGTCGGGTTCTGCCGCGATGAACTCCTCGTAGGGGATGGTCGCGCCGCCCTCGGGGTCGGGGATGAGGGCGGGCAGCTCCTCGCCGGCCTCCTCGTACGCGGCCTCGACCCACGGCAGGTAGTTGCCCGCTCCGACGGTCCAGGCCTGCTCGGCGATGGCGACGGGGTAGACCCCGACGGCGACGGCCGCCTCGGTCGAGCCCCAGCCCCAGGTCGCGACCCGTGCGGGCTCGTCCTCGACGACGGTCTCGCCGAACGCGTGCTCGATCGTCACGGGGAAGCCCGCCGAGGCCTCCGAGCCCGAGGCCTCTTCGGCGGGGTCTGCAGCGGCGCCCGAGCAGGCGGAGAGGGCGAGCGCGGCGATGGCGGCGCCGGCCACGGCGGTCAGGGAACGTCGAAGACGCACGGGAGCTCCTTGGTTCGAGGAAGTTGATAAGGCAAGGCTAACCTAACTCCTCTCACGGCGCACATCGCGAGTCACGCGCGGTCATGGGCCGCGTGGAAGCGCCCGATCGGCACGACGAGCGGGCCCCCGGACACCGGGTCGAGGATCACGTGCGCATCGAGGCCGAACGAGTCGCGCACGGTGCCCGCGGTCAGCACCGAGCCGGGGTCGCCCTCGGCCACGATCCGACCGGCAGACATCACCACGAGGTGATCGGCGTAGCGCGCGGCGAGGTTCAGCTCGTGCAGCACCATCACGACCGTCGTACCCCGTTCGCGATTGAGCACGGTCAGCAGGTCGAGCAGCTCGAGCTGGTGCGTGACGTCGAGGAAGGTCGTCGGCTCGTCGAGCAGCACGAGGTCGGTCTGCTGGGCGAGCACCATGGCGATCCACACGCGCTGGCGCTGTCCGCCCGAGAGTTCCTCGATCGGCCGCTCCGCGAGGTCGGCGATGCCCGTGGCGGTCAGCGCCTCCGCGACCACGGCATCGTCGTCGCTCGAGTGCCGCCCGAACCAGCCCTGGTGCGGATACCGTCCGCGCGCGACCAGGTCTGCGACGCGCACGCCGTCGGGCGCGAGGGACGACTGCGGCAGGACCCCGATCCGGCGCGCGACGTCGCGGCGCGGGATCCGCGAGACGTCCCGGCCGCCGAGGAGCACGCGGCCGGCCTCGAGCGGATGCAGCCGGGCGAGCCCGCGCAGCAGCGTCGACTTGCCGCACGCGTTGGGCCCCACGATGGCCGTGATGCGCCCGGGCGGGATGACGAGGTCGAGGCCCTCGATGACCCGGCGGCCGTCGTAGCCGAGGCTCACGCCCTCGGCAACGAGGCCGACGCGCTCCGGCGACGGTCGAACGGGAAGGGAACTCATGCTCGGGTCCTCTCGGTGCGGGCGAGCAGCCACAGCAGGTACGGGGCGCCGATCACGCCGGTGACGATGCCGAGCGGCGCGGTGAAGCCGGGGATCGCGAACTGGCCGGCGACGTCGGCGCCGAGCGTGAGCACGCCGCCCACCACCGCCGACGCGGCGAGCGCCGCTCCCCCACGACCCACGAGCCTCCGCGCGACGGCCGGCGCCACCAGGGCGACGAACGCGATCGGGCCGGCGACCGATGTCGCGAGCGCCACGAGCGCCACGGCGACGACGAGCGACGCGACCCGCGCGGCATCCACCCGCACCCCGAGTGCGCGGGCATGGTCGTCGCCGAGCGCCAACGGTCGCAGCGCCCGGGTCGGGAACGCCAGGACGGCCGCGCACACCGCGGTCCCGAGGGCGAGGAGCCAGAGTTCCCCGCCGCGGACGTCGGTCACGCTGCCGACCGTCCAGTGCAGCGCCGTCTGCGCTTCGCGCACCTCGGCGCGTGCGAGCAGCCAGGCGACCGAGGACCCGCAGAGGTAGGCCATGCCGACGCCGACGAGCACGAATCGCACGCCGTGCAAGCCCTGCCGCCAGGCGGCGAGCCAGATCACGAGGGCGACCACGAGCCCGCCGCCGAACGCGAACCCCGCGACGACCGCCCCGCCGGCGCCGAGCCCGAGGATCGCCCAGACCGCGCCGAGGCTCGCGCCGGCGGAGATGCCGAGGATGTCGGGGCTCGCGAGCGGGTTGCGCAGCGTCGACTGGAACACCGCACCGGCGAGCGCGAACGCGACGCCCACCACGAGCGCCGCGACGATCCGCGGAAGACGCAGCTCGAACACCACGAAGCGGTCGATGCGGTCCCCGCCGCCGAGGAGGACGGTCAGGACGCGGTCGGGTGTCACGCCCGCCGCGCCGAACGAGAGCGCGGCGAGCGCGATCGCCACGGCGAGGGCGGCGCCGACGAGCACGACCGCAGCATTCCGCCGTCGGTCCCGACGTCGCACGACCCCGATCCCGGCGGCGTCGACGCGGTCGACGACGGCGCGGGAGGAGCCGACCCGACCTCCCTTCGCCTCCGGGCCGGACGCCACGCGCGCGGCGGCGACCATCAGAGCCCCGCCACCCGTCGGCTGCGCGCGATCGCGACGAGCACCGGAGCACCGAGGAATGCCGCGACCACCCCGGCCTCGAGCTCGGCGTTCGGCACCACGAGGCGCCCGATGACGTCGGCCGACAGCAGCATGATCGGCCCCAGGACGAGCGCGAGCGCGGTGATCCAGCGGTAGTCGCTGCCGATCAGGCGCCGAGCCGCGTGCGGCACGACGAGTCCGACGAGCGCGATCGGGCCGGCGAGCGCCACCGCGGTGCCGCAGAGCAGCACGAGCGCGAGTCCGGCGACGGCACGCGTGACGCCGACGCGCTGGCCGAGGGCGGACGCCACGTCGTCGCCCAGCGCGAGGAGGTTCAGCCGGTGCGCGAGCGCCGCCGCGAGCACCACGCCGACCGCGAGGAACGGCCACAGGGCGGCGAGGGTCGACAGGTCGCGGCCGGTGAGCGAGCCGACGGCCCAGAAGCGGTACTGGTTGAACGCCTCGGTGTCCCGCAGCAGCACGAGCGCGATGAGCGGGGTCAGGAGCGCGGTGAGCGCTGCGCCGACGAGCGCGAGCCGCACGGGGTGCGCCCCGCCGATCGCGAACACCACCGCGGCGGCGGCCGTCGCACCCGCGAACGCGAACCAGATGAACCCGAGCGGCGCGGTCACGCCGAGCAGCGAGATGCAGAGCACCACGGCGAGCGATGCACCGGCGTTGATGCCGAGGAGGCCGGGGTCGGCGATCGGGTTCCGGGTCACGCCCTGGATGAGGGTGCCCGCGAGCCCGAGTGCGACCCCGGCGGCGAGGCCGATCGCCGTCCGCGGGATCCGCAGCTGCACCACGACGGCCTGGTCGGGGTCGGCGAGGTCGGGCGCGATGAGCGCCTGCCAGACGTCGGCGGGGTCGATCGCGCGGACGCCGAGCGCGAGGCTGGCCGCCGTGACGACGAGGAGCGCGGTGGCGCTCCCGACCAGCACGAGCACGGCGCGGCGGGAACCCGGACGACCGCCCGACGTGGGGTGGCGGCGCCCGACGCGCGTGGCGGGAACCGCGATCGGCGATGCCTCCGCCGAGACGGATGCCGCGTTCACGCCAGCTCGGCGCGGCCCCGCCGCCAGTACCCCATGAACGCCACCTGGCGTCGGTCGAGGCCGGCCTCCCGCACCAGGAAGCGGCGGAGCGCGGTGATGACGGATGCCTCGCCCGCGAGCCAGGCGTAGCAGTCGCCGTCGAGGCTGGTGCCCTCGGGCACGTCCCACAGGATGCCGTCGGCGTCAGCTGCGGCCTCGAGCTCGGCGAGCGTGCGGCGCGCGGACTCGGCGGCCGCCGATGCGGGATCGGCGCAGTCGCGGAGCCAGCAGGTGCGGGCGACCCAGTCGCGGACCGCGGGGATGAGCCGTTCGCCGTGCGTCTGCGCGTCGGCGCGAGCGAGCCAGCGCACCTCGACGCCGGCGGGCGCGGCGACCTCGAGCGCGTCGTCGGCGCTCGGGACCTCGATGATCGCGGCGCCCTCCGCGTCGGCGGGCAGGGCCTCGAGGATCGCGCAGATCGCCGGTGCCGCGGTCTCGTCGCCGGCGAGCAGGACGGTGTCGACGTCGCCGGGGCGCCAGTCGATCCCCACGGTGCGACCCTCGCTGAGCTCGTCGGGGCCGATGAGCACGATCCGGTCGCCGGGCTGCGCGCGCGTCGCCCAGGCCGAACCGGGGCCGGTGTCGCCGTGCGCGACGAAGTCGACGTCGACCTCGCGGACCTCGGGTCGCACGGCCCGGATGGTGTAGGTGCGGAACGGGTTGCGCTGCTCGGCGGGCAGCTCGCGCCATGCCGAGTACCAGTCCTCGCCCTCGGGGAAGTGCGCGAAACCCGACTCGCCCAGGGGCATCACGACCTTCACCCGCTGGTCGAACCCGGCCGTGCCGAACTCGGCGAGCTCCTCCCCCGCGAACGTCACGCGCGTGAAGTGCGGCGTGAGGCGTCGCACTCGGGCGACGTTCGCACGGAAGCCGCGGTAGGCGGGACGCGGACGCGCAGGCACGGCGACTTCGGCAAGTGAGGTAAGCATTACCTAAGTCTTGCACACGACCCCGGCCGGATGACACCAGAGACCGGAACCCCGCTCGCGCGAGCTCGGCGCGACGAGGCATCCGTCACCAGACCGGCGGTCTGCGTCGACCGCGCCTCGCTCGCCGCTCCAGCTGCGCCGCGAGCGCGAACAGCGTGGACTCGCCGCCCGGTCGCCCGATGAGCTGCACGCCCATCGGCAGTCCCGCCTCCGTGTCGTGCACCGGCAGCGTGAGCGCGGGCAGCCCCGCGACGTTGACGAACGAGGTGTACGGCGTGAAGCGCACCTGCTGCGCGAAGTTCTCCTCCGCGTCCTCGGCGTCGTACCAGCCGACGGGGCGCGGGGTCAGCGCGAGCGCCGGCGTGAGCACGACATCGACCGCCGCGAACCGGGCGATCGTCCGCCGCTCGAACCCGGCGAGCCACCCGAGCGCGCCGGCGAGCTCACCCGCGGTGCGCTCCCGTCCGCGGTCGACGAGCCACCGCGTGAGGGGCTCGAGCCGGCCGTCAGCGCCGTCCGGCACCGCGATCCCCGCCGCGCCGGCCTGCCAGATCGTCCGGAACGCGTCGGGGTACCCCGGCTCGGGGGCGGGGGCGAGTTCCTCGACGCCGTGCCCGAGCCGGTCGAGCAGTGCGATCGCGTGCTCGAGCGCGGCCCGCGACTCGTCGTCGAGGCGGATGTCGGTGAACTCGTCCCACGGCGTGTCGAGCATCACGCCGACCTGGAACCGGCCTTCGCCGCGGACCGCCGCGCCGAGGTAGGGCCCGTCCTCCCCCGGGGCGCGCAGCGCGAAGGGATGCCGCGCCGGATAGCCGTGCGGCGCGATCAGGCCGTCGAGGAGCAGTGCCGCGTCGGCGACCGTCCGCGCGAGGGGGCCGACCACGCCGAGGCCGGCGAGGCGATCGATCCCGGACCCTGCCGGGATCCGGCCGCGCGACGGCTTCACGCCGACGAGGCCGCAGGACGCGGCCGGGATGCGGATGGACCCCCCGCCGTCGCTCCCGGGCGCGAAGGGCAGCAGCCCCGCCGCGACGGCCGCCGCCGCACCGCCGCTCGAACCCCCTGCGCCGAGGGTCGGGTCCCACGGGTTGCGGGCGGGACGACCGGCGAGCGGCTCGGTGTACGAGGGCAGGCCGAACTCCGGCGTCGCGGTCTTGCCGAGGCTCACGGCTCCCGCAGCGTCCACGGCCTCGACGAGGTCGTCCGACTCGTCGGGCACGTCGCCCGCGTACGCGCGCGACCCGAACGCCGTGACCACGCCGGCACGCGGGTGCAGGTCCTTGTCCGCCAGCGGCATCCCCCACAACGGCGCCGCATGCGCGACGTCGCGCGTCACGAGCCGCGCACGTTCGCGCGCCGCCTCCGGCGTCACGTGCGCGAACGCCCCGAGCTCGGGGTCGAGGCGCTCGATCCGGGCGAGGTAGTGCTCCGTCGCCTCGAGCGGCGTCACCTCGCCGCGCTGCAGGAGCTGGTGCAGCTCGAGCGCGGTGTACTCGTGCAGGTCGTCGTGCGGTCCGGCCACCACTCGAGCCTACGCACCGGTCGCTGCGGAGCGCCCGGTAGAGTGACGCGCGTGGCCGGTGTGACGCGCACACTCATCGTCGGTGCCGTGGCGAGGCATCCGCTCGCCTGGGGCGCCGCCTGGAGCACCGTCCTCGCCATCGTCGCCGTCGCGGGGATCGCCGCCGACTGGCCCGTCTGGATCCTCGGCGCGCTGCTCGCCCTGCTCGTCGCGCCGTCGCTCGCCGCGACGGTGATCGTGCTGCACGCGACGCCGCGCCGCCGGTTCGACGAGATGTCCTCGGTCTTCGGCCACTTCGCGATCCGCTACGTGGCGCTCGTCATCGGCGTGATCGCGTGGAGCCTCTCCATCGTCGTGGGCGCCGCGATCTCCGCGGTCATCCAGCTCGCCGCCGAGGGTCGGGAGGACGAGATCGTCGGGGTCGGCCTCGACATCATGCTCGTGATCGTGCCGACCGTGGTCGGCCTGCTCTGGGCGGCGTTCGTGCTCCGCTGCTCCTGGTTCCTCGCGCGCATCCGCGGCTGGCGGGAGCTGTCCCCGGCCGACGGCGTGCCGGCGGGCATGCTCGCCGCACGCCCGGAACTGCGGCGCACCGTGATCGCGCTCGCGCACCCGGCGCTGTTCGGCCTGTCGGGGGTGTTCGTCGCGTGCGCGCTGCCGTTCCTCGAGGGCAGCGCCGAGATCCTGCTCCCGTGACGCCGACCCTCGGCATCCGCTACTTCAGGGTCTTCTGCAGCAGCACCGTGCCGAGCCAGCGGTCGAACTTGAACCCGACCCGGCCCATGCGGCCGATCTCGTGGAAGCCGAACCGCTCGTGGAGCCGGATCGACGCGTCGGCGCCCTGGTCGGCGATGACGGCGATCATCTCCTTCAGACCGGCCTCCTTCGACGCCTCGATGAGTGCGCCGAGCAGCGCCGTGCCGAGGCCCTTGCCGGAGGCGGCGGGGCCGAGGTAGATCGAATTCTCGACCGTGTAGCGGTAGGCGCGCTTCTGCTTCCACGGCGACACCAGCGCGTAGCCCAGCAGCTGCCCGGTCGGCGACTCGGCGACGAGGAAGGGCATCCCGAGCCGGTTCAGGTAGGCGTGCTTCTGCTTCCACTCCCGGAGCGTCATCGCCTCCTCGTCGAAGGTGACGGTCGAATTTGCGACGTAGTAGTTGTAGATCTCCCGCACCGCCGGCAGGTCGGCTGCTCGCGCGCTCCGGATCTCGAAGGAGAACGGGGCTTCGGGCGCCTCGGTCTTGCGCAGGTGCCTCGGCAGCGACCGGCGGGCCTGGTATTCCTCCTCGAGCATCCCGCCATGCTACGCGCGCGATGTTGCCAGCGGATGACGCGGTCTCGACCTCAGGCGGGGATCGTCCAGTCCACCGGCTCGCCGCCCTGCTCGACGAGCAGCCCGTTCGCACGGCTGAACGGGCGCGAGCCGAAGAACCCCCGGCTCGCCGAGAGGGGGCTGGGATGCGCGGACTCGATGCGCGGCACGTCGCCGAGCGCCGGCCCGAGGGACTGGGCGTCACGACCCCAGAGGATCGCCACGAGCGGCCCGCCGCGCTCGACGAGCGTGCGGATCGCCTGGTCGGTCACGCGCTCCCAGCCCATGCCCCGGTGCGACGCCGGAGCGCCCGGCCGCACCGTCAGGACCCGGTTCAACAGCATGACGCCGTGCGTGCTCCACGCGCCGAGGTCGCCGTGGGCCGGCGGGGAGATGCCGAGGTCGTCGGCGAGCTCCCGGTAGATGTTCGCCAGGCTCCGCGGGAGCGGCCGCACGTGCCGTTCGACGGCGAACGAGAGCCCGATCGGATGCCCCGGCGTCGGGTAGGGGTCCTGCCCGACGATGAGCACGCGGACCTCCGGCACGGGCTGCCGGAACGCGCGGAGCACGGCGTCGCCCGCCGGGAGGTAGCCGCGCCCCTCGGCGACCTCGGCGCGGAGCAGGTCGCCCATGCGGGCGAGGTCGCCGGCCACCGGCTCGAGCGCGTCGGCCCACGTCGCGTCGATGAGCCCGACCTCGGCGAGCTCCGGAAGCGTCCGCCCCATCAGCCGGAGATGCTCCGCACCGAGACCCCGTCGCCGTCGCCCGTGACGCTCCACACGCTCCCCGCGCCCGCGACCCGGAGCCCGGCGGCGCCGATCGAGAACAGCGTGTCCTCGTCGATCGCGATGCCGCCGTCGACGAGGCGCGCCTCGGTCGCGGCGATGAGCCGCGTCAGCGTGCCCCACTGCGCCGCATGGCAGTCGATGGTGAGGTCGACGAGGCCGATGCCCGCCTCGACCGTGACCTCGTCGAGGTCCTCGCCCGCCTCCTCGGGGGCGACCGGGACTCCGCCGATGCGCCAGCCGCCGAGCAGGGCGGTGTCGGAGGCGATCGCGGCGCCCGCCGAGAACCCGAGGTACGGCTCATCGGCCGCGGCGCGGCGACGCAGCTCGGCCGCGATCGGCTCGACCGCGCGCCGGTACGCGGGCGTGAGCCCGCCTCCGACGAGCACGCCGTGCGACCCGGCCAGCGCAGTCGGGGCGAACTCGCCGCCCTCGGGGACCACCGTGACGGCCGCCTCGACGTCCGCGACGGATTCGAGCACGTCGCGCCAGCGGGCCGCAGTGGGGCCTGCCTCGTCATCGGGCGCGACCAGCAGGACCGCGACACGGGGGCGGTCGGCGCCGGCCCGGCCGGCGGCCTCGGCCGCCTCGGCGAGGAACGGGGCGTAGACGGATGACGCGTGCGCCGGATCCCATCCGCCGCCGACGAGGTGCACGCTCATCGCGCCGCCTCCGGAGCCGCCGGGGCCTCGACGGGCGGGAGGGCCGACCACGGGAAGATGATCCAGTCGTCGGTGCGCCGGTAGTCGTAGTCGGGCGCGAGGACCGTGTGCGACTTCGTGTACAGCGTCGCGGTGCGCACCTCGGCACCCGCGTCGGAGAGCAGGTCGACGACCTTGCGGAGCGTCCGCCCCGAATCGGAGACGTCGTCGACGAGGAGCACGCGCCGACCGGCGAGCGCGGGTGCGTCGAGCATCGGCGGGTGGAGCACCGGCTCCGGCAGTCGCTCGTCGACACCGGTGTAGAACTCGACGTTGATCGAGCCGCACGACTTGGTGCCGAGCGCGTAGGCGATCGCTCCCGCGAGGAGCAGCCCGCCGCGCGCGATGGCGATCACCACGTCGGGCCGGAAGCCCGAGCCGAGGACGTCGCCCGCGATCGAGCGGGCGGCGTCGCCGAAGTCGTCCCAGGTGAGGATCTCGCGTCGCTGGCCGTCGCCGCCGGACCCGGCGTCATTCGCGTCGAACGTCATGCCAGTCAGGCTATCGGTCGCGGTCCGGCCCGGCGTCCCGGTCGTCGCCCTCGGGTACGGAGCCCGGGCCACCGGCGAGGCCCTCGTGCTCGGCCAGGATGGGGGCGTCGGACCGTTGGCCGCTGCGCAGCGCGTTCAGCCGTTCGTTCAGCACCGAGATGATGGTCGCCGAGGCGACGCCCACGATCGCGATGCCGCCGATCATGAGGAACACCGCCCAGATCCGGCCGACCACCGTCACCGGATACGTGTCGCCGTAGCCGACGGTGGTGAGCGTGACGATGGCCCACCACAGCGCGTCGCCGAAGTTCGTGATCGTGGCACCGGGGGCGTCACGCTCGGCCTGCAGCGTGGCGAGCGCGAGGAAGAAGACGTACATCGCCGCGTACAGGACCGCGGCGAGCACGAAGTTCGCTCGCACCGCGCCGGCGGTACGGCGCTGCAGGACGGGGAGGTTCCGCAGCAGGGCGACCGCGCGCAGCGCTCGGAACACCGGCAGGATCGCGGAGAGGACCTCGATCGGGTGGCGCCACGCGTAGCTCCACCGCTGCCCTGCGGGTGTGAGCACGAGCCGGACGACGACGTCCGCGAGGAACGCGATCCACGTCACGATGAACACCGCGTTGAAGACGGGTCGCCACTCCGCGGTGAAGTCCGGAGCGAGGACGCTCACCGTGTAGGCCGCGACGAACAGGAAGCCGAGGATCGCGAGCACGGCGGAGGTGCGCTCGACCCAGCGGTGGCGGCGCTCGACGCGGCCGACCCTCATGCGCCCGGCTCCGCCTTCACGACCAGCTCGCCCCTGGCCAGCCGGTACGGTGCGGCCTGGGCGACGGGCTTGACGACGATCAGGTCGAGGTCGACATGCCGAGGCTTGGAGATCGCATCGACGATGACGCCGGCGATGTCCTCGGCGACCAGTGGCTCGGGCACGTCGTCGTACACCGCATCGGCGCGGGCGCGATCGCCGCCGAACCGCACGAGCGAGAACTCGTCGGTCCGCACCATTCCCGGCGCGACCTCGACGACGCGGATCGGTTCGCCGTTCAGTTCGAGTCGCAGCACCTCCGTCACCGCGTGCGCGGCGAACTTTGCCGCGTTGTACCCGCCGCCGCCGACGTAGGCCACGTGGCCGGCGATGGAGGTCACGTTCACGACGTCGGCCACGCCGCGATCGACCGCGCCGCGGCGGAGCACGGGCAGCAGCGCGCTCGTGACCCGCTTGAGGCCGAGCACGTTGACCTCGAACATCCACGCCCAGTCGTCGAGATCGGAGTCCTCGACCGAGGCGAGCCCCTTCGCGCCGCCCGCGTTGTTCACGAGCGCGTGCGCGCCGCCGATGGCGGCGGCGTGCTCGGCGAGCGCCGCGACATCCGCATCGCTCGTCACGTCGGCGACGAAGGGTCGCGCCCCCGTCTCCTCGGCGAGCGCAGCGAGCCGGTCCTCCCGGCGGGCGACCGCCACGACCTCCCACCCCGCGGCGACGAGGCCCCGCACGGTCGCGGCGCCGATCCCCGAGCTCGCTCCTGTGACGACTGCGCGCAACCGATCCATGCGGCCCATTCTGCACCGATGCGCCCCGCGGCTCCGACCGCCGCCGCCCGCGGTGCGCGAGAATGGGCGGATGGATCCGACGATTCAGCCACGCGCCCACCGGCCGCCGCACCGCAAGCGCCGGGTGCCGCTCTGGGACAACGCCCGCTGGATCGCGATCACGCTCGTCGTGATCGGCCACGGCATCCTCCCGCTCATCGCCGAGGACGACGCGGCCTACAGCGTCTACCTCTTCATCTACTCGTTCCACGTGGCCGTGTTCGTGACGGTCTCCGGGTACTTCGCGAAGTCCGGACCGCCGAACGCGCGCGCAATGCGGCAGGTGCTCACCGACATCGTCTTCCCCTACTTCATCTTCGAGACGATCTGGACGGTGATCCGCTTCGCCCTCGGCGGCGACTTCGTGCTCGACTACACGACCGCGTCGTGGACGCTGTGGTTCCTCATCGCCCTCGCGATCTGGCGCATCGCCCTGCCGTACCTCGTGCTCCTGCGGTTCCCGCTGCTCATCTCGATCGCGATCTCGATCGGCGCCGGCTACGCCGTCGAGATCGACTCGACGCTCGCGCTCACGCGGACCTTCGGCATGTTCCCCTTCTTCGTCTTCGGCTGGAAGCTCCGGCAGTGGCGGATCACCGACCGCTGGCTCGAGCTGTCGACGGCGGCGACCTGGCGATGGCGGGCCGGGGCGATCCTGCTGTTCTCCGTGCTCCTCGTCGTGCTGCCGATGGCGATCGAGACCTGGCGCGACCTCCGCCTGCGGCGCTTCATGCTCTACGACGAGTCGTACGAGGCGATCGGCTACGACGAACCGTGGTCCGGCGCCATCCGGCTCTTCCTGCTGCTGCTCGCCATGCTGCTCGCGGTCGCGTTCCTCGTCCTGATGCCGCGCCGAACCACGGCGTTCACCGCCTTCGGCAGCGCCACCATGTACATCTACCTCCTGCACTCGTTCGTGCTGTTCCCGCTCAGGGAGACCCCGCTCCTCGAGGGCGTGCAGCCGTGGTGGGTCCTGCCCGCGATGATCGTGTTCTGCGTCGGCGTCTCGGTGGTGCTCTCGTTGAAGCCCGTGCGACGCGTCTTCCGTCCGCTCGTCGAACCCCGGGCTCGGTGGTTGTTCCGACCCGAGCCCTCGACCGCGACCGGGACGATCGTGCTCCCGCCCGACGCGCTCCCGCCGCTGCCGGGGCCCCCGGAGCCGGGCACCGGGAAGCCCGACGTGCGCGAATGACGCCGTGTTGCGTCATCCGTTGATCGCCTCGGGGGCCGGTCGTACGGTGGGCCACGGATGCGGCGGAGACCGCACCCCCGTTTCGCGAAGGAGTCCCACATGGCCGACCACGCCGCCGACTGGCGCTTCGAGACCAAGCAGGTCCACTCGGGTGCCGCACCCGACCCCGTGACGAAGGCCCGTGCGACGCCGATCTACCAGACGACGTCGTACGTGTTCGACTCGGCCGAGCACGCCCAGAACCTCTTCGCGCTCGCCGAGTTCGGCAACATCTACACGCGCATCATGAACCCGACGCAGGCCGTCGTCGAGGAGCGCCTCGCGGCGCTCGAGGGCGGCAGCGGCGCGCTGCTGGTCGCGTCGGGCCAGGCGGCCGAGACCTTCGCGGTGCTGAACATCGCGCAGGCGGGCGACCACATCGTCTCGTCGAGCTCGATCTACGGCGGCACCTACAACCTCTTCAAGTACACGCTCGCCAAGCTCGGCATCGAGACGACCTTCGTCGAGAACCAGGACGACGCCGACGAGTGGCGCCGCGCGGTGCGCCCGAACACCAAGCTCTTCTTCGCCGAGACGATCGGCAACCCGAAGATCAACGTGCTCGACATCGCGCTGGTCTCCGGGGTCGCGCACGACGCGGGTATCCCCCTCATCGTCGACAACACGATCGCGACGCCGTACCTGATCCGCCCGTTCGAGCACGGCGCCGACATCGTCATCCACTCGGCCACGAAGTTCCTCGGCGGTCACGGCACCGTCATCGGCGGCGTCATCGTCGACGGCGGCCGGTTCGAGTGGTCGAAGAACGTCGAGCGGTTCCCGGGCCTCACCGAGCCCGACCCCTCGTACCACGGCGCCAGATACACGGCCGCGGTCGGTGACGCGCTGGCGTTCGTCATCAAGGCGCGCGTGCAGCTCCTGCGCGACCTGGGCTCGTCCATCGCTCCGGCGAGCGCGTGGCAGCTCATCCAGGGCATCGAGACCCTCTCGCTCCGCGTGGAGCGCCACGTGCAGAACGCGCAGGAGATCGCCGAGTGGCTCGACCGCCACCCCGACGTGGCGCACGTGAACTACTCGGGCCTGCCGTCGAGCCCGTGGTACGCGGCCGCCAACCGGTACGCGCCGAAGGGCGTGGGGGCGGTCCTGTCGTTCGAGCTCAAGGGCGGGGTCGACGCCGGCCGCGCACTCGTCGACAACCTGTCGCTCTTCAGCCACCTCGCCAACATCGGCGACGTCCGATCGCTCGTCATCCACCCTGCCTCGACCACGCACTCCCAGCTCACGCCCGAGCAGCAGCTGACGAGCGGCGTGACCCCCGGCCTCGTGCGCCTCTCGGTGGGCATCGAGAACATCGACGACCTCAAGGCCGACCTCGAGGCGGGCCTCGCCGCCGCGCGTCGCGCGACCGAGGCCGCCCGCGTGTAGCGCGAGCGCGCCGCCGACACGGATGCCGCGTCCCGCGAGGGCCGCGGCATCCGTCGTCTCGCGGACCCGCGTAACAGTGCCGCGCCCGCCGACCTCGTCGGGGAGAATCGGAGGCATGGACTGGCAGACGACCTCGGAGACGGTGCCCGCGAGCGTCGTGCCCGAGGCCCGCGCCGCGCACCAGCTCGCCGGTCGGGCGCCCGCGACGGGTGCGTGGCGCGAGGGCGACCCCGTCGGCGACCGCCGGTTCGCCCGGATCGGCGACCTCGCGCTGGAGTCCGGCCAGGTCCTCCCCGACGTCCGCATCGCGTACGAGACCTGGGGCACGCTCGATCCCGATCGCGGGAACGCGATCCTGGTGCTGCACGCGCTCACGGGCGACAGCCACGTGCTCGGTCCCGCCGGTCCCGGGCATGCGAGCGCGGGCTGGTGGCCGGGCGTCGTCGGACCCGGCCGTGCCATCGACACGGATCGCTGGTTCGTGGTCGCCCCGAACGTGCTCGGCGGATGCCAGGGTTCGACCGGTCCGGCATCCGTCGCGCCGGACGGCGTGGAGTGGGGCGCGCGCTTCCCGTTCGTCACGATCCGAGACCAGGTCGCCGCGCAGGTGGCCTTCGCCCGGGAGATCGGTCTCGAGCGCTTCGCGGCGGTCGTCGGTGGCTCGATGGGGGCGATGCACGTCCTCGAGTGGGCGCTCATGGCGCCGACGTCGGTCGAGCGCATCGCCGTGCTCGCGGCTCCGGCCGCGACGACGGCCGACCAGATCGCCCTGAACTCGGTGCAGCTCGAGGCGGTGCGCAGCGACCCCGCGTTCCGAGGCGGTGCGTACTACGACGCCCCGGACGGCGAGGGTCCGACGCGCGGACTCGCGCTCGCCCGGCGCATGGCGATGCTGAACTACCGGACCCCGGTCGAGCTGAACCAGCGATTCGAACGCGGGTGGCAGTCCGAGCTCGACCCGCTCGGGGGCGGCGGGCGCTTCGCGGTGGAGTCCTACCTCGACTTCCACGGCAACCGGTTCACGCGTCGGTTCGACGCCAACAGCTACCTCGCGCTCACCGAGTCGATGAACTCGCACGACATCGGCCGTGGCCGAGGCGGCGTCGCCGCCGCCCTCGCCCGCATCGAGGCGACGACGCTGGTGCTCGGCATCGACAGCGACCGGTACTTCTCGCTCGAGGGGCAGCGAGAGATCGCCGCCGGCGTCCGGCGGACGATCCACGGCGCCGAGCCGGTCGTGCTGCGCTCCGACTACGGACACGACGCGTTCCTCATCGAGGACGATGCCGTCGGCGCGGAGCTGGCCCGGCTCCTCGCCGCCTGACCCCGATCCGGACACGACACCCCGCTTCGGGCCCTCTGTCCCGCATACGGGGGGCGTTCTGAGCTATCTTCGAGAAGAACGCTGCCGCGTGGCGCGAGCGACGGCGCAGACAGGCGGGGGGTGGCATGCGGCGGATCGACAAGGAGCGCGACCGGCTGCTGCGCCGGCTCGCGCGCGTCGGGGGCCTCACGGGGGCCGCGTCCGCACTCGCCTGCCTCGCGGTCCCGGGCGCGATCGCGCCCTCGCGATTCGCCGTCGCCTCGGCGCTCGTCGTCGGCATGGCGGTCCTGATCGGCCTCGCCACCACGCGCGGTGCGGTGCCGGCGACGATGGGGGCGATGGCCACGGCGGTCGCGCTGCTGCTCGTCATCGGCCTCGACCCGTCGCTCGATCCGGCCGGCGCGACCGCGATGGCGGCCGTGGGCGCCCTCGCGACCGGTGCGCTCGCGATCCCGCTCGTGGTCCGTCCGACCGGCCCGGCGCTGATCGTCGCGAGTGCCGCGGCGATCCTCGTCGCGCTCGGGGCGTCGGCGGCATCCGGCGCCGACGTGCGCCTGGTCGTCATCGCCACGGCCGCCGGCTGGATCGCGTGCGCGATCCTCGGGATCTGGCTCGCGCGCGCGATCGACCGCGCGGCGGAGCGAATCGACGAGGTCGGCCGGGCGCACGAGGCGGAACGTCTCGCGAGCGAGTCCGAGGCGCAGCAGCGGCAGGACGCGAGGGTGCTGCACGACACCGTGCTGGCGACGCTGAGCCTGCTCGCGCACTCGGGCGTCGGCGTCGGCACGGGCCCGCTCCGCCAGCAGGCCGGCGACGACGCTCGACTGCTCAAGCAGCTGCGGCTCGGCGCCCCGCTCGACAACGGCTCGAGCGCGATCTTCTCCCCCGAGTCCTCCGATGACGGCCTCGGCGCCACGTTCGAATCCGTCCGGCAGCGGTTCGCGCGGCTCGGCCTCGACGTCAACTGGCACGGCGCCAATCACCTCGTCCTGCCGCGGGACGCGCTCGACGCGCTGCTCGGCGCACTGGGCGAGTGCCTGGAGAACGTGCGCAGGCACGCGGGGGTGAGCGTCGCCGACGTGACCGTGACCGACGACGAGCACACCGTCCGGGCGATGGTCACCGATCAGGGCGCCGGGTTCGAACCCGCCGCGGTCGATCCGGCACGCCTCGGCTTCGCCGAGTCGGTCGTCGGCCGACTGCATGCCGTCGGGGGTCGCGCGCGGGTGTTCAGCTCGCCCGGCTCGGGTACGACGGTCATGTTGGAGGTGCCGAAGCCGTGAACCCGTTCCGTCGCACCCCCGAGGCCGAGGCGTCGCCCGACACGACGCACGAGATCCAGTTCGATCGCCCGAGCCGGTCCGCCCGCGCGGCGGAGGACATCCGGAGCGCTCACGGCGGACGCCGCCTCGCGGTCGGCATCACCGCCGCGTCGGGCGTGATCGTCCTCGCGCACCTCGCGCACGCCGTCGGATTGATCGGCGTCTTCCCGCCGGGAACCGGCTCGGGTCCGGCGTGGATCGCGTTCGCGATCGTCGCGGTCGCCACGGTCGTCGCCACCCGTGGACTCACCCGCGTCGCCGACTGGACCCACCTGCTCCTGCTCGCCGCGCTCGCGGTTCCGGTCGCGATGGACCTCACCGCGACCGCGGGGCTCCTGCACCTCGGGATCACGCCGACGGCCGCACCAGCCGCCGCCGCTCTGCTCCTGCCGGTCGCAGCGCTCCGCGAGACTCGCACCCCGGTGGCGGCATCCGCGGTCGTCGCCGCCGTCCTGGCGGTCGCGGCCGTCGTGCAGGCGCCGGCCGCCGGCTCGTGGACCGTCGCCGGGCTCGCCGTCGCCGCCACCGCCGCGGTGCCCGTCGTGCTCGTCGCGATCGGGGTCCGCGGATTCCGGCGGCTGGTCGGACGGGAACTCGACCTCTCGCTGGTGCAGTCGACCGTCGCCACCCCTCGTTCGGCCGTCGGGATGCGGGCATCCGAGGAACTCGCCGAGCTCGACTACGACGCCGAGGCGCTGCTCGAGGACGTGGGATCCGGCCGCATCTCGATCCCCCTCCCTCCCGAGGCGGCCGAACGGGCGGGGATCCTCGCGGCACGGCTGCGGATCCGGCTGATCGAGGGCCGGACGGACACCTGGCTCCGGCACGCGGTCACCGAGTCCGCCTACCTCAGCCGGCGGGTGAGCGTCGACGATGCGCAGGGACTGGCCGGCTTGCTCTCCCCGATCCAGCGCGAGGGGCTCCTCCTCGCACTCTGGCTCATCGCGGGCCAACGACGACGCAAGGCGAACGAGCCCCCGTTGGAGGTCCGCGTCCAGTGCCGCGAGCGCGAGAACGGGGCTGCGGACGACGACGGATCGAGCGACGGGGCACGGCCGGGCGAGCTGGCGGCCATCGCCGTCGGTCTCGACGTCTCCGGTCTCACGGCGCGCCGCGTCGATGCAGCGACATGGGACGCACTCGATAATGTCGGTGTACACGAGATCGTTCCGGGTCCGGAGGGGTTCAGGATCGATCTCGAGTGCCGGATCGACCCCACGGTCCGGAACCCGGCGCCGCCCAGCGCCGTCAACCCGAGGGGAGCCTGACGTGCCCGAACCCGAGCTGCCGCCCATCCGACTCGCCGTGGTCGACGATCACCGGATGCTGCTCGGCGCCCTGACGGAGTGGCTCCGCGGCGCGACCGACGACGTCGACCTCCTCGCCGCGGTGCCGTCGTGGTCCGAGTTGCTCGCGCATCCGGAGTTCCCGGTCGACGTCGTGCTCCTCGACCTCGACCTCCGCGACAACATCCCGATCTCGATCAAGCTGTCGACGCTGAAGTCCGCGGGCGTCCGCACGATGCTGATGAGCACGTACTCCGAACCGGCGGTCGTCCGCGAGGCGCTCGGCGCCGGTGCGCTCGGCTACCTCGTGAAGTCCGAGCCCGTCGAGACCATCGTCGAGGCCATCCGCGCGGCGCGCAACGGCGAGCAGTACCTCTCGCAGGAGCTGGAGGATGCGCTCCGGGCCGATGGAGCGGCGCCCCGCCTGAGCGCCCAGGAGCGCCGCGTGATGGCCCTCTACGGTGCGGGCCAGCCGGTCAAGGCGGTCGCGTTCCAGCTCGGGATCTCCGAGGAGACCGCCAAGAGCTACCTCAAGCGGATCCGCGAGAAGTACCGCCTCGCGGGCTACGACGTCGGCACGAAGGTCGCGCTCCGGAAGCGGGCCATCGCGGACGGCATCCTGCTGCAGTCCGAGTAGCCCGCGTCTTCAGTCGCCGATCGCGCCGAGCGCCCCGGTCACCGAGGGCAGCGGGATGCCGCGGCGCCGGCGTGCCCGGTCGAGTGCGAAGGTGCCGACGGCGAGCATGATGCCCGCGATGGTGAGCAGGAGGCCGACCCAGACCGGGGCGACGTAGCCGAGGCCGGCGGCGATGACCATCCCGCCGAGGATGGCGCCGAGGCTGTTGCCGATGTTCAGCGCGGAATGGTTCAGCGCGGCAGCGATCGACTGGCTGTCCCGGGCCACGTCCATGAGGCGCGCCTGGATCGTGGGCGACAGCGCCGCGGCAGACGCTCCGACGAGGAAGACGCCGGCGCCGAGGCCGAGCGGATGGCCCGCCGTGAAGCCGAGGAGCACGAGCGCGCCGGTGAGGGAGGCAAAGAACAGGTACATCGATCGGCGCACGCTCCAGTCGGCGAGGCGCCCGCCGAGGAGGTTGCCGATGGTCATGCCGAGGCCGAAGACGACGAGCACGAACGGCACGGCGCCCGCCGGCAGGCCGGTCACCTCGGTCGCGAGGGGGGCGACGTAGCTGTACACGGAGAACAGGCCCCCGAACCCGATCGCGCCGATCGCGAGGGCGAACCACGCCTGCGTGCGCGTGAATATGCGGAGCTCCCGCTTCATGGTCGCGGCGGCGTCGCCCGGCTGCCACGGTACAGCGACGGCGACGGCGAGGAACGTGGCGACGAAGATGCCGGCGACGGCGAGGTAGGCGATGCGCCATCCGGCCTGCTGGCCGAGCCAGGTGATGAGCGGGACGCCGACGACGTTCGCGATCGTGAGCCCGGAGAGCACCAGGGCGACACCGCGGGCGCGCTTGCCCGGACCCATGAGGCTCGCCGCGACGAGCGAGGCGATGCCGAAGTACGCCCCGTGCGGCAGGGCGGCGACGAAGCGCGCCGCGACGACGAGCTCGAAGGTGGGCAGGAGCGCGGACGCGATCGTGCCGAGGCTGAACGCGGCGAGGAGCGCCAGGAGCAGCCGCTTGCGCGGCCAGCGTGCCGCGGCGGCGGCGATCGTCGGAGCGCCGACGACGACTCCGAGTGCGTAGGCGGAGATGATCCAGCCGGCTGCGGCGTTCGCGGCATCCGTCGACTCGGCCGACAGCCCCGGGAGGAGGTCGGCGGCCATGTCGGGCAGCAGGCCCATCGCGACGAATTCGGTCGCGCCGATGCCGAATCCGCCCATCGCGAGCGCGAGGAGGGCGAATCGGATGCGGGCCGGCGACGGCGTCGTCGGCCCGTGGAGGTCGGGGGTCACCGATCGATCATCGCATGGATCGAATCGATTCGACAAACGAAACGGCGGGACCGGCGATCGGTGACCGGACGCATGGCCGCGGCTCAGCCGTCGGCGTCGATCGCGGCCTCGAGCCGGTCGATCTTCGCGTCGAGCTCACCCGAGTAACCGGGCCGGATGTCGGCCTTCATGACGAGCGAGACGCGCGAGCCGTACTCGGCGACCGCATCGCACGCATCCTTGACGACGCGCATCACCTCGTCCCACTCCCCCTCGATCTCGGTGAACATCGAGGTGGTGCGATTCGGGAGTCCGGAGTCGCGCACGATCCGCACGGCCGCCGCCACGGCGTCGTGCACCGATCCGTCGCTCCGTCCGGTCCCACTCGGTGCGACCGAGAACGCCACCAGCATGCGAATCCCTCCCTGCGGTCGACGGCGCCGGGGCGCCGGAGGTCACGACGCCGTTCGGGGGCGCCGGATCCTCCCAGCCTGCCACACCGCTCGGACCGACCAGCCGAACAGGACGCACAGCAGCCCGACCTTCACCGTGAGGAGCAGCACGAACCCCGGGTTCGCGATGAGGAGCCATGCGTACCAGTACGGGTAGATGACGTGCGTGAGCGCCGCGATCGCCGCCGTGATCGACGCCGGGGCGAGGAACCGGGACCCGCCGAGCACGATGCCGAGCACGACCGGGGCCGCGAGCCAGGTCGCGAACTGGGGCGAGCCCACCTTGTTCGCGAGCATGAGCACCACGGTGAATGCAACGGCGAGCGGAGGCAGGAGCGCTACGACATGCGCACCGCGTCGCGCCGCGCGGATGCCCGCGGCGAGCACGGCGACGATGCCGAGTGCCATCAGCGGGGTGGTGATGGCGGCCGCGACATCCGCCCCCGGACCCTCGATCTGGAAGGTGAGGATGTCCTGGTCGTAGACGATCGTCGCCGCATCGGTGCCCGCCGCGATCCACCACAGCCAGATCACCGCGAGCGGCGCCTCGATCTGCAGTCCCCGCCCGGCCTGCTCGGCGACGAACCCGAACGCGTTCGCCCCCGAGCCCGCGATGAGGCTCACGCCGACGATCCCGATCGACAGCGTCGCGGCGACCGTGAACACCTCGAATCGGCTCCGGAGCGCCACGAGCATCGCGGCGACGAGCGCGGCCGGCCAGACCTTGATCCACGTCGCGATCGTGACCAGCACGGCCGCCACGCGGGGCCGGCCCGCCGCCCAGAGCAGGCCGACGATGGCGAACGGCACCGTGACGGCGTCGAGGCGGCCGAGGGCGATCGGTCCGAGCAGCGCCAGGAACGCGAGCCACCACCAGGCCGCCGCCCGGCGTCGCCGGGAGAGGCGGCCCCGCCCGAGGAGCACGGAGAAGGCGATCGCATCGAGGACCGTCACCATGGCCAGCCAGGTCGGTCCGTACCAGGCCGATCCGAACGCGAGTGCGGCCGTCATGGGCGCGAACGCCAGGATCGGGTAGACCCACGGCGTGTCGATCCCCATGCGCAGGAACCCGAGTTGCGCGGTCTCCGCCCAGACCCGGTACACCGCGGTGACGTCGCCGAGCGGCCAACCCGGCGCATACAGGTTCAGCAGGGCGAGACCGACGTGGACCGCGCCGAACGCGATCCAGAGGGCGGCTCGGCCGCCGAGGCGCGAGACCAGTCGGCGCGCGGCCCGCGGCCGGTTCCGCGCGAGCTCGATGCCGGACTCCGCCATGGCATCCGAGCCTAGCCGCGCGGACCTCGCGAACCTCGTGACCGGCTCACCGGCGCAGCAGGCCGCCCACCACGGGAGGCACCGCGTGCGCCACGTCGAGCGCCGTCACCGGCCCGCCGTCCCAGGCGTCGCTCGCGCGCCGGGCGGCCTCCGAGTGGATGAAGGCCGCCGTCGCGGCGAGCCGCGTGATCGCCCCGGCGTCGCGCGCGAGGCGCTCGTGGTGTGTGGCCGCGAGCGCCCCGATGATGCCGCCGAGCACGTCACCCGTTCCCGCGCTCGCAAGCCAGTGCGTCGACGCCGTGACGGTGATCGCGGTGCCCTCGGGGTCGCAGAGGTGCGTGACCGCACCCTTCAGCAGGACCGCGACCTGCAGCCGGTGGGCGGTGCGTTCGGCCCACCCCGCCGGATCGGCGTCGATCTCCTCGACGGTGCACGCGACGTCGCGATCGTGCAGCAGGCGTGCGAGCTCGCGGCTGTGGGGGGTGATCACCGTCGGACCCGTGTGGGATCCGACGAGGTCGAGCCCCCCCGCGTCGAGGACCGACGGCAGGCCGGATGCCAGGGCGTGCTGCAGCTCGCCGGCGAGCCGGAACGATCGGTTCGTCGAGTCCATGCCGGAGCCGAGGAGCCACGCCTGCACCCGACCCGGCACGCCGACGGTCTCGGGCCGGGCGGCGAGCACCGCTCGGCGCACGGCGCGCGGACCCGTGAAGCGGACCATGCCGACGCCGGTGCGGTGCGCGGCCTCCACGCCCAGCACCGCTGCGCCGGGGTACTCCGGCGAGCCGGTGATCACTCCGAGGACCCCTCGGCGGTACTTGTCGTCGCCCGCCTCCGGTTCGCTCAGCCAGGCCGACGCGTCCTCGGCGGTCCACTCGCGCCACGTCCCGGTTCCCATGCCTCCAACGATAGGTTGATGATCATGCCTGCGACCGTTCCCGCGCCGATCGACCTGTCGCCGCGAGTGGTGGTGTTCGACTACGGGGAGGTCATCTCCCGCTCGCCGTCCGATGCCGACCGTGCCGCGCTCCTGGCTCGGGCGGGCGTCGGACGCGATCGCGCCGAGTCCTTCTGGGCCGCGTACTGGGCCCACCGCGACGAGCTCGACCGCGGCACCCTCGCGATCGCCGACTACTGGACTCGGGTCGGCGATGACCTCGGCGCGACCTGGTCGCCGATCGACGTCCACGAGCTCTGGGCGATCGACCACCGAGGCTGGCTCAGCGTCGATCCCGGCACGCTCGCCGTCCTGCACGCGCTCCGCGACGGCGGCACCCGCATGGCGCTGCTCTCCAACGCCGGCCCCGACTTCGGCGGCTGGCTCCGCCACGGTTCGTTCGCCTCGCTGTTCGAGGCGGTCTTCGTCAGCGGCGAGCTCCGAGTGGTCAAGCCCGAGGCCGAGATCTTCTCGCACGTGATGCGCGAACTCGGCATCTCCCCCGAGCAGTTCCTGTTCGTCGACAACAAGTCGGTGAACGTCGACGGCGCGATCGCGGTCGGCGGCACCGGGCACGTCTTCACGGATGCCGCCGGCCTCGAGTCGTGGCTTCGGGGTCTCGCCGCATGAGCCGCGACGGACTCGCCGTGGTCGACCGGGCCGCGGACACTCCCGCCCTGTTCCGCCCGATCCGGATCCGCGGACTCGAGATCCGGAACCGGATCTGGGTGCCCCCGCTCTGCCAGTACTCGGTGACCGAGCGCGACGGGGTGCCGCACGACTGGCACCTCGTGCACCTCGGCTCCATGGCGGCCGGCGGCGCCGGCCTGGTCATCGCCGAGGCGACCGCGGTGAACCCGGAGGGACGCATCTCGGACTACGACACGGGCATCTGGAACGATGCCCAGGCCGATGCCTGGGCTCGGATCACCCGCTTCCTCCGGTCGCAGGGCGCGGCGTCGGGCATCCAGCTCGCGCACGCCGGCCGGAAGGCCTCGGTGTGGCCGGAGACGGTGCGCAGGACCGGATCGCAACCCCTCGAGGAGGGCGGGTGGACGACGGTGGCCCCGTCGGCGATCGCGTTCGACGGCCTCCGGGCGCCCATCGCCCTCGACGAGGCGGGCATCCTCGCGGTCATCGACGACTTCCGTGCCGCCGCGCGGCGCGCGGTCGCCGCGGGCTTCGACCTCGTCGAGGTCCACGCCGCGCACGGCTACCTGGTGCACCAGTTCCTGTCGCCGCTCTCGAACGCGCGCGAGGACCGGTGGGGCGGCGACCTCGAGGGCCGGGCGCGCCTGCTGCTGGAGATCGTGCGCGCGGTGCGCGCCGAGGTCGGCGAGGCGATGCCGGTCTTCGTGCGGTTCTCGGCCACGGATTGGGCGCCCGGCGGATGGGACGAGGAGCAGACGTCGATCGTGGCCGGCTGGGCCGCCGACGCCGGCGCCGACTTCTTCGACATCTCCACAGGCGGCCTCGTCCGCGACGTCCGGATCCCCGTGGGCCCCGCCTACCAGGCCGCGCACGCGGAGTTCGTCCGCGGCCGGGCGGGAGTGTCGGTGTCGGCCGTGGGGCGGATCACCACGCCGGAGCAGGCCGAGCGGCTCGTGGCGTCCGGGGCGGTCGATGCCGTCATGTTCGGGAAGGCCATGATGCGCGACCCGCACCTCGCGCTGCGCGCCGCGAACGCGCTCGGCGGCGATGCGGCGATGTGGCCGCCGCAGTACCGTCGGGCGCGCCCGGAGGCGAACGACGGCGAGTTCTGATCCGGATCAGGCCGACGACGAGGCGAGCATCTGCTTCGCCTCGTCGAGCGAGACCGACGTCGGCTGGGCGATCGAGATGATGTTGCCCTCGCTGTCGTCGAACCAGGCTCCGCGCTCGCCGTCCTGGTCGACGACGCCGTTCTCGGTCTTGAGGCCCGGCAGGTCGTAGTCGTGGAAGGCGACGCCCTTCGATCGGAGCTCGGCCATGTCGCGGTCGAGGTCGTCGGTCATGATGGCGAGCGCCGTCGCCTTGTTCGTGCCCGCGAACTCGGACTCGTAGACGAGCACGGCGACGCCGCCCAGGACGTACGTCGCGCCCCCCATGTCGGTCGAGACCGGATCGAGGCCGAAGGTGTCGTGCCAGAACCCCTTCGCCCGCTCGAGGTCGGATGCTGCGAGCACGGCCATCGTCATCGAATTCTCGAACATGAGACCACCTCATTTTCTCGGAGACGGGGCGAGTCTACGCCCACCGCGCGGCGACCGCGTCACCCCCTCCGGGTGGCATCCTGCACCTCGCCGACGAGCTCCTCGATGATGTCCTCGAGGAAGATGACGCCGGTCGTCCGGCCCTGGTCGTCGAAGGCGCGGGCCAGGTGCGTCCCGAGGCGCCGCATGGAGGCGAGCGCGTCCTCGAGATCGGTGCCGTCGAAGATCGAGACGACCCTGCGGACGCGCTTGGCCGGGATGGGGTCGTCGAACTCGTCGTCGTCGAGGTCGATGACGTCCTTCAGGTGGACGTAGCCGACCGGCTCGCCGTCGCCGCCCGCCAGCACGTAGCGCGAGAAGCCGCGGCGCGCGACCGCGCGCTCGACGTCGCCGGGCGTGGCATCCGCCGGCAGGCAGACCAGTTCGCCCATCGGCACCGCGACGTCGCGCACCTTCTTGGTCGTGAACTCGAACGCCGCGGTCAGCGTGCCGCTGGCATCCTCCAGCACGCCCTCGCGACGAGACTGGACGACGATCGTCTGCACCTCCTCGAGCGTGAACGTCGAGGTCGCCTCGCTCTTCGGCTGCACGCCGAAGAGCCGCAGCACGCCGTTCGCGGTCGCGTTCAGCGCGACGATGACCGGCCGGAAGACCCGGGCCGTGAACACGAGCGGCGGGGCGAGCAGCAGCACGGCCCGGTCGGGCAGCGAGAAGGAGAGGTTCTTCGGCACCATCTCGCCGAGGACCACGTGCAGGTACGAGACGAGCAGGAGCGCGATCACGAACGCGATCGTCGAGACGACCTCCGGCGACCAACCGGTCAGCTCGAGCGGGACCTCGAGCAGGTGGTGGATCGCCGGTTCCGACACCGTCAGGATCAGGAGCGAGCAGATCGTGATGCCGAGCTGGCTCATCGCGAGCATGAGCGTGGCGTGCTCCATCGCCCACAGCGCGGTCTTCGCGCTGCGACTGCCCTGCTCGGCGAGGGGCTCGATCTGCGAACGCCGCGCGGAGATGACCGCGAACTCCGCACCCACGAAGAACGCGTTGCCGAGCAGCAGCACGAACAGCCAGGCGAGTCCGGCCCAATCGCTCATCGACCCGCCTCCCTCGCGACGACGCCGCCGACGGCGGCCTCCCGGGCGGCATCCGCCTGGGTCGGCACCGTCACCGGCGAGAACTGGATGCGATCGATGCGACGCCCGTCGAGGCGCTGCACGCGGAACGTGCCGCCCTCGACGTCGACCTCGTCCCCGACGACCGGCAGTCGCCCGAGCGTGGCCATCACGAAGCCGGCGACCGTCTCGTAGGCGCCGTTCTCCGGCACGCGGATGCCGGTGCGGTCGAGCAGCTCGTCGGGCCTCAGGATCCCCGGGAAGCTGACGAACTCCCCGCGCCGGACGACGCCGGCGCGCGTGCGGTCGTGCTCGTCGGAGACCTCGCCCACGAGTTCCTCGACGAGGTCCTCGAGCGTCGCGACGCCCGCCGTGCCGCCGTACTCGTCGACCACGACGGCCATCTGGTAGCCGCGGCCGCGGAGTTCGCCGAGGAGCGCGTCGAGCTTGATCGTCTCGGGCACGCGGAGCGCGTCGGACTGGAGGGCGGACGCCGGAACCACCTCGCGCTTCTCGCGCGGCACCGCGACGGCCTGCTTGACGTGCACGATGCCCACGACGTCGTCGAGATCGTCGTCGTACACGGGGAAGCGGCTGTAGCCGGTCTGCCGCGCGAGCTCGAGCACGGCCTCGGCGGACTCCGTGCGCTGCACGGCCGCCACGCGCGGTCGCGGGGTCATCACGTCGGAGGCGTCGTGCTCGGAGAAGCGCAGGGTCCGACCGAGGAGCGTGGCGGTGTCCTGCTCGAGGAGGCCCGCGCTCGCCGATCGGCGCACGAGGCTCGACAGCTCCTCGGCCGATCGAGCGCCCGAGAGCTCCTCCTTCGGCTCGATGCCGACGAGCCGCAGCAGGCGGTTGGCGCTGCCGTTCAGCACCACGATCGCCGGACGGAAGGCCCAGGTGAACGCGGTCTGGAACGGCATGACGACCTTCGCCGTCTGCCGCGGGAGGGCGAGCGCGAAGTTCTTCGGCACGAGCTCGCCGATGATCATCGACAGCAGGGTCGCCACGACGACGGCCGTAACCGCGCCCACCGGGCGGATGATGGCCTGCGGCACGCCGATGGCGGCCAGCGGCCCGGCGAGCAGCGAGGAGATCGCCGGCTCCATCGTGTAGCCGGTGAGCAGCGTCGTCAGCGTGATGCCGAGCTGGGCGCTCGAGAGGTGCGTCGAGGTGATCTTGAGTCCCTCGATGGTGAGCCCGAGTCGGGTCTCGCCCCTGGCGCGCCGCGCCTCGAGATCGGCGCGATCGAGGTTCACGAGCGCGAACTCGCTCGCAACGAAGAGGCCCGTGCCGACCGTGAGGAGGATTCCGATGCCGAGGAGGACCCACTCAGACATCCGCACCTCCGCACGCGGTCACGGGCGAGGGTCTATGGCAGGGCGAGGTCGCAGAAGGAGGGTCGTCCATGGTCGACCCAGTATATCCGCGGATGCCGCGTGCTCCCCGAGCCGCGACCGGCCGTCGCCCGGCGCTACCAGCTGACGGGCAGCGCCTTGCCCTCCTCGTAGCCCGCCGCCGACTGGATGCCGACGAGCGCCCGCTCGCGGAACTCCGGCACGCTGCGCGCACCCGCGTAGGTGAACGAGCTCCGGATGCCCGACGTGATCATGTCGAGCAGGTCCTCGAGCGAGGGACGCAGCGGATCCAGGTAGATCGCCGACGACGAGATGCCCTCGGCGAACAGCTCCTTGCGCGCGAGCTCGTAGGGCGAGAGCCGCCCGAAGCGCTCCTTGACCGCCTTGGTCGAGGCCATGCCCCAGCTCTCCTTGAAGACGCGACCGTCGGCATCTCGACGCAGCGTTCCGGGCGCCTCGATCGTGCCCGCGAACCACGAGCCGATCATGACGGATGCCGCCCCCGCGGCCAGCGCGAGCGCCACGTCGCGCGGGTACCGCACGCCGCCGTCGGCCCACACCGCAGCGCCGTGCTCGCGCGCCGCCTCCGACGTCTCGAGGACCGCGGAGAACTGCGGGCGGCCGACGGCGGTCATCATCCGGGTCGTGCACATCGCGCCGGGGCCCACGCCGACCTTCAGCACGTCGGCGCCGGCCGCGACGAGGTCGGCGACCGCGTCGGCCGTGACGACGTTCCCGGCGACGATCGGGATGCCGAGTCCGGCGGCCTTGACGGTCCGGACCGCGTGGATCATGCCCTCCTGGTGCCCGTGCGCAGTGTCCACCACGAGCATGTCGACGCCCGCCGCGGCGAGCGCCCGCGCCTTGGACTCCACGTCGCCGTTGATGCCGATCGCCGCCGCGACGCGGAGTCGCCCGGAGGCATCCGTATTGGGTTCGGAGACGGTGCCGCGCAGGGCGCTGCGGCGGCTCAGCGTGCCGATCACCCGCCCGTGCTCGAGGACCGGGGCGAAGTCGATCCCCGCATCCACCATGAGGTCGAACGCGCGCCGCGGGGTGTCGACGTCCTCGGCGTCGAGCGACGGGATGGCGCCGTGCACCAGGTCGCCGAGCCGGGCGTCGGGCAGCGCGGTCGCGAGACGCGTCGCCGGGATCGTGCCGGCGTAGTCGCCGCGGTCGTCGTGGAGGACGATGCCGTGCCCCTCGACGGGCGGCAGCACCTCGAGCGCGTCGGCGACGGTCCGGTCCGCGGAGAACGCGTGCGGCACGTCGAAGCGGGACGGTCGGGACTTCACCCACCGGATGGCGTCGTCGAGCTCCTGGAGCGGGAGGTCCTGCGGCAGCACGCCGATCCCGCCGCGGCGCGCGAGCGTCGCCGCCAGCCTGGGGCCGGTCACCGAGTTCATGTTCGCCGAGACGATCGGGATGCTGGCCCCGGAACCGTCGTCGGGCGCGAGCGACACGTCGAGCCGGCTCGTCACGCCCGATCGGCTCGGCACCAGGAAGACGTCGGAGTACGTGAGGTCGTGCCGTGGCGTCGTGCGATAGAACTCCATGCCGACAGGCTAAGCCTCGCGGGGGCGGTCGGGTCGCGTCCCGACGGCCGGACGCCCCGCGCTGGGAGGATGCTGCGATCCGCGCGCTCACCCCTCGCCCCGGTGCCACCCGCCGCCGGAAGGGGTTTAGGCTTGTGTGGGCGTTCCGCGTCGTGCTGCGCGCGCCACGCCTCAGGTGAGCATCCATCAATGGAGAGAGTGGGCGAAAGGCTGTGTCGAGCCAATTGACCGGGTCGGGATCCGACGAGACGACGTCGGCGATGTTCGGAGCCAACGAATGGCTCGTGGACGAGATGTACGAGCGGTTCCTCGCCGACCCCAGTTCGGTGGACGAGACCTGGCGCGAGGTGCTCGAGCACTACCGCCAGGTGCGCACCGGCGAGACCGCCGCGACGCCCGCGGCCCCGGCCTCGATGCCCGACGAGTCCGCGCTGCACTCGGCCGCGAGCGAGCAGGCGGATGCCACGCAGGCAGCTCCTGCCCCGGGGGTCGAGCAGTCCGCCGCACCCGACGCTCCCGCCGCGCAGACCTCCGAGGCGGCCGCTCCGACGGACGAGGCCCCGACGGGCGAGGCCGCTCCGGCCGCCGCCGAGGCCGCGCCCGCCGACCAGCCCGCCGCATCCCCCCAGGCCCCGGCCACCGCACCGAACGCCGTCATCGGCCAGGCGCCGGCCGCGCGGACCACCTCGATCGCGCCGCGCACCGCACCGGTCCCCGCCGACGTCCCGGTGACGAGCCCCCAGCAGCAGGCCGACGTCGGCGAGCGCGAGGACGAGGTCGTCCCCCTCAAGGGCCTGCCGAAGACCCTCGCTGCGAACATGGACGCCTCGCTCACGGTGCCCACCGCGACGAGCGTGCGCACCGTGCCCGCGAAGCTCATGATCGACAACCGGATCGTGATCAACAACCACCTCCGCCGCACGCGCGGCGGCAAGGTGTCGTTCACCCATCTGATCGGCTGGGCGCTCATCCAGGCGCTGAAGGACTTCCCGAGCCAGAACGTGTACTACTCCGAGGTCGACGGCAAGCCCTCCCTCGTGAAGCCCGCGCACATCGGCCTCGGCATCGCCATCGACATCCCGAAGCCCGACGGCACCCGCGCGCTCCTCGTGCCGGCCATCAAGCGGGCCGAGACGATGACGTTCAACGAGTACCTCGCCGCGTACGAGGACCTGGTCTCGCGGGCGCGCAAGAACAAGCTCACCGCCGACGACTTCTCGGGTGCGACGATCTCGCTGACGAACCCCGGCGGCATCGGCACCGTGCACTCCGTGCCGCGCCTCATGAAGGGCCAGGGCTGCATCATCGGCGCCGGTGCGCTCGAGTACCCGGCCGAGTTCCAGGGGGCGAGCGAGAAGACGCTCGCGAACCTCGCGATCGGCAAGACGATCACGCTCACGTCCACCTACGACCACCGGGTCATCCAGGGCGCCGGTTCGGGCGAGTTCCTGAAGAAGGTGCACGAGCTGCTCATCGGCGACCGCAACTTCTACCAGGACATCTTCGCGGCCCTCCGCCTGCCGTACGAGCCGATCAAGTGGAACGCCGACATCTCGGTCGACATCGCCAGCGCGATCGACAAGACCGCGCGCGTTCAGGAGCTCATCAACTCCTTCCGCGTGCGCGGCCACATGATGGCCGACATCGACCCGCTCGAGTACGTCCAGCGCTCGCACCCCGACCTCGACATCGAGAGCCACGGCCTCACGTTCTGGGACCTCGACCGGGAGTTCGTCACGGGCGGGTTCGGCGACAAGCGGACCGCGCTCCTCCGCGACATCCTCGGCGTCCTGCGCGACTCCTACTGCCGCACCATCGGCATCGAGTACATGCACATCCAGGATCCGGTGCAGCGCAGGTGGATCCAGCAGCAGGTCGAGCGCAAGTACGAGAAGCCGACCCACGACGAGCAGATGCGCATCCTCGGCAAGCTCAACGAGGCCGAGGCGTTCGAGACCTTCCTCCAGACCAAGTACGTGGGCCAGAAGCGCTTCAGCCTCGAGGGCGGCGAGTCGATGATCGCGCTCCTCGACGAGGTGCTGCAGGGCGCCGCGAAGGAGGGCCTCGACGAGGTCGCGATCGGCATGGCCCACCGCGGCCGGCTGAACGTCCTCACGAACATCGCGGGCAAGACCTACGGCCAGGTGTTCCGCGAGTTCGAGGGCACGCAGGACTCCAAGACGTTCTCCGGCTCGGGCGACGTGAAGTACCACCTCGGCACCGAGGGCACCTTCACCGCCGACGACGGCCAGCAGGTGCCGGTCTCGCTCGCCGCGAACCCGTCGCACCTCGAGGCCGTCGACGGCGTGCTCGAGGGCATCGTCCGCGCCAAGCAGGACCGCAAGCCCGTCGGCACCTACTCGGTCCTCCCGATCCTCATCCACGGCGACGCCGCGATGGCCGGGCAGGGCGTGGTGGTCGAGACCATGCAGATGTCGCAGCTGCGCGCGTACCGCACCGGCGGCACCATCCACCTCGTCGTCAACAACCAGGTCGGCTTCACCACGGTTCCGGGCGACGCGCGCTCGTCGATCTACTCGACCGACGTCGCGAAGGCCATCCAGGCCCCCATCTTCCACGTCAACGGCGACGACCCCGAGGCCGTCGTCCGGGTCGCCGAGCTCGCGTTCCGCTACCGCCAGGAGTTCAAGCGCGACGTCGTCATCGACCTGGTGTGCTACCGGCGCCGCGGCCACAACGAGGGCGACGACCCCTCGATGACCCAGCCGCTCATGTACAACCTCATCGAGGCCAAGCGCTCGGTCCGGAAGCTCTACACCGAGGCGCTCGTCGGCCGCGGCGACATCACCGAGGAGGAGTACGAGAACGCGCACCGCGACTTCCAGGACCGCCTCGAGCGCGCCTTCGCGGAGACGCACGCGGCCCAGACCGGCTCGATCCCGATCGTCGGCGGCGACGCGCGCGCCGCCGAGCCGGTCTCCGGCGAACTCGAGACGACCGGCGTGTCGACCGAGGTCGTCCACGCCATCGGCGACGCCTTCATCAACAAGCCGGAGGGCTTCACCGTCCACCCGAAGATCCAGCAGCTGCTGGCCAAGCGACAGGACATGAGCCGCAACGGCAAGGTCGACTGGGGCTTCGGCGAACTGCTCGCACTCGGATCGCTGCTGCTCGAGGGCACGCCGGTCCGCCTCGTCGGCCAGGACGCGCGCCGCGGCACCTTCGTGCAGCGCCACGCCGTGCTGCACGACCGCGTGAACGGCCAGGAGTGGCTGCCGCTGCAGTACCTCGGCGACCAGCAGGCCCGATTCTGGATCTACGACTCGCTCCTCAGCGAGTACGCGGCGATGGGCTTCGAGTACGGCTACTCCGTCGAGCGGGCCGATGCGCTCGTGATGTGGGAGGCCCAGTTCGGCGACTTCGCCAACGGCGCGCAGACGATCATCGACGAGTTCATCTCGTCGGCCGAGCAGAAGTGGGGCCAGCGTTCGAGCGTCGTGCTCCTGCTCCCCCACGGCTACGAGGGGCAGGGCCCCGACCACTCGAGCGCGCGCATCGAGCGCTACCTGCAGATGTGCGCGGAAGACAACATGACGGTGGCGCGCCCGTCGACGCCGGCGTCGTACTTCCACCTGCTCCGCCGACAGGCGTACCAGCGCCCGCGCCGGCCGCTCGTCGTGTTCACCCCGAAGGCGATGCTGCGCCTGCGCGGGGCGACGAGCGAGGTCGAGGACTTCACGCAGGGCCGCTTCGAGCCGGTGCTCGACGACGCGCGGATCACCGACAAGGCCGCGGTCAAGCGCGTCGTCTTCATGGCCGGCAAGCTCTACTACGACCTGCTCGCCGAGCTCGAGAAGAACCCCAACCCCGAGGTCGCCCTCGTGCGCCTCGAGCAGTACTACCCGCTTCCCGCGGCCGAGCTGAAGTCCGTCGCCGACGGCTACCCGAACGCCGAGCTGGTGTGGGCGCAGGACGAGCCCGAGAACCAGGGCGCGTGGCCGTTCTTCATCATCGAGACGAACAAGCTCGGCCCCCGCGAGGTGCGCCTCGTCGCCCGATCGGCCGCGGCATCGCCCGCGACGGGGTCGGCGAAGCGCCACGCCGCCGAGCAGGCCGACCTCATCAAGCGGGCCCTGTACTAGGCCCGCGCCGAGCACGAGCGACGAGCGGATGCCTCCCGGTGGAGGCATCCGCTCGTCGCGTTCCGGCCCGGCGCAGCGCGCCGCCGCGGTCAGCGGGTCTCGATCGGGACCCGGTCGGCCCGCTCGGCGCCACGATCCTCGTCCGTGTCCGGCGCCGGCCCCGAGGCATCCGCCGGAGCCGCGTGGACGCCGTGCCGCCGCTCCTCCCGAGCCAGACGGCTCGGCCACCAGATCGCCCGCCCGATGTCGTACGAGGCTGCGGGCACGAGCAGCGTCCGCACGAGGAACGTGTCGAGCAGCACGCCGAACGCGACGATGAACGAGATCTGGGCGAGGAAGAGGATCGGCAGCACGCCGAGCGCGGCGAACGTCGCGGCGAGCACGAGGCCGGCCGAGGTGATCACCCCGCCCGTCAGCCGGAGCCCGCGCAGGATGCCGTCGCGCGTCCCGTGCCTGGCCGCCTCCTCGCGCACGCGCGTCATGAGGAAGATGTTGTAGTCGACTCCCAGCGCGACGAGGAAGACGAACCCGAAGAGGGGCACCGACGGGTCGGCCCCGGAGAAGCCGAAGACGAACTCGAACACCAGGGCCGAGACGCCGAGCGCGGCCGCGAACGAGATCACGACGCTCGCGATCAGGATGAGCGGCGCCACGACGGCACGGAGCAGGAGCATCAGGATGGCGAGGATCGCGAGCAGCACCAGAGGGATGATGAGCCGCTGATCGGCGACCGCAGCCTCGTTCGTGTCCAGCGCGACGGCCGTCTGGCCGCCGACGAGGACGTCCTCGCCGACCTCGTCGAGCCGCTCCCGCAGGTCGACCACGGTCGCCTCGGCCTCGGCGGAGTCGGCCGGGTCGTCGAGCGTGGCCTGCAGCAGGACCGTGCCGTCGACGACCGTCGGCTCGGGGGCCGGGGTCCCGGGCGGCCCGAACGCCTGGACGCCGTCCTCGGTCACGGGCGCGCTTCCCGCGGGCGAATCGGCCGAGAGCACGGCGACGGATGCCACACCGGGCGTGCCGAGCGCGATGTCGGCGATCTCCTGGAGGTCCTCCTCCGGCCCGATGACGACCGCCGGCGTCCCGGACCCGCCCGGGAAGTGCTCGCTGACGAGCTCCTGGCCGTCACGCGCCTGGGATTCGCCGAGGACGAACTCGCTCGACGGCACGCCGTCGGCGTCGAGCCGGACGAGGCCCAGCGCCATGACGCCGAGGAGCAACGTCGAGAGGATCCACACGGTACGAGGGCGCCGCGAGACGAGACGGCCGACGGCGCCCCACAACCCGCGTTCCGCGGCATCCTCCGCGTCGGCGGGCGCGGCATGCCGGCCGCGGTCGGCATCCGACGAGGTCGCCTCGACGCGCGCGATGCGCCGCGGCCAGAAGGCGACCCGCCCGGCCCAGAGGAGCAGGGCCGGCAGCAGGGTGAGCGCGGCGAGCAGGGCGAACACGATGCCGATCGCGGCGACGGGCCCCAGGATCTTGTTCGAGTTCAGCTCGGAGGCGAGGAGGATCAGCAGCCCGACGATGACCGTGCCGGCCGAGGCCGCGATCGGCTCCCATGCGCCCTTCAGCGCCGCCCACGTGGCATCCCACTTCGTCTCGTGCTGCGAGAGCGCCTCGCGGTAGCGGGCGATGTACAGCAGGGCGTAGTCCGTGGCCGCACCGATCACGAGGATGAAGAGGATGCCCTGGGTCTGGCCCGAGAGCAGCAGGAGGTCCGCCTTCGCGAGCTGCACGACGGTGAACACCGAGGCCGTCAGCGCGGTCACGCTGGTGAAGAGCACGATGATCGGCAGCAGCGGCGAGCGGTAGACGATCACGAGGATCACGAGCACGGCGGCCAGGGCCACGGCCAGCAGGAGGCCGTCGATGCCCGCGAATGCCGCGGCGAGGTCGGCGGTGAACCCGGCGGGTCCGGTGACGGCCGCCGTCGTGCCCTCGATCGACGACTCGTCGAGCAGCTCGCGCATGGCCTCGATGGTCGCGCCCGAGCCCTCCTCGCCCTCACCGGGTGCGACGGAGACGACGAACTGGGCCGCCTCGCCGTCCTCCGACGGGATCACCGGCGAGGTCTCGTCGGCGACGACGCCCTCCACGTCGAGGACGTCCTCGCGGAGGGCGTCGACCTCCGCGAGCTGGCCGGCGGACAGGTCGGATCCGTCGTCGGAGGCGACGATCACGATCGCCGGCACGTTCTCGGAGTCCCGGAACCCGTCCTGCAGCTCGTTCACCTCGGTGGCCTCGGCGGAGGCGGGAAGGAACGAGGCCTGATCGTTCTGCTGCACGTCGGAGAGCCCTCCGAACGCGGCCCCTCCGGCGCCGAACAGGGCGAACCAGATGAGGATCAGGACCGCGGGGATCAGGATCCGGAGCCAGACGGGGACGCGACCCCCGGGACGTTTCGCGACGGCATGCTCGTTCATCGTGCTCGACGCTACGGAACGGAGCCGTCACCCCGCGTCCATCGAAAGTTCGGAAGCGGATCGCGGTCGCCGGTGCGACGACCGACGGCCGAGGTCACTCGGCGAGGACGACGGCCGAGGTCACTCGGCGAGGACGTCGTGCCCGGACTGGTAGGCCCGGATGCGGCCCAGCACCACGGTGCGCAGCTCCTCGGGCGCGCTCTCCCGGCACGCCCGCTGCACGACCTCGGTGATCGCGACACCGACGCGCAGCTCGTTCCGGCAGTCCTCGCAGTTCGCCACGTGCTCGCGGATGTCGGCGGCATCCTCACTGCGCAGCTCGTTGTGCAGGTACTCCTCGAGCTCGGCCTTCGCCTTCTCGCAGCCGCAGTCGGTCATTTCGTGCTCCTGGTGGATCGGGTCGCCGGCTGCGACGTCGCGAAGCCGCGCTCGCTGGCGTAGTCGGCGAGGGACTCGCGGAGCATCCGCCTGCCGCGGTGCAGGCGGCTCATCACGGTCCCGATCGGGGTGTTCATCATGTCGGCGATCTCCTGGTAGGAGAATCCCTCGACGTCGGCGAAGTAGACGGCCAGCCGGAAGTCCTCCGGCAGCGCCTGCAGGGCGTCCTTCACGGCGGAGTCGGGCAGGTGGTCGATCGCCTCAGCCTCGGCCGAACGGCTCGACGCCGCGGTGGTCGACTCGGCGCCGCCGAGCTGCCAGTCCTCCAGGTCGTCGATGGTGCCCTGGTAGGGCTCGCGCTGCTTCTTCCGGTAGCTGTTGATGAAGGTGTTCGTGAGGATCCGGTACAGCCACGCCTTCAGGTTCGTGCCCTGCTTGAACGACGCGAACGCCGCGTACGCCTTCACGAAGGTCTCCTGAACGAGGTCCTGTGCGTCGGCGGGGTTCTTCGTCATGCGCAGGGCCGCGGCGTAGAGCTGGTCGAGGAACGGCAGCGCCTGCTCCTCGAAGAGGGCGCCGAGGTCGCGCGTCTCATCGTCGGGCCGGGTCGCCTCGGCCGGGGTCGCAGTGTCGTCGGCGCTCATCAGGGGCCATCCTAGATCGTGGGTCTCCGAGGCGACTGGGCGATCGAGAACTGCGAGTGACACGCACCGACTCCTTCCTGCTCACCGGACGCTACTGTTGGTAACCGATGCAGATCTCGAGGTATTCCGCGCCGGAGTTCGATCCGTACGGCGACAACCGCCAGACCGAGACGGATGACGGGTGGCGCGCGCCCGTGGCCGCCGCTCCGATCTCGGCCACGCTGTCGCTGCCCGGGTCGAAGTCGCTCACGAACCGCGAACTCGTCCTCGCCGCCCTCGCCGACGGTCCCTCGACGCTGCGCGCGCCGCTCTGGTCGCGCGACAGCGAGCTGATGGTCGAGGGCCTGCGCGCGCTCGGCGTCGGGTTCGAGCGGATGCCGGGCGCCGGCGGGTTCGGCGACGACCTCCGGGTGACGCCCGCCGACGAGCTGTTCGGCTCGACGACGATCGACTGCGGCCTGGCCGGAACGGTCATGCGGTTCCTGCCGCCGGTCGCGGCCCTCGCCCTCGGACCGACGACGTTCGACGGCGATGCTGCGGCGTACCGCCGCCCGATGCGCGGCGTCATCGAGGGCCTGCGCGGCATCGGCGTCGATCTCGACGACGACGGCCGGTGGGCGCTGCCGTTCACGGTCCACGGCACCGGCCGGGTCGAGGGCGGCGAGCTCACGATCGACGCGTCCGCGTCGAGCCAGTTCGTCTCCGGGCTGCTGCTCTCGGCCGCGAGGTTCGAACGCGGCCTCGACCTCGAGCACGCGGGCGAGCGACTCCCGAGCCTGCCGCACATCGAGATGACGATCGACACGCTCGCACGTCGCGGCATCGAGGTCGAGCAGCCCTCGACGGGTCGTTGGCGAGTCGCGCCGGGTCCGATCGCCGCGCGCGACGTCGACATCGAGCCAGACCTGTCGAACGCCGCGCCGTTCCTCGTCGCCGCCCTCGTGGCGGGCGGCTCGGTGACGATCACGGGCTGGCCGGGCGAGACGACCCAGGTGGGTGCGCAGCTCGCCGAGCTGCTCCCCCGGTTCGGTGCACGCGTCGAGCGCTCGGGAGACCGGTTGACCGTGCATGCTCCGCAACCGGACGACGACGGCGGACGCGGAATCCGCGGGGTCGACCTCGACCTCTCCGAAGCGGGTGAGCTCGTCCCGAACCTCGTCGCGCTCGCGGCCTTCGCCGACGGGCCCAGCACGATCACGGGCATCGGCCACATCCGTCACCACGAGACCGACCGCCTCGCCGCGCTCGCGGCCGAACTGAACGGTCTCGGCGGCCGCGTCACCGAGCTCGACGACGGCCTGCGCATCGAACCGGCGCCCCTGCACGGCGGCGAGTGGCGGGCGTACGAGGACCACCGCATGGCGACCACGGGCGCGATCGTGGGGCTCGCGGTCGACGGCGTCGTCGTCGACGACATCGGCTCGACCTCGAAGACGCTGCCCCAGTTCACCGAACTCTGGGGGCGGATGCTCGGATGAGCTGGTGGGACACGGACGACGAGGACGAGGAGTACGAGGAGTACGACGAATCCGATGTCCGGGTCCGCCCGAGCCGCCGTGGCAGCCGCCCGCGGACCAAGGTCCGACCCGAGCACGCCGACGCCGAGACCGGGTTCGTGCTCGGCGTCGATCGAGGTCGGTACAGCGTCCTGGTCGACGAGGGAACCGACGACGAACGCGAGATCACCGCGGCCAGGGCGAGCGAGCTCCGGCGGAAGTCGGTGGTGACCGGCGACCGGGTCGACCTCGTCGGCGACACGTCGGGCGAGGAGGGCACCCTCGCTCGCATCGTCCGGATCCAGGATCGCACGACCCTCCTCCGGCGCAGCGCCGATGACACCGACGCGGTCGAGCGCGTGATCGTGGCGAACGCCGACCAGATGCTCATCGTCATCGCCGCCGCGAATCCGGAGCCGCGCGTGCGCCTCGTCGACCGCTACCTCGTCGCCGCCTACGACGCGGGCATCGCCCCGCTCGTGTGCGTGACCAAGACCGACCTCGCCGATCCTGGCCCGTTCCTCGCGAACTTCGCGGGCCTCGACCTGCCCGTCTTCCTCAGTCGCACCGACGACATGCCGCTCGAGGCGATCTCCGAGCGGCTCGTCGGGCATCGCAGCGTGTTCGTCGGCCACTCGGGCGTCGGCAAGTCGACCCTCGTCAATGCGCTCGTGCCCGACGCGAATCGCGCGACCGGGCACGTCAACGTCGTCACCGGTCGTGGGCGGCACACGTCCTCGTCGACCGTGTCGCTGCGACTCGACCACGACGGCCGCACGGGCTGGGTGATCGACACCCCGGGGGTGCGCTCGTTCGGGCTCGGCCACGTCGACCCCGCGAACATCCTCGGCGCGTTCGCCGACCTCGCGCGCATCGCGGAGGACTGCCCCCGCGGGTGCACGCACCTGCCCGACTCGCCCGACTGCGCGATCATCGAGGCGGTCGAAGCCGGCGAGCTCGGCGAATCGGGGCGCGTGCGACTCGACTCGCTGCAGCGCCTGCTCGCCACGTTCGCCTGACACGGCGCGGGCGCGCACTCGCGCCGAACCTCGCACGCGCACGCCACGACGACCGGGTCCGCGCCGGCGCCGTGCGGGACGCGGCATCCGTCGCCCTGCCTACGATTGGGTCATGACCGACGTTCGACTCGCCGCCGGCGACCTCGCCCCCGACTTCACGCTCCCCGACCAGGACGGCTCGCCCGTCACCCTCTCCTCGCTGCGCGGGCAGCGCGTGGTGCTCTACTTCTACCCCGCGGCCATGACACCCGGATGCACGACCGAGGCGTGCGACTTCCGCGACAGCCTCAACTCGTTCGGCGGCGCCGGCGTGCGGGTCGTCGGCGTCTCGAAGGACGAGGTGGGCAAGCTCAAGGAGTTCGCCGAGCGCGACGGCCTGAACTTCCCTCTGCTCTCCGACACCGACCTCGCCGTGCAGCAGGCGTACGGCGCCTGGGGCGAGAAGCAGCTCTACGGCAAGACGGTGACGGGCTCCATCCGCTCGACGTTCCTGATCGACGAGGAGGGGCGCATCGCGAAGCCGATGTACAACGTGAAGGCGACCGGCCACGTCGCCCGCATCCGCAAGGAGCTGGGCCTGGACGGCTGAGCCGGATCGGGGCATCGCCCGCACGGGGCGGCCGAGCGCAGCGCCTCGGTCGTCCCCGGCGTCTCCGGGTCCGCGGCGCCGGGTCAGGAGACCGGGGCGTCCTCGGGCCGGGCGTACAGGTCGCGGACGGGCGGCCAGAGCAGCAGGCCGATCACCGTGATCGCCGGGACGAGCAGGGCCCAGCCGATGTCGGCACGCGCGAACAGGCCCTGGAAGGCGCCGACGGCGATCGAGACCTGGAGCACCTGCCAGACGATCGCGGCCGCGCGCGACCACGGCGCGCGACGGGCGGATGCCACGGCGATCGCCGTCACCCAGGCGGCGGCGATGGCGGCGAGGACCACCAGGGCGACCGCGGTCGCCAACGAGGACGGCTGCAGGACGAGCAGGTCGACCACCAGCCACACGAGGACGGCGATGAGCGCTCCGGCCTCGGCGAAGAGCAGTGCCACGACGGTCGCGAAGGCGGCCCTCACGCCGCCCGCATTCACAGACATCTCCCGAAGAGCACTCTTGATTCGCTTCCTTCGCTATGCGACCATTTATGAGGCCGAATTGATGCTCACAGGGACGTGAGCCGATCGCTTCACACGATCCTACTTCCCGAGATTCGGCTTTCCCCCTGCAGCACCGCCGGTTTCCGGCTGCGCACGCGTGCGTCCGCTGCGAACCGATGAACAAGGAGCATCTCCATGGATTGGCGCGACAAAGCCGCCTGCCTCACCGCCGACCCCGAACTCTTCTTCCCCGTCGGCAACACCGGTCCGGCCGTCGACCAGATCGAGAAGGCCAAGGCGGTCTGCGCCCGATGCACCGTCACCGAGATCTGCCTGCAGTACGCCCTCGAGACCGGTCAGGACTCGGGCGTCTGGGGCGGCCTCAGCGAGGATGAGCGCCGCGCCCTGAAGCGCCGCGCCGCTCGCGCCCGCCGCGCCGGCTGAGACCCGGCGCACATCGCGCGTCCGGCTTCGACGAACTCGAGTTCGTCCCGTCGGAGCCATCCCACGAACGACGCGCACCTCCCCGCAGCACCCGGACCGGACGGCACCCGCATCGCGCGGGTGCCGTTCGCACGTCCGCCGTCAGGACTTCGTGATCCAGCGCAACGGCACCTCGATGGTCACCTCGGTGCCGCTGCCGACGACGGTGTGCCAGTCGATCGTGCCGCCGAGCTCTCCCTGGATGAGCGTCCGGACGATCTGGGTGCCGAGGCCCTCGCCGACCTTGCCCTCGGGCAGGCCCGATCCGCTGTCGCGGACCTGGACGCTGAGCACGGTCTCCGAGCGATTCGCGATCACCTCCACATCGCCCTCCTGACCGGCGAGCCCGTGCTCGACGGCGTTCGTGACGAGCTCGGTGAGCGCGAGCGCGAGCGGCGTCGCGTACTCGCTGGGAAGCACCCCGAACGTGCCCGTCTTCTTGGGGTGGGCGGTCGTGTTGTGCGCGGCCGCCACCTCGGCGACGAGCAGCAGCGCCCGATCGAACACCTCGTCGAAGTCGACGTTCTGCGTCAGCCCCTCGGAGAGGGTGTCGTGCACGACCGCGATCGCGCCGACCCGGCGCATCGCCTGCGTGAGCGCATCGCGGGCTTCGTCGGAGTGCGTGCGACGGGCCTGGATCCGCAGGAGCGACGCGACCGTCTGCAGGTTGTTCTTGACGCGGTGGTGGATCTCGCGGATCGTCGCGTCCTTGGTGATGAGCTCCTGCTCCTGGTGACGGAGTTCCGTGACGTCGCGCGTGAGCACGATCGCACCCGTCCGCTCGCCTCTGCGACGGATCGGGATGGCGCGCAGCGAGACGGTCACGCCACGCGATTCGACATCGGTGCGCCACGGCGCGCGGCCGGTCACGACGAGCGGGAGCGACTCGTCGACGTCGAGCTTGCCGCTGAGCAGGCGGGTCGCGACATCGGCGAGCGACTGCCCCTCGAGCTCGTCGTCGAAGCCCATGCGGTTGAAGGCCGACAGCGCGTTCGGGCTCGCGAACGTCGTCACGCCGTCGACATCGAGGCGGATCAGTCCGTCGGACGCGCGTGGCGCTCCGCGCCGCGGACCGGTCGGCGCGCCGAGGTCCGGGAAGTCGCCGGAGGCGATCATCTGGAACAGCTCGTCGGCGCAGTCGTTGAAGGTGAGCTCCTGCCGACTCGGCGTCCGCGTCGAGCCGAGGTTGGTGTGCCTCGTGATCACGGCCACGGGGTCGGGGGCGAGCGCCGTCCCCGTCACGGAGAGGCGGCGCATCACGGGCACCGCACGCACGCGCGTCGGCATCTCCTCGTACCAGTCGGGAGCGGACGACTCCTGGATCGAGCGTGTTGCGAAGGCCTCCGAGACGAGGTCCCGCCACTCGCTCCGCAGGCCCTGCCCGACGAAGTCGCGGTAGAACAGCGTCGCCGCGCTCGACGGCCGGGAGTGCGCGACCGCGACGAAGCCGTCCTCCCCGGAGGGCACCCACAGCACGATGTCGGCGAAGGCGAGGTCGGCGAGCAGCTGGAGGTCGCCGACGAGCATGTGCAGCCAGTCGACGTCGGCCTGGCTGCTGCGCCCCTGGGCGAGGACGAGGTCACTGAGGGTCGACACGGGTCAAGCGTACCTACCTGAACGGATGGCTCAGGCCGCCGCCGCACGCCGGCGCAGCGCTCCGAACGTCGTCCGCGCACGTCGCCGCTCGACCGGCGGCGGCAGGAGTCGCTCGTCGACGTAGGCGCGCAGCGCCGCTCGGAGCGGCGAGCGCGGCGCGGCGTCGCGGAGGGTGCGCGCGGTGAGGATCGCGGCGTCCGTCGCGCGCCCGTCATGCGGGAGCAGGACGGCATCGGCGAGGCCGGCGAACCGCCGCAGGGTCTGCCGCACCTGCGCATGGGCGTCGATGCCGAGCGCGCTCGTGCGCACCCGATTCACGACGACGTCGATGCGCTCGGGATCGACGTGCTCGATGAGCTCGGCGTGTCCGCGGAGGAGTCGGGACAGCCCGACAGGATCGGCCAGCCCGACCGCGACGACGCGGTCGGCAGCGGCGAGGGCTGCGAAGGTCGCGGCATTGCGTCGAGGTGCGAACGGGTCGCTCGTGAGCTCCTCGTCGCGCTCGAGGCTGAAGCCGACGTCGACCACGACGAACTCGAAGCGGGCCCGCATGACGCGCAGCGCCTCGGCCACGCGCTCGTGCGAGAGCTCGGGCCACCTGCTCGGGCCCACGAGCCCGGTGAAGACGTCGAAGGACGCCCTCGCCGACGAGTAGCGCTGCGCGATGCGCTCGAGCTCGACGCGATCGAGCGCACCGGACCCGGCGAGCCGGCACGCCGACGCGAACCCCGGCGCCTCGTCGAGCAGCCCCAACGCGGGCGCGATCGCCCCGCCGTACGGGTCGGCGTCGACGAGCGCCACGAGATGCCCGGCGGCCGCGAGCTCGGCGGCGAGCCCGATGGCGGTCGTCGTGCGCCCGGGCGCGCCCGCCGGACCCCAGACCGCCACGACGCCGGCGAGGTCGGACCGGCGCGACGAGGCGGGTTCGGTCGACGCGTCGCCGAGCCGCGACGGAACCGGCGGCCCGCCCTGCAGCAGCGCCTCGAGCTCGGCCGGCTCGGCGTGCGCGTCGAGGACCTCGTGCAGGCCGATGCGATCGGCCTCGGCCCGTTCGCGATCCGTCGCCGCGAGTGCGATCAGCCGGATGCCGCGCTCGTCGCAGGCGGCGAGGAGCTCGGCGTCGAGCGTCGCCGCGCCCGCGCCGACCACCACGACGTCCGGGCCGAGGACGTCGAGGCAGTCGAGCACGTCTCGCCGCCCGACCACACGGGCCACGATCGTGTGGCCCGCCTCCACGAGGTCGGCGAGGATGCGGTCCTCGACCGAGGGATCGAGGGCGAGGGCGAGCCGCGCCATCAGCCGGCGCCCGTCGGCGCTGCCGTCGCCGGGACGAGATCGATCGCATCGCCGGACGCCAGGGCCTCGAGCATCGCCGCCGTCTTGGCGCGCGGGATCAGCAGCTCCACGCTCGGTCCTTCTCCCACGACCATGCCGTCGGCCTCGAGCACGGCGGCGACCTCGGCGCCCGCCACGAGCACGGCGGGCGGCTCGAAGACTCCGCGCTCGAGCTCACCCGCGGTCCACACGTCGACGACCGCGCCGGGCGCGATCTCGCGCGCGAGCGGTCCACGGCTCGGCACGACGACGGTCGCGGTCCCGACGTCGTCGACGTCGTCGACGGATGCCACGGGCACGAGTTCGCCGGCGCGCACCGTCCGGGTCACGACGAGCCCGGAATCGGGCACGTCGCCCGGCAGGAGGTAGCCGTCGACCAGCGCGCCGAGACGGACGGACTCGACCCGGAACTCGTCGAGCGTCACGCGAGAGCCGGCCGTGACCGTCGTGGGCGCGACGAGCACCCGGGTGGAGTCGTCGAGCGCCTCCACCACGGCCCACGTGCCGATCGTCGACCCCGAGACGAGCACGAGCCCGAGGAGCAACCGCGGATCGATCCGCCGCCGCTCGCGGGCCGACCGCGTCGGACGTTCCGCCATCATCGCTCCTCCCACGGTCGCCGTGCGCCCGGCGGCCGCCATCCATCGTCGCCCGAGTCCGAGAGGACGCCGTGAAGTTATCCACACGACACCCGGCCGGTGCGGCACGCGCCGATACTTGAGTGATGGTCCACCACGCTGCGGGAGAGCCGCTCGGCCGCTTCCTCACCATCGCCGACACGGCGGAGGTGCTCGCGGTCGACGTCGAGACCGTGCACGAGCTGGTGATGTCGGGCGAGCTCCCGGCCATCCGCATCGGCGACCGAGGCCCCTGGCGAATCGAGCGCTCGCAGCTGGAGGTCTTCATCGAGCTGCGCTACGAGTCCACCCGACGCGAGGTGGCGTGGAACGAGGGCGAGTTCGCGAACGTCATCGAGTTCGCCGGCGTCCGGCCGAGCAGCCTCCGACCGGTCGACTGACCGGACTCCGACAGGCCGACGGCCCCGCTCAGAGCGCCTCGGTCGCGACGACGGCCGTGATTCGTGCGAACGGCACCAGGCGATATCCGCGGACCTCGCGCTCGCGCCGCGGAACACCCGGCTCGTGCACGGCGAGGTCCAGGTGGTCGGCGGCGACCCGGTCGATCGTGCCGTACGCGCGCCCGTCGAGCGTCCGCAGTTCCACCCCCGCCCGGCGACGACCGAGGTCGCGGAGCGCGAAGGCGAGTCCGATGCGCTCGATGATGCCGGATGCCTGCGGCTGCGGGGCGAGGCTGTCCTCGAGCTGCCGACGGCTTGCGGACACGGCCGCGATCGCGGCGATCGGAACCACGCACTGCGCTCCGCTCCCGCCCTCGGGGACACCGCCGATCCAGTCGCGGCCGAACGCGGTCGGCCGCAGCTGCACCGACGTCGCGTCGACGAGCTCCAGGCGGACGGCCCCGCCGTCGGACGCGGACATCGCCGCGATCCGATCCCTCAGGCCCAGTCGTCCGATCCGGGCACGTTCGGACTCGAGGGCGAGCGCCCGCGCCTCCTCGAGGCGGTCGTGGTCGACCTGCGACTCGAGGTCGTCGAACAGGCGCTCCCACCGCATGAGCCGACGCTACGCCCGAGCTCGCGGGACGACCCGGTTGTCCACAGGCCGTCATTTCCCTTGACACCCGTGCATGCCCGCCCCTACCGTTCGATCTAGACCACCCGAACACCCCCGAAGAGGGGGCACGTCGCGTCGGACCCCCGCCGATCGCCCCGCCCTACTGGAGCCGTCATGACCGCACGCCAACCCGACGCGCCTCGCGGCGCCGCGATCCACGGGACGAGTGCCCGCCGACTCGACCTGGACGAGTACTTCGCCCGCCAGCGCGCGGGTCGGGCGGAGCTGCCCGACCCCGAGCCGGTCCTGCGGAACCTCACCCACTGCGTGATCGAGGTGCTCGCCGGGGCGCGCGACCTCGAACAGCTCGCACGATGGGTCACCGACGACGTGTACCGCAACCTCTCCAAGCGGGTCGTCCTCGCCGCTCGGGCGCGGCGAGTGAAGGGGCTCGTGCCGCAGCGTCCCGCCTTCACGGTCGGTCGCGTGCACCTCGCCGAGCCGGCCGACGGGATCGTCGAGGCCGTCGTCATGGTGCATCAACGCGCGAGGTCGCGAGCCGTCGCCATCCGCCTCGAGGGACTCGACCAGCGCTGGCGCGCGAGCGTCATCAGCGTGCTGTAGGCCGGCACGGCGCACCCGCTCCGGCAGGTACCGTCCGGCCGACGAATGCAGTTCGGGCGGCCGGAACGTCGAACGGCCCGGGTCGCCCCGGGCCGTTCGACTGCGTCTGCGGGTCAGCGACCCTTGCGCTCCTGCGCGCGCCGCTCCTGACGGTTCATCGGGCCGGCGTCGCCCTCCTGCCGCTGGCCGAAGGCGCCCCGAGGAGCCGGAGCCTGCGCTTGCCGCGGCTCGGCGGACTGCTGCGCCACCGCACGGCGGGCGCGCTGCGTCGCCGCCTGCTGGAGCTGCCCGCGCTGGTTGCGGACCTCGACACCGCCCGAGTCGCTCGGCGCCGTGTAGCTGAGCTTCTCCTCGGGCGCGGTCGGACGCTGCAGGCCCTTCGCCTCGATGCGCGGTCCGGCGACGCCCGCCTGCTGCGCCACCTCGACCTCGAGGTTGAAGAGGAAGCCGATCGTCTCCTCGCGGATCGAGCCCATCATCTGCTGGAACATCGCGTAGCCCTCGCGCTGGTACTCCACGAGCGGGTCGCGCTGCGCCATGGCACGCAGGCCGATGCCGTCCTTGAGGTAGTCCATCTCGTAGAGGTGGTCTCGCCAGCGACGGTCGATGACGGAGAGCACCACGCGGCGCTCGAGTTCGCGCATCGCGGGGCTGCCGAGCTCCTGCTCGCGTCGCTCGTAGGCGAGCCTGGCATCGGAGAGGATCTCGCGCCGGACGAAGTCGCGGTTGACGCGCCCCTTCTCGCCCGCCTCGGCGACGACCTCGTCGATCGTGATGCCGATCGGGTAGAGCGTCTTGAGCTCGGCCCACAGCGCGTCGAAGTCCCACTCGTCGGGGCTGCTCGCAGCGGTGTGCTCGTCGAGCACCTCGTCGATGACCTGCTCGAGGAAGCTCTGCACGCGGTCGTGCAGGTCGTCGCCCTCGAGGATGTGCCGGCGGTCGGAGTAGATCGCCTCGCGCTGGCGGTTCAGGACGTCGTCGTACTTCAGGACGTTCTTGCGGATCTCCGCGTTGCGGGCCTCCACCTGCGACTGGGCCGAGCGGATGGCACGCGTGACGACCTTCGACTCGATCGCGACGTCGTCGGGGACACCGCGCGACATGAGGCTCTCGGCGGCACCCGCGTTGAACAGGCGCATGAGGTCGTCGGTGAGCGAGAGGTAGAACCGGCTCTCGCCGGGGTCGCCCTGGCGGCCCGACCGGCCGCGCAGCTGGTTGTCGATGCGCCGCGACTCGTGACGCTCGGTGCCGAGCACGTATAGTCCGCCCGCGTCGAGCACCTTCTGGGCCTCGCCGGAGGTCTCGGCCTTGATCGCCTCGAAGACGTCGTCCCACGCCGCCTCGTACTCCTCCGGGGTGTCGACGGGGCTGAGGCCGCGCTCGTGCATCTTCTGCACGGCGATGAACTCGGCGTTGCCGCCGAGCATGATGTCGGTGCCGCGGCCGGCCATGTTCGTCGCCACGGTGACGGCGCCGTACCGGCCCGCCTGCGCGACGATCGCCGCCTCGCGAGCGTGGTTCTTCGCGTTCAGCACCTCGTGGCGGACGCCCTTCTTCGCGAGCAGGCGCGAGAGGTACTCGCTCTTCTCGACGCTCGTCGTGCCGACGAGCACGGGCTGGCCGTTCTTGTGCCGCTCGACGATGTCCTCGACGACCTGCGCGAACTTCGCCTCCTCGTTCTTGTAGACGAGGTCGGGCTGGTCGATCCGGACCATCGGCTTGTTCGTCGGGATCGCCACGACGCCGAGCTTGTACGTCGACATGAACTCCGCCGCCTCGGTCTCGGCGGTACCGGTCATGCCCGAGAGCTTGTCGTACAGGCGGAAGTAGTTCTGCAGCGTGACGGTCGCGAGCGTCTGGTTCTCTGCCTTGACCTGCACGCCCTCCTTCGCCTCGATCGCCTGGTGGATGCCCTCGTTGTAGCGGCGCCCGACGAGGATGCGCCCCGTGTGCTCGTCGACGATGAGCACCTCGCCGTTCATCACGACGTAGTCCTTGTCCTTCTTGAAGAGCGCCTTCGCCTTGATGGAGTTGTTCAGGAAGGAGATGAGCGGTGTGTTCGCCGACTCGTACAGGTTGTCGATGCCGAGGTAGTCCTCGACCTTCTCGATCCCGGGCTCGAGCACGCCGACCGTGCGCTTCTTCTCGTCTACCTCGTAGTCCTCGCCCGGGACGAGGCGCTTGGCGAGGTTGGCGAACTCGGTGAACCAGCGGTTCGCCTCGCCCGAGGCGGGCCCGGAGATGATCAGCGGGGTCCGCGCCTCGTCGATCAGGATCGAGTCCACCTCGTCCACGATCGCGAAGTAGTGGCCGCGCTGGACCATGTCGGCCGCCTGCCAGGCCATGTTGTCGCGCAGGTAGTCGAAGCCGAACTCGTTGTTCGTGCCGTACGTGATGTCGGCGGCGTACTGCTCGCGGCGCACCGCCGGCGTCTGCCCGGCCACGATGCATCCGGTGCTCATGCCGAGCGCGCGGAACACGCGGCCCATGAGCTCGGACTGGTAGCTCGCGAGGAAGTCGTTGACCGTGACGATGTGCACGCCTCGGCTCGTCAGGGCGTTGAGGTAGGCCGCGGTCGTCGCCACGAGGGTCTTGCCCTCACCGGTCTTCATCTCGGCGATGTTGCCGAGGTGGAGCGCGGCGCCGCCCATGAGCTGGACGTCGAAGTGACGGAGGCCGAGGGTGCGGCGACTGGCCTCGCGGACCGCCGCGAACGCCTCCGGGAGCAGGTCGTCGAGGGACTCGCCGTTGCCGTAGCGCTCGCGGAGTTCGACGGTCTCGTGCTTGAGCTCCTCGTCGCTCAGCGCCCGGAAGTCGTCTTCGAGGGCGTTGATCGCGGCGGCGTAGTTCTCGAGCCGCTTGAGTGTGCGACCCTCGCCGACGCGGAGGACCTTTTCCAGAATCGAAGCCACGAACTGCTCTCCCGTTGTCGTTCAGGCGTGCGACGTCGGGGTGGGGCACCCGCGCACGCCGGAGGATCCGCCTTGCCGACGGTCATCATAGCCATGCTACTGGGCAGCGGACTGGGCGACGGCCCCGGGGGCACGCGCAGCGGCGTGCCATGCCGGGGCCGTCGCCGGTACGGCGCCGAGGCTCAGGCGCTCGTGCGAGCGAGTCCGAGCGCCTCGGCCGCCTCGGCCTGGTCCGCCTGGGCGTGCTCGTCGAGGCCGATCACGCCGTAGTCCCAGCCCTTGCGGCGGTACACGACGCTCGGCCGGTGGTTCTCCGAGTCGATGAACAGGTAGAAGTCGTGGCCGACGAGCTCCATGTGGTACAGGGCGTCGTCGACGGTCATCGGTGTCGCCGCGAAGACCTTGCGGCGGATCACGACGGGCGAGTAGTCCTCGTCCTCTTCGGCCGCGGGCTCCTCGCCCACGATCGGGATGTTGCCGGTGCGGACCTTCTCGAGGATCTCGACATCCGCGGCCTGGACGCCCATGTCGGCGAACCCGGCGTCCGTCGCCTCGCGGAGGGAGGTCGGGCGGCGGTGGCCGCCCCGGTGCAGTTTCCGGCGGTCCTTGGCACGGCGGATGCGTTCGAGCAGCCGCCCGAGGGCGACGTCGAGCGCCGCGTACTTGTCGGCCCCGTCGGCTTCGGCGCGGACCACCGGGCCCTTGCCGACGAGGGTGAGCTCGACCCGGTCGAGGCCGGAGTTGTTCCCGTTCTTCTCGTTGTGACGGCTGACCTTGATGTCGAGCGAGATGGCTCGTTCGGACAGACTGGAGACCTTCTCGGCCTTCTCGGCCGCGTAAGCGCGGAATCGATCGGTGACTTCCAGGTTTCGTCCGACGATGTTCAGTTCCATGTCAACCTCCATCCACCGGCGTGTCACCCGGTTCTGAAGGGGTGGTTCGACCACGCCTGTCCTGACACCGTAGCCCCCGAGGTGCCGGATGTCACGGGTCGACGCTCACGCGTCAACGACCGTTCGGCCGATTCGCAGGCGCGTCCGGGCGAGCACCGAGATCGCGTCCACCGAGCCCCCCGCCGCGCGGACGGCGCGGACCGCGTCGGCGAGGGTCGACCCCGTCGTCACGACGTCGTCGACGAGCACGAATCGTCGCCCTCCCAGACTCCCTCGCGCCGCGAACGAGCCCGCGGCGTTGACGCGACGGGCCTCGCGGCCGAGCGCCGCCTGGTCCTCGCGTGAGCGGGCGCGAAGCACCCGGGCCGGCGCGAATCCCGCCCGCCGGACGAGCAGCCTCACCGGGTCGTACCCGCGCGTCCGCAGCGCCGCGCCGGTCGACGGGACGACCGCGATCTCGCGGGGCGTCGCGTCGAGGGCGGCCACCGCCGCAGCGAGCGACAGCCGGAGCGCCGCACCGAGCGCCCGCGCGACATCCGTGCGCCCGTCGTCCTTGAACGCGCGGATGACTCGAGCCGGCGTTCCCTCGTAGTCGAGCGCGGCCCACGCGGCGGTGCCCGCGATCGGCGGCTCGACGCGGACGGGCCGGGCGACGAGCGCGGAGCGGCATCCGCCGCAGAGGGTGCGATCGGGGGCGCCGCAGCCGGCGCACGCGACCGGGAGGAGCAGGGCGAGGGCGTCGAGCAGGGCGGTCGGGGCCGCAGCCGACCGCGCTCGAGGAACGGAGTGGGTCTTCACGTCCGGAGGATGCCGCCCTCGACGGCGCTCGCGGCGGATCCCGGCGGAGCCCGGGCGCGGCGGCGCGTCACCCGGGTCGGTGGAGGGCGGGTGCCGCTGCGGATCAGCCGGTCTGCTGCGTGGCGAGGAAGCGGAGGTCGCGCGCCTGCACCTGCCAGCCGACGCCGGCGCCGGTCGCGAGGTCGCCGTCGGCGGTGAGGATCCGCAGGTCTCGCAGGCTGTTCGCCCCGTCGACCTGGATGCCCGACTCCGGGCCGTCGCGGGACTCGGCGGGCGTGCCGAGCTCCTGCACCGTCAGGCGCGTCTCCGTCTCGGACGTGCGCGTCAGGGTTCCGAGCGTTCGGGAGTCGAGCCACGCGACGTCGAGCGGCGTGCCGCCGGAGACCGCGAGCTCGAGCGTCACCGCCCCGAGTTCGGTCGGGACGCCATCCTCGCCCCGCACCACGGACGCCGCGACGAGGCGGGTGCGGGACCCGTCGACGAGCAGAGCGGCCATGCGCGTGCCGTCGCGGGAGAGCTGGAGCGAGACGATGCGGTCGGCGTTCCACGGCACGCCGATCTGGCCGGTCGAGCCGTCGGCCGCGTACCAGGCGAGCTCGTCGGGCGCGTCGGCCGGCACCGACCAGACGATCCCGTCGACGTCCAGGGCCGGCGTGATGAGCCCGCTGCGAGGATCGAGCAGCACGGTGTCGGCGTCCGCATCGACGAGGTGGACGCCGTCCTCCGCCAGCACCGCCGCGGAGTTCGCCCCGGGTCCGAGCGCGGCACCGGTCGGACCGAGTTCGACGACGCGTTCGGAGACGCCGTCGATCGAGACCACCTGGTCGCCCGCAGACGAGAGGTACCCGAAGTTCTCCCCGTCGTACACTGCCGGGCGCGCGTCGATCCGGAGCGTCCGCTCGGGGAGGTCGGTCGCGTCCGGGGCGCTGAGCGGCACGCCGTTCAGGGTCAGCGACACGTCATCCACGTTGCGCACGCCGACGAGGCTCTGCTCGAGCTGGTAGCGCATCAGCTGGATGGTGCGGATGTTGTCGAATGCGGCGCCGCTCAGGTCGACGACGGCCGTACCCCCGGTGACCGGCACCGTCGACTGGCCGAGTTCGACGTCCTCAGGGAACGCGGAGGCGACGCCGGGGTCGAGCCACTCGACCGGCCCCTCGAGCAGGGCCCTGACGATGCTCGTCTGGAGCGAGTCCCGACCGGCGAACCACCGCACGTCCGGAACGACGTAGCGGAACTGCGGATCGAAGAACGCGAGGCTGTAGTCGCGGTAGACCAGGCCGAAGCTGGTCTCGTCGATGAGCACGCCGGGCGGCGCGAGCGAGATCCGCCACTGCCCGTCGACCTGCTCGAAGCGGTACTCGAGCTGCACGGGCTCGGTCGAACCGGCCGCGATGTACTGGCCGTTCTCGGCGAGGCTCGCCTGCGGGACGACGCGCAGTCGGATCAGGTCCTCGCCCAACTGCGTGAACGACCGGTCGGCGAGCACGTCGATCGACACCGCGGCGTCGGACTCCCACTCATCGGCGAACTCCGGCGTCAGGAACTGGCGGGCGATCTCGTAGTTGCCGCTCGGGCTGGCAGCGGCGTCGATGAAGCCCTCGAGGATCTGCTGCTGGTTCGCATCCTCGCGCGGACCGCGCGGGAGGATGTCGATGTCCACCGGCTGCTCGGTGGCTGCGGGATCGCCCTGGTTCACGGCCCCGCTCGTCGGGATCGAGGCGCACCCGGCGAGCGCGGCGACGACCGTCGCCGCGGCGAGCGCCAGGCGCACGAGTCGCCGACGGGGAGTGCGGTCAGGCATCGCTGGCCTCCTGGATCTGCGCGTCGTCGGCGACGAGCGCGGCGACGCCATCCGGTCCCGTCGACTCGGGATCGGCGGGCTCGAGGGGGAGCGGCGGGACGACCCGTCCCTCCGCGTCGTGGACGCGCGGCAGGACGAGGCGGAACACGGAGCCGCGTCCCTCGCGCGACCATGCGTCGAGCGTGCCGCCGTGCGCGACGGCGTCCTCCAGTGAGATCGCGAGCCCGAGTCCGGTACCTCCGATGGTGCGTCGACGACTCGGGTCCGCCCGCCAGAAGCGGTCGAACACCCGCTGCACCGCCTCCTCCGACATGCCGAGCCCGTAGTCGCGGACCGACAGCGCCACCGCGGTGGCGTTCGAGTCGACCGAGACGACGATGGGCCGGCCCTCGCCGTGCTCGATCGCGTTGCCGATGAGGTTGGCGACGATGCGCCGGATGCGGCGGGGGTCGACCTCCGCGTCGAGGTGCCCTCCGGGGGCCTCGAGGCGGAGCTCGCTGCCGCGTTCGAGCGCGAGCGACTGCATCGACTCGATGGACTCCGCTGCGAGGTTCACGAGGTTGGTCGGCTCCGTCTCCAGCACCACCGACCCCGCGTCGTACCGGCTGATCTCGAGGAGGTCGGCGAGCAGCGTCTCGAACCGCTCGGTCTGCGTCTTCAGGAGTTCCGCGGTCCGGGCGGTGGCGGGCGGGAAGTCGTCTCGCTGCCCGTACAGGACCTCCCCCGCGAGCCGGATGGTCGTCAGCGGCGTACGCAGTTCGTGCGAGACGTCGCTCACGAACCGCTGCTGCATGACCGAGAGCTCGGCGAGGTCGCGGATGCGGGCCTGGAGCGTGTCCGCCATCCCGTTGAAGGATTCCGCGAGCGCCGCGAGCTCGTCCTCGCCCCTGACCGGGAGCCGGACTCCGAGGTCGCCGGCCGCGAGCCGTCGGCTCGTCGCTGAGACCGCCTGGATCGGCTCGATCACCCAGCGGACCACGACGAGCGTGATCGCGCTGAGGAGGGCGATCAACGCGATCGCGCCGATGGCGCCCGTGAGCTGCATGAGGGCGAGCGTCTGCGCCGCGTCCGCGAGGTCGTAGCCGATGTACAGCTCGTAGCGCCCGGCCCCGCCCGGGATCAGGAGGTCGGTGCCGACGACGATCCCCGGCACGGCCTCGCCCTCCTCGCCCTCGAGCTCGACGGACTGCCAGTACGGGGTCTCGGGGTTCTCCTGCACGCGCTCGCGGAGTTCCGGTGAGATCTTCCCGCCGAGGTCGGGGCTCAGGAAGTCCGGCGGCGCGAGCGCCACCGGCGTCGTGCCCGGGGCACGGAAGAGCGCGATGTCCTGGCTGCCGGAGACGCCGATGACCGTCTCGATCGCGGCGTTGGTGACGGCCTGCACGGTCGCCCGATCGGTGGCGTCCGACGCGTCGAGGGCACCCTGCGCTGCAGCGGCGGCCGTGGTCGACGACCCGAGCGCGTCCTCGACCTGCTGCTGGAACAGGTTGGACGCGACCGTGAACGAGATCGTGAACCCGATGACGAGGATGGCGAGGCTGGACAGTCCGAGCGTGATGAGCACGGTGCGGAACTGCAGCGATCGGCGCCACAGCGTGGAGAAGCGGCGCACGCGCTCGCGGAGCCATCCGGCGGCGCGCCGCCCCGGACCCGCCGCGATCGACATGGCGCGACCTGCCTCAGGTCGTGGCGCCGGCGCGATAGCCCACGCCGCGGACGGTCATCACGATCCGCGGGTTGTCGGGATCGTGCTCGACCTTGGCCCGCAGTCGCTGCACGTGGACGTTCACGAGCCGCGTGTCGGCCTTGTAGTGGTACCCCCACACCTGTTCGAGCAGCATCTCGCGCGTGAACACCTGCTGCGGCTTCGACGCGAGGGTGAGCAGGAGGTCGAACTCGAGCGGGGTGAGGTTGATGCGCTCGTCACCGCGTCGGACCTCGTGGCCGGCCGCATCGATCTCCAGGTCTCCGACCGAGATCGTGTCGACGACCGTCTCCGGCGACGGGCGGAGCCTCGTCCGGATGCGGGCCACCAGCTCCTTCGGGTTGAAGGGCTTCACCATGTAGTCGTCGGCGCCCGATTCCAGGCCCTTCACGACGTCGGCGGTGTCGCTCTTGGCGGTCAGCATGATGATCGGGGTGCCGCTCTCGGCGCGGATGCGACCGCAGACCTCGATGCCGTCCATGCCCGGCAGCATCAGGTCGAGCAGCACCAGGTCGGGCCTGGCCTCGCGGAACGCGGCGAGCGCTCCACCCCCGTCGGCGCAGAACACCGGATCGAAGCCCTCCGTGCGCAGCACGATCCCGATCATCTCGGCGAGGGCCGTGTCGTCGTCGACGACGAGTACGCGAGGCGTCATGCGTTCGTTCTCCGTGGGTTCCGGCGTGCGCACCGGGCGGCAGTCCAGTGGGTCCAGCGTAGCCGCTCGCGGGATCGGGTCGCCCGTGGGCGGCCTGTGGCAGCATGGTGGGATCGCCCGGGAAGGAGCACGACGCACGTGTCGGATCAGCAGTGGCATCCCCCCACGCCCCCGGCGAGCGCCGGATACGGACCGCCTCCGCTCCCCCCGGGTGCGGCCGCGCCGCCGCCCCCGCCGGCGTACGGTGCGACGGCGCCGGGGTACGGCGCGTCGCCGGGCGGCTGGACTCCCCCGCCGAAGCCCGGCCTCCTGCCGCTCCGGCCCATGGGATTCGGCACGCTGCTCTGGGCTCCGTTCCGCACGCTCCGCCGCAACCCCGCTCCGGTCTTCGGAACCGGGCTCGTCGTCCAGCTCGCGTCCGTCGTCGCGACCGCCGCGGTCTTCGTGCCGTTCCTCGTCCTCGCGATCGGTCGCATCGAGTCCGCGAGTGCCGAGGACCTCGACGCGGTGACGACCGGGACGATCGGATGGCTCATCCTGCTCTCGCTCGTCCCGGTCGCCGTGGCCGTGGTGGCCGGGGCCTTCCTGCAGGGCGTCATGGTCGTCGAGGTCGCGAGCGGCACGCTCGGCGAGCGGCTCGGGTTCGGTGCGCTGTGGAAGCGCGCCGCGAGCCGGATCGGCCCGCTGATCGGCTGGACGCTGCTCGTGAGCGTCGTCGTGCTCGGTGTCTTCGTCCTCGTCGCGGCGATCGTCGTGACGACGGCGCTGATCGCACCCGACCCGGTCACGGTCGTCGGGGTGGTGCTCGTCCTGCTCCTGCTCCTGCTCGGCCTCGCCGTGCTCGGCGCCTGGCTCGGCACCAAGCTCGCCCTGGTCCCGAGCGTGATCGTGCTCGAGCGCGCGGGCATCGCGCAGTCGGTGCGCCGCTCGTGGCAGCTCACCGCGGGATACTTCTGGCGGACGTTCGGACTGATCCTGCTGGTCGGCCTCATCGTCTCCACGGTCGCTCAGACCGTGGTCCAGGTGCCCACGCTCGGCGGCACGATCCTCGCCGTCATCCTCGACCCCACGGCCGGAGCGACCTACGAGGCCGTGACGATCGGGTCGACCATCATCGGCACCGTCCTCTCGATCCTCGTCGGCGCGATCGTCGCGGTCGTGCAGGCCGCACTCGTCGCCGTCATCTACATCGACCTCAGGATGCGCTCGGAGGGGCTCGACCTCGAGCTCCAGCGGCACGTCGAGGAGCGGGAGGCGGGCCGTCCCGTGTCGGATCCGTTCGCGCCGGCCCCGGCGGCAGACGCCGCGCCGACGTGGTCCTGACCGCGCTCGCGCGGCGGGAGCCGCCGCTCGACCCCGACGCGCCGGAGGCGCGCCGGTGGGTGGTCGAGGAACTCGCCGACCCCGAGTACCGGGCTGCGGAGCCGACGCTCTTCGACCTCGCGGCGCAGGCGGTGCGGGACTGGATCGCGAGCCTCTTCGGCGGCGCGACGGGCCTGCCGACCCCGACGCTGGCGCTCGTCGCGGTGCTCGTCGTCGCCGGGCTGGTGGGCCTCGGCCTGCTCGTGTTCGGCCTGCCGCGCCTGCGACGTCGCAGCTCGTCGGCGGTCGCGCTGTTCGACGACGGCGACCTGCGGGATGCCGCCACCCTCCGCGACGCGGCGGAGCGTGCCGCGGCGTCGGGCGACTGGGCCCTCGCCATCGAGGAACGGTTCCGCGCCCTCGTGCGCGCGCTCGTCGAGCGCGAGCTCGTGCGAGTCCACCCCGGCACGACGGCGCACGGGATGGCACGCGCGGCGTCCGCTGCCTTCCCCGCGCACGGTCCGTCGCTCGAGCGCGCGGCCGACGCGTTCGACGGCGTCCGCTACCTGGGCCGCGCGGGCGACGGGGGTGCCTACGCCGAGGTCGCCGCGCTCGATGCCGGGCTCAGCGCTGCGCCGCCGCCGAGCGCGGCGGGTTCGGACCGCCCGGCCGTCGGAGCCGGAGCATGAGCGCCGCCCGCGCCCTCGCGGACTCGCCCACGCCGCCCGCCGGGCCCGACCGGCCGGCGCGAGCCGTCACGCCAGGCGTCCGCGGGTCGCTCCGACGCGGCCGCACCTGGGTCGTCATCGCCCTCGCACTCCTCGCAGGCGCGCTCGCCCTCGTCGCGATCCAGGGCGCGGTGCGTGCGCCCGGGTCGCCCCTCGCGGCCGACAACCCGGCGCCCGCGGGCGCGCAGGCGCTGGCGCGCGTGCTCGCCGAACGGGGCGTCGAGATCCGGCAGGTGCGCAGCCTGGACGCGGCGATCGACGCCGCCCGCGACGGGGCGACCGTGTTCCTGCACGACGACCTCGGCGTGCTCGATCGCGAGCGGGTCGGTCGACTCGCCGCGGAGGCCGAGCGCATCGTGGTCGCGCGACCGGACTTCGCAGCGCTCGAAGTGCTCGCACCCGGAGTCCGGCTCGCCGGCGCCGCCGAGGCGGGCCCCGCCGACGCGGACTGCGACCTCCCGGCCGCGAACCGCGCCGGCGCCCTGTCCGACGGGCAGCGGCTGCTCGCGATCGACGACGCGGCGGCCCCGGGCTTCGCCGGCTGCTTCCCCTCGGGCGACGGATTCGCCGTCGTCGTCGGCGCCTCGCCGGGCGGCGCCGACGTGGTCCTGGTGGGGGCGACGACGCCCTTCGCGAACGGGACGGTCGACGAGGCCGGCAACGCGGCCCTCGCCATCGGCCTGCTGGGCGAGCGCGACGAGGTCGCCTGGTACCTTCCCGGGCCGGGCGACGCGGATGCCGCCGACGCGCCGACCCTCGCCGAGCTGACGCCCGGCTGGGTGAGCCCGGTCCTCGTGCTCCTCGTGGTCGTCACCGTCGTCGCCGGAGTCTGGCGCGGCCGTCGATTCGGCCCGCTCGTCGTCGAGGACCTCCCCGTCCACGTCCCGGCCTCCGAGACCGGCGTGGGACGGGCGCGCCTCTACGCGCGGGCTTCGGCGCGACTGCGGTCCCTCGACCAGCTGCGGATCGGCTCGATCCGAAGGCTGGCGACGCTGCTCCGGCTTCCGCGATCGGCCGAGGTCGACGCCGTGGTCGCGGCCACGGCGACCGCGACCGGCCGGCCCGCGGCATCCGTTCGCGCACTGCTCGTCGACGCCGTCCCGGAGGGCGATCGCGACCTCGTCCGCCTCGCGCGCGACCTCGGCGAACTCGAACGCGCCGTCCACGCCGCCATCGCGCCCGACCCGGCGCTCGACGCCACCGACCCGACAGGAAGGCGACCATGACCGACCCGACCCCCGACGACGCGCAGCTGCGCGCCTCGCTCGACCGCGTCCGCACCGAGGTGGGCAAGGCGGTCGTCGGCCAGGACGGTGCCGTGACCGGCCTCATCATCGCGCTCCTCGCCGACGGGCACGTCCTGCTCGAGGGCGTGCCCGGCGTCGCCAAGACGCTGCTCGTCCGAACCCTCAGCAGGACGCTGCGACTCGAGACCCGGCGGGTGCAGTTCACGCCCGACCTCATGCCGGGCGACGTCACGGGGTCGCTCGCCTACGACCCGCGCTCGGGCGAGTTCGCGTTCCGCGAGGGTCCGGTCTTCACCAACCTGCTCCTCGCCGACGAGATCAACCGCACGCCGCCGAAGACGCAGTCGGCGCTGCTCGAGGCCATGGAGGAGCGGCAGGTCTCGGCCGATGGGGTGACGAGACCGCTGCCGGTGCCGTTCCTCGTCGCCGCCACCCAGAACCCGATCGAGTACGAGGGCACCTATGCGCTGCCGGAGGCGCAGCTCGACCGGTTCCTGCTGAAGCTCGTCCTCGACGTGCCGGAGCGCGATGCGGAGGTGGCCATGCTCCGACGCCACGCCGACGGATTCGACCCGCACGACCTGGGGGCGGCGGGCGTCGAGCCGGTGCTCGGCACGGTCGAGCTGCTCGCCGCCCGCGCGGCCGCACGACGCGTCGGGGTCGCGGACGACGTCCTCGCCTACGTCGTCGACCTCGCGCGTGCCACGCGCCGGAGCCCGTCGATGCGGCTCGGCGTGAGCCCGCGCGCCGTCGCGGGGCTCCTCGCCGCGGCGAAGGCCTGGGCGTGGCTGACCGGGGTCGAGAAGGTCACTCCGGACCACGTGCAGGCGATGCTCCTGCCCGCGTGGCGTCACCGGGTGCAGCTCCGGCCGGAGGCCGAGCTCGAGGGCGTCTCGGTCGACCAGGTGCTGCGTTCGGTCGTGCAGCAGGTCCAGGTTCCGCTCTGACGATGGCGCCCACCGGACGCTTCAGCCTGCTCGTCGCCATCGGCGTCGTGCCCGTCGTGCTGCTCGGCGGCGACGCGGGAGCCGCCTGGGCGACCCTCGTGGCCTGGCTGCTCGTCGCCATCGGGCTCGGTGTCGCCGACCTCGCGATCGCCGCCTCACCTCGGCAGGTCGCCGTCGAGCGGGAACGTCCACCGAGGCTGCGCCTCGGGGAGACGGTCCACGTCGAACTGGTGCTCCGGAACCTCGGGCGTCGGACGCTGCGCGCCGAGGTGCGCGACGGCTGGCCGCCGTCCGCGGGCGTGCACGGGCGCAACCGCTCCAGGATCGAGGTGCCGGCGGGCGAAGGTCGGCGCGTCACGCTCGCGCTCACCCCGACCCGTCGCGGGGACCGCGTCAGCGAAGCCGTCACGATCCGCTCGCGGGGGCCGCTCGGGCTCTGGGCCCGTCAGGCGACACTCGCCGCACCGGGCCGGATCCGCGTGCTGCCGCCGTTCCATTCGCGGGCGCACCTGCCGTCGCGGCTGACGAGACTGCGCGAGCTGGACGGCCGCACGCCCATCCTGATCCGCGGCCAGGGGACGGAGTTCGACTCGCTGCGGGAGTACGTGCGCGGCGACGACGTGCGATCGATCGACTGGCGTGCGACGGCACGCCGGTCAGACCCCGAGTCGCCGGGCTCGGCGAAGCTCATGGTCCGCACGTGGCGGCCGGAGCGCGATCGGCGCATCGTGATCGTCGTCGACACCTCGCGGACGGCCGCGGCGCGCATCGGCGACGAACCGCGGCTGGACACCGCCTACGAGGCGGCGCTGCTGCTCGCCGCCCTCGCCACCCACGCGGGCGACCGGATCGACCTGCTGCTGTGGGACCGCCGCCTGCGCGGACGCGTGCACGGTGCGAGCGGCGCGGACCTGCTGGCCCGCATGGTCGATGCCATGGCCGATGTCGACTCCGAACTCATCGAGGCCGACTGGGCGGGTGTGCCCGCGCAGGTCCGCGGGGTGACGAGCCGTCGCGCGCTCGTGGTGCTGCTCACCGCGGCGGACTCGCCTGGAGCCTCTCGTGGGCTGCTGTCCGTGCTGCCCCAGCTCACCTCCCGTCATCGCGTGATCGTGGCCTCCGTCGCCGACCCGACGCTGGAGTCCGCCGTGCTGCGCCGAGACGAGCTCGCCGAGGTCTACGCGGCCGCAGCGGCCGAGCGGACGCGTCTCGACGCCGACCGCGTTGCGGCCGCCGTGCGACGCCTCGGCGCATCCACCGTGACCGCCGGACCGGCCGACCTCCCACCGGCGCTCGCAGATCGGTACCTCGAGCTCAAGGCCGCCGGGCAGCTCTAGCCGGCGACCCGCCCTGCGATCCCGGGCCGGCGGCCGCTCAGCCGGCGGTCGCCCGTCGCGCGCCCGCGTCGAACTCGGCGAGATCGCCCGTCTCGCCGGCGCGGGCGGCGCGCCGACCGAGCACGAGCATGGCGAACAGCAGCAGCCCGAGCACCAGCGCGCCGATGCCGATCTTCACCGGCCAGGGCCACGGCGCGGGCGTCACGAACCCCTCGATGACCCCCGCGAGGAACAGGAAGAAGACGAGCCCGATCGCGACCGAGAAGAGCGCACGGGCGTCCTCCGCGACGGCGGCACCGCGAGTCCGGGACCCGGGAGCGACCCAGGCCCAGAAGATCCGCAGGCCGGCCGCCGCGGCGACGAAGACGCAGGTCAGCTCGAGCAGGCCGTGCGGGGCGATGTAGAGGAAGAACGTGTCGGCCTCGTCGTACGCGAACATGATCGCCGCGGTCAGTCCGAGGTTCTGCGCGTTCTGCAGGATCACCCACGGCACCCAGAGGCCCGTGATGCCGAAGGCCACGCACTGCGCCGCGATCCACGCGTTGTTCGTCCAGACGGCGCCGGCGAACGACGCCGCGGGATTCTCGGAGTAGTACGCGACGAAGCCCTCCTCGGCGATCTGGCGGAGCTCCTCCTCGCTGCCGAGGTTCGCCAGGACGCGCGGATCGGCGAGCACCCACGTGGCATACAGCCCCGCCACGATGAAGGTCGCGACGGCGACGGCGAGCGTCAGCCATCGGAGGCGGTGGAGCGCGGCCGGCAGCCCGACGAGCGCGAAGTGCGAGAGCTGTCGCAGCGGGTTCTCGGCGACCCCCGTGAACCGCAGTCGGGCGCGGGCGAGGGTGAGCGAGAGCCTCTCGCCCAGCGCGGTCGAGCCCGCGGTGGCCTGGACGAGCGAGAGGTCGGCCGCCGCGGCCTGGTAGCGCTCGATCAGCTCGTCGGCTTCGGCGCCGCTCGGGCGCGACCTCCGCGAGAGCGCGTCGAGACGCTCCCAGTCGTCGTGTCGGGCGGTCGCGAGCGCGTCGAGGTCCATCTGCTTGAATACTAGCCATGCCCGCCGACGCCGCCCCCGCGCGCACCTCGATCGCGGTCGACGACGAGGCCGTGCTCACTGGCGAGGCGGTCGCCCTCGACCTGCGCCCCGCGAGCGCCGTCATGCGCGCCGGCGGCGCCGCGATCGACGTGATCATGACCATCGGCGTCGGGCTGCTGGCCCTCCTCGCGATCTCGGGGCTCGACCTCGACGAGGCCGCGCTGCGCGCCGTCGGCATCGCGCTCGTCGTCACCTGCATCGTCGTGCTCCCCACCGCCGTCGAGACCGCCTCGCGCGGCCGGTCGCTCGGCAAGCTCGTCATGGGCATCCGCGTGGTCCGCGACGACGGCGGCTCCATCGGCTTCCGGCACGCGCTGATCCGCGCGCTCACCGGCGTGCTCGAGATCTGGCTCACCTTCGGCGGGCTCGCGGTGCTCGTCGGATTCCTCAATCCCGATTCGAAGCGCCTCGGCGACCTCCTCGCGGGCACGCACGGACAGGTCGAGCGCGTGACGGCCTACGTTCCCGCCTCGTTCGGCGTCCCCGAACCGCTGTCGGGGTGGGCCGGCGTCGCCGATGTCGGCCGCCTCCCCGACCCGCTCGCGCGCCGCGTCGCCGCGTTCCTGCGCAACGCGCCGCACCTCGCGCTCGCGAGTCGTCAACGCGTCGCGGCATCGCTCGCGGCCGAGGTGGCCCCCTTCGTCTCCCCGGTTCCGAAGGTGGAGCCCGAGCTCCTGCTCGCGGGCGTCGCGGCGCTGCGACGCGAACGCGACCTCACGGCGCTCGCATTGGTCGACGCGCGCATGCGAACGCTCGGCCCGGTGCTCGAGTCACGGCCCAAGGGCTTCCCGGAGCGCTGACGCGCTGGCGCGGAAGCGCCCGCACGCACGGGCGAGCGAGCGAGCGGCGAGACGGGACGGGCGCGACGACGAGACGACGGATGCCGCTGCGCAGGTCGCGCGCCGCGGCATCCGTCTCGCGGTCAGTACCGGTAGTGGTCGACCTTGTACGGGCCCTCGACCGGCACGCCGATGTAGGCGGCCTGTTCGGGCGTGAGCACCGTGAGCTCGACGCCGAGGGCGTCGAGGTGGAGGCGCGCGACCTTCTCGTCGAGGTGCTTCGGCAGTACGTAGACGCCGACCGGGTAGGCCTCGGGCCGGGTCCAGAGCTCGATCTGCGCGAGCACCTGGTTCGCGAACGAGTTCGACATCACGAACGAGGGGTGGCCGGTCGCGTTGCCGAGGTTCATGAGCCGGCCCTCGGAGAGCACGAGGATGCTCCGGCCGGTCGGCAGGCGCCACTCGTGCACCTGCGGCTTGATCTCGACGCGCTCGGCGCCCTCGAGCGACTCGAGCGCGGCCATGTCGATCTCGTTGTCGAAGTGGCCGACGTTCGCGACGACCGCCTGGTGCTTCAGGGCGAGCAGGTGCTCGAGCCGCACGACGTCCTTGTTGCCGGTGCCCGTGACGAGGATGTCGACCTGGTCGACGACCGATTCCAGCCTCGCGACCTGGTAGCCGTCCATGGCGGCCTGCAGCGCGTTGATGGGGTCGATCTCGGAGACGATCACGCGCGCGCCCTGGCCGCGCAGCGCCTCGGCCGCGCCCTTGCCGACGTCGCCGTAGCCCGCGACGAACGCGACCTTGCCGCCCATCAGCACGTCGGTGGCGCGGTTCAGGCCGTCGGGCAGCGAGTGGCGGATGCCGTACTTGTTGTCGAACTTCGACTTCGTGACCGAGTCGTTGACGTTGATCGCCGGGAAGAGGAGCTCGCCGTCGGCGTGCAACTCGTAGAGGCGGTGCACCCCGGTCGTGGTCTCCTCCGTGACGCCCTGCAGTTCGGCGGCGATCCGCGTCCAGCGGTCGGGCGCCGCCTGGATCGAGCGCCGGAGCGTGTCGAGCACGACGCGGTACTCCGCGCTCGCGTCGTCCGGGGCGGGCGGCACCGAGCCGGCCGCCTCGAACTCGCGCCCGCGGTGGACGAGCAGCGTGGCGTCGCCGCCGTCGTCGAGGATCATGTTCGGGCCGATCCAGTCGGCGCCCGCCGCCTCGGCTTCGGCGCTCCAGTCGAAGATCCGGTCGGTGCACCACCAGTACTCCTCGAGCGTCTCGCCCTTCCACGCGAAGACCGGCACGCCCGCCGGCTCGTCGACCGTGCCGCCCGGTCCGACGACGACGGCGGCGGCCGCTTCATCCTGCGTGGAGAAGATGTTGCAGCTCGCCCAGCGCACGTCGGCGCCGAGCGCGACGAGCGTCTCGATGAGCACCGCCGTCTGCACCGTCATGTGCAGGCTCCCCGCGATGCGGGCGCCGGCGAGCGGCTTCGACTCGCCGTACTCCGAGCGGAGCGCCATGAGGCCCGGCATCTCGTTCTCCGCCAGGCGGAGCTGGTGCCGGCCCGCCTCGGCGAGCGAGAGGTCGGCGACCTTGAAGGGCAGGGCGGATGTCGCGGAGGGCGTGACGAGGGTCATGGCGTCCATTCTCGCAGCCGCGCGGGCCCGGGGCATCCGCTCGCCCGTCTGCCGTCAGCCGCGGATCAGGGCGAGCACCTCGTCGCGGACCGCGGACATGGTCGCGACGTCCTCGCCCTCGACGTTGAGTCGGAGCAGCGGCTCGGTGTTCGACGGCCGGACGTTGAACCACCAGAACGGCTCGTCCTCGGCAGTGATGCCGGTCGCCGTCAGCCCGTCGAGCTCGTCGAACTCGACGCGGCCGGTGAACGCCTCGACGATCCGCGTGTACGCCGCCGGCACGTCCTCGACGGTCGAGTTGATCTCGCCCGACAGCGCGTACGGCGTGAACCGTGCGGACATCACCGAGAGCGGCGCGTCCTGCGCGCCGAACTCGGCGAGGAGGTGCATGGCCGCGAGCATGCCGTTGTCGGCGCCCCAGAAGTCGCGGAAGTAGTAGTGCGCCGAGTGCTCGCCGCCGAAGACCGCGCGCGTCTCGTTCATGCGGTCCTTGATGAGGGAGTGGCCCACGCGCGTGCGGATGGCGAACGCGCCCACGGCCTCGATCGTCTCGGGCACGAAGCGCGAGGTGATGAGGTTGTGGATGACGGTGGGCTCGGTCTCGCCGAGCGCGCGGACGCGGGCGATCTCGCGGAGCGCGACGATCGCGGCGACGGCCGACGGATCGACCGCCTCGCCCCGCTCGTCGACGACGAAGCAGCGGTCGGCGTCGCCGTCGAACGCGAGGCCGAGGTCGGCGCCGTGCTCCCGCACCGCCTCCTGGAGGTCGACCAGGTTGGCGGGGTCGAGCGGATTGGCCTCGTGGTTCGGGAACGTGCCGTCGAGCTCGAAGTAGAGCGGGACGATCTCGAGCGGCAGCGCGTCGAGGCCCGCCGCCTCCCCGAGCACCGCGGGAACCGTGAGCCCGCCCATCCCGTTGCCGGCGTCGACGACCACCTTCAACGGTCGGATGCCGCCGAGGTCGACGAGCGTGCGGAGGTGCCGCGCGTAGTCGGCGAGCACGTCGGCCTGCTCGACGCGACCGGGCTGGGGCACGACGGCGATGCCGTCGTCGAGGTAGGCCGCGGCGCGGTCCCGGATCGCCGCGAGGCCGGTCTCGAGCGAGATGCCCTGGGCGCCGGCCCGGGAGAACTTGATGCCGTTGTAGGCCGCCGGATTGTGGCTGGCGGTGAACATCGCAGCGGGCGCATGCAGCGAGCCCGATGCGAAGTAGCTCTCGTCGGTCGAGCAGAGCCCGATCGCGACGACGTCGGCGCCGCGCGCAGCCGCCCCGCGGGCGAAGGCCTCGGCGAATCCCGGCGACGAGTCGCGCATGTCGTGCCCCACGACGACGCGGCCGCGCGCGGCGCCGACCTCGTCGACGAACGCGGCGCCGAGCGCCTCGACCACCTCGGCGGTGAGCCCGTCGCCGACGATGCCTCGGACGTCGTAGGCCTTCACGATCGTTTCGAGGCGCGCGCGAGCGCCCGGGTTCACGGGGGGATTCATGCGGTGAACCCTACCTCACCGAGGGTGACGTGCCGGATGATCTGCCAGCCGCGCGGAGCGGAGGTCCGCTCGGCGTGGCGCGCGCAGAGATCGTACGAGTGCGGCTCGCGCGTGAACGACAGCGGGCCGAGGACGGCGAGCGAGTCGGCGTAGTCGTACGTCAGGGTCGCGACCGCTTCGGCGGTGCATGCGGTGCGCGAACAACGTCTCATGGCGACCCCCAGCGTACCGATCCGACCGGCCGCTACGATGGAGGCCATGCCCCGTTCCCGTCGTGTCGCCGCGACGTCCGCCTCGCGGAGGCGACTCTCGCGCGACCGTCACGGCCGCGGCATGCGATCCGCGGTGACCGGCCCCCATCTCCCGCCCCTCCGCACGCGGATCGACGAGTTCGACGTCACGCTCGCCTCGACGGCCGCCTACCTGCGGGGCCTCTGGCCCGATCTCGAGGGCGTCTCGTTCCAGGTCGCCGACGCGCCCGCCGAGGCGATCCACGACGACCACATCGATCGCTGGCGGGTCTACCACGACGAACGCCGGATCGTCTTCTTCCGGCTGCCGATCGTACGGTTCCTCCGCACGCAGGAGGGCGAGGAGAAGGACGAGCGGCTCCTGGTCGAGAGCTGCGTGTTCCGGGCCGTGGCCGACTACCTCGGCCGGGATCCGTGGGAGCTCGCGCCGGGCCGGTACCGCCACCTCTGACGCGAGCCTCCCCTCGGAACCGGCGGGCCGTGCGGAATCGTCGGGCGATCCGGCGCTACTGGGGGAACACGCGCACCGGGCTGTCGAGCGGCCCCGGTGGCACGACCGGGAACGAGGCGAGCGCGTCTCCGGCCGCGAAGGTGACCGCCGCGTGGGTCCCCTCGACACCGTCGAGGATCACGCGATCACCGCCCTGCACCGAGACGGAGGCCGTGCCGCCGGCCGGAATCGTCACCGAGCGCTCGACACCGCCGACGGCGACCGTCGCGGTCACCTCCGCGTCGCCGGGGTTCGCGAGTCGCAGCGTCGCGTCCGGCCCGTCGGGGATCGCGACCGTGGCGCGTTCGAGGAGCGGTCCGGTGGCGGCCGACCAGGCCAGGTCGGCGAGGATCGGGTCGTCGCCCTCGCCGAGCACCGTCGAGCGGGCGGCCGCCACGACGGGGGCATCCGCGTCGACGACGACGGTGTACGACCCCGGATCGAGCGTGCCGAGCGGCAGGTCGGAGGTCTGGCCCGCGGCGAGCGCGACCTCGATCCGCGAGACGGCGGTCCCGCCCTCGTCCCTGATCTCGACGACCGCCTCGGCCTCGGCGTCGTCGGGCGCGAACAGGCGCAGTGCGGGGAAGTCGTCGCCCTCGGCGTGGTCCTCGTCGGGCGCCACGCCCCGGGCGTCCGTGACGACCACCCCGGGAACGACCTGTCGAGGCGCCGGCGGGGCGACCGGCGTCGACAGCTCGACGCCCGCGGACTCGAGGCCGAGCACGACCGAATGCTGCACCGCCGCGGCGATCGGCGCGCCCGAACTGGTGACGTGGAGGACGGGCGAGCGCACGCTCGGTGCGAGCCCTGCGAGGGAGACGATGCGCTGGCTCCCCGGCGGCACGACGATGCCGAGGCCCGAGGGCGCCTCGACCTGGCCCGTCTCGCCGATCACCCGGACGTCGACCGTCGAGGCGACCTCGCCGGGGTTGGCGAGCAGGACCAGCCCCGACCGTCCGACCTCGGTGGCACCGGCGACGAGCCACGAATCGGACGCGGGCTCGACGCATGCGGCTGCGGCGAGCCCGCTGACGGACTCGGCCGACGCCGCCTGCGACTGGGCGCCGGCGAGCATCCCGGCCGGCACCGAGCCGGGTTCGTCGGAGATCGCGATCGGCCCGCCGTCCGCCGCCGCGGCCACGTTGTCCGGCGCATCGAGCGGCACCTGTTCGACCGCGGCGTCCTCCGGGTCCGCCGCGACGACGAGATCGGGTGCGCCGATCGACCTCGCGGTGGCGGCGGACGCGGCGTCGTCGGCGAGCGACAGCAACGGACCCGGGCAGACCCGGAGCTGGCGGCTCTCCGCCGGCTGCACGACCGTCGACGGCGGGTCGGCCGCGACCTCGGGAAGCGGGGCGACGGATGCCGCGAGCACCGCGCCCGCAGCGAGCGCGCCGGCGGCCAGGACCCCGACGCCTCGAAGGACCCCGCGCATCAGGTCACGCCTCGTCGGCATCGCGGCCACCTCCGTCCTCGTCCACGAGCACCGCGGATCCTCCGGTCCCCGCGACCGGCTCCGCGCCGGGCGACGGCGCGTCGCTGCCGGAGGACTTCGGCGGCGTCGCACCCGTGACGGCCTCGCCCGTCGGGTCGGCCGCGACCGCCGCATCGCCCTTCGCGCCCGGCCGACGTCCCGTCCGCCGACGCCGTCGCCGCACCGACGGCGGCCGTCGGTCGGGCTCCCGGCCCCCGCCCGTCGGGATCGAGAGCAGCAGGGCTGCGCCGATCACGACGAGCTGTCCCGCCACGACCCATCCGGCGACCGGCCCGGCGTCGGGGATGCGGGCACCGGGCGCGTTCGGCTCCGCCGCGACGAATCGCCAGATCGGCCCGAAATCCGTCTCGCCGATCGCGACCACCTGCGGGTTCCCGTCGAGTGCGGCACGCGCGCGCCGTTCGACGGCGGCCGCGGCGGTGTCCTCGGGGTCCGCAGGCCCGACCAGCACGAACGAGAGCCCGAACTCCTCGACCGCCGCGGTCGCGTCGTAGCCGCTGCGCGAGGCCAGGTTCCCGGCGAGGGTCGCGATCGAATCGGTCCGCCCGGTGAGGTCCCGCTGGGTCGACGCGAGCGTCGACTGCTCATCGAGCGTGGCGCCGCTGCCGCGCTCGATGGTGGCCCGGATGCCTCCGTCCGCCGTGGGCTGCATCCGAAGCGTCCCGACCCGTGGATCCGACGCGGCCTCGGCCTCGACGAAGGCCGGGAGGGTCCGTTCCGGGGCCGGTCCCACCGCAGTGCGGCCGAGCGCGATCGCCACCACGGTCGGAGCGACGGCGATGATCCCGAAGGCGATCACGACCGTCGCCGCGGTCGCCGCTCCTCGACGGAGCGTGCTGAGGGCGAGGACCGCCGCGGCGAGGAGGCCGAGCCACATCACGCTGATGCCGGATCCCGCCCAGACCGGGACCGTGCGGTCGCCCGAGAACGCCACGTGCACGAGGGTCGCACCGAACGCGGTGGCGAAGCCTGCGGCGGCGAGCGCCAGTGCGAGGAGTCCGCCGCGCAGCCGACGCGAGGCGACGACCGCGATCGCGGCGAGCGCGAGCGGCGCGAGCAGGACCGCGAGGATGATCGGCGGAGGCACGATCTCGGCGACGAGGCCGCCGAGCGCATCCTCCCAACGCCCCCACGTTCCGTTCGCCTGGCCGAGCGCCACCTGCGGCGCCGTCGGCTGGCCCGCTCCGTACGGCAGGCCGGGATCCGCGAGGAGGGAGAGCGGGGCGCCGCGGCCGACCTGCTGCACGATCAGCGGGAGCGCGAGCGCGAGCGCCGGGACCGGGATGCCCACGAGCCGCACTGCGGCGCGGCCGGCGAGCGGGAGCGCCACCAGCCAGGCCAGCACGAGCGCGGGTGCGAGGATCGGCGCGCACGCCACGATCGCGGCGAACACGAGCGAGGCCGCCGCCGCGGCCGCCCAGGACGTTCCCGCGGCGAACATCAGCACGGCGAGCCATGGCAGCAGGACGTGCACGAGCACCGCGGCCGGCCTGCCGTCGGCGAGTGCGTCGAGCAGCGGCGGCGCGACCGCCCATGCGAGGCCGCCGAGTACCCGCAATGAGGCACGATCGGCGAGTCGGGACGCGGCGAACCATCCACCGAGACCCGAGAGCGGGATGGCGAGCAGCCACAGCCCGAGGAGGGCGGCCGAGGGGTTCCAGAACGCCGCACTCCCGAGGACCGCGAGCACGCCGGTGAACGGGTCGGCGGCGCCGACGAACCCCCCGCCGACGTCGCGCCACCCCGCGGCGGCGTTGCGCCACAGCGCGGCGAGGTCGTCGGAGAGCGGCAACAGGCCCCCGCCGGAGATGCCGCCCGATGCGATCAGGGGCGCGTACAGGATCGCGGAGAGCGCGAGGGTGGCGAGCAGGACCCATCCGCCGCCCGTCTGCAGGAACTGCAGGTCGTCGACTCGCCCCCGCGCGCGCTGGCGGCGCGCTTCGGCGGCCTGCTGTCGTCGTACGCGAACCTCGTCCGGTCGGATCCGGAGCGGGGCGAGCGCGGACCACTTCGCGGTCTTGATGCGGGCGATGCCCCGCCGCGAGCGCAGGACGCGCTGCGGCGTCACCATGACCTCGACGGCAGCGGCGAATTCGCCGGGGATGGATCCGGGGGTCTTCACGAGCAGGTGTCGCAGCGACCGCAGCACGGCGAGGGGCAGGAGGGCGAGCCAGTGCAGCGGCACGAGCACGGCCGGCGCGTCGGAGAGTCGTCGATGCAGCCAGGCCGTGCGAGCCACGCGTGCGCGGTGCCGCGCCGCGCGACCACCCGGCTCCGATCCGGGGCCCGCGATACCCGCGTCGGCGAACCGCATCGCCGCGGACGGCACGGCGATCACCCGATGGCCCGCGAGCCGCGCGCGCATGCCGAGGTCGAGGCCGTCGTCGACGACGGGCAACGCCGGATCGAATCCGTCGAGGTGGCGCCACACCGCGTGCCGGACCAGGAGGCCGACGGCGTCGGCCCCGAGGATGTCCGAGAGGTCGTCGTGCTGCCCCTGGTCGAGCTCGTCGTCCACGATCGCCAGGGCCCGGCCGCCGCGCGTCACCGATCGGCCGAAGCGCACGATGCGCCTCCGGTCGTCCCAGCTGACGAGCTTCGGCGCGGCGATCGCCGCGGTGCGCGCGTTCTCGAGCGCCGCGACGAGCGACTCGAGCGCGGTGGGCTCCGGCGCCGAGTCCTCGGTGAGGAGCCAGAGCGACGAGCGGTCGTCCGTCGGCTCGGGGAGGGTCTGCTCGACGGTCGCGACCGCCGCCCCGAACGGCTGGGACGTTCCGAGGGAGACGACGTGCGCGGGCCGCAGGGCCTCGATCATGCGACGCGTGGCGTCGTCGGCGTCCATGAGGACCACCGCCAGGTCGTCGGGCTGGCGGGTCTGGGACCGCAGCGCATCGAGCGTGGCGCGGAGCCGGTCTCCGCCGTGCTGCACGACGAGGACGGCGGTGACTCTGGGGAACATCGGGGACAGCCTAGGCGGCTGCCCCCGCCGCATCCGTCAGCCCTGCGGGCGTGCCGTGAGCATGCACCGTCGCACCCGCGTGACGGTCAGCCGGCCTGCCGGCGCAGCTTGCGTCGCTCGCGCTCGGAGAGCCCGCCCCAGATGCCGAACCGCTCGTCGTTGGCGAGCGCGTACTCCAGGCATTCCGAACGGACCTCGCAGCCCGTGCAGATGCGCTTGGCATCACGGGTGGAACCGCCCTTCTCGGGGAAGAACGCCTCCGGATCGGTCTGCGCGCACAGCGCATCGGTCTGCCACGCCAGTTGGTTGTCGTCGTCTGCGACCCCGCGAACCCCCGGTACGCCGAGCCGCACGGGGTCGACGAACCAATCCTCAGGTACCCCAGAACGATATTCAGGCTTGCCCATATCGTCTCCCACCCAGTTGTACCGACATCCCCGAGGGGTGTGTCTCACCAATTACATCGGTGTAATTCGGTGGAGTCAAGTCGCGGATGGAGAACCCTCAATACCTCGTGGAGGCTTGACCGCCGCCGCGACACGCCATATACGTGTCCGAGTCGTGATCGGGCTCACTCGGCGGATGCCGCCCGACGGGCGGACCACGCGCTGGCGACCATCTCGCGGAGGGAGTGGCGCATCCGCCAGTCGAGGTCACGGGAGGCGAGTTCGCCCGACGCGACGATCCGCGCCGGGTCGCCGGCGCGGCGCGGCCCGACCTCCGGCGTGAAGTCGGTGCCGGTGACCTCGGCCACCTCGCGCATGATCTCGCCCACCGACACGCCGTCGCCGGATCCGAGGTTGTAGACCGCCTCGATCGGCTCGCCGGCGTCGAGGCGGCGTGCCGCCGCCACGTGGGCGTCGGCGAGGTCCGCGACGTGGATGTAGTCGCGCACGCAGGTGCCGTCGGGTGTCGGGTAGTCGTCGCCGTTGATGCGCGGGGTGCGCCCCTCGAGCAGCGCGTCGAACACGAGCGGGAAGAGGTTGTGCGGGCTCGGGTCGAAGACCTCGTCGGTGCCCGACCCGACGACGTTGAAGTAGCGGAGGGACGTGTGCGCGAGGCCGGTCGCGCGCGCCTGGTCGGCGAGGAGCCACTCGCCGATCAGCTTGGACTCCCCGTACGGCGACTCGGGACGCTTCGGAGTGTCCTCGGTCACGAGGTCGACGTCGGGCGTGCCGTAGACGGCGGCGCTGGACGAGAACACGATGCGCTCGACGCCGCTCGCGGCCATCGCGCCCAGGAGCCGCGCGGTGCCCGTCACGTTCTGCTCGTAGGTGTGGAGCGGGCGCTGCATCGAGACCCCGGCGTACTTGAAGCCGGCGAGGTGGACCACGCCGCGGACGCCGTGCGCCTGCATCGTGTCCTCGAGCAGCGCGCCGTCGAGGATCGAACCGTGCACGAAGATCGACCCCTCGGGCACGAACGTCCTCCGTCCGGAGGAGAGGTCGTCGACCACCACGGTGTCGATGCCCTGGGCGCGGAACGCGCGCACGACGTGCGCGCCGATGTAGCCCGCTCCCCCGGTGACCAGCCAGCTCATGTCCCGCCCTCCGTCGCCGGAGCCTCCGGCGTCGGAACGATGCTAGCGGGCCGGGTTCAGGCGCGACGCAGCGGGGCCCGCTCGACGTGACGCACGCGGTCCCGGATCTCCGGACGGCCGTAGCCGTCGGAGTCGAGCCGGAGGAGCGTCGCGACGACGCCCCACACCGCGAGTCCCGCGAGGATCAGAAACACGATGATGTCCATGGCAGGAATTCTGCGCCTTGCAAGATCCTGCCGACAGTGGCAGACTCGCCACTGATCGACACATTCCTGCCACACTGTGGCGGTATCGAGGAGGTTCCGTGCTCCAGACCATCGCGTGCATCGCCGTCCCCCAGATGGCGCCGTTCGAGTTCGGCGTGATCTGCGAGGTCTTCGGCATCGACCGGTCCGAGCAGGGCGGACCCACGTTCGACTTCCACGTGGTCGCCGCGGAACCCGGTCCCATCTCCACCAAGCTCGGCTTCGACGTCGTCGTGCACGAGGGGCTCGCCGCCGCCGAGACCGCCGACCTCGTCGCCGTCCCCGCCTCCCTCATCGACGAGCCGGCCCACCCCGAGGTCCTGCGCGTCATCCGCGAGGCCGTCGACCGCGGCGCCTGGGTGCTGAGCGTCTGCTCGGGCGCTTTCACGCTCGGCCGCGCCGGCGTCCTCGACGGCCGACGCGCGACCACGCACTGGATGTACACGGACCGCTTGGCCGAGATGTTCCCCGACACCGAGGTCGACCCCGACGTGCTCTTCGTGCAGGACGGCAAGGTCGTCACGGGCGCGGGCACCGCGGCGGGCATCGACGCGGCACTGCACATCGTGCGCACCGAGCTCGGAGCCAGCGCCGCGAACATCGTCGCCCGGCGCATGGTGGTGCCGCCGCAGCGCGACGGCGGGCAGTCCCAGTTCATCCAGACGCCGGTCGTCGACGCCCGCAGCGACTCGTTCGCGCTCGTCACGGAATGGATGCTCGAGCACCTCGACGAGGACCTCACGGTCGACCGCCTCGCCCGCAAGGCGCTCATGTCGCCCCGGACCTTCGCGCGCAAGTTCCGCGCGGAGACCGGCACGACGCCGAACGCGTGGCTCAACCGCCAGCGACTCCTCCGCGCACAGCAGCTGCTCGAGGAGACGGACCTCACGCTCGAGGAGATCGCCCGCGAGACCGGGTTCGGCGCGGCGGCCGTCATGCGCCACCACTTCGTGAAGACGCTGCAGACCACGCCCACCCAGTACCGGCGTGTGTTCGGGCCGCGACAGGCCGGCTGACGGCGAGCGGATGCCGCGGCATCCGTCCTCGTGACCGGCGCGCCCCCGTTCGCTCAGCCGTGCGTCGGCGGCACGGTCGCCACCCAGGCGATACCCTCGCCGCCGAACGCGAGGGACGCCTCGTCGGGCGACACGAACGCGGCCTCGCCGCGGTCGATCGACATCGACCCGTGCGCACCTGCCACCCGGACCTCCCCGCCCTCGGCGAGGACGATCGCCGGCCCTGAGAGCGCGATGCGCGCCGCATCGTCCGCCCCCTCGACGCGGAAGAGCGTGAAGTCCGGCACCGGGGGGCGGTACTCGAGGACGCCGGCGGCGGCCTCGACCGGCTGCAGCAGTGGCGGCTCGATCGCCGTGAAGTCGAGCACCTCGAGCAGTTCGGGCACGTCGATGTGCTTCGGCGTGAGGCCGCCGCGCAGCACGTTGTCGCTCGCGGCCATCAGCTCGACCCCGAGCCCGGAGAGGTAGGCGTGGATGTTGCCGGCATCGAGGAACAGCGCCTCGCCGCGAGCGAGGGTCACCCGATTCAGCAGCAGCGAGATCACGATCCCCGGGTCTCCCGGGTACTCCTCGGAGAGGTCGAGCACGGTGCGGAACGAGGTGGCGAACGGCGAGTCGAGCGCCGCGTCGCTCGCGGCGAGCGCCGTCACCCGCTCGATGAGCCAGGCGGCCTCGCCGGTGTCCCCGCCGCGGCCGTCCTGGAGCAGCCAGGCGACGCTCTCCCGCAGGCCGTCGGGTCCGTCGAGCCGCGTGGAGAGCAGGTCGAGGGCGCCGGGCTGCGGCTCCGGGGACGCGGCGTCGGCGGCTCGGAGGGCATCGAGGAGCCCGCGGACCTCGTCGAGGGGGCGGAAGCCCGAGAGCGCCTCGAAGGCCTCGCTCACCGCCACGATGAGCTCGGGCTTGGCGAACGGGTCCTTGTAGTTCCGGTCGAAGGCGTCGATCGGCACGCCCTCGGCCTCCTCGCGGCCGAATCCCATGCGCGCCTGGTCGGGCGTCGGATGTGCCTGCAGCGAGAGCGGGCGGGCGGCCGCGAGCACCTTGAGCAGGAACGGCAGGCGGGCTCCCTCGCGTGCGTGCTCGGGTCCGAGCGCGAGCGCGGGGTTCGCGGCGATGAGCTCGGCGAGGTCCGTCGCGCCCGAGTCATCCGCCTCGACGACCTCGGCGGGCGACCCCGCGTGCGCGCCGAGCCACAGCTCGGCCTCGGGCGACCCGCTCGGCTCCACACCGCGGAACTCCGCGATCGCGGTGTGGGAACCCCATGCATAGTCTCGGGGCGTGTTGCGGATCGCGACAAACATGCGGAGTGGGGTCCTTTCGCGGTTTGGCCCCAAACTACCAAGCACTCCGCCCGCGGACCGGTCGCTGCCTAGGCTCGGGCCATCCCGCCGATGACTGAGGAGCCGTCATGTCCTTCGAGCCGCTCGCGAGCGACTTCTACTCGTACGCGTCCCTGCTGACCGACCGCGAGCGCGAGGCGCTCGCGTCCCTCCGCACCTGGCTCGAGCGCGACGTGCGGCCGATCGTCAACGGCCACTGGGAGCGCGCCGAATTCCCCATGGAGGTCGTGAAGCCCCTCGCCGATCACGGCGTGCTCGCGTACGCCTGGGACGAGACGACGCCGTTCGAGAACTCCGCGGTCTTCCGCGGGTTCGTGGCGCTCGAGCTCGCACGGGTCGACGCCTCCGTCGGCACCTTCGTGGGCGTGCAGAACGGCCTCGCGACCGGGTCGATCGCGGTCGCGGGCTCGGAGGAGCAGCGCCGGGAGTGGATCCCGAAGCTCGCCTCAGGCGAGGTGATCGGCGCGTTCGGCCTCACCGAGCCCCTGTCGGGTTCCGACTCGGCCCGGGGCCTGCAGACGACCGCGCGCCGCGAGGGCGACGAGTGGGTGCTGAACGGCGCCAAGCGCTGGATCGGGAACGCGACCTTCTCCGACATCACCGTCATCTGGGCGAAGGACGAGGCCGACGGCCAGGTCAAGGGCTTCATCGTGCCCACCTCGACGCCCGGCTACGAGGCGACCAAGATCGAGGGCAAGATCAGCCTGCGGATCGTGCAGAACGCCGACATCACCCTCACCGACGTCCGCGTGCCCGAGTCGCTGCGCCTGCAGAACGCGGACTCCTTCCGCGACACCGCCGCCGTGCTGCGCCAGACCCGCGCCGAGGTCGCCTGGGCGGCGGTCGGAACCGCGATCGGCGCCTACGAGGCCGCGGTCCGCTACGCGACCGAGCGCGTGCAGTTCGGCAAGCCGATCGCGGCGCACCAGCTCGTCCAGGACCTGCTCGTGAAGTGCCTCGGCAGCATCACCGCCTCACTCGGCATGGTCGTCCGGGTGTCGGAGATGCAGGATCGCGGCGAGCAGCGCGACGAGCACTCCTCGCTCGCGAAGACGTACGCCACGGAGCGCATGCGCGAGACGGTCGGCTGGGCTCGCGAGGTGTGCGGCGGGAACGGCATCGTCCTCGACTACGACGTGGCGCGGTTCTTCGCGGACGCCGAGGCGCTCTACTCCTACGAGGGCACCCGCGAGATGAACACGCTCATCGTCGGTCGCGCGATCACGGGCGAAGCGGCCTTCGTCTAGCCCCGGCTCGACGACCCGTCCGCCCCCGGTCGCCGCGCTACCCTTGTGCCCATGACCCACGGACGACGGCCGATGCTCGAGAGCGCGTTCGCCACGTTCGTGTTCTTCACGGCCTTCGCCGGGCAGTTCTGGCGGAACCTGCTCGGGTGGTGGGGCTTCGGTGCCGTCGTCGCCGTGGTGCTGATCGGGTCCGTCTGGCTGTGGGTCGCTCGCCGGCCGCGCCTGAGCTGGCGCCGGACTCCCAAGTCGTCGCTGTTCTTCCTGGGCATCGCGACGCTGTCCCTCGCCTGGTCCCACTACCCGGGCGGCACGGCGCTCGGGCTCGCGATCCTCTTCATCACGACCATCGCCGCGCTCTCGCTGACGCTCTCGCTCGGATGGCACGGCGTGCTCCGCGCCGCGAGCAGTGCGCTGAAGTGGGTCCTCTCGCTCTCCCTGCTCTTCGAGCTCTGGGTCGGCGTGTTCGTGCGCGAGCCGCTGCTGCCGAACTTCCCCGACTTCGATCCATCGGCCGGCGACCTGCCGATGGCCTACTTCTGGTCGCGCGCGATGCTGTTCGACGGCGGTCCCATCGAGGGCATCGTCGCGAATCGCAACCTGCTCGGCATGGCGGCCCTCATCGCCGCCATCCTCTTCGCCGCGCTGCTCGCGAGCGGCGGCATGCGCCGAGCGCAGGGCATCGGGTGGCTGGTCGTCAGCGGGGTCGTGCTCGTGCTCACGCGGTCCGCCACCGTGACCCTCGTCGGGGTGCTGGTGCTGGCGGCGTTCGGGTTCGCGATGTGGGCGCGGCGCGTCGGTCCCGACGGCCGACGCGTGGTCTACGTCTCGGCCGCCGCGGCGTTCGCGGCATCCGTCGCCATCGTCGCGCTGCTGTGGAGCACGCTGCTCGACCTGTTCGGCAGGAGCGACGACCTGACCGGCCGGCTCGACATCTGGGCATCGGTGACCGACCTCGCGGTCGAGCGTCCGTTGGCGGGCTGGGGCTACATCGGATACTGGCAGCCGTGGGTGGAGCCCTTCGACGGACTCGCGGTCCGCAACGGCGTCGAGTACCTGCAGGCGCACAACGCCTGGCTCGACGTGTGGATGCAGCTCGGCGTCGTCGGACTCGTCGCCTTCGCCTCGATCGTCATCGGGGCGCTCTGGCGCTCCTGGTTCCTCGCGGTCGACCGGCCCAGGGACGAGCGCGGCCACGCCGTCGGGTTCTCGGCCATCGCACTCGTCCCCCTCCTCGTGCTGGTCGCGCTCATCGGGCAGTCGCTCGCCGAGAGCCGGCTGCTCATCGAATCGGGATGGATCCTGCTCATCGCGATCGCCTGGGGGACGAAGCAGCGTCAGTGGTCGCCCGAGCCGCTCCCGGCCATGCCGCCGACCCGCTCGCCGCGACGATGGTCGCGCACGGAGGTCTCCCGGTGAGGTCGGCCCTGCGCGAGTTCGCCGGCTCGGCGCGCTTCGCGCAGGCGGTGACGCTCCTGTCCGTCGGGCTGGCGTTCTCGACGTACGCCGTACGTGCGCTCATCGGCTGGTCGGGACTCATCGCCGCCGTGGCGACGCTCATCGTGCTCGCCGGCCTCTCGCTCGTCGCGCGCTGGCGGGCGGTGGAATGGTACGGGATCCTGCCGCTGACCATCCTCGTCTTCGTCGGCTGGTGCGGCGCCTCGGTGATCTGGAGCGACACGCCCGGTCTCACGGTCCTCGGCGTCGGCTACCTGCTCGCCTTCGGCGTGCTCGGGGTCTATGTCGCGCTCATGCGCGACACGATCCAGATCGTGCGGGCCTTCGGCGACGTGCTCCGAGTCCTCCTGGGCGTCTCGCTCGCCCTCGAGGTGCTCGCCGGAATCCTGCTCGACCTCCCGATCGTCTTCCTCGGCATCCAGGGGAACCTGGCGTCGCTGGGGCCCCTGCAGGGCATGTTCGGCTCGCGGAACCTGCTCGGCTTCGTCGCCCTGATCGGCCTGATCACGTTCATCGTCGAATGGCGCACCAAGAGCGTGCCCCGGGGGCGGGCGATCGCCTCCGTCGTGCTCGCCGGCCTGCTGCTCCTGCTCTCCGGATCGCCGACGACATTCGTCGCCCTCGGCATCACCCTGCTGGCCCTCGCCGCGCTGTACGGCCTGCGGCGCGTCCCGGCGGAGACCCGGTGGCGATGGCAGCTCGCCCTCCTGATCTCGGCGATCGCCATGATCGTCGTCGGCTGGATCACGCGGGTCCGGATCATCGAACTGCTCGACGCGCGCGGGGAGTTCGACGTCCGGCTCGACGTCTGGCGCGAGGTCTCCCGCTACCTCGCCGTGAACCCGCTGCAGGGCTGGGGCTGGGTCGGTCGCTGGCCGGATGCCGCACCCTACGTCTGGGTGCAGCGCGGCGTCGGCCGCGACCACTCGTCGGCGCTCAGCGCGTACATCGACGCCTACTTCCAGGTCGGCGTCATCGGCGTGCTCCTCTTCGCCGGGCTCGTGGGCGTCGCGCTGGTGCGCGCCTGGCTCCTGGCCTCGTCACGGCGCAGCGTCGTCTACCTCTGGCCCGCGCTGGCCCTCGTCGCCCTGGCCGTCACCAGCTTCGCGGAGAGCTTCGCGCTCGTCGAAGGCGGATGGATGCTGCTCGTCGTCTGCGCCGTGAAGGCCGCCCGCGACATGAGCTGGCGGGACGCGCTCGCCGGCACGTCGCCCGCACGACTCGCGTGAGGCGCGGCGACGGTCAGACGGGCTGGACCAGGTCGCGCAGCACGTCCTGGGCCCCCAGGCCGTAGCGCGTGTACCGGCCGGTCCGCCACTCGCGCAGCACCGGGCCGACGCGAGCGGCGCGCGCCGCCGGCAGTCCGGAGCGCGCCCGCTCGTGCGCGAGCTTGTCGCCTGCCACGGTGGCCACGAACTCCGGTGCGACGCGCTGCGCACGACCCGCGATCGCGGGCAGCCGCTCGGCGAGGGCGGCCGCACGCGCGAGCAACCGGCCGTTGCGCTCGGCGCGGGATGCCCGCAGGCGGTCGATGCGCCCACTCCACCCGAGCGACGTCACGCCGATCTGGTTGGCGCCGTGCTGCCGGTATCCGATCAGGCGTTCCGGGCGCACGCCGATGCCGCCCGACACCGAGGCCACGATCGCCAGCCACTCGTCGTGGACCCAGCTCTGCGGGAACGGTGCCGCGAGCTCCACCAGGTCGCGGCGGACCATCATGGTCGCACCCGTGAGGAGGTTCCGCCGGAGCAGCTCGTCGAACGCGGCTCCGCCGTCGACGGCCGAGCGCAGCGCCGCGTCGACCCCGAGCGTGTCGAAGAGGGATGCCGGCATCACCTCGCCCGCGGCGTCCACGAGATCGGCGTCGCCGGCGACGAGTCGGAGCGTCGGTCGCTCCTCGAACACGGCGACCGCGACGGAGACCCGATCCCGGCGCCAGAGGTCGTCCTGGTCCGACAGGGCGATCAGGTCCCCCGTGGCGGCGCGGAGCGCCTGCTCGAAGTTCGCGGTGACGCCGAGCGGCTCGGGGTTCCGCAGGACGACGAGGTCGACGGCGCTCCCCGCGTCGCGGTGCTCCGCCACGGTGCGCTCCACGATCTCGAGCGTGTCGTCCGTCGAGGCGTCGTCGCTCACGACGATCTCGTCCACCGGTCGCGACTGATCGAGGATGGTGCGGACCTGCTCCTCGACGAAGCGCGCGCCGTTGTGCGTGCCGATCGCGACGGAGACCCGGACCGGCCGTGCCGACGCGCGGGACGCGGCATCCGCTCTCGCCTTCATTCCCTGCGGAGCCCGACCTTGAGGACGCCGAGGAACATGCCCGCCATGATGGTCTGCGATCCGAGCATCATGAACAGCGCGGCGAGCACGGCCGTGCGGACCGTGGTCCCCGGGTCGAGCGGCCCGAAGCCGGAGGCGGCCCACGTCGCGAACTGCCAGATCGCGATGCCGAGCCCGACGACGAACAGCGCGAGTCCGGCGAGGGCGCCGCTCTCGAGGCTGATCCGTCGTTCCAGCCGATCGAAGTTGCGGGAGCGCGGGATCCGGAACCCCTCGTGCTGGGCGTAGATCTTCGTGAGGATCGCGAAGAGCACCGACTGGTAGCCGACCACGGTCAGCGCAGCGAGGTACACCTGGCTCGACTGGTCGAACCCGACATCGCCGAAGACGACGGGTCCGAAGGTGAGCGCGAGCGTGCCGAAGAACCCGAGGAGGAACGCGATCGCACCCGGGATGAGGAAGAGCCAGCGCGGGCTGAAGATGAGCAGGAACCGCAGGTGGCGCCATCCGTCGCGCCAGCTGCGCAGGTGCGGCGGACGGCTGCGGCCGTCCTTGTCGAGGGTGGTGGGCACCTCGGTCACGCGGAGGCCGCCGAGGGTCGACTTCACGACGACCTCGCTCGCGAACTCCATGCCGGTGGTCTGCAGGTGCAGGTCGAGCATCGACTGCCGGTGGAAGCCCCGGAGCCCGCAGTGGAAGTCGCCGATCGGCGAGCGGAAGAGCACGCGACCGATCCACGACAGCACGGGGTTGCCGAGGTACTTGTGCAGCGGCGGCATCGCGCCCTCCGCGATGCCGCCCCGGAACCGGTTGCCCATGACGAGCTGGTCGCCGGCGCGAAGGCGCTCGACGAACGCGTCGAGCTTCGAGAAGTCGTAGCTGTCGTCGGCGTCGCCCATGATGACGTAGGTGCCGCGCGCGGCCTCGATGCCGCCGAGCAGGGCGCTGCCGTAGCCCTTCGCGGGCACGTCGACCACGCGGGCGCCGTGCGCCCGGGCGATCTCCTGCGACCCGTCGGTCGAGCCGTTGTCGGCCACGACGACCTCGCCGACCACGCCGCTGCGTTCGAGGTACCCGTTCGCCTTGTCGATGCACGTCGCGAGGGTCTCGGCCTCGTTCAAGCACGGCATCACGATCGAGAGCTCGATCGTGTCGGTCGCTGCGGGCATGTCGCGGTGGGTCCTGTCGGTGTGGGAGGGCGAGTTCATCGTACAGAATGAGACATCGTGGAACTCGGACTGGTGGTCTCGACGCTCGGTCGCGTCGAACCGCTGCAGCGCCTCCTCGACTCGCTGGCAGGCCGGCTCGGCGCCGGAGACGAACTCGTCATCGTCGCGCAGCGGAACCTCGACGAGGTCGAGGCGCTGGTCGGGCGATTCGATGCGGGCGCCGGGCGCGCGACCGTGACGACCAGCGATCCGGGAGCCGCACGCGGTCGCAATCACGGCGTCGCGACGCTCGACGCCGCCGCCGATCCGCTCCTGGTGTTCCCGAACGACACCACCTGGTTCCCGGCGGGCAGCCTCGAGGCCCTCCGAGCCCTGCCCGAGGCGACGCGCCTCGCGGCCATGACCGTCGTGGACGAGCACGGCCCGAAGTTCGAGCTCCCCTCCCCCGGCTCGCCGTTCGACCGGTGGAACGCGTGGAGCGTCATCGAGATGGGCCTGCTCGTGCGGCGCAGCGTCTTCGACGCCGTCGGCGGCTTCGATCCCGACCTCGGCACCGGGGCCCCGACCCCGTGGCAGGCGGGCGAGGCGACCGACCTGCTCCTGCGCATCGCCGACCGCGAACCGGACGCGACCGCGGCGATCGCCTGGCTTCCGCCGTCGGTCGCGGTCGGCGGCATCGCCGACGCACACGGGCTCGCCCCCTCGGATCGCCGCCGGAAGCTCCGCGCCTACGGACGCGGGCTCGGCCTGGTCGTCACGCGCTGGCGCTATCCGTGGCCCTGGCGGGTCGCCTTCGTCGGCGGCGGGCTCGCGTTCGGGGTGCGGCATGGGCGCGACTACGGCGTCCTCGACGGCTGGTGGGTCTTCCTCGGCCGGCTCGAGGGTGCGCTCGGCCGGACGTTCGGGCGCCCGTCCCCGGTCGAGGCGGTGCGCCGATGAGCCTCGAGTCCCCCGCGCCGATGCGCCTGCGCCGCGCCACCATGAGCGCGATCACGCTGCTCGGCGGCGTGTCGCTCGCCGTGATCCCGGCCGCGACCGTCTCGATCGCCTCCCGCCTGTTCACCACCGCCGAACAGGGCGTCATCGCGGTGGCGGTCACCGTCGCCACGTTCGCGGGGCAGCTCGCCTTCGCCGTCATCGTCGAGTCGCGGCTGAGCTCGGCCGGCACCGAGCGACGCGTGGTCTTCCCGCTCTGGCTGGCCGCGGCATCCGTCGTCGCGGGCGTCGCGGTGGTCGCCACGGGACCGAACGTGGTGTCGCTCTGCATCGGCCTCCCCATCCTCGTCGCCGCGCTCGAGGTCGGCCGGGGGGTCTCGGTCGCCGAGCGCCTGGATCGCCGGGAGATCTGGGCGTCGGTGCTCGTCGGCGCCGGAGCGCTCGCCGGCGTGACCGCGGGGTTCGCGAATCAGGCGTGGGCGCTGACGCCGCTCGTCGCGGGCATCGTCGCGGCGACCGTGGTCCGGTGCCTTCCGGTCGAGCATCGGGCGAGCCGGCCCGAGCGGCGCGTGATGGGCTGGGTGGTCGCCGACACGGCGATCACGGGTGCCGTGTACCCGCTGCTCAACTCGATGATCCTCGCGTTCCTCGGTCCGAACGAGGCGGTGCTGTTCGCGGCGATCTCGACCGTGTCGGGCCTGCTCGCCATCCCGCTGAACTTCATGCGGCTCCGCCTGCTCAAGGAGCACTCCGAGCTCGACATCGTCGTGTCGGCGGGCGCAGTGGCGGCCGCGATCGCAGTCCTCGTCGTGGCGGAGGCGCTCGGCCTCTTCGGCTTCCTCTTCGGCGAGGCCTGGACCGGCTCGGCCACGCTCCTCCCGCTCCTCATCGCGTGCGCGTGGCGTGCGGCGTCGCTCGCGACGACCATCCCGTTCGCGGCGTTGCGGCGCCGTGGCGAGGTGCGGCTCGTGACCGGGCTTCGCGCGCTCGTCTCGGCGATCACGTTCGGCCTGGCCGCGCTCGCACTCCTCACCGGATCGCTCGCCGCGGTCTTCACGGGGCTGCTCCTCGCCGAGCTCGTCTCGGCGGTCCTGTACGAGGCGGCGCGCCGACGGCGTGTGGCCGTCGAGCGGGCGGAGGCGGCGCGGAGCGCCGCGGAGAGCGGAGCGGATGCGGCGGATGCGGCGGATGCGGCAGCCTCGGCCGGCGCGGCGCGCACGGATGCCGCGGGCTCGGCCCGCCACGCACGCGACGAGCCGGCGGGCGGCGACGCATCGTGACCCGCGTCCTCGTCGACCTGCTGTTCGTGACCGGCCGCAAGGGCGGGATGGAGTCGTACGTCCGCGAGCTCTACCCCCGGCTCGGAGCGCTCCGCCCCGAATTCGAGTTCATCGGGCTGGCATCGACCGAGCTCGTCGACACCGGGGCGCCGTGGTTCCCCGGCGAGCTCGTCGCCTCCGGCCGATCCGGCGAGGACCGCATCTCCTGGGCGCGCGGCGAGCTGCTCGACGTGTCCCGGCACGCCACCCGCCTCGGCGCCGACCTGGTGCATGCCCCCGCGAACCTCGGCCCCGTCCGGTCCGGCACGCCGGTGGTGCTCACCGTGCACGACCTGCTTCCCTTCCGGCACCCCGAGTTCGTGCCCGGGCCCTACTCCCCCGTGCTGCGCTGGATGATCCGTGGCGCCGCGCGCGCGTCCCGCCGCCTGCTGACCGTGAGCGAGTCGACCGCGGACGACCTCGTCGCCCTCCTCGGCATCGATCGGGAGCGGATCGACGTGGTGCCGCTCGCCGGCGGCGCGTCGGCCGACGACGGCGGCATCCCAGCGCGCGCCGCACGTTCGGACGACCTCGTGCTCGCGATCGGCAACCGGATGCCGCACAAGAACTTCGTCGCGATCCTCGAGGCGGTCGCCCTCCTTCCGGCGGATCGTCGTCCACGAGTCGTCGTCACGGGCAGCCACGACGACGACCCGCTCGCGCCGGAGGTGCGCCGGCTCGGACTCGAGGATCGAGTGGAGCTGGCCGGCTGGGTCGCACCCGACGAGCTGGAACGGCTCTACGCGGATGCGGCCCTGTTCGCCTTCCCGACGCGGTTCGAGGGTTTCGGCCTGCCGCTCATCGAGGCGATGGCCCGGGGCGTGCCGGTCGTCGCCTCCGACCTCCCCGTGCTCCGGGAGGTGGGCGGAGACGCAGCGAGATGGTTCGACCCCGACGACGCGGCCGCGCTCGCGCGGGCGATAGACGAGCTCCTGGCCGATCCAGCCGAGCGCGAGCGGATGTCCCGGGCGGGCCTCGAGCGTTCCGCGCGATTCTCCTGGGCGCGAACCGCGCACGGCACGCTCGCGTCGTTCGAACGCGCGATCGCCGGCTGACCGCTCAGCGTCGGGCTCGCTCGGCCCGCCGAAGGAGCTCGTCCACCGATCCGGCGAGGTTCCGGGTCGCGCGCTCGCGCGCGAACCAGTCCGCCGTCGATCGTCTCAGTTCTCCGCCCGCCTCGACGACCTCGCGGATCGCGGCGCCGAGCGTCTCTGGCGCGGCATCCGTCGCCACCACCCCGTTGACCCCGGGCCGCACGAGCTCGACCGAGGCGTTGTCGTCGCCGGCGACCACCACCGACGGCACGCCGAGCGCGGCCGCCTCGGCGACCACCAGCCCGAACCCCTCGCGCGCGGAGGGGTTCACCAGCGCGGCGGCGCCCGCGACCACGGCGTCGAGGTCGTCGTCGTCGACGCGACCGAGGAAGTGCACGGCGTCGGCGACGCCCGCGGTGGCCGCCGCAGCACGCACCCGCTCCGTCTCGGGACCGGTCCCGACGACGCGCGCCTCGAGCCCGGGGATGGCGCGGCGCGCGACCGCGAGCGCCGGCGGCAGGGCGTCGAGGCGCTTGTCGGCGATGTGACGGCCGACGAAGGCGACGTACGGGGCGTCTGGCCCGACGGGCGGGTCCGCGGCGGACCGATCGGCGCCCAGCGCCGCGCGATCGGCGACTGCGCGCGGCGGGCCGGCGAGGTCGAGCAGTCCGAGCACGATCGGGTCGGCACCGGGCAGTGCCGAACGCAGGCGTGCCCGCGTGAACTCGCTGTTCGCGAGTCGGATGTCGCCGATCCGGACCGCGAGCCACTGGAGCACCGCCGCGATGGTTCCCGTCACCATCCCGACGTAGGCCCGCCACTTGCGTGCGGGCCACACCTCCAGCCAGTCCACGGCGATCACGGTCGGGCGCCCGACGAGCGCGGCGCGGACGGCGAACACGTTGAGGACCGGCAGGGCGGCCACCACGACGAGGTCGACCTCGCGACGATGCCGCACGAAATGACGGAACAGGCCGAACGCGAACGCGACGGCGCTGCGGGTCGTCCGCACGCCGGCGTCGTCGTGGATCTCGCCGCGCCAGACCGAGACCAGGTCGAACGGCACCGACGGGGGCGTCGACGCGGGCCACTGCCCACGGGTGACGTAGGTCACGTGCGCTCCGCGACCCACGAGCTCCTCCGCCATCCGCCGGTAGACGCGCTCACCGCCGCCGGTGTTCACGGGGAAGAGGCAGTCGTAGGCGATCGCGACGCGTCGCGCGCTCATGCGAGGTCGCTCCTCGAGGCGCCGTGCGGCGACCCGACGGCGGACTCCTCGGCGGCCTCACCCGGGTCGAGCCGCCCCGCCTCGACGCCGAGCCGCCCGACGAAGACTGCGAACGCCGCCGAGGCGAGCGCGTACAGTCCGACCAGCAACGGCCACCCGCCGGGCGGCTGCCACTCCGGCGCGAGCACCATCTCGGTGATGCGATCGTCGAGTCCCACCACGTAGCGGTACATCACGAACAGGAACGCGTAGGCGCCGAACGCCGAGAGCAGCACGGCGCCGAGCCAGGTGTAGCGAACCGAGAGTCGGGCGATGCGATCCGCGGGCCGTGCCGAGAGGAGCCAGCCGATCACGATGAGCGCGCCGAGGTACAGGAACAGGCCGTACCGGCCCTGCCAGATGATCCCGGTCTGGCCGACCGAGCGCGCCTGGACCAGCACCGGCACCACGACGCAGGCGGCGATCGCGACGGAGACCACGGCGGCGTCGCGACGCGAAGCGGACCCGACCGCCAGGAACACGATCGCGCCGACCACCGCCGCCACCGACCACAGCGCCCAGCCGGGGAGGATGGCGTCGAGCCATCCGAACTCGCCGATCGCCTGCTGGAGGAGTTCGTCCGTGAGGCGCAGCATGTAGACCACGCCCTCGAGGAATCCCGCGCCCACGAGCGGGGCATCCCCCTTCCGGGCCTGGCTCGACAGGCTGCCCCCGATCAGCGTCCACCCGACCGAGAACAGCCCGAACACGGCGATGATCGCCAGCCACACGTAGCTCCGCGCCGTCGTGAACAGGCGCCGGACCGGCGCCCACCCGACGGTCAGCGCCGCCATCCCGACGATGACGACGAGCCAGAGCGGTCCGAGCGCCCGCGACGTCACGAGCGCGGCAGAGGCCACCGTGACGACCACCCAGATCCAGGTTCGCGAGAACACCGCCCCGGGGTCGTCGCCGTGCGCCTCGAAGAGTCGCAGCACCGCGACCCACAGCGCGACGGATGCCGCGATCTCGAGTCCGTTCGGATTGACCGAGCCCATGAGGTAGACGCACATCGGCAGGGCCGAGAACGCCAGCGCCAGCGGCATCCACCGCGCCCTCGTGCCCGCCATCGCGAGCTGGAAGGCGGCGCCGACGAAGAGCGCCCCGATCAGGGCGCTGACGACGCGCATCGCGATCACGCCCGCATCGCCGCCGATGAGGAGCGAGGGCCATCCCACCAGCGCGTAGTAGACGGGGTTGTAGGCGCCCGTCCACGTGTTGAACCAGTCCTGGCCCCCCTCGTCGCCGAGGGCGACGCCGCAGTCGGCCGATCGGTTCTCGTCGTCGACGTAGCACAGTATCGCCGGGTCGTAGCGGTACTCGGCCGGCAGTCGGACCACGAGGTGGAGGACGCCCTCGACCTCGTCGCCGATCACCTGTCCGCGAACCTGCGCGATCGCCTTCGTGGCGTGCGCGTTCTCATCGGGCACGGAGAAGATCGGGCTCGCGAACGCCCACAGGATGCCGAGGATGGCGGTCAGGGCGAAGCCGACCAGGCCGGCGCGGTTCGCCGCCGGGCGTCGCGCGGCCGCCGTCCGTGCGTTCACGTGTGCTCCCGCGCGATCGATGGCATGACCGCCCGATTCTAGCAACGCGGGCACGGTCGGACGGTCACTGAACGGTGATGGTGCGGCACCCGGCGGAGACCGTCGAACCCGGGCTCACCTTGTCGATCGCGTACGTGCAGACCGAGTGCGGTCCCGGTGACAGACCGGAGAGGTCGGCACGGAACCCGTGGAGATCGCCCATTCCCGGGTACACGGTGCCGAGGCCCTCCTTGACGAGGCTCGCTTCGACGGATGCCGCGCCCACGCCGTCCACGTAGACGTGGACGCGGATCGGATCGACCGTGTCGGGGTCGAACGCCCACCCGCGCACGAGCGCGGTGCCCGGAGTCGGACCCGGCGCCGCCTCGTCGATGAAGATCTTCGGCGACCCCTGCGGCATCGTCACCTCACGGCATCCGAGCTTCGTCGTTCCCCCGCCGCCGACGTTGATGGCGTAGGCGCAGACGGAGTGCGTGCCCGGCGAGACGCCGGAGAGCCGCGTGGCGAACCCGTGCGCCGTGCCGTAGCCGGGCCAGGTCGGGGAAGTGCGCTCGACATCCGCAGCGATGGACGCCCACCCGACGCCGTCGACGTAGAGGTGCACGCGGATCGGCTCGACGACATCGGGGTCGTAGGCCCAGCCCGAGACATCGATCCTGCCGATCTCCGGTGCCGCCGCGGACTCGAAGGCGCCCACCGGCGATCCGCTCGGCATCGCGACCTGGGGGCACCCGATCCGCTTGGTCGCTCCGCCGTGCACGTTGATCGCATAGAGGCAGACGGTGTGGGTGCCGGGACCGACTCCCGGAATGGTCGCTTCGAAGCCGTGCCGATCGCCGAAGCCGGGCTTGGCCCGGTCCAGGCCCTCCTTCACCGTGTCGGCCGCGATCGACGCCCGGCCGACGCCGTCGACGTACACGTGGACGCGGATCGGATCGACCGTGTCCGGATCGAGCGCCCACCCGCGCAGCTCGATCGCACCCGGGGCGCCGACGATGTCGTCGATCACGCCGAACGGCGTCCCCGACGGGATGGCGACGCGGACGCAGCGCAACAGGGTGTTCGAGCCGGCGCCCACGTTGATGGCGAAGGCGCAGACCGAACGGATTCCCGGTGAGAGGTTCCCGATCCGGGCCGTGAACCCGTTCGTCCCCGACCCACCGGACCCGTCGGCGGGCACCGATGCGGCACCGACGCCATCCACGTACACGTGGACACGGATGGGCGACGTGGAGTTCGGATCGGTCGCGGTGCCGGAGACCTCGATCGCGCGGAAGCCCCCGACCGCCCGCGTCACGTCGCCGACCGGTGAATCGTTGCCCTTGGTCGAGCCGAACCAGTCGGTGAACAGGCGCCAGAAGTTGCGGTTGCCGTACGACGAGCACGAGTCGCCCGTGCCGTACAGGTTGGCCAGAGCCGCGGCGTTCGGGGTGTAGGGCGTGTAGAGGTAGAGCCCCGCCGTCGCCTGGTTCTTGATGTAGACCGTCTTCGTCCCGCAGGCGGTATTGGGGTGGTACAGGATGCTGTTGTTCCGACCCGCCTCGTAGGCGCGACCCGTGGGTGCCGCGGCGTAGCGCTTGAACTGCAGGGCGGCCGCGTAGACCTGATTGAAGAATCCGTAGTACTGGCTGTCGCAGTCCGCCGTGTCCGGGCAGCCGTACCCGGTGGCGCTCCGGTACTGCCGATCCGACGGCGTCGCGTCGGTGACGAGGCTCTGCTCCTTCTCGAGGAGCACGATCATCGCTCGCGGGTTGATGCCGCACACCTGCGAGACGTCGTAGATGATCTGCGCAGCGGTCTGGTTCGACCTGCCGGTGTAGGCGCCGCAGCGCCCCGACTCCCCTGCCTTGCTCACCGTGTTCGTCACGTACCCCTTGAGGCAGGTCGGTCCGGTCGTCGCCTGGCACGTGGGCACGCGCGCGTTGAGGAAGGCCTGGATGGCGGAGACGCTCATCGTGGACCGGTCGTAGAAGACCTGGTCGCTGATGATCATCCCGGGATCGAAGTCCCGCGCATCCGCCGCGGAGGCCGACTGCTGCGGTGCCGCGGCGTCGACGAGCGTCACGCCCGCGACGGCGAGCAGCAGCATGACGAGTGCGATCGCGCGTCGTCTCATCCGGGCACCTCGACATCCTCATCGTCCGAGTACGCCCCGCCGTAGCCGAGCCGCACTGTCCAGGTGCCGGGTCCGAGCTCGTCGACCTGCACGTACGCCGACCCGCAGTCGAGGCTGCTCGGCCCGGGCTCGGGCGCGGTCTCCCGGGTCACGGTGCGGCCGTCCAGCGCGAACTCGAAGACGCAGTCGGCGGAGGCGTCCAGGGTCCCGTCGACGAGGCCCGACGCGATCACCTCGTTCGAGGGCTCGTTCCAGGCCGCCTGGGTCAGGACGGGTGAGGCCGGAGCGGGCGACGCCGTCGGCGTCGCCTCGGCCGGGTCGGACGACGAGGTCGGGGACGATGGTTCCACGGCCGATCCGATGTCGCACGCGGTGAGGAGCATCGCCGCGGCGACGCACGCGACGCCCGCGAGCCACGACACCGGCGACCGACGCACGGAGCCCCCCTCTCCCTCATCTGCGTGGTCAGGGTAGCGGCCGGTCCGGGCGCCGAGCGGACGCCACGCGGGGGCGGTCGGGGCTCAGTCGGCGCCGCGCCCGCCTCGGCGGTGGGCCAGGAGCGCGCCGATCGACGCCCAGGCGGCCAGCAGGACCACCGTGATGACGGACACCCAGGCACCGGCGGTGAGACCGGGCGTGGCGTAGGTCAGGACCACCTCGTGCCGGCCTTCGTCCAGCGCCACGGCGCCGGCCGCGTGGTCTGCCGGGAGCAGGTCCGCGGTCGAGCCGTCGACGGTGACGCTCCAGCCCGGGCGTCGGAAGGAATCCTCGATCACGAGCAGGCCGCTGCCGCCGTCGACCTCGACCTCGAACGCCTGCCGGTCGGGGTCGGGACCGTCGATCTCGTCGATCACGGCCGTCGAATCCGAGTCGGCCGGCGGAGCCTCCGTCGCATCGATCACGACCGCGTTCGGACCGACCGTTCCGTCGGCCATGGCGTCCAGTCGCTCGCCGGGGTCGGCGATCGCGATCGCCTGGTCGGCCCATCGGACGCGGTCGAGTGCGTCGCTTCGCTCGAGCACGGTCGCGTCGCCCGCGTGGACGACGCGCAGCCCGTCATCCGCCGGCCGCGTCACGTCGATCGCCAGGGTGCCGTCACCTTCCACCGCGACGTCGACCGGAGCATCGGCGCCGTCGAGCACGAGACGGGCGATCCACTCCTGGTCCTCGGGCAGCGCTTCGGCCTCGAGCGCCACCCAGCGCTGGCCGGAGAACGCGGGGACCCACGTCGACGTGGCGGCGAGCGTCTCGCCGGAGTCCGGGTCGACGAGCTCGACCTGGATGTCGACCCCCGTCTCCGACGCGGCGATCGTGTCCTGGACCGTGAAGGCGATCCCCCGCACGGGCCCGGTCCGCACCGCGCTCTCGAGCCCCGCGTCGGCCGCGGCGACGACACCGGCCGGTGCCGCGCCCTCCACCTCGCCCGGGAGCGCGAGTCCCGGGTCGGCGACGAGGAAGCGCACGGCGAGGCGATCGAGGATCGGCGACCGCCCGTACTCCGCGATGCCATCGGGAGGCAGGGTCGAGTACGTGGCGCTCTGGAGGGCCCCGTCGTCGACCTCGAGGAGCAGGTCCTTCCACTCCGGCGTCATGAACGCATGGCCGCCGACCGCGCGCATCCGGTAGGACGAACTCGAGCCGGGCAGCATCGTCTGACCGATCGTGGCGAAGCGCGAACCGCCCAGTTCGTCCGCCAGGAACTCGTGGGCGGGCGATGAGGGGTAGAACGTGTCGAGCTCGGACTTCGGCCACCACGCCGCAGCCGTGAGCGTCGCCGGGATGACGAGCGCGACGGGGATGACGATCCCCGCGAGGACGCGGAGCACCCGTGCGCGGAAGAAGTACGCCAGCACCACGATCACCGTCGCCGCGAGCGCGGTGAGGCCGATCGCGGCGACCTGCCGTGCGATCAGGGGGTACTGCGCGGGCGGGACCTGCCGGAGCGCCTCGAGCACGAGCACCACGGCGCCGACGCCGAGGGCGATCGGCACCAGGAGGCGCAGCGTCAGCACGACGCGACTGCCGGTGCCCGACCTCCACGACTCGCGGATGCGGGCGCCCGGCGCCTCCGGGCCGACGACGCGATCGAGGCCGAACGCCGCGAGCACCGCGGCGCTGAACCCGACGATGACGCGCAGCCGGCCGATCGGGTTGTTCGAGAAGATCGGCAGCTCCTGGGCGAGCGCGAGCGTGGGGCCGCCGACGTAGATGAGGACCACCGCGATGAGCAGCATGCCGGCGAAGAAGATCGGCACGCCGCGCTGGATCGCGAGGCGGCGCCGGAAGAGCGCCATCGTCCCGAGGAGGACCAGCGCCACCGCGCTGAAGTACGACAGGTGCTCGACAGGATGCCCCGCCCAGGTCCCGATCGTCGGCCCGCCGTTGATGTCGGGCACGAGCCCGGAGGCGAGGTCCTCGAACGGCAGGTGGGAATCGGCTGATTGCTCGCGGATCGAGAGGTCGATCACGCTCAGCGCGTTGAGCGCGAACGGCACCAGCTGCCACGCCGCGAGGATCAGGCCCAGCAGGACGCCGCCGGCGGCGACCGCTCCCGAGACCAGGATCTCGCGGATGCCGCGCCGGAGGACGAACGCGCGCACGATGACGTACGCCGCGCCCGCGTAGAGCGCATACCCCGCGATGGCGGGGAAGCCGCCCAGCATGAGCCCGGCGACCGCGACGCCGACCGGCACGATGTCGCGCGCACGCGCCTCGGCGACCGCACGCTCCAACGCCCAGAACAGCAGCGGGATGAACGCGGCCACGCGGGTCTGCGGCCAGTTCGTCCACGCGATCATGAACCCGGAGGACACGAACACGATGCTCGCCAGCGGCCAGGCGACCTGGCGGACCCGGAGGCGGCGGAGGAAGAGCGACATGCCGAGCGTCACGAGCGCGATCTCGAGCAGCTTGACGATCGCCGGCGCATATGACGCGGGCAGCAGCCACCACGGGAGCGACAGTGGAGAGTACGCTCCGGAGTTCGGAAGCCCCGCCAGCTCCGCCCCGCCGGCCACGTAGGGGTTCCACTCGGGGAAGACGCCCGTGCGCACCGAGTCGACGAGGAGCATGGTCTGCGGGGCCATCGAGTCGATCGTGTCGCCGATGAGGCGGTTGGTCAGCGGGGTCGGGTCCGCGAGGTCGGACTGCCAGGGCGGCAGCCACGCGAGCAGTTGCGTGCCGAGGAAGGTGCCGACTCCGATCAGCGGGAGTCCGATCGAGAGCACCGTGAACGCGACCAGGGCGCCCCAGGACGCGATCAGATCCCATCGGAGGGCGGCCAGCCGGGTCAGCGTGGCGCGCTCGCCGGTCACGGGTCGGCGGTTCGAGGGCATGGCCGTCGACACATATACTCCTCGGGTACGGGGGGACCGACACAGTCTACGCACGCCGCCACGCATGCGACGCCGGTCCGCCCTCTCCGGCCTGCGATAATTGCGTGCCCCCGCGTTCGTCCCCCGAGAACAGAAAGCCCCATGAAGGTATTCGTCCAGATCCCGTGCCTCAACGAGGAAGAGACCCTTCCCTCGGTCATCAACTCCATCCCCCGCGAGATCCCCGGAGTGGACGAGGTCGAGATCCTCGTCATCGATGACGGCTCGACGGACCGGACCGTGGAGATCGCACGCGAGCTCGGCGTCACGCACTTCGTGCGCCACGCGCGGAACATGGGACTCGCCCGCTCGTTCGCCGATGGCGTCGACTATGCGCTCCGCAACGGTGCCGACATCGTCGTGAACACCGACGGAGACAACCAGTACCCGCAGGCCCGGATCCCCGAGCTCGTGCAGCCGATCATCCGTGGTCAGGCCGAGATCGTGGTCGCCGACCGCCAGACGGGCAAGATCGAGCACTTCTCGCGGTTCAAGAAGATCATGCAGCGCTTCGGCAGCTGGGTGGTCAACAAGGCCGCGGGAACGGACCTCCCGGACGCGGCCAGTGGATTCCGGGCGTACTCGAAGGAATCCCTCATCCGCCTCAATGTCGTGACGCGCTTCAGCTACACGATGGAGACGATCATCCAGGCCGGCTACAAGCGCCTGGCGATCACGAGCGTCCCGGTCGAGACGAATCCGAAGACGCGCGAGTCGCGGCTGTTCAAGAACATCTGGCAGCACATGCTGCTCTCCGGCTCGGCGATCACGCGCGCCTACCTCATGTACCGCCCGTACATCGTGTTCGCCTCGCTCGGCGTCATCCTCGCGCTCGCGGCGCTCATCCCGTTCGTGCGGTACCTCGTGCTCGTGGCACTCGACGTGCAGGGCGACCACATCCAGTCGCTGCTCATCGGCGCGATCCTCGCGACGGGATCGCTGCTCTCCTTCGCCCTCGGCGTCATCGCCGACCTCACACGGATCAATCGATCACTGAGCGAGGACGCACTCGAGTACCTCAAGATCCAGCGGTATGGCGACTGACCTCGTCGAGCGCCTCCGAGCCGCCGGCCGCGCGGTCGCCGGGTCGGCTCCGGTCAGGTGGGCACGTCGCCACAAGCGCGCGCTCGCGATCGCCGTCATGGTCGCCTTCTTCGCGTTCATCGTCGGTTACGTCGCGCTGAACCCGTCGATCATCGATGACGTGCTCTCGGTCGGCTGGGGCACCCTCGCACTGCTCCTGGGCCTGTACACCGTCATCCTGGTGACCCACTTCGGGATCCTCGAGTCCACCATCCGGCTGAGCGGACATCGCCTGCCCTTCGGCGAGGGCCTCCTGCTCACCGTGTACTCGACCGTGTCGAACTTCTTCGGCCCGCTGCAGAGCGGTCCCGGCATCCGCGCCGCCTACCTGAAGACGCGGCTCGGCATGCGCCTGCGCGACTACACCTACGCGACGCTCTACTACTTCTTCGTCTTCGCGGTGCTGAACGGCGCCCTGCTGTTCTGCACGACGCTGCCGTGGCTCTCCGCCCTGGGGATCGTCATCGGCGCGGTCCTGGTCGTGATCGTCGTCCGGCGCGTCGGGCTGTCCCACCGCTGGCCGCAGCTCGCGGCGATCGGCGCCGTGACGGTCGCCCAGGTCTTCGTCATGGCGACGATCTACTTCGTCGAGATCAACGCCGTCGGCACGGGCGTCTACACGTTCGCCCAGGCCATCGTCTACTCGGCGAGCGCCAACCTCTCCCTCTTCGTCTCGATCACGCCCGGCGCCATCGGATTCCGAGAGGGATTCCTCATCTTCGCCGAGGGCCTGCACGGGGTCCCGGTCGACACCATCGTCGCCGCGGGCATCGTGGACCGCGCCTTCTACGCGCTCTTCCTCGGCCTACTGTTCGTGATCTCGAGCATCTTCCACGTCGGCCGCATGCTGCGCGCCAAGAGCGGCACGGAGCTCGATCGCGATCCGGTGGACGGAGAATAGGCGCTCGTACAGCTCGCGACCCCGCGACCCGATGCGGGAGAGCTCGTCGGTGTGGTCGGCGGCCCAGCTGACGGCGTCGGCGAGGGCCGCCGAATCGCCCAGCGGGACCACGAGCGCGTCGGAGCGGTCCGTGAACACGTCGCTCTCGAGGTTCTCGCCGACGACGGTCGGCAGCGCGCACGCGAGGAACTGGTAGGTCTTGCCCGTCACCACGAACTGCGCCTGCGTCGTCGCGCCGAACGGCCCGCCCAGCATCAGGTCGTGTTCCGCGAACAGGGCCGGCAGTTCCGCGTAGGGCACCCACGACACGTGGCGAACGCGAGCCCCTCGGGATCCGGCCTCGGCGATCCGCTGCGCGTCGTCCTCGCCACCTCCGACGAAGGTGAACGAGACGCGCGGGTCGGCGGCGAGCGATTCCGCCGCAGCGAGGACGACGTCGAGCCCGTGCAACGGGAGCATCGACCCGTAGTAGAGCACGCGGAGGCGGTCCGGCCTCCAGGTCCGTACCGTCGGGCGGAAGGTCTCCTCGTCGGTTCCGACCGCCACCGGGCTGAAGTGGGACCTCGGCACGTCCATCAGGGCGGCGGAGTGGTCGGCATGCGAGGCGGTGTCGGTGAGCACGCGGGCACTTCGCAGCATGAGCCGGCGGAAGACCGCGCGCAGCAGCCGCGCCCGGAGCGACCCCTCGGGGAACTTGCCGTGTTCGAGGACGAACCACTCCACCGGGTTGATGAACTCGTCGTAGTACACCGGACGGCGACCGGCGAGCAGCAGCACGACGGGCAGGATCTCGTACCCGCGGAACGTCACGAGGTAGGCGTCGGGTCGGTTCGACAGCATGCGCAGGAGGCTTCCGGTGACCTCGGCGTAGCGCAGCACGCCGGTGCGACGGTTCTTGACCACGCGCACCGTCCCGTACATCCCGGATTCGCGCAGTGCCGCCCGGAGGCTCGCGGCCCTGACGTAGTCGGGGTGCCGATAGCAGGTCACGACCGCGATCGACGGGCGGGTGGGGGTACGGCTCATGGTTCTCCTGGCTCGTTGCGGGACCGGCCGGACGGCCGACGGCGAGCGTGCGTGGCAGTGGATCGCATCGGCCGGCGGACCCGTCGACGCTGGAAGAGTCTACGATGCACCACTCCGTCGACCCCACGCGGGGCGCCGATCGGTCAGGCCCGGTCGGCTAAGATCGAGTGTTCCCGACCCTCAGGATGTGACCCAATGGAATCTGCCTCGTCGAGTGGTGCGCCCCGCATTCGCACGATCGACGAACCGCTGGTCAAGGTCGGCCGGGCCTCAGGCGGACGGCGTTCGACGCGCGAGTCCCTCGCAGAGATCCTCGCGTACCGACACCTGCTCAGGCTGCTCGTCAACCGTGAGCTCCGCGCGAAGTACAAGAACAGCAGTCTCGGCATCGTGTGGTCCCTCGTGCGACCGCTCGCCCAGTTGCTCATCTACTACATCGCGATCGGGCAGTTCCTCGGCGCCGCGCGCGCGATCCCCGACTTCGCGATCTTCGTCTTCACCGGCCTCACCGTGTGGGGCCTGTACTCCGAGATCGTCTCCGCCGGCACCACGTCGGTCGTCGGCAACTCCGGCCTGGTGAAGAAGGTGTATCTCCCCCGCGAGATCTTCCCGCTCGCCGCGGTCGGCGGGGCCCTCTTCAACTTCATGGTGCAGTTCCTGATCCTCGTGGTCGCCACGATCGTGCTGGCCCGCCCGCCGCTGCACCCCGAGCTGTTGTACGTCCCGCTCTCCATCCTGGTGACGGTCGTCTTCGGGACCGCGCTCGCCCTCGTGCTCTCGGCGGTCAACGTCTACCTCCGCGACGTCGAGCACCTCGTCGAGATCTACGTCCTGATCTTCTTCTGGCTCTCGCCCATCGTGTACTCGATGGCGCTCGTCAACGACGTCCTGCACGGGTCCTGGGTCGAGGAGTTGTACCTGGCGAACCCGATCACGCTGGCGATCATCGGCATGCAGCGGGCGATGTGGACGGCCGGGTCCGCCGACCCCGCGCAGTACTGGCCGGCCGGTCTGGAGTGGCGCATGCTCATCGCCCTCGTCATCGGCGTCGTCTTCCTCTGGATCGCGCAGCGCGTCTTCTCGCGCCTGCAGAGCAATTTCGCACAGGAGCTCTGATCAGCATTCCGACCCCCGCCCCCTCCGCCGTCGAAGCGCCGGTCGTCAGGCTGCACGACGTCTCCAAGCGCTTCATCCTCCACACCGACAAGTCGATCAAGGAGCGCGTCCTCTACTTCCGCCACCGCGAGACGGGCAAGCGGACGTTCTGGGCGCTCGATGGGATCGACCTCACGATCGAGCTGGGCGAGACGGTCGGCCTGATCGGTCACAACGGTTCGGGTAAGAGCACGCTGCTCAAGGTGATCGGTGGGATCATCGACGCGAGCTCCGGCGTGGTCGAGAGGCGCGGTCGCGTGGCCGCGCTCCTCGAGCTCGGCGCAGGGTTCCATCCCGACCTCACCGGACGCGAGAACGTCTACCTCAACGCGGCGATCCTCGGGATGAGCCGGGCTGAGACGGATGTCGTCTTCGACGACATCGTGGACTTCTCGGGGATCGGGGAGTTCATCGACTCCCAGGTGAAGTTCTACTCGTCGGGTATGTACGTCCGCCTGGCGTTCGCGGTCGCCGTCCACTCCGACCCCGACCTCCTCCTCGTCGACGAGGTCCTGGCGGTCGGCGACGAGCCGTTCCAGAACAAGTGCATGGCGAAGATCCGCCAGTTCCAGCGCGAGGGCCGCACGATCGTCCTCGTCAGCCACTCCGCCGACCAGGTCGCCGACGTGTGCACACGGGCCGTCGTGCTCGACTCGGGCTCCGTCGTCTACGACGGCGACGTGGCGGAGGGCATCCGGGTCCTCCGCGAGGGCTACGAGCGCGATCGGATCGAGCGCTCGCAGGCGACCGCGCTCCGCGAGCACGCTCCGGCCGAACCTGCGATCGACGTCCTCGAGGCGACGGTCACCGGCGCAGACGGCGCGCCGATCGCCGAACCGGTGACGCCGGGCACCGATCTCGCGATCACCATCCGGGCACTCGTCCGCCGTCCGACCGAGTGGATCACCGGGTTCACGCTCGCCACCCCGCTCGGACAGGCCGTCTACCGGCTGAACTCGGAGGGACTCGGCATGCAGCTCCCGAGCGAGCCGGGCGAATACCTCGTGCGCTTCGACGTGTCGGGAACGAATTTCGCCGTCGCCCAGCTCGTGCTGAGCGCGGGTGCCACGACCCTCGACGGCGAGGTCCTCGCGCAGCTCGACCCGGCCGGTCACATCGACTTCACCGCCGACCCGCATGCAGCGGGCTTCGTCCAGTTCGCGACACGCGGCGAGGTCGCTTCCGCGTCCGCGCTGCGATGATGGGGACGCGCACGCCGTGAGCTCGCCCCAGGTCGCCATCGTCACCGTGTCCTACGGTTCCGATGAGGCGCTCGAACCGTTCCTCGCGAGCGTCTCGTCCGCGAGCGCGGACGAGAGTGCCGTGGTCGTGGCCGACAATCGCCCGGGTTTCGGCGAAGCCGAGCGTATCGCCACGACGCATGGCGCGGAGTACCTGCCGATGCCCGCGAACCTCGGCTACGGCGGTGCCGTGAACCGAGCGGTCCGACGCCTGCCCGACTCCATCGAGTGGGTGCTGATCAGCAACCCCGACATCGTCCTCGGACCGGGTTCACTCGACGTCCTCGTCGCGACGGGCTCGGCCGATCCGCGCATCGGCAGCATCGGCCCGCGAGTGCTGAACGCCGACGGCAGCCTGTACCCGTCCGCCAGGGAGGTACCGTCCCTCCGCACGGGCATCGGCCACGCGCTGCTGTACCGCGTCTGGCCCGGCAACCCGTGGACGACGAGATACCACCGCAGCGAAGCGGAGCCGGGCGGTCGAGACGCGGGATGGCTGTCCGGGTCGTGCCTGCTCGTACGTCGGCGGGCGTTCGACGAGCTCGGCGGATTCGACGACAGCTACTTCATGTACTTCGAGGACGTCGACCTCGGCTACCGGCTCGGCAAGTCCGGATGGCTGAACCGCTACGAACCCGCCGCCTCCGTGATCCACACCGGCGCGCACTCGACGTCCGAGTCGTCCTCGGCGATGATCCGCGTCCACCACGACAGCGCGGCGCGATTCGTCGCTCGCAAGTACCCGTCGCCGTTGCTCTGGCCGGTTCGCGCGATCATCCTGGCCGGCCTCCGGGTCCGCGCCGAGGTCGAGACCCGTCGAGGACGCGGAGCCGGAGGCTGACGCCGCGTCTCAGGAGGAGGCGAGGCGCATGAGGTAGCGACCGTAGCCGCTCTTCACGAGCGGAGCCGCGAGTGCGGCGAGCTGGTCGGAGTCGATCCATCCGGCACGCCAGGCGATCTCCTCGATGCAGCCGATCTTGAACCCCTGCCGGTCCTCGATCACCCGCACGTACTCGGACGCCTGCATCATCGACTCGAACGTCCCGGTGTCGAGCCACGCCGTGCCGCGGTCGAGCACCTGGACCTGGAGCGTCCCGCGCTCGAGGTACCGCTCGTTCACCGTCGAGATCTCGAGTTCGCCGCGGGCGCTGGGCTCGATCGACTTCGCGATCTCGATCACGTCGTTGTCGTAGAAGTAGAGGCCGGGGACGGCGTAGTCGCTCTTCGGCTGCGCCGGCTTCTCCTCGATCGACAGGGCCGTGAAGTTCTCGTCGAACTCGACGACGCCGTACGCGGTCGGGTCGCTGACCTGGTAGGCGAAGATCACCGCGCCGTCGATCGCGTTGTGCTGGCGGAGCGAGGAGCCGAGCCCGGTGCCGTGGAAGATGTTGTCGCCGAGCACGAGCGCCACGGACTCGTCGCCGATGAACTCCTCGCCGATGATGAACGCCTGCGCGAGGCCGTCCGGTGAGGGCTGCACCGCGTACTCGAGGCGGACGCCGAGGTCGGAGCCGTCGCCGAGCAGCGCCTTGAACTGCGCGTTGTACTCGGGCGTGGTGATGATGAGGATCTCGTTGATGCCGGCCATCATCAGCGTCGACAGCGGGTAGTAGATCATCGGCTTGTCGTAGATGGGCATGAGCTGCTTCGAGATGCCCTTGGTGATCGGCCAGAGCCGCGTGCCGGATCCACCGGCGAGGATGATGCCGCGCATCGGTCAGTTCCCCTTGGAGTTCAGCGAGTCGTAGAAGGCCCGTGCGGCCTCCCAGGTGGGCAGCAGCCCGGATGCCGCGGCCTCGGCGAGGCTCGGAGCGTCGGTGTCCTTCGGCGAGAGCAGCAGGTCGCCCGAGGCGAGCGTGAAGTCGAGGCCGATCTCGGGGTCGAGCGGGTTCACGCCGTGCTCGCGCGGTGCGTTGAACGGCGCGCTCACGAGGTAGCTCACGGTCGCGTCGTCGCTCAGCGCGACGAAGCAGTGACCGAGGCCCTCGGCGATGTAGATCGCCCGCCGGTCCTGCTCGTCGAGCAGCACCGAGTCCCACTGGCCGAACGTGGGCGAGCCCACGCGGATGTCGATGACGAAGTCGAGGACCGCGCCACGGGTCGCCGTGACGTACTTGGCCTGGCTCGGCGGGATGTCGGCGAAGTGGATGCCGCGCACGACGCCGCGCTTCGACACCGACGTGTTGGCCTGGGCCAGCGACAGCGGGTGGCCGACCGCCTCTTCGAGGCGGTCGAAGCGGTACCACTCGAGGAAGACGCCGCGATCGTCGCCGAACTGCTTCGGGGTGATCTCGTAGCTGTCGGGGATCTTCAGTTCGCGGATCTGCACCCCGGAAGTCTACCCAACGCCCGGGCGACGCAGACGTCGGGCGAAGGCGCCCGCAGCGCGAGCCGGGGCGGTGATCCGCCAACTCGTGCTCGACAGGATGCGACGGCGCTCCTCGGCGGCCGCCGCGAGGCCGGCACGCAGGGTCGCGTTCTCCGCGCTCAAGGCGGCGATCTCGGCCGAGCGACGCGCATCCTCCGCAGCACGCTCCGCCGCGTCCGCGTGCGCGAGAGCCACGGCCTCGCCGCGTTCGGCGAACCACGCCTCCACGACCTCGGGCTCGGCCCGTGCGATCTCGAGGAACTCGAGGACCTCCCACGGCACGTCCTCACCGACGGCGAGGACGCCCAGTCCGTGGCCGTGGACGAACGCGAACGAGGGATACCGTTCGGCGACCTCGTCCCAGAACCGCCAGACGCCGAAGCCCTCCTGATGCTCGCTCGTGTCGTGGAAGATCACCACCGCTCGTTCGGTCAGCTTCGGCGCCCAGGTCTCGAAGTCGTGCGCGACGTCGTCGTATCCGTGGCGGCCGTCGATGTGGAGGAGGTCGATGGAGTCGGGGGGCACTCCGAGAGCGGCCTCGTCGAACGTCGACCGTTCGAGGCGGGCGATCCCGGGATAGCGCTCGCGCGCGATCTCCTCCACCGATCGGTGGACCTCGGGTCCGTAGTAGCCGGCCTGGTCGTCGCCGAGCCACGTGTCCACGGCGGTCGCCGAGGCATCCGGCACCTCGAAGCGCTGCAGCGCCTCGCAGACGGTGAAGAAGGAGAAGCCGTTGTGCGTGCCGAGCTCGACGAACCGACGCGGGCGCAGCGCTCCGACGAGCCAGAAGGCGAAGGGCGCGTGCCGATGCCACGCCGAGTCGACGAGGACCTGAGGTTCCCAGAAGGCCTCGGCGATGCGCCAGGGCTCGAACGCGGATGTGGATCGGAGTTCGGTCACCGTGCGTCACCTCGCGGCCGGTCGGACGAGCCGTCGGACGCTCCGACGGCCTCCACGCCGATCCTCGCACACCCGCGAGGACCCTCGCACGGGTCCGGATCGGGACGCCGCGGAGGGTGCGGTGCGGGTCGGTAGGATGAAACGCGTGTCAAGACTCCTCGTGACCGGCGGTGCCGGCTTCATCGGCTCGAACTTCGTCCACTACGTGCTCGCGAACACCGACCACTCGGTGACCGTGCTCGACAAGCTCACGTACGCGGGCAACCTCGGCTCGCTCGACGGACTCCCCGAGGACCGCTTCCGGTTCGTGAAGGGCGACATCTGCGACGCCGAGCTCGTCGACGAGCTGTTCGCCGAGCACGACGCCGTCGTCCACTACGCGGCTGAGAGCCACAACGACAACTCGCTCGCGAACCCGCGTCCGTTCCTCGACACCAACATCATCGGCACGTACACGCTGCTCGAGGCGGCGCGGAAGCACGACATCCGCTTCCACCACATCTCGACCGACGAGGTCTACGGCGACCTGGAGCTCGACGACCCGGCGAAGTTCACCGAGCAGACCCCGTACAACCCGTCGAGCCCGTACTCCTCGACGAAGGCCGGCAGCGACCTGCTCGTGCGCGCGTGGGTACGCTCCTTCGGCGTGAAGGCGACGATCTCGAACTGCTCGAACAACTACGGGCCGTACCAGCACGTCGAGAAGTTCATCCCCCGCCAGATCACGAACGTGCTCCGCGGCGAGCGCCCGAAGCTCTACGGCAAGGGCGAGAACGTCCGCGACTGGATCCACGCCAACGACCACTCGTCGGCGGTCCTGACGATCCTCGAGAAGGGCGCGATCGGCGAGACCTACCTGATCGGCGCCGACGGCGAGCGCAACAACAAGGACGTCGTGGAGCTCATCCTGACGACCCTCGGTCAGCCCGCGGACGCCTACGACCACGTCGTCGACCGACCCGGCCACGACCTCCGGTATGCGATCGACTCCACGCGCCTGCGCACCGAACTCGGGTGGGAGCCGGAGTTCTCCGACTTCGAGTCGGGCCTGGCCGACACGATCGCCTGGTACCGCGACAACGAGAACTGGTGGGCGCCTCAGAAGGACGAGACCGAGGCCAAGTACGCGGCGCAGGGGCAGTAGGGTGCGCGTTCTCGTCACCGGCGCGAACGGCATGCTCGGCCGCGACCTGCAGGCGGCCCTCACGGGCCGCGAGGTGACCGCGCTCACGCGCGCCGACCTCGACGTGACCGATGCCACGGCCGTCGAGTCGGCCGTCGCCGGGCACGACGTGGTCGTCAACTGCGCCGCGTACACGAAGGTCGACGACGCCGAGGCGCATGAGGAGCTGGCCTACGCGGTCAACGCCACCGGCACGGCGAACCTCGCCAGGGCCTGTGCCGCGGCCGGTGCTCGTCTCGTCACCGTCTCCACCGACTACGTGTTCGATGGCAACGCCACGGAGCCGTACGCCGAGGACCTCCCCCGCGATCCCATCAACGCGTACGGCCGCACCAAGGCCGCGGGCGAGGAACTCGCCCTCGACGCGCACCCGGCCGGCACCTACGTCGTCCGCACGGCGTGGCTGTACGGCGAGCACGGCGCGAACTTCGCGCAGACCATGCTGAACCTCGCGAAGTCGAAGGACACCTGGTCGGTCGTCGACGACCAGCTCGGCCAGCCCACGTGGACCGCCGATCTCGCGGCGCAGATCGTCGCGCTGCTCGACGCCGACGCGCCCGCGGGTATCTACCACGGCACGAACTCGGGCCAGGCGACCTGGTACGAATTCGCCAGGGCCGTGCTCGAGGAATCCGGCCTCGATCCGGAGCGGATCACGCCGACCGACAGTTCGTCGTTCGTGCGCCCGGCTCCCCGTCCGTCGTACTCGGTGCTCGGGCACGGCGCATGGGCCGCTGCCGGCATCGCCGAGATGCGGCCGTGGCGCGAGGCCCTCGCCGAGGCGGTCCGTTCGGGCGCACTCACGGCCTGACCCGGACGGCACGCCCGAACGACGTCGTCGCGTCGCGGCATCCGTCTCGATGAAGGGGCGGATGCCGCGACGCTCGTCGTCTCAGAGCATTCGGGAGTACAGCTCGACCTGCATCCGGCGCGCCCATCGCGACTGCAGGGTCGAGATGTCGGTGTCGAGGATCTTCGGATCCCGGGTCTTCGATTCGAAGTGGTACAGGCGAGCCCAGGGCGAGAACACCGCGGACCGACCGGTCGCCCGGATCTTCATGTTGAGGTCGACGTCGTTGTAGTTCCCCGGGAACGCGAGGCTGAAGCCGCCGACCTCGAGGAAGAGGTCGCGGCGCATCAGCGCGCAGGCGGCCGTGACGCCCGATACCTCGTGGTCGACGTTGAGCGACTTGATCGAGTCGTCGCGGCCGCCCTCCCACCCGAATGCCGCATGGCCGGCGACCCCCCCGGTGTACACCTGCCCGGAGTGCTGCAGCGTACTGTCCTCGAAGTACAGCTGCGCGCCGACGATGCCCACGCCGGACTGCTGGGCGATGCCGAGCATCGTCTCGATCCAGTCCGGCGTCACGACCTCGACGTCGTCGTTCAGGAGCAGCAGGTACTCCCCGCGCGCGGCCGCGGCACCGCGGTTCATCTTGCCGCTGAAGTTGAACGGGGCGTCCCAGAGCACGAGGCGCAGGCGGTCGCCTGCGATCCGCTCCAGCTCCTCGATCACGCCGGCGGGTGTCTCGGCGTCCGCGACGACGACCAGCTCGACGTTCTCGTACGACGACCCCTCGATGACGCCGCGGGCCGCTTCGACCACGAGGACGCGCTCGGCTCCGCCGATCTCCGCCGCGCTTCCGCGCGTCGGGATCACGACCGACACCAGCGGATCGCCGACGACGTCGAAGCGCACGCGTCGCAGGAAGGGCTCGACATCGTCGACCCGCGCCGCGATGCCGCGCTCCCGCAGCTCGTGCTCGACGACCCTGCGCTGGGCGTCCGACGTGCCCGCGAAGTCGTCGTGGTGCAGATCCTCGATCGCGAGCATCGCAGGCAGCAGGGAGATCTCCGCGCCGATGCGATCGAGACGGAGTACGACGTCGAGGACCTGGCTCCGCCGGGCGTCCGGCCGGAAGCCGCCGATCCGGCGGAGAGCGTCGACCCGCACGGCCACGACGGGGCCGAGGTAGTCGTTTCCGAGCATGCGGATCGACGAGGCCATCGGCCTGAGCAGGGGGGCGCCGCTCTCGACGGTCGAGTCGCCGTACACGGCGGCGAGATGCGGATAGCGATCGGCGTATGCGCCGAGATGCGCGAAGGTGTCCGGCAGGACGCGTCCGGCGCGAACGAACACGATGAACTCGGCGTCCGTGCTCGAGAGGCGGTCGTTCAGCGCGACGGGGTCCGCATCCATCGGCTCGACGCCGGCTTCTCGCGCGTCGGAGGACGGGTCGCCGGCCGACCGGTCGTCCGCCCCGCGCACGACGAGCCGGACCTGCGACGGCGCGAGGCCCCCGGCGAGGATGGCATCGATCGCGCGGCGCGCCTCACCCGTGGCGAGGCCGGCACCGTCGATCCAGGCCTCGAAACGGCCACCGGCGGGACCGTCGGACGTGCTCATCCGAGGATCCGCCGCTTCACGACCTTGGCCGCTCGGATCGGCAACGTGACCAGACGACCGGCGCGCCAGGTCATCGAGGACCGCATCGCCGCCAGGTTGCGCTCGACGGCGATCGTCTCGGTCGGCCCGAGGACGTTCGCCGCCTTCAGTTCGGTCACCTGTTGCTCGAGGCCGATCACGCGGTCCAGCAGCTCGAGGTGCTGCTCGATCGCCCGTTCCTCGGCGGTGAGCCCGGTTCCGGGCCTCCCCTCGGACCAATTGACTCCACGGACCTCGCTCACGCTCGATGACTTCCTTTCGACGGCGGGACGTAAGCTAGCCTAATGCCCCGTTCGCGACCACCCCGAGCGCCGCTCGCGACGGTCACCGCCCCGTCCACCACCATCCCCGCGCCTCGTGTGATCGCCGTCGTCCCGACGTACCATCCCGACGACGAGGTCGTGCGGAACATGCGATCGCTCGCCTCCCAGGTCGACGAACTCGTCGTCGTGGACGACGGCACCGGCCCCGGCGCCGACCGCGTGCTCGATCTGATCTCGGCCGAGCTCGAGAACGCCCGGATCATCCGGCTCGAGCGCAATGCGGGCATCGCGCGCGCCCTGAACGTCGGCGTGCGCGCGGCCCTCGAAGACGGTGCCGACTTCGTCGTGAACACCGATCAGGACACCGACCTGCCCGCGGGCTACGTGACCGCGTGCCTGGAGACGTTCGCGCGCGCGAATCGGGTGACGCGGGTCGGCATCGTCTGCACCGATCGCGTGAACGGCCAGCCGTCGATCCCGACGTGGTACTCGCCCGAGGGCCTCGGGCTCGTGCCGGAGGCCATCCAGTCCGGGTTCGTCATCTCGCGCGACTGCCTCGAGGCCGCGGGACTGTTCGACGAGCGCCTCGTCATCGACTGCGTCGACACCGAGTTCTGCCTCCGCGTCCGCGATCACGGGTTCCGCATCGCGATCGCCGAGGACACCGACATCGCGCACGCCCTCGGCGAGATGGTCCCGTTCCGCCCCTTCGGCCTGACGTTGCCGCACCGCGACGGCGGACACCTGTACCAGTACCACTCGCCCTTCCGGCAGTACTACATCATCCGCAACAACATCGACCTCGTCTTCCGCAACTTCCTGCGCCGCCGCCGCTGGACGCTCGCCGTGGTCAAGCGGCAGATCGGTCCCACGTTCGATGCGATCGTGAGCGGCCCGAAGCGAACGAAGCACCTCGTCGCGACGCTGGTCGGGGGCATCCACGGACTGCTGCGGATCCGCGGTCCGATCCCTCCGGCCCTGCTGCGGTATCTCCGAAGCTGAGCCCGTCGCGCCTGTGAGCGATCGCGGCCGCCCCCGAGCGACCACGATTAGTCTTGGGCCGTCGTATGCCCGCGCCCGGCGACCCGTCCGCCCCGCCGATTGAGGAGACAGAGGTGACCACGACCCTCCGGTTGATCGTCGACCAGATCGTCGCGCCGGTGCCCGGCGCCATCGGGCGGTACACGCGCGACCTCGGCCGTGCGCTGATCGCCTCCACCCCGGCGGGGTGCGAGGTCGAGGGCATCGTGTCGTCGTCGCTGCCCGGCGACTACGCGCGGGTCCGGGCCGAACTGCCCGGACTGTCGGGCCTGTACAAGTCCTCGCTCGCGCGCCGCGAGCTCGCAGCCGCCTGGCAGTTCGGCCTCACGACCTCCCCGGGCGGCGGCATGATCCACGGGACGAGCCTCTTCGCTCCCCTCCGCAAGCACGATGCCGATGCGGGCGACCAGACCGTCGTGACCGTCCACGACGTCCTCGCCTGGACCCATCCGGAGGCATTGAGCTCGGCGTCCGTCGCATGGCAGAAGGGGATGCTGAAGCGCGCGCGCCGGCACGCCGACGCCGTCGTCGTGACGACGCACGCACTTGCGGACCGGCTCTCGATGATCGCCGACTTCGGGGATCGGCTGCGAGTGGTCGGCACCGCTCCCCGCGCGGGGCTCGCGGTCGGTTCCGATGCGGAGACGCGGGCCGCGGTGCTCGGACTCCCCGACGCCTACCTCGCCGTGTCGGGCACGCTCGAGCCGCGGAAGGGCCTCGTCGACGTTCTCACCGCACTCGGCCGTCGCGGCGTGCCGGAGATCCCGCTCGTCGTGATCGGGCCCGAGAGCTGGGGCGACCAGCACCTCGCGCAGACCGCCGACGAGCTCGGCGTCGACGTGCGACGCATCCACCGCTACGACGACCTCGCAGCCGAGGACCTCGCGGTGGTGATCGCGGGGGCCACCGCCTACCTCGCCCCGGCGCACGACGACGACTCGGGCACCGAGCTCATCGAGGCGTTCTCGCTCGGAGCTCCGGTCGTCCACTCCGACACGCCCGCCTACCTCGAGGTCGCGGCGGGCGCGGGCCTCGTCGTGCCGGTCGGCGTCGGCGACGGCTTCGCCGATCGGCTCGCCGCCGCGATCACCCGCGTCGTCGAGGACCGCGATACCGCGTATCGGCTCGCGGTCTCGGGCCACGACCGCGCTCGCGCCTACGACTGGCGCGATTCCGCGGAGCGGATCTGGCACCTCCACGCGGACCTCTGACGCGTCCGGCTCGTCCGGAGCCGGACACGAGCCGCGTCACCCCTCCTCGGGTTCCGGCGTCGGCGGCACGAGGGCGGCCTGGATCATCTGCCGGATCGCATCGTAGTCGGGGGCGAGCGGGTCCACGCCGTTGTCGGGCACCAGCGGGACGTCGACGATGGGCAGTTCCTTGGTCTTCGCCGCCAGGTCGACGAAGTAGCCGAGCATCGACTGCGGAACATCCGTCTTGACGACCTGGGAGCCGGCAGCGGCGACGTCCTGGAACTTCGAGAGCACGTTCGCGGCGTTGAACTGCGCGAGGACGGCCTCCTGGATCTGCAACTGCCGCGCCATCCGGTCGTAGTCGCTCGTGCCGTGGCGCGAGCGGGCGTACCACAGCGCGTGGTAGCCGTCGAGGTGCTGCTCACCCGCGGGGATCCACTCGGCCACCGTCGTGAAGGTCTCGTCGGCGTGGATCGGCACGTCGTGCGGGACGTTCACCGTGACGCCGCCGAGCGCGTCGATCAGCTGCTGGAAGCCGGCCATGTCGATGAGCACGTAGTACTGGATCGTGAGCCCGGTGATGCCCTCGGCGGCGTCGCGCATCGCCTCGATCCCCGGCTCGCTGCCCTCGGCGACGGCGTTCGGGTAGAGGTCGGGGCTCTTCAGCTCGACCTCGGTGTAGATCGAGTTGAGCTGGCACACGTCGACGTCGCAGACGCCGTTCGCGCCGTAGCCCTCCGGGTACGTCGCGCGCAGCGGAGACGTCTCGTCGAACGGCACGTTCGCGAGATCCCGGGGAAGGCCGATGGTCACCGCCTGACCGGTCTCGGCATCGATGCTCACGACGCGGATGCTGTCCGGACGGAGCCCCTCGCGATCCGGTCCGGCGTCGCCGCCGAGCAGCAGTATGTTGTAGCGGCCGTCCACGGGCGGCTCGCTCGGCCCGGCGACGAAGACCGACGACAGGAAGCCGCTCGCGGTCGTGGCCACGTACGCGCCGTAGGCGGCACCGCCGGAGACGAGCACCATGGCCGCGATCGCGAGCGCCGCGATTCCGCCGCGCGCCGACGGGACCGTCTTCACGAGTCGGACGAGGCGCAACGTGTCGAAGGTGAGCACGACCCACAGGACCGCGTAGAAGACCGCCGCGATCGCGACGATCCAGAGCACGATGCTGTTGGACGCGAGCGTGTAGAGCACGGCCGGGGCGACGAGCCACGTGACGAACGCGGCGACGACGAGGGTCCAGAGCGCGAGCGTGGCGCCGAGACCGAGCCGGCCGAGCCGGTGATTGCCGGCGAGCGACTGCGCCGATCCCGGGATCAGGATGTTGAGTCCGACGAGCCACCACCCTCGCCGCGTCATCAGCGGGCGCGAACCGGTGTCCGGGTAGCGGATCGGGCTGTCGGCGAGGCTCATCGGCTCGACTTCAACCGTTCGTTCTTCTCCTCGACCAGTGCCGCGAGCGACGCGGCGTACTCGGCGAGCGCGTCGCGCAGCCCGTCGTCGGCGGTGGCGAGGATCTTCACCGCGATGAGGCCGGCGTTCTTCGCACCGCCGATCGACACGGTGGCCACGGGCACGCCGGCCGGCATCTGCACGATCGACAGGAGCGAGTCGAGCCCGTCGAGCCGCGACAGGGGCACGGGCACGCCCACGACGGGGAGGGTGGTCACCGACGCGAGCATGCCCGGCAGGTGGGCCGCGCCGCCGGCCCCGGCGATGATGACGCGGATGCCGCGGTCCGCGGCCTCCTTGCCGTAGGCGATCATCTTCTCGGGCGTGCGGTGCGCGGAGACCACCTCGACCTCGTGCGGCACGCCGAACTCGTCGAGGAGGGCGGACGCGTCCTGCATCACGGTCCAGTCGGAGTCGGAGCCCATGACGACGCCGACGAGCGGGGTGGGGTTGCCTGCGATCACCCGATCGATATTAGGGCGCGCCGCTGCGAGTTCCCGCAGCGGCGCTCCGAGGCGACGGATGGCGCGGTCTCGCCCGCGCGCAGGAGGCCCTTCAGGCGGATCGGCCGGAGTCCCGACCCGGGTCAGTCCTGCAACGCGGCGGCCGCCGCGCGGGCCTCGTAGACCGCGTCGTCGAGGTCGTCGCCGATGGCCGTCACGTGGCCGACCTTCCGGCCCGGCCGCGGGGCCTTCCCGTAGTTGTGGATCTTCACGGTCGGATGCGCCGCGAGCGCGTCGGCGTACCGGTCTGCGAGGGTGCCCTCGGCGGGGCCTCCGAGGAGGTTCACCATCACGGCCCACTCGGCGTGGCATCCGGTCCCGCCGAGCGGCAGGTCGAGCACGGCGCGGAGGTGCTGCTCGAACTGTCCGGTCGTCGCGCCGTCCATGCTCCAGTGCCCGGAGTTGTGCGGTCGCATCGCGAGTTCGTTCACGAGCACGCGGTCGTCGGTCGTCTCGAACATCTCGACGGCGAGCACGCCCGTGACGTCGAGCCCCTCGGCGATGGCGACGGCGACGTCGGCGGCGACGTCGGCGAGCCGGCCGGCGGAGTGGGGAGCCGGGGCGATCACCTCGCTGCACACGCCGCCCACCTGCACGGTCTCCACGAGCGGCCAGGCCACGACCTCGCCCGACGGACGTCGGGCGACGAGCTGGGCGAGCTCGCGGCGGAAGTCGACCAGCTCCTCGGCGAGCAGCGCTCCGTCGCGGCCGTCCTCCGCGATGGCCGCGAACCACTCGGCGACCTCGGCCGCGGTGCGCACGACGCGCACGCCCTTGCCGTCGTACCCGCCGCGCGGCGTCTTCACGACGGCCGCGCCGCCGTGGTCGGCGATGAAGGCGTCGAGCTCCTCGGGGCTCGACACGCGGGCCCACTCGGGGACGGGGAGGCCGAGATCGGACAGGCGCTCCCGCATGAGGAGCTTGTCCTGCGCGAAGCGCAGGGCGTCGGGCCCGGGGTGCACCGGGATCCCGGCGTCGACGAGCGCGCGCAGTACGTCCTGCGGCACGTGCTCGTGGTCGAACGTGACGACGTCGACCTCGCGGGCGAACGGGAGCACCGCGTCGATGTCGGTGTAGTCGCCGACGCGATCGGCAGCCAGCCCGGCGGCCATGCCGTCGGCCTCCGCGAGCACCCTGAGCTCGACGCCGAGCTCGATCGCCGCGGGGATCATCATGCGGGCGAGCTGCCCTGCGCCGATCACTCCGACTCGCACGTGACGCACCATCCGTTCCCGCGACGCCGGTCGCCGCGACATCCCAGTCTAGGGCGACCGCTCGTCTAGGATCGGGGGGTGTCCGAGACCGTCCGCACCGTCGCGTCACGGGTGTGGCACGGGTTCCTCGCCTACCTGCTGAAGTTCGGCGTCGTCGGGCTCATCGGCTTCGTGATCGACGTCGCGCTCTTCAACGCGCTGCGCGTCGGGGTGTTCGGCACGGACACGTGGGCGCAGACGGCGATCGGAGCGAAGACGATCTCGACGAGCGTCGCGATCGTGTTCAACTGGTTGGGCAACCGCTACTGGACCTTCCGCCGTCATCGGCGACGGCACGTGCTCCGCGAGTTCGCCGAGTACCTCGTCGTCTCGCTCGGCGGCATGGCGATCTCGCTGATCTGCCTGTGGGTCAGCCACCATCTGCTCGGCTTCACGAGCCTGCTCGCCGACAACATCTCGTCGAACGTGATCGGGCTCGGCCTCGGCACGGCGTTCCGGTTCGTGCTCTACCGGTACTGGGTGTACGGGCATCACCGCAGCGACGGGCTGTCGAACCTCGCCCGCGTCGAGGAGGCGCAGCGCGCGCTCTTCGAGCAGCCGCCGCTCGAGCAGGGGCCGATCGACCGCGGGCGCGCCGCGGCTGCGCCGCCGAGTCGGCCCGAGGGCGGCTCCGACCGCGCTCAGTCCGCCGGGCCGAGGAACCACGGCGGGTAGACCGCCACGCGGGTCTTCGCGCCGACCGCCTGCAGCGCTGCCCGGACGCGGTCGCGCACCCGGTCGTTCGACACCGCGATCAGCGCGATCCGCTCGAGCGGCACGCCGCTGCGGACCAGCAGTTCACCGGTTCGCAGGCCCTCGCCGTCGTCGGCGAGCGTGAGCCGCACGATGGCGCGCGAGACCGCCGACCAGTCCGCCGCGAGCACGGCGCCGCCGACCGCGGCATCCGTCGCGCTCACGACGACCTCGCCGTCGATCTCGCGTCGGGCTCCCGCGGCCGCCGCGACGGACGACACCAGGATGACGTGGTCGGCCGCGGCGCGCTCGACGGCGTCGGCCGCGAGCCTCGGGTCCGGCGTGCCCGTGCGGATCGCGTCCCAGACGTGCGCGTCGGTGCTGAGCAGGAAGGGGACGTATTCGGCGACGGTCGCGTCGGCGCCCGGCACGGTCGCGGTGCGACGGTACGCCCGCGCGGCGGGAGCGGCGAGGTCGACGGCGGGCGTTGCGGGCGGGTCGCCCGCGTCGGCGAGGATCGCGCCGGCGCCGAGGATCCGTCCGAGGTTCTCGATGTGCGTGACGTGGTAGATGCGGGTCGCCCCGGCGTCGACGGGCGCGGCGGATGCGCCGCTCGTCGAGCGGCTCGACCGGGCGGATGCGCCGGCGCCGGCGCCGCGCGCGGCGGCGCGCTCACTGGTGGCGCTCCGGTCGGCGGTCGGGCGCACGGCCCGGGCGGGCTTCGTCGCGACCGCGGGCTCAGGCGGGGGCGAGCAGATCGCGCAGAGGCCCTCGTCGAATCCGTGGATGCATTCCTCGCCCAAGTGGTCTCGCCCCTTCGTCCCGATCGACCCGCCAGCGTGCGCGGGCCGCGGACTAGAGTACGCGCTCCGCCTCCGCGCGGCGTCCACGGGCCGGCGTCACGGCTGCTCGCGAGCGCTCAGCGTGCGCTCCACGGAAGCGCATCGGCGGTCGCGAACGCCGCCGGTCGCGCGGCGGGCCCGACGGCGGGGCCGCCGAGTGCGTGGGCGCCGGCCATCAGCTCGTGCAGCGCGGCCTGCAGCTCGAGCGGCTTCGGGACGTCGCGGATCAGGACCGCGACCTCGTGCCCGGTCTCGAGTCGCACGTCGCCCGAACCCGACATCCGCTGCAGCCACGACCGCGTGACCTGCACGTCGTACCCCGACCGGTGCCAGAGCTCCCGCCGGACGCGGACGAACAGTCCGCGACGGACGATGACACGACGCGTCGTGACCGTGGTCCGCGAGCTGAGCCATCCGAGGTAGGGCAGCAGGCTGCCGAGCACGACGACGAGCGACCCGGCGACGATCGCCGCGAGGCGCGGCCATCCGTCCTCCAGCCACGGCACGGCGTACGCCGTGACGCCCGCCACCGCGATCAACAGGACGGCGGGCAGCGCCAGCACCCGGCCGTGGCGCCGCAGTCGCGCCACGACGTGCTCGGCACCGTCGGGAACGGGAACCTCGGCCGTCTCCCCCATAGGCCCATTAATACCTCAGGTGCGTGACGTCTCCCGCGGCGACAGCCTGCTCGTCGCCGTTCTCGTCGTCTCGGACCACGAGGCGCCCGTCGGCGTCGATGCGCTCGGCGACGCCGACGAGCTCGCCGCCGCCCGGGAGCTCGACGCGGACGTCCTGGCCGAGCGTGCCGCACAGCGTGGTCACGCGGTCGGCGATACCGCTCGCGGACGCGTCGCCGCCTGCGGCGACGAACGCGGCCGTCGACGCGAGCAGTCGCTCGAGGTAGTCGGCGAGGACCGCGTCGGCGTCGGGCCGGACGCCCGTCGCCAGCTGGAGCGAGGTGGACGTGAGCGTCGGCAGGTCGTGCTCGTCGAGCGTCAGGTTGAGGCCGGCGCCGATCACGACGGTGCCGTCGGCGACGAGCTCCGAGAGGATGCCGCAGACCTTGAACCCCGACACGAGCACGTCGTTCGGCCACTTCAGCCACGCCTCGACGCCGCCGGTGCCGTCCTCCTCGCCGCCGCGGTCGACGGATGCCGCGGCCAGCGCCCCCCGGACCGCCTCGGTCATCGCCGCACCCGCGACCAACGGCAGCCACCCGAGCGCATCGGACGGGAGCGGTGCGCCGGCGAGGTCGCCCGGACGGATGAGGACCGAGATCGCGAGGGTCTTCCCGGTCGGCGCGAGCCAGGTGCGCCCGAGCCGCCCGCGACCGCTCGTCTGGTCGTCGGTCACGACGGTCGCGCCATGCGGCCAGTCCGCGGCGGCCGCACCGGAGGCGGCCTCGCGCAGGACGTCGTTCGTCGACCCGGTCGACTCGAGCCACTCGAACCTCGGCACCGCCCGCCGCGATCGCTCCCAGTCCATGCGACCTCCGTTCCGTCGAGGTTCAGGGTAGTGTCCGCAGGCGCCGCGGCGGTGGCGATCACCACCACGCACCGCCGGCTTTTTGTGGGAATCCGTCAACGAACCGGCCCGGATGGGCGCCGGTAGAGTGAACGGCGTGACCGAATCGACGACCGACGGCCCCGACCTCTCCACCACCGCGGGCAAGCTCGCCGACCTCAAGCAGCGCTACCACGAAGCCGTGACGGCCTCCGGTGAGGCGGCCATCGAGAAGCAGCACGCCAAGGGCAAGATGACCGCGCGCGAGCGCATCGCCGAACTGCTCGACCCGGGCTCGTTCGTCGAGCTCGACGAGTTCGTGCGGCACCGCACGCACGCCTTCGGCATGGACGCGAAGCGGCCGTACGGCGACGCCGTCGTCACCGGTCTCGGCACCATCCACGGTCGTCCGGTCGCGGTCTACTCGCAGGACTTCACGATCTTCGGCGGCTCGCTCGGCGAGGTCGCGGGCGAGAAGATCATCAAGGTCATGGAGCACGCGCTGAAGACGGGCGTGCCGATCATCGGCATCCTCGACTCGGGCGGCGCCCGCATCCAGGAGGGCGTCGTCGCGCTCGGGAAGTACGGCGAGATCTTCCGCCGGAACACGGCCGCCTCCGGCGTCATCCCGCAGATCTCGATCGTCTGCGGCCCGGCCGCGGGCGGTGCGGTGTACTCGCCGGCGCTCACCGACTTCGTGATCATGGTCGACAAGACCAGCCAGATGTTCGTCACCGGCCCCGACGTCATCAAGACCGTCACGGGCGAGGACGTGGGGATGGAGGAGCTCGGCGGCGCGCTCACCCACAACACGGTGTCGGGCGTGGCCCACTACCTCGCCAGCGACGAGTCCGACGCGCTCGACTACGCCCGCACGCTCGTGTCGTTCCTGCCCGACAACAACATGTCGGAGGCGCCGGTCTACGAGTCCGAGGTCGAACTCGAGATCACGGACGACGACCGGAAGCTCAACGCGATCATCCCGGACTCGCCGAACCAGCCGTACGACATGCACTCCATCATCGAGGGGATCGTCGACCACGGCGACTTCCTCGAGGTGCAGCCGCTCTTCGCACCCAACATCGTCGTCGGCTTCGCGCGCATCGAGGGCCGGTCGGTCGGCATCATCGCGAACCAGCCGAGCCAGATGGCCGGAACGCTGAACATCGCCGCCGGCGAGAAGGCCTCGCGGTTCGTCCGGTTCTGCGACGCGTTCTCGATCCCCATCCTCACGCTGGTCGACGTGCCGGGATACCTGCCGGGCACGGACCAGGAGTGGACGGGCGTGATCCGCCGCGGCGCGAAGCTGCTCTACGCGTACGCCGAGGCGACCGTACCGCTCGTCACGGTCATCACCCGCAAGGCGTACGGCGGCGCGTACATCGTCATGGGTTCCAAGCAGCTCGGCGCCGACATCAACCTCGCATGGCCCACCGCCGAGATCGCGGTCATGGGCGGTCAGGGTGCGGTGAACATCCTGTACCGCGGCGAGATCAGGCGCGCCGAGGAGGCCGGCGAGGACGTCGCGGCCGTCCGCACGAAGCTCGCCAACGAGTACACCTACAACGTGGCCTCGCCGTTCCTCGCCGCGGAGCGCGGCGAGCTCGACGGCGTCATCGAGCCCGCGGCGACGCGCGTGTCGGTGACGAAGGCGCTCCGCGCGCTCCGCACGAAGCGGGCGAGCCTGCCGCCGAAGAAGCACGGCAACATCCCGCTCTAGGAGGAACGATGAGCAGCGCACCCCAGCAGGGCGACGCCGAGGCGCTCGACCTCCGCTTCCTGACCCGCGATGTCACTGCCGACGAGGCCGCGGCCGCGACGGCCGTCCTCGCCGCGACGGTCCGCGAGGCGCAGCGCGACGACGAGCCGACCCCCCGCAACGACTGGTCGCACCCGCGCAACGCGCTGCGACCCCGGGTCGAGATCGGCCCCGGTCGGTGGGCGGCGTCCGCGCGCTGACCCCGTCCGCGCATCCCGAACGCGCCGGCGTCCCCCGGTCGGGCGCGCGGATGCGCCCGTCGCCCGCGTTTCGCGCCGGTCGTGTCCCCCATGTCCCCCGAAATGCTGACTTCGCACGGCGCGTCGAATCCGTACGATTGGGGTACGCACTCCATCGGAGTCGTATCCGTCACCGGCTGGGTAACCGGTGGCGCTCTGGGGGCGAGTCAGGGCGATATTCGGGTTGTCGCCGTGACTCGGGCTTGCTGGGGGGTCGGTAGGGGCCGACCCCCCGCTTCCATGTGCGGGCGCCTCGCACGGTCTCGCCTCGGGGCGGTCGCCGAAGGGCGAAGCGCGAGCTGCGCTCGGAGCGCTCAGCCGGCGCGCGGGATCTCCAGCCAGAGCTCGACCTCGGCATCCTCCGACTCGGCCGTCTCGCCGTTGCCGCCGCTCAGCCCCACGATCGTGACCGCGACCGGCGAGCCCTCGGCGGCCGTGCGCGCGATGATCCGGTCCGCCCGGGTGGACTCGACGACCTCGGCCAGCTGCGACAGGATCCGGTCGCGCTCGGCCTCGTCGAGTTCGTCGATCCCGCCCTCGTCGAGGAGCGTCACGGTGGCGCCCCGGTCGCGTGCGCTGCGCACGGCCGCCCGGACCGCGTCGGTGAGGAGCATCCGCCCCCGGATCTCGTCGCGGATCGCCGCCTCGAGCGTGCGGCACTCCGCGCGCTCGGCGTCGCTCAGCGCATGGCCCCCGTCGGCGATGCGCCGCAGCATCGGCGACGCCAGTCGCTGGGTCTGCGCGAGCCGCATCCGACCCTCGAACAGGTGCGCGTCCTGCGCGGCCTGCCAGGCCGCGGCCTCCCGTTCGGCCTGCGCGTAGCGTCGCGTGGCCCGGGCCGCTCCCGCGAGCGCCGCGGAGAGCATGTGGGCGATCGCGACCCAGACCAGGCTGCCGATGACGCCGAGCTGCCCCAGCGCGAGCGGGCCTGCCCAGACGACGGTCTGCACTGCAAGCACGATGACGCCGGCCCACGCGACGACCAGCTGCCGTCGTGCGGCCGCGATGGTCATCAGCGTCCCGACGGCGGCGACGTACCACGTGGCGTACCCGTTGTCGGCAGACGGATCGAGCTGGCTCGTCACGAGCACCGGCAGCACGATGCCGACCGCCAGGTCGAGTGCGGCCAGCCAGTCCGGCATGCGCGCTCGCCGCGCCGGCCACAGGCTGAGGACGGTCGCGATCGCGTAGAGCGCGAGCGCCACGATGATCGGCCACGGGGATGCCGCGACCTGCGTCGTCAACGAGGAGATGCCGAGCACGACGTGGTACCCGGAGAACATGGCGGCGAGCGCCATGAGCAGCCAGCGTGGAACGGAGATCATGCGCCGCCCGCCTCCACGCCGGCCGGCCACGCGAGCGTCACCGTCGTGCCCTCGCCGGGAACGGACTCGACCCTCGCCGAACCGCCCTCGTTCGCCATCCGCTCCTCGATCGAGACCCGGAGCCCGAGCCGGCTCGGGGGGACCGCCGCGGGGTCGAAGCCCGAGCCGTTGTCGATCACGCGGATGACGCATCCGCCGGCCCCCACGCCGCGGACCTCGAGTTCTCGGCGCACCCGCCCGATCGGGCCGTCGGCGTGCTGGACGCTGTTCACCATCGCCTGCATCGCGGCGGACGACAGCGCGTCGATCGCCTCGACCGGCAGCTCGACGCCGTCCGCGCCGTCGACGCGGACGATGAAGGGCGCGGAGAACCCCGCGACGCCGCCTCGGAGCCGCCGCGTGAGCACGGTGAGGGCGACGCGGTCGTCGAGGCCCGGGGCCTCCACGGCGGCCTCGTCGAGCCGCCGCACCGCGTCGGCCGCCATGCGCGCCGCGAGCGCGCGCTCGGCCGGCGTGCGGGACGACGCGGCCGAGAGCAGGGTGGTGAGCACGCTGTCGTGCACCAGCGCGTCGACCTTCACCCGCTCGATCTCGGTCGCATGCCGCCGGGCCACGGCGTCGTAGCGTTCGAGCGCGGCCTCCTGCGCGGCATCCACCGCGACCGCCGCCTGCCGGAGCATGGTGATGATCACGAGCACGACGATGCCGAGGATCACCGCGTACAACGTGTCGAGTACCGCGATGAGGGCGTCGGCGCCGCCGCCGGACGGACTCAGGCGGACGACCCCGTAGACGGCGGGCACGGCGCTCGTGTACGCCGCGGCCGGCGCCACCGGGAGCGCGATCACCGCAGCGGTCGTGGCGACGGTGCACAGGTAGTACAGCCACGGCGTCTGCCCGGCCATCTCGGCCGTGTCGACCACGAGGAACGGCCAGGCGAGGAGTGCGACCACGTAGATCGTGGCGAACGCGAGCGCCGCAGCGCGCACCGCGACCCGGGTGAACGTCGCCGCGGCGAGCGCGGCGATCGCGCCGTAGACCACCGCCATCATCGCGACGCCGGCCCCGTCCGCCATGTACCGGGCCTGGTCGATCGCCGCCAGCACGGTCTGCGCGCCGAACACGAGACCGAACGCCCCCAGCGCCCGGCCCGCGACCGTCTCGACCTGGGCCCGGCTCACCGCCGCGCGACGCGGGACGAGCCGGCTCGCCCGCCAGTCAGCGGCGGGCATCCCCGGCCTCGGCATCGAGCCCGGGGAGGATGCCGTCCTCGACCGCGCGACGCAGCAGGTCGACCTTCGTCGGGGCGGGCCGGCCGACCTCGACGTACTTCGCGCGGATGCGGTCGAGGTACTCGCGCGCCGTCGAGTGCGCGATGCCGAGCTGCTGCGCGACGAGCTTCAGGGGCAGGCCCGACGCGTACAGGTGCAGCACGTCGCGCTCGCGCCGACCGAGCTGCGCCTTCGCGAAGTCCCGGTCGGCCTCGATGGCGCTCGCCCATTCGACGTTGTTCAGCGCCTCACCGCGGGCGACGGTCGCGATCGCGGCGATCACCGAGGCCGTCGGGGACGACTTCGGGATCACGCCCGCGGCACCGGCCGCGAGCGCCTCGCGCACCGCCGCGACCCGGTCGGCGATGCTGTGCACGAGCACCTGGCTCCCCGTCGCGAGCACGGCGCGGACGTTGTCGGTCACGTTCGAGCCGTCGCCGAGCGAGAGATCGAGCAGCACGACCTTCGGCGGCTCGACCGCGGGGTCCTCGAAGGCCGCGAGCAGCGTCGGCACGTCGGCCGTATCGGCGACGACCTCGTAGCCGGCGTCACGGCACGCGGCGCGGAGACCGAGCCGTACGGCCTCGTGGTCGTCGACGATCGCCACCGTCGCGTCGGTGGTGGTCGCTGCCTCGCCCGTCGCCGTCGTCACGCGAACTCCCCCGTCACGCCGTCCTCCTGTCGAACCGGCGCGACGCGCGGACTCGGCCGCTCGATTCCCGCCGTCCTCACACGATAGCGGCGAAACGGGCGACCGCCTCGACGTGATGCGTGTTCGGGAAGAGGTCGAACGCGTCGAGGGTCTCGAGCTCGAAGCCGTGCGCTCGGAAGGTCGCCACGTCACGCGCGAGCGCCACCGGATCGCAGGCGACGTAGACGACCTGCGCGGGCCGCAGCTCCGCGAGCCGCTCGACGACCGCCCGCCCGGCACCCGCTCGCGGCGGATCGAGCACCACGGTGGCGCCGCGGAGGCCGCGGGACGAGGCATCCGTCGCCGCCGCACGCCGATCGAGGTAGCGGTCGACGCGATCCGAGACGGCGCGCGCACCGACCCAGTCGGCCAGGTTGGCGCCCGCATGCTCCGTCGCCCGCGCGTCGGCCTCGACGGTCGTGATCCGCGTGGTCGGGCCGAACCGGTCGCCGACGGCGGCCGCGAGCAGCCCCACCCCGCCGTACAGGTCGTGGTTGTCCGCCTCCGGGTCGAACCGGACCGGGTCGACGGCATCCTGGACCGCGCGCGTCAGCGTGGCGGCCGCGCCGCGATGGACCTGCCAGAACCCGCCGCGATCGAGGGTGAATCGCCGCTCGCCGACGCGCTCCACGATGGTCGGCGGAGGACCGTCACCTCGCTCGCCCGGCTTCCGGATCACGAGCTCGGCGGCCCCGGTCGACGGGGCGACGAGGTCGATCGCCGAGGCGCCCGAGCCCGCGCCCGACGCGCGGCGCGCGGCGCCGAGCGGGGCGATCCCCTCGAGCTCCGCCACGGCGAGGGGCAGCGAATCGACCGTCACGATCCGGTGGCTGCGGGCGGCGTACGGGCCGACCGCGCCATCCGCACCGACGTGCAGACGCACGCGGGTCCGCCAGCCGGTGCCCGACTCGGGATCCGCGCCCGGCGCGAGCGCCGGATCGACCGGCCGCACCTCGACGTCCCGTTCGATGCCGCCCATCCGCGCGAGCGCGTCGCGGAGCACGTCGGCCTTCAGCGCGCGCTGCCGACCCATCGCGATGTGCCCGAACTCGGCGCCGCCGACGCGGTCCTCGGGCGCGCGGTCGACGGATGCCTCCGCCCAGACGTGCTCCCGCCGGTCCTCCGAGGCGTCGAGCACCTCGAGGGTCTCCGCCCGCCAGTACCGGTCGTGCGCGGCATCCGTCACCTGCGCGCGCACGCGCTCGCCCGGGATCGCGTCGGCGACGAAGACGACGCGGCCCTCGTGGCGGGCGACCGCGACGCCGCCGTGCGCGATGCGGTCGACGTCGAGCTCGAGCACGGGACCGGGCTCGGGCGCGCGTGCGGGAGGGGGGCGACGCGTGCCCGTCCGGCGGGTGCCGCGAGCGGGGCGGCGACGGGGATCTGCCATCGTCCGAGCATCGCACACCGACCCGTGTGCGGGCCGGGAGCGGCACCGGCAGGATGGACCCATGCGCCTGTATCTCGCATCGACCTCGCCCGCACGCCGCCAACTGCTCCGCCAGGCGGGGATCGAGCCGCTGCTGCTCGCGCCGGGCGTCGACGAGGAGGCCGCCGTCGCGGAGCACGAGGCGGAGCACGGTCCGCTCGCCCCGCAGGAGCTCGTGCAACTGCTCGCGCAGCGCAAGGCGGAGGCGATCATCGGACGCGACCTCGACGGCGCCCCGATCGACGGATTGATCCTCGGCGGCGATTCGGCGTTCCTCGTGGACGGCGTGCTGCACGGCAAGCCGCACCGCCCCGAGGTCGCGCGCGAACGCTGGGCCGGGCAGAACGGACGCTCGGGCGTGCTGTGGTCAGGCCACTGGGTCATCGATCACCGGGGCGGAGCGGTGCGCGGCGCCGTCGGCCGGCCGGCGTCGGCCGTGGTCGAGTTCGCCCGGCTCGACGAACGCGAGATCGACGCGTACATCGCAACGGGCGAACCGCTCGCGGTCGCCGGTGCGTTCACGGTCGACAGCCTCGGGGGCCCCTTCATCCGCTCCGTCGACGGCGACCCGTCCACGGTCGTCGGGCTCTCGTTGTCGACGCTTCGCGACCTCGTCCGCGACCTCGGCGTCGACTGGATCGACCTCTGGGACCTCGGCACGCGCTGAGCGAGCGGCGGGACCGCCGCTGCGTTCGAGGGCATCCGACCGTCATTCGTTGTCGCTCACCGAAACAGCCGCGGGGCTTTTTTGTGCGCACCGCCCAAAGGCGGCTGGGAATCCGCCAATAGGCTTGGTCATCATGCGTCGCATCACCAAGGTCCTCATCGCCAACCGCGGCGAGATCGCCGTCCGCGTCATCCGCGCCGCCCGCGACTCCGGGCTCGCCTCCGTCGCCGTCTACGCCGACCAGGACCGCGACGCGCGTCACGTCAAGCTCGCCGACGAGGCCTACGCGCTCGACGGCTCGACGAGCGCCGAGACCTACCTCGTCATCGACAAGCTGCTCTCGGTCGCGCGTCGCTCGGGCGCCGACGCCGTGCACCCCGGCTACGGCTTCCTCGCGGAGAACCCCGACTTCGCCCGCGCCGTCATCGACGCCGGCCTGATCTGGATCGGCCCCTCGCCCGAGGCCATCGAGCGCCTCGGCGACAAGGTCTCCGCCCGGCACGTCGCTGAGAAGGTGGGCGCACCGCTCGCTCCCGGAACCCTCAACCCCGTCGCGGACGCCGCGGAGGTGCTCGAGTTCGTCGACGAGCACGGCCTGCCTGTGGCGATCAAGGCCGCGTTCGGCGGCGGCGGTCGCGGCCTGAAGGTCGCGCGCGAACGGGGCGAGGTCGCCGAGCTCTTCGAATCGGCGACCCGCGAGGCGGTCGCCGCGTTCGGGCGCGGCGAGTGCTTCGTCGAGAAGTACCTCGACAAGCCCCGCCACGTCGAGACCCAGTGCCTGGCCGACGAGCACGGCAACGTCGTGGTCGTCTCCACGCGCGACTGCTCGCTGCAGCGCCGCCACCAGAAGCTCGTCGAGGAGGCGCCTGCGCCGTTCCTGACCGAGGAGCAGAACCGCCTGCTCTACGAGTCGTCGAAGGCGATCCTCAAGGAGGTCGGCTACGTCGGCGCCGGCACGTGCGAGTTCCTCATCGGCCAGGACGGCACCGTCTCGTTCCTCGAGGTGAACACGCGCCTCCAGGTCGAGCACCCCGTGTCCGAGGAGGTCACCGGACTCGACCTCGTGCGCGAGCAGTTCCGCCTCGCCGAGGGCGGCGTCCTCGACTACCCCGACCCCGTCACGACCGGCCACTCGTTCGAGTTCCGCATCAACGGCGAGGATCCCGGCCGCAACTTCCTGCCCGCGCCCGGCCCCATCCACCAGCTCCGCTTCCCCGGCGGCCCCGGCGTGCGAGTCGATTCCGGCGTCACCAGCGGAGACGAGATCTCCGGTGCGTTCGACTCGCTGCTCGCGAAGCTCATCGTCACCGGCGCGACCCGCAAGGATGCGCTGGAGCGCGCTCGGCGCGCCCTCGACGAGTTCGACGTGGCCGGCCTCCCGACCGTGCTCCCCTTCCATCGCGACATCGTCCGCAACCCGGCCTTCGCCCCGGAGGGCGATGCGCCGTTCTCGGTCTACACGCGATGGATCGAGACCGAGTACGACAACCAGCTCGAGCCGTGGACCGGCGAACTCGCCGAGACGAAGGGGCCCGGTGCCCGCACCGCCCTCGTGGTCGAGGTCGACGGCCGGCGCATCGAGGTGTCCCTCCCGAAGCGCCTCGCGGGCGCTCCGTCGACGAACGGCTCACGCGGCCCCGCGCCGCGACGCCGCGCCGCACACCACGCCGTCGACACCTCGACCGGTGACGCCGTCACCGCGCCGATGCAGGCGACCGTCGTCAAGATCGCGGTCGCCGAGGGCGACAAGGTCGTCAAGGGCGACCTCGTGCTCGTGCTCGAGGCCATGAAGATGGAGCAGCCGATCGTCGCACACAAGGACGGCATCGTCGGCCTCGTCAACGCCGAGCCCGGCGTCACCGTGTCGAGCGGGCACCTGCTGCTCTCGATCGCCGACGCGTAGGGGCTGCTTCTCTCAGCCGTCCCGCGGGGTCAGCGGACGACGTGCATCGCACGCGCGGCATCGGTCAGCGACCCCGTGAGCGACGGGTACACCGGGAACGCCTCCGCGAACTGGTCGACCGTCAGCCGGTGCTCGACGGCGAGCGCCAGCGGGAAGATCAGCTCGGACGCCTTCGGGGCGACGATGACGCCGCCGATGATCGCGCCTGACCCCGCCGAGGCGAACAGCTTCACGAAGCCGTCGCGGATGCCCATCATCTTCGCGCGCGGGTTGGACGCGAGCGGGAGCTTGTAGACGGTCCCGGGCACGACGCCCTCGTCGATCTCCTTCTCGGTCCAGCCGACGGTCGCGATCTCGGGCTGCGTGAAGATGTTCGAGGTGATGTTGCGGTTCTCCGGCGGGTTCACGATGTCGCCCATCGCGTGGAACACGGCCGTGCGGCCCTGCATCGAGGCGACGGATGCCAGCGGGAGGAACGTCGTGCAGTCGCCCGCCGCGTAGATGTTCGGCATCGACGTGCGCGCGACGCGGTTGACGCGGATGTGGCCGGACTCCGCCAGCTGCACTCCGGCCTCCTCGAGGCCCAGGTCGGCCGTGTTCGGGACCGAGCCGACCGCCATCAGGCAGTGCGAGCCGCGCACCTCGCGGCCGTCCGAGAGCGTGGCGAGCACGCCGTCGCCATCGACGACCACGGAGTCGGCGCGCGACTTCGAGAGCACCTTCATGCCGTTGCGCTTGAACACCTTCTCGATGACCGCTGCCGCGTCGGCGTCCTCGCCGGGCAGCACGTGCTCGCGGCTGGAGATGAGCGTGACCTTCGCGCCGAGCGCGCGGTAGGCCGACGCGAACTCGGCCCCGGTGACCCCGGAGCCGACGACGATGAGGTGCTCGGGCACCTGCTTCAGGGCGTAGAGCTCCGTCCACGTCAGGATGCGCTCGCCGTCGGGCACCGCCGACGGCAGCACGCGCGGCGTGGCGCCCGTCGAGATGACGAGCGTGTCGGCGTCGATTCGGTCGAAGTCCGTGCCGCCCTTGGCGGTCGCCACGATGATCGCGTTCGGTCCGTCGAGGCGCCCGTCACCCTGCACGAGTCGAACGCCCGCGTCGAGGAGGTTGGTGCGCATGTCCTCCGACTGCTGCGCGGCGAGGCCCAGGAGTCGCTTGTTCACGGCCTGGAGGTTGATCGCGACATCCGGCTTCACGGCCTTCGCGTCGCCGCCGCGCGCGAAGAACTGCACGCCGAGGTCGGCGGCCTCCTTCACGGCGTTGGAGGCCTCGGCGGTGGCGATGAGGGACTTGGACGGGACCACGTCGGTGAGCACGGCCGAGCCGCCGACGCCGGCGCGCTCGACGAGCGTGACCTCGGCCCCGAGCTGGGCGGCGGCGAGGGCGGCCTCGTAACCGCCCGGCCCACCTCCGAGTACGGCGATCCTCTGGGTGCGCTCGAAGGTCGTGTGCATGGCCCCCATTCTCGCGTACGCCCGGGTGACCGCGCGAACGCACCGCTGGCGCGCGAACGCAGGCGGGCGCGCGAACGCAGGCGGGCGAGCGGATGCCGCGCGCAGGCGAGCACGGACGCGCGCACGCCGCACCGCGGCATCCGGCCCTTGCGTACGATGAGGGGATGCAGCAGCAGAATCCCCTCGACGACCCCGCCGCCGACCCGTTCGCCGTCGCACGCGACGCGGCGGCCCGTATCGCGGAGCTCACGGGAGTCGAGCGCCATGACGTCGCGCTCACGCTCGGCTCGGGCTGGGGTGCCGCCGCCGAGCTCATCGGCGAGACCACGCACACGATCCCCGCCGACGAGGTCCCGGGGTTCTCGAAGCCCGCGCTCGAGGGCCACGTCGGCACCCTGCGCTCGGTCGCCCTGCCCGACGGGCGGCGCGCGCTCGTGATCGGGGCTCGCACGCACTACTACGAGGGCCACGGCGTCCGCCGAGTCGTCCACTCCGTCCGCACCGCCGCGGCCACGGGCGCGACGACGATGATCCTCACCAACGGCGCCGGCGGCATCAGGGAGCACTGGACACCCGGCAGCCCGGTGCTGATCAGCGACCACATCAACCTCACGGCCGACTCGCCGCTCGAGGGCGCGACCTTCGTCGACCTGACCGACCTGTACTCCGCGCGGCTGCGCGGGATCGCCAAGGGCATCGACCCGTCGCTCGACGAGGGCGTGTACGTCCAGTTCCGCGGCCCGCACTACGAGACGCCGGCCGAGGTGCAGATGGCGAAGGCGATCGGGGGGCACATCGTCGGGATGTCCACGGCGCTCGAGGCGATCGCGGCGCGTCAGGCCGGCATGGAAGTGCTCGGGATGTCGCTCATCACCAACCTCGCGGCGGGCATCCAGACCACGCCGCTCAGCCACGAGGAGGTCATCGAGGCCGGCCGGAGCGCCGAGACGAAGATCTCCGACCTGCTCGCGAAGGTCGTCGCGGCGATCTAGCGCGCCCGCGGCGGAGCCGGACCGAACACCGGAACGTCCAACGCGGCGCGGCCGTCGCCGAGCCGCTGACGAGAGAGAAGGCAACGGATGCCACAGCTCACCGACGCCGATCGCATCGCGCGCGCCGAGGCCTGGATCGCACAGGATCCCGACCCCGAGACCCGCGACGAGCTCGCCGTGATCGTCGCGCGCGCGCGCACCGGGGATGCCGCGGCATCCGCCGACCTCGCCGACCGCTTCGACGCACGGCTCGCCTTCGGCACCGCCGGGCTTCGCGGCGAGATCGCCGCGGGCCCGAACCGGATGAACCGCGTGCTCGTGTCGCAGGGCGCGGCCGGCCTCGCCGCCCACCTCCTGGAGCGGTCGACGGATGCGGGAGCACCGTCCGTGGTCATCGGCTACGACGGACGGCGCAACTCCGAGGCGTTCGCCCGCGATGTCGCCGAGGTGATGTCGGGTGCGGGCGTGCGCGCCATCCTCCTCCCCCGCCTCCTGCCGACGCCGGTACTGGCCTTCGCCGTGCGACACCTGACGGCGAGCGCGGGCGTCATGATCACGGCGTCGCACAACCCGCCGAACGACAACGGCATGAAGGTCTACCTCGGCGGCTCCGACGCCGGTTCGCAGATCGTGGCGCCTGCGGACGCCGAGATCGCCGCGCAGATCGATCGCGTCGCCGCGACCACCTCGGTCACCGACCTCGCGCGGGGTGCGTTCGAGGTGGCGGACGAGACCGTCGTCGACGCCTACGTCGCCGCGACGGCGGCGGTGGCATCCGCACCGGCAGCGCAACCGCGCGTCGTCTACACGGCCATGCACGGCGTGGGGTGGGAGACGATGCGGCGCGTCCTCGAGACGGCCGGATTCGACGCGCCCGCACTCGTCGCTGAGCAGATCGAGCCCGACGGCCGATTCCCGACCGTGTCGTTCCCGAACCCCGAGGAGCCCGGCGCGATGGACCTGTCGTTCGCCGCGGCGCGGGCCGCCGGCGCCGACCTCGTCATCGCGAACGACCCCGACGCCGATCGGCTGGCCGTCGCGATCCCGGACATCGACGAGCCCGAGGGCTACCGCCGGCTGACCGGCAACGAGGTCGGGCTGCTGCTCGGCTGGCAGGTCGCAGAGCAGGCCGCGGGCTCGCACGGGACGCTCGCGTGCTCGATCGTCTCCTCCCCCGGGCTCGAAGCGGTGGCGCGCGCCCACGGTCTCGGGTTCCGGGCGACGCTCACCGGGTTCAAGTGGATCTCCCGCGCCCCCGACCTGGTGTTCGGCTTCGAAGAGGCGCTCGGCTACCTGGTGAACCCGGGCACGGTGCGCGACAAGGACGGCATCTCGGCCGCGGTCGCGTTCCTCTCGCTCGCGGCGCGCCTCGCCGCGGAGGGTCGCACGATCGCCGACCGGCTCGACGAGTTCGCGCTGCGCTTCGGCCGCTTCGACTCGAGCCAGGTGTCGATCCGCGTGACCGACCTCTCGCGCATCGCCGACGTGATGGCCCGGCTGCGGGCCGAACCGCCGACCGAGGTCGGCGGCATCCGGGTGGAGCGCATCGACGACCTCGCCGCCGGCATCGACGGCTACCCGCCGTCCGACGTGCTCCGCCTGGTGTTCGACGGCGGCGCCCGCGTGATGGTGCGCCCGAGCGGCACCGAGCCGAAGCTCAAGGTGTACATCGACGCGGCGGCGACCGAGGGATCGCTCGAGGAACGCCGCGTCGCTGCGGCCGACACCGTCAGCCGACTGGAGGCGGGGATGCGGGCGCTCGTCTCCTGACGCTCGCGACCGGACCGGCCTCTCGAGGACGGCTCGCCGGTGCTGCGCCGCGCCTTCAGCCGAGCGACGCGTCGAGCTTCCGCCCGATCTCGTCGACGTCGAAGTAGTTCTCGACCTCGATGATCTCCGCCCAGGTCCGGCCGAGGGCCGCGCGGACCCGGTCGGCGAGCTCCGTCGACGTGAGCACCACCTGGGCGTCGGATGCCGCCTCGCGGAGCCCGTCGAGACCGCTCGCCGTCACGTCGGCCGTGAGACCCAGTCGGTCGAGCGCCCGTTCGGCGTTGCCCTTCAGGATGGCCGAGGTGCCGACGCCGACTCCGCAGACCGCGACGATCCTCATGACGGCGCTCCGGCGGCATCCGTCGCCTGGCGGTCCTCGCCGCCCGCGACGCGCAGGACCGCGCGAACCTCGGCCGGCGTCTCGGCGGTCGCGATGCGATCGATCGCATCGCGCTCGTTGAACACGTTGGCGAGGTCGGCGACGCTCGCGACGTGCTCCTCGGCCGTGGAGACGGCCAATCCGAGGACGACGCGGACGGGATCGTTGTGCGGATGGCCGAACGCGATGGGCTCGGCGAGGGTGACGACCGACAGTCCGCTCCGGCGCACGTCCGGACCCGGTCGGGCGTGCGCGAGTGCCAGACCGGGCGCGATCACGATGTACGCCCCGAATTCCACGAGGACATCGATCATCCGATCGGCGTAGCCCGGGAGCGTCGCGCCGGACCGCGCGAGCGCGTGGCCGGCCGCCCGGACAGCGTCGCGCCAGTCGGCGACGTCGGCGCGCAGCACGATCGCGTCGTCGGGAAGCGGAGGGAGGGTCATCGATGTCCGTTCGGCGTGATTCTGTTCTTCTGGTCGAGCGTGGTCCGATCCGTGGTTCACGAGTCGGCGGGAACGAGCTCCCCCAACCCTTCGGGCGCCGCCCGAGGGCGGATTCAGGCTTCGTCGAATCCGTCCTGGATCTGCTCCACGAGGTCCTCGCGGTCGTCGAGCGGGAGGAACGCCGCCGCGGCGGCGTTCAACTGGAAGACCTCGAAGTCGTCGAGGTCGTAGCCGAACGCATCCGAGAGCAGGGCGAGCTCGCGCGAGAGCGAGGTGCCGGACTGGAGTCGGTTGTCGGTGTTGACGGTGACGCGGAAGCCGAGCTGGTAGAGCAGGTCGAACGGATGGTCGACGAGCTCGTCGCCCCACGCCGCGATCGCGCCCGTCTGGAGGTTCGAGGACGGGCTGGTCTCGAGGGCGATCTCACGATCGCGTACCCACTGGGCGACCGGACCGAGCGAGACGTAGGTGTTCTCGTCGTCCTGCCGCTCGATCGTGAGGTCCTCGGCCAGTCGCACGCCGTGGCCGAGTCGGAGCGCGCGACCGTCGAACAGGGCACTCCGGATCGACTCGAGGCCGTCGGCCTCGCCCGCGTGCACGGTCACCGGCATGAACCGCGTCGCCAGGAACTCGAACGCGGTGCGGTGACGGCTCGGCGGGAAGCCGGCCTCGGCGCCCGCGATGTCGAAGCCGACGACCCCACGATCGCGGTGCCGGACCGCGAGCTCGGCGATCTCGAGACCACGGTCGGCGTGCCGCATCGCGGTGATGAGCTGGCCGACGCGGATGCGCGCGCCCTGGCGCCGAACGTCGTCGACACCCTGGTCGAGCCCCGCCTGCACGGCTTCCACCGCCTCGTCGAGCGAGAGGCCCCGGGTGAGGTGCTGCTCGGGCGCCCAGCGGACCTCTCCGTAGATCACGCCGTCCTCCGCGAGGTCGTTGACGAACTCCCGCGCCACGCGCGCCAGTCCGTCGCGCGTCTGCATGACCGCGGTGGTGACGTCGAAGGTCTTCAGGTACTCGACGAGCGAACCCGAGTCGGACTGGTCGCCGAACCATCGAGCGAGCTCGTCGGCCTCGGTCGCGGGGAGTTCGAACCCGATCTCGTCGGCGAGCTCGATGACGGTCTGCGGCCGCAGCCCGCCGTCGAGGTGATCGTGCAGCGAGATCTTCGGCAGCGACCGGATGTCGGTGCCGTCCCCCTCGATCCGGTAGTCGGTCGCGTGCGTGTCCACCCCACCACGATAGCGGCGAGGACCCCCGCCGACGCAGGGAAATCCCTGCGTGCGACGGCGGGCGACGCAACGGACGTGCGCCTCGGCCGAGCTAGCGTCCGATACGGTCGGCGATGAGCGGGCCGCCGTCCTGCACGGTCGAGCCGGCGTCTCCGATCTCCCATGCACCGGCGACGGCATCGAGTGCCCGCGCGAACCTGGCGGGCTCGTCCGCGTGCAGCGTGAAGAGCGGTTGCCCCGAGCGGACGACGTCTCCGGGCTTGGCGTGCAGGTCGATCCCCGCAGCGTGCTGGACCGGATCCTCCTTGCGGGCGCGGCCCGCGCCCAGCCGCCATGCGGCGATGCCGAACGGCAGCGCCTCCTGGCGCACGAGCACGCCGTCGCGTTCGGCGGTGACGACGTGCTGCTCCTTCGCGACCGGCATCGGGGCGTCGGGGTCGCCGCCCTGCGCGCGGATCGACGCGCGCCAGGTGTCCATCGCGCGGCCGTCGTCGAGCGCGGCCTCGACGTCGGCGTCCGTGACGCCGGCCAGCTCGAGCATCTCGCGAGCGAGGGCGATCGTGAGCTCCCGGATGTCGGCCGGGCCGCCGCCCGCGAGCACCTCGACCGACTCGCGGACCTCGTTGGCGTTGCCGATCGTGAGGCCGAGCGGCACGTTCATGTTCGTCAGGAGCGCGGAGGTCGCGACCCCCGCGTCCTCGCCGAGCTCGACCATCGTGCGCGCGAGTTCACGCGACCGCTCGATGTCCTGCAGGAACGCGCCGGACCCGAACTTCACGTCGAGCACCAGGGCGCCGGTGCCCTCCGCGATCTTCTTCGACATGATCGAGGAGGCGATGAGCGGAATCGCCTCGACGGTCCCGGTGATGTCCCGGAGCGCGTAGAGCTTCTTGTCGGCGGGGGCCAGCCCGGATCCCGCAGCGCAGATCACCCCGCCCACGTCGCGGAGCTGGGCGAACATCTCCTCGTTCGACAGCTCGGCGCGCCAGCCGGGGATCGATTCGAGCTTGTCGAGCGTTCCGCCGGTGTGGCCGAGCCCGCGGCCCGACAGCTGCGGCACGGCGACGCCGAAGGAGGCGACGAGGGGCATGAGCGGGAGCGTGATCTTGTCGCCGACCCCACCCGTGGAGTGCTTGTCGGTCGTCGGCTTGCCAAGACCCGAGAAGTCCATGCGCTCGCCGGACGCGATCATCGCCATGGTCATGTCGCGGATCTCCCGGCGCGTCATCCCGTTCAGGAAGATCGCCATGGTCATCGCCGACATCTGCTCGTCGGCCACGTATCCACGCGTGTACGCGTCGACGAGCCACTCGATCTGGTCGGTGGACAGCTCGCCCCGGTCGCGCTTGGTGCGGATCAGGTCGACGGCGTCGAATGCCTCGACGGAGTTCATTCGGTCTCCCCCCGGTACTCGGCGAGCTGTCGCGGACCGAACGCATCGGGCAGCACCTCGTCGATGGTCTTCAGTCCCGAGACGGTCTCGAGGATCATGCCCTCGGCCGAGTGCTCGTAGAGGAGCTGGCGGCACCGGCCGCACGGCATCAGGACGTTGCCGTGGCCGTCCACGCACGTGAACGCGACGAGCTTGCCCCCGCCCGACATGACGAGCGCGGAGACGAGCGAGCACTCGGCGCACAGGGTCACGCCGTATGAGGCGTTCTCGACGTTGCATCCGCTCACGACGCGGCCGTCGTCGGCGACGGCCGCGGCGCCCACGGGGAACTGGGAGTACGGGACGTACGCCTTCGCCATCGCCTCTCGGGCGATCTCGCGGAGGTGGCCCCAGTCGGTCGACTGGTGGTCGGTCATCTGTGGCGCTCCTCGATCAGGCTTTGATGTAGGGCTTGCCGGCGGCGGCGGGGCCGCGGACCTTGCCGACGAATCCGGCGACGGCGAGGATCGTGACGATGTACGGCAGCATGAGCATGAACTCGCTGGGGACCGGGGAGCCGATCACCGAGAGCGTGTTCTGCAGGTTCGATGCGAACCCGAACAGGAGGGCGGCGAGCGTTGCTCGGATCGGATCCCACTGCCCGAAGATCACGGCCGCGAGGGCGATGAAGCCCGCGCCCGCGGTCATCTCCTTGTTGAACGCTCCGACCGCACCGAGCGTGAAGAACGCGCCGCCGAATCCGGCGATCGCACCGGCCAGCGAGACGTTCCAGAACCGGGTGCGCGCCACGTTGATGCCGACGGTGTCGGCCGCGGTGGGGTGCTCGCCGACCGAGCGGAGGCGCAGGCCCCAACGGGTGTGGAACAGGCCGATGTAGACGAGCGCGATGATGACGTACATCGCGTACACGATGAGCGTCTGGCGGAAGAACATCGGCCCGATCAGCGGGATCTCCGACAGCAGCGGGATCGGGATGCGCTGCAGCCGCGGCGGGGAGTTCAGCAGGGCGGCGTTCGGGGCGAGGACCTGGGAGAACAGGAAGCTGGTCAGGCCGATCACCAGGACGTTCAGCACGACGCCGACGATGACCTGGTCGACGAAGTACTTGATCGAGAACGCGGCGAGCACGAATGCGACGAGCACGCCCGAGATCGCGGCCGCGAACAGGCCCACGATGGGTCCGAGCCACTGCTGGCCGATGACCGAGGCGACGACCGCGGAGGTGAACGCGCCGGCCAGGAGCTGGCCTTCGATCGCGATGTTGATCACGCCGACCCGCTCCGAGATGACACCGCACAGGGCGCCGAAGATCAGCGGCACGGACAGGCTGAGCGCACCGGCGAGCAGGCCCGGAAGCGGGATCACCGGGGTGCGGGCGCCGGCGGCGGCCCAGGTCAGGAAGGCGACCAGGCCGATCACCGCGAAGATCACGACCACCCAGAGCGGAACGCGGCGCTTGGCGCGCACGAGCGCGGCCGCGGCGACGGTGATCGCGGTCATCACGACGACGCAGGTCCACGTCGTGACGGGCCCGTTCAGGACGATCTCGGGAATCTGGATGAGGTCGCGCGGTGCGGAGAGCCGGAACACCGCGTCGCCGCTGTGGCGGGTGGTGAGGAAGAGCACGGCGAGCAGCGCGGTGACGACGGCGAACGAGATCGGCGCCTTCCAGCTGACGACGGTGGTGCTGTCCAGGTGCTCGGCGGGGCTGGACGTGGCGTGGTGCTGACTGGTTGCGGTCACTTCGCCGCCACCTCCTCCGTGCGTGGCGTGCGGGTTCGCTTCTTGGGCTTCGAGCCCGGCTGCGGGAGTCGGAAGATCGCCCGCACGAGCGGCGGTGCCGCGATGAAGAGCACGATCAGGGACTGGACGACCAGGACGATGTCGATCGGGACGCCCTCCGCCGCCTGCATCGCGAATCCGCCGGCCTTGAACGCGCCGAACAGGATCCCGGCGGCGAGGATGCCCCACGGGTTCGAGCCGCCGAGGAGCGCGACGGTGATCGCGTCGAAGCCGATGCCGGCGTCGATGCCGGAGGAGAACCCGGTGGTCACGGTGCCGAGCACCTGGTCCACACCGGCCAGGCCGACGAGCGCCCCGGCGATGAGCATGCCGTAGATGTACATGCGGTTGACGTTGATGCCTGCGACGCGGGCGGCCTTCGGGTTCAGGCCGACGGCGCGGAACTGGAAGCCCAGGCTGGAGCGCTCCAGGATCCACCACACGAGGACCACGCAGGCGATCGAGAGGATGAATCCGAAGTGCAGGTTGAACCGCGGCCCGAGCAGGTCGAAGAAGATCGCGGAGTCCTTCATCGGAGGCGTGGTCGGGTTGTTCGTGCCGGGCGCCTGCAGCAAACCCTGGGTGCGCAGCATCCACGACACCAGGTAGAACGCGACGTAGTTCAGCATGATCGTCACGATCACCTCGTGCGCGCCGGTGCGGGCCTTCAGCACGCCCGCGATCCCGGCCCACAGGGCGCCGGCGACGATGCCCGCGACGGTGGCGACGATCATGTGCACCCCGAACGGGAGGTCGAAGGAGAACGCGACCCAGCCGGCGGCGGATGCCGCGAGCAGCATCTGCCCGCGACCACCGATGTTGAACATGCCGACCTTGAAGGCGAGTCCGACGCCGAGGCCGGCGGCGATCAGCGGTGTCGCGAAGTTCAGCGTCTCGGTCAACGGGCGGATGCCGGAGATGAAGTCGTCCCGGCGGAAGTTGTAGACCGCGCCCTGGAACAGGGCGGAGTACGCGCCCGCGACCGACTCCCAGATCGCTGCGAACGTGTCGCCCGGGAGGGCGAAGAAGTACCCCGACGCGGCCTGCACGCGCTCGTCGGTGAACGCGATCATCACCGCGCCCACCACCAGCGCCAGCAGCACCGCCAGCACCGAGATGATCGCATTCCCCGTGGCGATCTGACGCAGCGCCTGCTGCCAGCGCGACGGCTCCTCGGGCTCGGGCTCCTGCTCGAGCACGGGCTCGTCGGGCGGGACCTGCGAGCCGGTCTCGAGCGCGACGTCGGGATCGTTGCGGTCGCTCATGCGGCGGCTCCTTCGGGGGTGGGGGTGTCACCGGTCGGCGCAGGGCGCTCGCCCGCCATCATCAGTCCGAGCACGTTGCGGGGGGTGTCGCCGGGCACGATGCCCACCACCTTGCCCCGGTACATCACCATGATCCGGTCGGCGAGGGCGGTGACCTCGTCGAGCTCGGTCGAGACCACGACGACGGGGACGCCGGCATCGCGGGTCTCGATGATGCGCTTGTGGATGAACTCGATCGAGCCCACGTCGACACCGCGCGTGGGCTGCGCCGCGACGAGCAGGTTGAGGTCGCGGCTCAGTTCGCGGGCGAGCACCACCTTCTGCTGGTTGCCGCCGGAGAGCCGGCCCGCCTTGGTCTCGATGCCGGGCGTGCGGACGTCGAACTCGGCGACCTTGTCCCTCGCGAACTCAGCGAGGTAACCGCGCTGCACGTTGCCCGCCTTCACGAACGGCTCGCCGTCGGATCGGTCGAGCATCAGGTTCTCGGCGACGGTGAACTCGCCCACCAGGCCGTCCTCGGTGCGGTCCTCGGGCACGAACCCGACCCCGGCATCCAGGATCCGGCGCACCGAATGACGAGTCAGGTCCTGGCCGTCGAGCCGGATGCTGCCCTGCACGCGCGGCTGGAGCCCCACGAGCGCCTCGGTCAACTCGGTCTGCCCGTTGCCCTGCACGCCCGCGACGGCGAGCACCTCGCCCTTGCGCACCGTGAAGCTCACGTCGTTGACCACGAGCTGCCCGACCGGATCGATCACGCTCAGGTGCTCGACCTGCAACGCCTCCTCGCCCAGGTCCGGCTCCTCCTTCTGCACCGTCAGCTCGACCGCACGACCGACCATGAGCGACGCCAGCTCCGCGTTCGTCGCGGTCGGCTCGGCCTCCCCGACGACCTTGCCCAGTCGCACCACCGTGATCCGGTCCGCGACCTCGCGGACCTCCCGCAGCTTGTGCGTGATGAACACGATCGACGCCCCGGACTCCTTCAGCTGGCGCATGATCGCCATCAGCTCGTCCGTCTCCTGCGGGGTCAGCACCGCGGTCGGCTCGTCGAACACGAGCACCCGGGCATCGCGGGAGAGCGCCTTGATGATCTCCACCCGCTGCTGCACACCGACCGGCAGGTCGTCGACCAGCGCGTCCGGGTCGACGTCGAACCCGAACCGGTCGCTGATCTCGCGCACCTTCTGCCGAGCCGCGGCCAGGTCGATCAGCCCGCCCGCCTTGGTCTGCTCGTGCCCGAGCATCACGTTCTCCGCGACCGTGAACACGGGGATCAGCATGAAGTGCTGGTGCACCATGCCGATGCCCGCCCGCATCGCATCGCCCGGACCGTCGAAGTGCTGCAGCTGGTCATCGAGGAGGATCTCGCCCTCCTCCGCCCGGTACAGGCCGTACAGGACGTTCATCAGCGTCGACTTGCCCGCCCCGTTCTCACCGAGCAGGCAGTGGATCTCGCCCGCCTCGACAGTGAGGTCGATGTGGTCGTTCGCCACCAGGGAACCGAACTTCTTCGTGATTCCTCGGAGTTCGAGTTTCATGCCACCGATCCTAATGATCGCGCCGGGTTTCTCAGCGGTCGTGCGCCGAAGTGCGCCGATGAGCGTCCCGAACTGCTCAGATGTTGGCGGGCGTGCTCAGCAGCGCCCGGAATGGGCGAAGGGAGGCCGGTGCGGCACCGGCCTCCCTTCGCGAACGGCTCGGCTCAGCCGGCCAGGTAGGACTCGACGGTGATGTCGCCGTCGATGATCATCTGCTCCAGCTCGTCGAGCTTCGACGACAGCTCGGCCGGAACCGCGTCCTCGAAGTCGTGGAACGGCGCGAGACCGACGCCCTCGTTCTCGAGGGTTCCGACGAACGGCTCCGGGTCGAACTCGCCGTTGCCGGCGGCGAGGATCGCGTCCTCGACGCCCACGTCGATGCCCTTGCGGATCGACGTGAGCAGCAGGTCGCCGACCGACGGGTCGGTCTCGTAGACATCGGCGTCGACACCGAGCAGCATGATGTCGCGGCCCGAGTCGCGGATCGCGGCGGCGCCCGACTGGTAGATCGGACCGCCGACGGGCAGCAGCACGTCGATGTTCTGGTCGATCAGACCCTGCGCGACCTGGCGCGCCGTGTCGTTCGCCTCGAAGCCGCCGGTGAACGAGCCGTCCTGCGCCTCGCGGTCCCAGCCGAGGACCTGGACGTCGGTGCCGTTCTCCTCGTTGTAGTACTCGACGCCCTGCGCGAAGCCGTCCATGAAGATCGACACGGTCGGGATGTTGATGCCGCCGTACGTGCCGACCGCGCCGGTCTCGCTCATGCCGGCCGAGAGGTAGCCGGCGAGGAACGCCGCCTGGGCAGTGTCGAAGATGATGGGCTTGATGTTCTCGGCGTCCGTCTCGCCGTCGAAGTCCGTGTCGACGGTGTCGTCGATCGAGACGTACTCGAGGTCGGGGTTGGCGGTCGCCGACTCGAGCGCGGCGGGTGCGAGCAGGAAGCCGACCGTCACGATGGTGTCGCAACCCTGGTCGACGAGGCTCTGCAGGTTGGACGCGTAGTCGGTCTCGGCTGCGGACTCGACGAGCGTCGGCTCGACGCCGAGCTCCTCGGACGCGGCCTCGAGGCCCTCGCGGCCCAGCTGGTTGAACGACTTGTCGTCGAAGCCACCGGCGTCGGAGACCATGCAGGGCAGGTAGTCGAGCGCCTCGCCGCCGCCGTCGTCGGTCTCCTCGGGAGCCGACGCGCAGCTTGCGAGGAGCGCGACCGCACCGATGGTCGCGAGGCCGCCGATCGCGGCCTTCTTGAACGTGAACGTCACAGTGTCCTCCAAAAGACAGTGCACCCCGCACGATCGCGGGGACCGTGAGGTCACGTTACCCAATGTTTCGACCCGCGCCATGGGCCGCTCGACCCGCAACCGTCAAAGGTTATGAAGCCGCGACCTTCTGCTCATATGAGCATCCTCCGGGCTCCCCCGAGCAGGGGACACTCACGGCGCGGAGGGCGACGCGACGACGAGTTCGCCCGAGATGATCGCCTGCCGCAGCCCCTCGATCTCGCCCTGCAACCCGGGGCCCACGAGCGACTCGAGGTCGTGGTACGGAGCGATCTCGACACCGCCGTTCTCCAGGGTTCCGACGTACGGGTCACTCGAGAAGCTCCCGTCCTGGACCGCGCCCACGATCTCGACCATCGCCTGCTGCGTGTTCTTGAGCACGCTCGTCAGCACGACCGGCCGGAACTCGGCGGGGAGGGTCTCGTAGCCGTCGCTGTCGACCCAGATCACCGACGTCGACCCCTGCTCGACCGCCGCTGCCGCGGCGCCCTCGCCGACCTGCCCCGCGACCGGCAGGATCACGTCGGCGCCCTGGTCGATGAAGCCCTCGGCGAGCACCTTGCCCTTGTTGATGTCCTCGAAGTCGCCCGTGAAGGCGCCGTCCTGCTGCTCCTTGTCCCACCCGAGTACTCGGACGTCGGCACCGTGCACCTCGTTGTACCGGGCGACGCCGTCCACGAAGCCGTCCATGAAGAGCGTGACCGGGGGCTGGTTGCCGCCGCCGAAGGTGGCGACGACACCCGTCTCCGACACCCCGGCCGCGAGGTAGCCGGCCAGGAACGCCGCCTGGGCGGTGTCGAAGACGACCGGCTTGACGTTCTCGGCGTCGACCGACTCGTCGACGATCGCGAACGAGACCTCCGGGTTGGCCTCGGCCTCCGCGAGCGTGGCCTCCGCGAGCTCCCAGCCGACGGTGACGACGAGCGCGCACCCGGAGTCGACCGCCTGGCGGACGTTCGGCGCGAGGTCGGTCTCGCTCGTCGACACGAGCGCCTCCGCCTCCACGCCGAGCTCGTCCTCCGCGCGCTGCAGGCCCTCCCAGCTCGACTGGTTGAACGAGCGGTCCTCGAGCCCGCCCGAGTTCGTGACCATTCGCACGCACCCCGCGGCATCCGCGTCGCCCGGCCCCTCGGGCGCCGGCGCGCAGCCCGTGACCGCGGCGGATGCCACGACGAGCGCGGCCCCGAACGTGACGACCCGTCGCAGCGACATCCGCCCGACCACCTTCCCGTGCCTAGAGCACGTCGTTCGATCCGCCGAGGCGCAGCGCGTCGACGACGGCCTTGACCCGTTGCGCGTGCTCGCTCGTCGTCACGAGCAGCGCATCGGGCGTGTCCACGACCACGATGTCCTTCACCCCGATGAGGCTGATCACGCGATCGGCCCGGCTCACGACGATACCGCTGGATGCGTCGGAGAGGACCCTGGCGTGCTCGCCGAGGATGGCGAGTTCGCCGGACCGTCCGGCCGTGTTCAGCTTCGCGAGCGACGCGAAGTCGCCGACGTCGTCCCACTGGAAATGGGCGCGGACGACCGCGAGGCGGCCCCTGGCGGCCGCGGGCTCGGCGACCGAGTAGTCGATCGCGATCTTCTCGAGCGTGGGCCAGATGCGGTCGACGGCCGGTCCGCGGGCGTCGGGGTCGTCCCACGCCTCGGCCAGTTCCATGACGCCCGCGTGGAGCGCGGGCTTCGTTCGGGCCAGCTCCTCGAGGAGCCGGTCGGCGCGGGCGATGAACATTCCGGCGTTCCAGAGGTGGCGCCCGCCCTCGAGGTATCCGCGCGCGGTCTCGAGGTCGGGCTTCTCGACGAAGCTCGACACCGCGGTGACCTTGTCGGTGCCGGGCACGTCCAGCGGCTCGCCGCACTCGATGTAGCCGAACCCGACCGCCGGCTCGGTCGGGGTGATGCCGATCGTCGCGATGTAGCCCGCGTCGGCGGCGGCGACCGCCGCGGTCACCGCGTCTCGGAAGAGCGCGGTCCCCGAGATGACGTGGTCGGCGGCGAACGAGCCGATGACGACGCCGGGTTCCCGATGCTGGAGGATCGCGGCAGCCAGCGCGATCGCCGCGGTCGAGTCCCGCGGCTCGCTCTCGAGCACGATGTTCGCATCGGCCAGCTCGGGCAGCTGCGCCTCGACGGCCGCGCGGTGCGCTCGGCCGGTCACGATCATGATGCGCTGCTCGCCCGACAGCGGCGCCAGCCGGTCCCACGTGTCGCGGAGCAGCGTCTGCCCCGACCCCGTGAGGTCGTGCAGGAACTTCGGGGCGTCCGCGCGCGAGAGCGGCCAGAGCCGCGAACCCACGCCGCCTGCGGGGATGACGCTGTAGAAGCGGTCGAGCGGAGCCTGTCGCATCCGATCAGGATAGCCGCGGGCCGCGCCGGACATCCGCAGGCGGGTGCGTCGCCACGGCGGCGAACGGAGCACCTCCCGGGGCGCACTAGACTCGGAGCCGGGCCATCGGTCCCGTCATGCCCGCAGTCGGGCGACGCACACCGCCAGGAGGGACGTCCATGTCAGCAACGACGACACGGACCCCGATCGCACCCGAGAAGCCGGCGAAGCAGAAGCCGGGCGGCACGCTCTATCGCGGCCGCGAGGGCATGTGGTCGTGGGTGCTGCACCGGATCACCGGGGTGGCGATCTTCTTCTTCCTCCTCGTGCACATCCTCGACACCGCCCTCGTGCGGGTGAGCCCCGAGGCGTACAACGCCGTGATCGGCACCTACCAGACCCCGATCATGGGCCTCGGCGAGGTCGCGCTCGTCGGCGCGATCGTGTTCCACGCGTTCAACGGCCTCCGCGTCATCCTCGTCGACTTCTGGTCGTGGGCGACCCGCAACCAGAAGGTCCTCTTCTACATCGTGATCGCACTCTGGGTCGTCACGATGCTCGCGTTCGTGCCTCGGCACCTCATGAACGTCTTCAGCCACTAGGAGCGTCGAGATGACCGTCATCGAATCCCCGCGCACCCCTGCTCGCCCCGCGCCGAAGCGCGGCGTCAACCTCGAGAAGTGGGGCTGGATCTACATGCGCGCGTCGGGCGTCGTGCTCGTCGTGCTCGTCTTCGGCCACCTCTTCGTCAACCTCATGGTCGGCGAGGGAGTGAAGGCCATCGACTTCGGCTTCGTCGGCGGCAAGTGGGCCGACCCGTTCTGGCAGTGGTGGGACGTGCTGATGCTGTGGCTCGCGCTCATCCACGGTGCGAACGGCATGCGGACCATCGTCAACGACTACACCAATCCGGGCACCGTGCAGCGGATCCTGAAGGGCGCGCTGCTCCTCTCGACGATCGTGCTGCTCGTCCTCGGCACGCTCGTGGTCTTCACCTTCGACCCGTGCCCCGCAGGCTCGCCCGCCGAGCTGCTCCCCTCGTTCTGCCCCGCCGCATAGGAGACACGTGACCAGCGAGAACCACGTCGAGACGACGGTCGTCGACGGCGTCCACCACCACCAGTACGACATCGTCATCATCGGCGCCGGCGGCGCAGGCATGCGGGCGGCCATCGAGGCCGGACCCGGCGCGAAGACCGCGGTGATCTCGAAGCTGTACCCGACGCGGTCCCACACGGGCGCGGCGCAGGGCGGCATGGCCGCGGCGCTCGCGAACGTCGAGGAGGACAGCTGGGAGTGGCACACCTTCGACACGATCAAGGGCGGCGACTACCTGGTCGACCAGGACGCCGCCGAGATCCTGGCGAAGGAGGCCATCGACGCGGTCATCGACCTCGAGAACATGGGCCTGCCGTTCAACCGCACGCCCGACGGCAAGATCGACCAGCGCCGGTTCGGCGGGCACACCCGCGACCACGGCAAGGCGCCGGTCCGGCGCGCGTGCTACGCGGCCGACCGCACCGGCCACATGATCCTGCAGACGCTGTTCCAGAACTGCGTGAAGCTCGGCATCGAGTTCTACAACGAGTACTACGCGCTCGACCTCGTCATGACCGAGGTCGACGGCGCGCAGAGGCCCTCGGGCGTCGTGGCCTACGAGCTCGCCACCGGCGAGCTCCACGTCTTCCAGGCCAAGGCCGTCATCTTCGCCACCGGCGGCTTCGGGAAGATCTACAAGACGACCTCGAACGCGCACACCCTGACCGGCGACGGCGTCGGCATCGTCTGGCGCAAGGGGCTTCCGCTGGAGGACATGGAGTTCTTCCAGTTCCACCCGACCGGCCTCGCCGGCCTCGGCATCCTCCTCACCGAGGGCGCGCGCGGCGAGGGCGCGATCCTCCGCAACGCCTCGGGCGAGCGGTTCATGGAGCGATACGCCCCGACCATCAAGGACCTGGCGCCGCGCGACATCGTCGCCCGGTGCATGGTCCAGGAGGTCGCCGAGGGCCGCGGCGCCGGTCCCGACAAGGACTACGTGCTGCTCGACTGCACCCACCTCGGGGCCGAGGTGCTCGAGACGAAGCTCCCCGACATCACCGAGTTCGCCCGCACCTACCTCGGCGTCGACCCGGTCTACGAGCCGGTGCCCGTGATGCCGACCGCGCACTACGCGATGGGCGGCATCCCGACCAACGTGAAGGCCGAGGTGCTGAGCGACAACACGACGGTCGTCCCCGGCCTCTACGCCGCGGGCGAGTGCGCGTGCGTGTCGGTGCACGGTTCCAACCGCCTCGGCACGAACTCGCTGCTCGACATCAACGTCTTCGGCAAGCGGGCGGGGCGCAACGCGGTCGAGTACGTCAACTCGGGCGTCGACTTCACCCCGCTTCCGGAGGACCCGGCCGGCGACGTGCGCCGCCTGCTGGAGATGCTGCGCGACTCGAACGGCACCGAGCGGATCGCAGCGATCCGCAAGGAGCTGCAGGACGAGATGGACAAGGGCGCCCAGGTGTTCCGGACGAGCGAGTCGCTCGACCACGTCGCCGAGGTCATCGCGGGCCTCCGCGACCGCTATCGGCACATCGCCGTGCAAGACAAGGGGAAGCGGTTCAACACCGACCTGCTCGAGGCCGTCGAACTCGGCTTCCTGCTCGACCTCGCGGAGGTCGTGGTGGCATCCGCCCGCAATCGCGAGGAGAGCCGCGGCGGTCACATGCGCGACGACTTCCCGAACCGCGACGACGAGAAGTTCATGCAGCACACGATGGCCTACCTGTCCGGCGACGCGAACTCGTCGGTCGCCGCCGATCACATCCGGCTCGACTGGAAGCCGGTGACGATCACCCGATACCAGCCGATGGAGAGGAAGTACTGACGTGACGACCGCCACGCTCGAGACGACGTCGACGGATGCCGCGACGAAGTCCTTCACCGTCACCTTCCTGATCCGCCGCTTCGATCCCGAGGTCGACGCGGAGCCGCGCTGGCAGGACTTCGACGTCGAGATGTACGCGACCGACCGCGTGCTCGACGCCCTGCACAAGATCAAGTGGGAGCAGGACGGCTCGCTGACGTTCCGCCGATCGTGCGCGCACGGCATCTGCGGGTCCGACGCGATGCGCATCAACGGGCGCAACCGGCTGGCGTGCAAGACCCTGATCAAGGACCTCGACATCACGAAGCCGATCTACGTCGAGGCGATCAAGGGCCTGCCACTCGAGAAGGACCTCGTCGTCGACATGGAGCCGTTCTTCGCGAGCTACCGCGAGGTCCAGCCGTTCCTCCAGGCGAGCGCGGCGCCCGCCGCGGGCAAGGAGCGGGTGCAGTCGGTGGCCGAGCGCGCGCGCTTCGACGACACCACGAAGTGCATCCTGTGCGCCGCGTGCACCTCGTCCTGCCCCGTGTTCTGGACCGACGGCCAGTACTTCGGGCCGGCGGCGATCGTGAACGCGCACCGGTTCATCTTCGACTCGCGCGATGAGGAGGCCAAGGTGCGCCTCGACATCCTGAACGACAAGGAGGGCGTGTGGCGCTGCCGCACGACCTTCAACTGCACCGACGCGTGCCCTCGCGGCATCGAGGTGACCAAGGCGATCGCCGAGGTCAAGCAGGCGATCCTGCGCGGCCGCCCCTGACCGGGCGTCCGCGGTCGGAGGGGTCGGTGTGCGATGCGCGCCGACCCCTCCGGCGTCGGCGGAGGATCGGCCGGCGGGGCGGATCAGGCGGGGGCGGATCGGGCGCGTGCGATCGGGCGCGCGGCATCCGCTCGCTAGGGTGAAGGCGTGAGCGATCGCGGACGGGGACGCGGCGACGGTTCGGCGCGACCCGACGGCGTCGTGCCGAACGGCGCGAGCGCCGACGGCGGTGCGCCCGCATCCCCGTCGTCGGCCTCCCTGCGCGTCCGCGATCGGATCGAGGCGGCGAGCGCGCCGATCCTGGAACGGTTCGACGAGCCGATCTCCCGCGCCGAGCAGTTCACGCAGTGGGCGATGGCGCTCTTCCCCGTGCGGGTCTGGCGGCACTTCCTCGCCCGCAACGGCTTCCTCCTCACCGCCGGCATGAGCTACCAGTCGCTGTTCGCGGTGTTCGCGGCGATCTACGTCGTGTTCGCCGTCGCGGGCATCTGGCTGCTCGGCGACGAGGAGACGCTGAACGCGCTGCTCCTGCTCATCAACACGTACGCGCCCGGGCTCGTGGGCGAGAACGGCATCATCACGCCCGAGGCGCTGCAGGAGGCCGCGACAGCGAGCACGAGCCTGTTCGGCTGGACCGGCGCGGTCGCGCTCGGCGGCCTGATCTGGACGGCCATCGGATGGGTCACGTACGCCCGCATGGCCGTGCGGAGCATCTTCCTCCTGCCGAAGGACGATCGGGCCTACCTCTACCTGAAGGCGCGCGACTTCGCCGCGGCGTTCATGTTCGGTCTCGCCATCCTGGTCGCGGCGGTCCTCTCGATCGTCGCGACGGGATTCCTCGACTGGCTCTTCAGCCTGCTCGGCATCGACCTCACGACCGAGTCCCCGGTGGTGCGGGTCGGGCTGCAGTTCGGGGCGATCGTCGTCGTGTTCGTCATCGACACGCTCGCGCTCGCCGTGATGTTCCGCTTCCTCTCCGGGGCCGAGATGCCGTGGCGGCGGATGTGGACCGGCTCACTGCTCGGGTCCGCCGCGCTCAGCGTGCTGCAGATGCTCGGCGGGTGGGTCCTCTCATGGGCCGGCAGCAACCCGCTCCTCGCGACGTTCACCGTGATCGTGGCGCTCCTCCTGTGGTTCCGGATCGCGAGCATCATCATCCTCGTGGCGGCGGCCTGGATCGCGGTCGAGGCCGCGGACCGGAACGAGTCGCTGCGCCGCGTGACGGCCGCGCAGCTGGAGGCGGAGCGTCGCCAGCGGGAGTACGAGGCGCTGCTCACGGCGGCGAAGGTGCGGGTTCGAGAGGCGAGGAGCGCCGCCGACTCGGCACGGTGGTACGAACGGGTGCCCGCCGCCCGGCGTCTCGCGAAGGCCAGGCGGGATCTCGACGAGCTCGAGGCATCCGCCCCGCCACCGCCGCCGCCGAAGCCGCACCTCTGGCGGAACGGGAACGGCCGTGGGGGTGGCACGGCCTAGGATCGTAGGCATGCCCTCCCCCTCCCCGCTCCGGATCGTCAGCGCCAACGTGAACGGGGTCCGGGCGGCGTTCCGCCGTGGAATGGGCGACTGGCTCGCGGCGCGCGACGTCGACATCCTGGCGATGCAGGAGGTGCGCGCGTCGACCGACGACCTCGCCGCCCTCCTGGGCGACGAGTGGAGCATCCTGCACGAGCCGGCGACGGCCAAGGGTCGCGCCGGGGTCGCGATCGCGAGCCGCGCCGGCGCGCGCATCCACCGCGTCGAGCTCGGCACCGAAGACCACGACACCGCGGGCCGGTGGCTCGAGGCCGACTACGAGGTGAACGGCCGCATCGTCACCGTCGTCAGCTGCTACGTCCCGTCCGGCGAGGCCGAGACGCCGAAGCAGGTCGAGAAGTACCGGTTCCTCGACGCGATGAGCGAGCGGATGTCGGAACTCGCCTCGCACGAGCTGGCCGTCGTCGTCGGCGACCTCAACGTCGGCCACCGCACGCTCGACATCAAGAACTGGAAGGGCAACCTCAAGCGCGCCGGCTTCCTGCCCGAGGAGCGCGCCTACTTCGACCGGTTCATGGGGGCCGAGGGCGAGGAGGGCTACAACGCCGGCGCAGGGTTCGGCTGGATCGACCTCGGCCGTCGGTCGGCCGGCGACGTCCCCGGCCCGTACACCTGGTGGTCGTGGCGCGGCAAGGCGTTCGACAACGACAGCGGATGGCGCATCGACTACCAGCTCGCGACCCCGGCGCTCGCCGACGAGATGGTCGCCTACGCCGTCGACCGCGCCGCCGCGTACGACGAGCGATGGTCCGACCACGCCCCCGTCGTCGTCGACTACGCCATCTGAACCGAAGGACCCCCGAACCACGATGAACACCGCACGCCCCGTCGTCTTCTCCGGCATGCAGCCGTCCGGCGACTCGCTCCACCTCGGCAACTACCTCGGTGCCCTGGTGAACTGGGTCGCCCTGCAGGACGACCACGACCCGATCTACTGCGTCGTCGACCTGCACGCGATCACCGTGACGCAGGATCCCGCGACGCTCCGCGAGGCGACGCGCCGCACGGCGGCCCAGTACCTGGCGGCCGGCGTCGACCCCGCACGTTCGACCCTGTTCGTGCAGTCGCACGTGCCCGCGCACGCCGAGCTCGCCTGGGTGCTCGGCACCCTCACGGGGTTCGGCGAGGCGAGCCGCATGACGCAGTTCAAGGACAAGTCCGCGCGCTACGGCGCCGAATCGACGACGGTCGGCCTCTTCACCTACCCGGTGCTCATGGCCGCCGACATCCTGCTGTACGGCACGCACCTCGTGCCCGTCGGCGACGACCAGCGCCAGCACCTCGAGCTCACGCGCGACCTCGCGGGCCGCTTCAACTCGCGCTACGGCGACACGTTCGTCGTGCCCGAGGCGATGATCCCGAAGGAGTCGGCGCGCATCTACGACCTCCAGGAGCCCACCTCCAAGATGTCGAAGTCGGCGGCGAGCCCGAACGGCCTGATCAACCTCATGGACGACCCGAAGGTGATCGCGAAGCGCATCCGCAGCGCCGTGACCGACACCGAGCGCGAGATCCGCTACGACCCGCAGGCGAAGCCCGGCATCGCGAACCTGCTCGACATCTACGCCACGGTGACGGGTCGGAGCATTCCCGAGCTCGAGGCCGCGTACGACGGCAAGGGCTACGGCGACCTGAAGAAGGACCTCGCCGAGGTCGTGGTCGAGCGCGTGGCGCCGATGCGGGAACGCACGCTCGAACTCATGCAGGATCCGGCCGAGCTCGATCGGCTGCTCGCGATCGGCGCCGAGAAGGCGTCGGAGCGCGCGGAGCGCACGCTCGCGACGGTCTACGACCGGGTCGGGTTCCTCCGCCGGGCGTGAGCGGCGTGCAGCGCCCCGGGCCGGACGCGATCGGTCGCGGCGCGGCCGCGCCGCCGGGGGCGTCCGCGGGTCGTCCGGTCGTGCTGTTCGACCTCGACGACACGCTCATGGCGCACCGCGAGGCGGTCGCGGCGGGCATCGTGCGGCATCTTCACGAACGCGGGTACGCGGCCGATGAGGCCGCCGCGCAGGCGCTGTGGCACGAGCTCGAGGAGCGGCATTACCACGCGTACCTCGCCGGCGAGTTGACGTTCGAACAGCAGCGCCGGGCGCGAGCGACGGAGTTCGCGCGCGCCCACGGCGACACGCTCGACGACGAGTCGGCGGGCGTGTGGTTCACGACCTACTTCGAGCGCTACCGCGAGTCGTGGGCGCTCCACGACGACGTCCTGCCCGCGCTCGCCGCGCTCGAGCGGGCGCTGCCGGGAGTGCGGTTCGGCATCATCACGAATGGCGAGCACGACTTCCAGCTCGCGAAGCTCGTGCGACTCGGGCTCGAGGTCGGTCATCCCGGTCGGATCGAGCACCTCGTGGCATCCGGTGCCGAGGGCGTGACCAAGCCCGACCGCCGCATCTTCGAGGTCGCGGTCGCCCGGTTCGCCTCGGGGGGCGCCGTCTCCGGCGCCGCGTACGTCGGCGACCGCCTGCGGACCGACGCGATCGGCGCAGCCGAGGCGGGGCTCGTCGGGGTGTGGATCAACCGCCAGGGAGCGCCGATGGCCGAGCCGGAGGCGTCGGATGCCGCCGCGGCGGGGGTCCTCGAGATCCGAGGCCTCGCGGAGCTCGCGCCGCTGCTGGCGACTCGGCTCGGCTGACCCGAACTCGGATGCGGCGACGGCAACGGGCCGGGGCGCCTTCCCGTGCGCCCCGGCCCGTGTCATCCGTCTCCCGTCGGCGAGCGACGGACGACGTCAGCGGACGTCGTCGTCGACCCAGTCCAGGGTCTTCGTGACGGCCTTCTTCCAGTTGCGCACGAGGCGCCCCTGCTCTGCTTCGTCCATCGCCGGCTCCCAGCGACGGTCCTCCTGCCAGTTCTTGGCGAGGTCGTCGAGGTCGGCCCAGAAGCCGACCGCGAGTCCCGCCGCGTAGGCGGCGCCGAGCGCGGTCGTCTCGGCGACGACCGGACGGACGACGGGTACGCCGAGGATGTCGGCCTGGAACTGGAGGAGCGTGTCGTTGGCCGTCGCGCCGCCGTCGACGCGCAGCTCCGTGAGGTCGATCCCCGCATCGGCGTTCACGGCTTCCACGACGTCGCGCGTCTGGAACGCGATCGCCTCGAGTGCCGCCCGCGCGATGTGCCCCTTGTTCACGTAGCGGGTCAGGCCCACGAGCGCGCCGCGCGCGTCCGGACGCCAGTACGGGGCGAAGAGCCCGGAGAAGGCGGGCACGAAGTACGCGCCGCCGTTGTCCTCGACCGACTTCGCCAGTTCCTCGACCTCGGGAGCCGAGGAGATGATGCCCAGGTTGTCGCGCAGCCACTGCACGAGCGAGCCGGTGACCGCGATCGATCCTTCGAGCGCGTAGTGCACGGGCTGGTCGCCGAGCTTGTACCCCACGGTCGTGAGCAGGCCGTTCTTCGAGTGGACGATCTCCTCGCCCGTGTTGAAGATCAGGAAGTTGCCCGTGCCGTAGGTGTTCTTCGCCTCGCCGGCCGCGAAGGCCGCCTGGCCGAAGGTCGCGGCCTGCTGATCGCCGAGGATGCCGGCGATGGGCGTCTCCCGCAGGAGGCTCGAGGACTCGACGGCCCCGTAGACCTCGGAGGAGGACTTGATCTCGGGCAGCATCGAGCGCGGGACGCCGAAGATGCCGAGGATCTCGTCGTCCCACTGCAGGGTCTCGAGGTCCATGAAGAGCGTGCGGCTCGCGTTCGTGACATCCGTCGCGTGCACGCCCCCCTCGACACCGCCGGTGAGGTTCCAGAGCACCCAGCAGTCGGTGGTGCCGAAGAGGAGGTCGCCGGCCTCGGCCTTCTCGCGCGCACCGGGCACGTTCTCCAGGATCCAGACGATCTTGGTGCCGGAGAAGTAGGTCGCGAGCGGCAGGCCGACCTTCGACTTGAACCGCTCGACTCCGCCGTCGGCCGCGAGGCGGTCGACGATCGGCTGGGTGCGGGTGTCCTGCCACACGATCGCGTTGTAGACGGGCTCGCCGGTGTTCCTGTCCCAGACCACGGCGGTCTCGCGCTGGTTGGTGATGCCGACCGCGGCGATGTCGTGGCGGGTCAGGTCGGCCTTGCCGAGCGCCTGGCCGATCACCTCGCGGGTGTTGGCCCAGATCTCCTTCGGGTCGTGCTCGACCCAGCCGGCCCTGGGGAAGATCTGCTCGTGCTCGAGCTGCCCGGTCGAGACGATCGAACCGGTCTTGTCGAAGATGATCGCGCGCGACGAGGTCGTGCCCTGGTCGATCGCGAGGACGTAGTCAGCCATCTGAGAACTCCGTTGCTGTCAGTGGTGGGTGGGGTGGATGTGGTGGATGGGCGGTCGGGATGCGTCGGCTCAGCCCAGCACGGGGAGCGCGACGAGCGCCGCCCAGCCGGCGAGCACGCCGCCGATGATCGGGCCGACGATCGGGACCCACGAGTACGACCAGTCGCTGCCGCCCTTGCCCGTGATGGGGAGGATGGCGTGCGCGATGCGCGGACCGAGGTCGCGGGCCGGGTTGATCGCGTACCCGGTCGGGCCGCCGAGGGAGGCGCCGATGCCGATGACCAGGAGGGCCACGGGCAGCGCGCCGAGCGCCGCGAGGCCGGAGGCGTCGCCGTTGCGGCCGAAGCCGATCACGACGAACACCAGCACGAACGTGCCGATGATCTCGGTCACGAGGTTCCAGCCGTACGAGCGGATGGCCGGACCCGTCGAGAACACCGCCAGCTTGGTCGCGCTCTCCGGCTCGGCGTCGAAGTGCTGCTTGTATCCGAGCCACACGATGATCGCGCCGAGCGTGGCGCCGATCAGCTGCGCGCCGATGAACGTCAGGACGCTCACGATCGTGACGGGCACGGTGGTCCCGAATGCGGGGTTGCCGAACTCCGTCGCGCCGTTGGCGACGAGCCCGAGGGTGACGGCGGGGTTGATGTGCGCGCCCGATGCGTAGGCGACGATGACGCCGGCGAAGACCGCGAGGCCCCAGCCGATGTTGACCATGAGGAAGCCGCCGTTGTAGCCCTTGTTCCTCGCCAGGGCGACATTCGCGACGACGCCGCAGCCGAGCAGCACGAGCATGGCGGTGCCGACGAGTTCCGAGAGGAACAGCACTCCGAGATTGTCCACGTTGACCTTTCTGGGTAGGGCCGGGCGGCCCGGGGGCGGGTCGCCCGGGTGGGCCGCATCGGAGCGGCCCGGATGAAACGTACCCGCGGAATCCGCCGATCAACGGCGGATCCGCGTGCACATCCGTGCAGATTCAGCTCGCGGCGACGTGCTCCAGCACGACGCCGTGACGCTCCGCGAGCACCCGCCGCGCGTCGCCGACCTCGGCGGCGCGGGCGGCGGCGTCCCACCCGAGCACGCCGCCGACGACGTCGGCGAGCTCGTCGAGGAGCGGCTCGGTGACGGCGCCCGTGAACGCGAGGCTCGTGCGGCGGAGGACCACGTCGACGAGGTGGACGACCCGCTCGTTCGCGGCGAGCCAGGCGATCTCCTCGCGGGAGTAGGCGGGGGCGCCGGTGAGGGGCGTCTCCGCGGCATCCTCGACCGCCTCGATGATCGCCTCGGCTCGGGTCCCGTACCGCTCGAGCAGTTGCTCGGCGCGCTCGCGGCCCACGCCGTCGCCGTGCCCGACGACCCACACCAGCCGCGCGGCATCCGTCGTCGGGTAGCCGGCGCCGCCGCCGATCGGCAGGCCCTTCGTCGACCGGGCCCGGTCGCGGCCGACGAGGCCGAGCACGTCGTCGGCGAGGTGCTCGGCGAGCGCGCGGAACGTGGTCCACTTGCCGCCGACGAGGCTGAGGAGGACGGTCCCGGGGCGTTCAGCGACATCCGCCCGCTCGATGCGGTAGTCGCGGCTGACGAAGCCGGGCTGGGTGTCGTCGTGGCGCGGCAGCGGCCGTACGCCGGAGAAGCGGAACACGATCTGCGATCGCTCGACCCGGATGCCTGGGAAAACGTGCGCGACGAGGTCGAAGAAGTAGTCCACCTCCTCCTCGGTGCACACGGCCGGCGTCCGCATGTCGTGCTCGAGGTCGGTCGTGCCGACCATGACCCGCCCCTTGAGCGGGTAGATGAGCACGATCCGGCCGTCGGAGTGCTCGAAGAAGATCTCGCGCCCGCCGGTCGCGGCGAGGAGCTCGTCGTTCTCGAGCACGATGTGCGAACCCTTGGTGCCGCCCATGAAGCGCGTGTCGCGGCCGAGCTGCGCGTTCGTCAGGTCGGTCCACGGCCCCGACGTGTTGACGACGACGTCGGCCGCGAGGTCGAACTCCTCGCCCGTCACGCCGTCGCGCACGCGGACGCCGCCCGCCCCGAGGCCGACCGCTTCGAGGTAGTTGGCGGCGCGGGCGCGCGCTCCCGCGGCGAGGCCGTCATGGAGCACGTCCAGCGCGAGGCGCTCCGGGTCGTGCATGCTCGCGTCGTAGTAGGTCGCGGTGTACTTGAGATCGGGGTTCAGCGCGGGCAGCTCGGCGAGCGACTGCGTCCTGCCGAGGAAGCGGTGCCGCGGCACCGAGCCGCCGTCGCGTGAGAACGCGTCGTAGATCGTGAGCCCGGCCTTGATGAGCGCGGCGCCGCGCTCGCTGGGTGCGCCCTGCCGGTGCGTGAGGAAGCGCAGCGGGGCCGAGAGGATTCCGGAGAATGTCGAGAAGATCGGCACGGTGGTCCGCAGCGGCTTCACGTAGTGCGGTGCGATCCGCAGGAGTCCGTTGCGCTCCTGCACCGACTCCTGCACGAGGCGGAACTCGCCGTTCTCGAGGTACCGGATGCCGCCGTGGATCATGTGGCTCGAGGCGGAGGATGCCCCCGAGACGAAGTCGTCGCGCTCGACGAGCACGACGTCGACGCCCTGCAGGGCGAGGTCGCGGAACGTGGCGATGCCGTTGATGCCGCCACCGATGATCACCACCTCGGCGGTCGGCCGGGCGCGCAGCGCGGTGATCTCCGCACGGGTGCCGGAGTCGGGCGTCGGGCGGTTCGTCGTCGGCGACGTGGTGGGCGACATCGCTGTCCTTTCGAGCTGGGTCACGCCGGGTTGCGTGGAGTCCCCGGCTGTGGATGAATACATCGTGGCAGCGTTGAACATGCTTGCAAGCCGAATGAACAAACGTGCAGGGAGAGATCCGATGGTCGTGACGGATGCCGCCGGGCCGGGTGCGGGGCACGAGCTGCCCTCCGGGAAGACGAGGGACGCGCTTCGCGCGGCGCACCTCTACTACCTGCAGGACCTCACCATGGACGCCATCGCGAAGGAGCTGCACACCTCGCGATCCTCGGTCTCGCGCCTGCTGAGCCACGCGCGCGCGACCGGGTTGGTCGAGATCTCGATCCACTCGCCGCTCGACCTGCCGAGCCGGCTCGAGCAGGAGATCCTCGAGCGCCACGAGGTCTCCGCGCACGTCGTCCCGGTGCCCGACCACGCGAGCGACGTCGACCGACTCGAGCGCGTCGCGCTCTCGGCTGCACGGATTCTCACCCGGTTCATCGACTCCAACCAGACCATCGGCGTGGCATGGGGCTCCACGATGAGCGCCATGAGCCGGCACCTCGCCCCCAAGGCGACGCACAACTCCGAGATCGTGCAGCTGAACGGCGCGGGGAACCTCCGCACGACCGGCATCCTCTACGCCTCGGAACTGCTGCGCCGCTTCGGCGACGCGTTCGGCGCGCGCGTGCAGCAGTTCCCCGTCCCCGCGTTCTTCGACGACCCCGCCACGAAGGAGGCGTTCTGGCGCGAGCGGAGCACGCGCCGCCTGCTCGACCTGCAGGCGTCGATGGACGTCGCGATCTTCGGCATCGGCTCGCCCTTCGCCGAGGTGCCGAGCCACGTGTACCAGGGCGGCTACCTCGAGCGCGCCGACTACCAGGCCCTCTCGCGCGACGGCGTCGTCGGCGACGTCGCCACCGTCTTCTATCGAGCGGACGGCTCGACCGACGGCATCCCGCTGAACTCCCGCGCCACGGGACCCGACTTCGGCGTGCTCCGCCGCGCCCCGCGCCGGATCTGCGTGGTCTCCGGACAGGCGAAGCTCCCCGGCCTCACCGGTGCCCTCGCCGCAGGTCTCATCACCGACCTCATCGTCGACGAGGGCACGGCGCGGCGCCTGGTCGAGGGACCCGCCGGCGAGTCCGGGACGGACCACTCGGACGGGTGACCCCCACCGCGATGGAATCGTGATGCCGAGACGCGCGTCGGCAGGGTAGGTTGGCCCTCGCGATCGCCTGATGATCGGCGCGCGAGAGGACCCGATGCAGCACCCGGACACGCCGGAGACCACGGAGCGAGCCCCGACGCCCTGGAACGGGCGTCCGCGTGCCGACGACCCGCCCCTGCCCGAGCAGCCGGTCCCGTTCGTCCTGGTCCCGCCGCAGCCCCGCGAGCCGCGCGCGCCCCGGCGCTCGGGCGGGTTCGCCGCCGCGGGCATGCTCGCCGCCGTCGTCGCGGCGTGGGCCGTCGGCCATCAGCTCATCGCGACCGCGATGCACGCCGAGGTGTGGCCCGTGTGGGCCGCCGCCGACGCCGCGTACGACGAGGCCGCCGCCGACTACCGCGAGACGGCCGAACGCGCCGAGAGCGCGATCGACCGCGGCGACGCCCTCGTCGAGATCGCCGTCGGCGACCTCGTCGCCGAGGAGGATCGCGCCGACCTCGAGGCGCGTATCGACGAGGCTCGGGGGTTCCTCGCCGACCGACCTGCGAGCCCCGGGATCGCCGCGCTCGGAGATCCCACGGCGTTCGCGCCCGCGTGGGAGCGGTACGCCGACCTCGTGAGCATGATCGGCCTCGTCCCCGCGCGCGAGGATGCCGCCGCCCGATACGACGCGGCGCGCGACGTGGTCGCCGGCGGAAGCCTCGGGATCGCCGATGCCACGGAGGCGCTCATCGCCGCGACCGAGGAGCGAGCGGTCGCCGCGGTCGAGCAGAGCCCCTCGGCCACCGTGGCCTCGCGCGTCGCCGTCGACGAGGCGCTCGCCGAACTGCGCCACTCGCCGACGATCTCGTCCGGAGATTCGACCCGGTTCGCCGACCTCGCCGCGGCCGTGGCCGAGGTGCGCTCCTCGCACGCGGCGGAAGCCGCACGACTGGCCGAGTTCCCGGTCCGCGCCGAGATCGAGGCGTTCGCCCGATCCATCGCGTTCGACGTCCCGATCGACGTCGCCTGGGCCCACGAGGTCGGCGGGTTCTCGAGCGACGGCTACTACTCCGGCACCGCCGAGTTCTTCCAGGACGTCGACGGCGACGGCTGGGGACTCATCTCGCTCACCCACAGCATCGAGGAGGCGTGGGCGTTCGACGAGAACGCAAAGGCCGTCGTCGTGCACGAGGTCGGGCACGTCCAGGTGCTCCGGGAGTCGTGCGCGACCATCTTCGAGGGCCCCGAGTTCTCCGGCGACCACGAGACGTGGGCGACGGCGTGGGCGATCGGCATGGGCTACGACCTGCCCGGCGCCGGCATCGAGGCGTACGGCCGGCCGAGCGACGCGCAGGTCCAGGCCTCGACGGCCTGCCGCTGAGCCGGCCGACCGCCCCGAGCCCCGAGCCCCGTGCCCGGGGCCCCGGGCAGCCCGGGAATACCCCCGGGACCGAGGCGTTGACCTACAATCGAACACGTAACGTGCTCCGGGGTCGGTGCAAGTCCGAACCGGCGGTGAAAGTCCGCGAGCCGCGAGCGCGTGACCATCCGGTCGCGCGCGGACGGTTGATCCGGTGGAATTCCGGTACCGACGGTGAAAGTCCGGATGGGAGGCAGCACGTGTCGGCGACGCCGGAGGCGTCGTCGACCGGTCCGGCGATGCCCGGGCGCCCCGGAGCCTGGAAGGCAGGCGACAGGCGATGACCACGGCCACGCGCGCGGCGACGGATGTCGCGACCATGCGCCGGGCGCTGGAGCTCGCGGAGCGCGGCCCGGCGACGGGCGTGAACCCGCGCGTCGGGTGCGTCATCATCTCACCCGGTGGCGAAACGCTCGCCGAGGGCTGGCATCGCGGCGCCGGCACCGCCCACGCCGAGGTCGACGCGCTGTCGCGGCTCGCTCCCGGCGCGGCTCGCGGTGCGACCGCCGTCGTGACGCTCGAGCCGTGCAACCACGTCGGGCGCACGGGCCCGTGCGCCGAGGCGCTCGTGCAGGCCGGCATCGCGCGCGTCGTGTACGCCGTCGACGACCCGGGCCGCCACTCCGCGGGCGGAGCCCGCACGCTCGGGCAGGCGGGCATCGAGGTCACGCGCGGCGTGCTCGCCGACGAGGTCGCGGCCTTCCTGGAGGACTGGCTCTTCGCGACCCGCGAGCGGCGCCCGCGCGTGACGGTGAAGTGGGCCGCGAGCCTCGACGGCCGCGCCGCCGCCGCAGACGGATCGAGCCGGTGGATCACCGGCCATGAGGCGCGTGCCGACGTGCACCGTCGACGGGCGATGGCCGACGCGATCGCGGTCGGCACCGGCACGGTGCTCGCCGACGATCCCTCGCTCACCGCTCGCGACGACGACGGTGCACTGCTCGACGACCAGCCGACCCCGGTCGTGTTCGGTCGACGCCCGATCCCCGCCGGTGCGGCCGTGCTGCGGCATCCGCTCGACGCGATCACCCTGGTCGGCGCCGACCTCGCCGCCGACCTCGAGGACCTGCAGCGGCGCGGCATCCGCTCGATCTTCGTCGAGGGCGGCCCGACGCTCGCGAGCGCGTTCCTCGCTGCCGGCCTCGCCGACGAGCTCCTCGTCTACGTGGCTCCCGCCGTCATCGGCGGTCCCCTCACCGCGATCGGCGACATCGGCGTCGCGACCATCGCCGAGGCGCACCGCTTCCACTTCACCGACCTCGTGCGACTCGGCGACGACGTCCTCGTCATCGCCCGGCCGGGCACGGCCGCGCACGCCGACACCCCCACCCGAGAGAGGGTCTGACATGTTCACCGGAATCATCGAGGAACTCGGCGAGGTCACGCGCGTCGAGCCGTCCGCCGACGTCCTGCGGGTCACCGTCCGCGGTCCGAAGGTCGTCGAGGGCGTGCGCCACGGAGACTCGATCGCGGTCTCGGGCGTCTGCCTCACGGTCGTCGACGCCGACGCCGAGACGTTTACGGCCGACGTCATGGCGCAGACGCTCGCGATGTCGACCCTCGACACGGTGGAGGCCGGCCGCCCGGTCAACCTCGAGCGGGCGGCGCTCGTCGGCGACCGCCTGGGCGGACACATCGTGCAGGGCCACATCGACGGCACGGCCGAGGTCCTCCGGGTCGTCCCGGGCGACGCGTGGCGCGTCGTGCGCTTCTCGCTGCCCGCGGGCCTGGCCGCCCTCGTGGTCGACAAGGGCTCGATCGCGGTCGACGGCGTCTCGCTGACCGTCAGCGGCCTCGGCGACGAGCCGGAGGGCTCGTGGTTCGAGGTCTCGCTCATCCCCGAGACCCTCGCGGCCACGACCCTCGGTGCCCTCGGGCCCGGCGACCGGGTGAACCTCGAGACCGACGTGCTCGCCCGTCACGTGCAGCGGATGCTCCGCCTGGACGCGCACCACGCCCTGCCCTCCTCGCTCTCCGAGCCGGGCGGTCCCGGCTGGGAGGTCCACGCGTCCGACCCGGCGTCCTCGTCGATCGGGGGCGTCCGATGAGCCTCGCGACGGTCCCCGAGGTGCTCGACGCCCTCCGTGCCGGCAAGCCGGTCATCGTCGCCGACGACGAGGCGCGCGAGAACGAGGGCGACGCCATCATGGCCGCCGAGTTCGCGACCCGCGAGTGGATCGCGTGGATGGTGCGCAACACGAGCGGCTACCTCTGCGCGCCCATGCCGAACTCCTTCGCCGATCGGCTCGGCCTGCCGCTCATGGTCGAGCGCAACGAGGACGTGCGCGGCACGGCGTACACCGTGTCGGTGGACGCCGCGGATCGCACCTCGACGGGCATCTCGGCGTCGGACCGCGCGCACACGCTGCGCGTGCTGGCCGACCCGGACTCGACGCCCGACACGCTCATCCGTCCGGGGCACATCCTCCCGCTCCGCGCGGTGGACGGCGGCGTGCGCGAGCGGGCCGGGCACACCGAAGCGGCCGTGGACCTCATGCGCCTCGCGGGGCTCTCCCCCGTCGGCGTGATCGGGGAGCTGGTCGCCGACGACGGCGAGATGATGCGCCTGCCCGAGCTGATCGAGCTCGGCGAGCGCGAGGGCCTCCCGGTGACGACGGTCGCGGCGCTCGTGGACTGGCTCCGCGAACGGCACGGCGGGCAGGACCTCGCGGCCGGCGAGGCGCCCGCGCCCATCGACGAGTCGCCGCGGGTCCAGTTCGAGGTCGAGACGAACCTGCCGACCATGCACGGCACGTTCCGCGTCCGCGCCTATCGCGACCGCAACACGGGGGCCGATCACCTGGCGATCATCGCGGGCGATCCGGCGACCGATCCCGCGGGCGCCATCGCGCGCGTGCACTCCGAGTGCCTGACCGGCGAGGCGATCGGCTCGCTGAAGTGCGAGTGCGGGCCGCAGCTCGACGCGGCGCTCTCCACGATCGCGGATCGCGGCGGGGTGGTCGTCTACCTCCGCGGCCATGAGGGCCGCGGCATCGGGCTCATCAACAAGCTGCGCGCCTATCGCCTCCAGGAGGGCGGTCTCGACACCCTCGACGCCAACGTGGCACTCGGCCTGCCGATCGATGCGCGCGACTACACCGCGGCGAGCGCGATCCTCGCCGACCTCGGCATCGAGCGCGTTCGCCTCCTCACCAACAACCCCGAGAAGGTGCACCAGCTCGAAGCGCACGGGATCCGGATCGCCGACCGCCTGCCCCTCGTGGTGGGCGTGGGGGCCGTGAACGCGGGGTATCTCGAGACGAAGCGGACCCGCATGGGGCACGCCATCGACGACCGACAGCTGACCGAGGCTGCGGCGGACGCACTGCTGAAGGGACATGCATCATGAGCGGAGCCGGATCACCCGAACTCGACGTCGACGGCGAGGGCCTGAACGTCGTGATCGTCGCCGGGAGCTGGCACGACGAGATCTCCGACGGCCTCATCGCGGGCGCGACGCGCACGCTCGAGAAGGCGGGGGCGTCGTTCGAGCTGGTCCGCGTGCCGGGCAGCTTCGAGCTCCCGGTCGTCGCGAAGGCGGCCCTCGAGGCGGGCGCGGACGCGGTCGTGGCGCTCGGCGTCATCATCCGCGGTGGCACGCCCCACTTCGAGTACGTCTCGTCGGCCGCGACCGACGGCCTCACGCGGGTCGCGCTCGACACGGGCAAGCCCGTCGGGTTCGGCGTGCTGACGCTCGACGACGAGCAGCAGGGTCTCGACCGTGCCGGCCTGCCGGGCTCGAAGGAGGACAAGGGGCGAGAGGCGGCCGAGGCCGCGATCGCGACCGCGAACACGCTGCGCGCGCTCCGCGGCTGACGTCACCGCGGACGGCGGGTCACTCCGTCGGGCGCGGCCGTCGGCGTCGCGTCGAGCCGAGCCATCCGGTCGCCTTGCCCCACGCCCACCAGGCGGCCAGGCCGACCGCGAACGAGGCGACGATCGCGAGCGGCGGCGACCACTCCTCGATGGGCGGGTACACCTGCCAGTGCGTGAGGTACACGAACATCGAGGCGGATGCCACGGTGCCGAGTGCGCCGGCGAGCACGGCGGGCACCGGCATGCTCGTCACCCAGACGAGCAGGCAGAGGCCGGCGATGACGATCAGCTCGCGGACCGGGTCGCCGAAGAAGCCCGGCACCGTCGCGAGCACGACGGCGCTCGTGGCGGCCTTGCGCGGCATCGTCGTCGAGCGGGCGACGAGCCAGCCGAGCGCGATGAGCCACGCGATCGCGGGCAGTGCGTAGCGCATCGGCGACGAGGGCGTGATGCCGCCCGACACGACGTAGCGCACTGCGAGGGCGATGCCCAGCACGGCGAGCGCGAACGCGTAGGGGAATCGCCGCTCGAGCCTCGTGACGCCCGGGACCGCGACGAGCACGGCCAGCCCGACGATCGACCAGACCAGCGCCTCGAGGAACCAGAACTGCCACTGCTCGCTCCACGCCGTCGCGCCCGGAACGAGCCAGTTGGAGAGCAGCACCGTCGCCGGATCGTAGGTCCGGGCGATGAGCGCGACGCCGCCGATCCAGAGCACCGCCGGCACGGCGATGAGCGCCGCGCTGCGGAGCAGACCGCGCACGCGTCGCCGGCGCTCCGGGCGTTCGTCGACGACCCGCGGTGAGCCGGCGAAGCGGAACCGGGCGAGGTTGAAGCCGGCCACGGCGAGCAGCAGGTGGGCTCCGCCCTTCAACTGCACGACGTCGGCGTGCGTCGCGACGATCAGGATGATCGCGACGGCTCGGAGCACCACGGAGGTCTCGAGCCGCGCGACCCTGCGGCGCCGCGGCGAGTCTGCCGTCGTCGTGCGGGACGCGGTGACGGCCTCCGGTCGCTGCGCCGGTGACGCGTCACGCGCCTCGGCGTCGGGGAACTCGGGCTCGGGCGGCTGCGCCGCCGGCGTGGCGAACGAGCGGATGCTCCGGCTCGGCCAGTCGGCGGGCAGCGCGCCGACGCGCTCCTCGAGGCGCAGCGCGAGCTCGACGTAGTTCAACGAGTCGCCGTCCAGCGAGGCGAAGCTGTCGTCCTCCGTCGCGTCCGGCCGGCCGAGGAGTTCGGCGTAGAGGTCGCGGAGCTCTGCGGCGGTCGTCGCCGACGGTGCGGCGGGAGCGTGATCCGCCGACGACACGGCGGCCGCGGCATCCGTCGCCTGCAGCAGCATCGCGTGCGTGCGGAGCGCGGCGTGGTCGGGCTTGCCGTTCGCGGTGCGCGGGAACTCGGCGAGGGCGTGCACGTCGAACGCGTGCGCGGGCAGGCCCGTGTGTCCGGCCACCGCGTCTCGCGCGGCCTCGACCAGTCGGTCGTGCCGGACGAACACCGCGAGCCGATCGTCGACCGCGACGCTCCGTGCCTCGAGGCCGTCCGCGGCGAGCAGCCGCTCGATCCGGTCGAGGTCGAGGCGCAGGCCGAAGGTCTTCACGAACCGGCTGAGCCGCCCCGTCAGCTCGAACAGGCCGTCCGGCCGTCGTCGGGCGAGATCGCCCGTCCGGAGCTCCGACCGTTCGGGGCCGCGCGCGAAGTCGTCGGGCGCCTCGGCATAGCCCATCATCACGTTCGGGCCGGAGTAGACGAGCTCGCCCTCCCCGGCCGACGCGCCGGGCGCCGACTCGTCGATCCGGAACGAGCCGCCCGGGATCGGCACGCCGATGGCGCCCGCCGCGGACTCGGCGAGCGCCGGAGGCAGGTAGGCCATGCGAGCGGTCGCCTCGGTCTGGCCGTACATCACGTAGAGGTCGAACCCGCGCTCCCGTCCGAGCCCGGCGAGGGCGCGGACGCGGTCGGGGGCGAGGCGCCCACCGGCCTGGGTGACGTACCTGAGGCTCGGCAGCTCGCGGCGCGCGAAGTCGGTGGTCTCGAGCAGTTCGTACGTGTACGGGACGCCCGCGAACGAGGTCGCGCCGAGGCTCGCGAACTCGTCCCAGAACGCCGGCTCGACGATCGAGCGATCGGTGAGGAGCACGCTGCCGCCCGAGACGAGGTGGCTGTTCACCACGGAGAGGCCGTAGCAGTAGCCGAGCGGCAGCGTGGTCGCGGCACGATCGGCGGGCGTCAGGGAGAGGTACTCGGCGATGCTCCGAGCGTTCGCCGTCACGTTCGTCCGCGACAGGCGGACGAGCTTCGGCGACCCGGTCGATCCGGACGTGCTCGCGAGCAGCGCCAGCTCGGGATGGAACGCGTGAGAAGCGCCGCCCCCGACATCAGTCAGTTCGAACCCGCGGGCGTCGGCCCGGACGATCACGTCGGGACGGTAGCGGCCGGCGAGCGCGTCGAGCGCGCCGCCCTCGATTCCCGCGGGCAGCAGCAGCACGGGGTGGCCGGCCGCGAGCGCGGCGAGGTACGTGACCACGGCCTCCGCCGTGTTGGTGCCCGACAGGAAGACGAGCCGGCGGCCGGCCCCGAGCGCGCTGCGGCGATCGTCGATCCGGTCGCGGAGCTCGGCGTAGTCGATCCGGCCCGAGGTCGTGACGAGCGCCGGCGCAGCGGGGTCGCCCCCGAGCAGGTCGAGCACGGGCTCGGTCCTGGTCAGCAGCACGGGCATGGCATCTGTCCGGTTCGGGAGGGTGGAGGTGGTCGCGTCGGCCGGATCGGCGGAAAGGTAAGGCTAACCTTACGCGAAGGTCGCAGGCCGTCGAAATCCGCGACGAACCGTGACGCGCGCGGACGCGGCATCCGTCGGCGTGACCTGCTCGTGACGGCCGGCTCAACCCTCTTCTCGCCTCCGAGGGCGCGGCGTAGCATTCGGGTCGAGAGGGTCGCCGGGCCGCAACGCCGGCTGCACCGACACCCGGCGCCCCGGAGACGGCGAGGTGCGGGATGAACATGACGATGGACATGATGAAGGGCGCCATGTCGGCGTCGGACATGCCCATGAAGGACATGGACCTGTCGATGATGCAGGAGAGTATGGAAGCCCTCTCCGCGTGCATGCAGGCGTGCCTCATGTGCGCCGATGCCGACGCGGGCGAGGGCATGGGCCGGTGCGCCGCGATGTGCGCGAACTGCGCGGACGTGTGCGACACGACGATGCGGATGATGCTCCGCACCACCGGCTACGACATGCCGGTCATGATGTCGATGATGGAGACCTGCGTCACGATGTGCCGCGCGTGCTCGGCCGAGTGCATGATGCACGCCGAGATGAGCGAGCACTGCCGCATGTGCGCGATGGCATGCGACCAGGCGGTCATGGCCATGGAGAAGATGATGGGCGCGATGAAGGGGATGATGCCGGCGAGCTGACGCGCGGCCCATCACGTCGACGCGGCCCCGGCGGCCGCGTCGCGTGCGGCACGCGCCCACGCCTCGCGTGTCAGACGGCCGCGACGCTGTATCGATCGTCGCCGCGGGCCAGCACGCCGTAGACGGGGTGCAGGGCGACGGGGTCGCCCGCCGCGAGCCGTCCGGTGAACGCGCCGTGGTTCCAGACCCGGTGCGCACCGCCCTCGAGGTCGACGAGATCGACGAATCCATCGGACGCCGCCCTGACGACGACCGCGTCGGTCCACCGGCTCGCGACGATCCGGGCGAGCCGATCCTGCATCGGGTGCAGTCCGTGGCCCGGCCGGTCGCTCGAGCACGCCTCGCCCTCGACGCAGCCGCGCATGCCCATCGCGAGGCCCGTGCGGGACTCGGCGGCGGCGTGCGGGTTCTGCGGCGACATGGCGTGCTCCTCGATCGACGGACGGTCGGTTCGTGGAGGCGACGATACGCCGGGGCGTGGCGGATGTCGCGGGGCGCCGTCATACGTGGACACACGCGGGGTGACGGGTGGGACCGCCATCCGGCCGAGCACCGGCGCGACGCGGCGACGCCGCCTACGATGAGGCGCATGCAGCCCGACCGCTCCCCCGCCGTCCGCGTCGCCGATCGCGTGCGCGACGCCGTCGACGCCGGCCGCCCCGTCCTCGCGCTGGAATCGACGATCCTGACGCACGGCCTGCCGAGCCCGCGGAACCTCGAGGTCGGACTCGAGACCGAGGCGCTCGTGCGCGAGGCCGGGGTGGAGCCGGCGACGATCGGCGTCGTCGGCGGCACGGCGATCATCGGCCTCGACGAGCGCGAGATCGAGCGGCTCTGCACCGCCGCGGACGTCGTGAAGGCGAGCACGCGCGATCTCCCCGTCGCACGGGCGGCGGGCCTCGATGCGGGCACCACCGTCGCGGCGACGGCCTGGCTCGCGCACCGCGCCGGCATCCGCGTGTTCTCGACCGGCGGCCTCGGCGGAGTGCATCGCGGCGCGAGCGACACGTTCGACGAGTCGACCGACCTGCCCGCCCTCGCGCAGGCGCCGATCGTGGTCGTGAGCGCGGGCGTGAAGTCGATCCTCGACGTCGGCGCGACCCTCGAACGCCTCGAGACGCTGGGGATCACCGTGTTGGGCTACCGGACGGACCGGTTCCCGGGGTTCTACGTCGCGGACTCGGGCTTCGCGGTGCCGGCCCGCGTCGAATCGGCGGCCGAGGCCGCCGCGATCGCGAGCGCTCGCGACGAATTGGGCCTCGCCTCTGCGGTCCTCGTCGCCAACCCGGTCGCCGAGCCCGACCAGCTCGACCCCGAGGTCCACACGCGGGTGCTCGCCGAGGCGCTCGCCGCGGCGGACGCCTCGGGCGTGACCGGGCACGACACGACGCCGTTCCTCCTCGACTTCGTGCAGCGCGCGACCGGCGGCCGCAGCCTCGAAGCGAACCTCGCGGTCTATCGCGGCAACGCCCGGCTCGGTGCGGAGATCGCGCGTGAGCTCGCCGGCTGAGTCGGCGCGCCGAGCCGGAACGGCCGGCGCGTCCGCACCCGGCGTCCTCGTCGTCGTCGGCGACCTCCTCGAGGACATCGTGGTCTGGGCGACCGAGCCGATCCGAGCGGCGACGGACTCGGCGGCGCAGGTGTTCCGCTCGCGCGGCGGCAGCGCCGCGAACGTCGCCGCGCACGCGGCAGCCCTGGCACCGACGCGGTTCATCGGCCGGGTCGGCGACGACGGCGCAGGTCGGGCGCTCGTCGCCGCCCTCGCCGCAGGAGGGGTCGACGTGCGCGTGCAGCGTCGGGGCCGCACCGGAGCAGTGGTGCTCCTCGTCGCGCCCGACGGCGAGCGCACCATGTTCCCCGACCGCGCGGCGGCGGCCCGACTGCACGACGTGCCGGCGGACTGGCTCGACGGCGTCGCCTGGCTGCACGTGCCGAGCTACGGCTTCGAGCACGAGCCGATGCGCGGCGAGGTGCGCCGCCTGGTCGAGCGTGCCCGCGAGCGCGGGGCGCAGGTCTCGGTCGACGCGTCCTCCACTGGACTCCTCGAGGGCCTCGGCGTCGAGCGCGTGCACGGCTGGCTCGCCGGACTGCGCCCCGACGTGCTCGTCGCGAACGAGGCCGAGGCCGAGCTCCTGGGCATCGCCGGCGGCGGCGCGGCCGCGGCATCCGTCGCCGATCGGGTCGTCGTGAAGCACGGGCCGCACCCGACGGAGGTGTTCGACGGCGGCGAGCGCGTCGCGCGCGTGCGCGTGCCGCCGGTCGCCGCGGTGCGGGACCTCACCGGCGCCGGCGACGCATTCGCGGCCGGGTACCTCGCGGCCGCGATGGGTGGTGCGGATGCCGCGGAGGCGTGCGTCGCGGGGCACGCGCTCGCGGCATCCGTCATCGCCTCGCCGGGCGGAGACGTCGCACGCGGGTGAGCGCCGACCGTCTCGTGCCGGCTCTCCACAGGGCGCGGTCGACCCGGCCACCGGCTCCCAGCCTGGCGACGTATGCTGCAATGCGGCCCGCGATCCCGTGACGACGGATGCCGCCGACGCGCGCCGCGAAGGAAGACCTCATGAGCGACACCGAGACCACACCCGGCACCCGAGCCGCCGCCCGCGCCGCGGAGCGAGCCGCCGAGCGCGCTGCGCGAACCGGGAGCATCCCGCTCGTCGGTCGGCGCGACGCCGCCGGCCGGCGACCCGTCCGCGATGCCGACGCGGCCACTGCCGCTGCCGACGCGACGGGCTCCGATCCAGCGCGGCCGCCGCGCCGCAGTCCCTTCGGTCGCCGCGGCGAGACCCCGACCGGCCCGCGGGCGACGTTCCGACAGCTGCTCCCCTTCATCTTCGAGCACCGTCCCGTGCTCATCCTCGTCGCGGCCCTGTCCATCGTGGGAGCGATCGCGAGCCTCGCCCAGCCCCTGCTCGTCGGCCGCGTGATCACCCTCGTCGAGGCCGGCGACCCCCTCGACGGCATCGTCTGGCTCCTCGTCGCGCTCGTCGTCGTCAGCGCGATCATCACGGGCTACCAGCACTACCTGCTCCAGCGCACGGGCGAAGGCGTCGTGCTCTCGAGCCGACGCCGCCTCATCGCGAAGATCCTGCACCTGCCCATCGCCGAGTTCGACACGCGTCGCACGGGCGACCTGGTCTCCCGCGTCGGCAGCGACACCACGATGCTCCGTGCCGTCCTGACGCAGGGCCTCGTCGAGGCGATCGGCGGCGCGGTCACGTTCGTCGGCGCGCTCATCGCGATGCTCGTCATCGACGCGGCGCTGCTCGGCCTCACCGTGCTCGTGATCGCGATCGCGATCACGACCGTGACCCTGCTGTCGGCGCGCGTGCGCGAGGCGTCGCACGCCGCGCAGGCGAAGGTCGGCGACGTCGCGGCATCCGTCGAGCGGGCCATCACCTCGGTCCGCACGATCCGCGCTGCGGGCGCGACCGAGCGCGAGGTGCGCGACGTCGGGGTCGAGGCCGAGGGCGCCTGGGAGATGGGCGTCAAGGTCGCGCGCATCTCGGCGCTCATCGTGCCGATCGCCGGCATCGCCATGCAGGTGTCGTTCCTCGTCGTGCTCGGCGTCGGCGGCTTCCGGGTCGCATCCGGCGCGATCTCCATCGCCGACCTCGTCGCCTTCATCCTGTTCCTCTTCATGATGATCCTTCCGCTCGGCCAGGCGTTCGGCGCCATCACCTCGGTCAACCAGGCGCTCGGCGCCCTCGGCCGCATCCAGGAGATCCTCGACCTGCCCGACGAGGATGCGCACGACCGGCAGCTCGCAGCGCGCGCGGTCATGGTCGGGCCCGCCAACGAGGGCCTGCTTCCGGATGCCGCCGCGATCGAGTTCGACGACGTGCACTTCGCCTACGCGCTGACCCGGCCGTCCGACCCCGCCGACCCCGGCAACGCGTCGCCCGACGAGCACCTGCCCGAGCCCGACGTGACCGACCGCCAGCCCGTGCTGCGAGGCGTCTCGTTCGCGGTGCCGCGGGGTCAGCGCATCGCGCTCGTCGGTCCGTCCGGCGCCGGCAAGTCGACCATCCTCGCACTCATCGAGCGCTTCTACGACCCGAGCGTCGGCACCGTGCGCCTCGGCGGACTCGACCTGCGCTCGCTCGACCGCACCGAGCTCCGAGCGCAGATCGGCTACGTCGAACAGGACGCGCCCGTGCTCGCCGGCACCATCCGCGACAACCTCAAGCTCGGCAGCCCCGACGCCACCGACGACGAGTGCGTCCACGTGCTGCAGGCCGTGAACCTCGGCTCGGTGCTCGAGCGCGACCCGGCCGGGCTCGACGCGCAGGTCGGCGAGAACGGCATCATGCTCTCCGGTGGTGAGCGCCAGCGCCTCGCGATCGCGCGAGCGCTGCTCGCCGCGCCGCCGATACTCCTGCTCGACGAGTCCACGTCCTCGCTCGACGGCGTGAACGAGCGCATGATGCGCGAGGCGATCGATGCGGTCGCCGCCGGCCGCACCCTCATCGTCATCGCGCACCGGCTGTCGACGGTCGTGGACTCCGACCGCATCGTGGTCGTCGAGGAGGGCCGGGTCATCGGCGAGGGCACCCACCAGGAGCTCGTCGCGACCGTGCCGCTCTACCGGGAGCTCGCCGAGCACCAGCTGCTCGTCTGAATCGCGGGCGCGAGCCGCACCGGCCCGGCCGCGCGGTTCGCACCACCTCGGATTCAGGGTTCTCCCCCACCCCGCCCCGGGGCCTGCGCGGATGCCGCAGGACCCGGCGCCTTCGTACCGTGTCCTCATCGCTTTCCGGCGCGCACGCGCCATCCACTCGGAGGACCATCATGACCTTGCTCGACGCTCCCAGGACCGCTGCCCGCGGCGCGACGACCGTGCGCGACCTCGCCGCGGTCCTCTCGGCGCCCGCGACCGCCGCCGAAGACGAGGCGCCCGCCTCGCCCGAGCCCTCGTTCGACGCGCTCCGCGCCCGCCTGCAGTCGTGGCTGCGCGAGTGGGACACGCAGCGGCTGCCCGCGTTCGAGCAGGCGCGCTCGATCGCGCCGGCGGGCGACCGCCCCACCTCGCTCCGCGCGGCGCCCACGCGAACCGACGGTGCCGTGCGCCTGACGGCGAGCCTCTACGATCCGCCGAGCCGCGACGGCGACCCGCTGTCGTGGACCCGCAACTGGGTCACGGCGGTCGTGCTGCCCACCGCGCCCGTCGACGGCCGCGTGTTCTACCGTTTCCGCGTCGGCAGCCGGCTCGTGCTCGACGGCCGCGCCGAGACCGCGCTCGTCTCGACGAGCGTGCACGTCGGAGTCGTCGCGGATGCCGCCTCCGGCAGCCCGTTCGACGTGCCGGGCTTCGCGAACCCGACCCTTCGCCCGCTGGTCGGCGTCGCCGCCCGGGAGGACGTCGACGCGCAGGCCGAGCAGGACATCGAGGGCTCGATCGCCGTCCGGGCGGGCGACTCGCCGGTGATCGGCATCGTCGTCGGCGCCGACATCGTCTTCCGCGACGGCTGGATGCGCCTGCACGAGGGATCCGGGCTGTGGGTCGGCGCCGCCGACCGCGGCCCGACCGGGTCGGTCGAGGTGCGCTTCGCGCCCGATGCGCTGCTCGACCTCTTCGGCGGGGCCGGCGCCTGAACCCGTGCGCGTCCCGTGCGGCGTACGCTCGCCGCATGGGACGCTTCGCGGTGGTGCTGCCGATCGACCGGCTCGCGGCCGGCGCGTCGTTCCCGGTCTCCGCCTGGCCGCTCCACGTCACGGTCGTCGAACCGTTCGAGACGCGGCACGCCGCGGCGTGGGTCGCCGACCTCATGGGGCCGGTGCTGCACGGGCGACGGGTGATCGAGGTCACCGCGTTCGACCGGGCGATGTTCGGCCGGCGCCATGACGTGCCCGTGACGCTCGTCAGCGATGACGGACCGCTCGGCGCGATGCGCACGCGCCTCCTCGACGCACTCCGCGATGCGGACGTCGACGTCGCTCGCGCGCGAGCCGACTTCCGACCGCACGTGACCGACAGCGTGCACGGCTCGATGCCGCCCGGCCGGAGCGCCGCGCTCGGCCAGGTCGCGCTCGTCGACCTGCGTCCGCCCGAGGGCCGCGCGATGCGCACGGTCGCGGCGGTCTGGCCGCTCGACGGGTGATGCCGTCTCGATCACCCGTCGTCAGTGCGGACCGCCATGGTCCCACTCCCGGACTTCCGGGTCGTCGCGACGCCGTTGCACGTTCGCGTCGTCCCAGAGGTCCGGACCCTCGGTTCCGGCCGAGCGGTCGCGACGGATGCGCGACGCGAGCACGAACCCGAGGATGAGCAGGACCGCGACGATCCCGATCACGATCCAAACCCACTCCATGAGCGCACGCTACTCCCGAGGCCCTGCACCGGCAACGGCCCTCGAGGCGTCCTCGTCCGGCGCGGCGTCGCGCGACTTCTGCCACGGCCAGCGGCCCGCGATCTCGACCTCGAGCGACCAGCTGAGGAAGGTCCTGATCAGCACGATCAGGCCGAGCACCGACACCGATTCGAGGGTGGGTTCGACCGCGACCGTGCGGATGATGTCGGCCGCCACGAGCAGCTCGAGGCCGATGAGGATGCCCCGGCCGAGCACGCGCCGGAACCGCGCGTAGACCGGTCCGTCCCGCCGCAGTCGGCGGATGGCGGCATCCACCAGGGCGACGAGCACGCCGACCACGATCGCGACGACCCCCATCACGTCGATGACCTCACCCATGCGTTCGATGAACGGCCCGAAGTCCATGCGCGCCTCCCGACGCCACGGTAGCCCGCCGCGTCGGGATCGACGCGGACACGCGGCGGGCCTGGCGGCGACCGGGCGCCGCAGGGTGGACGGCTCCTCCCGGCAACGGGGACTTCCGGCGGGAGCCGAAGAGGACGAGAATGCGCGCATCGGCCGACGCCGATGCCGGCCGAACTCCACCCAGAGGAGATCGACCATGAACGCGATCCGCATCCTGTCCGTGATGACCCTGGCGGCCGCGGCCTCCCTCGCGCCCCTCAGCGCGCAGGCCGCCGACAGCACCTACACCGCGCAGCTCAGCGCAGCGCAGGAGGTTCCCGAGAACGCGTCGCTCGCGCGCGGCGCGGCCGTCTTCATGCTGTCCGCCGACGGCGCCGCGCTCGACTACCGGCTCATCGTGGCGAACCTCGAGAACCCGATCGCGGCGCACATCCACATCGCTCCGGAGGGCCAGAACGGCGCGGTCGTGGCGTTCCTGTTCGGACCCGGGCCAGCCGGATCGGGTCGCACGAGCGGCGTCCTCGCGACCGGGACGATCACCGCGGCCGACCTCGTCGGGCCCCTCGCCGGCGCATCGCTCGACGACCTGGTCGAGCTCCTGGAGTCCGGAGAGGCCTACGTCAACGTGCACACCAACGACGGCGTCGCGCCCGCGAACACGGGCCCCGGCGACTTGGCGAGCGGCGAGATCCGCGGGCAGATCGGCTGACCGGCGTGACGGGCCGGCCCCGGCGAGGCACGGCCGGGCGGTCGGGCGACGAGAAGGCGGCGACGGATGCCGCGGGCGTGACGCGCCTTCCCATGCACGCCGCGCCCGCGGCATCCGTCGCCTGCGCGCCCCCGCGCGCGATGCCGCCGGTCGTCGCCCACCCCTGAGCGACGACCGGCGGAGGGTCCGCTACGACGCCTGCTGCTGCAGGTGGTAGCGGAGGCTGGAGAGCTCGGCGCGAAGTGCAGCGGGCACCCGGTCGCCGAACTGGCCGAAGTACTCCTCGGTGAGGTCGCACTCGGCGAGCCAGGTCTTCGGGTCGACCTCGAAGAGCTGCGCGAGCGCGTCGTCGGAGATCTCGATGCCGTCGAGGTCCAGCGAGCCCGCGGCCGGCAGGTTGCCGATCGGCGTCTCGTCGGCCTCGGCGGTGCCCTCGATGCGGCCGACGACCCACTCGATCACGCGCGAGTTCTCGCCGAAGCCCGGCCAGAGGAACTTCCCGTCGTGGCCCTTGCGGAACCAGTTGACCTGGAAGATCTTCGGCGCGTTCGTGCCGAGCACGCGGCCCATCTTGACCCAGTGGCCCCAGTAGTCGGCCATGTTGTAGCCGCAGAACGGGAGCATGGCGAACGGGTCGCGGCGGAGCTCGCCGACGGTGCCCTCGGCCGCAGCGGTCTGCTCCGACGAGATCGTGGCGCCCATGAACACGCCGTGCTTCCACGAGCGGGCTTCGGCCACGAGCGGGACGTTCGTCGCGCGGCGACCGCCGAACAGGATCGCGTCGATCGGCACCCCGTCGTGCGCGTCCCAGTCGTCGGAGATCTGCGGGCACTGCGCCGCCGCGACCGTGAAGCGCGAGTTCGGATGCGCAGCCGGGCGGCCCGAGCCCGGGGTCCACGGGTTGCCCTGCCAGTCGGTGAGCTCGTCCGGGACCGTGTCGGTCAGGCCCTCCCACCAGACGTCGCCGTCGGGGCGGAGCGCGACGTTCGTGAAGATCGTGTTGCCCCAGAGCGTCTGCACGGCGGTCGGGTTGGTGGTCTCGCCGGTGCCGGGCGCGACGCCGAAGAAGCCGGCCTCGGGGTTGATCGCGTAGAGGCGACCGTCCTCGCCGGGCCGCATCCAGGCGATGTCGTCGCCGATCGTCTCGACCTTCCAGCCGGGGATCGTGGGTCGGAGCATCGCGAGGTTCGTCTTGCCGCACGCCGAGGGGAACGCGGCCGCGATGTGGTACGCCTTGCCCTCGGGCGAGGTGACCTTGATGAGCAGCATGTGCTCGGCGAGCCAGCCCTCGTCGCGGGCCATGACGCTCGCGATCCGGAGGGCGAAGGCCTTCTTGGCGAGCAGCGCGTTGCCGCCGTAGCCCGAACCGTACGACCAGATCTCGCGCGAGTCCGGGAACTGCACGATGTACTTCGTGTCGTTGCAGGGCCACTCGACATCATCGCGTCGGTGGCCGACGCCGTCGATGAGCGGGTAGCCGAGCGAGTGGATGGTGCGCACCCACGGCTCGCCGGCCTCGATCAGGCGGTAGACCTGCTCGCCCATGCGGGTCATGATGCCCATCGAGAGCACGACGTACGGCGAGTCGGTGATCTCGACGCCGAGCTGGCTGATCTCGCCGCCGAGGGGGCCCATCGAGAACGGCACGACGTACATCGTGCGGCCCTTCATCGAGCCGGTGAAGACGCCGACGAGCTCCTCGCGCATCGCGTGCGGGTCGCGCCAGTTGTTCGTCGGGCCCGCGTCCTCCTCGTAGGTGGAGCAGATGAAGGTGCGGTCCTCGACGCGGGCGACGTCCGACGGGTCGGTGCGCGCGAGGTAGCTGTTGGGGCGCCACTCGGGGTTGAGCTTGATGAGCTTGCCCTCGGCGATGAGCTGGCGGGTGAGCTGGTCGGCCTCCTGCTTGGAGCCGTCGCACCAGACGATGTCGTCGGGCTGGGTGATCGCGGCGATCTCTGCGACCCAGGCGCGCAGCGCGGCGTCGGTCGTGCCGCGCGGGCGGTCCTCCGCGTCCGAGGCGGGTCCGGAGGCGCTGACCGAGAAGTCGGAGATGGTCATCGTCGTCCTTTCGAGAGGTTGGAGCGCCGCCGTGATCGGTGGCATGTTTCAAGTCTGTGCGCGGAAGGGGCATCCATTCGGCCATTTCGGGTGTTAAGAATTCGCGATCTTTCGATAATCTGAAGCCATGAAGCTCGGCAGCCCGGACCTGGCCACGCTCGGCCACCGCATCCGGCATTTCCGCACCGACCTCGGCCTCACGCTCGACCAGCTCGGAGACCGAGTGGGCCTCGCGGGCAGCCAGCTCTCGCTCATCGAGAACGGCAAGCGCGAGCCGAAGCTCTCCACCCTCGACGCCCTCGCGTCGGCACTCGAGGTCGACCTGGCCGACCTGCTCTCGCGCGAGGCGCCGAGCCGGCGGGCCGAGCTCGAGCTCGAGCTCGGCCGCGCGCAGTCGAGTCCCTTGTACGCGGCGCTCGGCCTGCCCCACGTGAAGCCGAATCGCGGCATGAGCGACGAATCGCTCGAGGCGATCGTCGGCCTCCACCACGAGCTGCAGCGGCGCGCGAGCGAGGCGATCGCCACGCCGGAGGAGGCACGTCGCGCGAACACGGAGCTCCGCGAGCAGATGCGCGTCCGGAACAACTACCTCCCCGAGATCGAGCAGCTCGCCGAGGAGCAGGTCCGCGCCTCCGGTCACCGACAGGGCGCGCTCACCCACCGCGAGGTGAGCGTCATGGCCGAGCGTCTCGGCTTCCAGCTCATCTACGTCAACGACCTGCCCGACTCCACGCGCTCGATCACCGACCTCGCGAACGGGCGCATCTACCTGCCCCCTGCGTCGATCCCCGGCGGGCACGGCCTCCGATCGATGGCGCTCCAGGCGATGGCGCACCGCCTCCTCGGCCACGAACCGCCCGCCAGCTACGTCGAGTTCCTCTGGCAGCGACTCGAGATCAACTACTTCGCGGCGGCGTGCCTGATGCCGCAGGAGGCATCCGTCGCCTTCCTGCAGGAGGCGAAGAAGGACAAGCGCCTCGCGATCGAGGACTTCCGCGACGCGTTCGGCGTCACGCACGAAGCCGCGGCGCTGCGGTTCACGAACCTCGCCACGAGCCAGCTCGACATGACCGTGCACTTCCTGCGGGTGAACGGCGACGGCGCCCTGCTGAAGGGCTACGAGAACGACGGCCTGCCGCTGCCGACGGACGTCACGGGGTCGATCGAGGGGCAGTGGGTGTGCAAGAAGTGGAGCGCCCGCACGGCGTTCGAGCACACGAACCGGACGACCGAGAACTACCAGTACACCGACACGCCCGTCGGCACGTTCTGGTGCGCGACGCAGACGGGGCGAACGGATGCCTCGGAGTTCTCGATCACGGTGGGCGTGCCGTTCAGCCAGGCGAAGTGGTTCCGCGGGCGCGAGACCACGCTGCGGTCGGAGTCGCGCTGCCCGGACGAGTCGTGCTGCCGGCGCGCGCCCGACGGGCTCGCCGAGCGGTGGGCCGGCCAGGCGTGGCCGAGCGCCCGCCTGCACGCGCACGTGCTCTCGCCGCTGCCGTCCGGCACGTTCCCGGGCGTCGACGACGCCGAGGTGTACGCGTTCCTCGAGGCGCACGCCGACGAGTAGCGCACGCCGACGAACACCCGCCTGTTGCAATAGTGTGTGACACACAGTACAGTGCGTGACATGAGCATGGATGACACGACTGCCGGCCACGTGCAGGAACTGCGGCGCGGCACGGTCGTGCTCGGCTGCCTCGTCCGGCTGCGCGAGCCCGACTACGGGTACGCCCTGCTCGAGTCGCTGAACGGCCTCGGCATCACGGTCGACGCCAACACGCTGTACCCGCTGCTGCGACGGCTCGAGAAGCAGGGTCTCCTGACGAGCGAGTGGAACACCGACGAGGCGAGGCCCCGCAAGTTCTACCGCACCAGCCCGGCGGGCGAGCAGCTCGCCGGCATCCTCACCGCCGATTGGAAGAACATCGACCGGGCCCTCGCCCGGCTCACCTCGGGAGACGAACGATGACCACGCAGACCACCCTCACCGACCGGTACGTGTGGGCCGCGGTCCGCACCGTGCCCGACGCGCAACGCGCCGACCTCGATCGCGAGCTGCGCGAGCGCATCGGCGACGCGACCGACGCCCTCGTGGGCTCCGGTCGTGCGCCCGCCGACGCCGAGCGCATGGCCCTCGCCGAGCTCGGCGATCCCGCCGCCGTCGCGGCGAGCTACGTCGACCGCCCGCTCCAGCTCATCGGGCCGAGGTACTTCCTCACGTGGTGGCGCCTCGTGAAGGTGCTCTACGCGGTCGTGCTGCCGATCTCGGCCGGCGCCGTGCTGCTCGCGAAGCTCCTCTCGGGTGCGCCGGTCGGCGAGTCGTTCGCCGAGGCGGTGTCGGTGGCACTCGCCCTCGCGGTGCACCTCGCGTTCTGGCCGACACTGGTGTTCGCGATCCTGGAGCGCACCCCGGCACGGGCCCCCGAGCTCACGTGGACGCCCGATATGCTCCCCGAGCTGCCCGATCTCGGGCGACCGGGTCGCCTCGGCGACCTGATCGCGTCGCTCGTCTTCCTCGGGCTGTTCGCCGGGCTCATCATCTGGCAGGGATACGGCGCCCCCGTCATCAACCCGCTCGGCGAATCGGTGCCCGTGCTCTCCCCCGACCTGTGGTCGTTCTGGATCCCGTGGTTCCTGGTGATCATCGGCCTGGAGATGGTGTTCGCCGCAGCCATCTACGCGTGGGGCTGGAACTGGTGGCTCGTCGTGGTCAACCTCCTGCTCAACGTCGCCTTCATGGTGCCCGCGCTGTGGCTCTTCACGACCGGGCAGCTGATCAACTCCGAGTTCCTCGACGTGGTCGGTTGGCCGTGGGGCGAGGCCGGCGCCGTCGTGACCACGATCATCGTCTTCGCCGCGATCGCGGTCACCGTGTGGGACGTGATCGACGGCGTGATCAAGACCGTCCGCGGCCGGGGGGGCTCGGCGCTCTCGCTCGGCCGGATCTGAGCGCATCCGCCCGACGCACCGGGCATCGAGGGGATGCCATCCGCACCACCGGACCGACGGAACGGTGCGGATGGCATCTCCTCGTACGGCGACTACTTCGGCTGCATCCGGATGCCGCCGTCGAGCCGGATCGTCTCGCCGTTCAGCATCGGGTTCGCGACGATCGAGCGCACGAGGGCGGCGTACTCGCTCGGGTGGCCGAGCCGCGACGGATGCGGGACCTGCTGCTCGAGCGAGGCGCGCACGTCGTCGGGCATGCCCGCCATCATGGGCGTCTCGAAGATGCCGGGCGCGATCGTGACCACGCGGATGAGCAGCTTCGACAGATCGCGCGCGATCGGCAGCGTCATGCCCGCGACGCCGGCCTTCGAGGCGGAGTAGGCGGCCTGGCCGATCTGGCCGTCGAACGCGGCGACCGACGCCGTGTTGACGATGACGCCGCGCTCGCGGGTCTGCGGTCCGCCGGCCACGCCGGCCGACACCGGCTCGGTCTCGGCCATGGCCGCCGCCGCGAGCCGGATCACGTTGAAGGTGCCGATGAGGTTCACGCGGATGGTGCGCTCGAACGCGTCGAGCGGCGCCGGGCCGTCGCGGCCGACCGTGCGGTTGGCGGTCACGATGCCGGCGCAGTTCACGGCGACGCGGAGCGGGGCGAGAGCGGATGCCGCGGCGACCGCCTCGGCGACCTGCGACTCGTCCGCGACGTCGGCCGGCACGAACCGCGCGTGCTCGCCGAGCTCGGCCGCGGCCTGCTCCCCGCGCGGGCCGGGCAGGTCGACGAGGACGACGTGCGCGCCGCCGTCGACGAGGGCCTGCGCGGTCGCCCGGCCGAGGCCGGACGCGCCGCCGGTGACGATCGCGGATGCTCCGCTGAGTTCCATGGGTGTCCCTTCGGTGGAGGTGGGAGGTCGCCGAGACCGGATGGACGGTCTGGCGCAGGGGTGGTGGGCGCGCAGGGGCGGTGGGGCGAGTCAGATGCGCTCGACGATGGTCGCGTTCGCCATGCCGCCGCCCTCGCACATCGTCTGCAGGCCGTAGCGGCCGCCGGTCGCCTCGAGCTGGTTCACGAGCGTGGTGAGCAGGCGCGTGCCGCTCGAGCCGAGCGCGTGCCCGAGGGCGATGGCGCCGCCGCGCGGGTTCAGCTTCTCGGCATCGGCGCCCGTCTCGGCGAGCCATGCGAGCGGCACCGACGCGAACGCCTCGTTGACCTCGTAGGCGTCGATGTCGTCGTGGCCGAGCCCGGCGCGCTCGAGCACCTTCGCGGTGGCGGGGATCACGCCCGTCAGCATGTACAGCGGATCGCTGCCGACGACCGAGAACGCGCGGAACCGGGCGCGCGGGGTCAGGCCGAGCTTCTCGGCGGCATCGGCGCTCATGATGAGCGCCGCGGAGGCGCCATCCGTCAGCGGCGACGAGTTGCCCGGAGTGATGCGCCACTCGACGTCGGGGAAGCGCTCGGCCAACCGGTCGCTGCGGAAGGCCGGGTTCAGGCCGGCGAGCGATTCGACCGTCGTGCCCGGCCGCACCGTCTCGTCGACGAGCCGGTCGACACCTGCCACCGGCACGAGTTCGGTCGCGAACGCGCCCGTTTCCCCCGCGGCGGCGGCGAGATCGTGGGATCGAGCGGCGAACGCGTCGAGCTGCTCGCGCGAGAAACCCCACTTCTGCGCGATGAGCTCGGCCGACACGCCCTGGCTGACGAGGCCGTCGGGGTAGCGCGCGTGCAGGCGCGTGCCGAACGGGTCGGCCCCGGCCGCGCTGGAGCCGAGGGGCACCCGGCTCATCGACTCGACGCCGCACGCGATCACGATGTCGGCCTGCCCGGCGAGGATGGCCTGCGCGGCGAACGTCGCCGCCTGCTGGCTCGACCCGCACTGGCGGTCGATGGTCGTTCCGGGAACGGATTCCGGGAAACCGGCCGCGAGCACGGCGTTCCGGGTCACGTTGTACGACTGCTCGCCGATCTGGCTGACGCATCCGCCGATCACGTCGTCGATGAGGCCCGGGTCGAGGTCGTTGCGGTCGACGATCGCCGTGAGCACCCCCGCGAGGAGGTCGACGGGATGGACGTCGCTCAGCATGCCCCCGGGCTTGCCGCGCCCCACCGGGGTGCGGACGACGTCGACGATGACGGCTTCGGTGCTCATGCTCCCAGCCTAGGATGCCGCGGGCGGGACGCACCCGCCCCCCGGCATCCGCTCAGACGACCTCGGCGACCTCGGGCACGGCCGCCGCGGCGACCTGCTCGATGCGGACGGGCTCGCGCTCGGGCAGGACGACGGGGTGCGTACCCGCCATGGCCTCGATGACCCGGACGACCTGGCACGAGTAGCCGTACTCGTTGTCGTACCAGACGTAGAGCACCACGTCGGTGCCGTCGGCGATGGTGGCGAGTCCGTCGACGATGCCGGCGCGGTGGCTGCCGACGAAGTCGGTCGAGACGACCTCGGCCGACTCGATGTAGTCGACCTGCTGGCGCAGCGGCGAGGTCAGCGACACTTTCCGGAGGTAGGCGTTCAGCGTCGCCTTGTCGGTGGGTCGCTCGAGCTGCAGGTTCAGGATGGCGAGGCTCACGTCGGGCGTGGGCACGCGGATCGCGGAGCCGGTCAGCTTGCCCTCGAGCTGCGGGAGCGCCTTGGACACGGCCTTCGCGGCGCCGGTCTCGGCGATGACCATGTTCAGCACGGCGGAGCGGCCGCGGCGGTCGCCCTTGTGGAAGTTGTCGATGAGGTTCTGGTCGTTCGTGAACGAGTGCACGGTCTCGACGTGGCCGCGGACGACGCCGTACGCCTCGTCGATCGCCGCGAGGACCGGGGTGATCGCGTTCGTCGTGCACGAGGCGGCGGACAGGATCGTGTCGCCGGCCTGGATGTCGCCGTGGTTGATGCCGTGCACGATGTTCTTGATCGCGCCCTTGCCGGGAGCGGTGAGCAGCACGCGCGAGACGCCGGTCGACTCGAGGTGACGGCTGAGGCCGGCCTCGTCACGCCAGCGGCCGGTGTTGTCGACGACGATCGCGTCGGAGATGCCGTACGCGGTGTAGTCGATCGTGCCGGGGTCGTCGGAGTAGATGACCTGGATCAGCGTGCCGTTCGCGAGGATGGTGTCCGCCTCCTCGTCGACCGTGATCGTGCCCTGGAACGGGCCGTGCACCGAGTCGCGGCGGAGCAGGCTCGCGCGCTTCTGCAGGTCGTTCTCGGCGCCCTTGCGCACGACGATCGCGCGCAGTCGCAGGCCCTGACCGCCGCCGGCGTGGGCGATCAGGATGCGGGCGAGCAGGCGCCCGATGCGGCCGAAGCCGTAGAGCACGACGTCGGTGCCCGATGCCGCGGCCGTGGCGTCGGCCTCGGCGTCGCCCGCGACGCCGGCCGAGGCGTCGACCAGCACGGGTGCGAGCTCGGACCGCAGGAAGTCGGCGAGGTCGGTGCCCTCGGGGGCGGCGTGGAACCGCGAGACGAGGCGTGCCACGTCGATCGAGGCGGGACCGGGCGCGATCTCGGTGAGCGCCTCGAGCACGCGCATCGTGTCGGCCAGGTCGAGCTCGACGTCGCCGGCCTGGCGAGCGAACCGGTGCGCCTTCAGGAGCTCGACCGCCGAGCGGTTGATGAGCCGCCGGCCGTGGATCGAGGTGACGACCCCGTGCCGACGGTACAACCCGCCGATGAGCGGGATCATGCGCTCGGCGAGCTCCTCTCGGGCGATCCAATCCTCACGGCGGGCGTCGAACTCGTGGCTCACGGCTCTTCCTTCCAGCCGCGGGTGGGACCTCGTCGGCCTGTTCGGGTCGCGCTCACGGGTGGGCAGCGTCGACCACGGGGTTGTCCAAGGGGATGCTCAGATCATAGCCGTCGCCGGGCTGCGGGGACGCTGTACACGACGTCCGGTGACGGTGGCTGCGGTTGCCGCGACGGCGAGCCGCGGCATCCGCCCCGCACCTCAGGCGACGATGTCGTCGACCAGCGCGATGTCGTACACGGCGATGCGCTGCGGCAGGCCGTCGAATGCCTCGGCGCGCGCCTCGGAGGCGAGGTACTCGGATTCGCGGGCCCGGAACGCGTCGGCGTCGCCGGGCGCGCTCACGGCCCACACGAACTGGTTCGCCTCGCGGATCCCGTAGGCGAACTCGATCTCGAACCCGGCACCACCGCGCACGCGCGGCATCCACTCGTTCCACCACGCCACGAAGGCGTCGTACTCCCCGTCGACGAGCGTGTACCGGCGCAACTGGATCGTCTTCACGCGTGCCATCCTGCCCCATGGCCGAGCCGGATGACGCCGCGGCCGTCGCGCTCGCGGCCGCGCTGGCTATACTCGCTCTCGTCCAGGCGCCGCGGATCGAATGCCCCGCCCGCGCCGGCGCTCGAAAAATGGGCGCGAAGCGTCAGGCCGGAACGGCCGGCCCCCGCGAGACACATACGGAACCTCCCATCCGTCCCGTCTCGAAAGGCTCCGCCATGCCCACCGTCTCCGCGCACGTCGCCCGCACCCTCGCCGCCCACGTCGACCACGTCTTCGGCGTCATGGGCAACGGCAACGCCTGGTTCCTCGACGCGCTCGAGCGCGAGACGGATGCCGAGTTCACCGCGGTCCGCCACGAGGTCGGGGGCGTCGTCGCGGCCGACGCCCACTTCCGGGCGTCGAACCGACTCGCAGCGGCCACTGCGACCTACGGCGCCGGCTTCACGAACACCCTGACCGCCCTCGCCGAGGCGGTGCAGGCGCACGTGCCGCTCGTGCTCGTCGTCGGCGACGAGCCGACGTCGGGCCCGCGCCCCTGGGGCGTCGACCAGGTCGCGCTGGCATCCGGTGTCGGCGCCCGCACCTACACCGTCGGCCGAGCGGATGCCGCGGCCACGACCGTCATCGCGATCGAGCATGCCCTGGCGTACCGCGTGCCGACCGTGCTCGCGATCCCCTACGACGTCGCCGCACTCGAGGCCGGCCCCGTGCCGGCGGCCGCCGCGCCGAGCCTGCCCGCACCGCTCGCTCCCCGCGGCGAGTTCGCCGAGGGCTCGATCGCGGCGCTCGCCCGGTCGCTCGCGGGCGCGCGGCGGCCCGTGCTCATCGCGGGTCGCGGCGCGTGGCTGGCCGGTGCGGGCGAGGCGCTCGGCGAGCTCGCGACGGCGACGGGGGCCGTGACGGCGACGACCGCACTCGGTCGCGGCCTGTTCCCCGACGCGCGCCACGACCTCGGCGTGACCGGCGGGTTCGGCGCCGAGGGCGCCATGGCGCTCATCCGCGAGGCCGACGTCGCCGTGGTGTTCGGCGCGTCGCTCAACCAGTTCACGATGCGATTCGGCGACCTGTTCGCCCCGGGCACGCATATCGCGCAGGTCGACGTCGCGCCGGCCGCGACGCACCCGCACGTCGGCGCCTACGTGCGCGGCGACGCGGCGCTCGTCGCTCGTGCGCTCGTCGACGGGCTCGCCGCGCTCGGCACGGAGTCGTCGGGCTGGCGCGAGTCGATCGACCTCGCACCGCTCCGGGCGCACGACCCGGGCGTCGGCATCGTGCCCGAGGACGGCCGGCTCGACCCGCGCTCGGTCGCCGCCCGCCTCGCCGAGCTGCTGCCGGAGGACCGCGTCGTCGTCTCCGACGGCGGTCACTTCATCGGGTGGGCGAACATGTACTGGCCCGTCGCCTCCCCCGACCGCATGATGATGGTCGGCACGGCGTTCCAGTCGATCGGGCTCGGCTTCCCGAGCGTGCCCGGCGCCGCCGCGGCCAAGCCCGAGGCGACGATCGTGCTCACGACGGGCGACGGCGGCGGCCTCATGGCGATCGCCGACCTCGAGACCGCCGTGCGCACCGCCGGCGGCCGCGGCATCGGCGTGGTGTGGAACGACACCGCCTACGGCGCCGAGGTCCACCTGTACGGCCGCAAGGGGCTCGCAGAGCCGCCGATGCGGATCCCGGAGGTCGACTTCGCGGGCCTCGCGTCGGCCGTCGGCGCCGAGGGCGTGGTCGTGCGCGAGCTCGCGGACCTCGATCGGCTCGAGGCGTGGTCGGCCGAGCCGGTGGCCGAGCGACGGTTCCTGCTCCTGGACTGCCGGGTCTCCGACCGGATCGTGGCGCCGTACCAGCACGAGATCATCCGCGTGAACTCCTGAGCCGAGAGACGGCGGATGCCGCGCCGACGCGCCCGGGCGGAGCATCCGCGCTCGCCCCTCGCCTCGCAACCGCCGATCGTATATGATCTGAGATATCACGCTCGGACGCCGGTCGATACGATCGGCACGGGCTCACGACGAAGTGGAGATCACGTGCCAGACCCGTCACGCATCCGCGAGATCGCCGACGAGCTCTTCGCCGCCGACCGCGACCGCACGACCGTCCCCCTCCTGACCGCGCGCAACCCCGGCATGACCGTCGAGGACGCCTACGCCGTGCAGCGCGAGTGGGCCGAGCGGCGGATGTCGGCGGGCGCCAGGCTCGTGGGCCGCAAGATCGGGCTGACCTCGAAGGTCATGCAGGTGGCCACGGGCATCACCGAGCCCGACTACGGCGTGATCTTCGACGACATGGTCTACGAGTCGGGCTCGGTCATCGAGTTCGACCGCTTCTCGAACGTGCGCATCGAGGTCGAGCTCGCATTCGTGCTCGGTGCTCCGCTCGAGGGCCCCGACTGCTCGATCTTCGACGTGCTCCGCGCCACCGAGTACGTGGTGCCCGCGCTCGAGGTCCTGAACTCGCACATCGCCCTCGAGGGCCGCACCATCGTCGACACGATCAGCGACAACGCCGCGATGGGCGCGATGGTGATCGGCGGTCGCCCCGTCACGGTCGACGACGTCGACCTCCGCTGGGTCGGCGCACTGCTCTCGCGGAACGAGACCATCGAGGAGTCCGGCGTCGCCGGCGCGGTGCTCGGCCACCCCGCGATGGGCGTCGCCTGGCTCGCGAACAAGCTCGCCCAGCACGGCCAGTCGCTGGGCCAGGGCGAGATCATCCTCGCCGGCAGCTTCACGCGGCCCATGTGGGTCGAGCGCGGCGACACCGTGCACGCCGACTACCACGACCTGGGGAGCATCTCGTGCCGATTCGCCTGACCCTGCCCGCGACGTTCGCGGCCCGCATCGATGAGGCGGACCGCCCGCAGGTCGGCATGTGGGTGTGCTCCGGCAGCCCGCTCGTCGCCGAGATCGCCGCCGGCAGCGGCCTCGACTGGGTGCTCATCGACGGCGAGCACTCCCCCAACGGGCTCGAGTCGATCCTCGCGCAGCTCCAGGCGGTCGCCGCCTACCCGGTCGCCCCCGTCGTGCGGGTGCCGTACGGCGACACCGTCGTCATCAAGCAGTTCCTCGACCTCGGGGTGCAGAACCTCCTCGTGCCGATGGTCGACTCGGCCGAGCAGGCCGCCGAGATCGTGCGCGCCGTGCGATACCCGACGGGCGGCGTCCGCGGCGTCGGCTCCTCGCTCGCCCGCGCATCGCGGTGGAACCGCGTCGAGGACTACCTGGCCGACGCCGCCTCGACGATCAGCCTGCTCGTGCAGATCGAGTCCGCCGCCGCGGTCGCCGCAGTCCACGAGATCGCCGCGACGCCCGGGGTCGACGGCCTCTTCATCGGACCGGCCGACCTCGCCGCCTCCATGGGACATCTCGGAGGGCAGTCGCACCCCGAGGTCGTCGACGCGGTGCTCGCCTCGATCCGCGCGGGCATCGAGGCGGGCGTGCCCGTGGGCGTGAACGCGTTCGTGCCCGCGGACGCCGAGCGCTACCTCGATGCGGGCGCCTCGTTCGTCGCGGTCGGGGCGGATGTCGCGTTGCTCGCACGCGCGTCGGAGGCCCTCGCCGATCGGTTCATCGGGCCGACGGGCGCCGCGGATGCCACGGACGACGCGACCGGCGCGAAGCCCGGAACGAGCGAACGCTCCAGTTACTGAGCCTCGGCGCCGCCGTCGGCATTGCCGATCCGCCTCAGATCGTATATGATTTCGGATATTCAGAAGACGAGGGAGTCCATGACCGCCATCGCGAAGCCCGGCAAGATCATCGCCGTGCACCTCAACTACCCGTCGCGCGCGGCGCAGCGAGGCCGCACGCCCTCCCAGCCGAGCTACTTCCTGAAGCCGCAGAGCTCGCTCGCCGAGTCGGGCGGCACCGTCGAACGGCCGGCCGGCACCGAACTGCTCGCCTTCGAGGGCGAGATCGCGCTCATCATCGGCGAGCCCGCTCGCCACGTCTCCCCCGCCGACGGGTGGTCGCACGTCGCCGCCGTCACCGCGGCGAACGACCTCGGCGTCTACGACCTGCGGGCCGCCGACAAGGGCTCGAACGTCCGTTCCAAGGGCGGCGAGGGCTTCACGCCGCTCGGACCCGAGGCGATCCCCGTCGACGGCATCGGCCAGGGCGACTGGCGCGTGCGCACCTGGGTCAACGGCGAGCTCGTCCAGGAGGACACGTCCGACACGCTGCTCTTCGACTTCGGCCGCCTCGTCGCCGACCTGTCGCAGCACTTCACCCTCGAGACCGGCGACGTGATCCTGACCGGCACCCCCGCAGGCTCGACGGTCGTCGTGCCGGGAGATGTCGTCGAGGTCGAGGTGGATGCGCCGGCCGCCCCGGGCGCTCCGACCACCGGTCGCCTGGTCACGACCGTGACGCAGGGCGAGGTCCCCTTCGGCGACGTCGGCGCCGTCCCCGCCGTGGACGACCGGCAGCGGATCGAGGCCTGGGGCTCCGAGGAGGCGCTCGCCGCTGCGGTCGCCGCCGGCCGGGCGACGCCGCTCGACGCCGAGCGAGCCGACGAGCCGACGGATGCCCCCGAGCCCGCGTTCGAGCTCACCGACGCGCTGCGCGACCAGCTCTCGTCCGTCGCCGTCGCGACGCTGTCGGTCGCGCTCCGCAAACGCGGCTACCACGACGTGTTCATCGAGGGCGTCTTCGCGAACCACCCGGGCGACCGCATCGTCGGCCGCGCCCGCACGCTCCGCTTCATCCCCGCGCGCCCCGATCTCTTCGCCTCGCACGGCGGCGGCTACAACGCGCAGAAGCGCGCGTTCGACACGGTCGGCGCGGGCGAGGTGCTCGTGGTCGACGCCCGCGGCGAGCGCGGCACCGGCACCGTGGGCGACGTGCTCGCCCTGCGTGCCAAGGTGCGCGGCGCGGCCGGCATCGTGACCGACGGCGGCGTGCGCGACTTCGACGCCGTCGCCGAGATCGGAATCCCCGTGTTCTCGCAGGGTCCGCATCCGAGCGTTCTCGGCCGCCGGCACGTGCCGTGGGAGACCGACGTGACCGTCGCCTGCGGCGGCGCAGCGGTGCAGCCGGGCGACGTGATCGTGGGCGACGGCGACGGCGTGATCGTGATCCCGCCGCACCTCGTCGCCGAGGTCGCCGCGGAAGCCGCCGAGCAGGACGCCGCCGACGCGTGGGTGGCCGAGCGCGTGGCCGAGGGCGAGGCCGTCGACGGGCTGTTCCCCATGGACCGCGCGTGGCGCGAGCGCTACGAACGCGAACGGGATGCCGCGGCATCCGTCGCCGTCGAAGGCCGCGCCGAGGAGCCGCGATGAGCGTCGAGAGCAAGTCGCAGCAGGCGTACCGCTTCATCCGGGAGCGCATCGACGACGGCCGCTACGTCCCGGGCTACCGGCTCGTCCTCGCGCAGATCGCGGGCGAACTCGACGTGTCGGTGGTGCCCGTGCGCGAGGCCATCCGCCGCCTCGAGGCCGAGGGACTCGTCACGTTCCAGAAGAACGTGGGCGCCCAGGTCGCACTCATCAAGGAGACCGAGTACCTGCACACCATGCAGACGCTCGCGCTCGTCGAGGGCTTCGCGACCTCGCTCACCGCACCGTACCTCACGGCCGAACAGCTCGGCCGCGCGCGGGCGATCAACGACGAGATGCGCCGCACGCTCGAGGACTTCGAGCCGCACCGGTTCACCGAGCTCAACCTCGAGTTCCATGCCGTGCTCTTCGAGGGCTGCCCGAACCCCCACGTGCTCGACCTCGTGCACCGCGGATGGAACCGCATGCGGGTGCTCCGCGACTCGTCGTTCAGCTTCGTGCCGGGCCGGGCGCGGGCCTCGGTCGAGGAGCACGAACGCATCGTCGAGCTCATCGAGCAGGGCTCCGACCCGCTCGAGATCGAACTCGCCGCCCGGCAGCACCGCACGGCGACCCTGGACGCGGTGCTCGCGTACCAGGCCGATCACAAGCCGGCGAGTGCGCCGGCACCCGAGGCGGTCGCCACCTGAGGCACCGACCGCCCTTCGACCGTCCGACCTCCCCTCGATCCACCGACCCCAGCCGCCGGCGCCGCGCGCCGCGCCGCAGCACCGTCCGGAAGGAACCGCACATGACCCACTACATCCCCGAGGGCCTGCCCGACCGCATCCGCCACTACATCGACGCCGAATTCGTCGACTCGATCGGCGGCGAGACCTTCGACGTGCTCGACCCGGTGTCGAACGAGACCTACGTGCAGGCCGCGGCCGGGCAGCGAGCCGACATCGACCGCGCCGTCGCCGCAGCGCGCCGCGCGTTCACCGAGGGCCCGTGGCCGCGGATGCTGCCGCGCGAGCGCTCGCGCGTGCTGCATCGCATCGCCGACCTCGTCGAGTCTCGCGACGCGCGCCTGGCCGAGCTCGAGACCTTCGACACCGGCCTGCCGATCACGCAGGCCCTCGGCCAGGCTCGCCGCGCCGCCGAGAACTTCCGGTTCTTCGCCGACCTGATCGTCGCGCAGGCGGATGACACGTACAAGGTGCCCGGGCGCCAGATCAACTACGTCAACCGCAAGCCGATCGGCGTCGCCGGCCTCATCACGCCGTGGAACACGCCGTTCATGCTCGAGTCATGGAAGCTCGCGCCCGCGATCGCCACGGGCAACACGGTCGTGCTGAAGCCGGCGGAGTTCACGCCGCTCTCGGCCTCGCTCTGGGCCGAGATCTTCGAGGAGGCGGGCCTGCCGAAGGGCGTCTTCAACCTCGTCAACGGGCTCGGCGAGGAGGCGGGCGACGCGCTGGTGAAGCATCCCGACGTGCCGCTCATCTCGTTCACGGGCGAGAGCCGCACCGGGCAGATCATCTTCGGCAACGCCGCGCCGTTCCTGAAGGGCCTCTCGATGGAGCTCGGCGGCAAGAGCCCGGCGGTCGTGTTCGCCGACGCCGACCTCGACGCCGCGGTCGACGCGACCATCTTCGGCGTGTTCTCCCTGAACGGCGAGCGCTGCACGGCCGGCAGCCGCATCCTCGTCGAGCGGTCCGTCTACGACGAGTTCGTCGAGAAGTACGCGACGCAGGCGAAGCGCGTCGTCGTCGGCGACCCGCACGACCCGAAGACCGAGGTCGGCGCGCTCGTGCACCCCGAGCACTACGACAAGGTCATGAGCTACGTCGAGATCGGCAAGGGCGAGGGCCGCCTCGTCGCCGGCGGCGGCCGGCCGGAGGGCTTCCCCACCGGCAACTACGTCGCGCCGACCGTGTTCGCGGACGTCGCGAAGGACGCCCGCATCTTCCAGGAGGAGATCTTCGGCCCGGTCGTCGCCATCACGCCGTTCGACTCCGACGAGGAGGCGCTCGAGCTCGCCAACGGCGTGAAGTACGGCCTCGCCGCCTACATCTGGACGAACGACCTCAAGCGGGCGCACAACTTCTCGCAGGCCGTCGAAGCCGGCATGGTCTGGCTGAACTCCAACAACGTGCGCGACCTCCGCACGCCGTTCGGCGGCGTGAAGGCCTCCGGCCTCGGCCACGAGGGCGGGTACCGCTCGATCGACTTCTACACCGACCAGCAGGCGGTGCACATCACCCTCGGCGCCGTGCACAACCCCACGTTCGGCAAGCAGGAGCACCACGACGAGACCGATCTCGACGACCCGGACCCGCGCTGACGCGGCATCCGCTCACGATAACGAAGGCAAGGACGCTGACATGACCGACCGCACCCCGTCATCGCACCGTGATGGCATGACGCTCACCTCCTCGGGCTTCTACGTCTCGCAGGAGGCGCCGATCCACACCGAGAACCCGATCCCGACGCCGACGGCGCCGGCGCCCGACATCCTGCGCTGCGCCTACATGGAACTCGTCGTCACCGACCTCCAGGCCAGCCGGGACTTCTACGTCGAGGTGCTCGGCCTCACCGTGACCGAGGAGGACGAGGAGACCGTCTACCTGCGCTCGCTCGAGGAGTTCATCCACCACAACCTCGTACTGCGGAAGGGCCCGGTGGCCGCGGTCGCCGCGTTCAGCTACCGCGTGCGCACGCCGGAGGACCTCGACAAGGCCGTCGCCTTCTACAGCGAGCTCGGATGCCGCGTCGAGCGTCGCGCAGAGGGGTGGACGAAGGGCATCGGGGAGTCGGTGCGCGTCGAGGATCCGCTCGGGTTCCCGTACGAGTTCTTCCACGACGTCGAGCACGTCGAGCGCCTCGCGTGGCGCTACGACCTCTACACGCCCGGCGCACTGGTGCGCCTCGACCACTTCAACCAGGTCACGCCGGACGTGCCGCGCGCGGTCGCCTTCATGCAGGACCTCGGCTTCCGCGTCACCGAGGACATCCAGGACGAGGCGGGCACCGTCTACGCCGCCTGGATGCGACGGAAGCCCACGGTCCACGACACCGCCATGACCGGCGGCGACGGCCCGCGCATGCACCACGTCGCGTTCTCGACGCACGAGAAGCACAACATCCTCGCCATCTGCGACAAGCTCGGCGCCCTGCGGATGTCGGACGCGATCGAGCGCGGACCCGGCCGCCACGGCGTCTCGAACGCGTTCTACCTCTACCTGCGCGACCCCGACGGCCACCGCGTCGAGATCTACACGCAGGACTACTACACGGGAGACCCCGACAACCCCGTGGTGACGTGGGACGTGCACGACAACCAGCGCCGCGACTGGTGGGGCAACCCCGTCGTGCCCTCGTGGTACACCGAGGCGTCGCTCGTGCTCGACCTCGACGGCAACCCGAAGCCGGTCGTCGCCCGCACCGACGACTCCGAGATGGCCGTGACGATCGGCGCCGACGGGTTCTCCTACACGCGCAAGGGCGACGAGGAGAAGGGCTTCAAGCTCGGCCACACGCTGTGAGGGGGTGCGGGATGCGTCGGAGGCGGCGCATCCCGCACTGAACATCTAGGCCTGCGCTCCCGGCCCTTCGCCCGGCCCTCCGCCGCCTCGAGCCGGTCGTTGTTGCGGCGGCATCCCACCGGATATGGTCGGTGCCCTGAGGAACGGTCCCGAACCGCACGACGGACCGGCGGCGATCTCGGCCCGTGGAGGAGCGCATGGCACCTGGTCCGGACTCGATCGATCTCGAACCGAGCGCTCCGACGCTCCCCCCGCCCGAGTCGCTGCTCGGCGGCGCGGTGGTGCCGCTCAGGCTGGAACGGTTCGCAGACGATCGCGGCGTCCTGACACCGCTGCTGCTCGGGGAACTCGGGTTCGCTCTCGCGCGCGTCTTCGTCGTGACCGCACCCGCAGGCGCCGTTCGGGGCGGCCACGCGCACCGAACGGTCCGTCAGCTCCTCTTCCGGGCGAGCGGACGCATCGAGGTGGAGTTCCGCGACCGCGGCTCCACGGCGCGGCTCCTGCTCGACGAGGAGCACCCCGCGGTGCTCGTCGAACCGGGCGTCTGGGCGCAGCAGACGTACCTCGGCGACGCGGCGACGCTGATCGTCTTCGCCGACGGCGGATACGACCGGAGCGAGTACGTCGACCACGACCGCGGGCGCGACGGGGGCGACTCGTGACCCGGCGCCGGGTCGCCGTCCTCGGTGCAGGGATCATGGGCAGCGCGACGGCCATCGAACTCGCGCGCCGTGGGTGCGACGTGACGCTCATCGACCGCGAGCCGGCCCCGATGGCGGCCACGAGCCGGTGGAACGAGGGCAAGATCCATCTCGGGTTCCTCTACGGCGCCGATCCGACCACCGCGACCGCGGAGCACATCCTCCCCGGCAGCCTCGTCTTCGGCGACCGGGCGCGTGACCTGATCGGCTCCGACCTCGACGGGCACGTCACGCGCCACGACGACCTCTACCTCCTCCATCGCGACTCGGTCGTCGACGTCGACGCCATGCGTGCCAAGTTCGCAGTGATCGGCGAGCTCGTCCGACGTCACCCCGACGCGCACCGGTACCTCGTCGACGTCTCCGATGCGCAGGTGACCGAGCTCCGGCCCGACGAGCTCGCGCGCATCGCCGGGCCGGACATCGTCGCCGGGTTCCGCGTGCCCGAGCGATCCGTTGACACCCGGTGGTTCGCCGACCGGCTCGCCGCGGCGGTCGACGCCGAACCCCGTGTCACCCTTCGCGCCGGCACGACCGTGGTCGGCGCCGAGCCGCTGCGAGGTGAGGCCGGCAGCTGGCGTGTGCGAACGGACGACGGCGATGACGAGATCGCCGATGTGGTCGTCAACGCCCTCTGGAACGGCCGTCTGCCGATCGATGTCGCGGCGGGCGTCGACCCCGAGCCGCCGTGGACCCATCGCTACCGGGCGTGCGTCTTCATCCGGACGCGCAGTCCGCACCCCGTTCCGAGCGCCCTGGTCGCCGTCGGCCCGTTCGGCGACGTCAAGAACTACACGGACCGCGACTTCTACCTCTCCTGGTATCCGGAGGGCCTGCTCGCCGAGAGCGGGGAACTCGAGCTCCCGGCGCCCGACCTCCCGACGGGAGGCGATGCCGCGGCCTTCATCGACCGCGTCCGGTCCGCACTCGGCCGGCTCATCCCGGGCGTCGGCAGGGTCCTCGACGACGCCGAGGACGTCGTCGTCCACGGCGGGTTCGTCTTCGCACAGGGCAGGGGTGCGCTCGCGGACCCGCGGTCGGACCTGCACCGACGCGATCGGTTCGGGGTCCGACGTCGCGGCGCCTACCATTCGGTCGACACCGGCAAGTACTCGACCGCGCCCTGGAGCGCGCGGATCCTCGCCGAGGAGATCACCGGGTGAGCGCCCCGAACCCGCCGACGGATGCCGCGGCGGCATGGAACCCGCTGGTGACCGCGCTCGTGCCGACCTACAACGGCGCCGCCTTCATCCAGCGGACCCTCGACAGCCTCGCGGCGCAGACCTGGGCGAACCTCGAGATCCTCATCGGCGACGACGGGTCGACGGACGACACGCTCGAGGTCGTGCGGCGGTTCGCCGAGCAGCATCCGCGCACGCGGATCGTCGAGCGCGACGAGAACCTCGGGTGGTTGCGCAATTCGAACGACCTGATGGATCGCGCGGCCGGAGAACTGCAGTTCTTCGCCTTCCACGACGACGTCGTCGCGCCGACCTACGTCGAGCGACTGGTCGCTGCGCTCGCGGCGAACGACGGCGCGGTGCTCGCCTTCAGCGACATGCGCGTGCACGAACTCGACGGCCGCGTCGAACTGCACGTCTTCGACGAGCTCGAGGGCCTGCCCTCCGCCGTCGAGCGCGGCCGCGTGATGGTGCGCCGGCCCGGCTTCTGGTGGGTGCCGAACCGCGGCCTCTTCCGGACCACCGCGTTCCGCGAGATCGGCGGGATCCACCCCAACGAGCAGGGCGAGTACTCGGCCGACTGGACGTGGCTGCTCGGCCTGTCGCTGATCGGCGAGTTCGTCCGCGTGCCCGAGGTGCTGTGCACGAAGTACTACCGGTCCGGGAGCCTCTCCAAGACCTGGCCGCACGATGTCGACCAGGTCGCGGCGCTCCGGAGATCCGGCGTCGCGGAGATCCGGCGCAGCTCGCTGCCGACGAGGCAGAAGGCGATGCTCGCCGGATATCTGATGCGGCGGGTCTACGGACGCCGCCTCCCCGGGAGCGTGAAGGGCGCCTTCCGCCGGATGGGCCTCTGAGCGCCGCCGGGCACCGCTCAGGCGGTGATCGAACCCCGAGAATTCCCCCTCAGGCACGCGAACAATAGCGGATTCCGGGCGCCGCCGGAATGGCTGGACGTCCCGGCAACGACAGGGGAATGCTGGTCATGTGATCGCGGACCAGGGAACGACCGCTTCGCGGGCGATCACGACCGGGGGGACGACCCCGGGGGGCACCCGCCCTCCGGGGCCCGACGTTCCCGAACGCCGTGCTCCCACGGCGTCATCGCCGATCAGAAAGGCACTTCCGTGAACATCCTGCTCATCATCGTCGGTATCATCGCCGTCATCCTGCTCTTCACCGGTGGCTTCGTGGAGTCGCTGAACTTCCTGCTGTGGGTGGGCATCATCCTGCTCGTCCTGGCAGTGATCGTCTGGCTGGTGCGCATGCTCACCGGCAGCCGAAAGGTCTGATCGCCGCACCCGGGCCGCGCGAGCGGTCCGGGGTTCAGGCCCTCCCTGAGGCCGACCCGCCGCCCGCACCGTCACGGTGCCGGGCGGCGTCGTCGTCGTCGGCCGGCGCATCACCCGCTCCGGTGGACCGTTCCGCGGTCACGGCTGCGCCGCCCTGGCGCTCCCCCGAGTCGTGGTGCGGCTCGACGATCTCCAGTGCCTCGATCATCCCGGCGAGGAAGCGCGCCACGACGCCGAGTTCACGCTGGTCGAGCCCGTCGGCGACCGCGATCATCGCCTGGTGCATCCGGCCGAGCGTGGCTCGCACCTCGTCGTCGCTGTCGGTCGTGCTCGCGACGACGAGCGAACGCCGATCGGTCGGGTGCGGCCGGCGCACCAGGTGTCCGCTCCGCTCGAGGCGGTCGATGAGCACGGTGGTCGACGCGGTCGAGATGCCGAGCAGCTTCGCGAGCGCCCCGGGCGTGAGCATCTCGCCGTCGCGCTCGGCGCGCAGCACGTAGCGCAGCGCGAGGAGGTCGGTCTCGCCCATGCCCATCGAGTCGCGGGTGCGACGACGCATCTCCTGGTCGGCCGACCGGTACCGGCGCAGCAGGTTGAGCACGTCGACGCTGCCGAGCCGCGTGTCATCGGGCCCGTACCAGTAGCCGCTCGACTCGAATCCGCTGGGACGACTGGACACCCTGACACCCTAGTGCGGCGCACGCCGCGACGCTTCCTGCACGCACGTCCAAGGGTGGCGCGCGCACGGGCAACGCTCCGCGTCGACGGGCTGCCTACCGTGAAACCCCGACTCAACGTGGAGGTGCCATGGACAGCCCGAACCCCGTCCTCGAGAGGACGCACGCCGAACTGCTCGCCGAGATCTCGACGCAGGTCGGCGATCGCCGCGAGATCACCGACCCGGCGACGGGAGAACTCGTCGGGCACGCTCCGGTCCACACGGTCGAGGACCTCGATCGCGCGGTCGCGAGGGCGAAGGCGGCACAACCGGCTTGGGCCGCGCTCGGACACGAACGCCGCAGCGAACTGCTGATGCAGGCCGCGGACGCGATCGACGCCGAGGCGGAGGCGCTGGCGCACGTGCTCTCCCGCGAGCAGGGCAAGCCGCTCAACGGGCCCAACGCGCGATTCGAGGTGGGCGCGGCATCCGGGTGGATGCGCGCCGCCGCCGCGACGCCGCTCGACGCGGAGGTCGTGTTCGACGACGGTGAGACGCACGCTGAACTCCATTACCGGCCGATCGGCGTCGTCGGCGCGATCGGGCCGTGGAACTGGCCGCAGATGATCACCGTCTGGCAGGTGGCGCCGGCGCTGCGGATGGGCAACACGGTGGTGGTGAAGCCGTCGGAGTACACCCCGCTCAGCGTGCTCTCGCTCATCGAGGTCATCAATCGCGTGCTGCCGGAGGGCGTCGTCGAGGTCGTCTCGGGCGGTCGTGAGGTCGGCGCGGCGCTCGCGTCGCACCCTTTCGTCGGGAAGGTCATGTTCACCGGCTCGACGGAGACCGGCAAGGCGATCATCCGCAGCTCCGCCGACAGCGTGAAGCGCCTCACGCTCGAGCTCGGCGGCAACGACGCCGGCATCGTGCTGCCCGACGTGGACCCGACGGCGATCGCCGAGGGACTCTTCTGGGGCGCGTTCATCAACACGGGCCAGACCTGCGCGGCGCTCAAGCGCCTGTACGTGCACGACGACGTCTACGACGCCGTCTGCGAGGCGCTCGTCGGCGTCGCCCGCCTGATGCCGATGGGCGTCGGACTCGACGAGGCGAACGTGCTCGGACCGCTGCAGAACCGGCAGCAGTTCGACATCGTCGACCGCCTCGTCGAGTCGGCGAAGGCCGGCGGCGCCCGGGTGCTGCTCGGCGGCGACCCCGATCGCGGCCGGCCCGGCAACTTCTACCCGACGACGCTCGTGGCCGACATCGACGACCGCGCCCCGCTCGTGCAGCAGGAGCAGTTCGGTCCCGCGCTGCCGATCATCCGCTACCACGACCTCGACGAGGCGATCGCGATGGCGAACGGGGTCGAGGTGGGGCTCGGCGCGTCGGTCTGGTCGTCCGACCGCGAGGAGGCCCGACGGGTCGCCGCGCGCATCGAGGCCGGGACGGTGTGGATCAACGCGCACGGTGCGGTGCACCCCATGGTCCCGTTCGGCGGCGCCAAGCAATCGGGCTACGGCCTCGAGTTCGGTGTCGAGGGCCTGAAGGCGCTCGGCGTCCCGCAGGTCGTCAACGGCTGAGCGGGAGACGACCCGCAGGGTGCGGGATGGGAGACGGCCGGGAGTGCGATCGCGCTCCCGGCCGTTCGCCTGCGCCCGCGGAGACGCGCCCGGCGCGTATCGTGGTCCCCGACCCGCACCGGGCCGCGAGAGGGGACCATGCCGAAGATCGTCGACCACGATGAGCGCCGTCTCGAGATCGTGCACGCGACCTGGCGCCTCATCGCCGAGAAGGGCTTCCGCGCCACGACGATGCGCGAGATCGCGAAGGCGTCCGGCGTCGCGAACGGCGGGCTCTTCCCCTACTTCCGCAACAAGGAGGAGCTGATCGGGGCGACGTTCGAGCACGTGTTCGCCGCCACGAACGAGCGCTTCGCGGCCGTGCGCGCCGACCTCGAGGGCATCGCGGCCCTGCGCGAGCTCATGCTGCAGATCTTCCCGCTCGACGAGGAGCGGATCCTCGAGGCGCGCATCGTGATCCCCTTCTGGGAGTACGCGGCCAACGAGCCCGAGCTGCTCGCCCTGCACGAGCGCACCATGGACCAGTGGCGCGTCGAGATCGGCGGGCACCTCGCCGACGCGAAGCGGCTGGGCGAGATCCGCGACGACGTGGACATCCCGGTCGTCGTCGACCACTTCATGGCGATGCTCGACGGCGTGCAGGTCATCGCCGTCGTCGCCCCGGCGAGCGCCGCCGCCGACCGGATGACCCGGCTCCTCGACGGCTACCTCGACCTGCTGCGCTGACCGCGACGGGGATGTCGCAGGACTCGACGTCGACCCTGCCGGCGATGCACGGACGATCCCCGAACGTGACGACCAGGTCAACCGCCGCGCAAACGCCCCGGTCGGCCCCGGGATTTCGGCGACGAGCAACGCCGCCGAAATGTCGTCGAGCGCTGCTTCAGCAAGCTCGAGCAGTGGCGCGGCATCGCGATGCGCTCAGACAGGACCGCCCGGAACGACCACTCCGCACTCTGCCTCGCCGCAACACTCCGCTGGGTCCAAAGCGACTCCTCAGTGCGAACGACCTCTGGTCGACTCTGCCGGCGTCACACGGCTTGTTCGGCCCACGACCGGAGCGCGAGCGTGCATCGGGACGGGCGGACTGCGCCGATGGGGCCGACCCGCGGCTCAGGCGACGGCCAGATGCGCTTGGATGAGCGAATGCAGGTCGCCTCGGGCTGCGGGCGTCAACGGCTCGCCGCTGGCAGCGCGTGCGAGCTGCAACGAGATCGTCGTCGAGTTGTCGCGACGGTCAACGCGAAGCATGACGTTGCCGGCTCCGTCAACCGTGACGCGATCCCACGGAGTCCTGGCAACCAAGATTGGGTCGTCCGGTGGCCCACTCCACAACTCGGCGGATTCCGGCGTCACCGCGAGTAACAGCGTGTTGCCGTATCGGGTCACGCGGCGCATGCGGGCATCGCGACTCCCCATCGTCATCGCCTTCCACTGTTCCGTCTCCGGGAGCAGCAGAGTGTTCCAATCCCGTGCGCGTGCGTCGACGCGCACGATGCGTTCGACCTCGAAGCGTGAGGTGATCGATCGAGACAGTGCTCGCGTCTCGACTCGAACCCACCAGAACGCGAGTGGAAGTGCGACCACTGGAGCGACGACCGTCCAGGCAACGACTGCCCAGAACGGGAGTGGCGCCCTCATCATGGACAGCCCGAGGATAAGCACCGCACCGAGCCCGACGTAGATCGCCCCGAACAAGCTGACCCAACGCGCCCGAAAGAAGTGCGTCATCTTGATGCTTGCCCTTTCTCCGCCGGTCTCTAGGCCGCTGAAATCGTCACACGGGATCCCGCACGGTCATCATGGCGCTGTGGCCCGAGCAGCGCCGCGCTTGGCTACGAGATCGATCCCTCATTGCGACCTAAGCCATCATGTCTCCATGAGCTTCGATGTCTACCTGCAGGACTTCGCGGATAAACCTGCGGATCGCAGTGCGTCGGTTGGGCGTCGGGTGCTGGCGCCACTCCTTGACGCGGGCGCAGAGAACATCCTGACCGCCGACGGTTCCGCTGCGGTGTACGGGGCATCCGATGCGCCGCTTGAAGGGCTGATGTTCAATCACATCGAGGGTGACCGCGCGTGGGATGTCATCTTCGACGCTGCAGTGGTCGGCGACTGGGTGATCATGCCAGTCGGTGCGCCACTGTGCATCGTCCGTGAGGAGCAGCGGAACTCGGTGCCGGACGAGCTCGAGGACGAGGGGATCGTCCTCGTGCGCTCCGGAAGCGAGTTGCGCGACGCGGCGACCGCAAACGGCTGAGGCCCGGCACCAATCCCTCAGCGCGACGTCGACGCCTGTTGCCGCGGCCATTTACGTAATACACTATTGCCATGAGTAAGCGCGAGACGATCAACGGTGCGCCCGTCACCGAGGAGCAGATCTCCGAGTGGGTCGCTGAGGCCGAAGCCGGCTACGACGTCGAGACGCTGAAGAAGCGCGGACGCGGCCGACACCGGCGCGGTGCGGAGCCGTCACAGGTCGTCGCGTTGCGGTTGACCACCGACGAACTCGCGGCACTCGACGCCCGCGCCGCACGCGAGCACAAGACACGGTCGGAGCTCATCCGAGACGCGCTGGCCGCGTACGCCGCGTGAACGTCCACGACTCAGCACTCGAGCACGGCATCAGCCCCCCGAGGACGCGATTCAGGCAGCCTCCTGGCGGACGTGGATCGAATACCTCGACGACGACTCACCCGCCCGCCAGCTGCGACTCGGATTCGACACCCGAGGTCGAATGCTCGAGACATTCGTGCTGGTCTTCGACAGCGGGAACGAACTGGTGATCCACGCGATGAAAGCCCGATCCCAGATGCTCGACCTCCTCCCGTAGACGGCGCACTGGCGATCCCTCAGCGCGAAGGGAGCTCGAGAGGATTCTGCGCGATTGACCTACTCCGCGACGTAGTCACTGATGACGACCGGGATCCTGCATCGTTGCAGGCTTGCCTCGATCGCACGCCTCAGTCGCGTTTGACCGAGCGCCCCGCCGGTTGACCATGCGGGTGCGAGGGGGCCGCCGGCCCTGGCCGATATCGAGAGCTCGTAGCAGCGGTCGTGGGTGAGGAGCACGGCGCCGACGGCGTTCCCGAACTGCCTGAGCGCGACCGCATCAACGTCCTCGCCGCGCCACCTGCCGAGCAGCGTTCCGCGGCGATCGAACGCGACGATGCACTCCTCGGTGACGACCAGGTAGGTGCCTGCGAGGGGCGTTGTACCCATCACATACAGGTCGCCGCCGTGCTCGGCGGCGATGATCTGCAGGCTTCGATGCAGGTTGGGGAGAAGCGTGAGTACTGCTCCGGCGAAGAGGCCAATGCTCAGCATGAGGAGACCCGGAGCAGGTATCCCGAGTATCACGGCGACGTCGCCGTCGGAGACGGCGAACCAGAGGAAGACGAGGATGGCGAGGATAAGAAGCGCCGTCCAGAAGAGCCCGGCGCAGGTGCGCCATCCCAGGCGGGTTCTGGCGAACATGCGCTCGGGGTCGATCTTGTATCGCGAATGCGCGCCGACCTTCTCGCCGGTTCCGCGGATCGCGTCGGAGACGGCCTCAGGGGTCAACATCGCTCGACGGCTCCGGGGCATGCCACCACTGAACCCTAGTTCGAGACCAGACGCGTCGCGCCGTAGCGGTGCGGTCATCCATGTGCCGTGAACGGGCCTCTTCAGATCGCTCTACGCAGCGACTCGCCCAATCGTGCGATGGCCGCGGCGACCGGTGAGGTGTCGGCGTCCTGGAATGAACCCATCCCGCCGCCATAGAAGCGGAGGCCGTCTCTGACGGCGTCACGAAGATCCTCCGCGGTGGTGATGCCCTCCAATCTCGCTCCGAGATGTTCGGCCGACCGCTTACGAGCATCATCGCCTTCGACGGTGGCGGCAGAATGCAGCTGCGAAATCGCGCCCATGATCTCACTCACACTCTCAGCCACAGGAAGCATGGATGTCACGCTAGCGCCGATATCCCCTTCGATCCCATCGCCGCTGTGCGGTCAGGGCGCAGGCACGATCCCTCAACGCGACGGGCTGGATCACGCTACTGTCACGTCATGGATGACGTGCAGCCCGACGCTGATCGGCTCGTCGCCGGTTCGGCCGTCATCGCATTCGCCCTCTCCCTGATCGCCCTTGCCGCCGCGGGTCTCGGCGCGCTCGCTGCCGTACCGGCGATCGACGGCATGGTCGCCTCTTTAAGGGCCCGAGTGCAGCTGAAGGAATCGCCGTATCGGGGATATGGCACCTCGCTGGCCGCGTTCATGCTTTCGGTCGGCGTTCTGGCTTGGGCGCTCATTCCGATAATCACGCCGATCGTCGGGTCACTGTTGTTCCTGGTTCTGAACTGACAGTCGCGCAGGCGCGGTCATTAGCGATCCCCTGCGGCAACATGGACTCGTGGCGGACCCCGATGCGGCAGACGACGAATCAGTCCACGAGATGCAGGTCGCATCAGAAGCCGCGCGCAGGCTGGTGTCCCAGTGCCGTGCCCATGTCGAGAAGTCCAACCGGAAGATCGGCGACCGTGTGCGCAGCGCTCCCGCAGACACGCCCTGCGCCACCGACTTCCGGCGCGCCGCGGCCGGAGAGCATCTGTATGCGTTCGAGAACTCCGTCAAGCGGCTGGAAGCACTGACGAACGCGCTGGTCATGCACCTGCGCGGACTGCAGGTGCTGCTGTCGGACGACACGTTCTACCCGCTCCCCGCGATGGCGATCGCCAGGTCGATCGCCGAGGTCTCGAGCTCGACGGTCTGGACTCTGCGTCAGGGGCTCTCCCCCGACGAGCGTGCAGCGCGCAGCTACGCGGCGTTGTTCGCGATGCTCGAGAAGGGCATCGAGTCCGGGAGCGCTGAAGATGCACCCCGCACGCGAGCCCTCAGGGAAGAGCTCGCCACGAGACTCGCGAACGGACGCCCGAAGGTCCGCGTCATCCGCCGCGTCAAGGACGGCGTGACTCTGGACGAGGTCGCTCAGGTCCGAGTCGGAGAGGCCGGCGCCAAGACGCAGTTCCGGTACTCGCAGCGGCTCAAGGACGAGATCCCCATCATCGGCGGGCTCTACGACCAGATGTCCGCAGCGACTCACGGAGGACATGCTGCGGTCAGCGCTTCGTTCGATACCCCGGCGTCGTACGCCCGAGGGATCGGCCACATCGCGCTCGAGTCGACGAAGGCCTGGTCGCTCAATGTGCACACCTGGCTCGGCGTGACGCCGACGACATTCTGGAACGAGACAGACCTGCAGAAACTCCGGAACTCGATCCCCGCAGCCGAAAGAGCCGAGTTCGAAGCCATGCTCGCAGCTCAGCGCGCGGCCCAGCGCGAGGGATCGTGATGCTCACCACTCGCGTTCGCCGACGGTAGGTATCCCCCAGCTCGGCGAACTCCGAGGCCGGCCAGCTCAACTCGCAATCGACAACGTCGTCGTCGTCGACTGAACCACCCCGGGCCCCACTCGCCGCCCGAACGCGATCCCTCAGTGAAATCGCTGTCCTTCGTCCGGCCCCGGTCATACCGTGGGGTCATGCCACGAGCCAGGGTTTCGGTCGATGACGTCCAGCTGCTGATCGGCCTCACCGCGGCCGTCGAGGGCCTCATCCGAGCTCAACGACCTGACCCTGACGAAGGCGCCGTGATCGCGCGGCACGTCGACGAGCCCGACCTTGCGCTCGAGGAGACACTCGCTCGGCTGAATCGACGACTCCGCGCATTGGCCGCGGACGAGTCGCACCCCGCGAAGTAGCCGATCGCAGTACGTGCAGGAATCCCGCCGGATTTCCGGGGGCGCGTCGTCCGACCGCCAAACACGCCGGCCCCTCCGTCGCGGAATACTTGAGCCCTATGGTGTTGGGACGGTGGACCCGCGATGTTCGTCTGGCCATGAAGGGCCGGACGAACTTCCGCGTGCATTTCTCCGCGAGCCAAGTTGCGGCGAGCCTCTGGGACTACGGCGAAGATGACCTCGCCGAACGCGCCCTCTACATGATGGACGACGACCTGAGGGCGATCCAGCGGATTGCTGCCACTTACGAGGACCCCGCCTACGCGCTGCCCATCGAGGGTCAGCACATCACTCACAATCACGTGTGCGCGATTGCAGCGGTCGCATACTTCGAGGGCCGCTTGAGATCGCTTTCGCAGACAGAACGTCGACCTGTGAATTCGAGGCCGAGGCGCTTCACGCCGCGACAACTCGACCCAGCGTTTCACCCGGACCGCGACTGACGCGGCGAACGGCGATCAGGTTATGCCACTCCGCCCTCGGCAGCTGAAGGACAGAGGCGACGGGCGCGACGTTATGAGCACAGCGCCCGCAAGCCGGTCGACCAGCGAATGAGATTTCCGAGGATGGCCGTCGTATGGGCGGCATCCACCAGATTCTCATGCACGGGGACGTGCCCGATGCCCGGTTGCCGCTCCCCCATGGCGCCGATGTCGCCTGCCGCATTGGGGGGAACGGTCTTCGCGAACCGGCCGAAGCCCCGCGTCTCAGATGCCCCGCCCGTAACGAATGCCGGAGGGGGCGGTCGACGAGGCGGCGGAACGCGTCGGACGAGTGCGCGACGGTCGCGAACGGTGGAGGCGGGCGGATGCCGCATCCGCGACATCCGCCCGCCCCGCCTTCCCACCCGATCCGATCTCTCCCCCGGTGGTCAGGCCCCGTGCCCGTGCCCGTGCCCATGCCCCGCGCACGTGCACGCACCCGCCTCGCACTGGCATCCGTCGCCCGCGGCATCCGTGTGGCAGGCCATGCCGAGCGACTCGGAGGAGGGGACGTTGAGGGTGGGGTTCCGGCCGAAGAAGCCGTACGGCTTCAGCGTGAACTTGGCGTAGTCCACGGGCATGACCGGCCAGTCCTCGACGCGCGGGAAGTGCGTGGGCCCGAAGGTGTGCCAGAGCACGATGTCCTCGCCGTCGATCGAGCGATCTGCCTCGGTGTAGCGAGGGAGGCCGTCGCCGCCGGGGTTCTGGTTCACGAGGTCGCCCGCCGGGTAGCGCTCGTCCTGGTCGTAGCGCGTGACCCAGAGGTGCTTGCGCGTGAACCCGGCGCGCTTCGCGATCACCGACTCGGGGTCGGCGAGGAGCGTCGGCGAGCCCTGTGCGAGCAGTTCGTAGGCGACGGGGCGGCCGAGGCGGTTCCGCTTCTCGGTGTTGACGATGTGCCAGGCGCGGCCGGCGACGGGGTCGGCGTCGCGCGCGCCCTCCGCCTCGGTACGCAGGCGCGTCGTGCGCTTGGTGAACGCGTTGCCGTACTCGTTGCCCTTCCCCATCGGCACGCGCATCGCGTCGACCTCCTCCACCGCGTTCGTGACGCCGTCGACCATCATGTCGAGTCGGGCGCTGAACAGGTGCTGGTGGTAGGGCGCCCCGAGCCCGGGGGCGACCTCGCTCGCGTGGTCACCCGCCTCGGGGTCGTACGCCGACGAGAAGAGCACGCCGGTGAGCTTCGCCTCGCACTCGATCGTGCCGTCGAGGTAGAGGTACCAGTAGAACCCGTAGTCGTAGTTGCCGACGGTGGTGAAGAAGCTGATCACGAGGCGCCGCTGCCGGCGCACCTCGTTCGACCCCGTGTAGATGTCGGTGTGCTTCCAGAGGGTGCCGTAGTCCTCCTCGTGCATGCAGATCGCGTTCGGGATGACGCGGGGATGCCCGAACTCGTCGGCGATCGTGGCGTCGAAGTAGTGGATCTCGCCGAGGCAGTCGCAGCCCAGCTGCAGCGAGTTCGCGTAGCGGCCGAAGACGTACTCGCCGGTGTCGAAGTAGTTCTGCCAGAACCGCGAGGGCGAGGGGTCGCCGTAGGGCACGACCATCTCGGCGATCGAGGCGCGGTAGACGATGTCGCGCTCGACGCCGCCCTGGTCGGCGTCGACGTAGCGGATGCGCCGGAGCACGAGCCCCTCGCGCGCGTCGAACGCGAGCGAGAAGCGCCAGTTCGCCCAGCTCACCCGGTCCTCCTCGACGGCGAAGCTCGGCCCCTCGGGCTGGGTGATGCTGATCGGCTTGAGTGTGTCGAGCGGCGCGCCCTGCACCTCGGGGTCGTCGAAGTTCCCAGATTCGACCGGGATGTCGTACACCTTGTGGTCGACGAGCTCGAACATGCGGCCCTCGATCATGTCGACGTACGCGCAGAGGCCGTCGACGGGGTGGGCCCAGCAGTGATCCTGCTCGTCGTTGCGCATGAAGGCGAGCACCCGGATGACCCGGCGCCCCCGCTCGGCGTCGAAGCCGTACTCCCCCGCCGAGAGCGGGGCGAGCGCGACCTGCTCGTGCGTGATGCCCCGCTTGGCGAGGGCCTCGTGCCACTCGGGCTCGGCGCCCAGGAGGTCGTAGATCGCCTCGAACTCCACGTCGAGGATCGGCACCTGGCCGTTCGTGCCGTCGATCTCGTCGCGGCGGAGGATGCTCCGGTCGGTGACCGACACGCGGACGTCGGCGGACGCGCCCGTGACCCGGTCGAGCAGGAGCGCCCGCACGATGCGCGGGAGCTCGATGCCGGCGAGCACGTCGGGCTTGGCGGGCTCGTCGAGCCCGACGTAGACGAACCGCGTCTGCTCGGAGAGCAGGCCCGCCTCGCCCAGGATCTCGCGCGTGGCATCGATCTCGGCGGCGGTGAGGCCGCGCAGGGGATCGATCCCGGGCGTCGCCCGGTCGCCGGATCGCTGCGGCCCTCTGGTTCGGGTGGTCGACATCGTCGTCATGGTGCACCTCGTTTTTCTCTACGTTTGTCGAGTAATATAACCGGACTCGCCGGAACAGGGAAGATTCGGGGAACGAATGGCCGAGGTCGCACACGGATTCATGGTCGCCGGCGCGCTCGCCGGCGCCGGCACGACGCTCGCCCGAGGCCGTCGGCTCCGGGCCCTGGATGCCCTCGCCGCGCTCGCGATGCTCGCCGCCATGCTCGACACCGCGCTCGCCGGCCTCCTGCCGAGCGTGGCATGGGCGGGCGTGCTCGTCCTCGCCGGCGTCGCGATCGGCATCCGGTCGCGACGCGACCGGTCACGGCGATCGGCCTCCGCCGCGCCGCGCGAGCGCGGACCGGTCCCCGTCGACGGCATCCGGCTCGACGACCTGTTCCACGCCCTCGCCCTGATCGCGACCGGATGGCTCGTGGTCGCCGCCAGCCACGACCGTCCCACGTCGGCGGCAGCGCCGTCCGCCGCGGTGGAGCCCGCCGTGCACGCCCACGCGGCCCCGATGCTCGCCGGCCAGGCGATCGCCGTGCTCGCGGTGGTCGCGCTGGTCGCGCTCGGAGCGTGGGTCGCGGTCCGCGCGATGCGGGGCGGCCGCGATGGGATCGGACACGGCGTCACGGCGGCGAGCATGACCGTCATGCTCGCCGCCATGGCCGCTCCCGGCCTCGTCACCGGGTTCGGCGCCTAGATCCCCCGGTGCGCCGGGGTCTCGACGGCGGCCGCCTCGGCCTCCTCGATGCCGTGGCCGACCCGGGCGTAGAGCTCCGGGTTGCGACGACGGATGACGAGGCCCCACACGACGCCGAGGACGCCCGGCACGATGAGCAGCGCAGGCAGCACGAAGGTGACCGGGGTGGTCTCGGTCTGCCCGAGCAGCACGTCGAAGTTCGCCACGATGAGCACGAACACCGCGAACAGGACGACCGCCGAGATCGCCGGCGCGACGAGCGTCTGCCATGCTCCGAGCCCGCGACGGTCGCGGCGGAAGAACCCGATCACCGCGATTGCGATGATGCCCATCAGCAGCACGAGCCCCATGGCGCCCGTGTTCGTGAGCCACGTGAACATGGTGAGGACCGGGTAGAGGAACTCGACGGGCGCGAAGTCGGCCTTCAGCCCCACGACCTCGCCGGCGACGACGAACCCGAGCGTGATGACGATCGCGATCACGCTCTGGGCGACCGAGCCGGCCCACGGTGCGCGCGACGCAGCGCGCACCGAACCGAGGCTGCGGTGCAGCACGCCCTCGCGGCCGAGCGAGAAGAGGTACCGGGCGACCGCGTTGTGGAAGGACTGCAGCGCCGCGAAGAGACTCGTGAGGAACAGCACCTGCATGAGGTCGCTCACGATGACCGGCGCGTGCTCCCCCATGAAGACGAACATCAGGTCGGGACCGTAGGTCGCCGAGGCGTCGACGATCTGCGAGGGCCCGATGCCGACGGTGAACGCCCAGGCGCTGAACGCGTAGAACAGGCCGATGATCGCGACGGCGGAGTAGGTCGCACGCGCGACCGTGCGCTTGGGGTCCTTCGACTCCTCGCCGTAGATGGCCGCCGACTCGAAGCCCATGAAGGCGGCGACGCCGAACGACAGGACGGCGCCGACGCCCGGCACGAGGAAGGCGGCCGGCTGGAGGGCGGCGGTGCTGACGCCCTCGGGCGCCACGGCGAACGCGACGAGGTCGAACACGAGCACGGCCGCGAACTCGAGGGCCACGAGCACGCCGAGGACCTTCGCCGACAGGTCGACGCGGTTCACGCCGAGCGCGCCGACGACGATGATGCAGGCGAAGATCCAGAGCCACCACGGCGTCACGATGCCGAGCTTCGCCTCGAGGAACATCGACATCTGGAATCCGAACAGGCCGTAGATGCCGACCTGCATCGCGTTGTACGCGACGAGCGCGACGAGCGAGGCGCCGACGCCGAACGGGCGCCCGATGCCCTGGGCGATGTAGGCGTAGAACGCGCCGGCGTTCGTGACGTAGCGGCTCATCGCGGCGTAGCCGACGGCGAAGACCGCGAGGGCCGCGGCGAGCACGATGAAGCCCACGGGCACGCCGATCACGCCCGTCACGGCGAAGGTCGTGGTCACGCCGCCGGCGACCACGGTGAGCGGCGCCGAGGCCGCGATGATCATGAGGGTGACGGATGGCACGCCGAGGCGCCGGTGGCCGAGTGCACCGGTCGTCGCGGGCGTCGACGTCGTCGTTGAGGAGGTCATGGCTGGGGATCCCTTGGTCGACGGAGGGCGAGCCACGGCGGCATCGCCCGGTTCCGGCCCATGGTTCCGTGCACCGCCGTACCGGGCTTGTCGCAGAGCGTACGCCGATTGACCCCGACCGCAGAGTCCCCCTGTCGAATTTGTCTCAACGAGCGTAGAGTTTCCTATCGACCCGGACATCGACGTCCCACCCAGAGATGAGGTGCATCCCGTGCCCCACGGATCCTCCCCCTCCCCCGCGCTCGCCTCGGACGCTCCCGCCATCGACACCTCGGCGCTGCCGCTCGACTTCGCCGAGTTCAGCGCGCTCGCCTCGCAGGCCTTCGTGCCGCTGCGCGTTCGCTCCGACGACCCGGACGCGTTCCGCGGCGACATCCGCGCGGCGGTCGGCGACGACATCCACCTCTCGGTGGTCACCGCCACCGGGCACGAGATCCACCGCACGCCCGAGCTCGTGGCACGGTCCGAGCATCGCTCCTTCAAGCTCGGGCTCCAGCTCTCCGGCACGGGCCTGCTCATCCAGGACTCGCGCGAGGCCGTGCTCCGGCCCGGCGACCTCACCATCTACGACACCGATTCCCCGTACACGCTCGTGTTCGAGGAGGCCTTCAGCACCCTGGTGCTCATGGTTCCGCACCGGATGCTCGAACTGCCCATCGGGGCCGTGCAGGGCATGACCGCCGCCCGGATCGCCGGCGACCAGGGGCTCGGCCGCGTCGTCGCGCGCTTCCTCGCCGAACTCGCCGACGACCTCGACCAGCTCGACGGCCCCGTCGGCGGGCGGCTCGCCCGGAACGCCGTCGACCTCGTGACGACCCTCTACGCGCGCGAGCTCGACGTCGCCCGCGACACCGACCGCCCCCACCGCGCCATGCTGCGCGGCATCCAAGCCTGGCTGGAGGACCGGCTGGGCGACCCCGAGCTCACGCCGGCGAGGATCGCCGCGGCGCACTTCATCTCGACCCGCCACCTGCACGCGCTCTTCCACGAGGAGGGTCTCACCGTCTCCAGCTGGATCCGCTCGCGGCGGCTCGACCGGTGCCGGCGGGAGCTCAGTGACCCGCTCGCCGCCGATCGCCCCGTCAGCCGGGTCGCCGGCCGTTGGGGCTTCTCCGACGCCGCGCACTTCAGTCGCGCGTTCCGCGCCGAGTTCGGCGAGTCTCCCTCCGACGTCCGGGCGCGCGCGACGACCGCGTGACGTCGGCGCGGCACCACGCGGCCAAGGTCAGACGAGGAAGTCGATCGCCGCGTCCTTGAAGGTCCGCGACGTCAGCGTCGAGACGTGGTCGCGTCCGCGGATCGTGATCAGGTCACTCCCCCAGTCGAGCGCGAGCTGCTGGACGCCGACGGGAACCGGGTCCTCCTCGCCGGCGACGAACAGCACCGGGATGCCGCCGGGGATCGCGAGCGGGGCGCCCGAGACGCCCGCGATGCACGCGAGCAGCGCCTCGCGATCGGCACCTGCTCGGATCGCCGGTCCGAGGACCTGGGCGATCACCGGGTTGCGCGGTTGCGTGCCGTCGACGAGGTACCCGCGTGCGTCCTCGATGTCCCAGGTGGCGAAGAGCTCCGTCGGCCCCGCGCCGCCCACGACGGCCCGACGCACCCGGTCGGGGGCGAGTTCGCACAGCGCGGAGATGACCCGATTGCCCATCGAGTAGCCGACCGCATCGCACCGTGCCGCGCCAGCGGAATCGAGCACCGCGACGAGGTCGGCGCCCAACCGGTCCGGTGCGTACGCGTCGGCCGCGGTGGGCTTGTCGCTCGCTCCGTGTCCGCGGAGGTCGGTCGTGATCACGCGGCGCCCCGACTCGACGAGGGAGCGCACCCATCCCGTGCCGTCCCAGGTGACGGTCGAGTCCGACGCGAAGCCGTGCACCAGGAGCACGGGCGGGCGCCCCGACTCGGCGTCGTCGCCGTGCACGCGGTAGGCGACGAGGACGCCGTCGGGCGACTCGGCGTGCAGGACCGGTGCGGACGACGCCGGCCCGATCACGCGCGGTCCGCCCCGGCGTCGCCGGCCGCGCCGGTGTCGTCCGCCGCATCCGCGTCGGTCTCGACGACCTCGCCGGGCGGCAGCTCCGCCGATTCCACGATCGCGGCGCCCGCGTGGCCGAGCTCGGCGATCGCCGCCTCCGACGTCTCCGATGCGACACCCGCGATCAGGTCGCGCAGCACGCGAACGTGGCGTCCGTGCTCGATCGCATCGAGCGCGCTCGCGCGCACGCAGTAGTCGGTCGCGAGCCCCGCGATGTCGATGTCGGTGATGCCGTGCCGGGCGAGCACCTCCGCGATCGAGTCGCCCGAGTCATCCGTGCCCTCGAAGATCGAGTACGCCGGCACGCCCTGCCCCTTGCGGATGTGCACGTGGACGGCGCTCGTGTCGAGCGCGGGATGGTACTCGGCGCCCGACGTGCCGGCCATGCAGTGCTTCGGCCAGGTCGTCACGAAGTCGGGCTCGGCATCCGTGGCGAAGTGCCCGCCGTTGTCGTCGTCGGGGTTGTGCCAGTCACGGGATGCCACGACGAGGTCGTAGCGTTCGCCGTGCTCGGCGAGGTAGTCGGTGATACCGGCGGCGACAGCCGCACCGCCGTCGACGCCGAGCGCACCGCCCTCGGTGAAGTCGTTCTGCACGTCGATGATGAACAGGGCCCGACTCATGATCGGCTCCTTCGCTCCTCGGGTCTCGGGCGGGGCTCGTCCGGCCGCCGCTTCCATTCTGTCGTGGATCGCCGACGCGACGGCGGGTCCTCCGTCACTCGTTCGAGAGTTCGTCGCCGCAGCGGTGGAAGCCCGTGGTCAGGGTGTCGATCGCGACCTTCGCGTCTGCGGTGATCTGCGAGACGTCGCCGAGCGCGTAGACCGCGAAGGTCAGGGTCGTGCCGTCCTGGGCGTGGACGATGCCCGCGAGCGTGTAGCCCGTGTCGATCCATCCCGTCTTCGCGAACACGGCGCCGTGCGCGGCCGCGTTGTCGCCGGCGAACCGATCGGCGTACGACAGCGACCCGCGCTGGCCGGCGATCGGGAGCCCGTCGCGGATCACGCCGAGATTCCCCTCGCGCGCCTCGACCTGTGCGAAGAGCCTCGTGAGGTAGGCGGGCGGCACCGCATTGTCGGGTGAGAGCCCCGAACCGTCGATCACGCGGATGCCGCCCCTCGCGATGGCGTACGACTCGAGTGCCTGCCGCACCGCGGGGTCGATCGCCTCGAACGTGTTCCCGGTGCCGACCGCGATCGCCACCTGCCGGGCGAGCATCTCGGCGACCGTGTTGTCGGAGACGATGAGCGACTTGTCGACGAGCTGCGCGACCGTCGGCGACCACACGCGGCCGAGTTCCGTCGCGGCGACGGGGGCGGTGCCGCGCTCGATCACCGAGACCCCGCCGAGCTCGGCGGCGAAGGCGTCGCCCGCCCGGCCGACGGGGTCGGCGCCGCGACGGGAGGTGTTCGCGTACGGATCGTCGCGGTCGCCGTCGACCATCAGCGCCGTGATCTCGGGCATGTAGCCGAGGTCGCGCTCGGTCGGCGCCCAGCTGGCGTGCCAGGTCTCCCCGCCGAAGTACGACGAGTCGAGGACGAGCTTGGTGAGGGGCGGGTTCGACGGGTCGGCATCCCATGCCGCGCGCACCTGGCGCGCGAGGTCGTCGAGGTGCGCGGCCCCGGGATAGACGGTCTCGTTGCCCGTCGCGGTCCGCGAGAGCGTCAGGTCGCCGCCGCCGACGAGCACGACCGAGCCGGGCTCGGCACCCTTCACGACCGTGGTCGGGAACCGGTCGTCGGGCGAGAACACGGCGAGCGCCGCCGCCGCCGTCACGACCTTCATCACGCTCGCCGTGCGCGACGCCGTGAGGCCGCCGCGGTCGAAGAGCACCTCGCCGGTCTCGGCGTTCATGACCTGCGCCTGCAGGTTCGCCAGGCGCGGGTCGGCGGCGAGGCCGGCGACCGAGCAGGTCCGGACGCGCGCAACCGGTTCGGGAGTCGGCGTCGGAGTCGGAGTGGGCGTCGGCGTGGCCGTGGGAGTGTGCGACGGAGTCGGCGACGCCGCGGGCATCGCGTCGCCGCCCGTCATGGTCGAGGCGAAGGCCATGGCTCCGCCCAGGAGCCCGACGACGGCGACCGCGGCCACCGCGGTGAGCACCCGGTGCTCGGCGATCAGCGAGCGGATGCCCCGTGGCCGAGCGGGCGCCGGTTCAGTGCCCGTGGGGTCGGGCAGTGCCGACGGCGATGCATCGGCCGGCGGAGCGGCCGCGGCGGGCCGCCCGGGCGCAGCCGACGATTCCGAGGGGTCGGCGGACGGCCCGGGCTCCCCCGGTGTCGGCGTCGCGCCCGCGGCATCCGTCTCGTCGCTCACCCGGGCATTGTACGGAGGCCGCCCGGACGACTCCCGAGTGCGCCGTGGTCGTCGCCCTGCGGCCGGGGGCGTCAGATTGCGGATGCGCCGGCGCAGACGTCGCGGATGACGCGCCCGAGCACCTCGGTGAGCGCCTGCAGCGACGCGATCGAGACCCATTCGAGGTCGGCGTGCGCACCGCCGCCGGCCGGCCCCACGAGCACGACCGGGATGCCCGCCTCCGCGATGAGCCCGGCGTCGGTCCACCACGGGTCGCCGCGCAGCAGGGCAGGCGCGCCGATGACGCCCTCCACCGCAGCCGCGACGGCCCGCGCGATGCGTGCGTCGGCTGACGCCTCCATGCCCGGGCGCGCGACGAGCGGGACGATGCGTGCCGGCCCGGATGCGGCGAGCACGCGCGCGAGCTCGCCGCCGGGGTCGGGTTCGCCGGGCAGGGTGCGCCGTTCGACCACCAGCACGCAACGATCGGCGACGGTCGCCGCATCCGTCCCGCCCTCGATCGTGGCCACGCGTACGCTCCCCGAACCGAGCAGCGGATGCCTGGTGCGCGCGTCGAGCTCGGCACGGAACGCACGCAGGGCGACGAGCCCGTCGAGCGCGCGATCGATCGCGTCGACGCCGAGCTCCGGCTGCGAGCCGTGCGCCGCCAGGCCCTCGTACTCGACGCGGTACCAGGCGAAGCCGCGGTGCGCGAGCGTGACCTCCAGGTCGGTCGGTTCGAGCACGATCGCGCCGTCGGGGCGGCGGGTGGCGTGATCGGGCGGGATCGCCGGGTCTCCCGTGTCGATCACTGCGAGCAGCTCCTCCATCCCGGTCGAGCCGAACTCCTCGTCGGAGGCGAACGCCAGCACGACGTCGCCCGCGAGGTCGTCGGGTGCGCCCGCGGCGGCGATCATCGCCGCGGCGAGACCGCCGGCCATGTCGTATGCGCCGCGACCCACGATCCGATCGGGCTCCATCGCCGCCGCGACATCCGCCCCGGCACCGGCACCGGCGCCGCCCACGGTGTCGAGATGTCCGGCGAGGAGCAGGGACCGCCCGCCGCCGGTGCCGCGGCGGCGCGCGAGGATGCTCGGGCGCATCGGGTCGGCCCCGACCAGGCCGACCTCGAAGCCGCGGGCGCCGAGCCACGTCGCGACGGCCTCGGCGAGCTCGCGCTCGCCCGCTCCACCCGCCACCAGCGACGGGTTCGTCGCATCGATCGCGACGAGACGCCGCGTCAACGCGGCGACGTCGTCATCGATCGACACGTCGCTCCCGTCGACCCCGGGCTCAGTCCTCACCCGGGTAACGCAAGCCGATCTCGGCGCGGATGCGGTCGAGCGTGCCCATGATCGCGACCGATTCCTCGGTCGGCAGGATGTCTCCGCCGTCGAGCCGCCCGTCGGCGACGAGCTGCTCGAGTGCGGCGGCCTGGTAGTGCATGCCGCGCCCGTCCACCTCGGAGGCGTACTCCTCGATCACGGTGTCATCGTGTCCGATCACCCGGAAGCTCGTCGGCGTGTACCAGACGCCGTCGATCTCGATCCGCGCCTCCGTGCCGAGCACGAGGGCCCGATTCGGCCCACGGGCGTCGCTCGCGGAGAACGTCGACGCGATCCGCCCCTCGGTGTAGCCGAACTGGACGGCGATCTGCGCGTCCGCCCCCGTCGCCTTGAAGATCGCCGTGGACTGGATGACGGTGGGCTCGCCGAAGAGGTCCCACGCGAACGAGACCGGGTAGATGCCGAGATCGAGCAGCGCGCCGCCGCCGAGGTCGAGGGCGTTGAGACGGTGCGTCGGATCGTCGGAGAGCTTCTGCGTGTGGTCGGCGATCATCGTGCGGATCTCGCCGATCGCGCCGGACGCGATGATCTCGCGGATGCGCACCATGTGCGGGAGGTACCTCGTCCACATCGCCTCGAGCACGAGGACGCCGCGCGCTCGGGCCGCGTCGGCGACGACCCGCGCCTCGGCCTCGTTCAGCGTGAACGGCTTCTCGACGAGGACGTGCTTGCCCGCCTCGATGGCCGCGAGCGCGGAGGCCGCATGCCACGGATGCGGGGTGGCGACGTAGACGGCGTCGACCTCGGGGTCGGAGAGCAGCGCGTCGTAGCTGCCGTGCGCGGTGGCGATGCCGAAGTCGTCGGCGAACGCCTGGGCCGACGCGATCGACCTGGAGCCCACCGCCCGCACGTCGAAGTCGTGTCGCCGGAGGTCGGAGGTGAAGAGGCGGGCGATGCCGCCGGTCGCGAGGATTCCCCATCGCAGTCGTGCCGTCATGCGCGCCAGCCTATCGGCGACCTGCGTCTTCGCGGTTCCGGAGATGCATGTCCCGATGACACCTGTTCTGGGATATGCAAGAACCCTCACCTTCCCGCTAGGTTTCGGCCATGTCGGCACATTCGAACCGAAGGAGCCGCATCGTCGGCTCGATCGCCGGGGCCACCGTCGCCCTTGTCGCCGTCTTCTTCGGCGCCGCTCCAACCGCGCTTGCCGCCAAACCCGATCCCGTCAACAAGTACGTCTCGCTCGGCGATTCCTACGCCGCAGGCCAGGGTGCCGGCATCCCGCTCGACGCCTGCCTCAGGTCCGACGCCGCCTATCCGGTCCTCCTCGACGCGGTGCCGCGGACCAACCTGCTCCGGCAGGCCGCGTGCAGCGGCGCGACCATCTCGGATGTCGCAACCACGCAGCTCTCGCAGGTGAACCGCGGCACGACGCTCGTGACGCTGACCGTCGGCGGCAACGACCTCGGCGTCGGCGAGATCCTCGCGATCTGCGCGCCGGACCCGGCGTCGCTCGCCTGCGCCACGGCCGTGGCCGAAGCCCAGCAACTGCTCGCCTCGGGCGTCATCGGTCAGGAGCTCGGCGGGCTTCTGCTCGCCATCGCCGAGCGGGCACCCAACGCGCGCATCGTCGTGACCGACTACCCGGTGCCGTTCGTGAGCGGACTGAGCGCGCTGACCGACACGGTGAACGCCGCGACTCTCGCACTCGACGCCCAGATCGGCGGCGCGGCGACCGGTGCCGCAGCTGCGGGTGCGAACGTCCACTACACGAGCCTCGCGTTCGCGTACGTCGGCCATCAGGTCGGCGACGTCGACCCGTGGCTCGGCGCCGACCAGTTCGACCCGCTGACCTTCCTGCACCCGACCGCGACCGGTCAGGCCGTCTACCGCGACGCGATCCTCGTCGCGCTGGCGAGCTAGGGGCGGGCTCATGTCGAAGGTCGAAGCCGTCACGATCGCGTCATCGCACGGCGACCGTCGGAAAGTCGCGCTCGTCGTCGCCGCCCTCCTCGCCGCACTCGCGCTCGTGCTCGGCGCCGCCGTCGCCGGGCCCGCGGATGCGGCATCCGCTGTCGTCGCGACCGGCAAGGGCGACAAGCCGGGCAAGCCCGGCGGCGGGGGTGGCGGCAGCGGCGGGGGCGGAGGGACCACCGAGCTCGAGTACGCCGCGCTCGGCGACTCGTTCGCGGCCGGGGTCGGCGCTGGGAGCTACCTCGAGACGAGCTGCTACACGAGCTCGAAGAGCTACCCGAAGCTGCTCGACGGCGACGCGGACAAGCGGCTCGTCGCGTTCCCCGCATGCTCCGGCAGGGACACGGCCGACGTGATCGGGCGCCAGATCGCGGCGATCCCGAACACGGCGAAGCTCGTCACGGTCACGGTCGGCGGCAACGACGTCGGCTTCGCCGACGTGATGCAGAACTGCTTCGTGATCGTCAGTTCGTCGTGCTCGTCGAAGATCGCCGCGGGCGCAGCCATCGCCGCATCTCCCGAGTTCGCGGCGAGCATCGTCGCCGTCGTCGACGGCATCCAGGCTCGCGCGCCCGGCGCGAAGGTCGTCGTCGCCGGATACCCGCTGCTCTTCTGGGAGAACAGCTCGGGCGTGAACCCCAAGTATTCCTGGGCCGACGAGGTCAACGACGAGACGGTCGTCCTCAACGACGTGATCGAAGCCGCGGCGACCGGTGCCGGTGCCGTCTTCGTCGACGTGGAGGACGACTTCGCCGGGCACGGCATCGGGAGTTCGAGGCCGTGGATCAACGACTGGAAGTGGCTGACGACCACGACGATCAACGCGTTCCACCCGAATGCCACCGGGCACGCCGCCTACGCGACAGCCATCCGGGCGGTTCCGCTCTCGTAGTTCCCGCAGCGGCGCGGAGCGCCCGGACGCCGTCCGGGCGCTCCGCGCCCCGGCTCCGGCTCCGATCGGGCCGGGCCGGGCCGGAGCCAGCCGCGTTCAGGTCGCTACGGCCGCGCCGACCGACGACGCGTCGTTCCGCTCGATCGACTCGGCCTCGAGCATCGTCGTCCACGCACCGCGACCTCCGCGCAGCACCGCCACCGCCGCGCCCGTGAAGGCGGCCACGCCGAGCACGAGCGAGGTGTACGTGATCCACGCGCCCGAGAGGAAGTTCGGAAGCACGAACTCGACCACGGTCCAGGCGAGCAGGGCGATCGCGACCCAGCGCGGCGCGACGGCGGAGCGGAGGAGCGCCACGGCGACGAGGATGACACCGAGCACCGTCCCCGCGAGTCCGGCGAGCAGGTACGGGATGAAGTCGCCGCCCTGCGTGGACGCGAACGCGGCCTGCGCCGCCTCCAGGTCGCCCGACTCGACGGCGTACCGCGCCATCCCGAGCGTGACGAGGCTCGCGCCGCCGTACGCGGTGTGGCCGAACGCACCGAGACCGCTGAACACCGCGCCGAGGGTGGCCAGCACGGGCGAGCGGTGGCTCGCCGCGTGGGCGAGCCCGACGAGGCCGATCGCCCAGAACACCTGCGACCAGAGGAAGAGCTGCAGCCCGACCGCGGCGGATGCCGAACCGGCGAGGAGCTCGACGTACGCGCTCGGGTCGTCGGGGAACTCGGGTTGCAGCAGGATGCCGGCGACGGCGAAGGCGATGCCGGCGACGAGCGATCCGGCGACGAGCGCCCGGCGGACGGACGGCAGTGCACGTGACATGGACATGGGCGGTTTCCCCTCGATCGGCCGCGGTCGTTCCGCGGCGACGGCACGACGGTACGGATGCCCCGGGATCGGCGTCATCCGTCGCGCGTGCCTCACCGGTCATCCGAGGTCGACTCGCCGATCACCCTTCGGGGATTCCCCCGGCAGCCCGCGGAACGCTAGCCTGCGGTCGTGGACCGCCGCACTCGCTGGCATCTCGCCCAGGACGTCGCCGTCGCCGCCCTCATCGCGACGCTCGGCCTCGCCGAGGTGTGGGTGCCGTTCGATTCCGTGCAGGGCGACGGCTCCCCGGTGCTGAGCACCGTCGCCATCCTCGTCTGCGCCGTGCTCCTCGCGCTGCGCAGGCTCGTCCCGCTGGCCCTCGTCGGCGTGCCGCTGACGTGGGTCGCGTGCTTCGTCGCGACCGGCGGCGAGACGCAGGTGCTGTTCTTCGGCGGGTTCCTCCCGATCGTGCTGGCCCTGTACTCGGGAGCCCGGCACGGCGGGGTCCGGACCTCGACGATCGTCTGCGGCTCGGTGTTCGCCGCCGTGATCCTCGCCGACCTCTTCGTGCCCGAACTGCAGGGGCCGAGCGAGCAGTTCTTCCACTGGGGCGTGCTCCTCACCGTCTTCCTCATCGGCATCGGCATGCGGGTCTCGGAACGGCGAGCGGTGGATGCCGCGATGCGAGCCGCAGTCGCGGAGACCGAGTCTCGCGAGGCCGCCCTTCGCGCGGTCGCGGAGGAACGCGCGCGGATCGCCCGCGAGCTGCACGACATCCTCGGGCACTCCGTGAGCGTCATGGTGGTCCAGGCCGGCGCGGCGGCCGAGGTCGTCGACGTCGACGCGGCCGCCGCTCGGCAGGCGCTGGAGGCGATCCGGACGACGGGGACCGATGCACTGGCCGAGGTGCGGCGGGTCGTCGAACTGCTCCGCGAGGGCGACCACGATGCGCTGTCACCGCAACCGGGGATCGAACGCATCCCCGAGCTGATCGAGCAGGCGCGCGGCACGGGGCTCGTCGTCGAGTACCGGGCCGACGACACGAGCGACCTCTCGGCGGGCCGCCAACTCGCCGTCTACCGGGTCGTACAGGAGGCGCTCACCAACGTGCGCCGCCATGCGCGGGCCGCATCGGCTTCGGTCGCGATCGATCGATCGGCGGACCGCGTCGAGATCACCGTGACGGACGACGGCGACGGCGCCGCGGCCGGGCCTGCCGGACAGGGGCTCCTCGGCATGCGCGAGCGCGTCACCCTCTACGGCGGCACGCTCGACGCGGGTCCGGGTCCGGGTCCGGGCGGATGGCGCGTCCATGCGTCGCTCCCGACCCGGGCGGGAACATGACCACCGGGGCGGGATCGTGACCGCGCCCACCGCGACCCGGGTCCTGCTCGTCGATGACCAGGAGCTCGTCCGCGTCGGGTTCCGACTCATCCTCGAACGCGCCGGACTCGAGGTCGTCGGCGAGGCCGGTGACGGGGCCGCCGGCGTGGCCGCCGCGGCGGAACTCGACCCCGACGTCGTCCTCATGGACATCCGCATGCCGGTCATGGACGGTATCGAGGCCACGCGGCGCATCCTCGAGGCCGACGCCGGCCGGCGAGTGCTCGCACTGACGACGTTCGACCTCGACGAGGTGGTGTTCGCCGCGGTCCGGGCCGGAGCGTCCGGTTTCCTCCTGAAGGATGTTCCGCCCGCCGACCTCGTGCACGCGGTCGGCGTCGTCGCCCGTGGCGAGGCGATGCTGGCGCCGACCGTGACGGCGCGACTGCTCGAGCGGTTCGCCGCTGCGCCGTCCCCCGGAACCGCGCTGCCGGGCGACCTCGACCTCACCGAGCGCGAGGTCGAGATCATCCGACTGGTCGCGCGAGGGCGCTCGAACGCCGAGATCGGCGCGGCGCTCTTCCTCAGCGAGTCGACCGTGAAGACGTACGTCTCCCGCCTGCTCGCGAAGCTCGGCGCACACGACCGGGTGCAGATCGCGATCCTGGCCTACGAGTCTGGCCTCGTTCGGCCCGGCGAGCACGCGGACTGACGGGTCGGTCCGACCTCGCTCGCACGCGGCGCCCGCACCGCCCGGAACGGCGGAAGGCCCGGACTTCGTCCGGGCCTTCCGAGTGGAGCCGCCTGAGGGAATCGAACCCTCGACCTATTCATTACGAGTGAATCGCTCTGCCGACTGAGCTAAGGCGGCGTGGCATCCGTTGCGATTCGCAGCGAACGGCACGAGAGACCATGTTAGCGGGTTTTCGGCGCGCTCATGACCACTCGTCGGGCCGGCTCAGCACTGCGGGTCGGACGTCGGCACCGTGCCGTCGACGAGGAAGTCCTCGACGGTGTCGTCGATGCACGTGTTCGACTTGCGGTACGCCGTGTGCCCCTCGCCGTCGTAGCTGACGAGGAACCCCGAGTCGAGCTGCTCGGCGAGCGCTTCGGCCCACTGGTACGGCGTCGCCGGGTCGCCGGTCGTGCCGATCACCATGATCGGCGGGGCTCCGTCTGCCGTGATCGCGGTGCGAGCGGCCTCGCTCGCCACCGGCCATTGGGCGCACCCGATGTCGCCGTACGCGAAGTAGGGACCGATGATGGGTGCGGCCTCGGCGAGCTCCTCCGCATTCGCGCGCATCGCCGCCGGGTCGTCGTCGTACGTGTAGTCGAGGCAGTTCACCGCCCGGAACGCCTCCGTCGAGTTGTCGCGGTACGTGCCGTCCGGTTCGCGGCCGTTGTAGAGGTCCGCGAAGGCCAGCGCAGTGTCGGCCTCACCGAACATGACCGACTCGAACATGTCGCTGAGGTACGGCCAGCTCTCCGCACTGTAGAGCGGGTAGATGATGGCGGTGACGAGCGCGTCCGCACCGAGCATCCGTCCGTCGGTGCCGCGAAGCGGGCTCGCCTCGACCGAGGCGAGCAGCCGCGCCACCTCGTCGGCGGCGTCGTCCACCGAGCCGGAGAACGGGCATTCGTCGCCGGCCAGGCAGTCCGCCAGGTACGCCTTCAGCGCGTCCTCGAAGCCGACGGACTGTGCGATGTTGACGTCCTGGTTGCTCGCCGTCGGGTCGATGGCGCCGTCGAGGACGAGCCGTCCCGTCTTCTCCGGGTAGAGCCCGGCATACGTCGCGCCGAGGAACGTCCCGTACGAGTAACCCAGATAGTTCAGTCGTTCATCGCCCAGGATCGCCCGGAGCAGGTCGAGGTCGCGCGCGGCGCTCACGGTGTCGACGTTGGCGAGCAGCTCGCCGGTCTCGTCGGCGCACGCCTGCCCGAACTCGCGGTTCGCCTCGGTGACGTCGGCGATCCATTCGTCGCTGCCGCGTTCGGCGGGGATGATCCCGTAGAGGAACTGGTCCATCCGCGCCGCGTCGAAGCAGGTCACCGGGCTGGACCGACCGACGCCGCGCGGGTCGAAACCGACGACGTCGAATCGCTCCTGCAACCGGGGTCCCGCGGCGTAGTCGACGGATTCGGCGATGAAGTCGAACCCGGACCCGCCCGGCCCGCCGGGATTCACGAGCAGCGAGCCGAGCTTGTCGCCGCTCGCCGACCGCCGCACGAGCGCCAGCTCGATCTCGCCTGCGCCGGGGTCGCTCCAGTCGAGCGGGGCGGTCGCCGTCGCGCACCACTTGTCGTCGCAGCGCTCCCACTCGAGCACCTGCGAGTAGAACGGTTCGAGTTCGGGCGCCACGGTCTCGCCGGTCGGCTCGGACCGCTCGGTCCCGCCGCCGAGGAAGGAGGGCACGGTGCATCCTGCGAGCAGCAGCACGGAGGCCACCGCCAAGGAGACCGCCGCGAGCGAACGGCGCCGAACGCTCACGACCGCACTCCGCGGGCGGCCTCGGGTCGGCGGATGGCCGAGACGAGCATCGCCTCGAGGGCGAGCGCGGGCTGGACGTTGGCGTCGATGCGGATGCGGGCCTCCTGGATGGCGTCGAGCGTCGCGAGCGTCTGCGCGGGGGTGGCGGATGACGCGGCACGAGCGATGTCGGCGGCGATCTCGACGTTCACGAGGTCGACCTCGGCGCCGAGCTGGGTGATCAGGATGTCGCGGAACAGCGATGCGAGGTCGACGAGGATCCGGTCGATCCCGTCGCGAAGGCTCCGGGTCGCGCGCCGCTTCTGGTCGTCCTCGAGGGCGCGGAGCTGCGACCGGAGCGCGGAGGGCACGGCCTGGCCGGGCGCCACACCCAGCGACCTGAGGGTGTGCTCGCGCTCCTCTGCGTCGCGGAGTTCGGTGATCGCCTTCGCATCGTCGCCCGCGATCTCGAGCAGTCGCGCGGCGGTCAGGACCGCGCTCGGCGTCGATCGCACCTGCAGCGCGAGCCGAAGCGTCTCGTCGCGGCGCTCACGGGCTTCGACGCTCGTGGCGAGCCGATGGGCCATGCCGATGTGGCTCTGCGCCTCGCGCGCCGCGCGCTCGGCGATGCCCGGCTCGACGCCGTCGCGGCGGACGAGGAGGTCGGCGACGGCGGCGATGTCGGGGACCTGGAGTCGGACGGACCGTACCCTCGAGCGGATCGTGGGGATCAGGTCGGCCTCACTGGGAGCGCAGAGGATCCAGACCGTCCGCGCGGGCGGCTCCTCCAGCTCCTTCAGGAGCACGTTCGAGGTCTGCTCGGTCATTCGGTCGGCGTCTTCGACGACGATGATCCGGTGATGACCGACCGACGGCGCGTAGTGCGACCGTTCCACGATCTTGCGCACGTCGGCGACCTTGATGATCACGCCCTCGGTCGCGAGGACGTGCAGGTCGGGGTGGCTGCGCGCCGTGACCTGGCTGCGCGTGGCCTCGTCGCCGTCGGGACTTCCCGAGAGCAGTGCCTCCGCGAACGCGTAGGCGAGGTTCGATCGCCCTGATCCGGGCGGACCGGTGATGAGCCACGAGTGGGTCATGTCTGCGGAGGCGCGACCGTCCGCTGCCGCCTCCGCTGCGGCGCGCAGCACGGCGATCGCGGCATCCTGACCCGTCAGGTCGCTCCACGCGGTCATGGATCCACGCTACCTTCGGCCGCGGACAGCGGCGCTGTGAGGCCCCTGACCATGTGCCGGGCGGATGCCCCGGGGCATGCGATCGACCGCCTCACGCGAGCGTCTCGACCCGCGCCCTGATCGTGGCGTGGATGTCGTCGACCGCCAGGGTCGCGTCGACGACGAGGAAGCGATCCGGCTCGGCGGCGGCGAGCGCGAGGTACGCCTCGCGGACCCTGCCGTGGAACTCCCCCGCCTCGGCCTCGAGGCGGTCGTAGCGGGTGCGCGCGCCGTCGAGCCGGCGCCGGGCGACGTCGGGCGGCAGGTCGAGCAGGATCGTCAGGTCGGGCGCCAGGCCCTCGGTCGCCCACTCGGAGATCGAGCGCACCTCGCCGGCGTCGAGCACGCGCCCGGCGCCCTGATAGGCGACGGAGGAGTCGATGTAGCGGTCCTGCACGACGACGTCGCCGCGCGCCAGCGCCGGTCGCACGACCGTGGCGACGTGGTGGGCTCGGTCGGCGGCGTAGAGCAGCGCCTCGGCGCGCGGGGCGACGTCGCCCCGGTGGTGCAGCACGATCTCGCGCACCTCGACGCCGACCTCGGTGCCGCCCGGTTCGCGCGTGCGCACGACCGTGCGACCTTCGGCTGTGAACCACTGCTCGAGCAGCTCCGCCTGGGTGGTCTTGCCCGAACCGTCGCCGCCCTCGAGGGTGAGGAACAGCCCGCGGCTCACGAGGACTTCTTCGCCGTACGCGTGGTCGTTCGCTTCGCGGGCGCCTTCGCGCCCGACTTGGCAGCGGTCGTGCGCTTGCCGCGCGCCGGGGCCGGGCCCTTGTCGCGCTTGATCTGCAGCAGCTCGACCGCGCGCTCGAACGTGATGTCCTCGACGGACTCGGCACGCGGGATCGTGGCGTTCGTGGTGCCGTCGGTCACGTACGGTCCGAAACGGCCGTCCTTGACCTTGATGGGCTTGCCGCTCACGGGGTCCTCTGCGAACTCCTTCAGCGCGCTCGACGCGCGACGCGCGCCGTACTTCGGCTGGGCGAAGAGCTCCTGTGCTCCCGCGAGGTCGATGTCGAAGATCGCATCCTCGCTGGGAAGCGTGCGGGTGTCGGTGCCCTTCTTCAGGTACGGGCCGTAGCGGCCGTTCTGCGCGGTGATCTCGTCGCCCGACTCGGGGTCGAGCCCGACGACGCGCGGCAGGTCGAGCAGCTGCAGCGCCGTCGCGAGGTCGACCTCCTCGATCTGCATGCTCTTGAACAGCGACGCGGTGCGCGGCTTCGGGGCGGCGGCCTTCTTCGTGCCGCGCTTCGCGCCCGTCGCCGGCTTCGCCTCGACGACCTCGCCCGTTACCGGGTCGACGGATGCCTCGGGCTCAGGCTCGAGCTCGGTCACGTACGGACCGAACCGGCCGTCCTTCACCACGACCTGCTTGCCGTTCTCCGGATTCACGCCGAGCACGCGGTCGGTCTGCACGGGGGCCTCGATCAGCTCGCGTGCCTTCTCGGCCGTGAGCTCGTCGGGCGCGAGGCCCTCGGGCAGGTTCACTCGGCGCGGCGGCGCATCCGCTGCCGCCTCGGGGTCGACCGCCTCGAGGTACGGGCCGTACCGGCCGATGCGGAGCGTGACTCCCGGGCCGATCACGATCGAGTTGATCTCGCGCGCGTCGATGTCGCCGAGGTTGTCGACGACCTGGCGGAGGCCGGTGTGGCGGTCGCTGCCGAAGTAGAACTCGTTCAGCCAGTCGACGCGGTCGGCCTCGCCGGACGCGATCCGGTCGAGGTCGTCCTCCATCTCGGCGGTGAAGTCGTACTCCACGAGGTCGCCGAAGTGCTCCTCGAGGAGGCGGACGACGGAGAACGCGACCCAGCTCGGCACGAGCGCCTGACCGCGCTGCGTGACGTACCCGCGGTCGAGGATCGTCGAGATGATCGATGCGAAGGTCGAGGGGCGACCGATGCCGAGCTCCTCGAGCCGCTTGACGAGGCTCGCCTCGGTGTAGCGCGGAGGCGGACTCGTCTCGTGCCCCTTGGCCTCGAGCTCGGCGAGTCCGACGGCTTCGCCCTCGTCGAGCGGCGGCAGCTTCGCCTCGCCCGGCGCCTCGTCCGCGTTCCGCTCCTCGTCGCGGCTCTCCTCGTATGCGGCGAGGAAGCCCCGGAAGGTGATCACGGTGCCGCTCGCGGTGAACTCGGCGATCGTGCCGGCGACCGGAGCGGTGGGCGACTCGGGCTCGCCCGCATCGGTCGCCGTCGGCCCGACCTCGATCGTCACGGTCGCCGTCTGCCCCTTGGCATCGGCCATCTGCGAGGCGACGGTCCGCTTCCAGATGAGGTCGTACAGCTTGAACTCGCTGCCGCGGAGCACGCTCTGCAGTTCGGACGGCGTGCGGAAGACCTCGCCGGACGGGCGGATGGCCTCGTGCGCCTCCTGCGCGTTCTTCGACTTGCCGGCGTAGGCGCGGGGCGTGTCGGGCACGCTGTCGGCACCGTACAGCTTCACGGCCTGCGTGCGAGCGGCCTGGATGGCCTGCTGCGAGAGCGACACCGAGTCGGTGCGCATATAGGTGATGTACCCGTTCTCGTACAGCGACTGCGCCACGCGCATCGTGTCGCGCGCCGAGAGCCGGAGCTTGCGCGCCGACTCCTGCTGCAGCGTGGAGGTCGTGAACGGTGCGGCGGGGCGGCGCGAGTAGGGCTTCGACTCGACACGGCTCACGCGTCGCGCGACGGTGTCGTCTCGGAGCGCCGCGGTCAGCGACTGCGCGGTCGCCTCGTCGAGCACGACCGCCTTTCCGGTGAGACGACCGGCGTCGTCGAAGTCGCGACCGGTCGCGATGCGCTCACCGCCGACGCGGACGAGCCTGGCCTCGAACGAGGAGGACTCCTTGGTGAAGCGACCGATCAGGTCCCAGTAGGAGGCGGCGACGAACGCCAGGCGCTCGCGCTCGCGGTCGACGACGAGTCGCGTCGCCGCCGACTGCACGCGGCCGGCCGAGAGGCCGGGCCCGACCTTGCGCCAGAGCACCGGCGAGACCTCGTAGCCGTAGAGCCGGTCGAGGATGCGCCGGGTCTCCTGGGCGTCGACGAGCGCGGTGTCGAGGTCGCGGGTCTGGTCCTTGGCCTTGAGGATCGCGTCCTTCGTGATCTCGTGGAAGACCATGCGCCGCACCGGGACCTTGGGCTTGAGCTCCTGCAGCAGGTGCCACGCGATGGCCTCGCCCTCGCGGTCCTCATCGGTGGCGAGCAGGAGTTCGTCGGCGCCCTTCAGCGCGCGCTTGAGCTCGGCGACCGTCTTCTTCTTCGCGTCGGAGACCACGTAGTACGGCTCGAACCCGTTCTCGACGTCGACGGAGAACTTGCCGAGCGAGCCCTTCTTCAGCTCGGGCGGCAGGTTCTTGGGCTCGACGAGGTCGCGGATGTGACCGACCGAGGAGAGCACCTCGTAGCCGTCGCCGAGGTACTGGGCGATCGACTTCATCTTGGTCGGCGACTCCACGATCACGAGCTTCTTCGCGCCAGACACCGGACTCCTCTTGCTCATGGACGGTAACAGGGGGACGCACATCATCGCCGCGCCCCCGAGCGGTGTGCCATCGGCCGGCGGATGACGCCGACATGGCACACCATACACATATCGACCGTGAGGAAACCCCTCGTGGCGCGTCGAGACGCGGGAGGAAAGCCCCTTGCGGCGGTGGAGGACACGTGGAGAATGGCGCCATGGACACGTCATCCGGCACCTACACCGCCAAGCTGATCGACGGACCACTCGAGGGGAAGACGGTCTCGACCGGCTTCCTCGACACCGGCGATCCGCAGCCGAGGATCAGCTTCCCCGGCGACGGCGGCAAGCACTACATCTACTCCCGCGGCGCCGGCCTCGAGTTCGACGCGCCGGGCGACGATCGCCCGTCGGCCGTCGAGTACCGCTTCATCGAGACCGTCTTCGACTGATGCGGATGCCCGAGGCCTGACGCACCGGGCGGCGCGCCAGGCCTCGGTCGCGCGTGCCGTCGCGACGACACGCAGCGCTGGTCGACGCCGTCGCGTGGCGCGTCAGCGCGCGACCGTGAAGTTGAAGATCGACGTGTCGAAGTGGTTGTACCCCTCGTAGTCGATGAGCTCGTAGAGGTCGGCCCGGTGCTGCATCTGCGGGAGGAGGCCGGTGAGGGCACCGGCATCCGTCAACTCGTCGAGACCGCGCTCGGCGGCGCCCATCGCGAGGCGCAGCAGCGAGACCGGCCAGATCACGAGGTTCAGGCCGACGTCGGCGAGCTGCTGCACGGTGAACAGCTCGCTCTTGCCGAACTCGGTCATGTTCGCTAGCAGCGGCACGTCGACCGCGGCGCGCATCGCCGCGAACTCCTCGAGCGAGCGCATCGCCTCGGGGAAGATCGCGTCGGCGCCCGCATCGACGAGCGCCTTGGCGCGGTCGATCGCCGCGTCGAGGCCGTCGACCGCCGCGATGTCGGTGCGCGCCATGATGAGGAGGTTCGGATCGCGACGGGCGTCGACCGCGGCGCGGATGCGCTGCAGTGCCGTGTGCTCGTCGACGACCTGCTTGCCGTCGAGGTGCCCGCAGCGCTTCGGGTTGATCTGGTCCTCGATGTGGAGTCCCGCGAGGCCCGCGTCCTCCATCTCCTGCACGGTGCGGGCGACGTTCATGGGCTCGCCGAACCCGGTGTCGGCATCGACGATCGCGGGCAGCTCCGTCATCCGCGCGACCTGCTTGGCCCGCCCGGCGACCTCGGTGAGGGTCGTCAGGCCGATGTCGGGCAGGCCGAGGTCGGCGGAGAGCACGGCACCCGAGATGTAGACGCCGTCGAAGCCCTTGCGCTCGATGAGCCTGGCGGAGAGCGGGTTGAAGGCGCCGGGGAAGCGGAGCAGCTCCCCGCTCGCGAGGCGCTCGCGGAATGCGGCGCGCTTGTCGGCGGGGGTGGTCTGGGCGTACAGCATGGGTTCCTCCTAGAAGATGCCGCGGGGCGTCTCGTGCTGGGCGAGCACGCCGGGAGCGGCGGTGATCGTGAGCTGGCCGAGCTCGTCGGGGCCGAGCTCGGGGAGGCGCTGGGCGACGTCGAGGAAGCGCTCGATCTCGGTGCCCTCGAGCACGCCGTCGGCGAGAGCGCGGAACTTCTCGACGTACTGCTCGCGGCCGAACGGTCGAGCGCCGAGCGGGTGGGCATCGGCCACGGCGATCTCGTCGACGATCGTCTCGCCGCCCTCGAGCGTGATGACGACGCGGCCGCCGAAGGCCTTCTCGCCGATGTCGAGCGAGTGGTAGCGGCGCGTCCACTCCGGGTCCTCGACCGTGGTGACCTTGCGCCACAGCTCGACCGTGTCGGGCCGGACGGCGCGCTCCGGCGCGTACGAGTCGACGTGGTGCCACGTGCCGTCCTGCATGGCGACGGTGAAGATGTACGGGATCGAGTGGTCGAGCGTCTCGCGCGAGGCATCCGGATCGTACTTCTGCGGGTCGTTCGCGCCCGAGCCGATCACGTAGTGCGTGTGGTGCGACGTGTGGATGACGACGCTCGCGATGCGCGACGGGGCCGCGACGAGTTCGGGGTGCTCGCGGTGGAGCCTGCGGGCCAGGTCGATCCACGCCTGCGCCTGGTACTCGGCCGAGTGCTCCTTCGTGTAGGTGTCGAGGATGCCGCGCTTGGCCTCGCCCGCCTCGGGCAGCGGCACCTCGTAGTTCGCCTCGGGGCCGCCGAGGAGCCACGCGATGACGCCGTCCTC